>Ga0116153_10000005_pt1 | contig 453213 bp, 336 predicted proteins | sample AD_UKC028_MetaG_FD_89896 | JGI IMG/M metagenome (GOLD analysis project Ga0116153, IMG submission 89896) | Active sludge microbial communities of municipal wastewater-treating anaerobic digesters from USA - AD_UKC028_MetaG | ecosystem: Engineered > Bioreactor > Anaerobic > Digestate | place...
CAGAAGAAGCCGAATGCCTGGGGGCTGTATGACATGCACGGGAATGTTTGGGAATGGTGCGCGGATTGGTACGGCGATTATCCGACTGATGATGCGAACGATCCTCAAGGCCCTTCTTCCGGAGTCTATCGCGTGTTGCGCGGCGGGTCGTGGGGCAGCGTTCCGAACTACTGCCGGTCGGCCTGCCGCACCTCCCTCGATCCGTCGCTCTGGCACGACATCACCGGCTTCCGTGTCGTTGTCGCGCCCAGGTAGTTTCTTTGTGGACGCCGGTCTCGGCGGCCACACGGTCTCTGGTTCTCTGGTCTCTGTTCTCTGTGGCGCGGGCAAGGGCATGGCCCGCAGCCCGCGCCCGTTGGTTGGAGTGCTGTAGCCATGCTACAGCCTTGCCGTTGCGGGAAGCCACGCTTCCCGCTCATACCGCGGGGGGTGACGCTCCGAAACATCTCCGGGCGACGCTTCTGCAAGGGAGTTGTGCCTGGGACTCTTATAAGGTATAAGCGCCTCGGCAAGCACGGCTTGCCGGAAGAAAGGCGCAAGCTAGCCCGCAGACGGGCATGGCGCGTCTGCAAAGCAGACGGCGTCTGCAAAGCAGACGAGCGCACTCCACATCCGGGCAACAAAATCGGCGAACAGCGCATGAATGAGAAATCAAGGCCCTGGCATCACCGTCCTGCTCACATCTTCATTCCGGGAATGACATACATCGTGACATCCGGGACGTTGCGCAAGGAGCGCCTCTTTTGCGATGACGAAACGCTGCAATGTCTGCAGGACGTGATGTTTGAGGTTCTAGACTCGTATAAGTGGCGCTTGCAGGCTTGGGCGATATTCTCCAACCACTACCATTTCATCGCGCAATCAGAAGCGGATTCCAAGCCGCTGAAATCCGCGATTCAGCGCTTGCATTCGCAAGTCGCCCGCGCTCTGAACGCAATGGACGGTCAAACACAACGCCGCGTGTGGTTTGAATGCTGGGATACCTGCATAACGTTTGAAAAGAGTTATCTTGCGCGACTGAACTACGTCCACAACAACCCGGTCAAGCACAAGCTGGTTGCTGCGGCGGAGAAGTATCATTTCTGTTCGGCGTCGTGGTTTCAGGAGACTGCGGAGCCGACGTTTCGGGCAAAGGTTGAATCATTCGGGCATGATCGCGTGAAGGTCGAGGATGAATATGCGTAAGATATCCGAACCAGCGGCAGGCATGACATGAAGGGAGAGAACTTGGAAAGGCAAAACATGTCCGAAAAAATACTCCACTTTGATGCCCGCGTGATGCTCGGCCCGGGCGACTGGACCCGGGAGCATCATCCCGTCTCCGCCGACGCAGTCATCGAGGCGATGGACCACTTCGGCATTCACGACGCGCTGGTCAACGACGCGCATTGCGAGATCGGCGACGCGGCATACGGCAACCTGCAAATTATAGCGCGGACGAAGGGATTTCCCCGGCTTCACCCCGTCTGGACCATGTTGCCGGTTCACACGGGGGAGTTGCCTGAGCCGCTTGAACTCGTGCGCCAGATGCGCGAGAACGCAGTCGGCGCGGCGTTTCTACCCTACGGCGCGTTCGGCATTCCGCTGGAGGAGTGGTGTCTGGGCGGGCTTTTCGATGAACTGGAAAGGGCGCGCGTTCCGGTCTTCGTCTGCCCGACGGACATGCGCGAAGGCCCTCGCGACGACCGGACTGACTGGGCGGGTGTCGTCAGAATCTGCAAAGCGTGGCCGCACCTGCCCGTCATCATCACTGAGGAGCGGATATATAAGAGCGCGCGCGCCCTCTGCGCGGCGATGGCGACGTGTTCCAATCTATATCTGGACATGTCCGCGCCATGGCTCTACCGTTTCGTGGAGTTTCTCTGCAAACGGTTCGGAGCGCACCGGATCGTGCGCGGGGCGCAACTGCCGTACAGAACCCCCGGCGCGACGCTGATGCAGTTGAACTACTCCGAACTCCCGCCGGATCAGCTTGCCATGATCGCCGGGGGGAACCTTAAACGCCTGGTCTCCTGGAATCCGAATGTCCGACTCGTCGGGGAGGCTGTGCGCTTTCCGCCGCCGACCGATGAACTTCACCGTATGGCGCGCGACATCGCGCCGCTTGCAGGTGAAGAATTCTACGACTGTCACGGACACATCGGAGTCGCCACGCAGCGGCACATCGTGAAAGACCCCGCGCCCGACCTCATCAGGGAGATGGATCGCATGGGCGTGAGGGCGTGTTGCCTGTTCCAGTGGTTCGGGCATGGCGACATGCCGGCGGCAAATGACATCGTCATTGACGCGGTGAAGAAATTCCCGGGCCGCATTGTCGGTTTCACGGCGCTGAATCCGCACCACGGGGAGGCGGAGTATCGCGCAGAGCTTGAACGCGGATTGCTCAACGGATTGCGCGGAATAAAACTGCTGGACGCCATCCGGGGTTATCCGCAGGATGGGCCGCTGGTGGAGATAGCCTGCCGATTCGCCAACGAGCACAAGCTCTTGATACTTAACCATTACTGGGGTCCCTCGAACTTGTTGAAACGGCATCTTGAAGCGTGCCCGGACGCCTGTTTCATCACGGGGCATTCGGACGATTCGCTTGGAGAACTGGCGCGGCAATACCCGAATCTCTACATCTGCTCATGCCCCTTCCACGGATGGGGCCAGACGGAGCGATACGTGAAAATCTACGGCGCGGACAAGATTCTTTTCGGTTCGGACATTCTCGATCTTTCAGTCGGATGGGGGATGGGGCCGATATTCTACGCGCAAATTTCGGAGGCGGAGAAGCGGTTGATCCTTGGCGGGAACCTGAAACGGCTACTTGAGAAATACGGGCGGTCAGCCTAAGCGCGCCAGCGAAAATGTGTAGGCGCCACGGCGGTCCAGAATCCGGACGGACAGGATTGTCTGGCCCCGGGCGCTGTTGACACAGCCTGATTCAAAATCCATACGCAAAGGAATCTTGACTCCCGTCATAGAGCGGGGCATCATCAAGTAACGCTCCACTGTTGATGAAATACGTCCTGTAACAACCCCGCGGACGGGGCGCGCCGAAACCGGGAGGTCTGAATGCCTGATTCGGAAGCAAATGCACTTCAGCAAGGGAACAATCCCATGAGCAACAACAATTCTTCCCAACTCACGCGGCGGAAGTTTATCAAGCGCGGGGCGATGTCCGCCGGCGTCATGGCGATGCCCTGGCTCATTCCGTCTTCCGCGCTTGGGCTGGACGGAACGGTTGCGCCGAGCGAGCGCATAGTAATGGGAGGAATCGGACTTGGCGGACGCGGGTCTTATGATCTGGGAGCCATGCTGGGCCAGAATGACGTCCAGTGGGTCGCCGTCTGCGACGTGGCGAGAAACCGCCGGGAAGCTGCCAAGAACACTGTTGATGCCAAATACGGCAACAAAGATTGCGCGATGTATGCCGATATGCGGCAGATGCTGGCAGAGCGGGCCGACGTGGACGCCGTGCTGATTGCCACGGGCGACCGCTGGCATGCGCCGGCATCTGTCATGGCGATGAAGGCCGGAAAGGACGTCTATTGCGAGAAACCCGCCTGCCTCACTATGGCGCAGGGACAGGCGGTTGTCGAAACCGCCCGACGCTACGGACGGGTCTTCCAGACGGGAGCGCAGCGCCTCAGCGAAGCCCATCACGTCTTTGCTATTGAAATGGCCCGTTCGGGGCGGTTGGGGCCGATTCACACGGTCTACGCCGATTGTCGCTGGCGCGACGGCATGCGTCACGACTGGCTTCCGGAACAGCCTGAGCCGCCGAAGGAGGAACTGGACTGGGACATGTTCCTGGGGCCATGCCCCTGGAGGCCGTACAACGCCGAGTACGTAAATGGCGGATGGTATCACTTTTATGACCTGGCCACGGATGTCGCGATGTGGGGCGCGCATACGGTGGCGCAGGCGCTGGCCGGACTCGACATGAGCAGCGTTGCTTCAATAGAATTAGAGTATGCGGGGCCTGATGCCACGATGGAAACCCGATTGTCCAACGGTGTGAAGCTGGTTTTATTCAGGGTTGCCGGATCGGTATGGGAGCCGTGCCAATACTGGCGCGGCGCGTGCGGGGAACGGTTCGATGGACCCGAAGGTTGGACCGCAGCCGCAGACGGGTATACTCGCACCGATGTCTCTTCGCCCCAACTTCTGGACGAATACAAGCAGGTACTGACCGAATACACGGCCCGGACGCGGCGTCCGCTGGACCACGTGCGGGATTTTCTGGATTGCGTCAGATCGCGCCGCAACGCGGTGGCCAATCCGGAAGTCATGTATCAGTCCATGAGTATCTGTCTGGCAGCCGACATTTGCGGTCAGTTGAAACGCAATTTGAAGTTTGACCTTAGCTCGTCTGAATTCATCGGGGACCCGGAAGCCAACCGGCTGAGGTCTCGCGCCATGCGCCCCCCGTACGTCATCTGATGCAATTCTGGAGGAAGCCGATCATGAGGAATCTTATTGTTGCCATTCTCCTGCTGTCCGGCGCGGCTTTCGCAAAGGAAAAGGACTTCACCCCCATCTTCAACGGCAAGGACTTAACCGGCTGGGACGGCAAGCCCGGATGGTGGAAGGTCGAGGACGGCGCGTTGACCTCCGAGAGCACGACGGACAAGCCGTGCAAGGAGTGCAATTATCTGATCTGGCGCGGCGGCCAGCCGTCCGATTTTGAGTTGACCGCCGAATTCCGGCTCAGCGGCAAAGGCAATTCCGGCATCCAACTCCGCTCCCAGGCTCTGCCCGAATGGGACACATCAGGTTATCAGGCGGACATGAGCGGAGACGGGGCGCTGGTCGGCTTCGTATATGAACATAAGCGCGGATTGATTGCCGGGCGGGGCGAGCGGGTGACCATTTCGGCGGACGGCAAGCGCGAGGTTCAGAAGCTTGGGGATGCCGACGAACTGCTGAAGGTCTACAAGAAGGAAGACTGGAACACCTACCGAATCATCTGCAAAGGGCCGGACATAACGCTGTATATCAATGGAATGCTCATGTGCCAGTTCACTGACCTTGACGCGAAACAGGCGGCTGCGAAGGGCGTCATTGCACTACAGATGCATCCCGGCCCGCCGATGAAAATCCAGTTCAGGAACATCCTGCTAAAAGAAATAAAGTGAGGATGAGCGCATGCACTTAACATATTGCCGGGCCAGTATCTTCATCTTTCTCTTGCATGCCTTTTTGTGCGGGGGCTTTACGCGATGCGACACCGTTGAGGAGGAGTTTGCCGCGCACATGGCGAAAATGTCGGCCGGGCCGAAAACCGACGCGGTTGCCACCACCATCGAGTTTGAGGCGCGGGAGGCGCGTTTCGCGCGTTTGATCATCCATCGCTCTCACGCAGGCGAACCGTGTATAGATGAACTTGAGGTTTACGGGCCGGATTCGAAAGACAACCTGGCGCTGGCCGGCCGCGGAGCCATCCCGCGCGCATCATCCCTCCTGCCCGGATATGCCATCCATACCGTGGAACATCTCAACGACGGACTCTACGGCAATTCTAATAGTTGGATCGCCGCCTCGACCGGGGAGGAATGGGCGCAGATCGAGTTGCCCAAGCCGGCCATGGTATCGAGAGTGGCCATCTCGCGCGATCGGAACGGACAGTTCACCGACCGGCAGATTCTGGAGGCGGACGTATGCCTCTCGAACGATGGGCAAACATGGCAGACGGTCGGGAAGCTGAACCGCGCAGCCGGGCAAATTCGCCATCCACTGCCGACAATGACTCTCCAGCCGGCGGATCTGCCGGAACCGACGTGGGCCGGCGCAGTCATATACGCTTTCCTGTGCGAACGGAATACGTGGAGCCGAATGGATGCGAAGGACTATCTTTCGCCTCTGGTGAACGACCGTCCGGCATATCCCGACGGCCCCCTCTACTGGGAACGCATGGCGCGCCTGTCCCCTCTGGAGCGAACGCTGGTTCAGTTCGAGGAGATGATCGGGCGACTGGCGGAACTTGATCTCGACACCAGCCGGGAGAAGGACGAACTCGATGAACTGCGCCGCAAGGCGAAGGACCCGGCGTTGGCGGCTTCAGACTCGCTTTATCTGACCGCGCGGCAGGCCAAGCGACGCCTCTTCTTCCGCGATCCCGGATTGTCGCCGCTTGAGCGTGTGCTATTTGCCAAACATCATCCGCTTCATCCCTCGCACAACTACAGCGAGCATATGGATTCCCTGTTCGCTTCCGGAGGCGGAATCTGCACGCTGCAGATACCGCGCGACGCCGAAGGACGCCTTGATCCGGCCCGGGCTGAGGTGCAGACGATCTTCGACGGCAGCGCGGGCATAGTGCGTCACCCGGTGGCGGATTTTGACGCGCAAACAATCTACTTCGCGTATCGTCCGGACAAGCCTGAGGTGGACGGCTGGCAGTCGTACTGGCATCTGATGTCAATGCGCGCCGACGGCAGCGGAGTGCGCAAGCTGACAGATGGTCCAAATCATGACTTCGATCCTGTGCCCCTTCCCGATGGCGGACTCGGGTTCATGTCAACACGCTGTCAGTTGCGGTTTCTCTGCTGGGAACCACAGGCTTATGTGTTGTACCGCATGCAGCCTGATGGAAGTGACGTGCGCCGTCTCTCATACGCGAATATCAGCGAATGGGATCCTTCCGTGATGCGGGATGGGCGGATTCTCTGGACACGCTCTGAATATCTGGATAAGGGCGCTGACTTCGGACATACGCTTTGGGCCATTAATCCAAACGGCGACAGCCCAACGCTGATCTTCGGCAACGATACGCCCTACTGCTACGGACATGGAAGAGAAGTCCCAGACAGCCAGGAAATAGTCTGCACGATCATCTCGCACGGCGATCACCAGGGGCCGATCGCGCTGATCAATCCTGCCAAGGGGGTGTTCAACACCACCGCCATTACAAGCATCACCCCGGATACCCGTCCGCAGTACCAGATGGACCGGTCTCATTACGAAACCTTCCGCGATCCCGAACCGATTTCCCGCGATCATTTCCTGGTCACCCACAGTCCGGGGCCGCGTCCGCACTGGGGACTGTACGTCATTGATCGTTTCGGTAATCGGGAGCTGCTCTATTTTGATCCGGAAATCAGCAGCAAGCGTCCCTCTCTGCTTCGTCCCCGGCCTCGCCCGCCGATAATTCTGGAGGCGCACAATACCGCCCTGGCGCAGGCAGGGCTTGGCCAATTCACTGTTCAGAACGTATATGAAGGACTGGGATCATCGGTTGCCGCCGGTCGGGCTAAGTACCTGCAAGTGTCACAGGAAGTGCCGGCCCCTCTGGCAAGGTTGGCTACCGGCGAGTATCGCAATTCGCACCCGAGCTTCACGGATTTCTACGCTACGCCGATTCATCTGGTGAACGGTCCTCGCCAGACCTACGTCACGCGCGCCACGAACGCCCTGGAACCGCACGCATTCCGGCAGGGGAAAGCCGCCCGTACAAAGGACGGGGCGGCAAAGATCACTGAGAACAACGGCTGGCCCAGCTATGTGGCCAAGGCAGTGCTCGGCACAGCGCGAATCGCCGACGACGGCTCAACGAACTTCACCGCCCCGGCAGGCAAAGTTCTCTACTTCCAATTGCTGGATGAAAACTACAACGAGCTGCAGCGCATGCGCAGCGTGGTACAGTTACAACCGGGCGAGCAGCGCGGATGCATCGGCTGCCACGATTCGCGCGACGCCGCCCCCCCGCGTCATGCGGCAAAGGCGCACGCGCAGGACGCGCAATCGCTCGAACCGCCGCCGTGGGGCGCTGCGCCTTTCGATTACGAACGCGTAGTCCAGACCGTCCTGGATGAAAATTGCGTCCGATGCCACGATACGAAATCGGGCGTAAAACTCGATCTGCGCGGCGCGCATGACGCCAATCGAGTGCCCGCGTCCTATCGCTCGTTGATAGCCGGGGGGTGGGTGCACTACTTCGACTGGCACTATGGTTCGCGGCATTTCAAGGCGGAGCCGCTTTCCTTCGGAACGTTGCAGAGCCGTCTTTTCAAAATACTGGCCGACAAGCAACACAAAACCGTCAGTCTAAAGCCCGATGAGATGCGCGCGCTGAAGGCATGGATTGATCTGAACTGTCCTCTGTGGCCGGACTACAACTTCCGGACTGATCGTCCCCTTTAGCCATCCGCCAATGTTCTCATGATTCCAGTATTAACCAATCGAAAAGAGACCTCCATGACACGACGCACTTTCCTGGCTGAATGCGCATCCCTATGCGCCCTGACCATGGCTCCCTCGCCCGCAATGGCCGAAACGACTGGCGAACTGGACTTCCCCCTTCTCGACCTGCACGTCCACCTCGATAACAGCACAATTGACAAAGTCCTTGAGATTGCCGGGCAGCGCGGCGTCAAGTTCGGCATCGTGGAACATGCCGGCACAAAGGAGAACATATATCCTGTCGTCCTGAGCAACGATGATGAACTCCGGGGCTATCTGGCGATGCTTGACGGCAAGCCGGTATACAAGGGCGTGCAAGCGGAATGGACGGATTGGATGGGGTGCTTCTCGCCGGAGATGCTGGGAAAGCTGGATTATATTCTAACCGACGCCATGACCATGCCGGGGCCGGGCGGGCGGCGGATGAAGTTATGGGAATTGGGCGCGGTTATCGGCGAAGCGCAGGATTTCATGGACCGCTATGTGGCGTGGCACGTTTCGATAATGGAGAAGGAGCCGCTTGACATCTTCGCCAACGTCTCATGGCTGCCGGGGGGCCTTGCGCCGGATTATGACGCGTTGTGGACCGAATCGCGGATGAGGCAGGTGATTGACGCCGCAGTGAAACACAATGTGGCGCTGGAGATCAGTTCAGGCTTCAAACTGCCGAAGATTCAGTTCCTGCAACTTGCGAAAGCGGCAGGCGTTAAATTCGTGTTCGGCTCCAACGGACGATATCCGAAAATGGGCGAATTGGCTTACAGCATTGAGATGGCGAAAAAACTCGGCCTCCGCAAATCCGACATGTTCACCCCGGCTCCTGACGGGCAAAAGGCGGCGCAGAGGCGGCTCAAATAGCCCGCGGGCGTCCAGGATAGGGACACAGGAACATTCAGAATCGGAAAATGGGAAAGAAATATCTGCGATTACCGAAGCGGAAACAGTATGACATGTAACATATAATAATACTGTTTCGATTTGGACACATATAAACGTAAGAAGCCTTATGGTTCGCGTAGAATGCAGAGAAACATGCATTATATGTTATCGTGATATTGGCACGCCAGGAGGGATTCGAACCCCCGACCGTCGGATTAGAAATCCGATGCTCTGTCCAGCTGAGCTACTGGCGCGCAATCAAAATCAGGACGACATCATGTGCTTCGTCAGGCTTGTGAGTGGAATTATATGCTTGTCCATTCAGACTATCAAGGGCGACGAACAACAGCCTCCGCAAAATGCGGAATACCAACAGGGGCGTAGCTTAGATTGCCGGGAATCGAAATCCGAAAGGCGTCTGCGCAAGTGACGAGCCTGATACGTGAAAACGCTAACGTCCCCACGGCATCTCAATCGTCTCGCCCCGGTATCCGATTCCGAACCCGCCTATGCTGGATGTATTGAGCATGCCTTCCGTCAGCCGGACCAGGCCGGGATGCGCTTTGGCAATGTAGGCGTTATCCGCCGGGAAGAACTGGCGGCTGTTCGTCTCAACCCCGCGCAAAGTCCTGAGATGTCCGGCCAGCGACACCGACTGAACAAGCCCCAGCCCGGGATTTGTCAGGTCCTGAACTGTGAAGGGCGCGCCACGCTCCGAAGCAAGCGATGCGAACAGCAAGGCTCCGGACTGGCATTTGCACGCCTTCAGGGCGATGCCGGACCAGCCAAGCTCCATCGCCAGTGCAAAATCCTCCAGCCGCGCAAGGCTTTCGTCAATGATGACCGGCTTTAACTTTGCAATGGGTCTCATATCCCAGCGATGAGCTTCGAGGTCGCGCTCGGTAGGCTGCTCGACGTAGAGGAGCCTTTCGTATGCCTCTTTGTCCTCTTCGCGAAGTCTTTCAAGAAGCTCGACAATGTAATCCGGCGACTGGCATTGCTCGTTGGTGTCTGCTGTGAACTCGAAATCGTCAATCCCGATTGCTTTCTGCGTCTCTCTGATGACGGCTATCACATCGCGGATGCGCTGCATGTCCCATTTCAGGTCGGAACCTTTGAGCTTCACTTTCAGCCATCGCAGCCGTTCACGGCGAATCCACTTGTCCAGACCAACCGGTAATCCGTCATCTGGGTCGGACGCCGTCCTTTCCGCCTCGGTCAGTTTGTCCAGTCCGCCGACGAGATGGAACGCCGGAATCTTTTCCGACATGGGGACAAGGTAATCAGAGATGTATTTCCCTTTGAAATCCCGGCCCAGAATTGCCGAGAGATCGCTGCCGCAGAACTCCGGACCGCATGCGTCGTAGACGTTGACGTTGTTGACAAGCCCGAAGGCGTCGTGAACGGCGGCGTCCAGAGGGCTGGCGCATACGAGGGTGCATAGAAAAGGCATGACTTCCGGGAGGCCCATGTCGTCGCAGACGCCTTTCGCGATCTTCTGAAACTCCGGTTCAAGCCTGTGGAACAGTTCAACCGGATGGCCGAAATCCGAATAGTCTTCATAAAGACGGCAAAGTCTGCGCGTCGTTTCGATCATGGCCTGCGAGCGTTTTTCATGCGAAACTGGGCTGACCGGCCACGCCCACAGGTCCATCAGGAACATCGCCCCCCAGCCGCAGGCGCGGGCGCCGCTACGGTTTTCAACCTCCGCCCGCACGTGGCAGAAAGGCAGGGATTCGACCACCACCGCCCCGAACTTCAACGGCACTCTCGCAACAGCTTGCGGGAAAAACGGTTCGGCCTTTATCACGCGAATATCGCTTTTCATTCTCTGCTCCGGTTCGGCGAGTTCATGAGCGGCAATCCGGCATTCAGTCAATCTTCTGCAAAAGCGCCACAACTTGTGCGGCAACAGCTTCGCGGTTGCCTATCGGCCCAAGCCCCTCCATCGAGCGGGCTTTCACGCTGACCCTCTCCACCGGCAGGCCCAGAATCGCTGCAAGCCGAGCGCTCATCCCGCGCTTGCGTTCTCCGATTCGGGGGTATTCGGCGATCACGTTCACATCAACGTTCCACGGTTCGAAGTCGGCGGCGCGCGCCAGCCCGACCACATGCTTGAGCAGTTCCGCGCTGTCCGCGCCGCTCCATTTTGGATCGTTGTCGGGGAAATGCTCCCCGATGTCGCCAAGCGCCGCCGCTCCGAGAATTGCGTCCGCAACGGCGTGGAGTACCACGTCGGCGTCGGAGTGGCCCAGCAATCCGAGCGTCCCGTCGAATTCAACTCCGGCCAGAACCAGCTTTCTGCCCTCGACCAGGCGGTGAATGTCAAAGCCGATCCCGATGCGCATGTCCATCATCCGCCCTCCGATCCGGTGTGACGCGATCCGTCAAGCCCTTGCTCCTGCTGCCAGCGCAGGAGCGCTTCCGCCACGGCGAGATCGCAGGGGGTTGTGACCTTGATGTTGTCGCTCGTATCGCGAACTATCATGACCTCGCGGCCATTGCGTTCGAGAACCTGCGCGTCGTCCGTCACGGAATCGCCCGATCGTCTGAGTTTCTCGTAGGCTTCGATCAACAGGCTTCGCAACGCGCCCTGGGGCGTCTGCGCCTGCCAGAGGCGTTCACGATCCCGTGTTGCGATTATTCGTCCAGCATCGTTTGACTCCTTCACCGTCGCAATCATCGGGGCTGCGGCTATTGCGGCCCCATGCTCACGGATTGCCCGGATGACTTCCAGAATCGTTTCGCGGCGGACAAGCGGTCTGACGGCATCATGTACCAGAACTACGGGAAGGTCTTCGGGCGTCCGCATCAGTCCGTTCCAGACGCTTTCCTGTCGCGAAACGCCGCCGGAAACTATTGCCGCCACGCGGCAACTCTCAGCGAATTTCCGGCCCCACTGATCGCGGACCATCTCAATGTCGTCCGGATGGACGACAAGGATGGTTTTCGCGATCTCGTTTACCGAGCAGAGACGTTCAAGCGTGAGAAGGATCAAGGGTTTGCCCAGTAGGGCGAGATAAGGTTTGCGCGTTGACCCGCCCATGCGGACTCCGGAACCGCCGGCCACCACAACAGCGCAGACGTCTGCGACTCTGTTCGAATCATTGGTCATATCAATAGTCCGTGTGTTCTTCCAGGAGCCATGAAGCTATGCATCAACCTTGCCGGATTATCCGGACGCTCGCCGCTTGTTCACAAGGATGTGCGCTTGCCGCGTTGGTTCCGGAAGCCTGTATCCGCGCAGGCAGCGCATGACAACATCCTCTGATGTCTGAAGACTTGTCATGTGCCCGACGCTGACGAATACCGGCTTCACGCGGTCGCGCGTCCGCAGGACGGTTCCGATCCGTTCTCCTTCTTGAATCAGCGCCGTCCGCTCTCCTTTCCGCGGGCCGGGTTCAACGTATTCTCCGATCAACCTGCTCTTGGCGCATCCGAGGACCGGCATATCCAGGAAAAGCCCGAGATGACATGCCAGGCCAAACCTGCGCGGATGCGCAAGACCCTGGCCGTCCGCAATCACGACATCGGGTTTGGTCTTCAACGCTTTGAAAGCGTCCAGAAGCGCGGGAGCCTCCCGAAAGCTCAACAACCCCGGGACGTATGGGAAGGGAGATTTCACGACCGCCGTGGCGCTGTCCACAACCTGAAAATCCGACAAACGCAGCACGATCACTCCCGCGAAAAACCGGTCGTCATGCCGCGCATATGAAACATCGCATCCGGCGACCAGAGACCAATCTTCCGGTTTGCAGAAAGATTTTTCCAGCGTCAGTTTTCGCAGTCGGTTCTGAAGCTTTATCGCCTCTGCGGGCGTCAGTTCCCATGCATGGAGATCGTGGACTTCCATTTCAGTTTTTGAACTGTCTGCCGCTGTTGCGTCGCGGACGGGGGGCGTGGCCGTTGCCGTTCCTGCCTACGATTACGCGCCCCCCCCCAAGCAACCCCTCAAGCGCGTCCTTGAGTTGATTGCTGACGTCCACGCGGAACGCCGCACCCAGCCTTCCCGCCAGCTTGTGCTTCGGCGAATGCAGAATGATCTCGACAGGAGCCTGACCGGAATGGTCCCGCAGCAAATCGGCAAGAGTCTTGAAGAAACCAAGCTCTTCGGTTTTCGCAACGTCAAGTATCAGAGTCACCTTGCCGCCCAACTTCTTTGTGGCGTCTTCCGGACTCATGGCCCACTGCGCTATCAACCCCACCCCCCGCCGAAGGCTCAGTTCTCCGCCTACAAAAACGATGTTGTCCTCCTTCATAAGTTCCAGCCCTTCGTCCAGACGGTCATTGTATACGACAACGTCCAGGCTGCCCGTGGAATCCTCCAGCGTGATGATCTGGAGGGAGCCGCCCTTGCTGGAACTGAGCCTGCGGGTGCTTGTTATATAGCCGGCCACCTGAAGATACGTTCCCTCAGGAAGGGCCGTCAAAGCGTTGATGGGAGTCGCCAGCCCGCGCGTAAGCGATGCTAACTGATCCATCGGGTGCTTGCTCACAAAGAGGCCGATGGCCTCCTTCTCATGCTGCAACTGTTTCATCTCCGGCCACGGCGGGACATCCGGTAGTCCATGGCCTTCCCCGGGTTTCGGTTCGGCCTCAGCCGCGCCGAAAAGCCCCATCTGTCCGACGCGGCGGTCGCGCTGCCTGCCGGCCCCCACTTTCATTGCGTCCTCGATCGCCTCGAAAAACTGCGCCCTGTGCCCCGCGAGGCAATCCATAGCCCCGGCCTTGATAAGGAATTCCAGCGCCGACTTGTTCATGCAGCGGCTGTCAACCCGCTCGGTCAGGTCGAAGATTGACTTGAACGCGCCCCCCGCGTCGCGGGCCTGAAGGACTGCCTCGACCGTCTTCTCTCCAAGGTTCTTGATCGCCCCCAGACCGAAGCGGATGCAACCTTCGTCCACGATGGTAAAATCGCTGCGGCTTTCGTTGATCGAGGGGGGAAGAACCTTTATATCGTGGCGTTTGCATTCTTCAATGAACTCGGCCAGTTTGGACGTATCGGAGATTTCGCAGGAAAGGTTGACGGCCATGAACTCCGTCGGGAAATGTGCTTTCAGATAAGCCGTCTTGTATGCGAGATATGCGTATGCGCATGTATGAGCCTTGTTGAACCCATAGGATGCAAACTCGTAAATCAGCGCGAAAACCGATTCAGCCTTGTCAGGGTCAATGCCCTTCGCGACGGCTCCCGCGACGAAATTCCCGTGCTGCTCCTCTATGACGGCGGCCTTCTTCTTGCTGATCGCCTTGATTAGGCTGAGCGCCTTGGCCATGCTCATGCCGGCAAACTGGTTGGCGATCTGCATGATCTGTTCCTGGTAGACGATGATGCCGTAAGTGTTTTCCAGGACGCTGGCCAGCGTATCGTCAAGGTGCGTTATAGGCTCCCGGCCGTGCTTGCGGTTGATGAAGCTGTCTATCATGCCGCTGCCCAGCGGGCCGGGGCGGTAAAGCGCGACGACCGCGATGATGTCTTCTATGCAGCTCGGCTTGAGTTTCGCAAGCAACTGCCGCATTCCCGCCGACGCCAACTGGAACACGCCCAGCGTGTCGCCCCTTGTTATAAGTTCGTACGTCTTCGCGTCGGTGAGGTCCAGGTTTTCGATGTCAATCTTTCCCTTGCCCCGCTCCTCAATAAGCCGGCACGTCAGGTCAACTATCGTCAACTGCCGCAGACCCAGGAAGTCCATCTTCAACATGCCCGTCTTTTCCAGGGAGTTCATGTCATACTGGGTGACGACCGGGCCGTCCCCCGTCCTGGAGAGCGGGACGTTTTCGCACAGCGGCCTGTCGGATATCACAAGGCCGGCGGCGTGGACGCTTGAGTGGCGCGTAAGCCCCTCAAGCTTCATTGCCATGTCGAAAAGACGGCGGATTTCCGGGCTTTTTTCGTAGCGCTCCTTAAGCTCCGAAACCTTATCCAGCGAGTCCTGGAGGCTTATGTGCAATTCCTCCGGAACCAGCTTGCATATCGCGTTGACCTCGGCAAGCGGCACATCCAGCGCCCGGCCAACGTCGCGCAGGGCGCCGCGCGCGGCCATCGTTCCGAACGTAATGATCTGCGCGCAGTTCGCCTCCTTGTATTTCTGCTTGACGTATGCGATGACCTCTTCGCGGCGTCGCTCGCATATGTCCACGTCAATGTCGGGCGCTTCCTGCCGTTCGGGATCGAGGAACCGGTTGAACAGAAGCTGATGGCTGATCGGGTTGATGTCCGTCATGCCGATCGCATAGGCAACCATCGCCCCGCCGCCTGATCCGCGCAGACCTATCGGTATGTGCTTCTCTCTAGCGAAACGCACAAAATCCCAGACGATAAGGAAATAGTCCACGTAACCCATTCCGGATATGACGTCCAGTTCATAATCGAGCCGCTGCTGCATCTCCTCGGAAATCCGCTTGTGACGCCGCTTGAGGCCCCGTTCACATTCATTTCTGAGGAAAGTCAGTCCGTCCGCGCCATCTGGAAGGGGGAACCTGGGATACTTTCTGGACGTGTCCAGCTTCACATTGCATCTTGCGGCTATCAAACCCGTGTTTTCAATCGCCTCCGGCCACCTGTCGAATACCTCCCTCATCTCTTCCGACGACTTGAAATAGAACTCCGAAGATGAGAATCGCAACCGGCTTTCGTCGTTGATTGTTTTGCGCGTGCTTATGCAGAGCAGGATGTCGTGCGCGTCGGCGTCGTCGGAGCTGAGATAATGGACGTCGTTAGTGGCAACCAGCGGGATGCCGAGTCGTCGGCCAAGATCGGCAGTCGGCTCCAGAATGGCCCTCTGCGAAGGCATTCCGTTGTCCTGCATCTCCAGGAAGAAGTTATCCCTGCCGAACGCCTCTCGCATTGTTTCTGCCAGCCGCGTCGCGCCTTCGATGTCTTTCTGACTCAGCATGCACGCGATCTGGCCTTGGATGCAACCGCTCAGGCATATAAGTCCCTCCGTGTGCGCATAGAGCGTAGGATAGTCCACACGCGGTTTATGATAGAAGCCCCTCAGATAAGCCTGCGAACTGAGCTTTATAAGATTTCCATAACCCTTTTCGTTATACGCAAGCAGGACGACGTGATAGGCCCCCGCGTTACGGGTGCCGCTGGCCTCCTCCATGTTGCCGGGTGTGACGTATGTCTCCAGGCCGAAGATCGGTTTGATACCCTCCGTTTTTGCGGCATCCGCGAAATGCACCAAACCGAAGAGGTTGCCGTGATCTGTGACCGCAACCGCGGGCATGCCCATCTCAGCGGCGCGCTTGCAGAGTTTGTCCAATCGGCACGCCCCGTCAAGGAGGCTGAACTCCGAATGAACGTGCAGGTGTATGAAAGGGCTGTCGGGCATGGTTCAGGTATAGTCCTAACTATCCCGAATGTTGGCGCTTATGGATTCAGGCGCTTCGCGTTCCAACAGTTCGCCGGGATGCGCGGCATTGCAGACACTCTGGCCTAAGACAATGATACACATATGGATATGACTATTCCCTCCCTTCGCGCTTGCGTTGCCTGATCTCAAAATGGATTTTACACGGATGCTGCGACTTGTCAAAAAAAATCCTCAAATCAGCGGAAATCGTTTCGTTAATCGCCTCCGTAGGAGACAGCCCATAGACATGCCCCTGAACCAGCGTTCCCAAGGCTTAACCTGATCGGCAAGCCACACGCGTAACTGTCTCTCATTCTTGAAGGCATTTCAACCGGCATGGTATATTTCATGTAATGTGGCAAGGGATAACGTGACTCGTTGGCATACATTGTCCGACGAACGCATTTCCAAGAGTCTGATCGGACAACTTACTTCATGCGGAGTAATGAAGACATGAGACAGCGCAGCAGGGCAACAATGTACATCCTTTTTGCAGTCATCATTTGGACAGCGAGCGTCATTTTTGCTCAGACGGCTCCGGACGCTCAGACCAAATCCGAAGTCAAACCTGCGGAAAAGAAGTCCACGGCGATAAGCAAACTCGCCCCGAAACCGCTCTACACGCCCGATATAGTCGAAAAACCCGAAAAGAAGCTGATTGACAAGGAAGGCGCGGGCAAGCTCTACCAGGTGAACGATCACCTGGTATGCGTAATGGAAGGCACGCCGGAGGAGATGGGCTATCAGCACGGGCGGCTTCTGGCGAAAAGAATCCACCATATTATGAAGGTCGGATACCTTCAGAAAGCCCTCTGGAGCAGGGGCTACAAGCCGGAATACGTGAATGCCCAGTCTGCAAGGATGGAAAAGCACTTCCCGCCCGAATACATCGCCGAGCTACAGGGCATTGTGAAGGGGGTGAAGGCCGCCGGCGTTGAAGGCATTTCATATGAGGACGCGCGCCTAGGACTTACCATACCGGAATTGCTGCATTTTGATCCGGACATGCCCCCTGGATGCTCCAACTTCGCCGTCTGGGGCAAGTGGACCACCGACGGGCGCCTTCTGCACGGGCGCAACCTGGATTGGACCGTCGAGGCCGAGGCACAGGACGACCATGTGATCCTGATATGGCGGCCTAAAGGCGGCATCCCGTTCATGATGGTCGGTTGGGCGGGCAGCATCGGAAGCGTTAGCGGCATGAATGCCAAGGGCATAACAATTGGCGAAATGACCTGCATGTCCCCGGACGCGACCTTCGACGGGCTTCCGCTGAATGCCATCATGCGCCGGGTGCTTGAAAAAGCGGAGACGCTGGAGCAGGCGGTCGAGATCATGAAGAACACCCCCCGCACGAGCGGATGGAACTTCGTCATCGCCGATGGGAAGATACCGGACGCGCGCGCGCTTGAGGTTGACGCGAAGAATTGCGACGTCTACGCGCCCATGGACCCGAAAGAGGGCAAGGAAACGATGCACTGGGCCATGCAGGACGCAGTGCGTCGAACAAACCACCCCATCAGCGCCGAAAGACTGCTTAAACTCGGCCAGACATATGGGCACGAGATCGGCATTGAAATCAAGACTATGGAAGACCTCAAGGCCAAACTGCCGCTGCTGTTGCTCCAGAACACCTACCAGCGTTACGACTGGCTCGGCAAGCAGATTCAGCAGAGAGGGGAAGGCAAATTTGACGTAAAGGACGCGCTGCAACTGCTGGCCAACGGCCCGGTCTTCGGGGACGATACCCTGCACTCCTTTGTCTTCGATCCTTCAAAGCAGGTTGCCTACGTGGCCAACGCGGGCAGCAATCCGCCGAAGACCGCTACGCGCATGACATTCACTCGGTTGGACTTGTCCGAGTGGTTCAAATAACCGCTGAATGTTTGATTGCGCCGTCGGTCAGCCTTTCTTCTCGGAAACAGGCTCCGGATTCCTGCCTTTGTAGATGCCGTCCAGCGTCCAGTATCCGTCTGGAACCGGTCGGCGGCTGATCCATTTGCCGTTCGTGAAGTCGGGGAAAGGCACGGGGGCGCTGCCGCATGCAATGGAGTCTTCGGAAAGAGTCGTTATCGCCATCCACGTGACGGAATCATAAACGTCAATGGGCGTTTGTGTCCCGGTCTTTATGGCCTCGATGAAGGCCCGTTGCACGAGATAATCCATGCCCCCATGGCCGCCGCGGACGCCGTCAATAATAAAATCGTACCATACGGGATGCTCGTATTTCTTCACGTATTCGCCCATGTCGGCCCATCGTTCGCCGTCGAAATCGTCGAAATGGACGGCGTTCTTGTCCTCCATCCATATGCCTTTCGTGCCCTGAACGCGCTGCGCCCGCGAATAAGGCCTGGGCAGCGAGCAATCATGGGTCAGCAGCACTGTCTCGCCCCGGGCGCATTTGATCATGGTTGTCGTAACGTCGCCCTGGCCAAAGACGGTGTTACGCTGCGAATGATCCGGCCCAAGTTTCTCGGTAGCGTAACAGTGGAGGCCGCGTGATTTGGTCGTCATGGAAACCAGCGAGATGAAACGGTTCCCCTTGTTGATGTTCAGCATCTTTGCTATCGGGCCTACGCCGTGCGTGGGATAAAGCTCTCCGTTGCGATAGGTGAAATTCTCCAGGCGGTAGTGACGGTTCTCCATCCCCCGCGTAATCTCTGAGCGCAGATCGTGCTCGTAACCGCACTGGCAATGGACAAGTTCGCCGAACATACCGAGCTTGACCATATTCAGCACCGCCATCTCCTCGCGCCCATAGCAGCAGTTCTCCAGCATCATGAACGGGACGCCGGTTTCCTCGCTGACGCGGACCAGTTCCCAGCATTCCTGAAGCGAAGAAGCTCCGCCGACCTCTACCCCGGGGTAGATTCCCGCTCGCATGGCCGCCAGCGCAATCCTGACGTGCGTTGTCCAACTCGTGGAAATAATGACACCGTCCAGACTGCCGCGCTGCAACATTTCCTTATAATTCAGATATCCCATAACCGGATATCCATGCCGATCTTTAAGGCGGGCAATGTTATCGTCAACACGGTCCTGATAAACGTCGCAGACGGCCGGGACCACCACGTCGTCCATTGATGCCACGAGTTCGGCCAGTCCCGATCCTCTACCTCCGAGTCCTATCACGCCAAGTCTGACTGAATCCAAGCGATTGCTCCCTTCTTCATGGTTTCGATGATTTCCGCGCGGTTCGCAACCTCAATGTGCAAATCTCCCACGGCCCAACCGCGATTGAAACCCCACGTTTTCCAAGCTTCAGCTTACCGGCAACATCTTTCCCGAGGAAATCCGTCTTCCGCGCCGAGGCTATGTCCCTCTCGCATTCAAGCCTTGCGTTGTCCTTCATTCCGACGCATTCGACGATTCGGACAACCATATCGGGACCATCGCGATGAATGGCGGTCAGGCGCGAATGTCCGCTTGAAAAACGGACAGGGGACCAGCTTCTCGCCTTCACGCCGTTACATGCGCCCTGATTCCACACGCAGCCTTCCAACGGCCATGCCCATTCGATCTCCCCTCCGGGAAGCCCGGCGGAGCGCCAATTTCCCTTGTGGAGCATCACGGCGTAGCGGAAATGCTGACGCCCCAGCCCTTCCCGGCAACGATGCATGTGCGACATCCAACCTTCCGTCTTGTGCGATATAGCCTTGTGCAGGATGTGTTCGAGAAGGCGCGTCTGAGCCACGTACCGAAAGCCCTGCGTACCCGGTTCAGCCATGAACGTAAAACCCTTTGTCCCGTCGGAATAATCAACCCAGTTGAGCGCCCAGAACACGCCCTCCTCAAGCCGCTCGATGTCGTGGCTGATCGTGTCGGCTGGCCCGCGCCCGTAGAACTCGGTTTCAAGATTGCGCTCCTCAACCCCGTAGGGGATATCCGCCACAAGCCGCCCCTCGAAGGGAAGGGCTGTTCCGATCCGGAAATCCCCGTCGTCACGTTTGATCTCAATCAGCGTTTCGAATTCGATGATGGGGCGCAGATGGCTGACCCGCGCGCGTGCCTCAACTGCATGACCGGCCAGCGCCCCGCGCATCATTACTTCGGTCAGTAAAAAACCTTCTTCAGTGATCTTAAGCTCAGTCTGTTCGAGACGGTCAATCCTCTCGGTCGGCGCGTATATCAGCGGATTGGGATCGCGATCGGGAGTATGGTAGAAGCGCGGTAGCGCCACATCGCGATAATCAACATTGCCTGATTTGTCTGTCAGTTCCAGAATCCCGCCCTCGCCGAACACGGCTCGGATGAAATCGTTTTCAACAACCTCTGGAGAATGGCGATTGCCTTCATGCCCATTTTCCTCTCCGGATGAAGGGACGATTTCAAACGCCGTGGCCGAAAGCCCTGCGACCTTCACTCGCGCAACAAGATCGGCTTCCTGAAGCGTGCCGTCATCGTAGCGTCTGGCCCTAGTCGCCTGTGCATGGACGCGCTTCCCGGCTTCATTCTTCAGCGTGACGCTGCGCGTCCCACGCTCGGGGAAAACAACATGGATGCTGACCGTGTTGTCAACGTCCCACGACTGCCTGTTCCATACCACCACATCACGACCTGGCCTTAATGTGAGATATTTGCGGGCTATAGCCTTCTGTTTGGCGTCTGCCTTCTTTGACGCGCTTCGCCCGGCGTCGCGAAGGCGCTCCCGCAACGCGTCGTAATCCTCTGTGAACAGCCAGAGTGTTGCATGAGCGCAGGCGGCAAGGTAATCCCACCATTCCTCGTCCAGCCGCAGAGCGCTGCCGTCGGAACCGCGCGACAGGGATGACCACAACTCCGCGTCAAGCAGCGCGCGCTCCACCCCCGGACGCATCCTCCAGAGGCTCTCCCTGCCTATCTGGCTGTACCAGTAGGTCCAGCCGGCCATCTCAAGCGGGCCTTCCCAGACGGGAAGTTCCCCGGCAGTCGGTTCGACGGCATCAAGGAATTCGGACGGCGTGGCGAATCTTACGGGAGTCTCCTCCCGGCGATTCCATTCGGCGACCAGTCCGGTCAGATCAACCGGCAATCCGCTGTGCGTCTTCATCGGCGTCTGGTCGTCGCTGCCCGCCGGTATCCAGACCTGTCGCCCCGGAAACGCAGGAAGCCGCCTGCGAAGCTCCTTCTGGATGAAATATTCCTTCGCTCGCGGCCAATCCGAGACCCATTCATTGACTGCCACCGATTCCGGCCATGCAAACCCGTCGTAATGCCCTATGCTTGAAAGGAGCGTCGTCCCATCCGCGCCTTTCCAACGAAACAGGGCCGGAATCCCGCGGAGGAACATGAAACCTTCAGGACGGCTGATCCTGTAGAAGCGATATCCGCAGCCGGCGAGCAGTTGTGGCAATTGTGAATGCCCGCCGATCACGTCATAGAAAACCGCGGTGTCCAGCCGCAGACCAGGAAATCGCCTCTCGTAATATCTCCGCCCGACCGTGAGATTCCTGATGAAAGTCTCGCCGTCCATACGATGTGGATGGCAGATTGCGACCATGCCGCCGGACACGCCGATTCGGCCCTCTCGCACAAGCCTCCTGACCTCCGGCATCAGCTCTGGCGCGCAACGTTCCAGCGCGTCGAACTGCTCACTGGCGGAATCCATGAACCAACGGAATTCAGGATTGCTCCGCATCGTCACCAGAACCTGCCGCAGAATGTCGGCATAGCGCTCCTCGTGCCACTGGCGCGAATAGCACCACGCCCAGTCGCAATGAGTGTATGGAATGATGAATATCTCCCGGCCCTCAAGATCGCTTTCTTCAAGTCTATCCTTCCACCATTTCGGCGCGGGGGGAAACCAGAGACCCATCACAAAGGAATCGTATCTTTTCCGGCAGGCGCACTCGCCCAGGATTTTGAATCCCATGCTTTTATAAAGCGACAATGCGCGAAAGTTCGTTTTGAAGACCGTAAGCCAGATTCCCGCGATGTCGTATCGGCGGCGGCCTTCGCTGAGGCAGATTTCCATAATTCGACGCCCAAGCCCGCGCCCCTGGAAGGGAACGCGGAGGCCAAGTCCGAAACCGGGACGCCGCGCGCCGTCCGCCCCGATCCAGCATATTCCCCCCATGCGTCCGTTCTGATCGAAAACGCCGATTCCGAACAATTTGCCTTCGCGATACCTCTGATACTCCTGCCTGACGCGTTGCGTGGAGTAATCTCCGCCAAAGGGATCAAATGTGCCGGTAACTTCCGATTCGAGATTCTGATAAAAGTCCCTGAACGCCGTCCAACTCACCTTCTCGAGAGTCTGGAAGACAAAGGTTTTTCCGCTCACGGCAACCGTGTCCCGGATTTCGGAGCGCATTTGCGATATCCCTAATCCTTCGATCTTGGGGAACTATGAGCAGGACGACCGTAGACCTGTGCATATGCCTTGCAGGCCGGGCAGTTCTTCTCCGCCTCGCGCAATTTTGCCGCAAGACTGGAATCGGGATATCGCCTTGCCAACACGCAGAACGGACAGATCCGACAGAACAGCGCCAATAGTTTCTTCATGTGTTCCTGCCTTGATTGAGAGATTTGCTCCGCGGACTTTCAGGCGCGCATTCAACGCCCGATTTTCATTGCAAGGACGGTCTTGTCATCCGACTGTTCGGCCCGGTCGCTGAAACTCGCCGTCGCGTCCATCACCCGCCGAACCATTTCCTCCGCGCTTCCGGAACGCGCCGTTTCCAAAGCTGAAAGCAGGCGCGCCACGCCGAACAGGTTGTTGTCGCAGTCCGCAGCCTCCGTGATTCCGTCTGTGTAGATGAAAAGCGCGCTTCCAGGCTCAATCCTGACCTCGCGTTGTTCATAGCTTGCGTCGCGGTCAACCCCCAGCACAGTTCCTTCCACGTCAATCAGCTCAGTCGCCTTTCTGTTGCGGCAGACAACAGGCGGGGTATGGCCGGCATTGCCAAGAACAAGCGTTCGCGTCCGCGCGTCATATTCGGCGTATGTGAACGCGACAAGCAGTTCCGATCGGACAAGATCGTCGTAAAGCAAACGATTCATCTCCCGCATCAAATCCCTTACGGAACGCCCTAGCATAGCCTCCGAGCGAAGGCTGCTGCGGAATGCGCCGGCCATCAATGCCGCTCCCAGACTGTGCCCGGCCACGTCCGCTACGACCATGGCGATGCGTCGGTGGCGGATCGGGAAGTAGTCGAAGTAATCCCCCCCGACGCGGTGGGCCGGGACGCAACGCCCGGCGATATCCGCTCCGGCGTAACGCAAAGGCGCTGCGGGAAAGAGGCCTTTCTGGATCGCAGAAGCAATCTCCAATTCATTCTGAACCCGCTGGTTATCCTGCTCTGCCTTCAACAGCCGGCAGTTGCGCAGGCAGATGCCGGCCTGCGCCGCGATTGATGCGGCAAGCTTCAGTTCCCCGGATGTGAAATCACCGGATTCTGACCGTGCAAGCGCAATGACACCCAATCCATCGGGTTTTCCGTCAGGTCCGGTGTGAACAATGGGCACACAGGCTGCGCGGGCGCCTCGAAGTCGGGCCAGCAAAGGCTCCGCCTCCACATCGCGCGGATCAAGCGTCACCGTTTTGTTTCCGGAAAGCAATTCCTTGAGCGGTTTTTGGGGAATACCGTGTTCGCCGGGAGCAATCAGTCCGGATGATGACCACGCGGTTCGCAGCACAAGCTCGCCGATCGGAGCGATTAGAAGAACCGCCCCAGCCCGCAGATCAAGCACTCGCACAAGCTCGTCAAGGATCAGCCCGCAGATTCTTGTTTCGTCGAGAATTGACCCCACCCTGGCCGAGATGTCGTAAAGCAGATTGATCTCCTCATACCGCTCGGTTATCTCGATGCAGAGGCTTTCCATATCGGTTTCAAGAGTAATGCGACTTTCGAGTTCAGCGGCTAAAAGCGCGGCGACATCCTCGGAATTGCGTCCCCCGCCGCAGGTGACTCGCAAACCGAGCGGCTTGCCTCGTAGCAGGACGGGAACTGACACGCAAGACCTGTTATCCTCCCGCGTTCCAGCGCTTGTCAGGATTTCACCCTCTGCATCGCATATCGCGCAATAAACGCCAAGCGCCTTGTGAAATCTTTCCACAAGTTCCCCGACAGGCTTTCCTTTTATGTATGTGAAAAGGTCCATCGCCAGAACGCCCCGTCATTCTGCCTTTTCCTGACGGCAGTGCCCCTCAGAAGGCAGGCCGAGGTCATGTCCCATCTTATCCTGTTTGGTTCTGAGATACCGATAGTTTTCAGGTTTGGGAGGTATCCTAATGGGAATTCTCTCTACAATCTCAAGGTCGTAACCGCTGAGAGCATTGAACTTGCGGGGATTGTTCGTAATTAACCGGAGCTTTCTCAAGCCCAGATGTTTGAGAATCTGCGCCCCGATGCCATATTCACGCCTGTCAGCCGGGAAGCCAAGCTCCTGATTGGCCTCAACGGTGTCAAGTCCCTGCTGCTGGAGCTTATAGGCTTTCAGTTTATTCTCAAGGCCGATGCCCCTGCCTTCCTGTCTCATGTAGAGGACGACTCCCCTGCCTGCGGCATGAACCATCTCCAGTGCGTGGTTCAACTGCTCTCCACAATCGCACTTCAGCGACCCCAGAACGTCGCCGGTGAAACATTCGTCGTGAACTCTCACCATGACCGGTTCGTCAATCGGCGGGGCAGGTTCATCGCCGTCAGACCCAATCTCTCCGGCGCAGATTGCAATATGCTGGTAATCGTCAATAAGCGAACGGTAAAAATGTAGTTTGAAGTCGCCGTGCCGGGTCTTCAATGGGACGCTTACGACCTTCTCAATCAGCCTTTCCTTCCTGCGGCGATATTCGATGATATCGGCGATTGTGCAGATTTTAAGGTTAAAGCGCGTCGCAAGCAGTTCCAGTTCCGGCAGTCGAGCCATCGTTCCATTATCCGTCACCACCTCGCAGATGACAGCGCCGGGCCGCATCCCAGCCATGTTCATCAGGTCCACGGCTGCCTCCGTGTGTCCGGTCCTGACCAGAGTCCCGCCTTTCCTTGATGTAAGCGGAAAAACGTGTCCCGGGCGGACAAGGTCTCCGGGCTTGGCATTGTCGTTGATCGCGTCCTGGATGGTCTTTGCGCGGTCGGCGGCGCATACGCCTGTTGTTATGCCCTGGCTGGAGTCAATGCTGACCGTAAAGGGTGTCGCAAAACGGGACAGATTCCGGGCTACCATGGGGGGCAGGTCCAGCCGAACCGCCACATCCTCGCTGATGGCCATGCAGATGATTCCCTTGCCGTGATTCATGAGGAAACTGATTTTCTCCGGATCAACCATTTCGGCGGCAAGCGTAAGGTCTCCCTCGTTTTCCCTCGCCGCGTCGTCAACCACTATCACAAACTTCCCGGCGCTGATGTCTTCAAGAATCTCCGGGATGGTATTGAGGGGCATATGCTGAAACTCCTGGAAATCTGTCAGGTTATTATCATCCGGAGACAGTCGGCGCATGCCGACTGCTCCGATATGGAAACAGCGCCATTCTATTCGACCATCGGACGCCGCGTCAATAAAGTGGCATCGCGCGCGATCGTCCCGGCGACATCATGCCGGGTTGATTGACCATGTGCCATGACGTAATATATCAAATCAATGTTTTTCGCAGAATATAAGACGTCCGATGGCAAAATACGCGCTCCGGAATCGGCGCGCGTCGCGCCGGTTCGCGCTCCTGGTATTCGCCCAGGATTCAGCGTATCCGAGAATACTTCCTCTCTCCCGCCAATTGCTCCCGCAGAAAATCGCGACGACAAGATTCTCACCGTTGTTTTGTGCGCGATGATTGCGCTGTGCTGGTTACGACTGGCCGGCGACCCGCCATGGTACAACCTTGTCGGCGAATTTACGGACGAAGCCTTCTACACCGCTAATGTCCAGTGCGTCTTCAAGGCTGGGCGATGGCAGGCGGGATATCTTGATCAGTCATGGTCCAGCCCCATTCTTCAAGGCATTCTACTGGTCTGGGGGGGCATCTTCGGTGTCGGCTTTGCAGCGATCAAAGGCCTTAATGCGCTTGTCGCAAGCTTTACTCTTATTGCCTCGGCATGGTTTGCCCGAAAGCATTATGGGGCGCGCGCCGCAATGCTTCTCGTCGCAGCTTTGGGGTTTAACTCAGTCTTTTTCATAGTTCGGAAGACATTCTGCCCCGAAGCATTCCATCTGCTTCTCATCACCACTGCTTATTTCCTGCTTCTCGGGGGACGCCGCAGGGATTTTTTCCTTAGCGGGTTGTGCCTTGCCCTTGCCGTCGGCGTCAAGCTCAGCGGGTTCTACGCCCTGCCAGGGGCCGGTCTTTTTGTCCTGTGGAAGTTCTGGCGTAAAAGGATGTTTTTCGCGGACATGGTTGTTTTCGGCCTGCCCATGGCCGTTGCTTTCAGCGCTTATGGCGTCACATACATTATCATGAGAGACCGCTGGGCGATGTCCATCGAGCAACAGGCGCTTCAGATAAACCTGCTGCGCGAGACCATTGCAACCAGACTATTCGCAGTGTTCACTGCGGCTGTGCTGACATCGGACCTTGGCGCGATGCTGCCGGCCATCGCGGCCGGTGTCTGGATTGTTCGCGCGGCAATAGTGGAAAAGAGTTTCTTCAACTTCAAAGACCCCCAACCCGAATCCGAACGCGTTATCCTTCTCCTTTTCTGGATTCTCACGCCGGTCTTGATCGGTCTTGTGAATCCGGAATACATGAACCGCAGATTGTTGCCGCTCCTTGTGCCGCTCTGCCTGCTCGCTGTCCTGCCTGTGCCTAAATACCCCAAAAAAGGTGTGAGAATGCGCCCGCGCGGGAGCGGCGCCTTTTCCGCATCGGACCTCTGGTTGCTCATGGCGCTCATGCACGCTTTCTATGCGGCATACATGATGTTCTGGTGTCTGAATGTCAATTATGTATTTGCGTATCACCTGCGCTTTGACGACTTCAATACCCCGACCGCCACGGATTCGGAGCGTTTATGCCTTCTTGCCGCTTCAGCCGCCGTCGGATTGCTTGTCCTCTTTGCCGAGACTACGCCGAACATGCTTCTCCTCAGGCGAATGAGGCAGACCGGCATCGTGCTCTATCTCGGCTGGTGGTTGCTGGTTTCCGGCTGGTGTATTATCAATCCCACTTACACCATTGCCGAGGCATCGGCATCACTTGGAAAATATACGAGGCGCGGGGACATGATGGGTTTCATTCAGTCGGAGGCCAATCAGGGTTTCGTACTCTGCATGAATAATGATGCGGTTCCCTATTTCGTTGCCGGAAACCATCCGGAACAAGCGACTGCGCGCCCAGAGGGGCTTCGCCTGAGATTGCTCTCCCGCACTATCGAGCGGCGAACAGCGTGGGAATGGCAAATGGTCCCACGGATATCGGAGTTCTATAGCCTCAAGCTGGAAACAGCCCCGATATTTCTTGACCTTGTCCCGATGCCCTTTGGAAGATTCAGCCACAGGATAGAAGTAGTCGTTCTTAAGGATGAATAGGCATGGTCAAAGCGGCGCTTTCATACATGAAAGACCTTCCGCCGTCGCTCATGGATGAAGGTGGATGCGATATGCGGCAACTGGGATACATCAATGCGGCTTATATCCCGGCAATCGTGGGCGCCATGAGCAAGTGCGCTCATGAGCTTCAGCCCGGCGGCGCTGGGATGCGCCTGCACCTGACCGGCAATGAGAACGTCTCAATGGACATTCGTTGCGACCGGCAGGGGCGGTTTCATGTCGGGAATCCATCAGATCCTGGAGAGCGTCAGCTTTCGGAACTCGAAACGGTTAACGCTGTATGTAATTACCTGGCGCGCTTCGGGATGGATTACGATAAAGGCCGCACAGGGCTTGCGGATGCCTTCCTGGAATGCGCCGGTATGATAACAGCAATTGATTTAGACGATGGATGTGGATTCCCTTCCCAATTGGACAAAAAAGGCACGCATGAGGATATGGATTCGAAACCGCAGGATAAGTCGCGGTACTATGGTCTTGCCCACAAGTTGAAAATTGCGGCATTGATTGCGGCCGTCATATCAATTCTTATACTGATTGTGCTAATTTATGTTGTCATAAAGCAACCGTTCCGCTACTGAGAGAATCCAAACGCGCCCTTCAATGCCCGTCCCCGCTGGAGAATGCCCTTCAGGTCGTCAATAGTATGCTGTTCCAGCCGCGTTTTCTCCTTTGCCTTACGATCCTTCAAGTCCTTGCGTCCATATTCCCGGATTGTAACGTCCACGGCATAGGCAACCCGGGCAAGAGTCAGCACGCAACTGTCATAATCAAAAGTTGCGTAACAGGCGCGATTGTCTCCGTCTCGGGGGAAACCTACGGATCCGACATTGATTATCCACAGGCAATCGGGTTCCAGTTTGAATGAATCGTTCCTCGATTTGCCTGCCTTCTGCGAATCGAACGGGGATGGAAAGATAAATCCGTCGTCCTTCAGTCCTATGACGGCCGGGCGGTGGGAGTGTCCTACAAAGGACATCCTGATCTCCCGCCTTTTCATCTCGTCAAACGCGGGCATGAGCACCTTGCGGCAGTATCCGCTCTCACGCCACTGAGGCCAGGACTGAGTTGTGAACTCTTTGCGAATCTCAGGTGATATGAATACCATCGGATCAATATACTTGTATTCAAGCGGCATGCATGGCGAACCGTGAACGAAACAAAGACCGTCCTCGACTATTTCATCCTTCAGCGCGGCGAGCATGCTCTTATGTTCACCGGATAACTCGTCCTGCGTCCATCGGTGGCTGTTTCGCGCCCTGGGTGTTGCCTTCGGATGGAAAGGTATTGCCCCACACGCCCACTTGTCGTGATTTCCGCAAACGTGCCGGCAGGGAATATTCGCTTTCTTCAGGAACGAAATTGGAATCTTCAATCCGTCGTGGACGGATTCGAGGACTTCGTTCGGAAAGGGGCCGTAACCGACCAGGTCGCCCAGGTTGAACGCCTTGATCGCATTGCGATCCTTCAAATCCGCGCATACAGACTTCAGGGCGGGCAGATTGGCGTGAATATCCGATAGGATGGCGTATATCCTGCTTTTCTCGCCCAGAACGTCTGCCAGTCTCGCCAAGAGCCATTACCTCCATTGGTCGCGGCGCGGCGAATCGCGGTGGTTCCGATTTCAACGGCTCCACTTCCCCCGGTCATGAGCATACATCATCAGGGCCTAATGTCAATTTTCCGTTTCCGCTACCAGCTTCCGCCGGTCCCTACGCCCAATCCGACGGACCAGCGGGAATTGTCGTCCTCGTGAATGGGGAACCAGCTTGAGAAACCGAGCCAGTAATTGCTGCGAGGGCGATACGAGTAGCCAGGATACCAATCATTGCAATAACCATAATACGGCCATCCGCCGAAACCCACGGAAGTACTGCTGTACCAGTGATCTCCGTGCCAGTGGTTGTATCCAAGCCCCACGCCGACAGACACGGGGATGCTGCTGCGATATCTCCGCGAACCTTCCACAATAATTACATTGACGGGTTGAGGCTCTCGCGTTTTTGGCCCGCCTCCCGGAGTAAGTCCGGGAACCCCGGCCGGCGGAACTTCCTCACGGGGCACAGACTTTCCATTGTCATCAAGATTATCGGTTTCTTGTGCCTTCGAGCGGGCAGATTGCGTTCCGCCCGGAGGAACCTCGTCCGCCATCAGACTCCATGCAAGACATATCGTCGCTGCTGCAATCGTTATGGATATTCGTTTCTTCATTCTATCTCTTCCCGAAAGAAGTTCCTGTTTTTCATCCGGATGGTTTGGGCATCCGGTTTCCAGGTTGATGCCTGAGCGTCAGACTTCCTTCGATTCCTCCATAGGACATGATATCCGCATTGGGCGCCCGGCGCAACAGGCAGAGCCTGAACAGGCTGCGCCTGAACAGGCAGAGACTGAACAGGCAATGCCTGGATTCCCGCTGACAACTAATTACCACACCCCGGGGATTGGATTTCCGCAATCGCAGCATTTGCCATCTTTGATCCGGTTGGCAATTATCGTGAAGCTATAGCGTTCGATCAGCTTCTTGCCGCATTTCGGGCATGAGGTGTGCTCTCCCGGATGTCCCGCCACGTTCCCGACGTACACGTAATGAAGCCCTTCAGCTTGTCCAATCCGCCATGCTCTCTGAAGCGTTCCGACGGGCGTCGGCGGCAGATTCTTCACCTTGTAACAGGGATTAAACCTGGTGAAATGCACCGGAACATCCTCGCCCAGATTGTCGTGAATCCACTTGCACAGGGACTTCAACTCCTCGTCGCTGTCATTCAGAGTCGGAATCAGCAACGTGACTATCTCAAAATAGACGTTTTCCTTCCTGAGCAGGAGTAGCGTGTCAAGCACCGGCTTGAGTTCGGCATTGACCATCTCCTTGTAGAACTTTTCCGAGAATCCCTTCAAATCAATTTTCACAGCCTTGAGATGCCGGACAAGCTCCTTCATCGGAGTTTCAGTGATGTAACCGTTGCTTATCATCACGGAATCAACCCCCATATGATTTCCGGCGCGCGCGCAGTCGAACATATACTCAAAAAAGACGACCGGCTCACTGTAGGTATATGCGATGCAGCACGGCTTTCCTGAAGCTTCCTTAGCACGGCGGGCGGCTTCGGCAACTTGGTCCGGGGGGAGATAGACATTTGCGACGTCTTCCGGGCGGAACTGGCTGATTTCCCAATTCTGGCAGAACTTGCACTCAACGTTGCAGCCGGCGGTCGCCAGAGAGAAGGCTATGCTGCCGGGCTTGAAGTGGAAAAGGGGCTTCTTTTCGACCGGATCGGTATGAATCGAGCAGGGGCGGGCGTAGACGAGTGTCTTGTAAGTTCCACCTTGATTCTCCCGCACCCCGCAGTAACCGCGTTCCATGTCGGCCACTCGGCAGTTGCGCGGGCAGAGAAGGCATTCGATGCGCTTCTCGTCCAGTTTGCGGTATGCCATGGCCTCATGGTCGGAGACGGGATTGTCCCCGCCGTTTACCGGCGCGGCAAACCGGCAGACGGCTCCTCCAGCCCCTGCGAGGAACGTCTTGAGGATTTCGCGTCTGGTCGCTTTCATAACTGATCCAGCCTATGCTTTATTATTCATCACCAATTCTATGAGTTCACGCGGGATACTGATTTCGGCGACCACGACCTGCCCTGTCAACTCCGGCCCTTTGCCCGAGAAGAAGCCCCTCTTTGCCGCGACGAAGGTGACGGTCTTATCGGCGCGGACAGATGCTCCGAGGACCTCGCCCGTGTTCGCGTCAAGTCCAGTGGGGATGTCAACCGCAAGGACGGGAACGCCGAGTGCGTTGATGCCATCAACGATGTTAAGGGCCAAGCCGCAAAGGGGACCGTTGAGTCCTGTTCCGAAGAGGGCGTCAATTATAAGCCCAGCATGGCTGGCATCTTCCAACGATTCCCGAACGGCATCCGGAGAGGTTAACTCTCTGACAGGGATGCCCATTTTCCGGATGATGTGCAGGTTGATGGCGGCGTCGGAAGCTCCCTGCATTGCCTGCTCGACCACGCCCAGAAAGTTCACGACGACCGCCGCACCTCGGTTGTGCAGGTGGCGGGCGATGACGAAACCGTCGCCACCGTTATTGCCCTTGCCGGCGAAGATGGAGATCAGGGGATGGGAGAGCATCCGTTCAGCCTCGTCCGCCGCAATGCGCCCGGCGTTTTCCATCAGGACGACGCCGGGGATGCCGAAGTCCTCGATTGCCGTCCGGTCAAGTTCCCTGACCTGCTCGCGGGTAAGCGCATGCTTCAGGTTGTCGCCGACCTGCATTTCTCTTCCCTTCCGTGTATGGATCGCGCTCGGACGAAGCTCGCGCACGAAGCGGCGCACGAAGCGGCGCACGAAGCTGGCGCAAAAAGTACGCCAACTCACGACAAAAAGTATTATAGTTTTCAGGGCATTTGATGTCACGCCGGGAAAAGACAACTGACAGGCTCAAGTTTTAGAATGCGCTCGGCAGCATTCCGGCAGAACTGAGGCGAATCAGGAGGAAAGGAGAGGAGGCGGGAATGGCTTTGCTTTGTCAAAATAAAAGGCCCCGGAACAGTTTGTCCCGGGGCCTTGATTCATGGTGACCCCAAGGGGAATCGAACCCCTCTTCTCAGATCGAAAATCTGATGTCCTAGCCGATAGACGATGGGGCCTTATCGTGTGGGAAGTATAGCAGCCTGTTCGTGGAGTTCAAGAGAAAATGATAACTTCTTGACTCCCTGAAAACCGAAAGGCTAAAATGCAATATTGCAAAATAGGTTTTTATGAAGGCGTCATTCCGCTGCGCGCGAGGAGTGCGGAGCGCGTCTTCTTTCCGGCATGTCCATTTCAAAAATGAGGTGACAGCCAATGCTCAAGCGTCAAACCTTCCACGTGGACAATCTCGAACCGCGTGTCCTCTTGTCGTCCGTCGTTCAATCTCTGGAGGAGATTGCGGTCTATCCGGTGCGGGACGACCACGGCAATACCGCTGAAGATGCGACCATTGTGCCTGTGAGCCTGACCGGCGAACTTGGCGGGCGGGGTACCCTGGAAGTCGCGGGCGACGTGGACTTTTTCGCCTTCGCAGCAGCAGTAGAGGGCAAGGCGCAACTGAACGTGAACGCTTATCCCGTTGACGGCCCGGCAGTCCTTGATGGTGACGATATCATCGTCCCGGAGGGTACGCATTTCGCCGTCATTGATGACGCGGGCAAGACCATTGCCGAGACCTGGCTGCCATATGTCATACGCAAGCCGGACCCGACGGACGCGAAGCTTGTCATAGGTCCGATTGTTCCTGGACCGATTGAGCCGATTGATCCGATTCTGCCATATGATCTGTTGCTCTTCGGGGTTGAGGCCGGGAGAACATATTACGTCGCCGCCGACGGCGGTCCGTGGATGGGTTACGACTTCAGCGGAAAGATTCCCGCGCCGGAACCGCCGGATGATTACGGCGACACCTTTGGAGACGCCTTCAAGGTCGAGGTTCCCATCGCAGGGGACGGTATGCCGCGTCCGATTGTCAACGGCGTCATCGAGGTTGCCGGAGACGTGGACATGTTCGTCTTCGCATCTCCGGCTGAGGGAATCGCCCACCTTGAATTAGGCCCTGATGAGATCACCATGCCGCCTTTCCCAGTCAACACGATGATTCCGCGCGTCGTGATTTTTGATTCGGAAGGCAACGTGATAACTGAAGCGGCTTCGGATTCGCCTGTGCCGACTTTTGTAGATTTCAGCGTCACAAAGGGTGCGACGTACTACATCGCCTCCCAGTCCCAGACCGGAAGCAGCGGGATGTATTACGTCATGGGAGAGATCGAGGTTACGGACGATCACGGCGACACCATTGGGAACGCTACGCAGATCGAGCCAGGCGCATGGGGATTATTCTATCAGCCGGGGATGCTGGAGGAGTTCGGCGATGTTGACGTTTTTGCGGTGACGGCCGGTCAGGACGGCGCGGCAGTGGTATTCGGGCGTGTGAACACGATCTATAGGACCGAACCTGCGAATCTTGACCTTGGACCGATAGAGCCGCCGGTCTTCATTCCACGTCCGGCGCACATCTGGATAACCGACGGCGCAGGCAACAAGCTGACCGAGACTTGGGTAAGCTACGGCGGCGGAGTTATTGACATTCCGATTGAACCGAGAGAGAGCGAACCGTTGCCGGAGCCTGTGCCGATGATTCCGTCCGGTTTCATGGCGTTTCCCGCGCTGGGCGGGGAGACGTATTACATATGGATTGATACCGGGCCGGGCCTGCAATACCGTCTCGGCGGGCAGATTCCGGGCGCAGCGCCGGAGGACGACCATGGGGATTCCGCGACAGAAGCCACAATTCTTGACGGAAATCCAGATGATCCGGCGCAATTGGGTGGGCTTGGATTGATCGAGCTTGGCGACGACGTTGACGCCTTTACATTCACGGCTGGCGACTCCGGTAGGGGGTACCTCTGGGCCTCCGCTGAACTGTGGATGGGGCCTCCCGCGGCGGAACTGACCGGGATGATCAACGAGTTCGTGGCGGACGGAGTCCCGATCGAGGACATGGCGGCCTTGGTCGGCGTTGGTGAGACCGGCCTTGAACCGTTGAGCGCGCAGATACTGGATTCGGCGGGAAATGTCGTCGCCGGAACATCGGTTCCTGTCAGCAATCCGTTCTTTCCAACCTATTGGTGGCTGGCAGACGCGAAGATGCCCATCATGCCCCCCGGACCGGGCTACATAGGCCTGAACATGATCGAGGGAGAGACCTATACCGTCCTCGTCAGCGGCGGAGCGGGAACTCTGTTCACGCTCAACGGGCAAGAAGCGATTGATGACCACGGCGACACGACGGAAGACGCGACGACGGTTGACTTCGACATGTGGGGGGAATACTGGGCCTACGGTTCGCTGGGGACGGCGGATGACGTTGACGTTTTCGCCATCACCCCGGCGATGGACGGCATGGCGGTACTGAACGGAAACGCGAACGAGATGTACTGGCCTTACTACCTGAACGCGCTGGAAGAGGGGGGGGATAAGCTACCCTATCCGGCAATTCAGGCGACGGTTGTCAATAAAGCGGGCGAATTCGTGGCCGACCTCATCATCCCGGTTGGCCCAGGCCCGGTCTATCTGGACGGCGCGACAGGCGGGGACATTGTGATTGATCCGATGCCTATTCCATGGCCGGAACCGACGGAACCTGTTAGCTTCAAGGTCTCCGGCGGAGAGACATATTTCATCATCGTGAACAACCCGATGCTCAAGGATGGTTACACGGGTTCGGTGAGTTACGGGCTTTATGGCGAAGTTCCGACTTCCTGGAGAGACGACCACGGCGACACGTTCGAGGACGCGACGCTGATGGTTCTGGATGAGGAATTGAAGTTTGACTTCAATGGGTTGCTGGGCAAGCCGGGAGACCTTGACGTGTTCACGTTCTCGGCGGAAGAGTGGGGGACGATGAATTTCAGCGGGTGGGCCGCATACATTGACGGCTACGCCCCCGACATCTTGCCGGGAGAATATCCGCTGATGGCTTCCGCAGTGGCGTATAACTCGGTGGGCGAGGTCGTCGGCAGCATGGACTTCTACGCCTACTACCTGCCGATAGAGCCGGGCGATCCGCTAGTCGTCATTGAAGATGGAGCGGTGAAATCCGATGCCGTCATCGGGATGCCTGTTGTCTGGCCTCCAGAACCGTTCATGTCATTCGACGTCAATCCCGGCGAGCAGTATTACGTCGTTGTAAGCGGCGAATCCTTCGTCCAGGTCGGAATCACTGGGCGCGAGTCGCTTCCGCCGCCCGACGACTACGGCGACACAATGGAGGAGGCGCAACCGATCGAGGTCGTGATTGACGACGGGGGCATCTGGCACTACATCATCGGCGGCAATATCGAGCGCCCGCTGGACGGCGACTTCTTTGTCTTTGACGCAGCGACGTCCGGCAGCGCGAGCATCACGCTCAACGTTGATTACCCGATGTATCCGATGGTCGTCGGGGGTTACTACCCGACCAACGACTTGCAGCCGCATGTGGTAATTTTTGATGCGCATGGCAACACCATTGCCGAAGCCGCACAACCCAGTGGATCGGCCAGTGTTACTTTCGATGTCCGGAACGGTAAAACCTACTACGTCGCCGCGTTCGGCGACAGCGCAAGCCACGGGCGTTACTATTTGACCGGCGAGGTCAAATATGACCCGTTCGCGGACGAGCACGGCGATTCCGCCGACGACGCCACGCCCCTGGATTCGGTCGAATGGGGCCTGTTCTACGACGACGGCAACCTCCAGAAGGACGGGGACAAGGACTTCTTTTCCGTCATCGCCCTTGAAGACGGCCGCGCGATGATCATGGGCAGGGCTGAACCGCTGCTCATCCCGATACCGATTGAACCAGTAGGCGGGGACGACCTGAGCAGGATTCCGCGCTCAATCATGATGACGGTCATTGACGGGGACGGCAATGTTGTGACCTCGACGAACGTGCCCGTCACATGGGACATCATCATTGATCCGATTCCTCTGAAGGAATCAGAGCCGCCGGCGCTCGGTTTCCTTGAGTTCCAGGCGCAGGCCGGGGAGACGTACTACGTCGTGATGAGCGGCGGAGGCGGCGTCCATTACCGTCTTGCGGGGGTCGTTCCGGGCACAGCGCCGGCGGATGACCACGCCAATTCGCTGGACGGGGCTACGGTTCTTGACTCCGACGAATTCAACAGCAGCATACTGTCCGGCAACGGGCTGGTTGGAACTGTAGATGATGTGGACTATTTTACGTTTGTGGCGGATGAATCCGGATACGCGTACGTCCGCGCAAGCGCCTCCCCCTGGAATGGAACCTACTCGACTGAAATTGACCAGATGCTGTCCGAATTCGCAAGGAGCGTTCCGCCTGAGCTGATAATCAGCTTCCTGACAGGCGGGGCCGGGGTGGAACCGCTGGTCATGACGGCGTTGGATTCTGGGGGCAACGTTCTGGGCGAGAGGGAAATGCCGGTGCAACTGCCGGACTGGACTTACAGTTGGTACGGTTACCGCGAGCGTCCGTGGCCGTGGGGGTTGAACTTCCTCGTGCAGGAAGGGGAGACCTACTACGTTGCGGTCAGCGGTAACATCGGGACGATGTATACCATTTACGGCAACGAGCCGTATGACGATCATGGCGACACGACCGATGAGGCGACGTCCGTTCCGCACGACATGTGGGGCGACTTCACGACCTACGGCGGGCTGGAATGGGGCGGCGACGTTGACGTTTTCGCGGTTGTCGCCGACCGAACCGGCGAGGCAAAGCTGGGCGGCAGCGCGTATTTCCTGCCTGTTCCGCTTTACGCCGGGGCTGGAGACGCGGCGATCGTGGAAGGGGAGATCGAATATCAGGTAGTCACCGTGCAGGTGGTTGACGACGCCGGAACGCTGGTAGGGTCGTTGGAACTTCCCGTCAGTTGGGGCCCGATAATCTACGAGGACGGCGGCGACGTTCTTCAGGGCGCGGCGATCACCTTTGCCGCCGAAGAGGGGCGCACCTATTTCCTGCTGGTCTCTCAGCCTGAGGAAACCGCCTCCTCGAACATCGGATTCGACCTTTCCGGCGCGGTGCCGACCGCCTACACGGACGATCACGGCGATACGTTCGACGCAGCAACGGCGTTGGAATTCAGCGACGAGTTGAGCTTGCTTGCCGGCGGATTCCTGGGCAAGGCCGAGGACGTGGACGTATTCTCCTTCACGTCGGACGAATGGGGCGTCATCCGCTTCACCGCCCACGGGGCCTACATGGACGTCATCAGGCCGGAGGGAGAGGGCGGCGGGAGTATTCTTCCGCCTTTGTCGAAGATGGGCACAGTGAAGTTCTACGATTCCGACGGGGACCTGGTCGCGCAGATGTCCCTCAGCTCGCCCTACATAATTTACGAAGGCGGGAAGGGCGATCTCGGTCCCGTCATCGGCCCGCCGATAATCATTGAACCTCCGATCATCATTGACCCGCCGATCATCATCCCGATTGACCCGACGATAAGCTTCGATGTCAATCCCGGAGAGACGTATTACATCGTCGTCGAAGGCGACATTCTGGTGCGTTACGACGTGAGCGGGCAACTGCGTCTGGCCCCGCCGGACGATTACGGCGACACGATGGACGTGGCGCACCCCGTTGACGTGGTCGTCGCCGAGAGCGGGTGGCATTACATCGAGGGAGGCAACATCGGGCATCCAGGCGACACGGATATGTTCTCCTTCGTCGCCGGGAAGGACGGGACGGCAAACATTGACTTGAACGTCGAATATCCGATGATCCTGCCCGTCATCCCCGCGCCTTACGTTGAACCGAACAACCTGCAACCGCGCATTCTGATCTTCGATTCGACCGGCGCGAAGGTTGCCGAGGCCTGGGCGGACGGCGGAACGGCGGGCGTCAGCTTCGCCGTAGAGGAAGGGAAGACCTACTACATCGCCGCGCGCGGTGACGAGTCCAGCCACGGGATGTACTCCCTGACGGGCGAGATTTCCCCCGTTCCGAGCATAGAGGATCACCTTGTCCGAACTCTCAACATAAATGGCGTGAAGGTACACATTTACGACATGGACGACGGACCGAGCGACATTGACCTTGCCTTCGGTCCGGACGGGGCCTACCTGCCGTACCGGTCGGAGATAATCGTTCTGCCCGGCTTGCCCGGGCGCGCCGTGAGCGCGATCGTCTTCACTGGCGACTTCGCCGGCGCTGGCATCGCAGTTGAAGGCAGCGTGGGCGCGGTCATTGACGCCCGCAGGCCGGAATCCGGCGATGTCGCGTTCCTGATAGCAAAGGGCGACGTTGGCGCGGTCGCGCTGCGCTCCCCGCTCTCAGGGGAGGTTCTGGATGGACTTAGGCTCGTTCGCGGATGGACGGTTCCGAACGACGTTGACGGTGACGGGCGCGCGGACGCCCTCGGGATGCTCGTCGGCGGGCATCTCGGCGCGCTGGTCGTCACGGGCAAGGGCGCGGACGGCGTCAGCATCGCCGGGGACGTGGTTGTCGGCGGTAAGGCCGGGCTGGTCTACGCGCTGGGTGACATAAACGGCGACGTAGTGAGCGAGTTGCGACTTGACGCCGTGAAGAGTCTGGGCGGCATTGCGGGGCGGATTGTCTCGCGCCTGGGCGATGTCATCTCCGTATGGGCCCTGGAGGATATTGTCGGTGACATTTCGGCGCAGAACGTCGAGCTTGTCTACTCCGCCGCTGACATCATCGGCGACGTGGTTGCCGGCAGCCGGATCAATAGCGTTATCGCAGGAAAGAGCCTGCGCGGGCTGGTCCATGCGCGGCACGGTATCAACCTTGCCGCGGCGCTGACGGGCGACTTCACCGGCGGCATTGAGACGGAGGTCCACGCCTCACGCATCAACGTCGTCCGCGTGGGCGGCGGATTCCGCGGAACGCTCCAGACGCCGGGCTACGTCGGCTCGATCATCGCCGGCGAGATCGCCCCGGCGGGAGCGGGACGCGTGCGCATCGTCGCGGAGTCCGGTATTGACGCCATCGCAGTCAGGCAGGACGTGCGCGACGCGGACATCGGTGTCGGCATGGATGGCGCTCTCAACGGCGGTCCGGCGGTGTTGCGCAGCGTGCTTATCGGACGGGACTGCATCCGCACGAACCTGCTGGCCGGGGCGAGGACAAACGAGGGAAGCGGCTTCCCGAACGGCGGGATGACGCTCAACTGGAGTTCCACCGAGCCGGGTCGGATTGACATCGTTCGCGTCGGGCGGCACATGGGCGACGGCAGCGGCGGGCGCTGGGCAGTCGGCGCGTCCGGCGGATACGGCTACATCGCCGATTCCCAAGGAAGGATAACGGGCGGGTACCGGAACAACGTCGCATTCTGGGAGGGATCGTAGCTGGCACGGTTAAATAAGCCAGCCAACGGCTGGGAAAACCCAGGTTTCGCTCACATTTCCGGCATGAGATCGCTCAAGAGCATTGCTTGGAAGATGCGGGGTTTGGCGCTCGGAGCCGTTGTTTCAGTCTGTCTTAATTCTCTGCTCATTCTTGCGGAATGGTCAGCCGTTTCACCGAATGGTTCTGGCAACGGCCTGATGTATTCAGCAGTCATGTTGGGTGGCCCATTAATAGTCGCAATACTTGGTATTCCAGTCGCATTAATCCGTCTGATCCCGAAGAAAACAAGGGAATCGGCCTTTATATGGAGCGGCATCTGCCTGTCGTATATGGCCGTGTTCCTTGTCTGTGCCGGGATCAGCGGGCGGATACGCATGCGCGCATTTGAAAGGCTGGCGGAACGGAGCGCTCCGCTGGTTCAAGCCATCAGGAAATATGAGTCAGACCATAAATATCCTCCTGATAAGCTGGCCGACCTTGTGCCGGATTATCTGCCTGAGATACCGAGGACGGGAATGGGAGCCTATCCCGAATATGAATATCACGTTGGATCGGATATATGGGTGTGCACTCGCAATAAATGGATACTGAAAGTCTTCACGCCTTCGGGCCTTATAAATTTCGACATGTTCGTCTTCTTCCCTGACGGAAACTATCCCGAATACGGTTTCGGGGGTTACTTTGAGAGAGTCGGGGACTGGGCGTATTGCCATGAATGACAATCGCATGTGTGAAGCCGGCATGGCTGAGAAGGGCATTGTTAGTCGGCGGCGACACAAATGAGTAATGCTGACCTGACGTAAATGTAAAGCTCGATCTCTTCATTGGAACCTTATCCCGCCGTCTGGAAACGCATTGGCGTAAAAGCATCCGGGCGGACATAATAGTTAAGCCGTTACCGGAGTTACCCAGATGAGCGATATCAGGATTGACGGACACAAGCTGATGTTCCACCCCGAGCGCGTCGCCGCGTGGCTTCGCGGTGAGAATGTCTATCCCATTTACGTCGAGATCGGCCCATCGGGAGCGTGCAATAACCGGTGTTGTTTCTGCGCGTTCGATTATAGGGGTTATAAATCAGAGTTTCTGGAAACGGACGTTTTATGTCGAGCTATTGAGGAAATGGGCGAACACGGCGTTAAAAGTGTCATGTGCGCAGGCGAGGGCGAACCCCTGCTTCATCAGGACATTGTCCGAATAATCTCGCAGACAAAGACCGCCGGCATTGACGTTGCTCTTTCAACAAATGCGAGCCTGTTGGAACAACGGATCGCCGAAGGAATATTGCCATGTCTATCATGGATGCGGCTAAGCATAAATGCCGCCACTCCTGAGACATACGCCGGAATACACGGCTGCGGTCAGGAACGGTTCAAAAGGGTCATTGAAAACGTGGCGCTCGCGGTTGAGATTCGCAACAGGCTGGCGTCGCCATGCACACTGGGGGTTCAGATTGTTCTGATCCCACAAAACGTTGATGAAATCGAGCGTCTCGCGCAGATTTGCTCTGAAATCGGCGTGGACTACCTTACTGTGAAGCCTTGCATTCCACATCCGCACAGCGGCAAGGAGTTCAGCCCGCCATTTGAATTGGCCTTCTTGCGCGAACTCAAGGAGAAGGCAGACGCGTATCAGTCGCCTTCATTCAAGGTCTACTTCCGTCTGCATGGTTTTGAAAAGATCAGGAGTTCCGAGCGGCGCTATGACCATTGTCTCGGCCTGCCTTTCTTCGCAAAGATATCGTGCGACGGCGGAGTCTACTCGTGCGGCCCTCATCTTGGCGATCCTGAATACTGCTACGGGAATATTTACGAGCAATCTTTCTCCGGCATATGGGAGGGACAGCGAAGGCTCCGGATAATCGAGAAGGTCCAGAAGAAATTGGACTGCTCCGAATGCATGAAGAATTGCCGTTTGGACGAGATTAATGCCTATCTCTGGGAGCTTACTCACCCAGGTCCTCATGCCAATTTCATCTGATATCCGAGGCGACGGCGCATGAAAGTATTATTCATCATAAACGAAGTGGACTACATGGAACCGCTGGGGCTTATGCTATTGTCGGCGGTGGCCAAAAAGGCGGGTCACGAGACCGCGCTGGCCATACTCAGCAGCGATGATCCGCTCAAACGCATCCGTGAAGAAAAGCCTGGAGTCATCGCCTACAGCGCAACTACGGGCTTCCACAACATCTACATGCGCCTGAATGACGTCATAAAGGCGAAATACCCAGGCGTATTCACCATGATGGGCGGACCTCACCCGACGTTCTATCCTGAATGCATTCGGACCGGATCGCTTGACGCGATATGTGTCGGCGAAGGCGAAACAGCGTTTCCGGAATTGCTCTCCAGATTGGAAAAGGGCGATTCCCCCGATGGAATTCCCAATATTCTTACCAGGGAAGGCCATCCTGATAAGCTGGAGCTTGCGCCCCTTGTTCAGGACCTTGACTCGCTTCCCCTTCCCGACAGAGATATCGTATATTCCAGGTCCGGCACTGCGAATTTTCCGCTCAAGAGTTTTATGGCGTCCCGGGGATGTCCCTTCAACTGCTCATATTGTTTCAACCACGCCTTCGGAAGACTCTATGCGGGCAAAGGCCGGATCATGAGGCGTCGCTCGGTTGAAAACGTGCTTGAAGAGATTCAGCAGGTCAAATCCGCCTATCCGCTGCAATGCGTGAAATTCTATGATGATAACCTTGTTCTGAAGGCGGATGAGTGGCTGGAGGAATTCGCCCGCGAATATCCTCGAAGAATCGGCCTCCCATTCCACTGTCTTCTCAGGCCAGATGTCGCCGATGAAAATATTATAAAATTGCTAAAGTCCGCAGGCTGTTTCTCGGTCAGCATGTCAATCGAAAGCGGGTCGGAGCGGATTCGGCGGGAGTTGTTGAATCGCCCTGTGGGAGACGAGGAAATCAGGCGCGCCTTCCGGCTATGCTCCGAGTATGGTATCAGTACCTTTTCCAACAGCATCCTGGCGCTTCCCGGAACCTCATGGCCGGACGACGAGGCGACGCTGGACATGAATATCGAATGCGGCGTGTCCTTTGCTGAATTCCCAATTTATTATCCATACCCCGGCACTGATCTTGGAGAGCGATGCCGCGCGCAGGGACTGTGGAACGGCGGGTATGACGACTTGAGCATTTCTTACATGGGACGATCTCCGCTGAACTGTTTTTCAGAAGAGGAAAAGAACCGTCAGAAAAATCTCTCCGAACTCGGAACGCTTGCCGTCGCAATGCCGTTTTTACGAAGCTTCCTAGTAAATCGCTTGACGCGACTGCGCCCCAACCCCATCTTTTTCCTTGCCTACTACCTTGCCAAAGCCTACCTTGTTACCCGTCGTGTCTATCCGATCCGAATGGGACCGTCATTTTTCTTGCGGACGATACGCAAAAGCCTCCGGATAGAAGCGGCGAAGCGATCATGAGCCTCAGGACAAAACGGATAACGAGGGGATCAATGGTCCGGCCACCTGCGCTTTCCGAAAAACAGATGATAGAACTCTATCGCGATTTGTTTCTAATTCGTTATTTTGAGGAAACAGTTTCGCGCCTTTACCCCGAACAAGAAATGCGCTGCCCCGTCCACCTAGCAATCGGGCAGGAGGCCGTCGCGGTCGGCGCCTGCTCCGTCCTGCGCAAAGACGACTATCTTTTCAGCAATCATCGCGGCCACGCGCACCTCATAGCCAAGGGGGTTGACGTTGAATCCATCGCGGCGGAATTATATGGACGCCGGGCGGGTTGCTCGCATGGATGGGGTGGAAGCACCCACCTGGCAGCCCCTGAGGTCGGCGCACTGGGCACGACGGCTACCGTCGGCGGTGGAATACCGATAGCTGTGGGCGCGGCGCTGGCGTCGAAGATCAAGGGCGACGGGCGCGTGACGGCTGTTATCTTCGGCGACGGTGCGGCGGATCAGGGAGTGTTTCAGGAAAGTCTGAACTTCGCGGCGCTCAAGAAACTGCCAGTCGTCTTCGTCTGTGAAAACAACGCGCTGGCAACGTGTTCGCTACAGAAAGACCGTCAGCCGCTGGATAACATTCATCATCGCGGAAAACCATTCGATGTGCCGGGATGCCGTGTGGACGGGAACGACGTTCTTGCAGTCCGGACGGCGTGCCGGTCAGCCGTGGAAAAGGCCAGGCGCGAGGAAGGGCCAAGCCTGATTGAATGCAAAACCTACAGGATCATGGGCCACGTCGGCCCCGGAACGGATTACCATCTCGGCTATCGTTCGGAAGAGGAATATAAGGCGTGGCGCAGACGTTGCCCGGTGAAGCGCATGGAGCGCGCACTAGTAAAACATGGCGTCGCAAAACCGGAAATCGCGGCGATCCGGCGAGAAGTCCGGGAGAAGGTCGAAACCGCATTCGGCAAGGCAAAGTCAGCCGAATTCCCCAGGATTTCGGATGTTCACAGCGATTCGCAACCCGTCAAGGCGCTGTTCCCTTCCGCCACAAGGAGAGCATACAAGGTCACGCGCGAAATCACCTACAGGGAGGCCATCGCCGAGGCCACGATTCAGGCTATGGAGACCTATGAGGATGTTTTCGCGCTTGGCATTGGATTGGCCGACCCGACCGGCGTATATGGAACCATGCTCGGTCTGGCCGAGCGCTTCGGGTCTCAGCGAGCGCTTGACCTGCCGGTGGCTGAGGCTGGCATGACGGGGGTTGCCATAGGCGCGGCGCTCTGCGGAATGCGTCCGGTCATGTTCCACATGCGCATGGACTTCCTGACCGTTTCGCTGGATCAAATCATCAACCACGCCGCCAAATGGCGGTGGATGTTCGGCGGACGAATGCGCGTCCCCCTGACGATCAGGTGCATTGCCGCAAAGGGCTGGGGCTCCGCGGCTCAGCACTCGCAAACCCTGCACGGCCTTCTCATGCACGTTCCGGGATTGAAAGTCGTCGCCCCCGCCACTGCCGCCGACGCAAAGGAACTGCTCCTTGCCGCGATTGCCGATGACGATCCGGTGATTGTGATGGAGCATCGCTCGCTTTATGAACGGCGGGGGATAGTGGATCGTACCCCGGTTGCCGCTCCGCTGGGCAAGGCGGCGATGCGAAGGCGCGGCAGCGACGTGACAATCGCCGCAGTGTCCTATGCAGTCGAGGACGCCCTCAAAGCCGCAGACGAAGCGGCAAAGCGGGGCGTCAGCGCCGAGGTTATTGACCTCAGATCCCTGAAACCGCTGGACATTGACGCATTGCGCCATTCAGCCGCCAAGACGGGCAGGTTGATCGTTTGCGACGTGGGATGGCGTTTCTGCGGGGCAGCGGCGGGAATTGTCACAGCCGTGACCGCAGTCGGCGCCGAATGTTTTGACTGCGCCCCGAAGGTTCCGCCGGCGCGGCTGAAATCCCCGCCGAGGATTGTGGCCCTTCCCGATCTGCCAACACCCGCATCATCCGCTCTTGAAACGGAGTATTATCCCGGGGCAGATCAAACCTTGACGGCTATATTGGAGACTTGCGATTCGTGAGTCCCCCGTCCGACAATCAATCCCTGCCGGACGGCCTTTCCGTAATAGTCCCGGCTCTAAATGAGCAAGAGTACATAGCGGGAGCTATTTCGAATATCTCAGGCGCTCTGGAGGGATTCGACGCTTCATGGGAGATTATTCTGGTTGACGACGGAAGCGTGGACGATACAGGACGCATCATGGACGAGGCGTCACGGGACAATCCGCGCATCCGGGTCATTCACAATCAGAAAAACCAGGGATTCGGCGGGGCCTTCCTCAAAGGACTTGATCAGGCCACCCTCGGTAGTTGCGTCATGGTTCCCGGCGACGACTCTTTCGACGCCGATTCATTGCGCTCGCTTTTCTCCCGGCGCGGACGAGCGTCCGTTGTTATTCCATATTTCACGAACACCGAGTCTCGCCCCATGCTGCGGCGGGCGATATCCCGCTCGTATACCTTCATGATGAACGCTTTCTTCGGATATGGCCTGCCGTATTATAACGGTCCGGTCATTTATCCGACGCGTGCCGTAAGAGACTTGATGGTTCCCTGTTCCGGTTTCGGCTACCAGGCGGAGATAGTCATTCGCTTGCTTCGTTCAGGACTGGATTTCGAGTGCGTCGGGATGCGGCTTTGCGAACGGAAGCGCGCGGGATCGCATGCGTTGAAGCTGAGGAACTTCATTGATATATCCCGTTGCCTCGTCAGGCTATGGTTTCACGAACACAGGATTTGACGCGGTTCGTCACTGCGCGGCGTCCGGTTTCCGATCTTCGGGATGAAGCTGCGCAAACACCTGCCTGGCCAGCGCGGGGCCGATTCCTTTGACCTGTGAAAGCTCGTCAAGCGTCGCCCGCAGGACGCCCCTTGTGGTCCCGAATCGCTCCAACAATAATCGCCGTCTGGCCGGACCAAGCCCCTTGACGCGTCTCAGCGGCGATGCGTTGATTTCCTCCTTCTCAAGCACGCGCCTGTGATAGGTGATCGCAAAGCGATGAGCCTCATCCCTTGCGCGGGTGAATACGAAGAATTCCGGCGTGCCCTGTTCAAGAACGATGGGATCGGGATTTCGGGGCACAAACAGCCTCTCCTCAGACCTGAGAATCCTGTCGCTTGCCGTGTCTGTCGTCTTCCTGCTTTTGGCCAGTCCGGCTATCGGAACGCCTTCAATCTTCAATTCCTTCATCACGTCCGCCGCCGCGCCAAGCTGTCCCTTGCCGCCGTCAACAACGAGAAGATCGGGCATCGCGGTTTCCTTCGAATCCTTCCCGAAGCGTCTGGCAAGAACCTCGCGCAGCATGGCGAAATCGTCGGAGCCTTCCACCGTCTTTATCCGGAATCGCCTGTATCCCTTCCTGAATGGATCGCCGTCCTGAAAAACGACCATTGCGCCGACGGCCTCGCGCCCGTTCAGATTCGAGATGTCGAAGCACTCTATGCGTCTCGGTGGCGCCGGAAGCCCCAACAGGTTCTGAATGCTTTTCAGGACTGAATCCCTGTCCATCGTATCGCTAAGCCGCGCATCATAGGCGCTCTGCGCGTTGCGGTTGGCAAGTTCGACCAGCCGCATCTTATCCCCCCGGCTGGGGCTGATGACCTCAATCTTCTGCTGCTTTAACTCAGATAGCCACTCGGTAAGCAGAGTCTCGTCCTCGGTTGGGCATGGCAGCAAAATCTCCTTCGGGATGAAGCGCGTTGTCGAATAGAACTGGTTCAGGAACGAACGGAAAGCCTCTTCCGTGGGCATGTCCCCGACGTCGGATAGATAGGATGCGGTATCTTCCATGCGCCCGTTGCGAATGAAGAATATCTGCACGGCCATCCGCGCGCCCGCCCTGTGGATTCCGAAGACGTCCCGGTCGGTTTCGTCCATCGAGGATGCCATTCTCTGGCGTTCCAGAGTAAGCTCGATCGCCCTCATGCGATCCCGGATTTTTGCGGCCTTCTCGAACTTCATTTCCGCAGCGGATCGCTGCATCTCCTCGCGTAACGCTTTAAGCACGTCTTCCGTATGCCCACGAAGAAAAAGAACAACCTGCTCTAGCATTGCCTCGTAATCCTCTTCGGAAATCCCTCCGCAGCACGGTCCGAGGCACTGGCCCAGCTCGTGATACACGCAGGGTCGCGTCCGACTCCTGCATTCGGACAGCTTGCACTTGCGCAGGGGAAATATCCGATGGAGCGTCTTCAACGTGTCTCGCGCTGCTCTTGCGCTGGAATATGGCCCGAAATAAAGCGACTTGCCTTCCGTCTTGCGCCGCACGATCCTCGGCACAGGATACGGCTTCGACAGATCAATCTCCACGCTTACGAAGGTCTTGTCATCCTTGAGATTGACGTTGAACCGGGGGCGGAATTGCTTGATGAGGCTGTTTTCAAGAATCAGCGCCTCTTTCTCCGTGGACGTGACCACCCAGTCAACGTCCTGAACGTCCGAGATGCGGATCGTTATTAGCCGGTTCTCCTCGCGCGGGGGCTTGAAGTAGCTCATCACGCGGTTGCGGAGATTCTTTGCCTTGCCGATGTAAATAACCTCGCGCCGGGCGTTCTTCATAAGGTAGACGCCGGGCGATTCCGGAAGGCTTCTGAGTTTATCCTCAAGCGCCATTGCGTATCCGGGCGTCAAGGCTCAAGGATGACGTCATCCGGGTCGGCTGCGGGCAGATCGAAGTATATCGTCGTTCCGACCCCCTCCTGGCTCTCTATGCGAATCCTGCCGTCATGCGCCTCGACAATCGCCTTGGCGATTGAAAGGCCCAGTCCAGCGCCCTGCTTGCGTTCGCTTGCTCGGCCCGCCTGTTTGAATCTCTCGAATATGGTGTCCAGCGCCTCTTGGGGTATGCCGCTTCCGGTGTCCCGGATCATGACCTCAACGCGCCCGCCGCCCATTCGGCGCGTTCCCAGTGTCACCTCCCCGCCGACTGGAGTATGCCGCAACGAATTGCTGACGAGATTCATCATGACCCTTACAATCTTGTCATGGTCTGCCTTGACGAAGCAGGCGTGATCGTCAACCACGACGGCGCATGTGATCTTCCTGGCCGCAAAATTGGCCTGAAGCATGTCCAGACACTGATAAAAGACCATGTCCAGGCCTATCGGTTCGATATTCACCTCAAGCCTGCCTTTGCGCGAGCGGGCCATGTCAAGCATGTCGTTTATCATGCAAAGCAGTTTGTCGAGATTTCTCCTGCAGACGACAAGCGCCCTGACCTGCCGCGGCGCGATCCCGCCAAGCTGCTCGGTCAGTAACATTTCCGTGTATCCCGAAACGCTTGACAACGGCGCCTTCAGATCATGGGTGATGTCCTCCATCGCCCTGCTTCGAGCCTCCCTTTCCAGGCTTTCCTCCTTTACAGCATGATCAAGGGATTCCATCCGCGTGTTCAATTTTTCGTATTCAAGAACGCCCTGAGCAAGCTGCCCCAGGAACCTGCCCACGGCCTCCACCTCGGCGGCAAATTCCATAACTTCTCTGGGCGTCTGCTCGTTGAAGATGCCGATCGCGCCTATGACCTTGCCCCTGCTGCTGATGGGAACCAGCACTGCGTTGGTCAGGCGACGGCTCTCGAAAAGCGCGGCCTCAACGTCGTGCAAAGGCTCTGTCTGAATGGACTCAATTACGGTCGCACTCTCCGAGTCTATCACCCGCTCCATGATCGAATCTCCGGTATGGAGCTGGTACTGAAGGTCGGCAAGGCATCCGGTATTATTGAACGGAAATATGCGGAGCAAGTCGTTGGCTTCGGAAAGCACCGCAAGTATTCCAAAATCGTATTTCACCAGGTTGCCGATCCCAAGGGCCACTACCTCGGTCAACTCCTTCATTTCCAGGCAGAGATGCAGACTGTCAATAAGGTCAAGCACGCGTGTCAACCGCAACACCTGGTTGCGATGTTTGACTGCCTGCTTCGCATAATGGTCCGTCAGCCTGACGTGAAGCCCGCGGAGGATCGCCTCGAAATTCCCGACTTGCTTCTGCTCTTCCATGGGCAGGAGCAATCCTTCCCCCTTTAGAATGTCGGAAAGAATGTCCGGCATTGCCAGAATTCGCTCAAGGGCGTGTTCAGGCATGATCTTCTGATCCATGCACATCTCAATGTGCGCCCTGAGCATGCTGAAGTCGGCCAGTTCAGGAGGCTGCTGCGCGACTTGGCCGCAGTAAAGCACGAAGGCCTCGGACCACCCTTGCAGTTTTTCCCGTGAAGGCAGTCGTTCTATCGCATATGCTCCCGATGCTTGGTAGACACGCTCCACCCACTTCATCGCGATTTCGCGGCGATGCGTGTCGAGCAATTGTGCCAGGATTTCACGATCTTCCATCATGCTGCGACCTGTTCCGAACGCATTGGTGCGAAACTGAATACGTAAAAGCAACACGTCTGCCGGAAAACCGACCGGCAATTAAGAAAATCCGCCTACCAGCCACTTTATAATATCCTAGTCCTGCCCGGATGGAGAGTCAACATTTGCAGTGGAAAAGCCGGATCCAAGCCTTGAAGCAACTTTCCTGCTACAATCCGGATGCGGGAGATCGCATGTTTATCGCGTAGCCTGTTTTCGGAAAGGACATTCTCAATGAGCAAGCGCATTGACCGTCGAGCATTCATGGGAGCGACCAGCCTGGCATTAGGGCTTGGAATAACAGGTTGCGCCGGTAGTTCGATCAATCCTGTTGGCGAATCAAACGTCAGCGGCGACAGGGATGGCGAAAACGGCAAAACAGTCCCCCGGACATGCGTTAATGATGTTGCGCATGAAGCCTCGTTGAGCGCCGATATACGCAAACTTGTTGACAAGACCCCGCTCATGGACACGCATGAGCATCTTCCGCCTGAAGCTGATCGCATCGCCAACCTGGATAAGCTGGATTCCACTCCCGCCCCGGATTTCGGAATGTTGATGTGCCACTATACGGATTCCGACCTGAGAGTCTCTGGCATGTCTGGCGATGACTACAAGAAGCTCATCGGCCGTAATCTGTCGCCAGTGGAGAAATGGAAACTGGTTGCCCCCTATTATGAGCGTTGCCGCCACACTGGTTACCAGATATGTGTGCGGGAAAGCGTCCGCGCCCTCTACGGCGAAGATGACATCCGCGAAGACAACTGCGAAGCCATCAGTCGTCGCCTGCGCGAGCAAGTCCGCCCCGGTTTCTACCGGCGAATACTGCGAGAAGCAGCCAACATCGAGCATGCGCAGGTCAACTCCCTGAGCAACCCCGTCTTTCAGGAGATCGAACCTGCGGACGATCTCCTCAGCTATGACTTGTGGACGATCGGCATTGCCAGCGGAGTAAATCGCAACACGCTGAATCACTGCGCCGGAGCCGAAGTAACCACATTGAAACAGGCCCACGAAACCATTGACCATATCTTCGATAAGTATGGACCGAGAGCCATCGCCGTAAAAGACCAGAGCGCCTATGGGCGGCGACTCAACTATGAGGACGTCAGCGACGAAGACGCAGCCCCAATCTTCGCCCGTTATGCCAAAGGAGACAGATCGCTGAAGCCGGAAGAAATGAAGGCAGTTCAGGACAATCTCTTCCGCCGATGTCTGTGGCTCGCTGCCGTGCATAAGCTCCCGGTCAAACTTCATACAGGATACACAGCCGGTCACGGCGGCATGGACCTGGCGCGGGTGCGCGACAATATGACCGACGTTGCCAGGCTGTCCAGGGAATTCCCCAGTACGACATTCGTGCTGATGCACATCGCATATCCCTACCAGCGCGAATTGATCGCCCTCTGCAAGCATTACCCACGCATTTATGCCGACATGTGCTGGGCCTGGATCATTGATCCGGCGTCATCTGTCAGTTTCCTCAAGGAATTCATCATGGCCGCCCCGGCGTGCAAGCTCTTCACCTTCGGAGGCGATTTCAGACCGGTCGAGCTGATTGCGGGACACGCCCGCGTGGCGCGCCGCGGAATCGCTCTGGCACTCACCCAGCTTGTGCAGGAAGGCTGGCTTGCCGAATCGGACGCGCCCGCGCTGGTAGAGCGTATAATGCGCGGCAATGCCCGGGAGACATTCGATCTCGATCGCGTTCTCAAAAATCAGAAAGGAACTTGATGCCCCAGTGCAGCCTGGCAGCCGTCACTCCTCTCTCATCACGTCTGCGCCAACCTCAACGAAACGATTCCCTTCGCTAGCAAGTTCCCGTATCTGTTTTCCGATGAACATCCCGACTCCGGCGCCCGATTCCCGCCTCGTGTTGCCAATCGTGTTTCCGCGAAATACAAGCCCTGAGTGACAACCCGTCAGAACCACGCCCGCCCGGGCAGCTCCGTCCTTCCCGTTGTCCAGTATCCGGTTTCCTTCAAAGATATTGCGATCCGCCCCTTGAGGCACATCCTCAACCCGGAACAGTACCCCGGCCTTCGCATTCCCTGTGATTGTATTGTTGCGGAAGACGTTGTCGCTGTCCTTGTGCCCGATTGAAATGCCTTCGCCCTTATTGTCGCATAGCTCATTATCATCAAAAATCCCGCGCTGCACCCTCCAGCAGACGAACATGCCGCAGCTCCCGTTCCCGACGGACTTGTTCCGCCGCATGACCGGCGCCGCAGAACCGCTGCCCGGGTGAAGACCGTATCCCCTGTTATCCTGCACAACGCAGTCCTCAACGACGACGCGCTCCGATACCTGAAAGGAAATGCCGTCGCCATTGTAATCGCGGACGGCGCAGCGCCGGACAAGCACATCCCGGCATTCGAAAAAATAAATCCCCCCGCCCCGGCATCCGTCAAGCCACGTCTGCATCGCGCTGTTGCCTTCGATAATCAGGTCTTCAACGACGGCGTTGTTGATCCCCCAACCGCCGATCGCCGGAAATGTCTGTCGGGCTGAAGCGCCCTTTGACACGAAATAGTCCAGATAGAGCGGGGTTGATATCCTGAAAACATTGGCAGCCGTCTGAGCCGTTATAGTCGCGGTTGAAACGCAGAAACCGCCGGACCAGTTCCTGTCGCTGACGGCCACTCCGTCGCCGACCTGGAATCCCACTGGATTGGCCAGTGTGAGTTCCCTCTGATTGCAATCCCCGTCCTTGGCCAGCGGTGAAGTCGCCGCATTGCATAGAGCCAGAGTTGTTGCGCTTGGCGTCCCGCAAACGCGAACATTGTCCCGCAGCCTCAGCGCATTGCGCATGATATAGCGCCCTGGGAGAATCATCACCGTCCCCCCGCCTAAACCGGCGACGTAATCCACTGCCGCCTGTATGGCGCGATTATCCCCCCCGCGCATATCGCCATCAGCCATGCCGACGCTGATCATCGCCCTGCCCTGTTCATCCGTCCTGGAATCAGGCTCAGTCCCAGCTACAGCAGCTAACAGCGCTGAAGCCATCGCCATGCTTGCGCACACGAGTGTCCCTCCAAAGCTTTTCATCATTTGACCTCTTTATCACGTCAGAAACCGCAATTCAAAACCCGATCATTCAACAACGCCTGTCCTTGCATTTCAGCCGAACGGACACGATAATACATTCACGGTTCAACCATTGGCCAGGTGAAACATGTCCAGCGCATTGATTAACTTGCGATCAATAATGATCAAATTCCAGTTCGCAATGTTCCTGGCGCTTTGTCTGCTCGGATGTCGCGGAAGCAGGTCTGCTCCGACCGGAACTGAGGATGGGATGGCAATGGGTTCAATATATGACATCAGTATACAGGACATTGACGGCAATGAGGTATCCCTGTCTCAATACAGGGGGCAGGTGATGATGATTGTAAACGTTGCCAGCAAGTGCGGTTTCACCGGCCAATATGCCGACCTTGAGGCGCTGTATGAAAAATACAAGGGGCAAGGTTTCGTGATTCTTGGATTTCCGTCAAACGACTTCCTTTGGCAGGAGCCGGGCAGCAACGCCGAGATCAAACAGTTCTGCATGATTAATTACGGTGTGACCTTCCCCATGTTCGCCAAAATAAGCGTCAAGGGTCGTGATAAACACCCGCTCTACGACTACCTAACGGATGATAAAACCAATCCCAGACATGCCGGGAAAATCACGTGGAATTTCAATAAGTTTCTTGTCGGAAGAAATGGAACGATTGTCGCGCGTTTTGACAGCCGTACGAAGCCACTGAACGCCGAAGTCATCAAAGAAATAGAGGCGGCTTTGTCCATCCCACCGAAGACTGACGGGTAAGTATAATGATGAATTGAGATATTCCGGCACGTTAACAGGATGGTAGCGGACATGGTTTTTACATAATATACTATGATTCAGGAAGCCAAATGCCGGCACGTTTCTGGAGAACTGCGCGGTCGGTCCCGGAGCGATTATCGGCTCAACTACCTGTCTTCTTCACTGCGTGGCCTTCTCCGCCAGTGAAGCGCGCCACATCACGGAGTCCGACTCAACCATCACCCCAGGCGTAGTCATGCGCTGCTGAACGGAAGATTGCTATGCCCCTTGCCAACGATCCTCGTGAAGTTAGAGAAATTGTTCAGTTATTCCGCAACCGGCAGGTTTCCATCGCAGCGTTCTGCACGGAAAATGCCGACTGCACGCAGGCGCTCATGACTGCCGCGCAGAAGGCCGCCGAAGAGTTGCGCCTGGCCAGACTGCCATTCTTCCTGGCCGCCACGGGCCGCTACAATCACCGGGCGCAACTGGCCAATTACACGGCCCTCAAGGACGCCGTCGAAGGCTTCATGGCGTTCCGGGACGACGTCCGCCGCCTCTCCCGTACCGGCGGCCCTTTCCCGAACGTGTCTCCCATTCCATTCTTTGATCACGGCCAACCGGGGGCGGACGCCGACCTTTTTGAGATGGGCATCGGTTTCTGGGGGGGCGTGATGTTCGACGCCTCAGAACTTCCAATCGAGCAGAACATTGAACTCACCCGCAAATTCGTCGCCAGACGCAGAGGCGATTGCTTCATAGAAGGCATATGCGACCAGGTCGCCTGCGCTGAGGAACCAGGCAGGCAACTGGACGAACCGACGACGCCTGAGCAGGCCCGGCGCTACATGGACGCGACTGGGGTTGACGCACTGGTCGTCAACCTTGGAACCGAGCATCGCTCGATGGGCGCGCGGCGGCAGTACATGAAGAAGCGCGCCCACGAAATCAGGGATGCCATCGGCCATAACATGGTTCTGCACGGAACATCATGCCTGCGCAGGGACGAGGTTGCGACGCTGCGCGAGGACGGCATCCTGAAGGTCAATCTCTGGACGACTTTTGAGGTCGAGACGGGGCGCAACGTCGCCCGCGACGTGCTGCGCAACCTGCCAAAAATGCTGCCGGCGGAAGAGATCAAGGGACTTCTGCTGCCCTTTCAGAATCACTATTCCGACATACCGGAAATGGCCGATCTGGACCATGTCACGCACATCCACCGCCGCGACGACATAATGGTCCCCACAATCACCCGCCTGGCAGGGGAATACTTTCGATGGTTCGGATACGAGAGGCTGAGGGGGGCATGAGGGGTGCGGCATATGTATTGATATGTGGTGTATTGAAACGCCAGATTGTTAATGTGATGTAAACATGAGCAATTGCTTCGAATGTGTAGAAGCAATTGTGAATATCTGGACTTCTTTATTCCTCAGACTTGAACCGCACGGATTCGACCGCAAATCTGTGGTTCGGCAAAAAGTCACCGATTTCTCTGTTATGGAATAGACTGAACGGCAGACGCAATGATCTTCTGAACGCCGGTCTCACGAGAGGCGAGGCAACGCTCTCGCCGCGTTGAATATCGCGTCAACAGCCTCTGCGCTGATGTTGCTCGGCAGGGGGCTGCCGGTGCTAAGGACGAACGGCGCGCCGGGGCCTGACAATCTCACCTGTTCCCTTACGGCGGCGGCTATCTCTTCCGGATCGTTTCGCATCAGCAGAAGCTCGGCGTCAAGGTTTCCGAACAGGCAGCGTTTCGGGCCGTAGACCTTGCGAATCTTGTCAACGGTGATGTCCGCGCCTTTGCGGGGTTGCTCGAAGATGAAGCCGTCGGAGGGCACGGCGGCCTGCGCCTCCAGCATCGGGAGTATGTTGCCGCAGTTCCAGATGATGGTTTTCAGTCCGGCCTCCCGCGCGGCGGCGGTTATGGAATGCTGGTACGGGAGCGCGAATTCCTCCACCATTTTTGGGGAGAGAACGTCGCATGAAGCCCAACTGTCGGTTATGCAGACGGCTTCCGCCCCGGCTTCGCGCAACTCGCGCATAAGGCGTTTCTCGCCCGTCTGCATCCGCCGGCAGCCGTAATGGAAAAGCTCCGGGTCGGAGAGCATTAGCTCCATCGCCGTGTAGAAGCCGATGGTGTAACAGGTGATTATGTAGGCCGGCGACGGATGCGGGAGGATCAGCGCACGGTCTCCGGCGTCCGCAATAAGCCGCGAGAGTCCGTTCAAATGGGCGTCCCCCCAGCCGTTCGACTCCGCTGGAATCAGCCGGTCCAGGTTATCCCTCGTAGGGACATTCTCGACCGGATCGCAACGGTTGCCGCCGCCGTGCCCGTGGATTGACAGGCTGTCCTTGCGCATGTCGTAGACTGCGCCGGAGTTCCCGTCTTTGACCACCCAGCGATTTTCGTCCTCCTCGATAAGTTGCGGTTGATTCGGCCCGCCGGAGCCGGAGTAGTAGATAGCGTCCGGATCATGGCGGTTCAGGTAGGCTATGTGCGCGGCATGCCACGTTTCGGCCGTTCCGAAGGCAAGCTGCCAGGGTTGAATCCCGGCGACCTTCCATATGTAATCGAAGCCCCAGTTGATCGGGGCGACAGGTATGCGGGGCGTCGCCGAACCATTCAAGGTCTGCAATACAAGTTTGCGTCCGTTATCGCCCATGTTTGTCTTCTCCGGCGCGAATCTTCCGGTCTGATTGAGTCACAGGTAACGCAACGAAACATGAAAATCGCAGCGCCGCGATGCGAAAGGGAACGGTAAAATTTCTCGTGTCATCTAATGAACCGGCGTCAGGGGCTTGATCCCGTAATCGCCAAGTACCTTCAGGCATAGATCGAGGTCGTCGGTCAGGATGTAGTCAATGCCGCATTCGACAAGCTGACGGATTGTTGGTTCGTCGGAAGCGCCGAAGTAGTTGACCGTCACGCCGTGATCGTGCAATTGCTGGACGGTTTTAGGCGAGCAGTCAATCCAGCCGAAGAGTTGGATGAATTCCGCTCCCAGTTTGATGGTGAGTTCGGGGTAGCCCCCGTTTGTGAATTGCCGTTCCATGTTGCAGATTCGGAGTCCGGGGCATACCCGGCGGGCTTCCCTGGATTGAGCGGCGTTGCACGCCAGGAAGCATTGACGCTGACGTCCGGCGGCAGCTATCTCCTCGGCCGCCTTCGCGCCGAGATTCGGGCCGGATTTCAGGTGGACGTTGACCAGAACATTGCGAGAAAGGACGCCCAATGCCTCCCGAAGCGTCGGGACGGGTTCGCCTTTGAAGCGATCACCCATGCGGATTCCGGCGTCGAGCGCCTTGATCTGTTCGAGAGTAAGCCCGCTTATTTTTCCCTTTCCATCCGTCGTCCGGTCAACCGTGTCGTCGTGCATGATGATCAGTTGGCCGTCTTTTGTCATGGCGACGTCGAATTCGATCTGGTGCGCGCCTTTTTCGATGGCAGAGCGGAAGGCTGAGAGTGTGTTTTCGGGGTAGCATTTACGGTCTCCACGATGCGCGCATGCCCCAGTTCGGGGCGGGTCGCTCCAGATGTTCATGCTCAGTTCCACTGCTGGCGAGTCGGCGGGGTTGAGCCTGACTACGCATATTCCGGGCGGACTGTCTCCCGTATTCCAGACTGGCTGATTACAGTTATCCTTGTCAACTGTCTTTACGGCTAGTTGCATTCCGCGAAAATCGAGAATTTCGATACTTATCCCGGATTCCGGCGGGCTGTCGAACTTCAGGCGGACATCATGGTTTCGTCCATATGCTCCGCGATCAAACTTTATGCCGGAAAGCGTCCGTTTGACTTGCATGTTTGTGGTCTCCACGACTCCGGAAGGTCCTGGCGATTCCCGCCCTTCGGCGCTGTCTGCGCAGGTGTTGTCGGACGAACATAAACGGCCTCCGCCCGCGTCATCCGAATCTCTCACTCTCCATATGGTCATATGCCGTCCACCCCATGGCGCATCCGACGCTTCAATATGCGCCGCTTCGGAGAGATTCGACTTTGACCATTCAAGTGGAGGTCCGGTAACGCGCGGTGAAAGAGACTCTATCTGGTAAGGCCAGTCGGCAATCCAGCGTATTCGCTCATTGGCGATGTAGTCTTGCAGTTTTTTCTGGGGCGCGTAGGCGCGGACCTCTGCATTGACCAGTCCGTCAAGGTTGACTACACGACGGTGGGAGTAGAAGCCAATGACTCCGGCGTTCCATGAACCGATCGTATCAGACGCCGGGACTATCGCGTCAATGGTTTTCGCCGCGAGGTAAGTCTCGATCTGATACTGCCAGGCTCCAACATAGTCCTCATTCCACTTGCACCAGAAATATGCCGGCAACATGCAACACCCCAGCGCGCAGGCTGTCACGGGATGGAAGGCATGGAGCCTCAGTGGCGGAGCTGCCGAGTCCGACGCAGTTCGGCGGGGTTGAGCGATTTCAGCCTGTCCTAACGCAAAGGCGATCAGCATAAGCACTCCACACTGGGTCTGTGCGAAGTACCAGACGTGTTGCACCTCGCCTCCCACAAATCCCTGGTAACCTGCAAATAGCGCTATGTGTGACAATACAACAAGCGGCACGCGCCAATGCCGTGATTCCCGGCGTTGCACAAGACGGACTACCGCAAAGATCCCCAGCGCCGAAAAGACAGCCGAAGCGGATAGAACCGACGCAACGGCGTAACGCCGCGTCGGCCAATAGCCGAGAAAGGCGCAGAACGGATCGCGAAGGCTCCTGCAGAACCGCCACGAGGATTCTGCAAACCGCGCTGTTGTGTCAGAAGGCGCTAGAGCGGTCTCTGCAAGACGCTTGGCGTGACCGCTGTCCTGAGTCATGAAACCGGTTACGGAAAGGCAGAAGACCGACACGATCAGCATTCCTGTGAAAAGAGGAGCAAGCGCTTCCGCCAATGCGGAAGTAATGCGCCTTCCCGATGCGGATGAACCGGATATCCCTCCCCTGAAATCAAGAAGCAGAGGCGCACAAGCTGCAAGAAGAAGAAATATCAGGTCTGTTCTGACCAGCACTACCGCGATTCCGGCCACAAACAGAGAAATACGGCTAACGACGGTATTTCTGCAAGGAGGCCCGTCACTACCAAGAAAAAGATACCAGAACACGGATGTCGCCAGCAACACCAGCCCGGATTCCATCCCGGAGAGCACAGCCCTGAAGTTGTATGAACTAGCTGACCATAGAACGGCAAGCGCGAGCGCCGGCATTTGTCCGCAAAGTTTGCGGGCGGCGCAATATGCGATGCCCGTTGACAATATAAACGCTCCAGCCGAAAGCGCCAGCCCAGCGCGCAACATATCAGTCCGAGGTAGAGAGAACAGCTTCTGAGCCGCTGCTAAAAGCGCTGCGTAGGCAATGTGGAAACCAGTAGTCGGATTTTCTCCGTCAAAGGTCCAGCCACGTCCGTTTGCCCGATTCCACGCAATCTGAAAGTAATAGAAGGCATCATCGGCTATGTGGGCCGTCTGGCATTCGATCGGCCTTTGCCAGCGTGTGCTGAATTGTATAAACGCGCAGGCCATGCAGACAAGGATCAGCGTAGTTGTAGCCGGCGCGCCGGCTTCATGCCGGTTACGATTCATGGAGATGATGCCGCCGACAGACGTAGGATACTCGTTCATCTCGCTAATTCTTCAGGCTATGAAGAGGGGCAGGGATGCGGCCTCCCTGTCTTACGAAGTCGCCCGATCCCCGCAGATTCCGCACCGGCAGGACGACGCTTTCTCCAAACAGACCGCCGAAAACCGCCATGTCGCCGGCTTTCTTGCCCGGGACGGGTATCATGCGAACGGCGGTGGTCTTGCCGTTGACGACGCCGATGGCCGCCTCATCTGCTATAATTCCAGCCAGCGTGTCCGCATTTATGTTTCCCGGCACGGCGATCATGTCAAGGCCGACCGAGCAGACGCTGGTCATGGCCTCCAGCTTTTCCAGCGTCAAGTATCCTTTGGCGACAGCGTCAGCAAGCGCGCAGTCCTCGCTGACAGGTATGAACGCGCCGGAAAGTCCGCCGACTGATGAAGACGCGAACATCCCGCCTTTCTTCACGGCGTCGTTGAGCATGGCCAGTGCAGCCGTGCTGCCGGGGCTACCGATCTTTGTGACGCCCATCGCCTGGAGGATTTCGCCGACAGAGTCGCCCATCTTTGGGGTAGGGGCAAGTGAAAGGTCAACGATTCCGAAGGGAACTCCGAGTTGGGCGGCGACTTCGCGCCCGATCAGTTCGCCGACGCGCGTGACTCTGAAGGACGTAAGTTTTATCTGTTCTGCGATGTCGCCAAGCGTTGGATTGGGGCAGGATTCCCGCAGCCTGACGAGCGCGTTCTTTACCACGCCCGGCCCGCTTACGCCGATATTTACGACGCACTCCGGCTCCCCCGCGCCGAGGTATGCGCCGGCCATGAACGGATTGTCTTCGGGGATGTTTGCGAAGATGACGAGCTTCGCGCAGCCGAAGCCGTCGCGGTCGGCAGTCTTCTTTGCGGTCTGAAGCAGGACTTCGCCCAGCAGCAGGATGGCGTCCATGTTGATGCCCGCAGCGGTCGAGGCGACGTTCACCGACGCGCAAACTCGCTCAGTTCGGGAAAGCACTTCCGGGAGCGTGCCGATCAGAGTTCTTTCCCCGGGCGTCATGCCTTTCTGCACAAGCGCGGTATAACCGCCGACCAGGTCCACGCCGATATCTTTGGCGGATTCGTCAAGCGTGGCCGCTATCTTCGTCATGCCAGTTTCCCCGTGGCCTTCGGCCAGCGCGCTCACGGCGGAGACGGCAAGGCGCTTGTTGACGACGGGGATGCCGTACTTTTCGCTGATCTCGCGACATACTGGCACAAGGCGTCCGGCCTTTGATGAGATTTTCCTGCGTATTTTGTCGCAGACCTGGGAGATGTCCGGTCCGGCGCATTCCATGAGGTTCACGCCGAAAGTCACCGCGCGAACGTCAAGGTTCTCCTGCCGCAGCATCCGCAAGGTTGCGATGATGTCTTCGCTTCGCAGCACGGTCAGCCCCCGGTTCCTCTGAAGTCAACCCGGTTGGTTGCCAGGAAGATGTTTTCATGCTGGAAGGAGACGATGAAGTCGCTCTTCTTCCAGAGGTTCTCCAGGTCAATCTGTAACTGGCCCACGTCCATCGCGCGTGGAACCATCACCTGACTGAGCAGGACGAACTGCCCGGACTCGGCATAAGCGTAAAGGTCAACGATGTTGATATTGCGGCTTGACAGGAAGTTTGAAATCCGAGCGATGACGCCCGGCCTGTCGCGCCCCATTATCGAGAGCACGAACTGATCACATTCCCGAACCACCGGTTCTGCGGCGGCTTGTGGATCCAACAATTTCACTGAGACGGCCAGTTCGCCGGGTTCGCCCGTCGCTTCCGCTGCCAGACGAACAGTTTCAGGCAAGACGCTGTCCGGAAACGTTGCGGCGATGATGATGGTGAAATATCCGCGCAGAACGGTCTGGCTCATGGCGTCAATATTACCGTCGAGTTTGTGAATGGCTTCCGTCACGCCGGCCACTATGCCTACTCGATCGCGTGCCAGCACGTTGAGAACGTAATTCTTCGCTGGGGACATTATTTCTCCGAGTGGGTTTCCCTTGCTTACATCGCTTTATGAATCATATCCGCGATTTGGACGCGCATACAAGGCCTTGACGCGAAAGTCGCCTCGCGGGCGAACCATGGCGCGATAAGGCTTCGGGCATGCATGGCATCAGGCCGGTTCGATTGTCCGGGCCTGATAATTCGCGGCTCGGATGGTAATCGCTGATTTTCCTTGCGCGCGGATGACGATGCGGCGCGTCTCTCCCGGAAGGATGTCAATGAAATTGTCCGAGTAACGGGCCAGCGGGTCGGCCACAAGCGCGCTTACGAAATGCGCAAACCCGTCGCACTCAATCGAGACTTCCACGCTGCCGTCGGCCTTGCGGATCGCTTTTGTTTTGAGCGACACGTCCTGTAACCGCCAATCCTTGCGATGCCCGGCGTGGTAGAAGCGTTCGCTCTCAAGATTTCCCGCAGTCAGCTTTGCGCGCAGGAACTCGTTCTTTTCATCGGTGATGGCAAGCTGGGACGGCAATTCGGTCATTATCGGCGCGGAACAGTTCGGGCGCAGAATTCCCTGCGCCGTCTCTTCACCGAGAATCTTCCCGTCGTAGGAGTATCGGTTGATGACTGCCTTGAAGCTCAATTCTTCCGACAGGTCATTGATCCCCCAGTAAGAGACAACGCCGTCCTTGGAATAAATCATTCCCAGGATTGGGGCGCAGGCGCGTTTCACCCAGAAATACGAGGCTTTCGGCCTTCCGTAGTAGTCAACAATGCTGAATGTAACCGCCGCCCACGGCTCGTTGTATTGCCAGAGCAGCGAGCCGGCCGTTTTGAACATTCGCCGGCGATATAGTTCCACTGCGTAGCGCATCAGAGTGGCCTGGGTTTCCTGCGAGAGCATGATGAAATCGTCCAGCGTGCGCGGGGTTCCGAATTCCGGCATGATACCCCAGAGCCATTCGCAACGGCCGTGATGGAACTGCCAGACCGCGTGCTGAGGCGGGCCGTTAGGCTCCCACTGGTATTTAGGCGAGATCATTTCTTCAACGGTCTCGCGGGCGGGGACCGATCTGAACCCGTATTCGCTGCTGAAGAGCGGCGCGTTGATGTCATAGGTCCGCCAGTTGGGTAGGCTGTACCAGTCATGGAAATCGCCGATTGACCGCGAGCGCGTCGTCGGGCCGCCATATGGGCTGCCCGGCCAGTATGGCGTTCCGGGAGCGAGCGCCTTGACCGTCTCCGGCAGGACGTGATCATAGAGCCTTTCGCCCATGTGTCGGGGCGTGCGCTGATGCCAGTCACCAAGCTCCCATGCCTCATTGCACTCGTTGTTGCCGCACCAGAGGACGACCGACGGATGCCGGCGGAGGCGTTGCACGACGGAGCGGGTTTCGCTCTGCGCGCTTTCCATGAAGCCCGGATCATCGTCAGGATACATCGAGCAGGCGTACATGAAGTCCTGCCAGACCATGATTCCGAATTCATCGCAAAGGTCGTAAAAGATTTCCGGCTCGTAGATTCCGCCGCCCCAGACGCGCAGCATTGTGAACCCCGCGTCGCGCGCGAGTTCGAGAAGGTGGCGATATCGCTCAGGCGTCGCGTCCAGGCTGAGGCTGTCCGCCGGGACCCAGTTGGCCCCTTGAGCGAAGACCTTCCGCCCGTTGATTGCGAAGACGAATTCGCCGTCCTGGAGCAACTCGACCGTCCTGACGCCGAAGCGTTCAATCCGACTGTCAACCTCGGACTTGCCGCAAAGGAGTCTTGTTTTTATCGTGTAGAGGAATTGTTCACCTGCGTGTTGCGGATACCACGGGCGCGCTTTGTCAAGGCAGAGCGGGATACGGCACGGTGTCCCTGGGACAACTGGGACATCTTTCTTCCAGATTACCGGACCATTCGGCCCTTCGGTGATTTCAAGGGCAAGCGTCAACGGCGAAGCATCGGAAGAGAATGCCTGCGTTTCAGCAACGATCTCGAGTTCCGCTGTGCCGCCGTTCACTGAAAGTGTCCGGACGTGCAGATCGCTAATACTTGCCTCACCGTGGTATATGAGACTGACCGGTCTCCAGACACCGATGATCGGAAGACGGGGGGCGAAATCCCATCCGAACATCATCTGCGCGGCGCGGGCGTAAGGCTTGATTTCATCCGGTCCGCGGGTAACGTCGTTGCGCATGTTGCGGCGCAGCCACTCAAGGCCGAGGCTGCATTCAAGCGCAATGACGTTATTCCCGGATGATTTTATGAAAGGCGTCACGTCAAAGGAGTGCGGGTAGTGCGCGTTGCGCGCGAAACCGACCGGGGCGTCATTGAACCAGACCGTCGCATGAACGCTAATGCCTTCAAGTAGCAGCTCGAACTTCCGCGAATTTCTGGCAGATGCCGGGACCTCGAACTCCAGGCGGTACCACCACGTGTCCTTCTCAAATACCTGAAAAATCTCCGTGTTGCGGTCAAGCCAGGGGGATGGGATTTTCCCGCTTTCGACGAGCGCGGACTGGACGGTCATTGGCGCGCGGACGGGGAGCCAGTTCTTAGGGCGATATGAGACCTCGTGCGGGCGGTCGCGCAGAACCTCGCGGCTTGAAGCCAGAAGCCAGCCGTCGGTCAGAGGCATCTTTATCATGTTTCAGCATCCTTCAGATTGGTTATGACGAAGGGAGTCTTATGACTGAATCAGGATGGAAATAATATCCTGTTCTGCAGATTGATTCGAGAGTCGAGTTCTACGCGGCAGGATTGGAAAGGCGTTGCAGGACGGAGCATGTTACAATGGCGACGCAATCCGGGATCGCCGGAATCATCAGTTTTCTTTTCATACAAGCGGGAATCTGGAATGAACGGATACGAAAGAGTAATGACAGCGCTGGCCCGCAAGGAGCCGGATCGCGTGCCGATGTGGGAACTGATCGTCAACAAGCCCGTAATTCAGGCGCTTTACGGCGACATCGGTTACCTGGAGTTCTGCGAGCGGGAAGACCTTGACGGGGTCACGATCTTCGAGGATCAGAATGTTGAAAGTCTGGGCGGCGAGTTCATGCGCGACGAGTGGGGCATCGTCTGGCAGGTTGACGCTCCCGGCGTGCCATATCGCGTTGACGGTCCGGTCAAGTGCGATGCGGATGTGGACAAGCTCGTTGCGCCCGATCCCGACGCCGACCATCGGTTGAAATCGCTGGAATCGGCGGTCAAACGCTTCAAGGGCGAGAGGGCGATCGTTTTCCTGAGCCATGACGCATTCGAGTTCTCCCATTACCTTTACGGAATGGAAAACTTGTTAATGGCTTATCTGGAAAATCCCGATTTCTGCCACAGGCTTGCCAGGAAGGTCATCGAATACAAGAAGCGCGTTATGGCGAGAGCCATCGAGATAGGCGCGGACATTGCGCTGACCGGTGATGATTACGCCAATCGCAAGGCTCCGATCATGTCGCCCGCGCATTTCAGGGAGTTCTGCCTGCCGTACATGCAGGAGATGGTTGACGTGGCTAAAAAGGGCGGCGTTCCTTTTATCAAGCATACGGACGGCAATCTGTGGCCGATCATTGACATGCTGGTGGACACCGGCCTTGAAGGGCTTGATCCCATAGAGCCGATAGCCTCAATGGATATCGGCAAAGTCAAGGAACGTTTTGGCGACCGCATCGCTGTCGCCGGGAACGTGGATTGCGGCGAGGTTCTTTCGCATGGAACGGTCGCGGAAGTGGTCGAGGCCGTGAAAGAGACGATTGCGAAGGCATCCCCGGGCGGCGGGCACATTCTCGCCTCCAGCAACAGCATTCATCCGGCTGTGAACCCGCGCAATTACCGGGCGATGCTGGAAGCGGGAAGGCGTTTCGGGGTTTATCCGCTTGACGAGAAGATGGTCGCGGAGTACCGGCGGAAGAATTATATTGCCCGGTACATGGATTGAGCATTACTTCGGTGGTTGGAATCTTTTCCCTCTCCCGCCGGGAGAGGGGGAACCGCGACGCCCGTTGCGGGCGCTGCGGTGGGTGAGGGGCGGGTAAGTGCCCCCCCCTCATCCGGCTCTTTCTGACGAAAGCAGCCACCTTCTCCCGGGGGGAGAAGGATGACTCATCGGGATTGCACATCACGCGTCCGGATTGAACATTAAATCTGGATCGATGCATCACGGAAATCTGAATGGAGAACGACATGCCTCTCACCGATAGAGAAAATTATCTCAGAACCGTGGAGATGACCGGACCGGAGTGGATGCCCTGCACCGTCGCGATCTCAGGTGCGTCAAGGAAGCAACTCGGCATGGAACTGGAGGATGTTCTCGTCCGCCATCCCCGCTTCTTCCCGGGATTTCAGAAGGGCAAGCAGGATTATACGAAGATGGAATTCGGTCCTGCCAATCGCGCGGGAGAACGCTTCAAGGATGCGTGGGGATGCGTGTGGTATGACACCATTGACGGAATCGAGGGCCAGGTCATCGAAAGACCGCTTGACGATTGGGCGAAGTTCGCAAGTTATCAAGCTCCCGATCCATTGAAGACGGCGGATCGCGGGCCGGTTGACTGGGAGTCCAGCAAGCGCCACTGCGCCGAGGCGAAGGCCAAGGGGCATCTGACAATGGGCGGAGTTCCGCACGGGTTTCTATTCATGCGGCTGTACTACCTGCGCGGATTCGAGAACCTGATGATTGACTTTGCGGATGACGAACCGAAGCTTTCTGCGTTGATCGAAATGCTAGTGGAGCATAACCGGAAAATCGTGGAACAATGGCTTTCCTTCGGTGTGGACGTCGTGAGCTTCGGGGATGATCTGGGAACGCAGACGGCTGCGATGGTCAGTCCGGCGACTTTCAGAAAGCACATCACGCCGGCCTACAAGAGATTGATGAAGCCGTGCCGCGATGCCGGCGCGCATGTATTCCTCCACAGCGACGGGCACATGCTGGAACTGCTGGATGAAATCCTGGAAGCTGGCGCGGATATTGTCAATCCGCAGGACCTTTGTCACGGGATTGACAATCTGGCGCGGGAACTGAAGGGGCGCGTTTGCACATGCCTGGACGTGGACAGGCAGAAGATAGTCCCGTTCGGAACGCGAAAGGAAATCCACGATTTAATTGAGGAAGAAACCCGCAAGCTGGGTTCCCCGCAAGGCGGGTTGATGATGATAGCTGGGATATATCCGCCGACCCCGCCGGAGAACATTGACGCGCTCTGCTGCGCCATGGAGGAATTCAGGACGTATTGGTGGGACGGGCGGGCATAAGGCCGTATTGTCAGGATAGGCGCGTTTTCCATAAACCTAAGGCGGATCACGGTCTAACACGGGTCAGTTTGGGCTTGACACGACCGACGGCAAAGGATAAAGTTCGGTCGTGCGGCGCGTCGCCGCGCGTCTCACGTCCAGAAGGGCGTTGAGGAGGCTTTTTCTGCAAATATGACAGAACTCCGTTGCGTGGAGGGTTCTTGCATGAAGACCGGCAGGGGACTCGGAATAGTTTCAATCCTTCTGGCTTGCGTGATGACGCTCCAGGGATGTTGTTGCGGGAAGAAGAAGGAGGATGAAGAAGCCCTCCGACAGGCCAAAGAAGCCGCCCGGCAGAGCAATATCCAGAAGGTCGAAGCAGCAATAGAAAAGGCTGATATGAGCCTTCTCTGGTATTATTCTTTTCCGGACGAGAAGCCGATTATCAGGGCGGATATGAGCGAACATACGATCTGCCTGCTCCTGCCGGATGCAAAGATGATGGCGCTTGACGGTGACCGCGGCGTTCTTCTCTGGGAGATGCCGCTCATGGGCACATTCTCCGGTCCCCCGGCGATTGACGCAAAGCGCAAGGTCATGTATGTCACTCATAGCAATAAATTCTGGACTCTGGATGCGATGTCCGGATGCGTCAATAATCGCATCTGGCTGATCTTCCATCCATGCACAGGACCGGTCGTCACAGACAGCGGTGTTCTACTCGGCGCCGGCGACCTCAATGTTCACATGATCAAGCCGGAAACCGGAATGAGACTATGGAGCGCTCCGGTCGGCAGCATGGTTATCGCGCCCCCGGTTTGCACTGATTCCAAGGTTGTCGCCTGCGGCACCTCGCGGATTGCTGTGATGGACAAGGACGACGGTGATCTGACATGGACGTGGCGTCCGGAATTCGCAACCATTGACCAGGGAGCAGTTGTTGATGCGGAGAACGCCTATGTCGGCGCAAGCGACGGGGCTATATATGCATTGAATCTGGAGGATGGAAGTATCGTCTGGAGGCGCGTGATTGATGGAACGCCGGCCCAGACACCTATCATCAAGGGCGAGGTCGTTGTCGCCGTCGGCGATCCGTCCGGTCTGAGCGGGCTTGACCGTAAGACAGGCAATTTGCTCTGGAACGTATCAAACGTGAAAAGCGTTATAGCGATGGGGCAAAATAACGCGTATTGCGCTCCGGTTGCCGGCCAGACGATTATTGCGGTGAACATTCAGACCGGGAAGATCGAATTCAGCATCCCGACGCCGGAATTCAAGAGTTTCGTATCGAATCCGAACGATTCTCTGATTGTCGGCCTAACGCATAATAATCAGTTGTTCGCATTCCGGGAGAAGACTGGCGGGTCGCTGCTTCAAGCGGCGGCTGAATGATTGCCTTGTGGTTCCGGAATAGATTTCGCTGATGCCAGTCCCGATATCTGTGTTTATTCTGAAGAGATTATTGTGACTGGACCGCCAAGCCCGAATGGCACAAAACAATAGCGATCTGTCCACGTTTTCTGCGGGGATGCTTCGTCATCAGTCCATGTCTTCCTGCCTCTGAACGTTAGTGGACTCACCTGCTGTGGTTCGCCACGGACGTGATGATGAGGGCCGAAGAGATTCCGGGCGCTGCTGGTCAGGATGACTTCGATGATGTTTTGTCCCCTGCGAATTGCCCCGCTGATGTCAATCTCGTAGGGTCTTTTCCATAAAGTGCTGAAATCCTGGTTGTTGATCCGCACGCGCATGATGGCGGCATTCGGATCAGCGAAACTCAGTATGCAGCGTCTGGGGAGGCGGTCCTTGAGGGGAAACTCCTGGGTAAGTCTCACGCTGCCGGCAAAGAAAAGCAGGCCGTGCTTGTGAAGATCAGTGGCGCTGCCCCGCTCAGAGATCGGCGCAAGATAGAACTTGCCTTCGGTTGTGGCTCCACGGCGATAGAGTTTACGTAATGGCCGTTCTGACTTGACCGCAAAGTCGCCGATGAGGTAGATGGCCTCCGGCTCAACGGGTATCGCTTTGGGTTCGGAGTCCGGTCCGCCGCACTTGACGCGCGCTGGTGCGGTAAGTGTCGTAGTCAGGAGTATTTCATTCAATCCTGGTTTAACGTGTCGGACTATATCCACGAGTTGGATTGAGACGTCCCGCCATGAAGAAACCGGATCCAGGCTTACTGGATGATCGTTCACTGACAGGTCATAAGCTCCAGGATTTTCGATCCCCAGAAACAGTTTGTTTGCCTTTTCTATACGACACGTGAAGGAGAACCGCATCTGTAGTCGGGTTCCCGCTTTTTTCTCTGCCGATGCTTCGGCGATCTTCAGCACGTGGGACGGTTTCTCCCAGGATTTGCCGCCGAATCTGTACGAGGCGTAGTCAAGCAACAGCGCATTGTGGTCCAGCGCTTCGATTTCCCACTTGTCCGGCAGCGCGAAAACGTCCTCGACCGGTTTGCGCGTAAGCTTTTTGAAAGCCCCGGTGCGGGCCTTGCGGTCGAGAATCAGTAGAGTTGATCCCATCGCCGGGAGTTCAACCTCGGCGGCGAGCCACTTCCCGCTTGTCTTGCGCGCGGTTGCAAAACGGCAGACGCCGGTTTCGGGATCGCAGAAGTAGAATCTTCCCCGGTCCATGATCCTGACCACCAGGCTTCGCGGAGTGTCGCGGTCAAGGTTATACAGGAACACTACGCAGCGATCAGGAGATTCTCTATGATGACAGAGAACCTTATGGGCGTGACGGCCTTCCTGATCAAGGATTTCGATGCAAGGTTTCAGGACTTCCTTCAGCTTGGGCTGCAATTCAGGGTCATCAAGATTTAAGGAAATCGCTTTTTTAAGCGCTTTCTTCGGTTCTTCTGACGGGCGTCCATCAGCCATTGCCGGGAGAGGCCCCATCAGCGCTATCTTGCCCCCTGCTGCTGAGAATTTTGAAAGAAGATCGCAGGTTGTGCGCCTTAGCGTATGTGCCGGAGGTATGACCACGATGTCGTATTGGCAGGCGCCGACCTGGAGTTTCCCGCCGACGACTTTGGCGTTATCGGCTAGGGCGGCCTCATTGCCGAAATCGAAATCACAATGAACGCCAAGCAGCGTGTGGGCTGTTTTCTTCAGCGTTTCGTCAACGGTCTTCGCAGGTTCTGCCTCTTCCGGCGAATAAACGGTCCATGCGCTCTCTATCGAATGCAGCAGCAGGACGTTGGCGACACGCGCGCCTTCCCTCAGGACGCCGATGAGTCGGGCGAGATAATCATTAAGCAGCCGGAACCTGTCCCAGTAAGGTTGCTGATGAAAGAGCGAGGGGGGATGATCCCGTTTCCGCTCCCCGCGCAGGGAATACAGAGCATGGTGCTCGGCGATGGCGTCAGCGCCCAGAGCGAGATAATACTCCGCCATCCACTTCAGTTCCTCCAGCGGGATATTCCATCCGGCGCATCCGAAAACATGGGCTGCCGACCTGGCAAGACCCTGCTGCCGGGCCGCGCTGGAGCATTCCTTGACTTTTGTGACGGTTGTCGTGCGCCGTCCGACGCAAGTAATGGTCGGCAGTTGTTGATGGCGGTAGTGCATCATGGCGTCGCCGGAGTGGGCCACCTGTCCCCACAGGTTGCCCGCCCCTTTGAGGCTTCCGGCGTACATAATTCCACGATCCTGGCATATCTTTCCAAATTGGCCGGAAAAGGCGGCGCAGAAAAGTTCTGAAATGGTGCGCCAGAAGTCGTATCGGACCACCATTGAGGTTCGCCCTTTGAAGAATATCGCCGGCAGGTGGTCCAGAATGTCATATCCGCGGAGGCGTCTGAAGGCCTCGGCCAGAACCGGGGACCATGGTACAGGGTTATAATGCGGTTCACGTATCAGCAAGCCGGCGAACTCAGACGCGAATTTCCGCGAATACGCGCCATACGTCTGCCTGATGTAATAGAGCACGGCCTTGTCGTTGAGAACGTCAATATCATCCGTTAATAGTTTCCGTATGACGTGCACCCGGCATTGGCCGGGAAGTTTTGAAGTATCTGCGCAACGTTGAAAAATATTGCCAGATTTGTCTCCACGATAGACGGCCAGAACATCATCATTAGGAATAAAATCTCCGGCGAAAATCGTTTCAAGGATCAGGTGACTACTGCGGAATTCGGGGAATCGGTCGAGGACCATGCGCTTCGGCTGGTCGGCCGGCTCGCAGCCGAGATCGAACAGCCAGATGAGGAAGCCGGATTTGCGGGCTTCCGCCATGCAGTCGGCCAGAGCCTCCATCCATTGTTTGCCCTGGAAGGGGGTGAGGAGTCCCGGGCGGGGGTTGATAAGGCAACTGCCGAAGCCGGCATTCTGAATTTCCCGTATCTGGCGCTTAAGCTCTTTCTTGTCCAATAAGTCATTCCATGACCATATCAGGGCCGGACGATTCCGCGCCCTGTCGCCGCCGACCCTGCTGATAAGCTCGCCCAGGTCCACAAGCAGTTCTCCGAAGGGGGGCGAAAAACTTCACTAAACCATTGGCAGGATTATACTTAGTCGGGGTTGCGGGCGCAAGGGAGTATCTTGGGAGCATCTCTGCGATCAATGTCTCAATGACTTTGCTCTCGGTGCGTTTCCATGTTAGATTATTTATGGTGTCTAACTTGAATTTTACCTGTGATTGACCCGTCGGATGACGATTGCCGGCGTGGCGATGCGCGAGGAGAAAAAATGAAAATACTGGTTACCGGCGGCGCGGGAAACGTCGGAGGTTATGTCGTTGAGGAGTTGAAACGGTACCATGACGTCACGATTCTCGACGTTAAACCGTCTGGGAAGCATCCCGAGATTCCTCTCATTATAGCGGATCTGACGAAGCTGGCTGAGGCGCTTTCAGCCGTAAAGGGTTTCGATATCGTAGTGCATCTGGCGGCCATTCCGAATCCGAGCAAGGATCCGGGAGACCGGGTGCTGGGCGTCAACGTGATATCAACCTATCATGTCCTTGAGGCGGTTCGGTTGAACGGCATACCGCGCGTGATATACGGATGCAGCGAAAGCGCTTCAGGCTGGGGGATTCATAATGTGACTCTATGTCCTGAATACCTTCCGATTGACGAGGAACATCCGAGCTGGCCGCACGAAAGCTACAGCCTTAGCAAGTATATCGGGGAGGAGATGGGACGTTGTTACAGCAAGAGTTACGGATTCGAGTTTGTTTCATTACGGTACACATGGGTTCTGTTCCAGGAGGATAAGGAGCGTCTTGCGCCCCACTTCCGGGCGATGCAGAATCCCGATGTCGCGAAGAATGCGTTTCTTGGGTCATGCGTCTTTGCGGAGGACGTGGCGCAGGCGGTCAGGTTGTCGGTGGACTTCCAGTTCCCGGAAGGCAGCAGGATGGAGGTGTTCTACATATTCCAGGACAGCGTCTCCTGTGCCATGGATAGCCTGGAGCTGGCCGGCGTAACGTTTGGAAGTCTGCCGCCGATAAAGGATCCGGCTTATTTCGAGAAGCATCCGCGTGGTTCGCTCTTCGATACGCGGAAGGCCAAGAGAATGCTGGGTTACAAACCGAGGCACAGCCACAAGGAATGGCTGTAGAAAGTAAGCCACAGATAGACACGGGTGAACACGGATAAGATGAAGAGAGAGTTTGGTTTGTACCAATCTGCCGCCCAACGGCCTGGAAAAGTAGAGACATTCGAGTGGGCCTGAAGCCAGACTACGCTGATGCATATTACAACCTTGGGACTTTCTACGAGAAATCAGGGGACTATGATAGGGCCATCGCCTCGTATCGAGATGCAATCCGCTTGCGTCCTGACTTTGCACACGGCTACTATGACCTTGCCTGCACCTATTCCATCCGCTTCGGCAAGAACCATGCTCATCAAGACAAGCAAGATGCTCTGCAGTATTTGCACAAGGCAGCCGAACTCAATCCTAAGTTCAAAGATCAGGCCAAGACCGATTCCGTCTTCGTTTCTCTGCGCGACGATTCGGATTTTACGAAGCTTGTCGGCATTTGAGTACGCCGTTGCCTCCAATGCCGGAGACATCGCCAATCGGGAACCCGAAGGTCAAGAGTACTGACTTGAACATGAAGATTTGTGTGCACCCGTGTTCATCTGTTGCAAAAAGGAGAGTCGGTAATGGAACGAGACATCGAGTGCCTGAATGACATAACAGGCGCAATCATAGGCTGTGCATTTCGCGTTCATAATGCGCTTGGCTACGGTTTTCTTGAGAAAGTCTATGAGAACGCTCTGGCTCATGAAATTCGAAAGGCGGGGCGGATAGTCGAGCAACAGAAAGCAGTTCAGGTCAGTTATGATGCCGTGGTCGTTGGCGATTACGTCGCCGATCTGCTGGTAGAGGGGACGGTTCTTGTTGAGTTGAAGTCCGCAAAGGCTCTGGATGACGCGCATATCGCCCAGTGCCTTAATTATCTCAAAGCCACCGGCTTGCCGATATGTCTTCTGATTAACTTTGCGCAGTCAAAGGTCGAAGTGAAACGTCTGATGGGCAAACCTCAATCCATGTAATGTCAATGCGGATGTGATTTACATGTAACGTAATCTCTGTTCTGTTCATATTGTTGTATACCGTCTTGCGTTTATATTATGTTGTCATTTGTCTGTGACGCTATAAATACAATCATATAACTTCATCTTCTTATCTGTGTTTATCTGCGCGCATCTGTGGCTTCCGGCAATTCGCAAACAACTCTGAACCCGTCGCTCGCGTCATCATCGTCAACGATGTTCCAGTCCCGCGTTGCCGCCCGGGCCTTTGCGGGGAAGTCCCACGCCACACCGCCGCGTTTGACCTTATCCGTGCCCCGATCCGGGCCTTCGGGGTCTTCGACAGGACTTCTTGAATAATAGTCCGCTGCATACCAGTCAGAACACCATTCCCGGATATTGCCGATCATGTCGGAAAGTCCCCATGGATTCGGCTTGAAGGATCCGACCGGCGCGGTGTGCCTGAAACCATCGCTGACTTCCTTGAAGCAGACGGGGACCGCGCCATCCTGCCATGAGACAGCGTCGGATACATTGGCGCGTCCCTGCGCGTCTTCCTCCCGGTCTCCCCACCACCATATGCCGTCGGTCCCGGCGCGGCAGGCATATTCCCATTCCGCCTCGGTTGGCAATCTGTAATGACGCGATCCCTTGCCCTCAAGCCATTTGCAGAATGCGATGGAGTCGTTCCAGCTTATGCACGCAGCGGGGTGATCGTCGGTCTGATCGAATGACGGATTGCGCCAGCTAATGCCGCTGATCCAGCGATACCCGTTGCCATCCCATCCGAGGGCGCCCTTTATCCTGTCAACATCCGTGACGTAACTCGTTTCCATAACGAAGTGATGGAATTGCCCCCGCGTGGTTTCGTGAATGGACATGTAGAACGGCTTCGTGATGGCGACGCGGTGTTTCGGATGTTCATCCTTGAACCACTTTGCGGGCTGGCCCCATCGTTTGCCAACCTCTTCGGGAGAGAGTCGGCCTCCCATCATGAACTCGCCGGGGGGAATGATGACTAATCGAATTCCTACATCATTCTCGAAGGCCGGCGCGACACCATGAGATTTAGCGAATTGAACCTGCGATTCCGAAACAATCCCTTTCGCCCATTCAGGCAGTGCTTCAGTCGGTCCGGAAGTTTGCGGAAAGACTTTCGCGCACAGAATGGCGCATACGGACACAACGATTATGAATCCTGAAAGGCGAATTGAGCCTCTGACAGTTTTCTGGTTAAAGGCTGCTTGGTCTTGTATGCGCGTTTCGGTCATTTCGATGTGATTATACACGCGGGAAAACCGCAGCGCATGGGGTTATAATCCCGATGTCGCGATTCGGAGAACATTCAAGAGGAAGGAGACTGGGAAATGAGCGACTACACCTTCATGGCGGTCGGCGTTCTTTTATGCCTTGCGGCATGTACTTCGGGGCCAAAGGCGGATTTCTTCGTCTCAACGGCGGGGAACGACTCATGGTCCGGCAAACTCGACCAGGCGAAGTCAAACGGCAAGGACGGTCCGTTTGCGACGCTTGGCAGGGCGCGCGACGCCGTGCGCGAATTGAAAGGGAAGGGCGGACAACGCGAGACGTCATATACCGTCATGGTCATGGACGGGACTCATTTCCTTCCTGAGACTTTCGTTCTTACACCCCAGGATTCCGGCGATGAGAAGCTTCCCGTGATCTACACGGCCTCCCCCGGAGCCAAACCCGTTATCAGCGGCGGCGTCAGATTGAGCGGTTTCCACGTGAATGCCAAGGGCTGGTGGGAACTTGAAATCCCGAAGGTGGCTCAGGGTAAGTGGCGTTTCTCACAGCTTTTCGTGAACGGGCAGAGGCGTTCGCGGCCCGTCCTGCCCAAGGAGGGCTACTACTACATTGACGGCGAAGTCCCGCCGTCTCCCGGCGTGAAGGAAAAGGGATATGATCGCTTCAGCTTCAAAAAAGGCGATCTGCATAACGAATTTGCCGGACTGACGGACATTGAGGTTTTGTGCTATCACCAGTGGTCAATGTCGCGCCTGCGTATCGGAATCATTGACGAAAAAGAGCAGGTTGTGACCTTCAGCGGGCCGACCTGCAATCCCTCATACTGGGCCGGTTTGAAGAAGGGGCAGCGTTACCGCCTGGATAATGCGCCCGACGCGCTCGGAGACCCCGGGCAGTGGTACCTTGATTGCCGCAAAGGGATTTTGACGTACATCCCAATTCAGGGAGAAACGCCGGAAGCGGCGGAAGTCATCGCCCCGCGCCTTGACCGGCTCGTTGACTTCCAGGGTAATCCGGATAAGCGAGAATGGGTTTCCAATGTCATCTTTGATGGGCTGACGTTCGCGCACAGCGCATGGAACTGCCCGGAGGAAGGCTACTCCTTCGCTCAGGCTGAGGCCATCATGTCTGCTGCGATTGCCGCGCGCGGCGCTCGCAACTGCGTCATCCGCAACTGCGCGGTGTCCCATGTCGGCATCTATGCCGTGGAGCTTGCGAACGGCTGCAAGTTTAATCGGATTGAAAACTGCGAACTGACCGACCTGGGGGCCGGCGGCGTGAAGCTCGGCCAGATGGATCGCTCCGAGGACGAGGAAATGGTCGCAAGCGACAACACGGTCAACAACTGCCTGATAGCAAGGGGAGGGCGCATGCATCCCGCGGCCGTCGGCGTCTGGATCGGGCGCAGCAGCAACAACACCGTCTCGCATAACGACATTGACGACTTCTTCTACACCGGCGTCTCGGTCGGATGGTCGTGGGGATACGCGCCAAGTTCGGCCAACCACAACGTCATCGAATACAACCACATCAGCAACATCGGGCACGGCATTCTCAGCGACATGGGCGGTATCTACTGCCTGGGCGATTCGCCGGGCACGGTCCTGCGTTACAACCGCATCCATGACTGCGAGTCGTTCGATTACGGCGGGTGGGGGCTTTATACGGACGAAGGCTCAACCGGCATCCTGCTGGAAAACAACATCGTTTATCGCGTAAAGACCGGCGGTTTCCATCAGCACTACGGCAAGGAGAACATCGTCCGCAACAACATCTTCGCATTCTCGCGCATGGGCCAGATAATCCGGTCGAGGGAGGAGGAGCATATCTCCTTCCGCTTCACGAACAACATCGTCTACTGGAAGGAAAGTCCGCTGCTGGGCAGCAACTGGAACAACGACAAGTTTGTGATGGACAGCAATCTCTACTGGAACGCGGCGGGAGAGGAGATCAAGTTCGGGAAGTTCAGCCTTGAGGAATGGCGAGCGCGCGGGCATGACGTCAACTCCGTCATTGCCGATCCGATGTTTGTTGACCCGGAGAATGGGGACTTTACGCTGAAGCCCGACTCCCCGGCGGAGAAGATCGGCTTCAAGCCGATTGACTCGAGCGGGATTGGGCGATTGCCGGTCTCTGCCCCGCAATAGGTTTTGCATGACATCAGCTTCCGCGTGTGCAAAACCTTGTGGTTTCGCACACCCTACTTGACGTATGCGTAAGCTGCCGGGGAGAGGATTGTGCATCCTACGCGCTGCGGCCGTCGAGGTTCCCATGCGTAGGCCGAAGCGGCTTGCGCATCCCACGAAGGAGATGGACGTGTTCGACGGCTATCTGCCCGAACACCGCGAAGCCCTCGAAAGGCTCCTTTCATCGGGAGAATGGCAGGAGGCTTTGTCTTCCAATGATGCGATAGGCAAACTGAAAAACGCGACTATTGCGCCTCCCAAACCGCCAAGCCAGTTGAACGGCGCGGCGACCCACCTCATAGAGAAGAACACCGAGAAGGTTCGCGAACTCATCCGCTCCGGCGAGACTGATGAGAACAAGCTGAAGGCCGCGCTGGGGAACTGGGACCAGGCCATGTCTGATGGGGATTTCCCGATCCTCTTTCTGGGTCTTGTGCTAACGCTGGACTGCTGTTTCGACCCGAAGTGCCTCTACTGCAATCAGAGATGGCTTCCGACAGTCATGAAGCCTGAAGATTGGCGTAGGATTGTCGCTGAAGCGTCGAAACCGCTCCCACCCTACGTTTATATGACCGGGGGAGAACCGCTCCTTATGGGCGAGGAATTATGGGGCGATGACGGTCTTGCTACATTCGCAACGCGCCTCGGTTGCGCCGTCAATTTCAACACCAACGCGACGCTCATCACCCCGCGCGCCACGCTGAGCTTCGTCAAGAATGGTCTGTTCAAGATTCACACCTCAATTGACACGCCCGATCCCAAAATCCAATCTCATCTGATGAGCGGCTCGGAACGTCCGGACGCTGTCTGGAAGGGCATCTTCAACCTTCAGATCGCGCGGGAACTGCTTGGCGCGTATCATCCTCAGGTTCACGTGAACTGCGTCCTCACAAAGTTGAATCTTGACCATTTCCCGGCGCTTGTGAAGCGCATTCTCGACATCAGGAAGGTTCGGACACCGGGGCGCGAGGGCAAACTCTTCGATGATCCCGTGTTTTCTGATTTCGCGATTCACATCATCCCGGTCGGCGGGCGTGAGAACGATCATCTCAGACCATCTGCCGAAGAATGGAAGCGGTTCTACACGGAGGTCTGGGACAGGGCCGAGGTCGTCTGGCGCGAGTATCTTGACAGGATCGGCGCGCCGCAGGAAGGGCGCAAGACGCTGGCCGAACACATACCGTTCGCCAATCCGTTCCGGCGCGTGGAGCACAGGGGCGACCTTGACGAATACTGCCGCCGCGCGGCGGATGGCGTCTACTGGCGCGACGCGCTGACGGAAAAATGCCGGCTGATACCGACACAGGCATATATCCTTCCGGACGGTTCGCAGCACTGGTGCGGTTCGCACGCCATCCAGCGCCCCGAGCCGATCGGCAACGTCCTGACCTCATCCCTCCGGGAGAACATCAGGCGCAATCTCGACAATATCGCGCAACTGCCCGGCCGATACTGCGACAACTGCGCGGGTGCGACGTGCGTCATCAACCAGATGATCGAGCGGAAACTGACGGAAAAAGTGCGGGAGCTTAAAGGCGAGGCGCAACCTTTCCCCGGTGCGAAACGCGAAGCTATGTAGGGTGGGGTCGGCGTCGCGTCGTCTCGACGCGAGCGAACCCACGCGGAAAGATCTTTGTGGCGGGTAAGCCACGCTAACGACCAATCCTGCTTGCTGATTGAGACAATTGCATCGGCTTTCCGGTTGAGCGCGGTTTGCCTTCGCCGTAAGATGCAATTCGTCGCAAGACGGTGTTTCACGTTCGGCGGCGATCGTATTCAATGGGAGGAAAGGCATGGGCGCTTGGAAAAGTCTTTTCGCAGTATCCGTCCTTGTCGCTCTGACAATGGCCTCTTGTCGCAAACCCGCCGCGCCGGTTCCGCCGGGTGGCGCAGGCGTCCCGCCCGTGACGCAGACCGACCAATCCGCAAAACATGGGCAGGATGCCCATGCCGCGCCGGGCGTAGGGGCGGGTTTTATGCCCGCCCCGGCAGCGGGTCAACAGATGACGCTCGACCTGGGCGGCGGGGTGGAGATGAAGCTCGCTTTCATTCCAGCGGGCGAATTCCAGATGGGATCGGATAGCGGCAGTAACGATGAGAAGCCCGTCCACAAGGTACGGATTTCCAAGCCATTCTATATGGGCCTGACGGAAGTCACGCAGCGCCAGTATGAGGCGGTGATGGGCAGCAATCCAAGCTACTTCAAGGGCGCGGATAATCCCGTCGAACAGGTGTCGTGGAATGATGCTGTGGAGTTCTGCAAGAAGCTGAGCGCCAAGACGGGCAAGGCGGTGAGACTACCGACAGAAGCAGAATGGGAGTATGCGAGCCGCGCAGGGAGCAAGACGGCTTACTGCTTTGGTGATAGTGACTCGGGTTTGGGAGAGTACGCTTGGTACGGCAACAACTCGGACTCGAAGACGCATCCTGTTGGTCAGAAGAAGCCGAACGCCTGGGGATTGTTTGATATGCACGGTAACGTCTGGGAATGGTGCTCGGACTGGTACGACGAGGGTTACTACGGGAAGAGTGCTTCGGATGATCCTACGGGCGCATCCTCTGGCTCCTCTCGCGTGCTGCGTGGCGGCTCGTGGCTAAACTCAGCCAACTTCACGCGCTCCGCGACCCGTCCCTGGCTCTATCCCTCGGTCACGCTCAACTCCTACGGTTTTCGTGTAGTGTTTGCCCAGTGACTTCGTGCGTTGCGGAGCAACGCCTTAGCAGAATCGCTGCGCGATTCTGCGCCTTACCCTCTGAACTCTTTTCCTGTCATCCTTTGAGCGGCGCGTAGTGGCGTTCGCCACAAGCGCCGCTGCGTTTTCTTCGTTTCCTTCTCCTCCCAGGAGAAGGGGGACCAGCCGAAGGCCGCGCGCCGGAACGGCGCGGTGGATGAGGTGGGACGGGACAAGCCGACGCCAGCGAGTTTCGAGGGCTGACCGTTGCCCCCCTCACCCCTCGCGCCGGAACGGCGCGCCGTTGCTTCGCGATGCCACCCTCTCCCCGCGGGAGAGGGATATGGGTAGTGTTTTGGTGCGTTCTCGATGCGCGACGTTGCGTCGCTTGCTCGGACGCACCCATTGCCTGATTCCGAATACAGAATAGCCCGGGCGCGGCTGGTACCGTTATGTATCGCGGCCGGGCAAGCACATTACATCGCAATTCCATAAAGTATTGCCCGGCTTGTGCGCGGGACGCTATGATTCGCATCTTTGACGAGTGGCATTACAAAGAACCACACGACAGGAAGGAACATCCATGAAGAAACGTTATGTCCAGGTCGGCCTCGGCGGTCGCGCCCACATGTACGTCAAGGCAACCTTGAACGGCTATCAGGATGCGTGCGAACTGGTTGGCCTATGCGACAATAACGAAGGTCGTGTCCGCATGTACCAGGCCTTCGCGAAAGAGAACGGGAAGGACGTGCCAGGTTACAGCGATGCAGACTTCGACCGGATGATAGCGGAGACAAAACCGGATGGCGTCATCGTCACGACAAAGGATTGCTATCACGACAAGTACATCTGCCGCGCGATGGAACTCGGTTGCGACGCCATCACCGAAAAACCGATGACGACCAACGATGTGAAGTGCCAACGCATCATTGACACGCAGAAGCGGACCGGGAAGAAGTGCCGCGTCACTTTCAATTATCGCTACTCTCCGCCGCGCACGCAGGTCAAGGACATGCTCATGTCCGGGGTCATCGGCGACGTGTTGTCGCTGGATTTCCACTGGATGCTGGACACGCACCACGGCGCGGACTACTACCGCCGATGGCACCGGAACAAGGAGAACTCCGGTGGGCTGCTCGTCCACAAGGCCACGCACCACTTCGATCTGGTCAACTGGTGGCTCTCCGCCGTGCCTGAGACGGTGTTCGCCAGAGGGCACAGGAAATTCTACACGCCGCATCAGGCGGACCGGTATGGCCTGAAGAATCGCTCCGAGCGCTGTCTGGACTGTCCGGAGGCGGGCAAGTGCGCGTTCGAGCTGGACATGCGCAAGAGCAAGGACATGAAGAAGGTCTACCTCGACAACGAGCAGTATGACGGCTACTTCCGCGACCGGTGTGTCTTCAGCGGGAAGATTGACATTGAGGATTGCATGAATGTCCTGGTTGATTACGACACGGGCGCGAGAATGAGCTACTCGCTGAATTCCTTCATGCCGTGGGAGGGATATTTCGTAGTCTTTAACGGCACGAAGGGGCGAATCGAGCACAAGTGCGAAGAGACGGTCTACATCAACGGCGACGGCTCGATTCCAGGCGAACTCGTGGCGGAGGGGACGACCATCCGCGTATTTCCGCATTTCAAGACTGCGTATTCCGTCGAGGTATGGCAGGGGAAGGGCGGACACGGCGGCGGGGACGGGCTTCTGCTGGATGATCTTTTCAGCCCGGAACCGGAGCCGGACAAGTATCTCCGCGCGGCGGATCAGCGGGGAGGGGCATACTCGATATTGACGGGTATTGCCGCAAACCATTCAATAAAAACCGAAAAGCTGATCCGCATATGCGATCTTGTGAAGGGCATTGGCCGCCCCGATTATCCTCCGATGCCGTCTCCGGACGAGCCGATACCGATGGAGAAGATGAAGGTTATGAAGACCAGCCCTGAAAAGGCGCGGAAGATAAAGGACGAGGCTGTGGGGAGTAAATAGTCGTCGCTTTTCAATGAATCTGAAGACGCCTGATGCAGGTGTTCCGGTGGCTTGCGGGAAGGCTACTGCTTCAAGGTGCGGTATGCCCCGGTGTTCTCAATAGTTTGCGTTACGCATTCGCCGGGGTTCAGCAGTGATTTCCGCCATTCCGTCTCCGCTGTCGGCTTCCATTCGACGCGCGCAGATTCAGTCCCGGCATTGAACAGTCTTATCTCGCCCTTGCGTCGTCCAACGGGCGGGATTACGAGTGAGACTACTCCGGCGGGTAATGAAGCATTCGGCGGCGTCTGGTTTCTGAATTCCACCAACGGAACGACCTCGCCGAATCGCTCCATCGTTCCGAGAATGAGAGGCCCGTAGCAACCCGTCACTGCGCCGATGCCCCAGTTGCGTCCGTGTCCGGCGGCGACCGAGCATACTGCGCCGCCCATGTCGGAATGCTCGCGTCCTCCACGCAGAACGCGCCGCGCCATGCAGAGCTTTCGCGCAGCCTGTTTGAGGGCCATTGCCGCGAATCGCTCGTCGCCTGTAATCTGAAAGGCCAGCGTCAGGGCCGGCGTGCAAGGTTGGCGATATGGCCGGACCGATCCATCCCTGTTCCAGTAACCCCAATGGATCATGTCCTTGCGCCTGCCGACTCCCGGCGAATCCCGCATTTGGACCTCTGGGAAGACCATTGCGAGTTCATCATCGGAAACGGGGGGGAATTGACCTATATGGCCAAGAATTGCCTCATCAAGGGAATCATCGTTAAATGCCCGGCGATAAAAGGATATCGCCGCGATTCCAGGATCGCCGAAGGGATCGGCCAGATGTTCTATCAGTGGCGCGATGACGTGGCGCGAGGCGTCCATAAAGATTTCGTCTCCCGACAGGGCAAAGAGGTCGCCGAAGGCGTTAACCGCACCCGATGCGAGCATGTTTTCAATGCCCGCGAGAGGATCATCGGGGGCGTGGTGCCCCTCTCCTGACATGTCCGCGCCGCCTTTGCTTTGAAGGTCGCTGCGGAGCACAGGCCTTCCGGCTTGATCCCATAAAAGCGGGACGGGATAGCCCGATTCGATCAGCAGGCGAGCGCGTTTTCTTCCATAGCGCAACGCCCACTCCCGGTATTGCTCATTACCGGTAACGCGATATGCGGCAAGCGCGATGTGAACGAAACGAAGATGCTCCGCCGCCTCGAGTTTCCATTTGTTTTCATCGCGCACGACGCGCGTTCCCAGGTGGTAACTTCGGAAGCAATCTTTATCATAGTCATACCATTGCGGGAATCCGACCGCCCAGTTGCCGATGTGATGCGCCGCATCGTCAAGGATCTCGACGGCCTTCTTTTTGTCCGGGAAGAGCGCGATGTATCTGGGCAGGAATAGCAGGAAAGGCTCGGTTCCGTGGTGGGCCTCGGCCTCAGGCTCATACCCGTGCAGGCATTCCCTTTCAACCCATCCGGCAAGTTGCGAAAAGAGGTTGTGGAAATGCGCCGCCGTTTTCTCCTCTCGGGCGATAAGGTAGTGCGGTATCCACGAGAGCGCGTAGTTGGCCTCATCCTCGCCGCCGCCCTGACTTCCGACCGGATCGAGGCGAATGCTCTGGTCGAGCCATGCCGACATTTCCTTTTTGAGACGGACGAAATGTTCGAAACACGCGCGAATGGTCATAGGTATTCTCCGTTCAGTCGGGTACTTTTGATTCAGACTGGAATTATATCCATTTTGGACTCGGGGGACATTCAGTTGCCGAGTAGTACCCGAGTCTGCTGGTTGATAACAATGTCTATGGCAAGTATCATTCCGCACCGATGTCGAAGCGGGATGAAATCATGATTGACGGATCAAGCGGGGAGGGCGGCGGTCAGATTCTGCGCTCCGCGCTGACGCTTTCAGCATGGACGGGCAGGCCGGCGCGTTTGATCAATATAAGGAGAAACCGGACTCCGCCGGGATTGAAGGCTCAGCACCTTTGCGCGGCGGAGGCGGTTGCCGCAATATGCGGGGGGCGGATTGAGGGAGGAAGGATTGGATCAAGCGAAATGCGTTTTTTGCCGGGGAAGGTTCAGCCGGGGTCCTATCACTTTTCCGTTGGAACTGCCGGGAGCGCAACGCTTGTCTTGCAGACTTGCCTCCTGCCGCTGGCGTTCTGCGGAGCGGAGTCAATAGTCACCGTCGCCGGCGGGTCGCATGTCGAATGGAGTCCGAGTTTTCATTACCTAAATTGGGCGTGGGATCGTATGGTCCGGCAGATGGGCTATTCTTTCGATCTTGAACTTTCGAGGGCCGGCTTTTATCCGAGGGGGGGAGGGGAGGCTGTAGCTCATGTCAATCCCGCCTCGGAGTTGAAATCGTTCAAAGTTCTTGAGAGAGGAAGGCTTCAATGGATCCAGGGGATCAGCGCGGTGGGCAATCTCTCAGGGGAGATTGCGGAGCGCGGTAAGGATAGGGCAATAAGAAGGCTGCGCGGGATTGGAGCACATGTGGATATTGAAGCGTCATCGCTGCCGGCGGCGGGGAAGGGAGCGTTTGTTGCCTTCTGCGCAATGTTTGAGGCGAGCGTCGCCGCGTTCTGCGCGCTGGGAAAACCCGGCAAACCGATGGAGCAGGTTGCGGACGAGGCGGCGGACGAACTTATAAATTTCCTCGAAAGGGAAGGGGCGGTTGACGCGCACATGGCGGACCAGCTTGTGCTACCGGCTGCGCTTTCAGGTAAGGAAATCGCATATTCCACGGTCGAGGTTACGCGACATCTTCAGACTAACGCCGAGGTGGTCAATAGTTTCGGGATCGCCCGGGTGGAGGTGGACGGCCCCATCGGCATGAAGGGCGTGATTACCGTGCGTCCATGCTGAAGGGCCTATTTTGCTATCTTGCTCCCTAGCGCTGCAATTTCCTTCAGATGAGCCAGCAGAGACTTGGCGTCATCGTCTGCCGGGTCAATGTCGGCGGCCTTCTGCGCGTCCGCAATGGCGGCGTCCACTTTACCGAGATTGTATTTCACCAGCGCAAGCGACTTTAGCGCGCGGGCGTCCTTTCCGCCGGTCAGATCAACTGCTGAAGTCGCGCATTCAAGCGCGATGTCGAGCGGGCGCGCGTGGAAGACCTCATCGTAGCATATGCTTGCGGCCACTACGCAGAGGGCTTCGGCGTCGCCTTTTGCCGCTGCGGCCCATTTGGCGTATGCGGGCTTGCCGGCCTGCGGGTCCTTCGCGTTCTGCCGGGCGAGCGACACGTAGGACTGTCCATACCTGCCGTCCGCCGGAGCAAGCGCGTTCAATTCTGCCAGCAGCTTCTCCGCATCATCGGTCTTGCGGGCCTTGAGCGCCTGGTTGGTCTTCTCGACAAGTTCCTTCTTGCGCGCTTCTTTGGCGATGTCGTCCGGACCGTATTTGCCTTCGACGACCTTCTTCAGTACCGAGTCAATGGTCATCGGATGCCCGGCCCAGCAGACCTTGCCGGATTTGTCAACGATGAAGGCGTGGGGTATTCCCGGGGCGTCTTTCATCCAGACGTTGCTGGTTTTACGCTCATCGTCAACGGCCACGCGATAATCCATTTCCTTCTGTTCGGCGACGAACGGCTCGACCTTTGAAAGCTCTTCATTGCTTATGCCGATGACGATCAGGCCGGCGTCCCTGTATTCCTGCTGGAGCTTGCCCAGGTGCGGAATTGACTGACGGCACGGCGCGCACCACGTCGCCCAGAACTCCACGACGACGACGTTCTTTCCCTTGGCGTCGGCCAGCGAGATCGCCTCGCCCTTCACCCATTTCTTGATTTCCAGCGCCGGGGCGTCTTCGCCGACGCCGAGCGCCAACACCGGACCGGCGAGCGCAAGCAATGCCGCCAGCAAAAGGGCCAGATTTCGAATTTTCATCATCATTCTCCTTGATACCGCGCAGGCGCGGATATCAATCAACCTTCAGGCTTGCGACGCCATTTTTCGGTTCAGGATATTGCATGTCGAGGGATTCCAGCGTCTCGACGATTATCTGGGAAACCGCCAGGTTGCGGAACCATTTTTTGTTGGCGGGGATGATGTACCAAGGGGCGCATTTCGTATTGCACTTCTCGAAAACGTCCTCATAGGCTTCCATATAATCGTCCCAGTGTTCGCGTTCAGAAAGATCGGACGGATCGAATTTCCAGTGCTTGGATGGGTCGTCAAGGCGTTCCTGAAGGCGCTGTTTCTGTTCGTCCTTGCTGATATGCAGGAAGAACTTGATGATGACCATCCCGCTGTCGCAAAGCAGTTTCTCAAATGCGTTGATCTGTTCGTAACGCGCCTGCCAGATTTTCTTTGGCACTATATTGTGAACACGCACAACAAGGACGTCCTCGTAGTGCGAGCGGTTGAATATGCCGATTTCGCCCTTCGGGGGTATGGCGCGGTGAATGCGCCAAAGGAAGCCGTAATCAAGCTCTTCGGCGGAGGGCGCCTTAAAGGAGACAACGCGGCAACCCTGCGGATTGACGCCCGTCATGACGTGACGGATTGTGCCGTCCTTGCCGCCGCTGTCCATGGCTTGAAATATGATTAACAGGGAACGGGTGTTTTCAGCGTAGAGGAGGTGTTGCAACTCGCCCATGCGCGTGGTGTTCTTCGCCAGCAGTTCAGCCGCCTCCTCCTTGTCCTTCAGTCCCGACGTGTCGGAGGCGTCAATATTCTTGAGACGTATGCGTTTGCCCGGTTTGACGGCCAGTCGCTCGATCAACTTGTCAACTTTTCCGCCCATTTGCGGCTCCTCTCATGCCATTTTCTTTGAGGCAGTTGTAACCTGCTTTGGTGGTTTACTCGCCCGGTCCTTTATTCATGAGTCTGAGCGCTTCATGCAGGTCATGAAGCAATCCGCGTTGCAACTTCCTCTGCTGGTGAAGAAGAACCAACGCCCGCTTCTCCGGAAGAGCGCCTTTTTCAATCATAACAAAAGACAGGGGCACATGGCCACCCTCAGTGGAATTCATTTCTATCTGGGCATGTTTGAGGAATTCAACCTGCCGGACCTCAAGGTTGTGCGCGCTGACGGCAAGCTTCGCAAGGTCGTCCTCGTCCTTCTCAACATTCCCCATCCGTCTGCTATGGAAGTGAAGGACCTCCTTGATTGCCGTCGCCTGTTGCTCGGTTATCGCCCGCCTGTTGGCAAGAATTCTATCCGCGGGAAGCACGGTCCATCCCTTCTCGACTGCCTTTTCTTGGAGTTTCAGCGCCCGGGCTACTTCAGCCTCTCGGACGACTCCGCACCACTTGGCGGCGGTCAGGAAGCGGAAGTCCCATGACGCTGTTCCTCGGGAGCGATCGGCTGCCTCATAGGCATCGTCGGCCATGACTTGGACGACGGGGAAGAAACGCGCGCTCTTGCACCGGGGGCAAGTGTCTCCGGCCATCCAGGGGATATCCCGGAAGATGGCGCGGCAGTCGTCGCACTTTGCGGTTATCAGCTTGCCGAGGTACCGCTTCTCGGTCTTCTGCTCCGGGGTTGGTAAAACATTGGCCGGGCGGAATCGTTCGGTATCGTCAGTAATCGCGGATTGAGAATGGTTGCCGTCATCTGCGTCGTTAATGTGATTTGCAGGAACGTCCGTTTGGCGCGCGCCAGCAGGCTTGGTTTCCGTTACCAGCGCGGGTAGTTTCCCGTCCGACGCAGCATTTCGGAAGATCATCTCCACCCGACCGAGATAGATTGTGTCGCCGTCCTTGAGTTCAGCCCATCGCACCGGCGCGCCGTTGACGACAACAGATGCCAGAGGATTAATCTGCGCCAGAACGCAATCGTCACCCAGTCGGGACAGAGCGCAGTGCAGAGGCAGAACTTCCTCCACCTTGAGGCGGAGATTCGCCTGCTCCCCGCTGCCGATAAGCGCGGTGGCTCCGCTCTGGATTTCCAGTTTTTCGCCCACGCCGTTATCGGGCGAACTGATGATTGTCAGCCGTGGTTTCAATGTGAAAGCCGAATGCTGGTTATCTGGAAGACCGACAAAATCACCTTCTTTTCCTTTCTGCGAAAAAAACAGCGCCGGCGGCATTGTAGGAGCCGCTGCCTTTAAACTACAACCGTGTAGTCCTCCTCCAAGAGGGAGGGGCTTCATCCATTGCGCTTATCCTACTTACAAGGAAGTACACGCTAAAATGTTTACACCCATCTCGGTGCTGCTAACTACTACTCGACCACGATTTTACGACTGTGCCGGGCCGCGGTTTGTAGATTAGCCATCCCAGCACTGCCAGGATAGCCATCTCTATCCAGGGTCCCAAGAGAGCCATGTCTACACAATCATTTGCAGACACGCCCTCAAAGAAGCCCACACTGAAACACAGCCATAGCCCCGCCAGAGACGGGGCAATGGCCCACCTTCTCCATCCTGACTTCCAAGCCAGGACGGAAAGAAAAACGATGACGGGAGTCATAACTTCTTCCTTATTCTTGAAGGTCTCGCGGGATTTCCGAGACATTTCATCAACTCTAATGCAACAATCATGCCTCAGCGAACGCGCGTCGGGAACACAGAGGATATACTATCATAAGTGGCCTTCATTGTGGCGTTTCGGGCAAGTGAGTTCTTCAGCGGGAAAATAGATCTGGGGAATTGTTGTGACTGGCGGGGTCACGAACTGTGTCCATATCCTACAGGGATACGAATGACACAATTGACCCGATGCATCCCGGTACCGGCAATGGATATAATCCGCCATACGGATGATCTCTGCACATGTTGCTCCTGTAGGAGAATATCAGGAAAGGACAAATCCAATGAATTCCATGCTGGCTCTTGTGATGCTGATTGTTGCTGCGGGTACGAATGATTACCCATCAAGATATGCAGCTTCGGCAACAGTCGTCGTTGCTGCCGCAGACTCAGCCGACAGGTCCAAGTCGCGCGCGGATTTCGTCTGCGATGGGACAAGCGATCAGGAGGAGATCAATGCGGCAATTCAGTCGTTGCCCACGGCAGGCGGGACGGTTCTGTTGCTTGAGGGAACCTACGATATCCGCAAGGTTCCCGGCAAGCTCGGCGGCGTGATCATTGACCGCAGCAATGTTACGCTTGCAGGGCAAGGGACTTCAACAAGGCTTATCCAGGCGTCCGGACAGAATACGAACGTCATCCGCATCATCGGTTCGGGCGTCGGCAACATAATCATCCGCGATCTCTGGGTTGACGCCAACCGGGATGGAAACTCGGAAGGGCAGGGCGATCCGAATGTCTCCCACGACCGCTTCGAGTTCTGCGGAATAAAGGCGTACTTCCAGGCTCCCGGCGGCCCCGGCGGGGATACAAATCACGATATCACAATCCGCGACTGCCGCGTCATGAACGCGCATCGCCTGGGCATCATGCTCGAAGGCCGGAACATGAAGGTGGTTGACAATGTTCTGGGCAACGCGGGGTCTGATTCCGTCGAGATTCTGACTGGGCCGGGGGAAATCCGGGGAAATTACGTGGAGATCACCGGCCGGACGCACGTCGGCATCGGAACGGACCGCGCCGATTCGATCATCATGGCCAACAACATTATCCACGTGAAGGAAGGCGGCGACATTGACATCGGTTTCCGGTCATGGGCGGCATCGCATCGCCACACGATCATCGGGAACGTCCTGACGGTTGACGCGGGGGGCGTCTGCCGCAAGGCGATGGACATTCGCGGCGAGGATACGAGCGTGACCGGCAACGTGATCCATGCCGCCGAACCTGCCAGCCCGGTTGAGTTGGCGATTACTGCGGGATTTGCCGTTGTCTCCGGCAATGTCTTTGAGAATGTGAAAATCGTTGTTGATGACGCGACCGAGGCGGGCGGGCCGATTGTCGTCAAGGACAACATCATGAAGAATTCGGCGCTGGATCATCGCCGGGGAAAGCTGATTACGCAATGATTCACGACTTCAACTTGACCCCTGCCAACCCCGGGGCGTATCATTCGTGTGTGATGTGACATCGCGGTAAGGCCTCATTTGCTTATCTTCGCATCTGGAGAGAACCAATGCGTCTGAATCGGATAAATGCGTTCGTATTTCTGGCGGTCATGGCCTCAATCACGCTGACGCCTTCGGGGCGGGCCGTCGCTCTGATGGATGAAGAGATCAACTCCCCGCCGAAGGACCTGAACTACGTCCAGATCGAGCTTGGCGGACTGCTGAGCGAGGCGCAGCAGCAGATTGTCCTTACGGGGGCCGTCCAGATTACGCTGCACGACGTTCTGACGGGGATAGCTCGGATTGCCGGCGATCCGAAGACCGACGGCATCCTTCTGCGCATCCGTGGCGGGGTCGGCGGATTCGCCAAGGCGCAGGAAATCCGCAGGGAATTGAAGAAATGCCGCGACGCCGGCAAGAAGATCGTGGTTTTCACGGAGTACGCTGAGAACGTTGATTTCATGCTGGCCAGCGTTGCGAACCGCATCGTCATGCCGTCCTCAGGAACGGTTGGATTAACGGGAATTGCCGCCGACGTCACGTTCTACAAGGGACTGCTTGACAAGGTGGGGCTGCAATTCGACGTGGTCCACATCGGGGAATACAAGGACGCGGCGGAGCCGTTCACGCGATCCGAGATGTCCCCGACCATGCGGGAATCGCTTACAACGCTGATAGACGACCTGTATCGCCAGATAGTGGAAGTCATTGCGGAGGGTAGGGGGAAGACGCCGGAGCAGGTTAAGACGATCATAGACAACGCCCCCATGACGCCGCAGGAGGCGAAGGACGCGGGGCTTATTGACGACGTGCTTTACTACGATGAATTGGTGGAGGACCTGAAGAAGGGGACTCTGGGGACCTTCAGCCTGAAATCGCGCAACCTGGCCCCGGCCTCGCAGGGATTGACGCCCCAAGCGCTGATGGAGTTCTACAAGAGCATGCTCTTCGGCGGCGGGGGACAGAAGAGGCCGTCAACGCGCCCGGCCATAGCGCTGATTCACCTTGAAGGCCCGATTGTCTACGGAAGCTCCGAAGGGAATCAGTCGTTTTTCGCCGAGCAGCAGGTATGGAGCGAGGACGTTGTGAAACTGGTGCAGGGAATCCGCAAGAATGACAGATTCAAGGCGATGGTTGTGCGGGTGGAGAGTCCGGGCGGATCGGCGCTTGCCAGCGACCTGATCTGGAGGGAAATCGAGCTTGCGCGGCAGAAGATGCCGGTCGTCATCAGCATGGCGGACGTGGCGGCAAGCGGAGGTTATTACATCGCGGCGGCGGGCAGCTACATCATGGCCGACCCGGGAACGATCACCGGCAGCATCGGGGTCGTAGGCGGGAAACTTGTAATGAAGGGGCTTTACGACAAACTCGGCATGACGCATGAGACGATAGCCCGCGGGAAAAGCTCGACGCTGTTCTCATCAGTCGAGCCGTGGTCCGAGTTCCAGAAGCAGCGGTTGCAGTCATTGCTTGAGGCTACTTACAAGGAATTTGTCGGCAAGGTGGCAGCCAACAGGAAGATGGAATACAAGGACGTTCATGCCATCGCCAAGGGGCGCGTCTGGACCGGGCAGCAGGCAAAGGCGAACGGTCTTGTGGATGAGCTTGCGGGAACTCTTGAAGCTGTTGAGAAGGCGAAGGAGCTGGCGGGCGTAGCGGGGGACAAGACTATTACGATCGAACGCTACCCGAAGCCGAAGGACATCATCGAGCTTCTGATGGGCGGAAGCGGGAGCGAAGTGCGCTCGGTTTCCCCTATTAATGCGTTCATCGAAGCGACCGGGATGACTGCGACGCTGAGCCGGGATGATATGCGGCGGATCAAAAAGCTTGCCGGGATGATCGCGATGTTGCGCGGCGATCAGGGCGTAATGATGATGGCGTGGGATATTGAGTTGAAGTAGTTACGCTCAGACCTTTTCGACAATCCCGAACGCCTGCCGAAGTGATTGCATGGTCGGGAAGTGCGACAACGTAGCTGCAAATGATATCGCAACAAGCGGTATCCCCGGCGCGATGTTTCCAGTAAGGATGAACAGCACAAGGCCCATCATGGATCCGGCTTCTGCAAGCGATAGCGCGATGAAAAGAGCCATCCAGTAGCGCATCCAAAGGCCGCGTATCTCTGTAGGGAGATTGGATCCCATCATCCTGTCCTTAGCTTGTGCGGCAGAGACCTGTTCCGGCGGACGGCTCAGCAGCAACTTCTTCACAATATAGGATGCGGCAATGGCGGTAAAGGATGCGACATAAAGGGCCAGCGGAATCACATATTCCGGGACTCCGCCCGCTACGATATTCTTGCCCTGCGGTTCGAATCCAACGGATTGCAGAGCGAACATAATAATCGCCGGAGCGATGCACGAGAGCGCCATGGCCGTCGCGATGATCCTCGCGTTCTTCAGAAGCTGCTCGAATTCCTTCCGCACATTTTCGTCAACCATTTTTCCCTCCCGGCGAGTTCACGCGAGCATCTCAACAAAGGCCTCCAGGCGCGTCTTCGTCGCGCCGTCAATCGCCCCCGGCCTGTCCGCGTCAAGTGTCAACACAGGCACGGGCAACTCATCCCGCACAATGCAATCCTCGATCTGGTGGTAGCAGAAGCTCTGTGTGTAGTGTATGACGCCCGCGATGTCGCGCGACTTTATTTCTCGTCGGATGTCTTCGAGGCGGAGAAAGATGTCATAGGGATATGTATAATCGAGGTACTGCTCAACAAGGGTTCTTTCTTCCGCTCCCGGCATGGCGAATTGCCGTTGCATTTCATTGAAGATAATCCTTGCTCCATGCTCTTCAAGAAAGTCATATAAACCGGAACAGATCGGCGGCACGCCGATGTATGCGAGTCTGACAAAGGGTGGGGGAGCTTCGCGTTTTGAAACGGCATCGAGAAATGCGCGGGCGGCGGATTCATACGTTTCCGGATCGCCGGCAAAATCGCTTGAGCAGACCTGCCATAAGTGATTCTCAATGCCGGTAACAGCGCTGTTTCTGAAAGTTCTCAGGTCAATCTCACGGAGCAGGCGTCGCGCCGGGGCCAGACGGTTCTGCCAATCCCGGGCGGCTTCAATGCTTGTTCCAAGCCTCTTGCACAAGAGCTTAAGTTCGACCTCCATAAGCTCCCGTTCGCGTCCGTATGGAAATGAGAATGGAATGCACTCGACTCCGCCGTATGAGAACATTTCCATGAGGGCGCGCGTGTTGGAGCAATCGCCCTGCACGACGCCGATTACGCGCGAGATGCCCGCTTGCTTCGCCGCGCTCCAGATGCCCTTGATCCAGCAGCACGTATTCTTGGGGAATCCGGCGTTCTCGGCGCGAATGATCATTTCCTTCGCGTCGGGGGAGGTGATGAAGATGTTGTTCAGGTCAACCGGGACAAGACCTGCGGCGAAGATGCACTCGGACGGAACCGTTGTTGTGATGCCAATGAGCCTGTCCCGGTTTGAGCGTCCGAGAAGCTGATGTTCAGGGGGGGATATGGCCGTCAGCATGCTTTCGATCCCGTCCGGATTGAAATGTCTGATCTTTTCCGGCAATTTACAAGCCTGTCTTTACCGGAGCGCCGGAAGCGAGCGATTCCTCAATTGCCAGCGTCAGCGCCGTCGCAGCCAAACCGCCGCGCGCATTTGATCTTGGTGTTCCGCCGTTCAGAATGCAGGAGACGAAATCCACGGCCAATTCTTCTGAGCCGGGATAACCCTTCTTGGAGTATGGCCCGCGTTTCATCGAAATGTCTTCCGGTTTCGCGTCTCTGCCGGACCAGAGCAGAAGCCTTCCGCTGAGGATTTCCCCACTTAAGCGTCCTTCTTCGCCGATGACCTCGAACGGGTATTCGTTCTCCGCCCCGGCCATGAAAAGGCACATCTGAATCGTTCCCTGGATGCCGTTGGCATACTGAATCGCGCAGTTCGTGAAGTTGGGCTGTTCGCTGATGGGCGTGCGCCCGCCGCCGGCGAAAACGCTGACCGGCTCCGAGCCGGCGAGATAACTCTGGAGATCGGTTGAATGGCAGAGGATTTCGGCGAAGATGCCGCCGGACATTGCCGGATCGCCGCGCCAGGTCCGCCATGAGCCGCCCCAGTTGCGCCACATCCGCTGAATGATGAGGCGGGGCTTGCCGATTTTGCCCGCATCAATAGCGGCTCGCGCGGCAGATGCCACGTCGCAGTAGCGCAGCTCGAAGCCGACCAGCAACACCCGAGTGCCGACGGCCTCTATCACTTCACGGGCGTTTTCGATTCTGAGCGCCATCGGTTTCTCGGTCAGGACGTGCTTGCCAGCCTTCAGCGCTTGAATGGATTGCCCGGCATGTTCGCAGTTTGGGGTGGTCAGGACAACCGCGTCAATGTCCGGACAATTAAACATGTCCTCGGGTTTTTCAAAGAGCAGAGGCTTTTCGAGGCATATTTCCGCCCCGATTCTCCGGTTTTCGGCGGAGCGGCTGCAAATCGCCGCAATGCGGGTATTGGGCAGCTTCTGGAGGTTCGGAATATGGACGTCCTTGGCCCACCTTCCGATGCCGAGCACGCCGATTCTTACGCAGTCCATCGTCACGGTTCATCTCCACTTTTACAAAGACACAAGACGCATGACGTGTAGCGCTTGGACAGGCTACTATCTGCGTTCGCGCGGGTCAACTCCGGGCGGAAATTTCGATTTCGCCGCATGGGAAGGAGCAAACGGGCTTGACACAGGCCGGCGACGCGGTATAATCTGCATATCTGCGCAGATATGCAGATAGTGAACGGAGACATGAAACATGCGCGATGAAGCCGATCTTTTCCGAACCCTCGCCGACCCGATAAGGCTCAGGTTGGCGGTTCTGCTTGCCACACAGGGGGAGACATGCGTCTGCATGCTTGCGCAGTCTCTTGATGAGCCGGATTTCAAAATATCCCGGCATCTCGGAATCATGAGGGCGGCGGGAATCGTCGAAGCTCGCCGAGAGGGAACATGGATGCATTATCGCTTGACAGAGCCGCGGAACATGCTTGAAGAATGCCTTCAGCAATGCTTCCGCGATTGTCTTGCCGGGCACATAACGATTAAGGCTGATCTGAAAAGATTGAACAGGGCGACATGCAGGACCTGACGAATAAAGGCGGGAGGCTTCGCGTCTTGTTTCTCTGCACTGGAAACTCATGCCGCAGCCAGATGGCCGAAGGTTGGGCGCGGAAGTTGAAGACGGATGTCATTGAGGCATGCTCCGCCGGAATCGAAAAGCATGGTCTGAATCCGCTTGCGGTCAAGGCAATGGCCGAATCTGGAGTGGACATCAGCCAGCATAAATCAAAACTTGTTGTTGAACTGCCAGCAATGGATTTTGATTTCGTGGTTACAGTCTGCGGACATGCGAACGAATCATGCCCCCGATTTCCCGGACGGACAAAGGTTGTCCACATTGGTTTTGATGATCCGCCCAGACTGGCGGAAGACGCAAAATCTGAAGAAGATGCACTCGCACACTACAGGCGCGTTCGGGATGAGATTCGCTGCTTTATCGAAAGCCTGCCCGCGGCGCTTGGAACAAATGCGATGAAAGGAGGATGATGAATGAAAGCCAATGTTGAAATCTCCGCCGGGATTTGTGGTTTCCGAACGATCGCGATTGCGCGAAGTGAAGACTCGCAGAACGTGTCGTTCGAAATCTCAACCGATTGCGAAAACATTCGCAAGCTGTCTGAAGCAGTTGCCGGACTCGGCTTGCTGGACGCCTATGAGGAGATTTCCACAGGTGGAGATAGTCGGCTTCTGGCGTGTTGCCGGCGGGAGTTGAAGGGATGCTGTTCCGGATGCGCCGTGCCGACGGGATTTTTCAAGGCGATGCAGGTCGCAGCGGGACTTGCTTTACCGCAGGACATTGTCATCACAATGAAAAAGGGAGAATAGCCGTCATGGATTCCGGATGCGGCAGGAAGAAGAACGACACGCGCGACATTGTGCGGAAACAGTACGCCAAAATCGCCAGGAAGGGAGGGTCATGCTGTTCGCCTAACTCGAAATGCTGCGGCCCGTCGCCGGAGTCTGTGGCTGAGGTTGTCGGATACAGTTCTGAAGAACTGTCGGCTCTTCCAGACGGCGCGAACATGGGACTTTCCTGCGGAAATCCGACCGCTATCGCGTCGTTACGCTCGGGGGAGGTCGTCCTCGATCTCGGTAGCGGGGGCGGTTTTGACGTCTTTATAGCGGCGCGCAAGGTGGGACCGACCGGCAGGGCCATCGGTGTGGACATGACGCCGGACATGATCTCAAAAGCCCGGAAGAATGCCGAGTCCTTCGCCAGAAAAACAGGACTGAACAACGTCGAATTCCGTCTTGGAGAGATCGAGCATCTGCCCGTTGCGGACGCAAGCGTTGATGTCGTGATCTCAAACTGCGTCATCAATCTTTCCCCGGACAAATCGCAGGTGTGGAGGGAGATTGCGCGGGCGCTCAAGCCAGGCGGGCGCGTCTCCGTCTCAGACCTGGCCCTTCTGCGTCCGCTTCCGGAATCCGTCAGAACCTCGGTTGAGGCGTTGATCGGATGTGTTGCCGGCGCGGTTCTTGTTGATGAGACGAAGGAGATGATAAAGGCGGCGGGATTGAGGAGGGCGAAGTTCGAGATGAAGTCGGACTACATTGACAGCATGAGCGACTGGTCCGATCCCCTTTACAAGGAAATCGCCGGTAATCTGCCGGCGGGGACAAAGCCGGGCGACTACGTGACGAGTCTTAGCATTACAGCAACAAAACCTTGAATACCGACAGAAGACAGGCCGACCATGACGAATGACAAGGGCGAAGCAAAAGGCGCGAAAGGTCTTGGCGTTTTCGAGCGTTACCTCACCGTATGGGTGATCCTATGTATCATTGCTGGAATCGCACTCGGCAAGATGGCCCCTGGTGCAGCGACGTTTCTCGACGGACTTGCGATCAATGTCGGCGGCGCGCCGGTCGTCTCTCTTCCGATCGCCGTATGTCTGTTCTTCATGATGTACCCCATCATGGTGAAGATTGACTTCGCAGAGGTTCTCAAGGCCGGCAAGAGCTTCAAACCGGTCGGGCTTACGCTCGTTGTGAACTGGGCAATTAAGCCGTTCACGATGTATGCCATTGCCATTCTTTTTCTCGGCGTTTTTTTCAAGGGCTTCATCGGAGCGGATGCTGTTGACTACGTAAAGATGCCGTTGGGACTCGATCTCCCCGTCGGCGCGGCGCACGGTGTCGGCAAGGTTGTCCTCATCAACGGGGCAAAGGTTCTTGAAGTGCCGCTCTGGCGCAGTTACCTGGCGGGGTGCATACTTCTTGGCGTTGCGCCATGCACGGCGATGGTGCTGGTCTGGGGTTTCCTTGCGAGGGGGAATGACGGCCACACGCTGGTCATGGTGGCAATCAACTCGCTTACCATGCTCCTGCTTTACGGCCCGCTTGGCGGTTTCCTTCTTGGCGTAGGGAAACTGCCGGTTCCCTGGCAGGCCCTGCTTCTATCAATCGGCATCTACGTCGCGCTGCCCCTTGTCGCGGGGTATTTCTCACGTAAAATCATCATCCGGGCCAAGGGCGAGAAGTGGTTCAATGAGAAATTCCTGCACGTGCTGACGCCGATCACGATCATCGCATTACTGGCTACTCTCGTTTTGCTCTTTTCGTTTAAGGGCGAAGTGATCTTGTCGAATCCCCTGACGATCCTCTGGATTGCTATTCCGCTCTTCATCCAGACGAACCTGATATTCTGGATAGGCTATCTACTTGCGAAGCCGCTGAAATTGTCCTATGCGGATGCGGCGCCATCGGCGATGATAGGCGCGTCAAATCATTTCGAGGTGGCGATAGCCACGGCGACGATGCTGTTCGGGCTTTCATCCGGGGCCGCGCTGGCGACCGTCGTAGGCGTGCTTATCGAAGTGCCGACCATGCTTCTGCTGGTCAAGATATGCCTACGGACGCAGGGATGGTTTTCCCGTTGATACGGCGCAATATCCCGCGCTCGCTCAACAAGTTTGAAGCCTTACTTCGCCTTTGCAGCTTGTTCTGATATGGTCGAACCGCCTTCGCCCTTCTCCCAGAGCATTCCGCGCAGAACGTCAACTGCGCGGTCAAGCTGGACATCTCTCAACTCAGGCTGAGCCGGCGGCGCTTTTGTGTCGGTTCCGGGAGCGCCGGGCGCGGCGGGGGTTGGTGCAGCCGGGGGAAGCGTTTCATCCGGCAATGGCGCGAGGTTCTCATCCGGCGCCTTCGGCGTCTCGCTCTTCTCTTCCTTTTTCGGCTGGCGCGTTGCGCTGCTCAGTTCCACTATCAGAAAACGCATCTGATCCGGCGAAAGAGGGACTTCAATGTCAGGCTTGATTCCGCCCACGCCATCCTTCCTGTGGATGCATATCCCGGACGGGGTGTAGTAATATGCCGTCGTCAGTTTGACCGTTCCGGGGTCCTTCTCCAGATTCTTTATCGTCTGCACGCTGCCCTTGCCGAAGGTGTTTTCACCGAGGAGGATGCCGCGCCTGTGGTCCTTTATGGCCCCGGCAACAATTTCGGAAGCGCTTGCGCTGTAACGATTGACCAGGACGACGAGGGGTATCTTGTCGAAATCGTCGTCAGGGCTGGCCTGATACGCCTCCTCGCGCACGAATCTTCCCTTCGTGCTGACGACCACGCCCTTGTCAATAAACTTGTCCGCCATCCTGACAGCCGTGCTCAGAAGACCGCCGGGATTGAACCGAAGGTCAAGGATAAGTCCCTTCATGCCCTGAGCCCGGAGTTGTTTGACTGCTTCAGTCAGGTCCTCAACTGTTTTCTGGTGGAAATGTGCGACGAAGATGTAGCCGATCTTGGCGTTCTCATCCACCATCATCACGTGCTTTACGCTGTCAATCTTGATTATCGCGCGCGTTATCGTGATCTCTTCCGGGACGGCTGAGTTCTGGTGGAAGACGGTGATCGTTACCTTTGTGTCGGGAGTCCCACGCAGCACTCTTACAGCGTCATGGACGCCTGTGAATTCCTTGACCTCGTGGACCTTGCCGGTCGCTTCTTCCTTGATTCTGACGATGATATCTCCGGCAAGCACGCCCATCTGGAACGCCGGCGTTCCGGGAATAGGCTGCTCGACGCGGATTACCTTCTCAACAGGTTTAAAGCTGATCTGTATGCCAAGCCCGCCGAACTGTCCCTTGGTGTCTCCCTCGAACTCTTCCTTTGCCTCCGCCGGGATGTACTGGCTGAAATCGTCAAGAGTTGAGAGCATCCCGACGTAGGCTCCCTGGAGCAGTTTTGCGCGATCAACCGGTTCGACATAGTTCTCTTCAATCATCTTTACGAATTCCGCCAAAGGCTCGTAGAATTCCCTTCGAATATCGCCCTTCGAGGTATCCTCGGCTGGTTGCGGCGCCTGCGCGTATATTGATCCGCAGAAGGACAGAACAATTGAGATGCAGGCAATGGACAGGATTTTCTTCATTAGGTGCCTCTATCCTTAACAAGATTTTCCAACAGGACGCTAGTCCCGGCGGAAAGAATCATGCAAAAAAATCTCATGAATTGTATCCGCCGTCAGATCATGCGGCGGATGAGTTTCAATGTGTGACAATCGGCAAATTAAATATAACCCATTAATCGGCGGCAGGCAAGGATGGAGAGTTATAAAACACTCTGAAAGGCTCAGACTTGGTGTTTCTCCGATGCTTCTGAAGCGCTTCCCGGGCGTTGTCCCCATTTTTCTTGAAGGGTTTCGTGAAGACGCGTCCGGAAGCGCATGGGTATTTCATACTCGGCTCCGTCGCGATATAGCTTGATAGTTTTTCTTATGTTGTCCACTACGACCTTGCAGGGATTGCAGTCCTGGAGGTGGTGCTCGAAATCTTCACAGATCGCCGGATCAATGTCTCCGTCAACGTAGTCGTTCAGCATTCGGAGCAGGTCTTCGCATTTCATTGCTTGCCGCTCCTCTTCATGTAGGCGTCGGGAATCCGCTCTGTCCGGCTCGCATGCGACGGCTCTTCGGCATGGTCGTGGGGCTTCAACCGCCCGGCCTCATCGCCGAATACGCGCGTCAGTTTCTCACGAAGAGCTAGACGCGCCCGCAACAGCCTGACCTTCACGTTCGCCTCGCTGATTCCCAGAATCTCGGCGGTTTCGGCGACGCTGAGTTCCTCAATATCGCGGAGAAGAAAGACCATGCGATAGTTCTCCGGCAGGGCAGTGATTGCCGAATCGAGCAGCCTATTTAATTCCTTGCCGGCGAGTATTTCAGACGGTTCTCCGCGCCATTCCGCGATGAAATCCGGATGCGGAATCAATCCGTCATCTTCCGTAGACGCAGCCAGGGAAATTGCGGCGCGGCGCCCACGGGAGCGCAGATTCTTGAGCGAAGCGTTCACTGTAATGCGCGTTATCCAGGTCTTGAAGGAGGCTTCGCCGCGGAAACCGTCGAGATGTTCGATCGCGCCAGTCAAGGCGTTCTGCACGGCGTCCTCCGCGTCTTCCCTGTGGCGCAGGATGCCCATCGCTATTGAGTAAAGCAGGTTCTCGTAGCGCGCAACGAGTGTGTCGAAGGCCGCGAATCTGCCGCTCTTCGCAAGCGCCACGAGCTGCTCGTCGGTCATGTTCGCAATGTCTGATGGGAGCGTCATGCTGTCGGAATTGAATTCAAAGTGGAGACAGCCAGTATATCGGACAAGACCATCCGGATGGAACAAACTGTTCGACTGTCGAAAGAGGATAAGCATGGTTGCGCCACCGACGGATGACCTTACACGAACAGGTTGACATTGCCCGCGCTAGCACGGTCGAGATACATCGCCACTCCGCCGCGTTCGACTCCAGCGATCATCTCCTCCTGCCTTATGCCCATCAGGTCCATGGACATGGCGCAGGAGACCAGCCTGACTCCAGCTTCCTTTGCGCTCCTTATTAGTTCCGGCAGTGACGCCACGTTCTTCTTCCGCATGATGTCCTTGAGCATGGCCAAGCCCATTCCGCCCATGTTCATTTTGGATAGTGTCAGTTTGTCGGGGCCTTTGGGCATCATCCATCCGAACATGCGTTCGACCAGGTTTTTCTGCGCCGTAACCGGGCCATCCTTGCGAAGGACATTCAACCCCCAGAATGTGAAGAACAAGGTAGGCTCGTAACCCATTGCTGCCGCGCCATTTGCGATGATGAAGGCTGCCATTGCGCGGTCAAAATCGTTGCTGAAAACGACAATGGTCATCTGCCGCTTTCCGCCGGAGCATGGGGTATCAGCTACAGAGGGCAATTGGGAAGATTTCACGATTGTTGCCCGATATCCGTTTCTCTCCGGCGCAACTTCAATCAACTTGTTGCCGGTTGTATTACACCATGCAGGAACATCGGCAACGAATCCCGGATCGGTGGCAGTGATACATAGCGTGTCGCCCGGTTTGAGTTTGTCCATTTCAGCTTTCAAGCGCTGGATGGGGCCGGGGCACTGTAGCCCGCAAGCGTCAATCCGGATTATGGCGGCAGGCGGATACTGCATAGTCACATGGAGAGGCACTTCATGCCGTCTTCCAGCGGCGGTTAGGGATGAATTGCTATCGGAGAAACTGCACTCCTTCGGGGATTCAGTTAAATTTTTTTTTGACAACCATTTGTCGCGGCGGCACCGGCGTCATCGTTCACTACCTCATCTTCAGGCCTCGGACATCGAGCACACGTTTGCACGAAACCGGCGCACATCATGTATGTTTTATATCCGCCGGTAAGATTGCGACACTTGTAGCCGTTTTGCATGAGAATCCGACATGCCAGATACCCCCTCAGTCCTACCTGGCAGAAGACCAGAATTTCATCTTTTCTTGACAACTCTCCCAAACGGTTTCGCAATTGGCCTAATGGGATATGGACGGAGTCGGGTATCGTTCCCGATTCGACTTCCGCCTTTTCCCGGACATCCAATAAAATCTGTCCCGGCTTGGGATCAATCATGTCCTCGGTATGGCAGAGGGTGACATCCCCCTTGATCGCATTAGCCGCGACATAGCCGGCATAATTGACCACGTCCTTGGCTGAGCCGTAGGGCGGCGCATATGAAAGCTCAAGGTCTTGCAGGTCGAAAACCGTCATGCCCGCCCTCATAGCAGTTGCCAGAACATCAATTCTTTTGTCAACTCCGTGCGCTCCGACCGCCTGAACCCCAAGGATTTTACCGTCCGAAGGATTGAACAGAAGCTTCAGGCTGATAGGGCTGGCGCCGGGGTAGTAACTTGCGTGGGCGGCGGGATGGACATAAACCTTTTCGTACGCCATTCCAGCCCGCTTCAAGGCCTTCTCGCTCATCCCGGTCATTCCGATGGCCAGGTTGAAGACTTTGCATATGGCCGTTCCCTGAGTGCTTCTGTATGTGCTGTTGCGCCCGAAGATGTTATCTGCGGCGATTCGCCCTTGCCTGTTGGCTGGGCCGGCGAGGGGGATAAGGGCGGCTCTTCCGCTCACGAAGTCAGAGACCTCAACGGCATCGCCGACCGCATAGATGTCGGGATCGCTGGTCTGCATGTGAGCGTCAACGACTATCCCGCCGCGCTCGCCGATCTTCAACCCGGCGTCGCGGGCAAGTTTGACCTCCGGTTTAACTCCTTTGGCAATAATGGCCAAGCCAAAAGTCATCTTCTCCCCGTTGCTCAGGACAACCTGCAATTGCGCGCCGTCGTCGAAAATCGAAGTGACCGAAGTCTCCAGCCGGAGATCAACTCCGTGAAGTTTCAACTCTTGGTGAATTGGCGCGGTCATCTCCGGATCGGCGGCAGCCATCATGACATGGTCAGATTGCACTACAAGAGTGACTGACATCCCGCGTTCTTTCAGCGCCTCAGCGATCTCAAGACCGATGTATCCGCCGCCTATTAACAAGGTGTTCTTACAAATTGCTTCAGTGGCGGCAGCGATGATCCGGTCCATGTCCGCCATGTTCCGCAAAGTCATGACGCGCTGGCTTTCACTTCCCGGGATCGGGGATTTGATCGGTGCTGCCCCCGGACTGAGTATAAGTTTGTCATATGCAATGGTATAACTTAGCTTTGTGGGAAGCTCGACCACGCTGACCTCCTTCTTGGCCCGGTCAATCGCGGTGACTTCACTGTTCACACGAATATCAATCATGTAGCGCTGTTTCATTCCCGCCGGGGTTTGAACAAGTAGTTTTGCCCGTTCCTTTATGACACCACCTATATGATAGGGGAGGCCGCAGTTGGCAAAGGAGATATGTTCCCCGCGTTCGATCAAGGTTATCTCAGCCGTTTCGCTGAGTCTCCTGGCTCTGGTTGCCGCCGACGCTCCGCCGGCCACGCCTCCGACGATCACGAGTTTCATTCTGTCGCTCATCTGTTTCTCCTCATCTCAGGCGGTTGGTCTCGCCGGTTCGCCGTCGTGTCAACTCATGCAGACATACTCATAGAGTCGTTAGATGGGAAAGAGTTACAGAAAAAGTGCGGTTCAGGTAAAAAACCGATCTTTGAATTAGCGCTTTTCAGGTCTTGGCCCCGCAGCCTTGTTGACCAGGACACGCATCCGGGATTTCGGTGTTACAGGGGCGCCGGCCAGAATGTCCTGTTCGGTAAAAACTGCCATGAGAATCTCTCGCTCCGCGTATCGGCTGAAGTCATAGATGATATAGATAGCACCGTCCGGCGCTTCGACGCCGTCGGGGTATGACACTCCGTCCCGCTCATCAAGGATAAGGCCGCCTTGCCAGGTCTTTCCGTCATCATCGGAAACGAATGCGGTCAGATGAGAGCGTCCAGTCCGCTGATCAAGTGATCCGTGCTTGACCAGAAGCAGTATGCCTGATTTCATTCTTCGGATGAAGAATCGGGCTGAAGGGTGCGCCAGCGATGACGGGACTCCCTCAGTCCATGTTCGTCCTCTGTCGTTTGAGAAGCTTTCGCCGATCCCATATTGCGTACGCGTCAGAATCCATAGCGAACCATCTCGGCGCTCGACGATCATGTGTTCGTCGAAGGCGCTCTTCGGTACTTTTGCTCCTCCAAGTTTATTCCAAGTCAGCCCGTTATCAGTAGATACGACGACGTTTGAACCCCATTGGCTGCGCAGGTTGTGCTCGAATCTTCTGTCAGAGAATCCGGGTTCGTAAGACCATATCGCAGCCGGAAGCAGCCATTCCCCTGTGCCGAGGACGGTTGGTTTGTTCATCATTACGCCGTCACAGATTCGTCGTGGTGTTGACCATGCAGGATTAGGTATTCCTGAATCTTCAGTAGTGATGGCCCATACCCCGGCGCGCCCATCCCATATTTTATGCTCTTCAGGAGACCAGCACTGCGCCCAGAAGAGCCAGAGCTGCCCGTTGGGTGCATGCCAGAGCGTAGGATCATAGGCGCGAACATTGCCTGGCGGGTCAATAACCAATACAGGAGCGCTCCATGTCTTTCCATCATCAGCGCTTGTGACAAGCAGGACATAATTCTCCGGACCTTCGCCGGTTCCACCGCTATACCATACGGCCCACAATCGCCCGTTGGGGGCGCGTTCAATGCCGGGAATACCCTGCCACCGTCGGGCATTGTCGGCGTATTGTGGCCCGGGTGAGAAAATAATCGGCGAGGATTGAAGCGCGGGATCGTCGTCTGATTGGGCGGTCTGAGCCATGAGTGTGATTCCAATCGTCAGAGCCTCGGTCAGCAGCATCGTGATGTTCATAGAGTCAGGTGTTATCAGTAAGGCATTGACATGTGATGCTCAACTGTTCGACGATTGACAATGCGTTTTGAATATTAGACGACACCAGACGGATTTTTAAATCAGTATTTTGCAGCTCATATAGTTATATCAAGCCGGTTTTTACTCATCAGGTGAAGCGTCCTCATGAATCGAGCATCTGGTCAAGTGCGTCAAGGTAGACCTTGTTGGCTTTCTCCTGCGGCACGTCCACGCTGCTGCGAATCTTTGCCGCGTCGTGTTCCGTGCTGTCGGGGGTAAGGAGTATCTCAAAACGATCTCGTCTGCCGGAGTGTTCCTTCTTGAACTCCTCAAACTTGTCTTCCGGCACAAGGCATGTCAGCCCGCCCTCGAAGCGCACAACGTAAGCCCTGCGCCCCTTTTCCTTGCAGGCGTACCATGCCGCAATGTCAGTTATGACCAGCAGATGTCTGGTTTCATCCTTACTCATCTTAACCTCCTTCCAGCATCGCCGTCTAATCAACAATCCGTTTTGCTACTACATAATTCTATTCAATACCACTACGCCCCGTTGCTGTAAAGCCTCCTTCCGTGTAGGGGACGTTGTTACTTATGGCATCTTATGGTATCCTTTCCATGGTCGGCGTTGGTTAAAAACAGGAAAGGAAGGGAAATGCCTGCGCTGAAGGCGGGAATCATAGGATGCGGCCGGATGGGCACTGCGGTTGCGCGAGTGTGCCGCCAGCGGGCAGATATCAGGGTACAGGCCGTTTGTGATACCGATGCGAAGCGCGCAGAAATCCTGGCCTTACAGTATGACATTCCCTCATTCAACGGCGCGCAGGATATGGTTCAGGGCGGGAATCTTGACGTAGTATTCGTGACAACACCGCCTTCACGACACGTGGAGCCCGTCGTGACCGCTGCGGAGGCAGGCGTTCACGTATTTTGCGAAAAACCGATGGCGACCACAGTCAGCGACTGCGACCGGATGATAGAGGCGTGCAGACGGAAGGAAGTAATGCTGACCATCGGGCATATCGGCAGGCATCATCCCGTCTTTGCTCATGTCAAACGCATGGTCGAAAAGAAGGTCTTCGGCAAGGCGTTGAGCGTCAGCCTTCGCAGGCTTGGCGGTGGTTGGAAGGATACCGAGTGGGATTCTCCCTGGCGATACAGCAGGCACGAATCCGGCGGGAGCCTGCTGGAGGTCAACACGCACGAACTGGACCTGATGCTGTGGCTCTGCGGACCTGTAGAGGAGGTCCACGCCATCGCCGCAACGTTCCGCCAGACGGACGCAGATTATCCCGATCATCTTTACCTTACCGCGAAGTTCCACAGCGGGGCGCTCGGAGCATTCCACGCAAGCCAAAGCAGCGCGACTGGGGCATACGGGGGACAGGTTGATTGCGAAGACGGCAGCATCCAGTTCCCGAATATCTGGGCCAAGCGCCCGGGGGTCTGGACCGCCAGATATGGTGAACCGCCCCGTTTTATTCCAGCGCCGGAGGTTCATGACGCGACGCCGCTGGGGCTTGAGATCAATTCTTTTATTGAGGCGGTTCTTGAGGGGCGACAGTCCCCGGTTACAGGCGAGGAAGGCAGGGCCGTCGTGCAACTGGCTAACGCAGCCTACTCGTCAATCCAGACGGGCAAGGTCGAAAAATTGCCGGTATTCTGAGGAGTAATCTGAATCAGCGCCCATAGTTCTGTTCATAAGCCTTTCTATACCGCATATATGCCCTGTGATATGCCTCGGAGTTGATGGGGGACGGTGCGAATATCCGTTCGGGGTGATAGATTTTCAGCGCCGCAGTCCTGACGTCGGGGTAAATGCCGATTGCGGTTGCGGCCAGAATCATGCCGCCTGCGAGGGCGGCCTCCGGGTTGACCGGTCGCTCAACCGGGATGCTCAGAATGTCAGCCTTCATCTGGAGCCAGATGTCGGATTGCGCCGCTCCGCCCAGTGAACGAACGGAACCAATCGCTCCGCAATTATTGCTCAGCAGTTCAACCAGATCCTTCAAGGCGAAAGAGACGCCTTCGATAATGGCGCGGGCCAGATGCGCGCGCCCGTGCCTGAGTTCCAGCCCGCAGAAGCATCCCCGCGCGGTTTCCAGGAAATCGGGGCATCCCGTTCCGGAAAAGTGAGGCAGCAGGACAAGTCCTTCGCAACCCGCTGTAACTGTTGAAGCCGCGCGAATGATTTCCTCGTAACTCGCGTCCGGCCAGACGGCGTCCCGGAACCACTTCAGAACCACTCCTGCCGTTGAGCAGAAGGCCAACGCCGAGTAGCAATCCGGAACGGCATGCCCCCACCAGGGAATTCCGGCAGCCGCCGAAACCGGCGGTTCGGAAATTGTGGTGACGGCGGCCATGGCCGTTCCCGTAGTCTCAGTCACGATTCCCGGTTGGACATTTCCGGCTCCGATTGCCCCCGCGATCTGATCGTTTGTTCCGACGGTCACTGGAATGCCGGGGGGGAGATTCAATTGCCCGGCGATATCAGGGAGGAGTGTTCCAGCTATGGCTCCGGCCTGCCGCGGGCCAGGCAGCGCCGATTCCGAAATTCCGATTTCTTCGAGCATTTCCGGCCACCATCGCTTGCGACGAAGATCGAACATTCCGGTTGTTCCGGCAAGGGCATAATCGGTTGCGGCACAACCTGTGAGACGTTGGATAATGTCGTCTTCAATCAGTGCGAATGAAGCGATGCGGGAGAATAGTTCGGGTTCCCGCTCCCGGAGCCATACGAGCTTCGCAGCCGGAACGTAGCCCCCGAAAGCGGCATATCCAGCGCGTTCGAATATTTCCCGCCGGCCGAATTTCTCCAGGATGCGTTCTGCCTGCGACGCAGCCCGACCGTCAAGCCATGTAATGTAGGGATGAACCGCCCGGCCGTCACGGTCGCGGCAGATGAATGTGTGTCCCTGGGAGGAGAATCCGATTGCCAAAGGCGCGCTTCCCGCCATGCGCGAAACGATTCTCCTGACGCATTCGTAGACGGCGTCCAAGACTCGCTCCGGGGGTATTTGCGCCCATGAGGGATGCGGCGATTCGAAATCATATTCCCTGCGCTCGACGGCCGGCATTTTGCCGTCGGGGCTGAACGCGGCGGCTTTGATGGTCGTCGTGCCCAGATCAATCGCTAGAATCCAGTCGGATGTGGTCATGCGTCAACCATGCAAGGCCTTTCGCCCGGCCACAATAGGATAAGTAAAGAACATCACAGCCAGAGAAATCCCGAGCAGCATCTTGAACCATAGTGGGATTGCCATCGAGGGGGAGACGAACGCCTCCACCAGGGCGGCTATCGCCAGAAAAGGGATTCCTCCAAGCACGAGCCGGATCGCGTCACGGCTTCTAAGCCGAAGAGAGTCTCTTCTGAGATAGGGTCCGGGATCAACGAGCGAGTCACCTATGCTCATCCCGGCAGCCCCGGCCAATACTATGACGGAAAGTTCAAGAAAGCCGTGCGCGACTACGCAATGGAGAAAGAAATCCTCGGCGCCGGTCTCAAACGATAACATGGCCACAGCTCCGAGCAGCGTTCCGTTGAGTATCAGTATCGAGGCGGTTCCAAGTCCAAGCAGCAGCCCTCCCGCGAAGGCAAGGAATGTCACGGATACATTGTTTGTCACCAGCCCGGCGAAGAACATGCCACCGGGGAGACTTACAGGACCAGTCTCGCGCCATGTGCCTTCAGTGAAATTCGAGTAGGCGCTTTCCGAAAGGAAAAGGCGCGGGAATTCCGGATTTCTCAGGGTTGCCGCGAAGCCCAGCAGGATGCCGAAGAGCAGGAGACATGCCGATCTGGCAAGGAAGACGCGATTTGCGGAAAATGCCGCCGGGAATTCGTTTCCGAAAAAGGCGGTCAATTCCGCGCGTCTTGAAGGGCGAAGCCGATAAAAGCATCCATGAGCGCGGACGACCATTCGATTAAGCATCCGGGTTGTGCGCGTTCCGGGGAAATAGGTTTGCGCTCCGGCCAGGTCTGCGCAAACGCGCCGATAAAGCAGTCCGAACCGCGATATGCGTTCAGCCGGAAACCCTCGGTATCCATTGGCAGAAATCTCTTCCAGAGCGGCGATGAATTCAGCCCACCGGGCGCGGCGCGATTGGATGAAGTCCTTCAGGGATTCCATGCCGGCAAGTACCCCGGGTTTGAGGCTGAGCCATCCATTATGGCGCATGACTAGCCTGGTTTCGGAAGAATTTCGTCCTGCGCGGCATGCCATTCCTCCTTTGCCTGCCGCCATTCGTCCTTTCGCAGCAAAGCCTCGAAGATCAGGCCCTTGCGGCGCGTCAGGCATGAGAGGACGCGGCGGAAATATGCGCCCAGCGATTCTTCGCCGCCCCTTTCGAACGACACATAGGCGAATCGCCCCGCAGCTGCGATTTTGGAAACCTGCGCCGCCATGTCGCCGCCGGTTGAAAAGTTCATCCCCCGCAGCCAGGGATTCTCAAGGTAGGCGGCATGGAGATGAATCCCCTCGCGGCGTCCGCCGCCCCTGACTCCGCCGCAGTAGTGCATCCACCCACCGCCGAATGCCTCAAGAGTTTTTACGTGGTAAGGTTGGATGAATTCGCGGAACATCCCCTCGTTCAACAGAATTCCGCTGTCGTCGCAAGCTCGGACCCCGCCGGTCTCCGACCACAGGCCGCTTGCGTTGCCGGAATTCAACGGCTCTCCAGACAGACGTTTGCAGAGCTTTCCAACAACAATGTACGCCTTTGCCGATTGCTCCATGAGCCGATGAACGAAGCCGGGATCGTCGTACATATCCGTGAAGATGTCATGCCCGCGCGACTGGCAGGCTATGTCAAAAGCGCCTTGAAGGTCACAGTGATGCACGGGGATGGAATCTGAAAGCCCTCTCTCCCGCAGGATGGTTAGATGATGCTGCGTGTGTTCGATCAGCCGAGGCATTACCCCAAGCGCTGAAACGTCTTCCGGAACCTTGAACTCTTTCAGGATTTCAAGGGGGACTCTTTCAGTCGTCCAGGGTTTCGTCTGTTCGGGGACCGTATAACCGATGCCGAAGACGCTGGGGACGCAGATGACGCCGAGGTCGGCGCGAACGCCTGCGATTGAATCGGAACCCGCGCGGAGGCGTCCTGCCTGGCTCCGCAACTGCGTGTAGAGACTTTTCGCGGGATCGTGAAACTGTTCGCTCCAGTTGAAGTCCGGCAAACCGGAAAGCTCTGGGACCGGCGCGCCGAAACAGATGGGCAGGTAATCCGCCTCGCGGTTGGCGAACGTCGCGGCCTGCCGGCGCCTGCCATCGGACAGCGCATGCGGGTTCACAGTTATTGCTTCACATACTCGTTCTAGCAGATCTGCAATATTATCAGGCATTGCGCAATTCCTTGCCTTGCGATGAACGGTTTCTTTTTATCTTACTGAGTATTCAGGACGCGTTTGAAGCATGTCTTCACGGATTCAAGCAGAAAACTCAGATCTGATCCAGGTTGGATAAAACCTTTCGGAAGGCTTCGGCATGCTGGTCAACGATCTTGGGCATGTTGACCGAGAAACGCGGAGCCGAGATCAACCTGTCATTGATGTTTTCGGCAATCGGCAACGATCCGGGGCCAAGCCGTGTATCTCGTGATGCGAAGGCGATTGAAGTCGGTTTGCCGTCGCCGTAGACGTCAAGTTCGTTCCACAGCGGGTGCAGGTGATGGCAGTAGTATGTGCCGGCTGAAGTCGGGCTGCCCTCGGCGCTGATCGCTTCGCAGATTCGCTTTGCCGGGACCTTGCTGATGATCTCATCGCCCAGGATGATCCGCTCGCAATAACTTGAACCCACCGCGCAGCGCTCGTCATCGAAGGGCCAATGCGGTTTGACGCCGGGTATGTCGCGCAGTTTGTTGTAGAAGCGCTCGCTTGCCGAAACGCCTTCGGCGCGTCTCGCATCGAACTTTTTCAACTGGGCGCGGGCGATCGCGCTGGTCATCTGGTGCATGCGGAACTTGTGCCCGCCCCACGGCAGGCCGGCGTATTTCAGACGATTGGGGTCCTGAACGCATGATGCTATGCGCTCATAGTGCCCGAAGCAGACGGCTTGCTCGTAGATATTGCGGTCGTTGGTGGTCAACACGCCGCCTTCGCCGGTGGCGAATGGCTTGCTAGACATGATTGACGCCGCGCCGACGTGGCCGATGCTCCCGACCTTCCTGTCGCGGAAGGTTGAGCCATGCGCGTGGGAGAAATCTTCAACGACCTTGATCCCCGTTCCATCAACCATGTCAATGATCGCGTCCATGTCTGCCGGGTAGCCGAACAGATGGACGACGATGATGGCCTTTGTCTTGGACGTTATACGCTTGGCCACGTCCTTCGGATCGAGGCAGAGAGTGAACGGGTCAATGTCGCAGAAGACGGGCGTCGCTCCCAGGGAAAGCAACTGCGTGTGAGTGGCCCAGAAGGTATATGTGGGGGTGATGACCTCATCGCCGCGGCGTACGCCCGCGCCGTAGAGGGCGCAGTGAATGGCCGACGTGCCGTTGTTACAGGCTAGACAGAATTCCGTGCCTTCCCATTCGGCGAATTCCTTTTCGAACTTCTCTGTAACATCCGTGTTGGACATGCTGCGCGCTCGTAGAACTTCCAGCACGGCATTTTCGTCCTCTTTTGTGAGGATCGGCCAATCGAACAATTCCGGGGCCTGTTTTGAAACGGCGGGTTTGCCGCCATGGATTGCCAGTGTAGTCTTTGTCGTCACTTGTCTGCTCCTGAACACAACTCAACTGAAAGCGTTCTCAACTTTACCGTACAAATCTGTTCTCAAGCTACTTCCAGATAGCGAGCGGACGCAACCATCCTTCCGGTGTTCGCGTATAGCGCCCATCAAGCCTGCAAAGATCAAAATAGGTGTGTCTGAATTCGAGGTCCAATTGCATTGCTTTGACAAGGTGCTTCTTGTTCAAAATCATATCGCCCTTGTTGAAGGCGGCGTCGGCGATGATTTTATGCGCGAAGCCAATTTCCGGATACAATTCCACGTATCGTTCTCCCATCTCAATGGTCTTTTCAATTTCTCCCGAAACATAATAGGCATCAATGAGCATGAGTAACGCCAATGGCTGATCAGGCGTTATTTTCAAAGATTCTTTGTAAAATCGGATGGACTCTTCATACTTTTTTTTCGCGAAAGCGTTCTCGGCCTTCAAATACAAATCCCGAGCAGCGCCGGTGGGAGCCTTAGGATATCTCGTGCGCAGCAGTGAAGCAAAAATCGGTGAAGGAGCAAGCGTCCTTACTGATCCCTTCTCGATTTCAATTGGCGGCAGGGGATTGTCTGAAAGCTTGTGCGGTTCATCCGATGTCACAAATACCTTGTTCTCTACGGTGGTCTTATATGAGCATATTCTCTCAGAATAGCCCTGTGCCGCTACAACAAAAGCTATTGTTTTCAACTCTTGCTTATCCGAAAGGACTCCGTAGATTGCGTCATGTCGCCATACAGTGGTGAATTCGCCGTTATCATCCGCCATCAGGAAAAGATATCTGTTGGCTGCTTCTCTGCTAAAAACTCGATTTGAAGCATCGGAGTCGTAATCCGGCACTTCATCTTTGTATTTACGCGGAGGTTTGAAGAAATCGGATTCTGTTTCTGCGATGTAGATTGCCGCTCGCGGTACGGGTTTGCCGGATTCATTGTCCACAACGTGTCCTGAGAACTTGGCGTAATCCGTTCTGTACAAGGTCGCGGCGCTTGCACTACCGTATGCAAGCACGACGGTGGTCAGCAGAAATATCATCCGCGAGAGGAAAGTTCTAATGGCGTCCGTCTCCGATGAATTATCAAATCAAGCCGGGATTCACTAATTTTCCCGGCTGAGAAAACTTGTACTCTAACCGTCCTGGATGATTCAAGCGAACGAGGGTTATTTCTCGCCTTCCGCCTTTGGCTGCTCAGCCTCGTCCGCGGGCTTGGCCGCTTGGGCCTTCGGCGGGGCGGACGGCGTCACGTTCATTTTGAAGGTCTTGATTTCAAACTTTCCGATCTTGAACTTCAACTCCCCGTTGGCGCATGCCGCGTCGGCCGTCTTGTCCTCGAGTAGGTCGGCTTCCACTACCGAGTTGACGGGGAAGTTCAGTTTGAGGGTGACTTCGGTCTCAGGCGCGCCGTCGCATTCGTAGACGCGCAGAACATAATCGTCTCCCTTGTGCGCCTTCTTGAACGCCGAGACGATCACGTTCGGCTTGTCTACTGACAGGAGGGACGTGATGACTTCCGGTTGTTCGGTCAACGGCGGAACGGCAACACCAATCGGCGTAGGCCCTTTAGCATAGGCAAGAGCGGGAGAGTTGAAGTCAATGCCCCTGTGGGCTGACTCGCTTGCTTTCCATTCCGGGCCGTGAGACCAGAGGGCGTATCCAGTCGCATGGATTCCCATATCAGCAACCGGATCCGGCGCAACCGAGCTTCGCAACAGTGTGATGCCAATGTCGCTGCCCTTGGCGTCATGGCCGTAGCGGGAATCGTTCAGAATGCTCACGCCGCCCTTCGGGCCGGTGATATCAACCCATTTCTGGGCTGGCACTTCACTGCCGTCGTTGGCTGACTTTATCCAGCCGTAGGGGATTTCTCGAACAAACTGGACCGTGGAATCTCCAGCCGCCGCCGGGGCGGCGGTATCTTCCGGCTTCTTGACGGTGACGGTGATCTCGGCGCCCTTTTCCTGGGCAGGCTTGGCATCAGCCGTTGGCGCGGGCTTTGGTTCGGCTTTCGCCGCAGGTTGCGCAGCGGTCCCGCCAACTTCAACCGGAAAGCGGACCTTCAGCGTCTTTGCCCGCTCGCGCCATTCCGTCTGATTCGAGAACTCGACGATGTCAAGATGCTCGTAAAGCGATATCCGCTGTTCAATGCGCGACTGGCCGTAGTTGTAACCGACTTGTATTGTGGCTCTGACCGGGCCATTTTCAACCATCTTGACGTAGGCCGGTTTGCCGAGGGGCTTGCCTTCGCCAGCCTTAATCTCCCATGCGCTGTATCCGCTGTCATCATCAGGATATACCTTTATGACGTTGACTTCTTCGCCTTTCAGGACAAGCTCCCTGTTATTCTTTTTGTCCAGAATGCTTGAGATCCCACCTGTCTGGGGATTAACCGTGACGGTGTAGTAGGCGTTCTCAAGGCTATTCTCTGTGGCCTTCAAGGTTGCGCCTTCTGAGGTCTTCTGTGGGGCCGGAACCTCCCAGAGAGTGTTCTTTTCGCGGTAGGATTTATTTATGATCTCATGAGGCGGAACCCTGAGCTGGCCGCCGCTGAGGGATGTCTTCTCTCCGACCAAGCCGTTGATCCTGTAGAAGCGGATGCCCATCGGGGGAAGGTTTTTCACGGCAAAAATGCAGCGACGGCGATTAAGCGACTTGTAGACGCTCATTGTGTTCAGGAACTGGCCCTTGATGGATTCCGTGTCCGGACCGCCCACAGGCTCAAGAGTCACGCCAGTCGGCTTGTTCTTTCCCTTAAAGTCAATTACCGCTTCAACCGCCGCATCACGAGTCCATGGGCAGGGATTGAAAACAACCATGAGAGACTGTGCCATCGGCAACTGACGGCCTTCTGCGACAGGTTTGAAGGCTTTGATAATCGCGGAATCCGCAGTCTCCTCAACTTCAGAGTAAAGTTTGTGAACATCGGGGTAGACTTTGTTGACGCATGTTCCAGGCAGAATGTCATGGAACTGATTGAACATTGTCTTTTCCCATGCCGACTTGAGTTCGTCAGTCGGGAAGGCAGCGCCGTATGCGATTGAAGAGAGAGCGGAGAGGCGCTCGGCGATATCGAGAAGTTGCTCACTCATCCGGTTGCGTCGTTTCACTTCGGCCTGGGAGCTGAAACAACCCCGGAAGACATAATTCAACTCGTCATCAATTACCGGTATGTCTTTTGTGGCTTCAACCATCTTCTGCATGGCTTCATCAGCGCGGCTGAGAACCGGCTTGGGCAATTTCGCCTTCTTTAGCATCGGCATGCCGGCCATGTTTATATACATCATCTCATCGTCGCTGGGGCCGCCGCCGTGGTCTCCCTCGCCGAATCCGACTGCGAGGCAGTCCAGTCCCATTTTTTCAAAGGTCTCCTTGAACTTTTCCTTGCCTGACGCGACATCCTTGATGTCCTTTGCCATGTCGAGAAAGCTCAATAGCACACCCACGTCATAAGAATGGATTTTTGAGCCATCAGGACCCTGCCAGTCGAAGACCAGTTTATTCTTCCCACAGCGGGAGAATGCGTGATACTTCAGATGAGCTTTTGAGTATATCTGGGGCATGGTCCATGGGTGTCCGAAGGTGTCCGGCGCCCATGCTACCAGCGCCTCCTTGCCGAATTTGTCGCGGTAGTAATGCTGCCCGTGTAACAGTTGGCGCACGGTGGCCTCGCCACCGGAGAGATTCAGATCGTTCTCCACCCATGCTCCGCCGACGATGTCCCAACGACCGTCCTTTACCAACTTCTGAAGGCGCGCGAAGAACTCCGGTTCAGCTTGCTCCAAATATTGATACAGCGCCGCCTGGCTCTGGCTGTATCTCAAAGTCGGAGTTCTCTCGCAACGAATGATGTTCTGAGAGAAAGTGTACCGTACAACATCCTGCGTCTCCCACCACCGCCATCTCCACGCGACGTCAATATGGGACTGAAGAATGAAATATATTGTGTAATTCGAAAGGTCTGGACCTTTCTCCAATTCCGACGTGTCGAAACTCAACTGCGCGAAAAGAGAACTTGCAAGAGTCGACAACGCAGCAACAACGAAAAAAAGAAAAGACCGTAGTTTCCATCGGTACATGAAATCGCTCCTACTGGAAAGAAAAACCGATGATGCATGTCCCCACTCTTAACGCTGCATGTAATTTAGTCTTCCGGGGGTATTCCAGTCAATGTTTCTTTGCAGTTTGAAATGACATGCAGAACATTTCCGTCGCCGGCTCGCAATCGCTCCCGCGCATGTCTTCATTGACTTCCACATCATGGAACCCCGATAGTCTTGTTTTGATTGATTCGATCGGGTGAAAACGGCTACCATGTCTAACTGCGCCGATGGGCTTGTCGGCGCGTATGTCCGTGGACGTGATGATGCGCCGTCGGAGGAAACAGTAAAAGTGGAGCTTGCACAAAAAACGGCTTGCGAACTGAAACGGATGATCCAGACCGGCCAGGTTTCCTGCCGGGAAGTGATGACTTCCGTTCTTGATACGATTGAGAAACGCGAACCTGTGGTTCAGGCGTATTTGCGCGCGCTGGACAGGGCTGAGCTTCTGGCCCGCGCCGATGCGACGGACAAGAAGAATGCGCGCGGGGAAGACATCGGCATCCTTGGCGGTCTGCCCATTGCAATAAAGGACAACATCTGCACAAAAGGCATAAGCACGACCTGCGCGTCGAAAATTCTCGGAAATTTTATCCCTCCTTATGACGCGACCGTTGCGCAGAGGATTGCCGAGGCCGGCGGAATAGTAATCGGCAAGACGAACATGGACGAGTTCGCGATGGGTTCAAGCACGGAAAACTCCGGCATGAAGCTTACGCGCAATCCGCACGACCCGGAGCGAGTGCCCGGCGGCAGCAGCGGCGGTTCAGCAGCGGCAGTGGCGGCGCATGAAGCCGTCATGGCGCTTGGCTCGGATACTGGGGGATCAGTCAGGCAACCCGCCGCGCTCTGCGGCATCGTGGGAGTAAAACCTACGTATGGACGAGTCTCTCGTTTTGGCCTCATTGCATTCGGATCGTCGCTGGACCAGATCGGCCCGCTTACAAAGGACGTGAGCGACGCGGCGTTGCTCATGCAGGTAATATCGGGACACGACCCGAAGGATTCAACCAGCATCAACGCGGATGTTCCTGACTTCATGGAATGCGCCGGAAACGACAGAAACCTGACCGTCGGTCTACCCAGAGAATTCTTCGGCGAAGGTCTGGACCCCGAAGTGGGGAAGAGCGTGAAGGATGCTGTCGGTCTTCTTGAAAAGGCGGGGTGTAAAGTCGTCGAGGTCAGCCTGCCGAACGCCGGGTACTCTATAGCCGTCTACTATATATGCGCCTGCGCTGAGGCAAGCTCGAACCTCGCGCGTTACGACGGCTGCCATTACGGCTATCGCGCGGAGGGCGTGGACAATATTGTTGAAATGTATTGCCGCAGTCGCAGCGAGGGCTTCGGCCCGGAGGTCAAGCGCCGCATCATGCTCGGCACGTATGCGCTCAGTTCTGGCTATTATGACGCATATTATATGAAGGCCGCGAAGGTCAGAAAGCTGATCTCGCTCGACTATGAGGCCGCCTTTGCAAAGTGCGACGTTGTCATCCATCCGACGACGCCGACACCCGCCTTTAAAATCGGCGACAAGACGGAAAATCCATTGGCGATGTATCTCTGCGACATATATACGGTCACGGCCAACCTTGCCGGCATCCCAGCCATCAGCCTTCCATGCGGACGTACGTCTTCCGGATTGCCGATCGGCCTTCACATAGCCGCCGCGCACATGGGAGAGAAAACAATGTTCGAGGCGGCGGGGAAGGTTGAGAGATTGCTGGCTGAGGCGGGCAAGTGGAAGTTGTAGGCGGACATTGACCTCGCGGCTTCAAACGCCAACCTGTGGTTGCCGGTACGAATTACCTCACATTGATTACGGCTTCATCTTATCCGAGTTCTCGATTGCGACCTTGACCATTGTCTCGCCCAGCGTCTCGCCGTAGAAGCTCACGCTGGCCTCGTATCCGCCCTTGCGATATTCCTCTGCGGAGATGATGTAGCTCACCCATTCGTCCGCCAACCCGCCGATGACGACGTTCTGAGCGCCGGTCTTTGCGGCAACTTCGGTCTTGATCCGTTTGCCGAGAGCGCCCGCCATTTCGCCGGGGATGCCGACTATGATCAGGCTGCCGAGCCTAACATAGCTTAAGTGGCTCGCTTTCGGGATCAGGAGTTCGATGAGTTGGCTGACGCCTTCCTCGGTCATTCCGTATTCGGATCCGCCCGTCTGCATGAAATCCTTGTGCCATGTCCGCTCAGGCAGTTTGATTTCCCGTGAATCAACGGCAAAGGCGACATTGTCTTCGGGTTTCGTTTTCAGCCACTGGTCATGGACTATGAGGCCGATTTCGCGCCCGTAGCGTTCGGCGGCTTCCCAGCGCCCGCCGGAATTCGCGCGCGGGGTGGGGGACTGGTCGCCCTCGGCTCCGTTGTAGAACATGACTGTGGCGCCCTGGCCGATCATGGCTTCCACCGTGCGCTGCATGTGCCCCGGCCAGTCGCCGGAGAACATCATGTCGCCGTCGTCCATGAACGTGGCGTGCGCGGTCCAGTTCACGAGGACGGCCAGGGGCTTGCCGGCGGCGTCAACGCGCGTGACGGTCAGGTCGGGGTCTGCGAAGGCATTGCCGCGACGGTTCCTGTTCCACCCGGTCAATTCCAGGCGGCTTGTGCCGATTGTGACTGGCGCGAGTTCGCGGGCGGCGTCCCGGATGACCTTTGCGAAGTTGGCGACTGTCAGGTCATAGAGTTCCTTATGGAACACACCGAGCTGGGGGATGCCGAGCGTATTTCGCGTGTTGAGGGCCATCATTTCGATGCTCGTGTGCGAGTGGCTGGGCAAGAGCATGACGCGGTCGGCGGTCCAGCCTTCGTCGGCGAGTTTCTCCACGACGGCGGATTCGAAGTTGGGCGGGAAGCCCAGAATGTCGGCGGTCACGATGGCGTATCGGGATTTGCCGTCGGAGACGACGAGGCACTTGGCCCAGACGCGGTCGTGGACGCCCGTCGCTGGCTTGTTCATCCTCGCGCCGTAACCGCCGAGTGTCGCGTTCATCTCAAGCGGGGGGGTGATTTCAATTCGCGCAACGCCGGCCCTGAGTTCGGCGGCAATGGCAGTTGCGGAGAACGGGACGGCAAGCAAAGCGCAGAGGAGGCAGAAATCTTTCATGGTTCAATCCTTCGCCAAAAGACTGCCTGTGATACACTGGGACGCTGGCCAATAGACTATCCTTTTCGCCCGGTCCGCGCTTTGTAGCGTTCCTCCAGCAGCGCGCCCTTGTTCTGGTTCAGCTCCAGTTTCTTAATTGTCCAGTCCACCTGTTCGATCCGCTGTTCCGGGGTGGCGTGGTTGAGAAAGACTTCCTTGACGAAGCTGCCCTGTTTTTCCGCCAAGCGCGCCATCATGTCGCGGGCGGCGGCGGGATCGTAGCCTGCCTTGTAGGCGAAGATCAGCCCGTAGGTGTCCGCCTGGTCCTCGTCCTGAATGCGGCGCTTGGACAACAGCGTCTTGCTGAGGAACTCGTAGGCCAGCGCGTTCAATTCCTTGAACTGCGCCTTTTTCCAGGCTGGTTCGCGCCCAAGTTTCTCCAGTTCCGCGTCAAGCTCCGCCTCCAACCCCACGATATCCATTTTCAGACGCTTGCGGATTGCCTCCCGCTCCAGCAGGCCATGCTGACGCCAGATATGGACAAGCTCATGCGCGAGCACGTTGGCCAGTTCCGCCTCGTTGCGGCAGAAGTCGAGAATGCCGGTGGTGATAACAATGAATCCGCCGGGGGTGGCGAAGGAATTCGGCGTTTCATCCTCGACGACTATGACGCGGATTTTCATGTCGTAACGCGGGGTTTGCTCAACCAGCCACTGCGCCAGCATGTTGACGTAAGCCAGTAGCGCGGGATCCTTTACGTAAGGACGACGCAGGTCTTCAGCCAGCTTCCTGGCCACAATCGCCCCCATGCTCTCAGCCGTCATGTCGTCAAGCGGGACCGGCGTTTCGGATATGTGCCATACGACAGGCAGATCGCGTCCCTTCATGGTTTCGGCCTTGAACCGGAGATACTGCCGGGCGGTGAATTTCGGGGCGAGCAGGAACTCGATTGACTCGCTCGGGACGTTCTCCGCGCTCATGAAGTCGGCGACGTTTGAATCGTAACCCCTGATTGCGTAAGCCGTAAAGGACTCGTCAAGCTGGAAATCCGTCTGGGCTACCTGTAGCTCTTCTGAATCAATGTTGGATTTTGATTCCGACAGCGACCTGATTGAGATCCACTGGGATTGTTCCTTCGAATCGGCAGGTTCCGTTTCTGAATCTTCGGCGTCTTCTGCATCACCGGCCGGTTCGGTCGCGGTGGTATCGCCGGGGGCGTCGGTCGGCTTTGCCGATTCCGGCTTTTCCTGATTGCCGCCGGCATCGGGTTGACCCTTGCTTTTCGGGTAGGAGGTGACCTTCACCCATCGTCCGGTCTCGTCGGTTCCTGCGGTTTCGATGGGGGAGCCTTTTTGAACCACGCCGACAGTGTCATAGAACGCGCCGGGGCCTTTGACGATCTTGGCGAACTCGGAAACGACGGTCCGGACCTCGCCGCCACCTTCCGCCCGGACGATTGCCGCGCAGACTAGGACGATGACGCCCGCCGCCAGCGCCGGCCTTGCGCCCTGTTTCATGGTTTCGCGCATCTATTCTCCCTCGATTGCAGCTATGCCAACTGGGCGAGAATGCCTACGATTCGTTCGGCGGCATGCCCGTCCCAGAGTTTTGGACGCGATCCCTTCTTGTAGGTCCCGGCCATTACCTGGTCGGTCAAATCAACAATGCTTTTCCTGTCCAAACCCACGAGCGTGCTGGTCCCCTCTGTGACGGTTATCGGACGCTCGGTGTTCTCCCTGAGCGTAAGGCAGGGGATGCCCAATGAGGTCGTCTCTTCCTGAAGACCGCCGGAATCCGTAAGGACGATCTTCGAATTCGCAACCAGGTCCATAAATGCAAGGTAATCAATCGGTTGCGTCAATTTGATTGCCTTCTCCATGCGATTCAGCAGCCCAAAATCCTCGAGTCTTTTCCGGGTTCTCGGATGCACAGGGAAAACGAGGGGCAGGCGTTGCGAGATTTCTTCGAGGATGCCGACGAGAGTATTGAGGGCGTCCTGTGTGTCAACGTTTGACGGTCTGTGCGCGGTAAGGACGCCGTATTGCCCCTTCGGGAGGCCGAGTTCCCGCCATGCCTGCAACTCGGCAGCCCTTGCGAGAAATCGGTCCTGGGTATCAATCATCACGTTTCCGACCAATTTTACACAGTCGCCGGTGCGCCCTTCGCGTTTGAGATTCTTGATCCCGGACGGCTCGCTGCAGAACAGAATGCTGGACAGGGTATCGGTCACGCGGCGGTTGTGCTCCTCCGGCATGGAGATATCGAAGCTGCGCAGGCCGGCCTCTACGTGGTCAACGGGAACATCAATCGCGTTGGCGCAGACTGCTGCGGCCATGGTGCTTGTGACGTCGCCGACGACCATGACGCGGTCAACCTTGTTCTCCGTGAAGACCGTTTCGAGTTTTGAGATGATGGCCGCTGTCTGCTGGGCGCGGCTTGCGCCGCCGACCTCCAGGTTGATGTCGGGCTTGGGAATGTTCAGCACGTCGAAAAATATGCGCGACATTTCCGGGCTGTAGTGTTGCCCGGTATGTATGAGAAGCGGCTTGATGGCGGGGGCCGCCTTCATCGCTTCAAGTATGGGCGCAACCTTCATGAAGTTGGGGCGCGCACCGACTATGCAGGCGATCTTCATCAGTGAGTCCTCCGGCGCAGGCGCAAAAACGCGATTTCAGCATATTTCATCATAAGGTTGCGAGCGCAGGTGGTCAACTGCAATGCTGGTCGCGCGTAGGGTGTGCGAAACCGAAAGACCGAAGGTCTGAGGTTTTGCACACGCGGGAAGGCCGTGACTCGTGGCGCGTGTGCAACTTGATCGTCTCGAAGCGAGACGACGAGTCGCACAACCTACCCGCAACGATTTCGGTCATAGCGCGGACAGGAGTATTCCGGCGGCAATCGTCAGTGCGACGCAACAAGCGGCAGCAGTTACGGCACAGCCGATCTTGCCCTTTGCGTCCGCATATTTCACGGGGTCTTCCGCAACCAGCTTCTCGATAAGCGCGTCAATGAAGTCCTTGGATTCCTTCAACCCCTGCCCGGTTGCGTTACGGTATATCTTGATCGCTTCGATCTTCTTTCCCGACGCGATGGCCTCGGCGATGTTCTTGCGGTCTTCGGGCGTCAACTGGTCAAGCGACATTGGCGGCTCCTTCTCAGAACGCTTCTGTTATGGCGTCCGCGAGGGTCGAGACGGGAATGATCTCTAGATTCTTAAATTGCGGAAGGCCCCGTGCCGCGCCGGTCGGGATGATTGCGCGCTTGAAGCCCATCTTCTCGGCCTCGCGGAGGCGAAGGGCAGGGCGGTTCACCCCTCGCAGTTCCCCGGCAAGCCCTACCTCCCCGAACGCGATGGTCATCTTCTTAAGGGGACGTTCCCTGAGACTTGAGACCATTGCCAGGCACGCAGCGGCGTCCGACGCCGGTTCCCGGATGCGCACGCCGCCGGCGACGTTCACGAATATGTCCATGCCGGCGATATCCGATCCGGTCTTGCGCTGAAGCACTGCCAGCAGCATACACACGCGATTGTAATCCATGCCGCTGACCTTGCGCTCCGGCATCCCATATGCGCCGCGGCTCAGCAATGCCTGTACCTCGACCAGTATCGCGCGTGACCCCTCGATAGTCGGCAGGACTACCGATCCCGAGCGTGTTTCATCGTGATATGAAAGAAAAACCTCGGACGGGTTGGCGATGGGCATAAGGCCCTTCTCCGTCATTTCAAAGACGCCCACCTCGTCCGTGGAGCCGAAGCGGTTCTTCCGGGTTCGCAGGACGCGAAGGGAGTGGAACTGCTCGCCCTCGAAATAGAGGACTGTGTCAACCATGTGTTCTAGCATCTTCGGCCCTGCGATTGCGCCCTGTTTTGTGACGTGGCCGACAAGGAAGAGCGTGGAGCCGGAGGATTTGGCGACGTTGATGAGCCTGCCGGCGCATTCGCGCAACTGGCTTACGCTGCCCGGCGGTGACTCGACGTCCGGGCGGAAAACGGTCTGTATGGAGTCCACAACGGTGAGTTCCGCGCCTTCGCCCGCGATGGACGCGGCGATAAGCTCCACGTCCGTTTCAGCCAGGAGGCGAAGATTCTGAGTCGCCACGCCGAGACGCTTTGCGCGGAGTTTGATCTGCGCGGGAGATTCCTCGCCGCTGGCATATAGTGTCTTCAAACCAGCGTCCCCGGCCGTCTGGCACATCTGAAGCAGGAGCGTGGACTTGCCTATGCCGGGATCGCCGCCGATGAGGATTGTTCCGCCACGCACACAGCCTCCGCCCAGCGCGCGATCAAGTTCCTCAATGCCGGTGGGGATTCGCGCCGTGTCTGCCCCCTCGACTTCATCCAGTGAGAGGGAAATCGGACGGCGGGCTGTGGGCGCCTGGTTTCTTGCCCCCCAGCCTGATGGGGCGGTCTTGGATACAGTCTTCTCTTCGAGTGTGTCCCACTCCTGGCATGAGTTGCAGCGACCGGTCCAGCGCGGGCTTTCAGCGCCGCACTCGCGGCAGACATAGACTGTCCTTGCCTTTGCCATGTGATATTTTCAGTCGCGGGGGCGCCGCGTCATTGCATGTGCAGGGAATCGGACGAGAACGTCATTGTTCGGAAAAGTTCGCAATGTCCGTCGCAGTAGAGCGCCGTCGAGTTGCCGTTGTGGACATTTGTAGGCCAACTGTACATGCTGGCGTTGACGGGGTCGGAATAGTAAGAACCGTTATTGTAAAATGCTCCGTCCAGGTTGGGTAGCGCGTCCTGCGGGCTGGGGAATGTCACCGCGCTGTGCGCTCTGTGAATCAGGAGGGGCGTCTGTGTCGGGTGCTTGGGACCATCTATCTTGCGCTCGCTCATGTTGACGTTCATGCCGTAGCTGAGGGCGCACAGGCCAAGCTCGCCGAAGTCGGATTTGCACTGGAAAATGCGCACGTCGCCGCTGTTTGATTTAAAATCAACATGATGGCCGGCAATGTAGGAAAAGAGAGCGCCGCGGCGGATATCCGTGTCCTTGGTGACGAGGGGCGTTTCGTCCTCGGCAAATGGGCGGACCCAGCCGGATTTGCTGTCATAAGGATCCCAGTTGGGATCATAGTTGGCATCAGACTGGAGTTTCTGCTTCTTTGGATCGAAGAAATAGTCATTGTCCAGCGGATCCAGTTCGGGGTATTGCGTGCCGTCCCGGTCGCGCCTGATTCTCTGATAACGCTCAGTCGCTCCGCAGTATGGGAGAAGCCCATTGTATTCCATGGAATACATCTGGAAAGCCAGCCCGAATTGGCGCTGGTTGCCCAGACAATCTGCCTGGCGTGCCTGCTCGCGGGCGGAACTGAGCGCCGGCATCAACATTCCGGCCAGCGTCGAGATAATGGCGATCACCACCAGCAGTTCGATTATCGTGAACGCCTTTTGCATTCCTTCCGGCTTGTGAGGCATTACATTCCCCTTCGTCAGAGACGATACGACGCCGAACGACCCGCAGCGTTCAGCCTGTCCACAATCGCATTATAACTCACATGACAATGGGAATTGAACAACCATCCGCCGCAAAATCATATCATTATTGAAAAGCCATGCTTTGAGATCCCGTTCAATGCCGTTTTGACGGAAGTGATCGCGCGGCTATAATCCCGTGGATTTTTCACCATGTCCGGGATGTGCCGATCAGACTTTCTACATCGCAATCAACTGGATAATCTCTCACAATGCAGGAAAATACCGACATTTGCAAACAAACAGGCGATCTTACAGACTTTGATACCGCATGGCGCGAGATGACTACGGCGTCAAGCATTCTAATCACGTCCCACATCAGGGCCGACGGCGATTCTCTCGGTTCTGTTATGGCCGTATGGTTCGCATTGAAGGAAGGACGCAACGCGGACATTCTGATTGATTCGGACATCCCCTATGTCTATGCATCCCTGCCGGGAATAGAACAAGTCCGCAAACCCGGCGCGGCAGACACGACTCAGTGGGATCTTGTCGTCAGTCTCGACACGGCTACGAAGGACAGACTTGGGGATGTTGCGAGACTGACCGAAGGTTGCCGGATCGTGAATATTGACCATCATCCGTCAAATTCAGCGTATGGGGACGTGAACCTGATTCGACCGACGGCAAGCTCAACCGGCGAGATCATTCATCAGATGCTCAAATGGGCTGGCTGCGCCATCACGCCGGAGATTGCAGAGGCGCTCTATACGGCCATACTTACCGACACCGGGCGATTCCTTTACTTCAACACAACGTCATCAGCGCTGCGCGCTGCGGCGGAGCTTGTTGACGCCGGGGCAAGGCCGGAGATCATTGGGGCGCGAATCTACAAGTCCAATACGCTTCCGTTGATAAAGCTTCGCGCGCTTGCGCTCAGCACGTTACGGCTTTACGAGGAAGGCCGCGTCGCAGTGATGGAGATAACGCGGGAAATGTTCCGGGAGACCGGGACGCGTCCGATTGACACGCAGATCTTCGTGGACATTCCCGCCGGCATTGACGGCGTGGAGGTTGCCATGATGATCCGAGACGCCGACCGGGAGGACACAGTTAAGGCAAGCCTACGCTCAAAAGGCTACGTCAACGTGAACCAGATAGCGTCCGAGTTCGGCGGGGGAGGGCACTCCGAGGCTGCGGGATGTGAGTTGCCCGGCCCCATGGAAACCGTGGCGGAACGCCTTTTGGAGGTCATCAGGCGGCATCTAAAGGCGGCTGACGAGAAGCATCGCAGATAGCTTTCAGGCGGCGCGGCGCCTTTTTCGCGCGGGAGCGGAATCCAAGTCATGTCCTGCGTGAGCGCAAAGCGCATACCCATGAACCAGTTAGGGTGAATCATGTAGGGGTCGTTAGCGAAGCGTAAGCGAGCGATGACCCACCGACCAGGATTTGAAGCGCCTACTGTTACATCGCGTGGGTGCAAAGCGACAGCGCGGGTTCTGAGAACCCACACTACATTATGAAAGTATTTGCAATAGGCGATCTGCATCTGAGCTTGGGCGGGACGAAGCCGATGGACGTCTTCGGCCCGGAATGGCAGGACCATCACCTCAAAATCGCCCGGAATTGGCGCGATGTCGTCGGAGCGGATGACATTGTTGCGATTGCGGGCGACGTGAGCTGGGCGATGCGCCCGCCGGAAGCCGAACCAGATTTGAGATTCATCGGCGATCTGCCCGGACGCAAGGTCCTCATAAAAGGGAATCATGATTACTGGTGCGAGAGTAAAAGCAAGGTTGATCGAATATTGCCCGATTCAGTGAGTTATATTTACAATTCCGCCGCCGTCATCGGAGGCATAGGTTTTGCGGGAACCAGGGGATGGCTTTGCCGCGCATCAGATGATTTTGATGAAGCAAAGGACGGAAAGCATCTAAGGCACGAAGATTTGAGACTGAAGACCTCGCTTGATGCGTTGAAGCAACTTGAGTTTCGCGCGGCGATGATCATTATGCACTTTCCGCCATCGCCGGAACAGATGACTTGTATTTCAACGATCTGTGAGAAATGCGACGCGGTTCATTGCGCGTATGGGCACCTTCATGGAGATGATTGCAGGAATGGTTTCAACGGGAAGATTGAAGGAGTGACGTATAGCCTTGTGTCGGCGGATTTCGTGAATTTCATGCCCAGGTTAATCATGGCGGAATGAGCGGATTACAGGTTCGCGACGTGTAACTGAGCGCTTATCTGTCATACCACCTCGATTTTCGGGATAAAGCGCCTTGCCGTTGCATCAGAAATAGATTCCCATACCGGCCTGAATCGCATGTGACTGGTAGTCCTCATACCCGATTACTGTTTCGTATCCTAGAAATGCCTGGAAACGGGGGGAGAATGAATAAGTCAGTTTGATGCCGGGGACATAATAGTCCTTGTCCGGGCTGTGCGCTCCCTCGTCGGCAAGGACATCCACCCGCGCCGCTGACAATACGAGGTAGAAGCGATCATCAAGAAAGACGCCGGCGTACGGCTGGGTTACGACTTCCTGATAAGATTCAGAACGGGTATGCCTGTAAAACCTGCTTCGTAACCTTTGTGAAACGAAAGCATATCCCGCGTTCGCGCCGAACCGCAGTATTCCAATATCCCTTCTCATCCCGATGAACGGGCCTAGCCCGCTTGCGATGAATGCGCGGGTTTCCGACTCGGTTCGTTGTGAAATAATTCGGCGGACGCCAGCTGTATCGTACTCGGTGTAATCCGCGTCGGCGGATATTCCGCCATAATAGCCGAACAAGGCGACACCGGCATCAAATGAAATCGGAACGTTGTCGGATTCCTGTATAACTGTCGCGGCAAGACCGGCATCGTAGCCGCCCAATGCCCATGACAGTTTGTAATCTCCTTCAACGTCAAGTCCTGCCGTCATGAACTTTGCCGCATGGTCGCGGGCGAGAGCATCGGAACGCATCCCGCCCATCCTGGCTCCGACACGCGCGAATCCGAAGACCGGCAGCTTGTCAGTCCGATGTGAGAACATGATGCCCACATGCGCGCCGCCGCGTTCTCCCTTGAACTCCGGCCAGTCTGCCGAATTATTGTCTTCCGTGTAGCGGAAGCCCTCAGCCGATGTGTCGCCTGTCCACATGATTGCCTTATGGTCTCCGTCCTCTTGGGCGATGCGGCTCCAGTTCTGCGAGTCCAGCAGCAGCCCGAATGACTCGCGCGGAAGCCCGCGCGACGGGCCGCATGGGAAAAGGCAGGAGTCTTCAAATACGTCATAAGGGATATCATATGCGTCTTCCCCCATGACAATTTGCGATGACACCGCCATCAGCGCGGCGCATGCGCAGATTAGTCCGAATATCCTCATTTGGCCTCCAGTGCGCCTTAACGCTTTCGTTGCCATGACACGGTTCCCAGGTCGCTCACGTGGTCCTGAAGCGCCTGGAACAGGACGCGGCGCATCTCATGGTTGTCGTCAAGCGGGCGCTCCTCGCGCGGGTCTTCCTTCAGATTGTAGAGCCTTAGCGGTTCGAATGGGCTATTCTGCAAGAGCTTCCAGTCTCCCTTGCGCGCGGCGTAGTAATCCCGTCCGCCGTAGCGCGGGCCGCCCTCGCGCCGCACCCAGAACAGGAAGCGATCCTCCTCATCCTGCGCCTTTCCCATGAGAGCGGGCAGGATGCTGCGTCCCTCGATCTCATGCGTGAAACTTGCTCCGCAAACTTCACAGATTGTGGGGAAGATGTCCATAGTCATGGCGATCCGCTCGGAAGTCGTCCCTGCTGGAATCCGTCCCGGCCAGACGGCGCACATGGGGACCTTGATGCCGCCTTCGAACATTGCTTCCTTGCCGCTGCGCAGCTCCCCGCATGTCGCCCCGGCGTTCAGGTCGCCGCCGTTGTCGGATACGAAGAAGACCAGCGTTTCGCCTTCAATTCCGGACGCTTTCACCTGCTCGATAACCTTCCCGATGCAGTCGTCCATGTGCTCGATCAGCGCGACGATTTTCGCGCGTTTCGGGTCAATGCCTTTCTCTCGCTCCGTCACCTTCTTCAACCATTTTTCAGGAGGTTGTATAGGCGCGTGCGGGGCGTTGTAGCAGAGATAAAGGAAGAACGGCTGGTCTTTCCCGGCTCTTTCCCGGATGTAGTCGCTGGCCCATTGTGTGAATAACTCCGTGGCATGACCTTCCGGATCAATCTCCCTGTCCTCAAGGCGCATGTAATTAATGCCGTGACGCCTGTGATTGAAATAATCGTCCATCATGTCGCCCAGGAAACCGTGGAAATGATCGAATCCGCGCTCGTTCGGTAGATCGGGCGATTCCAGCCCGAGGTGCCATTTCCCGACAAGTGCCGAGTGATATCCGGCTTTCCGAAGAACGGAAGGCAGAAGCACAGCCTCAGGGCTGAGACATCCCCAACTGTTCTCACGATGCGTTCTGATAACTCCAGGTACGCCGACGGCGTCGGGATATCGCCCGGTCATCACGGATGCCCGCGTGGGGGAGCAGACTGGACAGTTTGCGTAAAAGTTCTCGAAACGCGCGCCGCTTACCGCAAGACGGTCAATCACCGGCGTGCGCATGTCCTTGGCGCCATAGCAGGCAAGGTCGCCGTAACCCAAGTCGTCAACCAGAATCAGGACAACGTTTGGTTTGGCCAATTTCGTGATCCTTTCCGCTCGAAGCTCGCCAGGGAGACAGGCGGCTGCGATTCCGGAACCGATCGTTCCGAAAAGCTCCCGCCGGGAAAGCGCTTTCGCCTCAATGCTCATCACCAGCGCGCCCTGTGCTCCTCGGCCCACCCCAGAAGGCGATCCACATTTACCGCCGCGTCGTCAAATCGCAATTTGCCGGAGAAATAACCAAAGCACTGGTGTCCCTCGCTGGCAAGGACAAGCAGGTTCATGCCGGACAGGTGCTCGAAGAAGGGCGTGAAAACGAGGTCGAGCCGGTCGGTAGCCTGCGTCCGGATGCGCCAGGGTTTCTTGAAATCGCTCCTGTCGTAGGCGAAATCAAGGTCTTCGCTCAGCTTGTGCAGGCGACCGTTCAGCCACATTCCATTCTCATTGTAGCCGGTTCCGTCGGTCCACTTCGCGCCGAGGTTGAGTCCGATGAGGTCTTTCCCCTGGTATCCGGATGCCGACGCCCAGTTCCATGTAGTGAAGTAGGGCCAGATGCCGCGCCCGAAGTCGAGACACGCAAATGAGCATGACGGATCGGCATTGTATGTCTTACCGCCGATTCTGACGCAACCGGTTGCCGGTATGCTGTTCTGCTTGGAGGTGAACTGGAATTGCCGAGCGCTCCACGGGATGACGACATTGAGGGATTCAAGCGACACCGGGCGCTCAAAGGATAGATCGGCGCTGACGGCCTTGCCTTTGATGGACGGACAATTGAAGGCAAAGCGCATTCCCCCGGGCTGGTATTTTACGGTGAAGTTCCATCGGCGGCGGCGTATGGCAATGTCCGCCTCAACCTTGTCGGGAAGGCGGCAGTTCATGCCCAGCGGAGTCACGATGCCGCCCTCGACGAGTTCGCCGGTGTCAAAGTCGAGAAAGTAGGCGAATGACAGCCCGATGTAGTCAACATCGGCCAGCGTGGCGGAGAACAGAAAACGCTCGGACGTAACGCACCAGTAGTTCCAGCGTTTCTTGCGCAGCCATGCGCCATTGAGGTTGCAGTCATGCAGGGGCTGACGCGACCAGCCGACAGCGTCCGGATTCAGACCCCCATCCGGGGCGCAGAGGCTTACCGGGCTGGTCAGTTCGCGTTCCTCGTATTTAGCCATGGCATTTCCTCCTGGAAGTATATGATAATTCCACTAATAAGCGAATATCACGCCGTATTTCATATGGGACGGCGCGCATCCGCCAATACTTCTCCTGCATGAAAAGGGCGGTCGGCATGGACTTCTGCGTAACTCTTTATTCGGACAAAAATCAGGCCAGCCTTCCCAATCTCCGAACAAAACTCATCCTCGGTCGAAAAGTAGTACGCCGGTTCGCCGGAGATCGTTGTGAATCGTCCTTCAGGATCATACCAACTGTCCGGAGCCATCTCAAAACGTTCATGAAATCCGATGTTCGCGAGGTGTGCTGTGGCGTAAAGAAAACCTCCCGGTTTTAGAATCCTTGCGATATTTGCGAAGCAGTTACGCCGGTCATCCTGGTTCGTGATCATGTACAAAACCCCGCCATCGTATACAACGTCGAAGAAATCAGCTTGGAATGCGGCAAGGCTTGTGATATCGCCGATTTGGAATTCGGCGAGGGTTTTCTCTGCCGCGTTCTTCGCATTCGCCCACGCTACGGCTTCCTTCGAAATATCAATGCCAAATGCGTGGAATCCCATTCTGGCGGCAATGATGGTTCTGTTGCCGGCCCCGCAGCCCAACTCGAGAAAGTTACCTGCCGCGGTCAGTCCGTTGCGAGTCAGGAAATCCCGCAACTCGTCTTCAGTCCCAGTATAATCGTCCGTCCAGCCGGGACTTCCGGACTCGCGCCGCTGTCTGTATCGCTGCTCGATTCTGTTGAGTTTGGCGCTGCCTGCCGTCGGGATACCTGTATTCCGGACAACAGTTTCCGTAACCTTACGCTGTCTGTCCTTACCGGATGATCTCATTCCTGGGATTATCTCTTCTTCATCAACCATACCTCTGAGCACAACGTCCCCCATCCGCCGGTGTTTCGCCATATGGTCAAATCCTGCTCGGCGCCAGTTCCGACACCTTCCGACTTCCGGAACATGATCTTCAACTTCCCTGAACGGGTGGCTTCCGCCGGTATGTCGAACTCGAAGAATCGGCACTTGCTCGGTGGCAGCTCCAGGTCTTTTGCCAGGCAAAAATCGTTGGCGTAAATTGACTGGGTTGTCTGCTTCTGGAACATTGCATAGCGGGGGAGATAGACGGGGCGCAGAAGCGTAAATCGCGCGCGGTACTGCGCTTCAGGATCAAGACCGTCATATTCGAAAGTCACGCCCTGATCCTCGACTGTCGTGAACGCCGTGTTTCGCTGTGAACGGCGGTTGTATTGGGAAAATCCCCCGTCGCCGTAAGGCCATCCGTAGGTCAGATGCGGCGAATTCTTCGGATCTCCCGCGTTGTCATAGAATCCGCCTTCTCCTGCGTCTTCATAATTGACAATGCGATCAATGATGCCTTGCCGCTCTTTCTCTGTAGCGTCCCGCGCTTCCTTGAGTTGCTCTTCCAGCCAGCCCAAGCCGACAAGGTCGAGATCGAGGTTGAACAAACCGTCGTTGTTCATGCCGAATATCCGGTCGCTCTCTTCGCCGATTCTTTTTGCCTCGGCGCGAAGTGCCTTCATTTCGGCAGTTTCAATGTCCTCGCTCATGCGTTCCTGCGCTTTCTTGATCGCCCCGACCGTGTCCCCTGATTTCAAGGATTCGCCGAGAATTCGCTCCACGTCCGCCTGAAGCGCAAACTGCCGCGCTTCGCGGTGTTTGATGTACTTGTCCAGCAACGCCTTCTGAAGGTATTGCCGCCATAGATAGTTCTTCTCAAGCTGGTCCGGCGGCGTCATCCCACCCGTTTTGCGGATCATGTCCGGCAGGCGGTCAACGTCAGCCCGATTGTCCCCGCAGTCGTCAAGATTGTCCTCGTGCAGGAAAAGAGCTTCCGTCATCAGTCCGGCGGCATCAGGGCCGAACCATGTGCGAGCGTACTCGCGCGAAACCTCCTCGGCGCTCTGATGCGGTGACCAGAGCAGGCGCTGCCAGATCCAGGTGTTCATGTGGTCGTGGTGGCCTTCGGAATAGGCGACGTCGCCGATGGCGTATCGCATGGTCTCCTGGAAAATGCGGTGGTAATGTTTCGGGCGCGCGTGGAATGTCCGCCGGTTGTAGACCTGCGCGAACGCCGGGTCCGGACGCTTGTCATAAATCCAGTGATCCCAGGGTGGGGGGACCTCCTGATCGCGGTCCGGGATCAGTTCGTGGTCCATCAGCCCGTATTGCGAGTAGACCCAGTGGGTCAGGTCGGTGAAATGAACAATATCAATGTGAGCCGGGAGTTGATGAAGGATTTCCTGGAGGTACCGCTCGTTCGGTCCGAATCCCGGATGATCGAAAAGGTCAATCCGGTGATCCTGTCGCCGCCCGGGCATCCATCCCATAGCGTTGGAGCCGGGGCCATAGCAGAAGGCGTCCATCCAGTCGGGTTGCGTTTGCTTCAGGTAATCGAAGATGGCCTGATCGCCGGCATTATCCAGCTTCTGGTTGGCCACAAGGATTTTTGTTTTGGGGCTGTATCGGCGGACGATCTTCGCCATGTCTTCGACAAGGCGGATATAGACCGCCCCGAACGGGCGGCAGCGATCGCACTCGCACCCGCCGCCGTCGCCTGACTTTATGCGCAGATAGTCGCACGGCAGGCAGTTTTTCCATCGCGCTTCCCATGCGTCAAGCAGCGCCTTACGGGCTTCCGGTATGGATGGGCAAAGGTAATTCTGACGCCCGATGCCCTCGATGGCCCGCCACTCGGGAGGCCCGTCCCCGGTGTTGGCAGAGCAACTGTTAAGTACGTCGAGTCCGTAGGATTTGATGAAGTCGTATTTGGATCTGTCCTTGCTTGAGGAAGCGCCAAGTTCGAAGGCGTTCGCTCCGGCCAGAGCATAGTCCAGAACAGCCCTTTGCCACTCGTCCGCCGTCCAAGCGCGGGCGCCGGTCAGTTCCAACATGGTGTGCCCCTGGGAGACAATAAGTCCCCTGACCTTGAAGGCAGGGGCGGTGCGGATTTCCAGATCGGAAGAGAAGCTGATCCTGCCGCCGCCGAAGGTCATCCGGCGGAGTATCTCGCCTACGGCGTACAGCGCGCCGCGCTCGTCAACTCCGGCGGCCATGATTACGGTTCTACCGGGTTGGGAGATGGTCTTCAGGACAAAGCCTTCCCCCCCGGGGTTCCTTGTTGTGGGAGGCGGGATTTTATTTTCTGCGAGAATACTGGCAATCCCGGAATGACGCGCCGGGACGCCCAGGTAAATCGTCAGGATGCCGCGTTCTGAGGCAGCGGGGGGCTGGTTTTCAGGAACCATGGAAACGCGAATGCCGGACTGGTCCGTAATCCGCTGAACGAGCAATCGAGCGACGCGATCCTCGATTTCCGTCTGCTTTTCCCCGGTGACTACAATTACGCGATCGAAGGATTCCGCCATGGCGACTCCCAGGAGCAGCGACCATAAGAGGATGATTCGGCTGGTTTCAAACATCCGGGATATGATAGCGCGGTGGAGACGATGTTCAATATCCGTCCTGCACCGCAAATGCGGAACATTGATTAAAATACCGGCCTCCCGCTACCGTGTTTTCCATTATATGTTGCCGCGCCGAAGTGGATAAAATCCAACTTCCAGATTGCGGAATTACATTTCCCGGAGCTTTCGCCATAGGAGATGCAACCCATGATCGAAGCCATGCTCGACGATGCGCAAAAACGGCTGCGGAGCGAGGTCAGGGAATTCGTGAAGTCCATCCCCCGCCAGATGCTCCTGGACATGGATGCCGAGAAGATACGGTATCCTCACGAATATCTTCATGAGGCGGCGGCACGCGGACTTCTTGGGCTTCGCTTCCCAAAAGAATACGGCGGACGCGAGCTTGGCTGGCGCGATGAGGTCATAGCCCTCGAAGAGATCGGAGCGTTGCCCCTGTCGCTGGGCTGCTTGTATTCGCTGGTCAGCATCTGCGGCGAGGCGCTCAACGTCTTCGGCACGGAAGAGCAGAAGCGCAAATATCTCGAACCGACCATTCACGGCAAAATGTGCTGCGCTGAAGCGTTGACCGAACCCCGGGGCGGTTCGGACTTCTTCGGAGCGACCACCGTCGCCCACAAGGATGGCGACAGCTACATCCTCAACGGCCAGAAACGCTTCGTCGTAGGGGCGGAAGGCGCGGACTACTTCCTGGTCTACGCCAAGACCAGCCAGGACGGACCCAGTCATCAGTCGCTGAGCATGTTCATAGTCGAGAAGGACATGGGTGTCCAGGTCAAGCACGTCTACGGCCTGATGGGAACGCGTGGCGGCGGGGCCGGGCGCATACTGTTCCGCGATGTGCAGGTCCCGGCGCGCAACATCGTGGGCAGGGAGGGTCAGGGGGCTGAGATTTTCTACCAGATGATGATCCCGGAGCGCATGACAAGCGCGGCGGGCGTTCTCGGTATTGCGCGGAGCGCGTTGGAAATTGCCGCGCGATACAGCGAGCGTCGCAAGGCCTTCGGGCGCAGGATACGCGACTTCCAGGCGGTCAGTTTCAAGGTAGCCGACAGCCTGACGCGGTTCGACGCGGCATCCTCCCTTGTTCACACGACTGCCGTCGCCATAGATCGCGGCGGGGATGCGAATCTTTCGCGCAGGCTGGTGTCCGAGGCGAAGAAGTTCGCAACTCAGGCGGCGTGGGAAATAGTCAATGACGCCATGCAGATACTCGGCGGGATCGGTTATACCAATGTTTATCCCATTGAACGGATGCTGCGCGACACGCGGCTGGCCATGATCTGGACGGGCACAAACGAGGTCATGAATCTGATCATCCAGCACGAGTATTATCGCGACGTGCTATCCCGCCCAAAAGACGTCCGGGACGTCGAGGCCGACGCGCCGGAGGCGCTGGTGGAGGATGAGAAAGTATTCGAATAGGCCGGAAACCGGTCTTTGAGTTTGTTTGGACTGAATTCACGAGATTAGGATGCTGACATTCAGGGCGCTGTCTGGATGGGAGAAAACCATGACCGGCGGAAGAATGAAAGGCCGAATGAAAACGGAATATTCCATTGTCCATGCTCGCCGGCGATTAGTAACGCTGGTGGCCATCCTCTGCTTATCCCTTGCAGCATGCACCTCCAACGCTTACCGGGGAACCGTCGTAGACCAGCAGGGCAAAGCCCTCCCGGGAATCCAGGTGAGTCTTTGCGGTCCCCGCGACGAAGCTACCGGGCAGCGCGCAAACCTTGGGCAAGCCACAACGAATACTGACGGGCGCTTTGCGATTCATTTAAACGGTGAGTTGCCTGAACTGCTGACGCTTGGCGGATCGGACGGAGTCGGTCGGATGCGCCTTGATCCGGCCATGCCCATACCGGAAATCACCTATCCCGTTCGAACCACCATCATCCTTCTCCACGACAACGATCTCCACTTCAACTTCAACCACATCGCGCAATTCACTTCCGCGATAGAAGAAACGCGGAAACTTAATCGTAATGTTTTCCTGCTCAACGGCGGCGATATCTTCATACGCCACCGCGAAAAATGGAATGTGCAGACGAATGAGTTTTACGCAAGCAATGCCAGGACGATGATCGCTCATATGAACCGGCTCGGTTACGACGCGATGGTGTACGGAAACCACGAGATGGATTACATCAACGGATATACCCGTGATGCGCTTGTCGAGGCGAATTTCCCTCTTCTTGCTGCAAACATCAAGTCTACTACCGATCTCCTGCCCCAGCCTGCGCCGTACGCCATTCTGACGACTGATAACGATCTTACAATCGCCGTGATGGGGCTGGCAACAGCCGTGGCCAAGCTCGGCGTCCATATGCGCGATCCCATTGAGGTGGCGCGGGAGAACGCATCCCTGGCTGAGAAGCATGATGTCTTCGTCGCCTTGACGCACATCGGCCACACTACAGACAAGAAACTGGCCGAGGCTGTTGCTTGTCTTGACGTCATCATCGGCGGGCACTCCCACACGAATCTTGAAAAAGCAATCATGGTCAACGGTGTATTGATTGCGCAGACCGGTGGAACGGCGGCAAACAGTTCCGCGCCTGTAGATCCGAAACGCCCCAAATTTCTCGGCAGGATCACGCTGACGCTGGATAACGGCAGGATTGTCGAAAAGCACGGCGAGGTTGTCGTTTTCGGCGCAGAGGCATCGTCCAGCGGGGTCCGAACGTCAGGCAACGGCGTGGAAGTTCGGACTGTATTGCCGTTGGAATGGCGCGGGCAAATTTCTCAGCATGACAGGTGGTGACGTCTGTCGGCAAGCATGAATCAGACCTGAATATCCGACCGGGCGCGGAGGGGCGTTTTCACTTGCCGCATTCCCGCGCCCGATCTTATAATCTGTAAAGCAGGAGGGAAATGACAAGAATGGGGCGCGGCGGTGATCGGCATGAATCCGTGCGATGGGTTCATTGTTGATTCATCAGGCAGGTTGCGCGAAAACGAAGTTTGATAAGCCTTTCAGGCCGGTTTTTGCGCGATCAGGATTGCGAAGGAGGGAACTTGGCCGGGCCTGAGAACGTCAAACTGGTCATCAGCGATGTTGACGGCGTCCTGACGGACGGAACCGTTGTCTACACGGAAGGCGGAGAGCAGATAATGACCTTCTGCGTGGCGGACGGGGCAGGATCGGCCTACCTTGCCCGGGCGGGCATTCCCGTTGCGCTCATGTCCGGTAGGAATTGCCGACCTGTGGTTCATCGCGCCCGGGAGATGGGCATACGCGAGGTGCGCATGGGGCTTGAATCGAAGACTGAAACGCTCGATGAAATCCTGAAAGAGTTCGGAGTCGGCTCCGACGAGGTCTGCTACATCGGCGATGATTTCAAGGACGTTCCCGCGATGAGGCGGGTCGGCTTCCCGGTAGCCGTTGCGGACGCCCGCCCGGAGGTGAAGAAGGTTGCGGCATGGGTGACGGAAGCGCGCGGCGGGCGGGGGGCATTGCGGGAGGTTGCAGAACGCATACTGAGGGCGCAGGGAAAGTGGGCCGACGTCGTCAGGAGGTATGAGTTGCCCGATCAGCCATGAGATCGCACAGACTGATACTGATCCTTGTGATTGCGGCGTGCGCGGCGGTTTTTGTCGGCACGCTGATGCGCACAAGGCGCAACTACGCCGATCCCGATGCCGCCGGGAACGGCAAGGCCGGTTCGCCGGCAGTCAACGGCAAGGGACCGGGAGACGGCGGGCCGTCGCAGATTGCGGATTCGATATTCAGCGCCGAGGGGGCGATCAACAACAACCTTGTGACCGTCGAGAACTTCAGCCACGACATGATCTCCAAGGACGGCTCGAAGAAGGAGGGGACGATAACGGGGGAGAGCGCCGTCGTGGACAACGTCCGCAAGATAGCCGAGGTGAAGAATCCGAAGTTGACCTGGCAGCCGGAAATAGGCGGCGACAAGAGGGTGAGTAAGCCGGGGACGATGACGGCGGTCAGGGCGGTGCTGGACCAGCAGAATCTGACGGTGAGAATGTTCGACAAAGTGCGTGTGGTGACGCAGGACGCTCTCATCGAGGCGCAGGACATGGAGTTCAACCTCCCGGCGCGGTCGCTGACGACCGCAAGCGCGCTGAAAGTGATACGCTACAAGGAAAAGGACGGCGTTTATCCCGACGATCCCGGAAGCGAGCAGACAATGCGCATGGACGCCGTCGGGGCGGATATAAAGGATGAGGGCGCAAAGCTAAAATTGATTTCCGATGTGCGAGTGAAGTTCTACGAGGTCCCGCCGGAGATCACAGAACGCATGCTGAAGCTCATGGAGTCAAGCGACGTCAAGGCCAAAGGCATTGACGAGAACATGGAGATTGATTTCCGCTGCTCTGGCCCGCTTGAATACACGAGGGACACGAAGACGCTGGTTATGGCCAATGACGTGGTGGGGAACGCTCCGGAGCGCGGGCTGTTCTGCCAGCGATTGACGGTTACCCTGGACGAATTGCCGCCGTCGCCGGGCAGGAAGTCGGCCCGGATGACGCTGAAGCAGTTCACGGCGGAGGGTAAGGTCGTCATCACCCAGGAGCAGGACAAGATCACCGGGGATACGCTGAACTGGGAGAATAATCTGCAGATCGCGACTCTTGAAGGGAAACCATGCAGGATCACGCGGCCAAAGACCGAACTTGAGGCGTCGAAGATAAACTTCTACCAGAAATCGAAGCGGACGACTCTGGCCGGGCCAGGCAAGGTCTTGGTGGAACTTCCGGAGAAAATCGCCAAGGATACGAAACTCCCGTCGGCTTCCGAATCAAGGCAGGCCGAAATCTTCTGGAACGACGAGATGATCTACGACGATCAGGAGAAACGGGCTTTCTTCTCGAATGGGGTCAGAATCCAGAGGGGGAGCGACTCGTTGAGTTGCGATTCCCTGTCTGTGACCTTCGACCCGAAGAACGACACGTTGAAAGAGGCCAACGGGCGCGGCAACGTCAAGCTGGGATTCAAACCTAAGGACAAGGACTCGCTTGTCGGAACGGGCGATGCGTTGACGTGGGACGGCCAGCGCGGGATGTTCATCCTTATGGGCGAGACTGGACGAGAAGCGCAGATCGCGCAGGGCAGCCAGTCGCTGAAATCCCGCCATATTGAGTTTGCCGAGAAGGATTATACGCTGAAGTGCGTCGGACCGGGATTTGTTCGGATTCAGGACAAGAGCGACGCCGCAAAAGGGAAGAGCGGGGGCGAACTTGTTGACATCAACTGGCAGAAGGAAATGAGCTACCAGGGGGAGCCGATCCCCGTCAGCAGGTTCATCGGTGACGTGAAGGCGTCGCGTGGGGGGGACGAACTGGCCTGCAAAGAGATGACCGTCACCTTCCTGAAGGAGAAGCAGGAGGTGGATACGATCACATGCAGCGGCGAATCGAAGATAGTTTCAAAGGGCGGGTTGAATCCGAAGACAAAATCGGAATCAGCAAAGAAGATCGCCGGCAAGCGCTGGCTTCTGAGCACAGAGAAACTCCTGGTCCGACCGACGAAGGGAACTGTTGAGATACCCGGCCAGGGAATATTCAAGACTATGCCGACCGCGGAGGACCCGGCGAACGACTCGATTCAATGGGGCGGGAGCATGTCCTTGGACGAGCAACTGGGGTTGGCGAAGTTTCAGGGTGGAGTGAAAGCCGGCATCAGCGCCAACACGCTGGATTGCGAGACGTTGACGGTGGAATTCGCGCGGGAGGGAAACCTCAAGCGGATATTCGCCGAGGACAAGGTTCAATTCACGCATCCGGACGAAAAAACGAAGGAGCTTTGGAAATTGAACTCGCGCACGGTCGAGGTGACATTCACGGCGGAGGGAAAGCTCGGTTTCTGCGTCGCGCGGGAGAGGGTGCAGATCGAGCATCCGCAGAACAACATGCGGTGTGATGTTTTGGAGCTTGAGTTTGATCCGGCTGCAAAGACAACGACCAAGGGCGCGGAGGATTTCGTGGAAAGGCCGCCGCTGAAATCAGGGCGCGCGAAGGGCAACGTCTCAGTGAAGTTCCTGGGAGATGTGGCGCGCGAGGGCTATGGCGATGAGGTGGAATGGAACGCCGAGACGGAGATGTATGTTCTGAGGGGAAGCCCCGCGGAGGTCAGACAGGGGGGGAACCGTATGGAAAACCCGGAATTATGGTACGACGCAAAGAATCAGCGGATGCACGCGCCAAAGAAAGATACCGGGCCGGGCAGACCGGGGAGAATCGAGTTCACGCCAGAATAAGCTTCGCGCCGTTTATTCCCACGGACGGAAGCAGATTTTAACGGCTTCCTTGCTTTTCAGCATCCTGACGCCGGCGGCATAATCCGTCAGCGGCATGGTGTGCGTAACTATGGGGCGCAGATTCAGCTTGCCGGTTGTTATGTACGACAGGGCTTTCTCAGCCGCCGGGCGATTGTGCGGCGTATAGCCAAGCAACGCCAGCCCGCCCCAGTGACGGGTGGAATAGTCAACGGTCTCCCTGAGCACGCCGAATATCGCTATTGCGTCGCGCGTTCGGTCCATCAGGAATTCGATGGACGCCTTCAGACCGGTGCAGTCTATGGCGGCGTCAAGTGATTTCGGGCCATAGCGACCGGATGGGAACGTTTCGGGATTCGGTTCAATGGCCTCGTCCGCGCCAAGCGCTAGAGCCAGTTGTCTCCTGGCGGGCAGCGGATCAATGCCTACGACTTCCCGCGCGCCGTTGGCTCTTGCTATCTGGATGGCTGCCAGACCTGCGGGGCCGAGGCCGGCCACGCCGAAGCGCTTCCCGGCGACGGCGTCCAGTTGGCGAAGCCGACTGAACGAGACCTCGACGCACATGGCAAGCTCCAGCGGGGCGATGGCTTCCGGCTCAAGGCTGGACGGGATTTCGATGACATTCTCCACCGCTGCGCAGACGTATTGCGCGTAGCAGCCTTGCCGGTGGTGCCCGGCGTCGCGCCACGCGGCAACACGTGTCCCCGGAAATGGACCTGATGTTCCGGGGCCGAGTTTGACTATCTCGCCCATTGCTTCGTGTCCCGGTTGTCCGGCGGTGTAGGGATAACAAAGCTCCGCGCCGGGAAACATGGGGATGCCGTCCATGATGTGAATGTCCCAGTGCGGGCAGGTTGTCACGGCGATGATCTTCATCAGGACTTCGCCGGGTGGGGGTTCGGGTATCGGAACTTCACGGATTATCGGTTGTCCGGGGGCAATGATATGCAGGATTTTCATGGTATCCATCGCGGTTCCAATCATTCGTGTTTTGAATTAGTTCCAGTCCAGTATGACGCCCAGCGCGTTTTCCGATTTTGATGCTATGAGCGCCCATGCCTCCGCGGCCCGGCTTACTGGGAAGTGGTGGGTGATGAGGGGGAGGGTTTCGAGGTAGCCGCCGGCTATCAATTCGAGCGTCTTGTCCATGCGGTCCTGCGACCACCCGGAGACGAGGTCCACGGACAATTCCCAGCCTCTGAGCGGCTGTAACGGCAGGGCGTCGTTCGTGCCATAGAATCCCGCCGAGACGATGTGACCGTATTTGTTCATCAGCGGGAGAATCTTCTGGATTGCGGCAATGGAGCCTACCGTGTCAACGGCGACTCTGACGCCCTTGGGCAGGAGTTCTCGAGTTCGCTGGACCCAGTCGCACTGTTTTTCGTTGATGATGTGGCGGAAGGAGGATGTGCGGAACTTCGACAGGCGATCATCGTGGCGTCCGACCATGACCACGTCCACGCCTCGGAGCGAGAGCGTCTGCGCGGCCCAGTGGCCGACCATGCCGTCGCCGATGACGAGCGCGCCTTCCGCAGCCTCAATGGGCGCGCGGGCGCCGCAGTTGTATCCGACTTGGGTGAGAACAAGGCCTGAGAACGCGAGAGGATCGCGTCCCGCCGGCAGTTTCCAGATTTGATGGCGCGGGCTGACGGAGGGCGAGACCTGGCCGCCGTAGTCGGCGAACATTCCCTTCACCTTGCCCATGGCGCAGAAGACAGTTTCTCCGATCCTGAGGTCTCTGACTTCGGAGCCGATCCATTCGATTACGCCGATTTTCTGATAACCGGCGATGATCGGGAAGGGCATGGGATCGCCCGGCCGGAAAGGGGTATCGCCGGCGATTCGCTCCCCGCGCAGGAAGGAGCCTTCAGTGCCGTTGCTTATCCATGAGTGGGTCACGCGGACCACCACGTCGCCGGGGACTGGGTCGGGACATTCGACCTTGCCGAATTCGACTTTATTTGGAGCCGTGAAGATTACGGCGTCTGACTGCATGATCTTTCTCCATGTGAATGTAGCGTGTGCGGAAGCGTGGAGCAATCCTACGGCATTGCCCGACTGCGCGGCATTAATCTACCTTTTCCGGGGTCGGGAGCTTCTGATCAAACCAGTCCGCCATGTCGAGAATCTCGTTGGCGATTGTTATCCAGGGGTGCTGGCCGCCCTTCTTGATGATGAGTTTGGCCTCGTTGCCGTTGTCCTTGAGAACCTTTACAAACACCTCGGATTGCTGTAAGGGGACCAGCGGATCGGCTGTGCCGTGGTAGATCAGGAACGGGGGTGTCTTGCCGTTGACCATGCGGGCGGGCGAGAGTTGGCGCGCCAACTCCCTGATTTCATCCCTGCTGTGGTTCTCGAATCCCGACGTGTAGAAAAGTTCCTTAACCTTCTCATACGGCGGTTCCTTCCCGTCCCAGTCAAGGAAGTCCGTAGGCGGGAAAAAGACGCCGACGGCCTTCACCCGTGTGCTGAAACGCTTCAGCGGATCGGGCGAGTCCGGTTTGCCGTCCTGTGGAGTCACAGCCAGCAGGGAGGAAAGATGACCGCCAGCGGAAGAACCCATAAGGCCGAGCCTGTCCGGGTCAATGCCGTACTCCTCGGCGTGGGCCTTGATATATCGGACAGCAAGCCTGCAATGGTCGAGCATTTCGACCCCGGTGAATTTCGATTTCGAGCCGGGCCTGATCGCAAACACGGTGTATTGCTTCGCGCAGAACATGTGGTACATGCAGAACGCCGTGTGCATGTCAATCTTGCTCCGGTCGGAGTCCCATCCGCCGCTTGCGATGTGGATGATTCCAAGCCCCTTGCCATTTTCGCTTGGCTTGAACGCTTTTTTGAGTCCCTTGCCGGTCGGGCGGAAAACGTCCATGACAAGTCCGACGCCGTCGGTCTCGCCGTAGACGACGTTCATGATCTGCTCGTAGGGCAAATCCTTGTCTTCTGCCGCTGAAATCCACGCGCAGCAGGTCAGAACGGCGCATATGAGAAATGAGAATGCCCGTCGTTGTGCGATGTTCGTCATGTTGCGTTCCTCTTTTCGTTCATCGTGGAGACGTGTGATTTATCGCCTATTTCCTTTCGCGGCGGGTGTAGCCAGTGTTTCGTCAAACCAGTCGGCAAGGATCATTATTTCGTTGGTTATGGTCAGCCACGGATGCTGTCCGCCTTTCTTGATGATTACCTTCGCCTCGCCGCCCTGTGCCCTCAAAGCCTCCGCTATTCGGATTGACTGTTGAAAAGGGACGAGTGGGTCGGCGTCGCCGTGGAAGAGAATGAAGGGCGGGCATTTGCCCTTGATCTGTCTCAGAGGCGAAAGCGCGGTTGCCATTTCGCGTATTTCATCTTCGCTATGATTGCCGAATCCACCGGTGAAGAAGAGCTTGGCGATCTTTTTCCTGGGGGTGGTCGGGTCTTCCCATTCGATGAAATCGGTTGGTGGGAAGAAAACCCCGCAGGCCGCAAGGCGGGTGTCCGGTCTTTTCATCGGGTCCCCAGCGTCGGGATTGCCGTCCTCAGCAGTCACGGTTGCAAGGCATGAAAGATGCCCGCCTGCCGACGATCCCATTATGCCGATCCTGTCGGGGTCAATGCTGTAATCGGATGCGTGAAACTTGATGTATCGGATCGCGGTCTTGATGTTTTCAAGCATCTCCACTCCGGTAAATCGCGACTTCGATCCGGGGCGCACGGCGAATACCGTGTAGCCCCTGGCGCAGAAGATGTGGTACATGTTGAAGGAGCGATGGAGCGTGATGATCATCCGGTCGGAATCGAACCCTCCGCTGGCCACATGAATCACGGCAAGTCCTTTGCCCCTGTCGCCCTTTTCATAGAGTTTGATGATCCCCTTGCCGGTCGGGGTGAAGATATCCATAAGCAGACCGCAACCCCATCGCTCGCCATATACAATGTCCATTTTCTGGTCGAAGGGGAGTTCCTGGGCGCTTATATATGCGGCGATGGAAAACGCCGAGATCAAAAAGACCCCTGTTCGGCTCAAGCGACGCAACTGAATTCCTCCATGCGTAATAACGTCGTAGTCAACGGGACAGGATGCAACGATGTGGCTTGTTTCATCTGAAATACAGTATATCACGGCGCATGAGAAACATTGCGGTTCAATCCGTCTGACGACGCGGCAGCAGGTTGTGGAGGAGCCGTATGACATTCTCCCCGGCGATCAGGCGGATGTCTTTCTCGGTGAAGCCGTTGCGGAGCAATTCGTCTGTGATTAGCGCCATGCCGGCGGCGTCGAACGGCGTTTTGACGAAGCCATCAAAATCCGACCCCAGGGCAACGTGGTCAGCCCCGACGGTGTCAACCGCATGGCGGATTGATCTTACGATCGCGGGGACTCCGCCCTTGCCGACCGCGAAGCCGAAGAACGTGATTCCTATGATCCCGCCGGCTTCCGCAATCGCCTTTATCTGATCGTCCGAGAGGTTGCGCCCGCAGTCGCGGCATGAACGCAATCCGGTGTGGGAGACGAGGGTGGGCCTGGACGCGATGGAGAGGACGTCCTCAATGGTTTTCGGCGAGGAATGGGCGAGGTCAACGATCATTCCGAGTTCTTCCATTCGTTTTATGCATAACTTGCCGAATTCCGTCAATCCGCCTTTATTAATCCCGTGCGCCGAACCGGCGACGTCATTATCGAAAAAGTGGGTAGGTCCCATCATCCTGACGCCGGCGTTGAAAAGCTCGTCAACGTTTCTGAGATTACCCTCAAGGCAATGCATCCCTTCGCAGCCGATAAAGCCCGCGATCATCTCCCTGTCCCCGGCGCGGGCAAGCAGAAAATCGTCAAGGTCTTCCGATGTCTTGATAATTGTGAATTTGCCGCCTGAATGCTCCTGGGCCTTGTGCATGAGCCCGGCCTGAAAAAGGGCGCGTTGCAGGAGGCTCCCCCGCGTCTCAACAGGACGCCGCTGGGATACGATGAGCGCGGTGCACATGTCTGGTGAATCGGATGGGGTGCGGTCGAAATTCATGCCCAACGGGCTTTTTGTGACGATGGTGAATGACTGCAGGGCGATGTTGCCTTCGCGCATACGCGGGAAATCGAGATGGCCGTATGAGTGCCTTTCGCAAAGGTTCCGGTCCCACATGAGCGAATCGGAATGAAGGTCAACGACAGTCAGTTCGGCGTGGAGCTTCCGGGCTGCTTCAGAAATTTCATATGGCGCGCGCTCGGCGGCGCGGTTCGCAATACGATCTATAAGGCGGTGCGCGATGCGTATGAATAGCATCACGGCTATCAGAGCAACCGAAAGCAGTATCAGCTCATTCATATGGGAAATACCTGTCCGGGATGAAAAGTCATGTCAGCCCCGCCTGATTCTCGCTTTTACGGCGACGGCGGCCATCTTGGCCTTGCCCTTGATGCCGCCTTCAAAGTAGCCGTTGACCAGGTTGCGAGAGTCCTCGGCGCTCAGAACATTTTTGGCGATTTCAGCCGTGGTCTCGGGGCTGATGACGCCGGAAACGAGTTCACGCCCGGCGCTCCTTATCGCATCATGCTTAAAATCGAAAACGCCGGGTATGCCGTAGACCGCCGCGCCGGGGATCAGAATCTCCCCCGCCCACGTCCATCCACTGTTGTCACACATGAGCTTGAAATGGGCGCGCATGAGATCGAAATGCTTCATTTCCGGAAATCCGCAGGATGATATCAGAACCGCCTTCGGGCTGAGTTCATAGCGGCGCGGATGCCGCGTGACGCCGTCCTCGCCGGGGATCATCCACGGCTCAATAACGGGGATGAAGCGGTCAATCATGGTCTTCACCGGGCCTGGGAAGCCCCAGACGTAAAGGGGGGCGGCGACCAGCACGTATTGAGCGCCTTTATATGCCTCCAGAACAGGCGCGAAGTCATCCTTCTGCGCGCACTCGCCGGGCGTTTGACGCCAGCAGGAGAAACAGGCCATGCATGGCGCGACTTTCATCTTGTAAGCATAAAATTTCGTCAACTCGACGTCGCCCATGCCCTGAACGCAGAGATCGAGCATCCTGTCCGTGAAGGACCTGGCGCGGGGCGATCCGGAGATTGCGACTACCTTTGGCTTGCTCATTGATTGCTTTCCGGTGGTTCGGGGAAGTTCCAACTGGTTTCGATTTCCGACTGCTTCTTCTTCAAGGCTGCTCCGCAGGATTCGCGCACGACGAGTTCAGGCTCCAAGGCTTCCACCAAGGGGGCGGCGGTTGACGTTCCCATCCTACGCTTCAAACATTCGACGATCCTTGAGGCGAGTCGTCCGACGGGGATTCTGACCGTTGTGAGAGGCACGGGCATATATGGCGCTGTGGGGACGTCGCCGACGCCTACCAGACCCATCCCGGACGGAATCCTAATACCGTTGCGGATCATCAGGGTCATACAAATCTCTGCGCAGTGATCCGACCATGCAACCATGGCGTCCGGCAGGCGGCGCGATTTGATGACCTCGGTGATCGCTTGTTCAATCTCTTCCATGCTTGGGCCGGCTATCTGAATCTGAAGCCGGTTCTCGCTGACTCCGGCCTCCTTGAACGCTTCGCGGCAGCCCTCCGAGAGCGAGTTGCCCTCGTATTGAGAACGTCTGAGTGCCATTACTCTCCTGTGTCCGAGGTTGAGCAGGTGCGAGCAGGCCAAACGCCCAATCTGCTGAGGATCAACAATGACATGGTCGGCCCATCCGGGTTGAATTGCGTCGGTTATGACCGGAATGCCGGCCTTCTGAGCCTTCTGGAAAACGCGCGGGAGGACGCCGCCGAAATTGACAATCGCGTCTATCTCTCCACGCATCGCGCAGTTCAGGATGTGCTGGGATTCCTCCTGATCAACGCCGAAGGCAACGTAAACGCGCAGGCCCGTTGTGCGGGCTATGCGTTGGAGATGAACGGCAAGCTGGGGGCCAAGCTCATTGAGCGGGTCCGGCAGCAGCAGGCAGACGCGATTGCCGCGTTTTCGCCGCACACTTGCCAGAATCGTCTCAGGCTTGTTCCCGAGCTTGCGGATCAGCCCCATCAATCCCGGCATGGGGCGCGGGTGCGTTGTCGGATTCTTTGACATTGTGTCTCACCGTGCAACAGAGCTTATGCCAGTTCTCCACGGAAGCCCGTAGGGCTGAGAATCAACCGTACCTGTCTGCGGCAGACCGGACACTCGAAAATGTCGCCCTCCTTGGCCTGGGGCGCAAGGGGAACGTACGTGCTGCAGAACGGACATGATACCGAAGAACCTTTGGAGAAGTAATCCTGAAGCACGTTGTTGATGGTTCCGGACTCCCAGACCTTGACGAAGGCGTCCAGCATGACGGGATCGAAATGCTTTCCGCGTGCTTCCACCATGCGCTGGATGGATTTGTCCGGGGGGACGGCAGGCTGGTAGGGCCTGTGGCTGGTCAGAGCGTCGTAAGCGTCCGCGATGGCCAGCAGGCGGCCCTGCTGCGGTATGGCTTCGCCTTTCAGCCGTCCCGGATATCCAGCCCCGTCGAATCTCTCGTGGTGACGCAGGACGTAGGGCACAGCGGCCGAGAGAAATTTGATGTCGCGCAGCATCCTGGCGCCGATTTCAGGATGGAGTTTCATCTTTTCATACTCCTCCTGAGTCAGCGCAGCGGGTTTGCGCAGGATTCCGTCGTCAACGCCGACCTTGCCGATGTCGTGCAGGACGCCGCCAAGCTCGACCTCGGTCATCATTTCCTTTTCCCATCCAAGCTCGGTCGCCAGAGACCGGGCGAAATGGGTCACGCGCCATGTGTGCCCAACCGTGTAATGATCGCGCGCCTCGATTGCGTTGGCCAGCGCCGTAACGGTCATGCCGTACGTCTGTTCGAGTTCCCGCTTGCGGGCTTCGATCTCCTCAAGATGAATTACGTTCTGCACGGCCATTGCGACGGGACCGGCCATGGCGCAGAGCGTTTCAAGGTCCTGCTGGTTGAACCTGTGCGACCCGCTTCGTGAGTCAACGTAGATGGCGCCAAGCGTTCGGCCCTCGCGGCTGAGCGGCGCGCAGATTGCGCTGCATATCTGGAGCTTGGCAAGGCTTTCAGCCTCCTCAAACCGTTCGTCAACCCTGGCGTCGGCGGTCAGTACCCCGACGCCGTCGCGGATGACCCGGGATACTATGCTGCGGCTCAATACGATCCTGTCGCCTTGATGCGTGCGCGACCTTCCTGCGGCTTGCCGCGGCTCCTCATCCTCGCGCGAGGTCAGGAGCACGGCGGCGTTCTCGCAGGGGAAAAGCTCCATCAGGAAATCGAGTATGCGCTGGAACAGAACGTTAAGATTCTGTGCGCTGAGTATGGCGCTGTTGGTTCTGAAGAGCAGTTCATACCGGGAACGCAAACGGTCGAACTCCCGCTCGTTTTTGCCGAAACCGACGGGAAGAACGAGCGTTTGTGATGGGGCGACGTTGGCAATCTCGCGTTCGGAATCCGAAGGAGGGATGAAATCGAGCCTCGAGTGAAAAGATTCCGTTTCCTCGGTCACAAGGTGAAATCGGAAACGGACATCGCCAATGCTGATTTCGTCATTGTCCTTGAGATTAGCCTCCGCGATTCGGGTTTTGTTAACGTAAGTTCCGTTGTGGCTACCGTGGTCTCGGAGAATGTAACCGTTCGCGCCTCGTTCAATGGTCGCGTGGTTGCGGGAGACCGTCGGGAGCCGCAGGCTCAGGTTATTGGTAACGTCGCGCCCAATGCCGAATCGCTCCCCCAGGGGATATGCCTGCCCGGCGAGTTCCCCGTTCAATGCGATCAGCTTCGCGTTTTCCTGAAAGGCATTAGGCATCGAAGCTCCCATTTGCGGATTCGAGTCCTGAGAGGCCTGCGAATCCAGACGGCTTAATCATAATATTTGCCGCCGGATGGTTCAACCGGCGGGTATTTTGAATCCAGATGGATTCGATCAACAATAATGCCGATACGCGATGCTGCGTAATTTGATACATTATACAAAAGTCGTTAGAAATATACGGGGGGCAGTCATGGGTGCGCTTCCTTGGAGTGCGTAGGCTTGCCTACGCCTTGCTGTAGCGCAAGCTTGCTTGCGCGATGCCAGATCGTGCAGGTCCAAGCCCCGGCAAGTCGGCAGCAAGACGCGCCTGCAAAGCAGACGACCACACTCCAAGGTACGACCGTGCGCATTTCAGTGACCCCACTACTTAGAAATCCACAGTGGTTGCTCTTTTATTCGTTCGTGCTGTCGCCTTCCGCCTCGGGAGTCGTCTCTGAGTTGGGCTTGTCCTTATCGTTCCGCTCTATTTTTTCCCGCTCGGTTCGCATCTGTTCGAGAAATCCCTGGCGCAGTTCGGGATCCTTTTCGAGTTCATTCATTTCCTTGTTCACAATCCAGACTGTAAGAATCATAATCCCTAGGTAGCCAAACGCGACCAGCAGGCACCCGCTCAATATGGACGTGGCGAATATTCTGCTGAACAGAAAAGTGAATTTCAGAGGAGCGCCGCAATGAGGGCAGGTTTCGGCGCGAACGCTGACATCCTGATTACAGTCGGGACATTTTTTAAGTGGCATTCTGGCGGCTTCCCAGTCGAATTCGCATGTCACAGACAAACTGATTTACAATGTTATATTCTGACTGTATTTCCATGTATGGAACAGTGTCAATTCTTTTTTTGGTAAAGGCTTAATGCCTGCGGAATAATCTGTTATCTTGCATTCGCTTTCATTGAAGACCGATAGGAATCGAAATTTCGCCTACGAAGCAGGCAAGGGCTGTAAAATGTGCCATGATGAACACGCAAGTATCATAGCGTTTTTAATCCTCTGTGCCGCAACCGTTGCCTTCATTCCGGCGTGTCAGGAACCTGTACAAGTCAGACAGGAACCCAAACCTGACCCCGTCGCTCATGCCATGCGCTCGTTGCGCATGAACCAGATTCAGACGATTGCAACGCACAACAGCTACCATGTGCGCCCCCCGGCAGCTCTTTATTCTCTCGTCAGGCGCGCTAATTCTGAAACGGGGGAGTGGGACTACAGCCATGCCCCGCTCGACGTCCAACTGGATCGCGGCGTCCGCAGTTTCGAGCTTGACGTTCACAACATCGCGTCAGGCTTCGAGGTCTTCCACCTCCCGCACCTTGACGAAACGACCACATGCAGAAAATTCACAGCCTGTTGCGAGCTAATCAAAGACTGGTCTCTGAAGAATCCCCGCCATGTCCCGATCATCGTGCTGGTTGAAATCAAGGACGAGGCCGTCCAGTTGTCTTCAAAAATACGCCCCATTGACGAGAAGGCGCTTGATCGGCTTGACGCGGAAATCCGGTCGGTTCTCGGCCCGGATGACCTGATCACGCCCGACGACGTCCGGGGCGACGCCTCGACCCTGGAGGAGGCGATCACGATTCGGGGCTGGCCGCTTCTTGACGATGTTCGCGGCAAAATCATGTTTATCCTCCATGAGGGTGGTTCGAATCGAGAGATGTACGTGCGCAATCGCCCTTCGCTTCAGGGCCGGGCGATGTTTATCCGTTCTGATGAAGGCCGTCCGGACGCGGCGACTCTGGTTGTTGACGGCCCCGACCTTGAGACCATTCAACGGCTTGTGAAGAAGGGATACATCGTACGGACGCGGGCCGACGCTGGATTGCATGGCGATCCGAAACGCCGCGATACGGCGTTGTCATGCGGCGCGCAGATTGTCAGCAGCGACTTCCCACCGGGCGAGGCGAACGCGACGACAGGATACTGCCTGCAATTTCCGGAAAGACTTACTGTTCGCGCAAATCCGGTGATCGGGCCACCGGAACTTGCGGGAGTTGAAATTGACGGGCATCCGTCTGGAATGGAACCGGCCGCAGAAAAGATTGAAGCGCCCCGCGCACAGCAGAGAAAGGAGCGGGAATTGGAGCTGAAGGAATACCCGATGCAGTCAATTGCGCCGACCGTTACAGCGATACTCGGACTGAAATCCCCGGAGAAGGCGGAAGCCGGTCCCATGGAGGCGATAGTGAAGGACCTGGCAGGCGTGGAGCGGGTGGCGGTCTTGGGGGTGGACGCGATGGGAATAAGCATCTGGCGACGCTGGCGGGAACGTATGCCCTACCTGTCCGGCATGATCGAGAAGAACAAGTCTCAGGTCAGGGCAATAATGATCAGCAAGACGCCAGTTAACTTTTCCTGCATGGTCACGGGTGCGCGTTCCGAAGTCAGCGGGATATATGAGAAGACCGATAGCTTCGCGTGTGAAACAGTCTTCGATATCGTGCGCGCGGCGGGCGGGAAAAGCGCCGGAATGGGAAGGCGCAACTGGACCGGCGACGCGCTGTTGGGGCGTTTCGCCGACTTCTCGGCGCAGGGCAAAGCCGAGACTGACGCGCAAGTCGAGGAAATGCTGCGAAACGTGATTGAGGGACATCTTCCGCGTTTCGTCATCTGCCAGTACGGCGACACTGACGAGGTTTTCCACGCAAAGGGACCATACTCAGAACAGGCTGGCGCTTCCGCCGCCGGGGCGGATGCATGGTTGTCCCGAATGGTTCCATACCTGACCGGAAAGGGATACGGCGTCATAATCCTGGCCGACCACGGCCAACACGAGGCGAAGTGGAAGGGAGGAGGACTGATAAAAGGCAGTCACGGTGATGACACCGACGAAGACCGCCTCGTGCCGCTGTGCTGGACGAAGTAGGGCGCGGATTCTGGAGTGCGCAAGCCAAGCCCGTCTTCGGGCTAGCTTGCGCCTTTATCCCGGCAAGCCATGCTTGCCGGGGAAACAACAGACGCCGGAGCATGGTTCCGGCTGCACAAGGCGGCAGCAAGACTGCCGCACTCCAAAGGGCGGCGCAATCCACGCCGCTTTTCGTGAACACGGAGAAAACCAATGGGCATCAGCATCGGTCTGGTCGGACTCGGAGCTTTCGGCAGCGAATTTGCCGATCTCTTCAAAAGCCACCCTCTTGTGGATCGGATAGCGCTCTGCGACATGGAGCCGGAGCGCATTGCGCGCTTCGCGAAGAAGGAATCATGGCGGGACAAATTCAACGAGCGCGACGCCTACGACTCGCTCGACGCGATCTGCGCAAGCGATCTGGATGCTCTGGTCATCATCACCCAGCACTGGCTCCACGCGCCGCAGTGTGTTCAGGCGATGGAATCCGGCAAACACGTCTACAGCGCCGTGCCCGTCATCACCATCCCCGACAGCGATGAGATTCTGGAATGGTGCGACAGGCTCGTCAGAACGCATGAACGGACGGGAATGCGCTACATGCTCGGCGAGACAACATACTTCCGCCCGGAGGCCATGTATTGCCGGCGGAAGGCGGCGGAAGGGTCGTTCGGCAATTTTTTATTTGCCGAAGCGCAATACTTCCACGACGTCGAACACGGCCTGCGCGGGGTCAAGCAGCACAGGCTCGTCGGCAAGGCGGGGCTGGAGTGGATCGAAAAAAGTGCGGATTACCAGCGAAGGGGAATCCTGAGCGGGCCGATGCACTATCCGACGCATTCAACCAGCGGGCCGGTCTGCGTGATGAACGCCCGGGCGCTGAAGGTTAACTGTCATGGCACGCCCGTTCCGTCAGGCGATTCATATTTTGACGACACGGCATTCGGCAACGAGACCGCGCTTTTCAGGATGAGCAATAACGCGACGGTGAGAATATGCGAGTTCCGTAACTGCGCCTTCGCAGGTACTGAGTCATTCAGCATTTACGGTACAAAGGGGTGCTACCTGAAGAAGAACGGGCATAAGTCGGAGGATACCTGGCAGGACCTGTGGTCTGAGAAATCATTGTCTGTGGCGGAAATGCGCGATCCGCTGCCGCCTGAAGTCGTTGAGGCGTTCAGAAGATCGGGGCGTGGTGATGACTTCTATGGCGGGCACGGCGGCTCTCACGCATATCTTGTTCACGAATTCGTTGATGCCATAGCAAATGATCGCCAACCGGCAATCAACGTCTATGAGGCGGCCCATTATATGGCAATGGGAGCCGTGGCGCATAAGTCGGCTCTCAGAGACGGCGAGACGCTTGATGTGCCCGATTGGGGCAGGGCAATGTAGGGTGTGCAAGGCCGCAGGACTTGCACACGCGGCAGTGCGACCCTACAAACTGGAAGTGCCTGGTTGGGCCAGGGCAGATGAATGAGCGCTGACGCGCGCAGGAGCCTTGCTGGAAGATATATAGGGCGGGTCGTTAGCGAAGCGTTGACCCGCCAAACATGGCTCAGAATGCTACTCGAGATTCGTGTGTCTTTCACTGAGACGTTTCTTGGGGATACCTTCACGCTCCAGAATTGAGTAGACCAATGCGTCAAGGAAAAGAAAAACGGCCTCCTCAAAAAGCGTGTTATTAATAGGGCCGAGGACATACTTGTAAGCTTGGACCACGCTGCGCTCTGTGACCGGGACGATCATCACGTGGTCGGCGAACTCGGTGATAGGCGACTTTGGAACCGCTGTGATCGCGACGATCTCAGCCCCCGCGTCGCGGGCGATTTTCGCAAGCTGGAGCGGGGTCGCCGTCGTTCCCGAACAGGATATCGCCACCATCACGTCGCCCGGTTTAATTCGCGGGCATGTAGCCTCTCCCGGAACATGGACGTCCAGCCCCATCTGCATAAGGCGCATGGCGAAGCTTTCCGCCACGTATCCCGACCGCCCCCTGCCGATCACAAAAACTGTTTTTGCCTTCAGGAGCCTGCCGGTCAGTTCTTCCGCGGACGCGACATCCATGTCCTCGAAGAGCGCAGCCATGCCTTCCAGCCGCGCCTTCACGATCTCCAGCACATTACGATGGTCCTTTGTCCTTCCCATTGTGGTCTTTCCTAAGTTGTTCCCATCGCATGAGTTCTGACACTTTTCCAAGCGTCAATCCCTGGTCAATCTCCGCCATCTCGCGATGCTCACGCTCGACAACCGCCTGTGCGCGGTTTATCACCTCGACCGCCTTTTCCTGCGGTATCACAACCACGCCGTCATCATCGCCGATTATCCAGTCGCCCGTCCGGATGTATTGTCCGCCAATCTTAATCGGTACACCGATTGCGCCCATGCCCTTCGGTTCCCCGGCGCACGGGGTGACGAGCTTTGCGAACGCAGGGAAGCCCATCTTCCTGATTTCCGCAATGTCGCGTATCGCTCCGTCAATCACGATGCCGGACAGTTTGCGCTGGATGCAGCTCATCGTCGCCTTCTCGCCCCAGACTGCCGGCGGATCGCCCCCCGCGTCAACGACTATCACGTCGCCGGGGGAGGCATGGTCAATCGCCTCAACAGGTTTCGCCCAGTCGCCGGGGTATGTCCAGACGGTCAGAACGCGCCCGTGCATCCGCGCGCCGGGGACAATCGGGTACACGCAATCAAGCGCGCCGGAGTTGTGGAGCGCCTCGGTGACGTCTGCGGCGGAAGTTCGCGCAAGGACTTCCGCCAGCCCTTCCGCCCCTGCGCGCTTGAAGTATGTTGTTTCAATCGCCTTGCCGGTTTCCATGGCAAGCATGATCGCCCGGGCGGCGGCCTTTGCGTCGGGGGATTTCGTGATTGCGCCGCCGACGATGACGATTGACGCCCCGGCCTGAAGCGCGGCGGGAGCGGTCTCGGAATTAATTCCACCGGCGACGGCCACGGGAATCTTCGCGACAGCGGCAATGGCTCTGAGATCGTCCAGTGGAAGCGCGCCGCGCATCTGCATGTCTATCGGCGTATGAATGCAAAGGCAGGCGACGCCCATCTCCTGGACCTGCTTCGCGCGTTCGACCATCTTGTCAATCGCGCCGACGCCCAGAAGGTCAACGGTGATGTGCACGTCGTATCGCCGGGCGGCCTCGACGCATTCGGATATCGTCGCGTCTGATGCCGCGCCCAGGACATGGACGACGTTGGCGCCGGCCTTTGCCGCGCACTCGGTCTCGGTGCGCCCGGCGTCCATGACCTTCATGTCGGCTATGATGGTTGCCGAGGGGAAGCGGCGGCGCAGTTCACGCACGGCATTGAGGCCCTCGCTCTTTATCAGCGGCGTCCCGGCCTCAAGCCAGTCAACCCCGCCCGCTGCGGCTTCCGTCGCCACTCTGAGCGCCTGATCCAGATTCACGAAGTCCAGCGCAAGTTGCAGTGTCGGTTTCATAGATGCTCATCCTTGGATTGCGGCAGCCATGCTGCCGCCTTGTCGTTGTTATGGATGCGGCGGCAACGCGCTTGCAAGCGCGACGCCGCATCTCTTGTGCATCCATTCTCAATGATCCGCATTTGAATATACGTCCTTACAGCCTGCGCTGCAATTGCAATGTGGCGGTTATAGCGCATTGCCATATGCAGTGAATATGTCATCATATGTCACTACGAATCAGTATGATATGTCAGTCTGATGCAGCGCGGCTTCATGGGATTCAATCCGCCGGTTGCGAAAGTAGAGTCCGATGTCCATCATCACCATCGTCCCGTTGATGCAGTAAAGCGCCGTGACGATGTCGTAGCTGTGCGTAATCTTGTGCAGCACGCCGGCAATGTAACCGATCAGAACGATGAAGAGGAACTGCACGCTCTTTCCCGCCGTGCGACGGGAGCGATACGACTTCAGAATCGAGAACGGCCACGCCGCCCCGAAACAAATCAGCATTGTTATTTCGAAGAAGCTCATTATGTTTTGCTGAATTCAGTAAATGAAGTCCTCTGTCAATACCCCTTGTTCCAATCCGGCTCAATGTCTCTGGCGCTTTCCTCTGAGATATAGCAATCCGTCCTCAGCGTCTGGTGTATCGAGGTCGGCAGCCGGGGGGTGACGGGGCCGTGGACGCACAGGCGCGTGATCATCCGCTGCCACGAAGTGCTCGTGCCGTGGACGGTGATCGCGTGCATGTCAATGCAGTTGCGCGACGCGATCACCTCCGCCGGGCCGATGGTCGCGGCCTTCGGGGGGACGAGCGCGATGTCGCCGCTCATGCCGAAGCTGCCGTGAAGCGAGTTCTGCGCCAGCGTGAAGGGGCTGAGGGTGACTATGCGCGTCCCCATTTTCACCCACTCCTCCAGCGGCGCGTCGAACTCCGGCGCGTCCGGCTCGATGAACGCCAGATGTCCCGTCCAGCCCGGACCGGTGTAGCAGCCGTCTGCCCCGCCCTCGTCGGCTATCATCTTCCCATACTGCGGAATGACGTCATTTGTCGGAGCGTGAAACTGGCGGCGCGACGGGCGCAGGTCGGCGTCAATGCGGTAATAGAAGTTTGAAAGCATCGCCCGCATGAAACCCTGCGGCCAGTCCTCCGGCGCGGTAACGCCGTGCTCGTTGGCGTATTCGTCCATGGCGAAGCAGTGCAGCCGCTCGCAATTGACGCGGAACTTGTTGATGAGATACGCAACGTGGCGGTAGCTCGGCACGGGATTGGGCAGGATGAGGACGCACTTCTGCCCGGCGTCCGCTGCGGTCTTGATGCGATGAAACATGTCCGCGACGAGTACGAACTCGATTTCCGACGCCTGCATCACGCGGATGCGGAAGTCGGGGTTCGGGTGTTTCTCAATGTCCTCTCGCTTGATCCTGCGGACGCGTTCGAGGGCTTCCGTGTCGCGGAAGGGGACGTATCTGGATGGGCTGTAGTTGAATTCCGTCATGTATTTCTCCCAGCTTTGGGACGGGACTGGTCGCGATTCTGTTTCACGTCGCCGCTTTCCAGGTTCTCGCGCTTTGAGTCCGATGGTTGCGCGATCTTCGGAATCCTGAGGTAGAAATCCCGCAGGTCATTGACAATCCGAACCGCTCTCTCGATCTGAGTCATTCCTCAATCCCTCGATGTCAACCTGATCCTGTGGGGAGTTTCGCAGTAGTTTCATTTTGATGATATCATCCCTTGAAGCGACCGGAACGGTTCCAGCTTCGGATGCGGACAAAACGGCATTATCCAGTATTTGCAGGTGGTCCTCCCGCCCGGCGAGCAGGACATCTATCACAAGTGTCTCTTCACCAGTGACCTTGAGAAGACGGTGGAGTGTCAAGCCGGTGTTTTGAACATCCACGGCTCGGCGGACTCGATGTAACCCAAGCTACTCAGGCATCTTCTAACCTTATCAAGACCTTCGGGATGGATCATTATGTCAATGTCTCTGGTAAAACGCGGTCTGCCGTGGAAGGCCAGCGCGATGCCGCTGACAACCGCATACCTGACGCCGTCACGGTTGAAGGCGGAGATTGCGGCTAAGAATTCATTGTAGAGTTCCATCAGCAGTTTCCTTCCATGCGCGTCAGTTTATCACGCGATGCTTCCCAGGCAAGACGGTAATAGAATGGCTTGCGATTGGCAGAAAGGTTTTCAACGGCTACAATCTCGCGCGTGAAAAGTCGGATTCAGCCAATAGAGCGCATAGCCTACAGGAAACGACCATGAACAAGGAAAAACTGTCCTCCCGCGAGCGTGTTCGCCTGACCTTCTCCAACCAGGAAGCCGACCGTGTTCCAATCGGCTACTCTGCCAACGGCGGTATTGACCGGCGGCTCAAGGAGCATTTCGGCCTTAAGCCTGACGACGGCGAAGGGCTTGCGAAGGCGCTTGGCGTGGACTTTCGGGGCGTTGGCGCTCCATACGCCGGGTCGAGGCTTCACGAGGATATCCCGGAGCGCGGCGTAAAGGTCAACAACTGGGGCATTCACACCCGCTGGATCGAGCACGAGAGCGGCGGATACTGGGATTTCTGCGACTTCCCGCTGAGAGAAGCCACCGTCGAGCAGGTGGCCGAATGGCCGTTGCCGTCTCCGGACGATCATGACTACTCCGGTATCGCGGAGGCATGCAGGCGTTACGACGAATACGCCATCAACGGTTCGGCAGGCTTCGGGGACATCATCAACGGCAACGGGATGCTGCGGAGCATGGAGCAGACGCTCGTTGATCTGGTCACGGACGATCCGGCGGGCCTGCTGCTGGCCGACCGGCGGATGGACATCCAGATCGAGACCACGCGGCGAATCCTTGAAGCGGCGAAGGGGAGGATTGACTTCGTCTGGATGGGGGAGGACCTTGGGACGCAGATCGGCCCCATCATCAGCATGGAGACCTTCCGCAAACACATCCGCCCCCGTTATCAGAAGTACTGCGACATGGTGAAGGCATACGGCGCGTTCGTCGTGATGCACACCTGCGGGTCGAGTAGTTGGGCATACGAGGACTTCATTGAGATTGGAGTTCACGTTGTTGATACGCTTCAGCCGGAGGCGGCGAAAATGTCGCCGGAATACCTCAAGAAAATGTTCGGCGGACGTCTGGCCTTTCACGGCTGCATCAGCACGGCGGGGCCGGTGGCCTACGGGACGGTTGACGAGGTCGTGGCGTATTGCAGGCGGACTCTGGAGATCATGATGCCGGGCGGGGGTTACTGCTTCTCGCCGACGCACTGCCTTCAGGATAATTCTCCGACGGAGAACGTGGTAGCAATGTACGATACAGTGATGAGGCACGGATTCTTCCCCGGATCAAAATGAAAAAGCGCCAAACAAATAAAGAACAAAAGGCTGTGATCCTCCTCAGCGGTGGTATGGATTCCGCCACTACGCTGGCAGTCGCTGGAGCGGAGGGCTTCGAATGTCATGCGCTGACAATTGATTACGGACAGCGGGCGCGGGCGGAACTGAAAGCGGCGCGGCGGACGGCAGCCGCCCGAAAAGTCAAGCGGCATGTCGTTTTGAAGGTTGATCTTCGGGCCTTCGGGGGTAGTGCTCTGACGGACAACATTGAAGTCCCGTCTGCGGAAGAGAGCAGTGGAATCCCGGCGACATACGTTCCGGCGCGCAACACCGTTCTGCTTTCGCTGGCGCTTTCCTGGGCTGAGGCGCTCGGCGCTTATGATGTCTTCATAGGTGTGAACGCGATAGACTACTCCGGCTATCCGGACTGCCGCCCGGAGTTCGTAATGGAATTTGAGAAATTGGCCAATGTCGCCACGCGGGAAGGCGTCAGTGGGAGGAAGTTCCGCATACACGCTCCGTTGCTGCGCCTGACAAAATCGGAGATCGTCAGGCTTGGCGTGTCGCTTGGAGTGGATTATGCTTTGACATTAAGCTGCTACAATCCCAAGCTCGACGGACGACCATGCGGACGCTGCGCCAGTTGTGCCCTGCGCGAGAAGGGATTCAGCGAAGCCGGAACCGATGACCCGCTGACGAAAAGGAAATGACATGAGAATCAGATCGCTTGTTCTTCTCCTGCTTTTTGCCGCCGTAACGATGTTCAACGCCGCGAGTGGATGGGAACTGAATTCAACCCCGGACAATTCAAGGCAGGCGCTGACGCCGGAATGGGCTTTCGGCCTTTGGTGGTGGGAGGACGATGTTAACAAGGAAGAAGTCATATGGGATTTCGTCAACGGTTGCGAGAAGCACGATCTCCCCATCGCCTGCATCATGATAGACAGCCCGTGGTCAACGCTCTACAACAACTTCGATTGGGACACGAACCGCTATCCCGAGCCGAAGCAGATGATTGACGAGCTTCACGCCCGCAACATCCGCGTTGTCCTCTGGATGACGTGCATTCTCAATCACAAGGATTTTCAGGCAGACGCATGCGGGACGGACAAGGAAGACGTCTACAAGGAGGCGCTTGAAAAGGGCTACCTGGCCAACGACGGCAAGCTGATGAAATGGTGGAAGGGGAAGGGCGGGTTCATTGATTACACGAATCCGGAGGCGGTCGAGTGGTGGCATCGGCTGCTGGATCGCGTCCTGGACATGGGCGTTGACGGCTGGAAGTGCGACGGGGCGGCGGAACTTTTCTATCCCCCGTTCGGCGCGAAATGCAAGAAGGGCCACGTCGGCACGATGGATTACGTGGATTACTACTACGGCGACTGCTACGAATACCTGCTCACGAAGAATCCACAGGGCGCGACGCTGGTGCGTTCGATTGACGGCCTCGAATACAACATGAGCGGACGCCACGCGATGCGCAAGCACGCCCCCGTGACGTGGGTCGGGGATCAGCGCCACTGGTGGACGGACAAGGGCATGGACATTGCCATCGCGCAATGCTTCACCGCGATGAAGTGCGGATACAGCGTCATCGGCAGCGACAACGCGGGGTACCAGAGCTGGGGCAAGAGCAATCTTATTGACCGGACGCTCTTCCTGCGCTGGAGCCAGTGGAGCGCGTTCATGCCGTTGTTCCTGAGCGGCGGTCATAACGAGCATCGCCCGTGGATGTATGATTCAGAGGTTTTTGAAATCTTCCGCCGTTACGCATGGATGCATGACGAGATGAGACCTTTTTACTACTCGCTCGTTCGAACGGCGCACAACGGGGGGCCGTGCCTGTTCACGGTTCTTCCAGGAGAATACACCTATGGCATGGGCGGGCAATTTCTGGTCGCCCCGATTCACGAGCCGAAACCCAAGCGAACTGTCGAGTTCCCTGAAGGCGACTGGCTTTATTACTGGGACAATGACGTGAGATATTCAGGACCGCAGAAGGTCGAGTTGACGCCACCGCTGAAGGATATGCCGGTCTTCGTCCGAAGCGGGTCCATCATCCCGTTGAAGGTAGAAAGAGAATATGCTGGTCATGGCTATCGCTCCTCTGCCGGATGGACGACGCTTGACGTCTATCCCGACGCCAGTCGGAAAGCGGAATTCAAGCTATGGGCGGCAACGACTGAAGATAACGCCACAGACCTGGCCTGCGAGATGACCGAGACCGGGAATCTGACGTTGAACATTTCCGGCGGAGTCGAAAGAGGTTACATCCTTCGCGCGCGCTATCCGTTCAAGCCCGGCGAAGTTGCGGTCGCGCGCGGCAATGAGAAGGAGATTCTTCCGTGGGTGAGTTACGAAGCGTGGCATACCGCGGAAAAGGGATGGCACTACGCTGAGGGAGACAAGCGATTGTGGGTGAGAGTCCCGAAAAACGCCGGATGCTCAGTCGTCGTGACGTCAAAATCGCCGGATGCGGATGATGCAAAGGGCAAGCAAAAATGAGGAATGTCATCAACCCGCTGTCGAGAGGTGTGGACATCGCGGGATTTGACTCAAACGAGGCAGAGGGAGTCGCAAATGGATAAGGTCAGCAAGCTGATTGTATGTCTGTTCGCTTTAGTTGTGGCATTGGGCACAGGCTGTCGCGCCCGGAGTGAAGCGCAGAAAACAGCCCGGAGCAGTGATATCAGCAACGCCAAAAACGATGTTGAAAAACAGATGAGCAAAATTGAGATAAAGATCCCAGATGAATATCTGGAAGGTTCAGGATTACTGCCGAATGCTTCCTTCGAATCTGGGGATAAGACGCCTGACGGGTGGGAACTGCAAGGCGGGCTGGGCGCATGGTTCACAGGTGGGGCTGCCGGTGCGCGGGCAATTGCCGTTACGGGCAAGGGCGAGGATTCCAGCTTCTGGGTCTGCAAGGACCTGAAGTTGAAACCCCGGACGACTTATCGCCTGGGTTTCAGTCTCCGACGCGAGCCTGGCGCGACATCGGGTTGCGCAATAACAGGTTTGAGTTGCTGCAACCGGGATTTCACGCCGGGTGATAAGTGGGCGACTCGAAGTTTCGTCTTTGTTACGCCGAACAGCATGGAAGGCGTCTACCTGAGATTAGGCCAATGGCACGCTGACGGGACATATCTGTATGATAATGTGAGCCTGGCGGAGTCGTCGCCTGTGCATTCGCGCAGCGGTGACATGGTTCTTGGCGAAGGCGAGCGCATTGAAAACGGCGTATATTACTTCAATGCTCCGCTTAACTCAGAGGGATCGAATTATCATCGCTGTCTGGAATCGCATACAGCCGGATTCAACAGTTATCGCTGGGTCTTTTCAGGCGACAACTTCGTAATCTATAAACATGAAGTCGCAGGTTTGAAGCAGGAATCGGCAAGCGTTGAAATAAATGTGGGCTACTACGAGAAGGGAAACCTTCTGGTTCATGCATCCGCCGGACGCAAAACCTGGACTGAGATTGGGCGCATCGGCTCACAAAAAACGGAAACCTTCAAATTGCCTTCAGAGATGTTCCCTGCTGATGCCGTCTACATCCGTTTGTCAATGATGGAACCCGGCGCAACACGGGAGGACTCCGCGCCGGGAGCATTGCAGGTGCATGGTTATTCTTACGAGGCAAAGGCTGCAAATCAGGTTGCCGATTTTACAGGAGCTACGCGCTATTTCGACGTCCTGCGGGACACCGGCGCGCTGAAGGTTGTTCTGGATTCTGTTCCGGCCATGGAGCAGGAGGACAGGACAATCAAAGGTCGGATTTCATCTACCGGGGCTGGAATCGTCGCGCCGTTGTCCGTCATCCTTGAGACAAGTCATGCCGGCGCAGCGCCCGGGCAGGCGGTAAAGCTCATCGCCGCAGATGTGTCCGCTGAAAAGGAGTTCAGCCTGCCGTTGGATGCCGGTGGAATTGGCGTTCATGGTTTGCTGTTGGCCGTTGCTGACGCGAAGGGACAGATTCAATATCTGGCGCGAAGTAGTGTTTATGTCCCGTCGCTATTGGCATCGGATTATGGATACGCAGTTTATTCAGATGAGAAATGTGACCTCTGGTGGTGCGAAAGCACATACAAGATCAGCCGCTTTCGAACAATCCCAAAGGAGCGGGGGCCGGTTGTCCGAATCACTGCCGCCAAGGATGAATACGAGCCTTTCCAGATTGCGATTCGACCAAAGAGCGATTTGAAAGACGTGACGGTCAAGTTCAGCAACTTGGCAGGGGAGGGTGGGGCGAGCATCCCTGCATCAGAGATTACGATTGACCTTGTTGAGTGGCTCTACGTCCGGAGTCCATCCGATGCTGCGGGCTGTGTCGGATGGTGGCCGGATCCTCTCCCGCATTACACGGGGCCTTTTAACGCCCCCGGTGGGCGTAACAGCGTAATCTGGGCGACTGTTCACGTGCCGAAGAACGCAAAACCGGGAACTTACGCAGGAACGGTGACGCTACAGGCCACTGACGGATGGAGCGCGATGGCGCCACTGGAAGTCCGCGTCTTCGATTTCGAGATGCCGGCGGAAAGACACTGCTTCGGCACTTTCGGGATGTCCCCCGGACAGATTCGCCGATACCACAATCTCGAGACGGCTGAGGAATTGGACCAGGTCTGGGACCTCTACATGAAGAACGCCGCCGAGCACCGTCTCGGGCCGTACAATCCGATGGCTCTGCATCCTTACAAAGCCGGATTGAAGGGCGCCAACTGGCACGGCGGCGAGGTCGTCCCCGCAACGGGATCGGGCGACAGGACGCTGTTCATCAGGGACGATTCGGACGCGTCCGTCATCGCCGCTGACGCCTCGGACCTGATACCGATTGATCCCAACAAGGAATATCGCATTTCCTGGAAGGCGTTGACGGCAACGCCGGGTCAGGACTACCTGATTACCCTGAACACCTACGACGCCGGCGGGCAATGGATAAGTGGCAATAACATTGACCTGGCCTGCCGCGGAACCGGCAGATGGCGCAGCGAGGAGCGAGTCGTAAAGAGCAAGACCGACAAGGGCCGATTCTTCAAGCTCACAATTCGTCCCGCGCTCTGGAGCGAGAAGGGCGAACTGGTCGGCAGCGCGTGGTTCGATGACGTCTCGCTCAAGGAACTGCCGGACGGCCCCGAACTTGTCAAGGGCGGAGATTTCGGCGCGAATCCCGAATCGCTCAAGGTTGAACTGGATTTCACGGAGTTTGACAAGTCGGCGAAGCGCTACCTGGATGAGATGGGCTTCCCGCGCTTCACGCTGCCCGTCTCCGGACTCGGCTACGGCACGTTCCACAGCCGCTCGCCGGGTGAACTCTTCGGCTTCAAGGCCGGAACCCAGGAATATGAGAGCCTGATGACCCAGTACCTCGGCGGGATTCAGGATCACCTGGAAAAGAACGGCTGGCTGGGTAAGGAATACATCTACTGGTTCGACGAGCCTGACCCGAAGGATTATGAATTTGTCCGCGACGGCATGGCGACAATCAAGCGGCACGGCCCAAAGCTCTGCCGCATGTTGACGGAGGAACCGACGGAGGCGCTTTACGGCGCGGTTGACCTGTGGTGCCCGCTGACAGGGAGCTTCGACGCGAAGGTCTGCCGCGAGCGGCAGGCGGCGGGCGAGCAGATAATGTGGTACGTCTGCACCGGGCCGAAGGAACCATACGCGGGACTCTTCATTGATCATCCCGCCGTGGACATGCGCGTGTGGTTGTGGCAGACCTTCCAGAATGATGTGGAAGGCCTGCTCGTGTGGGAGACGACCTACTGGACCAGCCCGTGCGCTTACCCCGAGCCGGACGCGCAAAATCCGTGGGAAGACCCGATGGCATACGTCTCCGGCTACGATACCCCGGTCGGGCAGAAAATCCACTGGGGCAACGGCGACGGGCGTTATCTCTATCCGCCGAACCGCGAGGGCGTGAAGAGCAAAAAGAAATACGTTGAAGGCCCCGTCAATTCATTCCGATGGGAGATGCTGCGGGAGGGCGCGGAGGATTTCGAGTACCTCTGGACGTTGCGCGAACTCATCCGCGACTTGAAAAATAAGGGCGTATCAGGCAAGGAGATCGAAGACGCCGCGAAACTGATTGAGGTTCCCGATTCGATAAGCAGGAGTCTGACCGAATTCACGCTCGATCCGAAGCCGATATTCGCGCAGCGAATGAAAATCGCTGAGGCGATTGAACGGTTGAAGAAAATGGAAAGCGGATCGCGGAAATGAGCGAATCATGGCGTGGAGATGGTTTTGTTGCGGCGGCCCAGTTGGGCGCGCGCCACCATTACGCCGTTCCGGCGGTGTTCCACCAGGCCGGAATGCTGGGGAGATTCTACACGGACCTTTTTCTGTCGGTGGAATCCGCCGCGTATAAGTCCCTCCAGCTTGCCGGCGGCATTTCCGGCGCTCCGATCATTAAGCGCGCGCTGGGTCGTTTCAGCCGCGCAGTCCCGCGCGATCTTGTCACGCACTTCCCGACGCTTGCGATGCGTTACGCATGGGAGAGACGCCATGCAGCCGGCAAGGACGCCATGACCGCGCTGCACGTTCGCACGGGGATTGACTTCAACCGGCGAATCGTCAAGCGATGGTCGCCGCAGGTTCGCGTCGTATATTCCATGAACACAGCGTCGGCTGATTTATTCGAATGGTGCCGGGCGAATGGAGTTCGCTCCATGCTCGACCAGACAATCGTTGACCGGCGAACTGAGATCGAATTGGTGGCCGGCGAAAGCAGGGCTTGGAGCGGGTGGGAGCCGGCGTTCGAGGATTCAGTGGAAAAAGAACTGGTTGACGTGGAACTGCGCGAGTGGGAGGCGACGGATGCCATTCTCTGTCCTTCTGTTTTTGTCGCAGACGCGCTTGCGGCTCGCGGCGTGCCCAGACATAAGCTTTTGATGAATCCGTACGGCATGGAATTGGGACACTGGAAGGTTGACAGGTCGAACCGTTCCGGTGGGGAACTCAAGTGTCTGTTTGCCGGTCGCGTTTGCCTGCGAAAGGGCGCGCCATACCTTCTCGATGCGGCAAAGCGGCTTGCCGGGAAGAATGTTTCCGTCCGATTCGTCGGCCCTGTTTCGCTGACTGGCGACAAGCTGGGCGCATACAGGGATTGCTGCGAAATCATCGGCGCCGTCCCGCGAGAGCAGATGCCGTCGCAATACGAATGGGCGGACGTATTCGTTCTGCCGTCGGTTTGCGAAGGTTCGGCGACTGTCTGCTACGAAGCCCTCAGCGCCGGATTGCCGGTTATAACGACTCCGAACGCGGGATCGTGGATCAGGGACGGAATTGAAGGCTACGTTGTTCCCGCGCGCGACAGCAACGCGCTGGCGGATCGCATCATGAGCCTGGAGGCGGATCGGGACAAGCTGAGGCGCATGTCGGATGCGGCGATCGAATTGTCAAAACAATTTGCATGGGAACGATACGGTCCACGATTGAAGAAAATCGCGGACAATCTGCGCGACGGCGTCCCGCCCGGAGAATGGGGTGAGATATTCACGCTTCCGACGATTATCGGCGATGCCTGAAACAGAAAGCCGCTTAATCAGGGTAATTTCGGTCCGGCCACGGCGATAACTGCCTCCCTGCCGCGAAGGTATGCGCAGGCAACCCTAATCACGTCATCCGCAGTGACAGCTTGGACTGCCGTTTTGTATTGTTCAAGGTAGTCAAAGGGGAGACCATAGAATGCCAGATCGTCCACTGTATGGCAGAGCGATTCGCTGGTCTCAAGATTCAGCGGCAGCGAACCAAGCATGCTGCCCTTTGAATCCGAGAGTTCGCCGTCAGTCGCTCGCTCTGCACAGATGCGGCGGATTTCAGAATCAATCGCGTCAATGGCCTTGCGGACGTTGGAGGGATTAACTCCGGCGTTGACGCGCCATTCTCCGCAATATGGATGGAATGCCTGGCTCGAGTGGGCGTAGTACGCAAGGCCCATTTCATCGCGGACCTTGTCGCCAATCCTGCCCATCAGTCCGAAGCGTCCGAGTATCATGTCCGCCACGCGCAGAGCGAAATAGTCCGGATGCCGCCGCGGAACCAGGGGACGGACGACGGCGATGTCGCATTGGCTTTTTCCGTCCATTTCGACGACGTGCATTCCGGGAGAATCAGGGCGGGAGATTTCAGCGATTTCAAAAACCGGCGTTGTCGCGGCCGACTGCCATGAGCCGAACGCCTTTTCGACCGAAGCGCAGACCTTGTCGAATTTCAGCGGGCCGACTATGACAATCGTCATGTTGCGAGGTCCGAAGACGTTTGCGGCGTATTTCAGAACGTCTTCCCGCGTTATGGCCGCAATTGAATCCGCGTCGCCGCGTATGTCGGATGCGTAGAGGTGATCTCCGGGATAGAGGGCTTTCGCGGCTGCCATTGCGGCGCGCCATCGCGTGGAGTCCAGATTCGCTTTCAGTGAAGTAAGCCTCAGCGCTCGTTCCTTCTCCATCTCATCTTCGGACGCGGACATGTTCTCAAAGCAGTCGCGCTGGAGTTCCAGAATCCTGACGAGGTGTCCGGGGAGGCACTTGCCGCCGAATCCGACGCTTTCATGATTGCCGTAGAAGTAGACGCTGGCGCCGATACGGTCTGTCGCTTCGGCAATCTGCTTGCAGTTTCTCTTTTTTGTGCCCTGTTCGATCATGGAGGACGCGAAGCAAGCAAGCCCCTTCTTGCCGGCGGGGTCCGCCGCTGCGCCGCCGCGCATGAAACCCGCGACCGCGACACAGTGGCTTTCCGGATTCTCAATGCTCAGAACGCGCGCCCCGCACTCAAGAGTCCGCTCGCGAACCGATGGAAGCCCCTTGGCGATGGGGATTCCCAATTCTTTCTTGAATATGTCGTCCATGTTCCAGAACGCGATGTTTGAATTGCGCATGGCGCCAGGTTCCGCGATATTGAATGCCAGCGGATGAATCTGCGGCTTGCATGCGGGCGCAGCGATGACTGTTGGTGAAGAACTGCCTGGATTCTCAGGAATGAAGATGCCGACCGTGCGATTGCGCTCGGTCAGGTACGCCCGCGCAACCCGCATGACGTCGTCTGTTGTGACCGCGGCGATTTGTTCTAGCAGTTCCGATGGATCGGATTTGTCGCCCATCAAATTTCTGTGACCGATCATCAGTGCGTTGGCCGTAATGCCGTCGCGGGCATATTCGACCTGCGCCGTCATCTGGGTAAGCGCCTTCTTCATCTCGGCGGACGTCGGACCTTTATCCTTGATCTTTTCTATTTCTGCGAACATGGCGGCTTCAGCCTTCTTCGGACTGACGTCGTCCCTGAGCATCATGCCGAAACCGAACAGGCCTGGGTCTTTCTTGAACCAGCAACCTCCGCCCGCGCTGACTGCAACCTTCCTGCGATTGACCAGCGCGTCGTGAAGTCGCGCGCTCTTGCCCATATACCCCCCGCCCGACCAACTCAACGGGTGCGCGCCGCTGAATATGGCCTCAAGCACCATCAGCGGTATTCGATCCGGATGAGAGTACGCCGGGGTATGGCAGCCGCCACTCCAGTAGACCGCCTTGCCGGGGCGGCGAACCTCAAGACGCCTTTCGCCGACCTGTTCAGGCTCCACCGAGCGGACATTTGTGTTCACTGTTCCGGACGGGATCGCTCCGAAGCGACGGTTGATAAGTTCCATCGCGCCTTCCGGCTCGAAATCGCCGACGAGAACGAGCGTCGCGTTATTCGGGACGTAGAAGCTGCGGTAGTAGCCGTAAAGATCGTCCCGCGTCATGGCGCGCAGATCGCACTTGTAACCCAGAACCGGCCAGCGATAGGGATGGACCTGGAAGGCGGTTGCGTTGAGTTCCTCGTTGAGTCTCGCCTCAGGAGAATTCTCGCGTCCCTCGCGCTCCGAGATGATTACGCTTCGTTCGCTGGCGACTTCTTCGGGATTGAAAAAGGAGTTGACCATGCGGTCGGCCTCGATGCGAAGCCCCAGGTCATAATGCTCGCGGGGAAGCGTTTCGAAATAGACGGTGCAGTCGCTGTTTGTGAAACCGTTGTTCTGCCCCCCTACGCGGCAGATGCTCTTGAATATCTGCCCCTTGGGGAAATCGGGGGTCCCTTTGAATAGCATGTGTTCGACCCAATGGCTGACTCCTGTAATGCCCGGGCGTTCGTTTCGCGCCCCGACGCCATACCATATCCATACGCTGACGACCGGAGCGGAACGCATTGGTTTCATCAGCACGGCAAGTCCATTATCAAGACTGTGTTCGGCAACGCCTTTCATGCCGGGCATTTGTCTCTCCTTATGTGCAAATGTGCGATTCAGAACGCAGATTCCCGAAAATGAACATTCAAGGATTATACCGGCGGGGTGAACTGTTGGCTAACCGAACACGCGATGTAATCTCACGATTACTTCGCGCCGGTTCTGCGATATCGCGATGATTTTCGAAACTCAATGCCCAGGACGCAAAGCGTGAAAACAAGCCCGATTATTGTTACGCAACCGCCGAACATGACCCACCATGGACGATACTTGAATTCAACGATGCTCCGACCTTGCGGGACTTCGACAGTGCGGAAGAGACCGTTCACTCGCCGGATCGGCGCGCCGATTCCATTCACGGAGGCGATCCAACCGGGATAATCCCGATCTGTCAGGATTAGAGCCGCAGGTCTGGACGCCGAAACTTCAATCCGGACGCTTTCTCCATGATCCGCAACTATAGTTGCCGAACCAATCTTATCACCTTCTCCTGTTGCGGGGGGAATGGTAGTTCCGCCGTCGGCGCGGTAGACGAAGGCCTGACGATGCGGGTCGAGGGATGGGAGCAGGGGAGTGAGATCGGCAACATCTGGCGAAACCGGAAAGAGCGATTCCGACGGCAACAGGTACGCTCTCGGCAAAGGATTCTCAACGTGATTCATGATGATATCGCAGGGGTGCTTCAGCCAGAGGAATGCGCCAACCGAGCATAATCGGGCGCCGTCAACATCCTTTATGCTATATGGCGGTTTTTCCGGATAGGCCCCGGCATATCCCATCGCCAGGCGATATCCTTTCATAATTAGCGGTAGGTATTTATCCCTCGGCGTCATTATTCGGAATGGTGGACGTGCGCTCGGGATGTCAGGAAGGTTATTGATCACGCGGGAGAAATCATCTCGCGGGATCGTTCTTCCGCTTGGAAATGTCAGCGAGAGAATTCCCAGATCCAAACACAACAATGCCGGGAGAATACAGAGCGGGAGGGCATGGAATCTTCTGCTACAGTACGCCACAAGAATCGTGGCCGTAATAATCGCTAGGATCAGATGCGGATACTGCCATCTGAGCCATTCATCTGCATAGTTTGGGCAATCAGAGCATCCTTCTGCGGCGGCTCGCTGCCTGAGAAAGAATAGGAGCAATCCAAGTGCGGCGAGCGATAATATCGCGGTTATGACACAGATGATTCTTGAAGACTCATTTCGCTTTTGTCTGCCCGACATCATGCGGTCGTATTCCCATGCGCAGAGCATGGATATTCCAAGCACGAGGAATACGGTATGCCTTGCCGGAGCCCGGAATCTGCCTATGACCGGGAGATATTTAACCAATATAAAAGGAGGGAAATAACGTCCAAGCGCAAGAATTGCTCCGGCGAAGATGAATATAACCGCCAATTGCCAGAGTTTATGGTTTCGTCCATCACTATTTTGCAGGGACATTATGGCCAGAAAAATGGGAACTATTCCGCAATAGACTGTGAACTCGACCGGATTCAGGAAACTCCATGGCGTGCTGAGATGCGACGTGCAGAAGCCGCAGCGCGAGGCCAGAGGATAGAACAGCGTCGCATACCAGGACGGCGGAAGCGAGAAACCGAAGATGAACGAATCGCATTCAAATCTTCTCGAGCTGTGGAGGTAGTAGACCATTGTGGCGGCAAGCTGAACGCAACCGATTGCAGCGCCCAGAGCCATTGAAAGCGAAAATCGAAGCAGAACGCGCCGGTTCATGCCGCCCATGACAATAATGGCTGCCGTCCATGCCAGTCCTGAAAACCATACTGCCTGAGGAAATCCGAAAAGGAGTTGACTGCCCAAGACAATTCCAAGTCCGCAAACCCACGTGGATGGACGCCTTCCTTCGCATATTTTCACTACGCACCATAACCCAACCGGCAGATGGGCAAGCGTGGTGAGGAAATTCAGATGCATGATGCGCCATGCAAAGCAGGAGCTGAAGACGAAACCGACTGCGCCGAGAAGCGCGGCTTCCGTCCGCATAAAGCGCCTGAGGAAAAGGAACATCCCCGCATATCCCATCAGGAATGCCGCGGCGACTTCCAATTTGATGGTCCATTCCCAACCGAGAAACAGGCTTGAAAAGATATGGAACGGATGAAACGCCCCCAACTGTCCCTCGCCTGCGATATCCCACCCGCAGAACGTTTCCGACATCCATAGCGGAAATCGTCCGTTTCTCAGTTGTTCGGCATAAAAGTGCCGGATTGGAATGTGGAATCCGACCATATCACAGAAATGAATGGATTCCCATCGCCCGACGAATATCTGGTCGGGTTGGAGCGCTTTGCATAGCATCAGAATCAGCGGCGCAAGGGTAATTGCGATACAGACCTTCTTCGCGGCAGGCGGCAAACCTGCCTCTTTGCGCTCCCCATTGTTCTTACCGGCCTCCGACATCACCGTTCCCCCCATGGAATCCGGTGACTTCTCCCTGCGAACGGCTCAGTCAGCCTTGAATTCCAGCAGTCGCACCTGCATAGGCGCAATGTCCGCCGGATTTCCAACAGTATCCTCTGTGATCCTGTCGGTGAACGTGTCTGAATCCTTGCCTCCCGTTGTCAACCTTACCTTAACTGGCTTTCGCAGAAGGTTGAAGACGTTGACCACCCATTTTCCGTCGCGCTTCGCGGCGCGCCATTCGACGCCCCACGAAGTATTCGATCCTTCGACAACCAGCTCTACGTCACGCTTTATTCCAGCTCTGCTTATCTGTTCGTTCAGGGGATCGAGTAATTTCCCTGTATTGTCCCAGCCTTGTATCCGGGCGCTTACGATCCCGGTTGTGTTTTCTTTTGCGAATGGGCGCCGATAAGGATCGCCTGTCAGGTTTCCAACGCCAAGCGCAACAACGCGCCCCTTTTGAGCGAATTCCTTCAGTGCCGGCAGAATTTCAGGACGGACATGCCCCGCATTCGGCAGGATGATCAGCTTCAGATCGCTGAATTCTCTTTGGCCCAGTTGCTTTTCGGAGATGAAGCGGATCGGCTCGCCGGAGAATGACAACGCTTCGTATGCGTCGCTTATGGTCGGCAGATAGGCGTCATCCTGAACCATTGCGGCAATTGAATACAGGATTCCAACGCGCTTGGGCAGGTCCTGCAGCGCGACCATTTCATGCGAGAGACGCATCATGTCGAAGTGCGCCCTTCCCGCAGCGTCAACGCAGAGGGGACGATGCAGGATGCTGCCGCAGAAGTCGCTTTCTGGATCGTTTGTGCGCTCCCAGACCCAGACTGCGGACGCGCCTTGTCCGTGAAGCGCCCCTTGCCAGAGAGCGGCGTAGATGTGTTCCGGTGGAATCTCCGCCGTGTCGCGGTCTCGAATGATGTGGTTCTCGGTGTCAACAATCGGCGCTTCTAGGAATGAACATTGCAGGTCGTGATAACGGTTCATCCCGATTTGCCCGGTGGAAAATTCTGACCACGAATTGTGGTCATACATGCTCGGACAATCGTTTCCGTTCACATCGCCCATATGAGCAAACAATTCTGCGTCAGTCCCGAATGACAGGCACGAACGCGAGAAGTGCGTATCCATGACCTTCGCATGGCAGTCGGTTTCCGGAGCGATATCCTTCACGACTCCACGCATCCAGGAATGCCATGCCGCGAAGCGAGCGTTGTTGAATAGACACCAGTCGTAGTAAATGCCGCGTCGGGTAATGTCATCCGGAAACTTCGGTTCGGGTATGGGGATAAGGTTGAACGATGGGTATTCCGTGCCCCATGTCTTGTTCAGATTTGCGACGGTTGAGTATTTCTCGCTGAGAAAACGGGACCATCCTTTCTGTGTGAACGGGTCGTTTCGCGTATCGCGATAAATGGGTTCATTGGAAAGGCAGACGCTGTGCAGGGCGGGATGTCCCTTCATCAGCGGGCCAACAGCGCGAATGTAAGTCTCGATAATACGCATGGCGGCGGGATGCTCGACTGTGAACTTGATAAAGCCGCCGTCCGCGCGCCCGATCTCCGGCCATTCCTTGTATGCCCAGTCGGGGAAGTAGTGCGGGGACAGAAGCGGAATGATCATGACGTTGTTCTTCGCGGCTTCATCAAGCCCTGAGACAATGTATTCGCGGAAGCGCGTAGTGTCAGGAGCCGAGTCCTTCTCGAAAAGACATGAATTCGGTCCGCTTTCAATCTGAATGATATTTGCTCCCAGGTCCGGGAAGTCGGGGATCATCTTTCTCGCGGTCGAGAAGTGCCCGTAGCCGTTGAAGAACACAGGACGCCGTTCACGTCTGCCGGATGCCGGTTCCTCTGTATCAGCCACGTAATGGAAACGCTCGCGTCTCAACTTGCCGGTAACGTATCGCGGGGTTGCGGGAAGCAGCTTCTTTCCGGATAGGCCGTCATCCAGTTGCTTCGCAGCCTTTTCAAGCAATTTGCGGCATCCTTCCGTCTGGGACTCAGCACGCATGATGTTGCCGACTCTGATATCGTCCTGTATGAACGGAAGGAACAGTTTGACGGTTCGAAGCGCAAGTTTAGGGTAGGCAACGGGAAATTTCTGTTTTTCCGCGTCGGTCAAAACTCCTTCAAGCCGTTTTAGTTCCGCCTCCATCTTTCCATGTGCCTCCATTAAATGGACACGTGTGTTCTTTCGGACAAGCGGCGTTAGCGATTCCACCCGCAAGGTTTGTCCCTCGGCAACAGCAATAATCTGGTAATCGCCTTCCGGAATTGCGTCGGACGGTATGCCGTATGAAATGGTCAGTAAAGGACTGTCCGCAGTTATCTCCGTCGGCGCAAGTATCTTTTCTATGCTTGCCCCTTCTGTAGATACACTAATTTTTATTTTTACAGGTTGTAACGGGCTGGCGATAAGGAGCGAACCCTCAACCACGTCATTGTCGTCTACAAACTCCTTCTCGGGAAATATCCTGAGGGCGGGGATCCCGGAACCACCTTCAAGAAATACCAGTTTCGCAAATTCCCTTGGGCATTTCGACCGTCCGATCCCCTTCGTCCATTCGATGTATCCGCGATCATCCCCGTCATGGTCGTTCACCAAAATGTTGAAGCCGATAGCCCTGCCGTCTATTGCCTGATGGGGTTGAAGCTCCAACGCATCCCAGGGGATCAGGATTTCATAGTTAATAGTTGTTCCAATATTCTTTGCGGCGAATACAACCTTCTCTACCATCTTCCGCCCGGCTTCACCTCCGGGATTATTGCAGCCTTTAACCGGTCTGCCGTTTGCTAGACCGAAATCGAATTCCCGGTCGTCGGAATCGTAGCCTGACTCGCATCTGCTGCAATCGCTGTCAATCGCGATCTGGATGCTGTCGTATTTCCAGATGCCGTCGCTGTCAACCGGCGAGACGAACTTGTCGTCAGTTACTTCCACGGCAAGCACAAGCCCCGCCTGCGTCGCGGCCATTCGGAGAACGAAGGACAGATCATCATTTCCCGCGTAGTTTTCAAGGGCGATGTTATTCTCCTTCTGCGGAAATCTGAGCGCCGTCGTGGCGAAGGCTGGCCATTCCGAAAGGTCGCCGTCAATCTTCATTTTCACATTTGCCAGGATGGTGACAACAGCCATTTTCGATCTGACAAAATCTTCTTTTGAGATACGGGTAATGACCCCATTCTGAATATTTGCGCCAATCTCCTCGATTCGAATGTCGTCTACCCAGATCGAATCAGTAATGGCATCAATATTGATTCTTAAATGCCATGTGGATTCATCCGGGCCGGTGACGAACTCGCAGGAAATCTGCTGCCAGTCGAAGGTTCCACGGGGGGCCTGAATGCGCGTCAGCCATCCCGGACCTCCGCCCATCCATGTCTTGCCGGCGTCGCGCCCCTTGACCCATGCGCTCAGGCGGTATTTCATTCTGGGCCGCACAGCAACTTCCTGACTTATGCCGCCATATACATGCGGGCTTTCCGGGGTTTCGCTGTGAAGACGGACGGAAGCGGTCCCTGACTTGAAAGTATCGCGGTCAATCTGCATCTGGGCTTTGGCATCATTGGATATACCCCAATGCCAGAATTGCAGTGCGGCTCCATCGGATTCCTCAAAATCCCCGTTGCGGATCATGTTCGCCGCATCCTGCGCCGCGCATGGCAGAACCGAGGCGATAATTACCAACAACGCCAGAACGCCGCATGTCTTCATAATGCCTATCCTCCGATACAACCGGACAGGAAAAGAGTCCACAAGACGGATAGTAATGTGACATGGCGAGTGATTCAAGACGATTCAAGGCATGACGGCGACGGACGAGACATTCCTCTGCATTATTGATCAATGGCCGGAACATTTGACATATACCCGTCGGACGATGTATTGCGTGATCATTGGACTTTGAGTAATCTCTTTGAAACATGGAATGTGCTTCCGCTCCTGCCACGCATGAGCGTGATAAGTGAATAGCCTGCAGATGTAACGCATCCGGAGGGTTGATGCCTGCTCATGTTTTGGAAATCTCTGGCGTATGGAAGAAATTCAGGCGAGGGCCGAGGGTGCATTCCCTGGTTGAAGTTCTCGCTGGGTTGAGCAAGAGCGCAAAGGCGGAAGGAACATTTCGATACACGGGCGATAGATCGGCAGTTGGAGACTATGGATTGCGGTCCGGCGAGTTCTGGGTCTTGAAAGAAATTACACAGGAGTTGAAAAAGGGCGACTGCCTTGGCGTAATAGGGCCTAATGGCGCCGGTAAAAGCACGCTGCTGAAACTCATATGCGGCATATTAAGGCCAGATCGGGGCAGGATTATTACCCGCGGTCGAATTGGCGCATTGATAGAGCTTGGCGCAGGAATGCATCCATACCTGAGCGCACGGGAGAACATCTACATCAATGCCGCAATCATGGGCATGTCACGGCGTGAAACTCAGGCGCGCTTCGACAGTATTGTTGAATTTGCGGGAGTTGGCGAATTCCTTGACATGCCGGTGAAGCATTACTCAAGCGGAATGTTCGTGAGGCTTGGATTCTCCGTTGCGGCCCACTGTGAGCCGGACCTGTTGCTGGTGGACGAGGTCTTAGCTGTCGGCGATGCGGCGTTTCAAGTGAAATGCGGCGAACGCATGCGGAAAGTGCTCAAGAGCGGATGCGCTTTGATTGTCGTTTCGCATGACATTTCGATGATACTGAATCTCGTGCAATACGCGATTTGTCTGGACAAGGGGCGCGTTGTCGCGCATGGAGATCCAGTCGCATGCGCGGACGCTTATTATCATTCATCAACCCGTCCTCAGGATGCTTATCAGGCAGTGGGTGAACCGACGATGGGCTACGGCGAGGATTTTGCTTCGGCAACAATCGCCGAAGTGATTCTGAACTGCCCGGGCATGAAATCGGAAGCCGGTTTATTTACGGGCGAACCGGCAGACTGTTTCGTCATCGTGAAAACTAAAAAGCCGATCTCGAATCCTGTAGTTGGGATAATGTTTCAAAGCGCTGACGGCGCTTCGATTTTCGGGACAAACACCAAGCTCAGCGGACTTGATATCCCGATACTCAACGACGGTGACCGGATCACGCTTCAATTACCGAGTCTGCCGCTCCCTTCGGGTGTCTACACGGTTCGCGCGGCGCTTTCCGACAATTTCATGCTTCCGCATGCGCCAGACAGGTTTGTCCCAGTAAGAGTTACATCCAGGAAAGCATTTGCAGGCTCATCATTCTGGCAGCACGAGTGGAAAATAGTAAGGGCAGGGGAGGGGAGCGCTTGATGGGGCAACCCGCCTCTCGATCAACTATGTCAGAGCCTAATGTATTGAATGAAGAACGTGAAAGAATCGGCTCCGGTTGGGGCAGGGGGATTGATCCGATGCGTTTCCCCGCAGTGAAGAAATTTGCCGGGGAAACAGTCCTCGACGTTGGTTGCGGCAGCGGTGCATACGTTGAGGCGTTGAATAATTCCGGCCGCAGAGCGGTAGGGTTGGACGTCACATATTTGAATGCATGGGCTTCAATCAAGTCCTGCGCGGTTGTAGGGAACGCATCCAGCCTGCCGTTCAGCGGAGGCGTCTTTGAGACAGTCCTTGCCTTGGAGGTTCTTGAGCATTGCAGAGACGCCCGACGTTGCCTGTTGGAAATGGCCCGGGTCGCATCTCGCAACATCATTATTTCAGTGCCTGATTGCAAAGTGCCAGAGGAATGCGTGCGCGCCGGCCTCGTCCCGCATCACTGGGTGGACCGTTCACATTGCACACTCTTCACCGAAGACAGCATAAAGAGCGATATCGCCGCTGCCGGGTTAAAGGTTGCTTACTTTACCCGGATTAATGCGACACATCCGGAGATACTGGTTCTGCAAGCCTGGCCGCTAATGAGGATTTTTGAGAAACCCGTATGCATGATTGCTGACTGGTTCACAGTCAGGCGAATCAGAAGACCTCTCTGCGGCTGCATGCTGATCGTTGCCGAAAAGCCGGATTTGATGGCGCAACAAGGGGGGGGGTGAATCGAATGCGCGTTCTCCTGTTGCCGGATTACTTCGAATGGGTGCTTGGCACAATCGCGCATAACATAGTTCGTCATAATCCTGGTCATGACTTCTTTTACTTGACCAAAAAGATGGCATTATGCAATCCTGGACTTCTCGAGGATGCAGTTTCACAGGTTGACGTAGTGCATATTCTTTGCGAGCTTGTTGGCGAGGAGCAAAGGATTGCGGAATCTATTGCCGGGAATGCAACTCTTGCGATATCGCTTCACCACATTGTCAACTGGGATGAAGTTTCCAGACCATTCGACTATGCCGACATGATCCATGTTGCATCTTCAGAATGGCGCAACTTTCTTGTTGCCCGGATGTTCGATCCCGCTCGGATAATACAAATCCCATATGGTGTTGATATGAAATCATACGGCAGAATATGCGACCGATTAGCTGCTCGTCGGATTCTTGATATTCCAAAGGATCGTTTTGCAGTCGGTTACTTCGCCAAGGCGGCTAGCAACCCCGGCGATCGAAAGGGAACCGATATTCTCCTGGCAACCATCGGAGTGATTGCAGACGCCGGTTTAAAGCTCTCAATCGTCGTAACCGGCCCGGGATGGGACAAGCTGGTCGCCGGGATTCGAGCTAAGGGAATACATATCGTATATCTGCCGTACGCCTCGTCGAGGATGATGTTGACAGCATACGCCGCTCTCGACGCATACGTGATAACCTCGCGGATTGAAGGCGGACCAGTCACGTTGCTGGAGGCTATGGCGTCCGGAATACCTGTAGTAACAACGCCGATAGGCATTGCGCGTGACATCATACATGATGGAGAAAACGGTCTTCTGATTCCGAAGGAGGACGTTCACGCTGCGGCCGATGCCCTTATGTCTCTTGCAGGTGATGCTAACTTGAGGCAGTCCATCGCTGCTAAAGGCCGTGATACGGTGAAAAGCGGCTTTTCATGGGATAAGATTGCGCCTCAATTCTCGAAGTTCTACGATCATGCATTTGAGTCCGGAAAAGTTCGTCTTGGAGGTAATCGGTCCACAATTGAAACAGGACCAACAGTCGAATGGCGCGGAAGGAGAATTACGGCTGAACGCCAGAGACGCGCGGTCATGCGCGCAAGCAAACACGAATGGGCCGTAATGCTTGCTGCAGGGGGACAACGCATGGAAGCGGCGATTAGCGCTTTCCGCGGCGCTGATGGAGTGGAGGATCATCTGGATGCCGCAGGAGTTGCCGGAAAACTGGCTTCAGACTACATATTAAGGCGCTTGCCTTCAATTAAATCGAAGCGTAAATCAGGAATATAAATGCGCATCCTGACTGTAAGCAATCTCTATCCTCCCGCCTATGTTGGTGGCTATGAGCTTATGTGCCGTGAGGTCATGGAGAAATTATCCATGTTGGAGCACGAGGTTCGAGTGCTCACGAGTAATGTGCGCCTGGAGGATGTAAATCCATCAGCAGCCGCTGGACAAAGTCAGCAATGCGACTGTAGCGAAGTCATGCGTCTCCTTCGCGTGGAACAACCATTCGGCACAATTCGGAAGACCACGCCTGTAAACCTGTTGGAGCGTATAAAGTCTGCATCACTCAATAAGCGTATCCTTGAAGAGGCGGTAGAATCCTTTTCTCCTGATATCATTTTCTTCTGGTCCCTGTTAAACATAAGCCGTTCTGTGATTCTGCAGGCCAGAGAAATGGACATTCCAACAGCCTTCTATATAAGCGATCCGCTCCAGTTCGATCCCGATTCACTGTGCAGAACTCTGAACAACCAATATTCTTCTCTCATCTTGAAACCTGCGAGGCGGGTTATAACACGAGCGCTTGTAAAGCGAAGACTTGTGGTTCTGCCGCAGGACGCTCCGATATCGAACGTCATTTACTCCTGCAAGGCTGTTCTCGAGGAAGGCCGTCGCCGGGGCATTGGGCAATTTGGCGCCGTTGTTGTGCCGCATGGCGTGAATATGCGGGATTTTACGGGGACACCAGAAAGAAGATGGTATGACGGATCGCGTCCATTGAGGATCATGTACGCCTCTAGGATCGCATTTCACAAGGGGATGGAAACACTGATTCTGGCAATGAAGATGCTGTCATCTCCCGGCGGGCCGCAAGTCGAAGCGCTAATCTACAACACTGGTGATCCGGGCTATGTGACACACGTGAAGCGTCTGATCCATGAGAATAACCTTGATCGGGTGTTCGCATTTCGCGGCATGGTGGATACTTCAAAGTTGCCTACTGAAATGGGTAATGCGGATGTGTTCGTTCTCCCTTCGATTCCTCATGCTGGTTGGTTCGAATCGTGGTCGGTTGTGCTGGCGCAGGCCGGGGCAGCCGGCATGGCGGCAGTCGCAAGCCGCAGCGGCGCAAACGCAGAACTGATAACAGAGGGCGAGACCGGGCTTCTTTTTAATCCGGATGACGCGGAAGGCCTCGCATCCTGTATCAGGGCATTGGCCGCTGATCCACAGACTGTGCGGAGGATGGGAGAAGCATTGGCAGTGTTGGTCCGGGAAAGATATACTCTTGAGAAGATGGCCAGCCAGATTGAGAGACATCTTTGCCGAGTTATTGAACAACGGGTTTCCGGGAATGCCGGCGGAGGAGCAGAATAAAACCATGTTGAAAGTTGGAATGTATGCGAATCATATCTTGAATCCGTATTCCGGAATAGGCCGATATGCTGTCAACGTTGCTCGCCTTCTTCCTGAGGTCGCGCCGGATATCGCCTCGTCTCTGCTGTTCACTCGTGACACTGACGGCCAAGTTCCGGACTGGGCGACGGGAAGATCCATCATCGCAAAATGGACTGAGAAGCGGCTCTTTTCCCTCTGGGATAAAGTTAGCTGGCCCTCGGTTGAGAAACTGACAGGGGACTTGGACGTTTTTCATTACCCGCATTTCTTCTGCATGCCACACAAGTCAGCCAAATGGGTGATGACTGTTCACGATATGCTCTTCAAGGTCATGCCGGATTATCATCCCGAACGAGTGACGGATTATCTGGAGCGCGTCGTTGTGAATGGGATCGAGAAGGCGGACTGCGTCATATGTGTTTCGCGGCACACTGCCGACGACGTAATGAAATTCGCTTTGCCACGGCGCATAGAGATAGTTCACAATGGCATCGAGAGGGACATTTTTTACCCGCGCCAAACTGGCGTATGTCTCCCGGTTTTAGAGCAATATGGGATCAAGGACAGGTTCATCCTTTATGTAGGGCGCATTGACAAACGCAGAAACCTGAAGGGGCTTGTCGCTGTTTTTCGACGCTTGTTGGAAGTCTTGGAAGGCGAGTTAAGCCTGGTAATCGCGGGCGCTGAAGACAATCTTTCAGATGACCTTGCCAAAGATATCTGCAGCGTTGAAGGGCGCGAGAGGATACGCATGTTGGGCGCAGTCCCGCTGGAGGAACTGCCATATCTCTATTCTTCTGCGACGGTGTTCGTATACCCATCGGCTTACGAGGGATTCGGATTGCCGCCCCTTGAGGCTGCTGCTTGTGGCGCACCGGTCATTGCCGGAGATAATTCTAGCCAGCGCGAAATGCTGGCTGGAGTTGCTGAACTAATTGACCCCTTCAACCTTGATCAACTGGATGCCGCTTTGCGCAGGATTCTTGATTCTGAGAATCTGCGCCGTGAAATGAGAGAGGCCGGAATTGACCTGGCCCGGCGTTTCGACTGGCGCGAAAGCGTCTCCAGGACAGCAGAGATTTACCGAAGCCTGATTGCATGACGCAGGCGCAAGAGCATGACGGAAATCTTGAATTCACATCGTAGAAAACGCGGTCTAGGTTGAACTATTTGCCGCAGTGCGGTATATCCTGTCTACGATGTTCTCACGATACTCGTGATGTCATTCTTCAACGCGATGCTCTTCAACTCATACAGTTTCACATTAATCTTCCTCCCGGTGGTCCTTTTGGGCTATTTTGCGCTTGGGAGGGTGGGGAGTCTGCGGCTTGTCCTTTCATGGATGACTATCGCATCGCTTGTTTTCTACGCATGGGCCAAGCCCGCACACCTTGCTTTGATAGTCGGTTCCGTCGTCATGAACCATGTCCTTTGCAAGGCGATATGCAATAATCGTAACCCCGACGGTTCATCAGTCGGGAAGCTCTATATAACAACGGGCGTTGTTGTAAATCTTGCCCTTCTGGGTTTCTTCAAATATGCCAACTTCACGCTAAACAGCCTGAATTTCCTGGCCGGAACGAGCCTGAACCTTGCCCGGATAGCGCTCCCGTTGGGTGTATCATATTTCACCTTCCAGCAGATTGCATATCTTGTTGACGCACATCGGGGGAAGCATTCAGGGCATGATTTCCTCCAATACTGCCTGTTCGTTACATTCTTCCCCTACGTCACTTCCGGTCCGATTGTTGTCCATTCAGAAATATTGTTCCAATTCGGTTCCGCTGAGCGCGGCCGTTATAAAAGCGAAGACATTTCCGTCGGATTGACAATCTTTTTCATGGGATTGTTCAAGAAAACTGTTCTGGCAGACAGCATTGCCGCGTATGTCGGGCCGGTTTTCGGGGCGTCCGGAATCGGCATTGAACCGACATTCATTGAGGCGTGGGGCGGTTCTCTGGCATATACGTTCCAGCTTTACTACGATTTCTCCGGCTACTCGGATATGGCCGTGGGGATTGCGCGTTTGTTTGGAATTATTCTGCCTGCCAATTTCGATTCTCCGTACATTGCTGACAGCATCATTGATTTCTGGCGGCGCTGGCACATATCGCTGTCGCGCTTTTTACGAGATTACCTCTATATCTCCCTCGGCGGCAATCGCAAGGGACAGTTCAGACGGTACGTCAATCTGTCGCTGACCATGCTGTTGGGCGGCCTTTGGCACGGCGCTGGCTGGACATTCGTGGCATGGGGCGGGCTGCATGGCTTTTATCTGGTCATCAATCATGGCTGGAGAGCGTGGACGAAGTCCGGCGGAAAGAATCCCGTGAAATCCAGCCCCTTGTCCAGTTGGGTATCGCGGATTATCACTTTCCTTGCGGTAAATGCGGCATGGGTACTCTTCAGGGCTGACAGTTTTCCCGCCGCGTGGAGAATCCTGAAAGCGATGATCGGGCTGAACGGTTTCACGAATCCTGTTCCTGCAGAACTGGGCGGAATCCCCCCTGAATGGTGCGAAGTCGTGCTATTCAATCCGCGCGGATTCATGCTGATTGCCGTCCTTTGGGCAATAGCATGGTTCATGCCAAACACACAGGAAATCATGCGGCAGTATAACCCCGTCTCAAATCTCGAAAACAGGGATATCCCACAGTGGAAATCCTGGCTGGTGTGGAAACCATGTGTTCTCTGGGCGATTGTAATCAGCGCAATCGCGCTTGTTGCCGTGACACGCATGGCGCTTGTCAGCGCATTCATTTATTACCAATTCTAATAACCATGACACACTCGACCTTCTACAATCGCATACTATTGGCGCTGATGGCGATCTTCTGGTCTGGCGTGGTATTTACCAATTATGTGATTGATCCGGACAGACTGATCGGGGCATTCAATATTCCCGGCATCAACGCGGATAAAACGGAACTGAACGCGGCAGGCGGGCGAAGGACGCTTGCGGAGACAATCCTGAAAGGTGACTATCAGGCGATGATTTTCGGAACGTCTTCCTGCGGTCCTTATAATCCGGAGCATCCCGGTTTCCACGGTCTTTCCTGCTACAATACCTCGCTGAGAGGGTCCAACTTCTACGAAATCTATCAGACATGCGATTTTGCCATCCGCAATCGCGACCTGAAGACAATCGTGTTAGCGCTTGATTTCCATGGATTTACGACAACAAGGGAAGTCTCTGGGGATTTCCAGCAGTCATCATTCGCGGAGGATTGCCATTCTGTTGTGATGGCCAAATACCTTCTAGGATTTGATACATTCATGCTTTCCTTGCGCACAATCAGGAATAACCTGCGCCATCGCTCAAACACGTTGACCGATCGAGGAATGTTCAATCTGGACATGGCAATCGAGAAGGGCATATTCAAACGCCACCATCGTCGCGATTTCATTGTCCTGACCGCAAATTACATGACGAATCAGGAAACTTTTGCGGGTTATAAATATGGCCCCGATCGTATTGAGTTACTAAGGAAATTGATGAAACGATGCCGTATGAATGGCATTGATCTTCATGTAATCGTGATACCGGCCCATGCATGGCATCTTGAGGTCATCCGCGCAGTCGGCCTTTTCCCGATCTACGAGCAATGGTTACGCGATCTTAAACTTGCGGCGTCTGAAACCCGCCTCGCCACCGCAGACAGTAATTCAGTCCTCACACTCTGGGATTTTGGCGGGTACAACACCGTGACGACAGAACCCATTCCGAAACTTGGAGATACGACAACCCCGATGAAATGGTTCTGGGATATGGTTCATTGTAACCACCTGACGGCGGATTGCGTTCTCGACAAGGTTTTGGATTGTCCGAATCCAGCGCGCGCCATCCCGGATGATTTCGGTGTCAAGTTGAGTCCCGAAAACATGGAAGACCGGATTTTGGAACTCCGCGAGAAGGGCGAGCAATATCGAAAGAGCCATCCCACAGAGGTGGAGGAGATTCAACAGCTTCTGAAGGCCACAGCAAAGTATCGTCCTGTAGATCGCGCAAATTAACGTGATTTCTGAAGAGGCGCGCCGAAAAACGATTGCCATCGCTGTTCAAGCTGGTATACTCCGGCGGGTTTTTAGTTCCGGGATTCAATGAATTCAGACGTTTTTTGCATCGAAATGGTGGAGGTAATAACCATGCCAATGACGCCGATGAAGCAGATTCTGGACGAAGCAAAGGCGAAAGGTTACGGCGTTGGCGCATACAACGTCAACAACATGGAGCAGATTCAGGCCATCATGAAGGCCGCGAATCAGACCCATTCTCCACTTATAATTCAGGCCTCGCGCGGGGCGCTGGAATATACCAACTTCTGCTATCTGAAGCATCTGATGCTTGCCGCCGTTGAGGATAATCCGGAGGTCCCGGTCGCCTTGCATCTTGATCATGGCGATACAATCGAGACCGTAAAGAAGGCCATCGAGATCGGTTTCACAAGCGTTATGATTGATGGTTCGCTGGATTATGGGCATAAGACCAAGTCAGGCTCCCACGCCCCGCGGTCATTCGAGGATAACATACGAGTGACCAGGGAGGTCGTGGATTACGCTCATGCATATGGAGTCAGTGTGGAAGGTGAACTTGGAACATTGGGCGGGATTGAAGAAGACACAGTAACCGACGAGGCGAACCTGACCGATCCCGACCAGGTTGAGGAATTCGTGAAACGCACGGGCGTGGACGCCTTGGCGATCGCCATCGGAACCAGCCATGGGGCTTACAAGTTCAAGCACGAGCCGAAACTCGCCCTCGACCTCGTCAACGAAATCGTGAAAAGAGTTCCCAAGACCGCGCTTGTCATGCATGGGTCAAGCAGCGTGCCGAAAGAGTTGACCGACGCGGTCAACACCTGTCCGGCGGTCGAATTGAAGATGGACAAGCGCGTTATCCTCTTCCAAGGGCAGGAATACAATACGTCGTGTGAAAAGGACGGCGTGCGTCTGATGGCCGACCTGCTGGCAAAACCCAACATGCCTCATACAATGGGCGTTCCCATCAGCCAGATTCAAGACGCCGTGAAACGCGGGATAACAAAGATCAACGTGGATACCGACGGACGACTCGGCGTAACGGCCACTATCCGGCAGGTCTTCGCCCGCAAACCGGCTGAGTTTGATCCTCGCAAGTATCTCGGCCCGGCCCGTGATTCGCTGGCCAAAATTATCGCTGAAAAAATGGTGGCCTTCGGCACTGCTGGTCACATCGGCGATTACAAACCGAAGACTCTTGCGGACATGAAGGCGTTTTACGCTGTGAAGTAAAAAACCGCTATGACCTGACAACGACTGGACGGGCGTCTCACTGCTGGAGCGCCCGTTTCAGTTTAACTGGAATGGCGCGAATGTCAGCCAAGAGCGACATCCTCGTCGTAATTCCCACCTACAATGAGGCGGAGAATATCCGGCAACTCGCCGAACAATTACTCGCTCTTGGTCTGCCGCTTGATGTCCTCATCGTGGATGATAACTCGCCGGACGGCACCGGACGCATTGCCGATGAAATGGCAGCGTCGGATGAGCGCATTCGAGTTCTTCACCGGGAAGGAAAACTCGGCCTTGGAACCGCTTACCGGGCAGGCCTTAAAGATGCGATTGCAGGAAAATATTCATTCGCGGTGACCATGGATGCCGACTTTTCGCATGACCCGTGTTACATTCCGGAAATATACAAAGCCGCATGCGATCGGGACCTTGTAATCGGTTCAAGATATGTCTTGCATGGCGGGGTTGAAAACTGGCCACTGCGAAGGCGTATTCTCAGCAGGACGGCAAATGCTGTCGCACGGCTCGTTCTGAGACTCCGGGTTGCGGATTGCACGGCAGGATATCGTTGTTACAGAACCTCTGCTCTTTCGCGCATTGCGCTTGACGAGATACGCTCCAATGGTTACTCATTTCTTGAGGAAATGATCTATCTGTGCGACAGAGCCGGATTTCGCATAGGCGAGGTTCCCATTATCTTCCGCGACCGAAGGGGAGGAGAAAGCAAGATTTCAAAGTCGGAAATCTACAAGGCAATGTGGACACTGTTGCGGTTGCGGTGGCAGAGTCTGACCGGCACGCTTCCAGAACATTCCAAGCCGCGGAAAATATGACTTGATCTCATGCGAGAAAGAGAATTGATAAGCTGGATTCGTAGACACGCGGCGCTTCGCGGAGATGATGTGCCGATCCCCCCTGGGGACGATTGCGCCGGAATCAGGTTCAATCCCTTGCGCACTGTTCTTGTCACAACTGACATGCTTCTTGAAGGCGTCCACTATGATATTTCAGCATCCCCGGCAAAGGTCGGGCGCAAAGCGATATCCAGAGCCGTCAGCGACATTGCTGCAATGGCAGGCATACCCCGTTTTGTGGTTATAGCAGTGGCATTTGGCCGAAGAGAGACCGATGGATCATCTATTGCTTTGTGCCGGGGACTTATCTCAGGAGCAAAGTGCGAAAACGTTATCGTCGTGGGAGGCGACATAACCAGAACAGACGGGGGGACAAGCATTTGCGTTACTGTCTTGGGAGAGGAGGGACCGTACGGATCTGTGACTCGATCCGGAGCAGAGAAAGGCGACGGAGTCTATGTCACGGGCAGTCTTGGCGGAAGTATCCTGGGCAAACACTTGAGGTTCCGATCACGATGGCGGGAGGCTATTGCAATTTTAGAATGCTGCTCCCCAACTGCAATGATTGACATAAGCGACGGCCTTTCCACTGACGCATGGCACATATGCCGCGAGAGCGGCGTCGGCATGGAACTGAACGAAAACGCTATCCCGATATCGGAGGCAGCTCGAAAACTCTCCAAACTGTCCGGAAAATCGGCGTTGAGCCATGCAATAAATGACGGTGAAGATTACGAATTACTCTTTACGGTGAATAGGCACAGTGAACCAAAATTATCAGGTCTAAGGGCCGGGTGCAGACTGACCAGGATTGGGACTATCGTATCCGGTCAAGGGGTTGTCCTGAGGGGAAGGGCAGGGGAGGGAAGGGCGCTTTCTCCGGGAGGCTGGGATCCGTTCGATCGGGAGATGCCTGGTGTTAAATGAAGCAATAAGGCATGAAATCCGGCTCCGCCTTGACGGAGAACAGGCAACCTTGCGCATGGGGGAGATTTTTGGAAGAGGATGCGCGCCGGGAACAATTATTGCGCTGCATGGAGACTTGGGCGCGGGGAAGACAACCTTCGTCAGAGGACTTGTTGCAGGATTGGGAGCCGCGGAAGGCACGCGCGTTACCAGCCCGACGTTCACCCTGGTAGGGGAGTATCAGGGACGGCTCCGTGTCTTCCATTTTGATGTTTATCGCCTTGGTTCTGAGTTGGAATTTCTTGAGCTTGGAGCGGAAGAAATGCTTTCATCCGGTGGGGTCTGCGTGGTAGAATGGGCTGAGAAAGTTGAAGGATGTCTGCCGGATGATCGAGTTGATATCCATCTCGGTCATGCAGGACCGCATAGGAGGAATGCGCTGATTGTGATAATGTCAACGGGGGCTGACAGATTGGCTGGTCTGCTTCAAAAGGGCGATCCGAAATACGGGATAACGGCTCTGGACGAAGAGGACAATGTCTGACAGATTCACACAGTCGGCAAGGAATGTAATGCACTTGGCCAGGCTTGAGGCCAAAAGATATAACCTCGTATATATTGGAACAGAACTTATTCTACTGGCGCTGGCCAATGAGAAAGGGGGAATTACCGAATCAATCCTGCAACAGCAGGGAATAGATCCGGAGGAGGTCAGGGCGGAGGTGGAAGGCAGCGTGTTGATGGGCGAAACGCCTCTCAAGCCCAATCAACCTATCCGCGCCGCGCCGTTGGTAAGGCGTCTCGTGGAACTTGCGGCAGAGGAGTGCCGAAGCCTGGGGATGACACAAGTCGGCCCCGAGCATCTTTTTATGGCTCTGATGAGGGAACACAGCGGTGTTGCCTCTGAAGTAATTGACGCGCTGAACATTGACCGCGACAAGGCAAGACGGGCTGTCATTGATATCATCAAGACGGAAAACAGCGCTGTCGGAAAGCACGAGGCCGCATCGGCAATACCGCGCCAGGCTGACGCAGTAGGCATCGCGGATCACATCGAGGAGGAACCTACGCCTACCCCGATACCCGTCGCATCACCCGAGCCGATTAATACCCATCCATTAACCGGCCCATCACCAGCGCCGTCGCCTGCTCATGACAGGTCTGCGCCGACTGCGATTCCTGCGCATACAGCTCCCTCGTCTTCCTCAAGAATTCCGAAGCAGACTCAATCTCCCAAAAATGCGCCTGCAAGTCATGACGACGCACAGTTCGCCTGTCTTATGGCCATGAAAGCCATATGTGAAAAATATCTTATCCTGAAGGCTACGGGAAAATCCGACGCTGAACTTCTCGTTTTCCTGGCTGAGCAAATAGGGATCAAAGGCTCCTCGGCAAGCGACTCTCCGCCGCCGCATGAAGAGAAGACTCCAAGTTCGTCCGATTGGATACGTGGAAAGTCACAAAGATAATCCGCCGAAAAATGTCCGAATGCTTTACCTGTGCCGGATTTCGGAGTTTTTTTCATTGTTGCTCGATTTCTGCTTGCATTTTGTCATATCAAGTGATATTCTAAGCACGTGTGAAATGATGCATTCAGTTCGAACGACATGTGGCAGGGGATAGTCGTTCACTGATGTAGTTGTTTTTTTAAGAATTCAATCAAAAATGTTCAGCGATTTACGCGATGTCTGCCGTAAGGAGGGATTTTTCAATGACGCGCAAAGAAGCACAGGTTTTTTGGGTTGTCGGTCTGATTGTCGTTGTGATTGTTGCTGTTGTGGTTTTCCTGCCCGCCGGTTCATCTGCCGGTTCCAGCGACAAGGCAGCAAAGGACACAGGAGAATCTCCGGATAGTTCAGATATTCTGGTAGTTGAGACAGACGCGGAGCCGGTTATAGCATCTCCCGCATCTGCCACATCGTCGCCAGAACGGGTTGAAACAGCTCGGGTACCTGAATCAACACCGCCTGCCACCGCGACAATTCCCACGTTCGACGCTACTGCGGCAGCCGAACTGGCTGAGGCAAAGACGGCTGATGAAATCGAGCGCGCAGATAATCTGGCTATCAGTAAGCCGCCGCAACCTGTGGCGCCTGTAGCTGTTCCATCCGGCGCCACTGCCGGGTCTGTTGAAGTGACAGTTGGAAAGTCTCACACAGTCGGCAGTGGCGACAGCCTTGCCCGTATTGCGCGTCGGTATTATGGTTCAGAAGCCCCGGCCAACATAGAGCGGATCGTCACCGCAAATCCAACGGTCTTGACAAAGGGGACAAAGAGCGTTTTGATGCCGGGAATGAAACTGGCCATCCCCGATCTTGGCGTGGAAGCTGCTGTAAGCAGTGCACAGCCGGCTGTTGCTGAAGCTTCAAGCGCTCCAGCCGCGGCGGCGGCATCGGAGCCAACGGTTCAACTTGAGGCTGAAAAGATCCATGTTGTCGCCAAGGGCGAAACACTGGCAAAGATTGCAAGCCGCTATCTTGGGTCTTCTTCTCCGGATACGATTAAGAAAATAATGCAGGCTAATCCCCAGTTGAAGAGCGCGAATGCCATTTCAATTGGCCAGAAGATAAAGATCCCGGCTAAATAACCGATCGCATTGATTGACATGCAAAGACAAGAGACCGACGTCTACGCGCGAAATTGCCGCATGGCCTTTGCATTCGTGATTGTATCTGTGTTGGTTGCTTCCGCAGCGTGTTCAAGTCACGGTTACTTGAGCGATGGGAAAAGAAAAAAGCTCATCAGCGAAGACCTGAAGGCCCGGCGCAGTTATATCCGCCAGGAAGCGTTGATCAGATTGTCGGAAACAAATGACTTTGCGCTGGAAAAGGTCATAGTTGCTTTTCTTGAGGATCCAGCGCCAGTCTGCCGAAGCGCAGCCGCCACAGGTCTGCGCAGAGTTGGGACAAGGAAAAGCATTCCTGCTGTCGCAAAAGCCTTGAAAGAGAATGGCGAATATCCGCTGGTTCGTTGTGATCTGGCAATGACATACGCCATCCTGGCGCAGGAAGACGCCGTTTCCGAGCTTGCGCGCCTCCTTGCGGAAGACCCGAATCCGATGGTCAGGCGGACTGCCGCAGAGGCAATGGCTGTCACCGGAAGCACGAAGTGCGTGAAACCATTGCTTGACGCAATGGCATCTCGGGATGACAATATACGCATGGCGTCATGGCAAAGTCTGAAATCCCTGACCGGCATGAAAGACTTGCCTCCGGAACCACGTTACTGGGTTGCCAAACTGCCGCCGACATTGATGGGAGAGGCGCCGCAGGCTCAGGACAAGCCTGCTCAGTGACTTTCGCGCCTCCGCAGAGGATATCCTGCTACGTTGGATCATGGATGCCTCTGCTTCAGCGAAACAGATGTTTTGTTGCGACGAGGTAAGAAAAATGCGCAAGGCTCTTCTGATTCTCGCAGTTATTTGCTTTACTGCCGCAGGCATACTGATGGCTCAATCCGCCAAACCCCCGAAAAAAGGGGCCGAGCTTCCCCCTGAAGATCAGCAGACCTACCATACGCTGAATCCCGGAGATCTTGCGGTGAATTTCAGTCAATACAGGGGGCGAAGAGTTGCGCTTCTTGATCAGTTCAAGGTTGTTGAACGGCGTATTTTCCCAATGGATGAAATCAACCCCCGAGATTACTACGCATTCAGCACGTATAGCGATCTGACAATCTGTATTGAACGGAAAAACGAAGCCTTGCTGAAGTTTGCTGAAACCCTTGCCAGAAGCGAGAATATCACTATACGAGGCAAGGTGATCGGGGAGCGCCCGCCCTACAAGTATATTGTTGCTGAAACGATCGTCAGAGGGCATGCGGATAATCCATTGTCCACCGAAATCGGCGCTGAACCTGAAATCGAGGTATATATTGACTTGGACGGCGGCGGCAAGAAGAAACTGCTGGGTTCCGGAAAGTATAATCTTAAATCTCCCGATGACGAAAAAGCCCATACCCTTGAAGTGCTGGTCATGATCAACGGCAAGAAATGGGTTGCCAAGGAAGAGTGAATCGCTGAACGGATGAAACCGTGAAGGCAATCGGCCTGATGTCGGGAACTTCGTGCGACGGCGTCACGGCCTGTATATCTGACCTCTGTCTTTACGGCGAGAAGATTAAATCCAGATTGATCTCCTGGTTGAATGTTGAATATCCACAAGAGCTTCGTTCGCGTCTGTTGTCATGTTGCGCTAAAGATGGGGGTAATTCGCCCGAGCTATGCCACTTGAATTTTGCCGTTGCCCATGCGTTTGTAGACGCGGCTAAAAAAGTGGCCGTTCATGCGGACATGCCCATCGAATCAATTGATTTTATCGCATCGCACGGCCAGACTATCTGGCATGATCCAATGGGTCGGACAAACTCGTCTCTGCCAGGAAAAGCAATCCCTTCAACACTCCAGATCGGGGAAGCCTCCGTAATAGCCGAACGCACAGGTATTACTGTCGTAAGCGACTTCCGCTCCCGCGATATCGCAGCGGGAGGACTGGGCGCTCCTCTTGTGCCATTTGCCGACCTGATGATGTTTGCGCATCCTGATATCTCTCGAGTCGTGCAGAACATAGGCGGCATCGCAAACCTGACCTGGCTGCCGCCGGGCGCAGGCGTTGATAACCTGGTAGCGTTTGATACCGGGCCTGGGAACATGGTGATTGATGGAATTGTCCAAATGGCAACAAATGACGAGAAGCAGTATGATGACGGCGGAGCCATTGCCTTGAGCGGGCGCGTAAATGACGCACTTCTCGCGGAATTGATGAGCCATCCTTATTTTAACGCTGTTCCACCGAAGACGACGGGAAGGGAGGACTTTGGAAAATTCTTCTCTCGGGAATTATATGCAAAGTCATTGTCGCACAGCATGGGCTTCAATGACCTTGTGGCGACTGTAACAGAATGGACAGCGGCGTCCATAGCCAGCGCGTGCGAGCGTTTTATCGGTCCCGCTGATGAGATGATAGTTTGCGGCGGCGGCTCTATGAACCGGGCTATAATGAATGCATTGAGGCAACGCCTTACAGGATTCAGACAGGTAGTAACCATGGACGAAACAGGTTTCCCGGCTCATGCCAAGGAATCGCACAGCTTCGCAATACTGGGATTTGCGACAATCATGGGTATGCCGTCAAACGTCCCCGCGGCTACGGGGGCCGGAAAACGCGTCATTCTGGGCCGGATTACACCGGGCCGTGGATTTTCAGCGGCCTTCAATGGATGAATAAAATGCAACTGAATGTCAGATCAATCGCGCGCGTCTTTTGCATGGCGATTGCCGTGTCGCATGTCGCACTGCGAGCAGAGCCGCCAACGTTAAAACCCGCTGAAACTGTTGTCCTCTACAACGAAACTGTGCCGGAAAGCAAGTCGCTTGCGCTCTATTATGCGGAGAAGCGCGGTATACCGGTTGTTAACGTAATCGGTGTATCGGTGGAAAACACTGAAGACATCGAGCGAGTCCGTTATGAGGAGGTATTCATAACTGGGTTGAGAAATAAGTTGCATGAAGTTGGAATCGAGGAATCGGTCAGGGCAATCGCAACCATGTACGGCATTCCGTTGCGAATCGGCGCTGTAAAGGAATCGCAGGAGGTAAAGGAATATATCTGGTACGTCCGGAAAAGAATCGAGGAGAACAAACGTAAGCTTTGTGACATTATTTCGGAATTGAGGCGTCTGGGAGCGCCCGGAATGCCGCTGGAGATTTATACCCTCCCGGACAGGAAGGATATGCCGCCCTCAAGGGCGCTGCCGATTGATATGCAGTTGCTCATGCGCGATCTAGCCGACTCCTACCATGCCGCTGAAAAACGACTTGGCGAAATGCCGGATGGAAAAGAAAAGGAAATGCTGGGGGGGCAACTTCTTGCGCTTGGAACCCAGGCCACTGGACTCAAACATCTTATGCAACCCGGCGCGCTGCCGACTGGAGAAGATCCTGCTGATGTCCTTTCACGCCAGACGACAGAAACAGCGCTTCAGCGATTCAAGGTCATTGACGCAAGAATAACCTCGTTGAGCTTCAGACCGGCGTCGCCTGACCGCAGCAGATTAATGTCGGACCTGTATTTCATGAACTCCGGTGTGATGGGCGAACTGCGGGTTCTGGCAACAGAAGAACAAAGTTGGACCGGTCCGGAGACTGCCGCTGCGCTCGACAGCGAATTGAGCCTCATATACTGGGAGCCGTACCTGCTTGGAAAGTGGCTTGATAATCCCTTGTTCGCCGCGCATGACAGGCGTATCGCGTGTCGCATGAAACTTTATCGAACGCTCATGATTTCCAGACTTGACGCACAGACGCCACAAATCGTTAAACGGATGATTGATGACGCTGTCGCAACTGAAAATCAGGGTCTCACGGGAACTCTATACGTTGATGCGCGCGGGCTGGATGCCGGCGCCTTGAATGGGATGGGGGTCATGGACGTTCACCTTCGCGATCTGGCCAAGATCGCAGGAGAGAAGACATCCATGAAGGTCGTCGTTGATGATACGCCTGCATTATTCGCTCCCGGGAAGTGCCCGATGGCCGCTCTCTATTGCGGATGGTACAGCCTGGAGAAATATCAACCGGCCTTCCAATGGCAACCGGGCAGCGTCGGGTTCCATGTCGCAAGCTTTGAGGCCAAGTCCCTGCATGATCCGGCTTCCCAGGGGTGGTGCAAACGCATGCTTGAGGACGGAGTTTGCGCGACCATAGGCCCAGTGGCCGAGCCTTATCTTGTGTCATTCCCGCGTCCAGACCTGTTTTTCACCATGTTGCTGACCGGGAAATTCACCTTGGCTGAATGCTTCTGGCGGACATCCCCTTTCGCGTCATGGAACCAGATTCTCATTGGAGATCCGCTTTACAACCCGTTCTGCAAGTTTCCGGCGATGAAGACGGAAGACCTTCAACCCGGCATTTACCCTCCCGATAACTGGGGAACCTGGCCTTATGGCGAGCCATATCGCTGATCATTCGAAGTTAACAACCGAACAAGAGAATCCGCAAAGCACATCCATTGACTCAATGGACAGCTTGGGGATTGTACGACTCATGAGCGCCGAGGATGAGAATGCAGTCCTCGCCGTCCGCTCGCAGGCTATGCAGATAGCGAAGGCGATTGATATTGTGGCAGGTCGGCTTGGAAGAGGCGGCAGGCTTATCTATATTGGCGCGGGCACCAGCGGCAGATTGGGAGTTCTGGACGCGTCGGAATGTCCTCCGACCTTCCGCACGGACCCGCGAATGGTTCAAGGAATCATTGCAGGCGGCGACGTCGCGCTGCGAAGGGCTGTTGAAGGAGCGGAAGATCATCCGGATGACGGGGCCGCAGCGATCTCGGATGCTGATGTCAATGAATCCGACGTAGTCTTCGGAATCGCCACCAGCGGGACTACTCCATATGTCCATGGCGCGCTTTCTGAAGCGTTCAATAGAGGGGCGGCGACGGTTTTTTTGACCTGCAATCCTGATATTTTACCCCGAATCACGCCAGACGTTGTCATCAGACCTATAGTCGGCCCTGAGATAATTGCAGGTTCAACACGCCTGAAGGCCGGAACAGCGACCAAACTTGTCCTGAACATGGTCACCACCGGCAGTATGATAAGGCTCGGCAAGGTCTATCGTAATCTAATGGTTGACCTTCGCGCAACGAATACAAAACTTCAGGATCGGGCAGAACGGATTATTTGCCGCGTGTGTGGTGTCGAACGCAATGAGGCAATACATCTGCTGGGTGAGTGCGGCGGGCACGTCAAGACTGCAATAATCATGAAGGTCTGCGGCATTGATGCTGTGGAGGCTGGGAAAAGGTTGGATGCTGCGGGGGGCCGGGTTGCTGTCGCAGCAGGTGGCGCTATTCCCACCTCACGCTCTTGATATCGTCGTCCTCGAAAGCCTCAATCAACGCCATGGTGACCTGATCCAGGTCAACATCGTCTCGAAATCTGACGGCAAGTTCGTATTCATACAGTTCAGGTTTTCCAACCGGACGACTGTATCGGAGTTTGTGCGATCTGATGCGGATTCCAAATTTGTGAAGAATATCATCAAGTTCTTTTCGAGGCGCCCCTTTATTGAAGGAATCAACAAACAGAAGTCCATCAAACTCCTTGCGCAACAGCTTGTCTTCCAATGGACGAAGTATAAGAAGCACAACAAGCACTGTGGTGGCCGCAAAACAGCCTTCAGCGTAGAACCCCATGCCGACAGCCAGCCCGAGGCCGGCGGTGACCCATATGCTGGTTGCGGTTGTCAAACCAGTGACGGTCGCGCCGTGATGCATGATCACGCCGGCGCCAAGGAAGCCGATTCCGGTGACAATCTGTGCTGCGATGCGTCCGGGATCAGTCGCAATGCCAGGAACCGCGCAAGACACTTTTATGGAAACGATTGTTATAAGCGCGGAACCAAGGGCAAGAAGGGAATGTGTGCGCAGCCCGGCGGCGCGCCCGTGACGCTCACGCTCAGCTCCAATCAATCCGCCAAGTAAAGTAGCGAAGATCAACCGGAATAGCGGCTCACCAAACGTCATGCAATCAGCAGTTGACACCGGCGCATTCTCCTGCAACTGATTTGCCCATTAATGCAGCATATGCTATTCTGTATGAAATCGCCGACGGATTCAACAGGAGGATTGTCGATGCGCAGACATCTTGTTTACCTGCTTGCAATTGCCATATGCATGGCAGCGTGCTCGTCGTGCAAGAAAAGTAGTCCGCCATCATCAAGTAAGACATCCGGAACAGATATCGCTCAAACTGGTCGGGTCGAGCGTGTGAGCGCCGGGGAAAAGCCTGGGACTACTGGCGGCGCAGCAATTGATAAGTCTGCTACTGCGGTTCAACCCCCGATTTCTGGGGAATTTCCTCAACAGACAACCCCCGAAGGCAACATCGTCATTGAGGCCGAGTCGTTCTTTGCCATAGAGGAACCGATGGTCGTTGCCAAAATGCCGGATAATCCCCCAAGACGTGGCGCAAGAGGGGAAGTGACATACATATGGTGTCCGGAAGGTCCAGGCAACAAAGACATAAGCGGCGGACGAGGAAAAGCATTGTTACGCCTGCGTATACCAAAAGATGGAGAATACTGGCTATGGATTCGCAAGAACTGGCCTCATAGTTGCGGCAAGACGCTGGATTTTGTGCTGCGCATGGGAAGTCAACCAGGTGGAGCGGCAGTCGCTGAATTCACCATGTCCAATAACAATTATGATATTTGGGAATGGGTGCAGTGGCGCACAATTGATGACGCCGGGAAATTTCACGGAATCAATCTGAAGGCGGAAGAATACATTCTGGAAATAAAGAACCATGAAGATGGATCACGCATAGACAAGGTGCTTCTCACATTGGATCCTCAATTTTACCCGGTTCATTAAAGCTGAAAGCCAATAGGCATGGAAAAGAACCGTTACCTGCCCGGATTGACCCTCATGCTGTTGGCGGTCGTTGCCATCTGGTGGGGGACGACTTATGGTCCATACCTGGGGAATCGTGATCATTATAGGAATGTGCGTTCGCTCCAACTAGCCCTGAACGCAATATATGAGAATAATGTCGAACCTGTCGCAGAAGAAGCGTTGGTCAGGGCGGCGATAGATGGCATGACCAGATCGTTGGGTGATCCATACAGCCAGGTCTTAAGTGCGGAAGAGTTTGAAACGCTTCAGGAGGATGTGAAGGGCGAATTCGGTGGCATTGGCGTGGAAGTCAGGTACAGACCTGATACAGGCGATTTCATAGTTAATGAATTAGTTGAAAATGGGCCTGCTATGAAATCAGGAATAATCATAGGCGATGTCATATTTAAGGTTAATAGTGTGTTATGCAGGGATATGGGACAAATAAAATCATTATCAAATATTAGGGGAATTATCGGCACATCCGTAAATATCGGTATTATGCGCAATGTTAATAATATCAACAATGAGTTGTATTATAATATTATGCGAGATAAAATATTACTGCAATCTGTCAGACTTGCCGAATCTGATGAAAATGGAATTATGGTGTTGAAAATATCAGGATTCGACACGCATACGCCTGACATGCTGCGAGAAAAGCTTTCCGGATTGAAGAATTGCAGGGGGTTGATTGTTGATCTGCGCGATAACGGGGGAGGGGAGTTGAACGCGGCTCGGGAGGTTGCGGATCATTTTCTTGATTCTGGAGTTATTTACACCGTCATCGAAAGGGGAGGGGAGGTAACAGAGATAGCCCGGGCGACTAAAGGAACAGTGGTTGATCCTCAAATTCCAATTGTTGTTTTGGTCAATGATTCATCGGCCAGCGCATCTGAGATTGTCGCGTCTGCGCTTCAGGACAATGGCAGAGCAAAGCTTGTCGGATATCAGACATTCGGCAAAGGAACAATCATCCAGCCAATGAGACTCCCAAATCGCATGGGATTGATCCTTGCCGTAAGTTACTACGCAACTCCGTCTGGAAAGCGTATTGAGGGTATTGGATTACATCCTGACATTGAAGCCGGTGATCCGGCGCTTCGGCAGGAACTCAGGAGGATGAGCCTTGAGGGCGGCAATTTTGATCCGTCAAGCCTCCCGCCGAATTATCTGGAGCAACGAAAGGCTTCCGATGCGGAGCAGATGCGTATCGCGAAAGAGTATCTTTTGCATTTCAAAGCCGACTCCCAGGATAAAATACAACTGGAACAAAAGTAATCAAGTGAAACCAGCGTTGCAATGATTTGATGACTGTTATCAGTTCTGGGATAACATGGTGCAGATTAAAACTTCCTCCGTTGGCGTGGTCCAGGATTATAATATGCCAGGATGCGACATAATAATGATTATCGGACGCAATTTGGAAAGCCACTATACACGTCTCTGAAGTGTCTGCAGTATTGCGCAAGACTGAATCTGCTTTACGACAACACACATTTCTGGCATGATAGATGCACAATGAGAGATGCGAATTCAAGGAACGATGATAAGATTACCGTCCACGTTGTTATAGAAGGCCTTGTTCAAGGTGTAGGATTCAGGTATGCCACACGACGTTTTGCTGCTGACCATGATCTTGGCGGTTGGGTAAAGAATCGCCCTGATGGACGTGTAGAAGCGCTCTTCGAAGGCAGACGTTCAGCGGTGCAGGCTGCAGTTGACTGGTGTCGTAAAGGACCTCCCGCTTCGAGGGTTGAGAATGTCAATGTCACCTATCTGCAATCTGAAGGCAGATCAGATGGATTCAGAATCGCATCAGGTAAGTGAAAATTCCGATCTCTTCAGCAAGACGGGACGTATGGAATTGATAGTCAATCCCATATCCGGCCAGGGAAAGGCATTCCGACTGCTCGATAGAATCATAAAGGTCTGGCAGTCAAGAGGTTGGGATGTCCATCCACAATGCAGCAAAAATTCCGATGATGTTAAAAGAATGGCAAGGGAAATTCCTGATGACACACAACTTATTGCTGTTTCTGGCGGTGATGGAACCCTGAATCAGATACTTAATGGGCTTGAACGCTTCGATATTCCGATTGCAATATTGCCTGCAGGCACCGGCAATGTTCTTGGGAAGGAAATGGGACTGCCAAAGTGTCCGCTAAAGGCGTCCATTCTTTATGAACAGGCGCGTGTCGTTGGTGTTGACATGGGTGTTTGTAACGATCGCCGTTTCATCCTTGTCATCGGCGCAGGCCTTGATGGTGAAGTCGTGAGGGATGTTCATATTGGACGAGACTGGCATTTGAGCCAGTGGCATTATGTCCCATATATGCTTCACAGGGTACTCTTCTGTGAATTCGGCAAAGTCACTGTATATGTTGATGGGAAGCTTTTTGCGATGGATGTACACGATGTCATTGTCGGAAACACGAAGAGCTACGGTGGGCCTATTTCTGTCACAAGCGAGGCAAGCATGGCAGATGGCATGTTTGACATATGTGCCTTTCGCGTCAATAACATATTTCATTTCTGGCAATATGGATGGGCTGCTCTGTTCGACCGCATGAGGAAGGAGCCGGGAGTCCTATACACCCGCGGGCGCAAGGTCGAGATCACTTCCGATGAGCCAGTCGCCTACCAGCTTGACGGCGATCCTGCCGGGCGTCTGCCGGCTTCGATAGAATTCGCACCGTGGCAGGTCAAACTCCTCTGGCCCACGCGCACCGCCGAACCTTCGCAAGTTGTCAGGGAACTATAATCCCCTGCCCTGCCCTTCTCCATGGATGGCTTTCAGTTCGGTCCTGTCAGAATATTATCGTCCCAACATATCCTCAGGCGGTTTTCGAAGTAGGAAAAGCCTTGTCTCACGCGCTGAAATTTCAACATTGAATTCGACGGTCCCTTCTGAAATCATCTTGCGATTGAAGATATCATACACCGGGCAAGGCGATGGCAGTGTGAATGTCTTTTTTCCGCCGGTAGCACAGTGAACGGCCAGCCAGTTGCCATTGGCTGACAGAGGATCGCTCGCTTCTGAATAAATGTGAACACCTTCTTCTTTCATAACGCGACGTAGAATCGCTGAAGGAAGGTCTGGCAGCGCAGAATAAGCAGTTGTCCAGCCATCATTCGATTTTATTGCTGCGGCTGTCGAGCCTGCGTTTATGAATTTTGCGAGAGCGACTGCATTCTCGTCATCAACCGCGAATATAGGCACCTGCTCAGCCCCGGAACCGAACTTTCCCCCTTCCCTTATGCCGTTATGATCAACGATTATCGCAGATAGCGCGCCTTTCTCAATGCGTTTGAAATTTATCCCGACTGTCTTCGACATGCTGTCGAGCGAAAGCCCATCTCCAGTCACAAATCCGGGCGCGTAAAACCAGATCAGCAGATGTCCGTTCTTCTTCAAGTCGTCAAGCGCGCGCCGCCTTCGTTCAGTCAGGTGATAGGCGTCAAGAAGAACATAACACTTATGTTCCGGGACTCTCCCCTCCTCCAGGTCTTCCATCAAGTACCAATCAAAAGGCGCGCCTGTCTTGCACAGTTCACCAATGGCTTTAACGTAAGTCGCAGTTGAGACGTTATTGCTCCCCCATGTCCGCCCAGACATGTAGAATTCGCTGTCCAGTGTGGCGATGATGGCGACTTCTCTGACAGTATTTCGTGGCAGACTCATAGAATACTCGCCCCACGCCGCCATCCGCCCGATTTCTTCGATTATGCGCGGATCATGGAACCAGTTCCCCTGTTGATCCATGTACCACAATCCAACGTCGTTCGTCACCGCGTTTGTGAATTCCCTTCGAAGAACCTGGATGGATTCATCGGTTGTTTTGACATGCGTGAAATCCGGATCTCTCGCCAAATGGGTGCGATCATCTCCCTCGTCAATGAAAAGCTTGCCTTTGACTCTGATCGCTCCGGGATAGTTCCTGAAATAACCGTCTTCGCCCAGATGCCTTCTTTCGTATGAATGCGGGCTTGAGAAACAGTCAACACTTCTCAACTTGTGTGCTGCGTCCGCATCTCTGTGATCGCCTTCCTGCGGCCAATTCAGATCGGGGCTGTAACTGTAGAAAACGACCGTTATCATGTTTTCATCGCTTGCCTTCTTAACTATGCCGCAGAAATGGTCAATTGCACGGACGGTAGTTCGGTGAAACGCTTCGTAATAGTCGGAGACGTATCGCGATAAGGAAGGATCGCGGAATACCCCTATAACCCCCGCTTTGCGTTCATCAAGCGACGGGATTTGGATGTCTTCGAACTTCTGAACCTTGCGTCCCCACGCCTTGGCCAGATTGGAGGGGTTATTGCCGTACTTCTTACGGGCATGCGCTTCAAACGCTTGCCGCATCGGTTCGCTGGTGTCTGGAACATCTGTGGCGCTCCAAGCGTGCCATTCTCCATAAATGCCATTTGCCACATGGAAACCTATTATGCGGTCGGAATACGGGCTTTCCACCACATGAGCTATAAGTTTCCGCAACGCTTCTCCTCCCTCCCTCATCCAGAGATTGGATGCAAAGGATTCGTGCTTCGTCCCGCCCCAGCCGTTCTCCACCCAGCCTGTGCCGGTCGCATATTTCACTGATTCCTCCGGATGCTTGTCCATCCACCAGCCGGGCGCTGAAACCATCACTCGCGGAACTACGAATCCATCCGGATTGGCATCCAGGAAACTCAACATGATTTGATCGAATTCGTTAAAGTCGTACTTGCCCTCCCCCGTCCAGCCCAGGGGCATCGAGAATGTGAAGGTATTCAATCCGATGCGCGCAAAATTGACGACGTCTTCCCTGACAGGATTCCATTGAAAAATCCACATGGGGAAAACCGGTTTGCCGCCAACGAACAATGCTGGGGCTCCGTTATGATCGCCGATTGTTGTTCGTGTCATGAGTCTCCGCCCTTCCCTTCCTGCGATTCTGACTTTACCGAGTACATGATGCCCTCCCCTGCCATTGATGTAACGCGTCCGTGCTGGGCCGAATTCCAGCGTATACTCGCCCCCGCTCATGAAGCGCGATAACAGAATCGAGTATGGCCCAATTATTGTCGCCCTCCCCTTCTGCCAGTTCGTAATCGGCGCTTCTGGTGTCCATTCCCGCGCGAGAACCTCCTTGCCGTCTTTCATCAGTCTTGCATAGATGCGCCCATTCTGTCTGATTTTCTCAACCGGTTTGATTGTTGCCTGAATCTTCAATTCATCGCCAGCTGATAGTTCCCGTATAAATTCGGTCTTTTCCAGAGCAAGCGGTGTTCGTGGCCCCATGTACGAGTGCGGCATGAATCCCCACGGGGCGGTTCCGGGTGGCGTCCCCATCTCGACGCACTTCTGCCACTTTGAATCGTCAAAACTTGGCTTCATCCAGCCCGGAATCTCGGCAGATGAAAATTTCCACTGGGCATCCGACGCAACCACGTCGCAGGAACCGTCCTTGTAGACGATGGTTGCCTCAAGCAGCAGGCCCCCGGGGTGCGCGGCGTTGTAAATCGAGGGGCAGAAGGCGTTGCTCCCCTGGACAAGCAAATCAGTTATTTCAATTCTGTTTGTTGTCTTCCACCAGAAACCGCCCTTATGTGCCTCGCGCCCATTGATATGAAGCGTGTAGGCGTCATCACCTGACATCTGGATTACGGCGCTTTTAACAGGTTTGGATATGTCAATAACCTTGCGGAAGAATCCTTTCGGACCATGCGGTTGCTCGGGTCCCCATATCCATTTCGCCTCCCATTCAAACTCTCCAACCGTATCCTCGTAACGCGCCACGTGACCAGCCAACACAACAATTGCTGATGCGGCAAGAATACACATATTGATCACAAGTCTCATCATCGGTCCCCTGCTTATTCTTCCATGGCGCGCGCGCTGGCGGGCCGCGCCCGTTCCAGCGCCCAGCTCCGCAGCGCCTGAACATGTTCGGCCATCATCCGACTAAGCGGCACGGTTTCCGCCACATTGCGTATAATATCCGTTGTTGCCATTGGCCTTTGCGCATCAAAGGCGTCATAAAGCCCGCCTATGATGCACTGCTCAAGTTCGGCTCCGCTGAAGCCTTCGGTCTCCGCCGCAATCCGTCCCACATCAAACGTCGTGAAATCACGATTTCGTTTACGAAGATGAATTCGCAGAATCTCCGAACGCTCCTCATAATTCGGCAGATCAACGAAGAATATCTCGTCGAACCGGCCCTTCCGCATGAGTTCGGGGGGAAGTTGCTGGATTTCGTTCGCTGTCGCGATCACAAACACGGGGCGTGTCTTCTCCTGCAGCCATGTTGTGAAGGTTCCGAAAACACGCGCCGTCGTGCCGCTGTCCGTGTAATTCGAACTTGCGGTTCCGGCAAGCCCTTTCTCGATTTCATCAATCCACATAATGCACGGACTGATTGATTCGGCGGTCTTTACCGCCATGCGCACGTTCTCTTCGGAACTTCCAACAATACCTGAAAATACGCGCCCGACGTCCAGCCGGAGCAGTGGCAGCTTCCATGTCGCGCCGACTGCTTTGGCGGTCAGCGACTTGCCGCAACCCTGCACGCCGACAAGTAGCAACCCGCGTGGTTCCGGCAGGCCAAAGTCTCTCGCCTTTTGCGTGAAAGCCTCCGCTCGCTGCTTCAACCATATTTTAAGATTCTCCAATCCGCCAACCTGCTGAAGGTTTTCCTCCGGCGCATAATATTCAAGAATGCCGCTCTTGCGGATTATCTGTTTCTTCTCGGCGATGATGTCAGGGATTATGCCCAGGTCAATTTCCTCATGTAAGATCGCGCATTTCGACAGCACGTTCTCGAATTCATCGAGCGTCAATCCCATTGACGCCTTCACGATTTTCTCCATGCCCGGTTTTGTAATGGAACATTTCAAACGAAGCTTGTTTGTAACGGCTTCCAGGAATTGTTCAAGCGCGCCGGTCAGCTCGTCAGGAGACGGCAGATCAAAGTCCAGGACGGCCATCTCCTTGGCAAGTTCCGGCGGGACGATCTGCACCGGTGAAACAAGGATAAGGCTGCTGTTTCCAGCCTTTAGTTTTCTGGCTGCGTCTCTGAGCTTTCGTCGTATGCCAGGATCGTCCAGGTAAGGATGAAAGTCCAGCAATGCAAATACCGATTTGGCCCGCGCTTTGAGGGAGCATATCGCGTCCAGCACCGCCATGGGCGAATTCCTGGTGTCATCTTTCTCCTTCGGATCTGAATAACGCCACAATCCATCTGTCACGGTCCAAACATACAGGTCCTTCTCCAGGAGTGCGCAAGTGCTGGAAAGACTCTCCAAGAGTCGAGTCTCCTCCCATGAAATCAGGTATATCAGCGGATATCGCGCCCGAAGGTGTATTTCGATTTCATTCATGGCGGCAACCACCCAAGGAGACATCCTTTTGGTCAGGCATCCATCTTATCGGGATTCCATCCCGGAACAACGGCATCCTCATTTACTGGACCTGAGTAACGCTCCATCTCGCTGAAAATGCAACCGCAATACTTCTGGCGGTAAATGCTTCGTCGCCGCGCCTCCTCATGACTTTTCACGCTCAAACTTCGCATGTCCTTGTAGAAGAAACGCGGTCCATACGCGGCGGATGCCGACTCACCTGCCCTTCTTACGTCTTCATGGTTCTGGTGGCGGCTTGACAGGAGCGTAGTGCTGAACACATTTATCCCCAGCTTGACGGCCATCCTTGCCGTCTCATTCAGGCGCATACGATAACAGCCTTTACAGCGCCCGGCGATATTATCCTTCCAGTTGACTGAATCAAGAAATTCCCTGAGACCGTATTCCTCGTCCAGAAACAGCGAAAAATCCAAGGCGCTCTCAAGCGTCCGGATCGCTTTAATCCTCTTGCGGAATTCGAGCAGGGGATGAATGTTCGGGTTGTAGAAAAATGCGGCCACCTCAAATCCGCCAGATTTCAAGTCCTCAAGCGGGCCGATCAGACACGGGGCGCAACATGTGTGTAGAAGCAACCGCATACAGGATTCCAGTTCAGAAAAGCCCTTTTTGCTTTTGCCCATTATCAACCGGCGTCTTTCCAGCCATTTCGGCCCCCTTGATTGTGAGCAACCTGCCGCGCGGCGTTTTTTCAATGTAACCGTTCTGGATAAGGTAAGGCTCGTAGACTTCTTCGATCGTATCTTCCTCCTCGCTGACCATTACGGCAATGCTCTTTATACCGACCGGTCGCCCCTCATAACCGGCGATTGCTGCCATGATTCTGCGGTCCATCTCGCTCAACCCGGATTCGTCAACCCCCAGGCGCTTCAACCCGGACTCCACAATCCGCTTGTCAATCCGCGCCGCTGCCTCGGCATGCGCGACGTCCCGTATGCGCCGCAGGAAGCGATTTGCAATGCGCGGGGTTCCGCGAGCGCGTTCAGCGAGCATTCCGGCGGCGTCGGAATCAATGTCGCAACCGAGAATTCTGGCGCTGTTGGAGATGATTTGTTGAAGCTCTACCGGCGGGTAATAGTCCAATCTCTCATGGACTCCGAACCGTGCGCGCAAAGGCGGCGGCAGCAGTCCCTCGCGCGTTGTCGCCCCGATGAGCGTGAACGGTTCCAGGTTAAGACGTAGGCTGCGAGCGTTCGGCCCCTGGTCAATCATAATATCAATAAAGTAGTCTTCCATCGCGGCGTACAGGTATTCCGCGACGGACACGTTCACGCGATGAATTTCGTCAATGAACAGGATGTCGCCTTTCTTCAGTTTAGTCAGAAGTCCGGCAAGATCACGCGGACGGTCCATCCCTGGTCCGCTAGTTGTAATGATGTCAGCCTCCATCTCAGCCGCGACGATATTTGCGAGCGTGGTCTTTCCAAGCCCCGGCGGACCGCTGAAAAGCGCGTGATCCATCGCCTCGCCCCGGTGCCGCGCGGCTTTAATCCATATCTGCAGGTTCTCGACGACTTTAGCCTGGCCGACAAACTCGCCGAAATGCCTGGGGCGAAGCGTTAGTTCGAAGGATTCTTCGGAAAATCCGGCATGACCGGATAAGACATCATCACGCGTCATTTCATTCCCCGCCATTATTCACTCTCCGCCGCAAAGGCAGGACCTAAGAATATCGCAAATAATTGATGGCAGTTCATCAGCATCGCTCAACCGGCAGAACTTACCACTTAAGTGTTCTCTGCCAGGCTTCCTTCAGGTCTGCGAGATTCTCCTCCACCACCGCTCCGCCCTTAAGCCCGATCACTCGTAACCGGTTGTCCACAGTTAAACGGCCTATTCTGGCAGATGGAACCTCGCCCATCGCCTTTTCAAAGTCTTCAGCTTTATCCGGGGCGACTTCAACGACAAACCGGCTGTTGGATTCAGAGAATAACAGAACGTCGTCCCTTCGCCAGCCGGCTTGGCCCTCGTCATTGAACGGAACCTTTCGCAGGTCAATCTCAGCGCCGACTCCGCCCGCAAAACAACTCTCGGCGATCGCCACTGCAAGCCCGCCTTCTGAACAATCGTGACACGCGCGCACAAGAGCCGAGGAGGTCGCGACTGACATTGCGGCGAAGATGTCGCGCGCTTGAAATCCCCGGACGCGCGGAACCGTCATGCCCGTCAACCCCCTCGTGTAATAGTAGTGGCTGCCGCCAAGCTCGGGATACGTCATTCCAACAATGTAAATGAGGTCTCCCGGCGTTTTGGCGTCCATGCTCACTGCCATTTTCACGTTTGGCATGATTCCGATTGCGCTGATTAGAAGCGTGGGTGGAATGGCGATAACTTCTTTGCCGGTATTGAACTCGTTGTTTAAGCTGTCCTTGCCGGAGATAAATGGCGTTCCGAAGACCACCGCGTAGTCGTAACATGCCTGCGCGGCAAGAACAAGCGAACCGAGTTGTTCGGGTTTGTTTGTGTTGCCCCAGCAGAAGTTATCCAGCAACGCCACTTGGTCAAGGCTTCCACCTACTGCGATGAGATTCCTGATCGCCTCGTCAATCGCGCTCGCCGCTGAATGATACGGATCAATGTCTCCGTATTTCGGATTCAGTCCGCAGGAAATTATGAAGCCTCGCGTTGAACCAGGCACGGGGGCGCATATGGAGGCGTCTCCAGGTCCATCATTATCAATCCCGACAAGAGGCTTCAGAACGCTTCCGCCCTGCACCTCATGATCATACTGGCGGATGATCCATTCCTTGGAGCAGACATTAGGGCTGGACAGTATCGCCCTTAAGTCGTCGCCATAATCACCCTTTGCCTTGCCGACAGGCGATTTGGAAGACTTTCCTGCGGCGATTGACTCCAGCAAAGGATCAGCGAAAACCGGCGGAGTCCAGCGGGCTTCCCGTTTCAGTCGGGGCAGGCCATTGTGGACGAAATCCATCGGCAAGTCGCACACCACGCGTCCCTTGTATCTGAGCGCAAGCCTCCCATCTCCTGTGAAACGTCCGATGAATGTCGCATCAACATTTTCATCAGTAAACACTTTGAGAATGCGCTCCGCATTGGCCGGTGGGACGGCCAGAACCATGCGCTCCTGCGCCTCGGAAATCCAGATTTCCCAGTATGCCAGACCTTCGTATTTAAGGGGGACCTTCTCAATGTCGCATTCCGCGCCCAGGCGTTCGCCCATCTCCCCGACCGCGCTTGAAAGACCGCCTGCGCCACAGTCAGTGATACATGTGTAAAGTCCTTCGTCTCTGGCCTTGAGAATGGTGTCAACCATCTTCTTTTCTGTTATTGCGTTGCCGATCTGAACCGCGCTGCCGGAAGTTACTTCCGATTGGTGCGTAAGTTCGACGCTTGAGAACGTCGCGCCGTGAATGCCGTCTCGTCCTGTGCGGCCGCCAATAACAAGCACAAGGTCGCCGGCATGAGGTTCCTTGCGAGTTTTGTCACGCGGGATCAGGCCGATATTCCCGCAATAAACAAGCGGATTTCCGGTATAGCGGTCATCGAAGAAGACAGCGCCGTTCGTCGTGGGAATACCCATTCTGTTGCCGTAATCGCGCACGCCCGCCACGACGCCCTTCATCACTCTCCTGGGGTGCAAAGCTCCCCGCGGCGTCTTGTCCAGAGGCATTTCAGGATTACCGAAGCAGAATATATCCGTATTCATAATCGGTTTCGCGCCCAGTCCGGTTCCCAGCGGATCGCGGATGACGCCGCCGATTCCAGTATTTGCCCCCCCGTACGGCTCGATGGCGCTGGGATGATTATGGGTCTCAACCTTGAAGCAGATGTCAAAATTCTCATCAAAGCGAATTACGCCTGCGTTGTCCTCGAAAACGCTGACGCACCACGGTTTGTTCAGCCGTCGAGTGGCTGCGGCGATTGTTGACGCAAGAAGATTGTCTATCGGCCTACCGTTGAACTCAATCTGCCCGCGCAGCGTTTTATGAACGCAATGCTCCGACCATGTCTGCGCCAGTATTTCAAGCTCAAGATCTGTCGGATCGCGACGGGCTTTCGCAAAAAATGCGCGCACAGTTCGCATTTCTTCCAGATTGAGGCTCAACTGCCCTGTTTTACTGATTCGCAGCAGTTCAGCGTCATCAGCCTTTCGCACCGGAACTTTCTGAATCCGGAAAGCGTATTTTCCTATCCTGATGTCATAAGGAACTTCGGCCACGTCAACATGGCAATCCTCAATGGTCGCATTGCCGAGCAACCGCGTGGCAATGAAGGTGGCGTCGGATTTTGATAATTCACCATTCAGAACATATTTCCGCGCCGTCTTTACAGACCTGACAGAATTGATCTTTATATCGCTTAATCCCTTCAGCGCGCTGGCCTGAACCGGGTCCATTACCCCCGGCTTGCGGCTGACCTCGACTACGTGAACACTCCCGCCTGGCTTATCCGGCCCGGGGAACATGCCGGGAAGCCCGCGAACAGGCTTCCGTCCGTTTGGAGTCAACACGGCAGCGGCAAAGTTCTCAACAACAGGATCACAGAACAACTCCACGCAAATCCTTCCAAGCTGTTCGGGCGCAAGACGTCCCTCAAGAATGTAGACAGTGGCGTAACTTGCCTCCTGCAGCCCGGTCATTCCAAGATGACGGGCGTCGGACAGGACGTCTCGCGCGACTATGTCAGGCTGGCCGGGTTTGGGCCATACTTCAATCCTGTAAAACATTATTCGTCTCCGAATCCGATCCGCTCGGATTACTACGCATGTTCCTTGCGCATCCCAGCCCTGCGTTCATCGAGTTCCGCGCGGCTGGCCTGCGCCTTGCCAAGCAGAGCTTCGAGCGACTCGAAATCCCCTCGCCTTATCATCTCGGATACTTCGTTCAGGCTTCTGCTGAATGCGTAAAGCGCAGCCAGAACGAAATCCGGGTTGGTTTCGACGATGTCGCGCCACATGGGAGGATCGCCCGCCGCAATTCGGGTCATTCCGGCGAACCCGCCGCCGGCAAGTTCGATCGCTTCTCTGCTTGTTGCGTTCATCAGCGCCGCTGCAATCAGGTGTGGCGCATGACTTGCCTGAGCCACAAGCGCGTCATGTCTTTCAGGCGACAGTTCGACAACGCGTCCGCCTACGCCCCTCCAAAGTTCTCTTGTCTTTTCCAGAACTTCGCCTGGCGTATCCGGCAGAGGCGTCAGAATGCAGACACTTCCATCAAAAAGGTCTTCCCGCGCGCAAGCCGGTCCCCTCCGTTCGCTCCCGGCCATGGGATGCGACGGGATGTAATGAACGCCCGGCGGGACGATTGCGGCTATCTCACGGGATAACATCAACTTGGTGCTGCCTACGTCTGTCAGGAGTGATCCGCGCTTCATCATGGGCGCGGCCTGCGCGGCTAATCCTGGCATTGCCTGCACGTTTACGGCAAGCACAACAAGATCGGCTCCTTCAACCGCCTCCGGAAGTTCCATCGTTCCTCTGTCAACAGCGCCGATCTTCCGCGCTTCATCGAGAGAAACCTGCCTTCTGAAGACACCGATAACCTCCCCTGCCAGGCGCCGCCGCCTCATGGCCATACCCAGACTTCCGCCTACAAGCCCAGGTCCTATCACGCAGGCGCGCTCAAAAAGAAACTTGCTCCCGGAGGTTGTTCCTCCCGGCTCAAAACCGTCAACGCCGTCGTTTGAAACGCCCGCGTGTTGGCTCATGTTGCGGGAATGATAGTGTCACCACGGTTGGAACGTCAACCGTCAGACAGCCAATTAGCTGCTAATCTCCAAAAGATGTCCCGATTTTCCGGGCTGTTAAAACCAGCGGTCCGTCAGGATCGACAAGTTTCAATCGGGCGACGGCCGACTGCAACGGCGCTGCGACAACCTTATTCCCCTTCAATGCAACCATCTTTCCAAACTGACGTTTTGCCACAAGGTCTAAAGCGACTGCGCCGAATTGCGTTGCAAGCACCCTGTCGAACGCAGTTGGAGTGCCGCCCCTTTGAAGGTGTCCAAGCACTGCCGCTCGGCATTCCAGATTTGTTGATTCCTCGATTTCATCGGCAAGCTTCACGGCTATGCCACCCAGCCGCACCTGGTCGTGCTTGGCCTTGTCCATTTTCGCGACTGTGAGCTTGCCGCCCTTCGGCTTTGCGCCTTCCGCGACGACAACGATGCTGCAACGCTTTCCTCGCGCTCCGCGCTTTCGGACGGCATCGCAGACATTTTCCGTAGTGTAAGATATTTCCGGGATCAGAATTATATCCCCGCCGCCGGACAACCCGCCCTTGAGCGCCAGCCATCCGGCATAACGCCCCATCGTCTCAACAATCATCACGCGGTGATGGCTTTGAGCCGTCGTGTGCAGCCGGTCAATCGCATCGCTTACCACCTGAACCGCAGTGTCGAACCCGAAGGTGACGTCCGTGCAGCTCAGATCGTTGTCTATCGTCTTCGGAACTCCGCAGACGTTCAATCCCTTCTCCATCAACTGCTTGGCTATTGATAGAGTCCCATCACCACCGATGCAGACCAATCCGTCAAGCTCCCAGTTTGAGTAGTTTTCAACGCAGTCTTGCGAGCGATCTTTGAAAACAAATTCCCCGTCCGCGACTTCCTGCGCATATCGGAACGGATTAGCCCGATTGGACGTGCCGAGTATCGTGCCTCCGACAGTCAGAATGTTCGAAACCGCATCGGAAGCAAGCGGCTCTCCGTTCGCTTCGACAAGTCCCTGATACCCGTCCCGTATGCCGATCACCTCCATGCCGTATTGCACAATCGCGGTTTTTGTGACCGCGCGTATCACGGCATTCAATCCGGGACAATCTCCGCCTCCTGTAAGAACGCCTATCCTTCTGGGCATTCCTTTCTTTGCCATTTTTTATGCTCCAAACAATTAATGCCTGAACAAAACATCTCCACAGTCAAGGCAGGTTCTGTCTCCGCTCCGGACAAGCTCGGTCCGCATTCTCACCTTCGGAAGCATGTCGCGGACGTGCTTTTCCGCTATGATCCTGTTGCGCTCATTTTCTCCGGACCGGCGCAGTAGAAGATACGCGATGCAAATCTCCGCCGCAATGTCAACAACCATCCGCGCAGATAATTCCGTGTATGCCCTGTCATCATGATGTCGGAGAAAGTCAACGGTTTCCGCCAGCAGTTTCCTCGCCTCGCCGATACGATTCTTTATGTCATTAGATGATGCGTCCGGCGATGTGTCGTGCAATCGTTCAAACTCCCCTTCGAGAATTCCGCTCATGATTCCGCCTATGGCCCCAATGACCTGCATTTCAGTCGTGCCTTCATATATGTTTGTTATTCTTGCGTCTCGGAAGTGACGTTCTGCCGCGTAGTCTCGCATATAGCCGGAGCCACCCATCACGGAAATCGCGTCGGATGCGACTTCATTGCATATCTCGCCAGCATAATACTTGGCGAGCGATGTCATGCATCCGATAAGTTTGCCGAGAGGCCTGATTTGCGCCTGCAAACGCTCACCTTCAGGATGTTCCATCAACAGTCCGTTCTTTGACAAGCGTTCGATATTGCGCAGGAGGTCAACACGGATTGCCGTTCCTAAAACGAGAGCGCGGGCCCCTTCTATTTTGCGGATCATCTCTGTCAGCCGGTGGCGTATCGGTGGAAAATCTCGGACGCTGGAATTGAACTGTCTTCGCGTTTCAACAAAAGCCAGCGCATCCCGCAACGCCGATTCGGCGATACCGACGGACTGCGCGGCAACCGCCAGCCTAGCGCCGTTCAATAACTCGATGACATATGCGATCAGTCCGTATCGCCGCCTCCCCATCAACTCGGCTGGAACGCCGTCGAACTGCAATTCACATGTAGGAGATCCGTGTATGCCCAGCTTGGCCTCAATCCGACGGACTTTCAGTTGCGGACATTGTTCGCACAAGAACAAACTAAGCCCGCGAGCGTCAGCGCTCTTGTCTTCGCTTCTTGCCAGTACCAGAACGACTTCAGCGCAGCCGTTCGTTATGAATCGCTTCACCCCGTGCAGACGCCATCGTTCTCCGTCCTGTGTTGCTTTCAACCTTGCTGATCCCAGGTCTGACCCGGCGTCGGGTTCGGTCAAGGCCATTGCGCCGGTAAGTTTTCCTTCCGCCAGTGGCTTAAGATATCTCGCCTTCTGGGTCTCATCGCCGTATTTCTCAATCGTCTCGGCTACGCCCTGCAACCCAAAAAGGTTCATCAGTGACGCGTCAGCGCGTGAGACAATCTCCGTGGCCGCCGCAAAGATCGCATTTGGAAAATTCAAACCACCCCATTCCCGCGATACCGTAAATCCCATCATGCCGGCTTGACCGAGGCGCTTTATCGTTCTCCCTGTCGCGTCAGCATATTCAACGCGTCCGTCTCGAATGGAGCATCCAAACCTGTCAACATCCGCCGCAGATGGGGCGATTTCATCCGCTGCCATCTTTCCCAGCGCCGTCAATACGCGCCGGTATGTGTCAACCGCGTCTTCATAATCCTCCGGGGCGTAATCGAATCTCGCTGCGTCGCGATAAAGATTTTCCTGCAGGTCAACAATCGTTCTCAGATCGGGATCATTCAGCAGGGAAGCCAGGCTGGGATTATCGTTGAAGAAGTCAGGCATCACGTTCCTTTCCGTCTCAATGCGGAAATAAGCGCTGGAATTACACGCCTAACGTCTCCGATGATTTTATAATCGGCCATCTCGAAAATCGGAGCTGTCGGATCGCTATTGATTGCGATAATTGTTTCAGACTCCGACATTCCAGTCGTATGCTGTGCCGCGCCCGATATGCCGCAGGCAATGTAGAGCCGGGGCCTGACGGTCAAACCCGTCTGCCCGATCTGTCTTGAATGATCTGTAAAACCGGCATCCACGGCGGGCCGAGTCGCTCCGACCTGCCCTCCGATTGCTTCAGCAAGTTCATGGAGCAATTTGAAGCCCTGCGCTTCGCCCATGCCCATCCCGCCTGCAACTATGCGTTCTGCCCCGACAAGGTTCGGTTTTTCTTCGGCGGGGATGTCTGAGATAACTTTGCATTGGAGGGCAGGAGATGTATTCCCAATAGCTACCTGAACTATCTCCCCCCTGCCCTTTGCCACATTATTCTTACGGCGCAGCGCCCCCTCCCGGACGGTTGTCATCTGCGGTCTTGATTCCGGTGTGACAATCGTTGCTGAAAGCCGTCCGATGACCGGACGTATTTGCAACAGGACGTCATCGAACTGTCTACCGTTATTATCAATATATCTTCCCAATCGCAGCGATGAGCAGTTAGCCGTCAATCCTGTCCTCAGCGCCGACGCTACGCGCGGCGCAATATCTCTCCCGATATCAGTGCCGCCGAAAAGAATAATCTCAGGATTCCTTTTTCGCGCCAGTCCAATGACAAAATCCGCGCATGGAACCGGCGCCCAATCGTTAAAAGTCGGGCTGTCAGCGCAATAAATACGTTCAGCCCCCGCCGTGGCCAGTTGTTCAATGATATCCCTATTTGCCGATACTGAAACAGCGCATACAATCCACGCCCCCGCTGAAAGCTCGCGAGCTTCATGCAGGAGCTCTTCTGTCACTGCCCGCAGCTTCCCGCGAGCGTGCTCGGAGAACACCCAGATTTCGCGCTCATTATTCACGGCATTCAGCATGTCTTCAAATTGCAGGCGCGCTCCGGTTTTCTAAAATTGCAAATCCGTCTCTTCCACTGCGATCATATGATTCCCTTTGCCGCTAGCATCCTGACCAGATCGTCCATTCCAGCTTCAGTCGCAGGAATTTCCACCTGCTGGGATTGTGCCACAGACATTGCCTCTACCATGGCAATTCGTGTTGGCGAGCCTTCAATCCCGCATTGATGGGATTCTATTCCAAGATCATCCGCACTCCATTCCTCAATCAGAAGACCTTTTTGCCTCAACTGTTCGATGCCTTGTCCCTGGACTTCCGAAGGAGCGCGCGCCTTCTTGAATCGTCCTGTCAGGCGCGCGTTTTGAATCCTCGGCAGGTTCGCTCCTCTGTTGACCGTCAAAAGGCACGGAAGCGGTGCTTCCACAATCTGTGTTGATTCGTCGAGGTTCCGCCTGGCTAAAACATGACCTCGCTCAATTGACATAAGTTCGCTGATTCTTGTTATTTGCGGAAGTCCAAGCAGGCCTGCCAGTTCCGGCCCGACCTGTCCGGTGTCCCCATCGGCGGTCTGCCTTCCGCAAAGAATAAGGTCAACCGACCCGATCCTCCGCATTGCCGCCGCCAGGATGACGGCCGTCGCAAAGGTATCTGATCCGGCAAAGCGGCTGTCACAAATCAGTATTGCTTCATCGGCTCCTCGGCAAAGGCAATCTCTGAGGGCTTCTGCTGCTGTTGGCGGTCCCATGGAAACAACCTTTACGCGCCCTCCCCTTACTTCACGGATCAATAAACCCATCTCAAGGGCGCAAAGATCGTCCGGATTGATAATCGCTGGGAATGCGGCGCGGTTTATCGTTCCATTCGACCGCAGCGGTTCCGCAACCTTGACAGAAAGGTCGGGGACCTGCTTTACACACACAACGATTCGCAGACCTTCGGCCATGTAACCCGTTCCTGAAATGCCGTGTTATCAAGTATGATCGCTTGAACGACAACGAATCAACCGGCTCGATGAAGCAATCATATGCGTTTGCGAAAGCGCGTTCAAGACGGATAGATTCCTAGCTTTAACATTGCGATTACGGCTATGGTTTGAATGCGGGCTGAGTAAAGACACGTCTCCCGTTCGCGTCAAGCAATTCCGCCCGGACGTAGCCTTCATCACCCCTGATTTCATATCTTGCCGGCATCTCTCGCGTCGCGTCCAGGAGTTGGCCCCCCGACCCGATGAACCGGGTCCAGACAGTTCCCTCTGCCTCGACGCTGTAGACATCGCCGGGCACAAGAGTCGGCCTTTCAACCTTGCCAATGCGGACTGCGCATTGTTCTTCGACGCAGACATGAGCTCCATGTCTAAGCGCGTGTATAATCTTATCTGCCTTGAGCGCGCTCGCCGGAACGCTGACGTATCCTTTCCTTCGGATTCCACCCAGTCCATGAGCATCAGTCGAAAGATTTGCATAGAAGCGCAATCCGGCGCTGAGGCATTGATCCCAGAGGTCTACCGCACTTTGCAGCGGAGTCTTTTCAGGATTCAGCTCCATGTATCGCGCTCCGCCTTCATATGCCCTCTTGAAGTCCTCCTGAAGCCAGCGCTGATCGGCGGGATGATGAACGATAATCAGGCAGTCAGAGCTTCTGCGCCGAACCTCCTCTAACCCCTGTCTGATATTGAAATTATCAGTAATCGTGTCCGGCATGGGCGGCGTGAACGGGATCAGTCCGAAATGCGCCCACAACCCGCGACAACTCTGAAATGCCTGTTCGGATCCGGAGATTATCAGGAAATCACTGGATGAAATCGTCCTAGCGTCCGGAATCCTGGATGGATCCTGCATGTCCTTGTATTGAAGGCAGATGAAATCGTAACCGGCCTTCCTCACAGTCTCGCAGTGCTGTGTTATTGGAACCGAATAATCCTCATGATGTTGAAGGTCGCCATTGAACCAGAATATCTCTTTCGCCATGTGTGGTCTCCCTGTGCGTGAGCAGAATCAACAGATTCTTTCAGCGCCGTCTTCTTATTTTGGGGGCTGTTCAGCGTCTTGGCCTTTTCCGGGAGCAATCTTGTCAAACGGTGATTTCAGAACGCCGAAAACGCCTTCAACGCCTTCCTTCACGGGTTGGAACACCTCTTTCCTGACCTCAGGCTCCTCAAGCGTGCCGGTTATTCTGACTCGTATAAGGGCCTTCTGTATCCCTCCCACGAAGAAGTTGAAAGCTTCGCTCAAAAGCGGCACGCCACCTGTCTCGGTCGGAGATGCTGCAATCAATTCCATGTTAATCTTGTGGTCAAAGCTTACTGTGCCGGCGCCGGAAAGAGTAACAGACGGGCTGTTGATCACAAGACTCTGAATGTGGATTACGCGATTGGACGTATAGAATTCTGCCCTGGCGCTGTGAAAAGCCTCCTTCTTGGGGATGGAAAACTTTAAGAGACTCAGCACTGTGAGCAAACCCGGAATATCCGCAATATAACCATCTGTAACTTCTCCCCTTCCGATGATATCCAGGGTCTCCATCTTGTCGCTCATACCGACGATTGTCGCGGAGCCTGTCAGATATCCGGACATGTTCCGGTCTCTGCTGGACGTATATTTCAATAACTCGGCTAGATTTGCCTTGGTGACATTAACCCGCCCTTCAAAACGCGTGCTCCCGGGGGTAAGTGTCAGGATGCTTCCGGTATAGTTAATTATCCCGCTGCACGCCCTTCCCTCTATGTCAACCATGGGAAAACCTTGCTCAGAGAAGCGCATACGACCGTGCATGCCCGTTATCGGGATGGGGAACCATTCTGCAACTATACCACCGTCGTTGACGATTACATCTGCAGTGTAACTCTGCGGAATGCCGCTTGGCGGGGATAGAAGTATCCGCGAATCGAAACTTACCTGCCCTGTCGGACGGTACTTCTGCCAAACCTCCTTGCCGATCAGCGGAATCGCCTCAATAATTGGTTCAGTGACCGTGATATCGTCCCCGCTTATCTGTAGCATCCCGCTTGATTTCTTCGGGTCAAACCTGCCGTTCAGCGTTATGCAGGACGGCATCGTTTCCCTGGCTGATGCGGATTCTGACGGTGTTTCCAATGGCCCTGAGTCCGGCAAGTCAAGATCCAGTATCCCCCCTTCCTTGGCAATGACCCCGCGTAGGTTCTTCATGAGAATCTGATCGTTTATGACCTCGATCCTGCCCGATATTTTTTCACAAAGAAGAGGCATGAACTTGGGTCGGCATTTCATGTTATTAGCGTCAACTATCACGTGATAATTAAGGGGATCATCGTCTGATTCCTGGAAAATATAGATCCTCCCGGCGCCCAGGCCGGATGGTTGCCAATCCTGCCTGACCTTGTCTCCTATTATGGGGATCATATCGGATAATTCCTCCGTGAACATGACCCGCGGAATGTGAATATCGAAATACAACTCTCCCGTATCGAAGTTTGCCTGGCCGCTGACAGTTGTTCCTATGAAGGGGTTCTCCCGAACAAAACCTTCAAATTTCCACTTCTCCACCCCGTCGCCAAGCCTTTTCCATTCCGTGTCAATGCCAGTGATGATCCGTTCCCTGTCATCCTTGAATAAATGCCGCCCGGACATGGTGAACACGCCGCGATCGCCTATCATGCCCTCGCTGAGAATGTGCCTTTCAAACTCTATTGATCGCCTTTTCTTTACCAGCGTTTTATGTTCGGGTTTCCTGACCATGTCCGCCACGTTCATGCGCTTTGTCTGCCCCACAAGACGAAATGTCGGATTGGATACCTTTACACGCCTTATGCCCGGCTCGCCGTGCAGAACTGTCATCCAGTCGAAGAGTATATCCGCCCGCGGAATGGCGAAAATCGGTCGTGTCTCCCCCGGCAATGTCAGTTTCAATCCCTCTATGCGGATTTCTCTTGGCAGTCGAAACCTGACGTCAGCAACCTCTATTCTGCCATGAACGGCCTTCGATAAACCCCAGACAAGCCAGACTTCAGGTTCCTGTTCTGAAACCAGACCGAAGATCGCGCCGGCGATCATCCCGGCCATTGACATGACCGTTATCATTACGACCAGCGTTTTCTCATATCTTCGTTTCATTGCGCGATTTGCGCGAAAGCTCTCCATCTCTCCGGGGAAATCGCTTGAAGCCTGTAACGGTCTTTCGTAGGCTCATTACAGTTGTCGCGGGACAGTTCCGGCGATTCTGATGAGCACATTTTGCAGGAGACCGACAAATGAAATCAATCATGATTATCTACCATTCTCAGGAAGCCGGCAATACGAAAAAGCTGGCGGAACTTGTCTTGGAAGGTATTAACCGTGTCGGAAAGTTCCAGGTGAAGATTGTCAATACTAATGAAGGACGTGTTGACATGGAGGAAGTTGCCGCTGCGCACGGCGTGGCGCTTGGCTCCCCTGATTACTTCACTTACGTAGCAGGCGGGCTGAAGCAATTCTTTGACGACGCTGTCATTGCCTCACGCGCCGGAAAAAGGGTGACCGGTAAACCATACGTCGGCTTCGTCACCCACGGCGGAGGCGGAGGGGCGATCAACAGCCTGGAGAAACTTGCCAAATCGCTGAATTACAACCCCGTTGCCAAGCCCGTTGTCTGCAAGAAAGCTCCGGCTGGTGATGCCGTAGAAGAAGGCATCGCTCTCGGCGCTGCTCTGGCTAGAGCCGTCGAAAAGGTTTAAATGTCGGTATGGACATTAACCCTCATTAGCAGGCCTGAGAATGGATTTCGAATCGCATAATCAGGAAGTTAAACGAGTTTGGGACGCCTTCCATAAGAGAGAACCGCACAGGATTCCTGTAATAATTGGCGCCAGCACACGTGCAAGCCTGCTGAATCCTGCGGTCAACACTGAAAGGATATGCTTCAGGGAATATACCCTTGATCCTGAAATCATGCTCCGCAAACAGTTGGAGCATCATTACTGGGTTCGTCATAACATAATGCAGGACGCAGAGATGGGACTGCCTGCCGCGTGGAGTCTGCATGTTGATTTTCAGAATATGTATGAGGCGGCATGGCTTGGCGCGCCAATACGATTCGAAGATGGCAATTGTCCCTATGCGGCCCCGATGCTGACGGACGAGAATAAGGAATCCTTCCTTGATGAGCCGATTCCCGACCCATTCGATGACGGTGGCTGGATGTCACGTAACTGGGAGTACTACGATTTCTTCCAGCAGAAACGAGTGGAAGGATTCGAGTTCATGGGACGTCCGATCGGCAGCATATCTCCATGCGCTGTCGGCACTGACGGGCCATTCACACTGGCCGCAGCTCTGCGCGGGACTTCGATTCTGGCCGACATGCTGCTTGAACCAGACTTCTTCTCGCGATTAATGGACAAACTCACCTCCGCGATAATCATGCGCATGATAGCCTATCGGCAGAGGCTCAACATGCCTGAGAAAGGAGCGTTCGGTTTTGCAGACGACTCAGTGGCAATGCTCTCACTGACGCAATACATTGAGCATGTTTTGCCGTCACATAAACGCCTTGTTGACACATTTGCCGATCCGAATCAGCCCAATTCCATCCATCTATGCGGCGACGCCCAGCGCTTCTTCCCCCTGCTGAGAGACCGGCTGAACATATACAGCTTCGATACAGGTTATCCCATCAACTGGAATACAATTCGTGCAGAAGTTGGTCCTGAGGCCGTCATCAACGGCGGTCCTGCGGTAATTCTGCTACTGAAAGGGCCGGTTCCTGAAATTGTACGCGAAACAAAGCGGATACTTGACTCCCCTGCTGCGCGTGGCGGAAGATTTATACTGCGTGAAGCTAACAATCTTGCCCCATGCACGCCGCTTGAAAACATCAGCGTTTTCTACAAAACTGCCCTTGAACATGGGAAGCTCTGATCGTTATTTCCCGACAGAATATTTTCCCGCAGTTTTGGTTTCTTGATTCCTGTACGCCGGGCTGATAGACTTGCCATTCAGCTTTGACCCGAGCATCAAGACAATGACTTGCAAATTCGCGGGAGCGAGTTGGTTGCGCAGGCTTTTGTGGCACTGTTACGACCGCCATTGGAGTAATGCCTGATGAGTCTGTCCAGCGTCTTCAAACGCGGATGGGACGTGAATTCTCTGTGGGTGACGGACTTGGCTTCCGCCACCACGCCGAGGGGCATCAGTTGTGTTCACCTTGACCTCGAAGGAACACGCCTCGCTGCAGCGGACTATTCGGGAAAGATATATATCGTCTCAACCTCCAACGGCAAACTTCTCAGCCATTTCTCACTTTCTACGACGGAGGCCGGCTGGACTCCCGCAGCAACCGCAGTTCAGTGGAGTCCTGATGGGAAAGTACTGGCCGTTGGCGACGATTATCGCGGGCATCTGCATATATTCAGCCCCACCGGCGAAGAGATGATCAATAAACGAGTCCATTCCAATGCGGTTTCGCAAATCCGCTTCCTTGCTGGTGGAAAGATAATTGCTACCGGCGGCGATGACACTCGTGTCCGATTCTGGAAATGCCCTGAGTTGGAGGCATGCGGGCGCATCCACGTGGGCGAGTCGCGGGATTTTGCCGTTGCGGCCCAAAAACGCATGATGGCCACCGTCCGCAAAGCCGGCGGCCCGGGTCCGGAACGCGTGATTGAACTGCGCGACCTTAACGAGAACGGCCTGTCAAAGGAAGTCCTTCAGGGGCACTGTGATCTGATAAACTGCCTTGAGTTCAGCACCCGTGAAGATCTTCTGGTAAGCGGCAGCGGTCACTGGGAGCCTGAGCAAAACCATGATTCCACTGTAGCTCTGTGGAAGACCGATTCCGACCAGATGATCTTCAAAGAAAAGATTCATGAGTTGGGCGTTGCCGGTGTCTTATTCGCCATGGATGACGCTGTGATAATATCTGTCGGTTATGATGGTCGAATTGTGACGTGGTCTGTTGCGTCCGATGGAAAACAAACTTCAGTCGTGCAGCGCTTAAGCCCGGCTCAATGCGCGTGTTTTGCCGAAAAAACACAGATTCTAGTGGTAGGCTTCAAAGACGGCAATGTCGAGGGGCTGAGCATAGTGCGTGGTTCAACTTCAGCCGCAACCGTGTCAGTTTCATCATCTGCCATGTCACAGGGTGGGCATGAGGAGGAATCAACGCCGGCAGAGGATACCGGACCGAGAGGCGACGATTATGAGGAAACCAGCGGCCCCATTACCGGATCCACCAGCAGAAGCCTGTCTCAAAGGCTGGCGCGCAAACGCCGCAGCATGCCGAAGGCGTTCACAAACTCAATCGGCATGTGGTTGCAACTTATTGAACCGGGCGAGTTTATAATGGGTAGCCCGGATAATATTGGCCTTCCAGACGAGCACCCTGAACACAAAATCATCATGCCTAAGCGTTTCTACATAGGCATATATCAGATCACACAGACGCAGTACAAACGAATAACAGGAAAGTCCCCGAGCGGATTCGCCGGGCGGGATAATCCGGTCGAAACTGTGACATGGTATGATGCAATGGCCTTTTGCGACAAACTTTCAAAAGAAGAGGGACGGACATACCGCTTGCCCACAGAAGCTGAATGGGAGTTTTGCTGCAAGGCAGGGGGAAATGGTCGTTACTGCTGCGGAGACAGCGCCGGAGAGTTGGCCGGTTATTGCTGGTTCGGCAAGAACTCGGACGGAACCACACATCCCGTCGGACGCAAGGATCCGAATGAGTGGGGCCTTTACGACATGCACGGCAACGTCTGGGAGTGGTGCATGGATTATTACGATGAGAATTTCTACAAAAACAGCCCGGAGATCAATCCCCAAGGGCCTGAGACTGGCAAACTGCGGGTTGTCAGGGGCGGCGCTTATGATGTCCAAAATGCTGTGATATGCCGAAGCGCCGGTCGTCTGGCTGAAGAGCCGGCCACCAAGTCTGACGCGCTGGGATTCAGAGTGATATTCGAACTCCGCAATGTAAAGTAACCCCCAGCCTCTTTGCCGATTATTCAGAAACTTTGCCCTGCAACCAGAGAAAAGGTTTGGGATGATCTTCAATATCAATACTGATCCATTGGCTCCCGCGGCCCCCGTTCGTTCTGCCCGTCCCGGTCAGGCCATTCCATTGCCTGGCTTCTAAGATCCACAGCGTCATCCATATCCCGCTCCTCCGCTGAACGGCAACCTGTCACCAAACCGGCCAGGCATAGCGCCGCTGCAGCGAACATTCGCAACAACGAAGAAGCTTTAGCCGAAAAAAGTGCGGGCGACGTCATACCACTCCTCCGTCACATATTTGGGAGTGCCGATAGTTTCGCTGAACGGAATTGAAACTATCTCGTTATTCTGTAACGCAACCATGCGACCGAATTGACGTTTGTGAACAAGTTCCGCTGCCTTTATCCCGAAACGAGTGCCGAGAACCCGGTCGAAGGCCGTAGGCGTTCCGCCGCGTTGCACATGGCCAAGAACGGTAAATCGTGTCTCAAACTTCAACTCGCGCTCGATCTCCCGCGCCAGTCTCTGCCCTATCCCGCCAAGCCTTACATTGCCGAATTCGTCAATGCTCTGGTCAATCGTAACCTCTCTGGCTTCAGGTGAACCGCCGAAGTTTATGCGCGCGCCTTCGGCTACTACGCATATGCTGAAGCTCTTGCCCCTGGCATGACGCTTTTTGATCATATCGCAGATCTCTGCAAGCGTGACCTCAAACTCGGGGACAATCACCACGTCAGCCCCGCCCGCAATGCCGGAGTAGAGGGCTATCCAGCCGGTCCGACGGCCCATCACCTCAACGACTATCACCCTGTGATGAGATTCGGCTGTGCTGTGGACGCGGTCAATCGCTTCCGATGCGACATGAACCGCCGTATCGAATCCGAAAGTGTATTCCGTCCCCCTGATGTCATTATCAATGGTCTTCGGAACGCCGACTATGCTCAGTCCCATCTTTGAAAGTTCATATGACACAGCGTGGGTGTCATCCCCGCCTACCGCGATCAGCGCGTCAAGCCCGACGCGCTGCCAGTTATCAAGAATCTTCTGCGGCGCGTGCTCCTTGTAGTGCGCTTTGCTGAATGGATTTGTCCGACTGGTTCCAAGGATGGTTCCGCCGCGTGGTAGAATTCCTGAAATGCTTCGAAGATTTAATTCGCAGGTAAGGCACTCTACCAGGCCCTTCCACCCCTGCATGATCCCAACGCACTCGTGACCGAAGTCAACGATGCTCTTCCGCACAACTGCCCGGATTACGGCGTTAAGCCCGGGGCAATCGCCGCCGCCAGTCATGACACCTATTCGCATCTCTTCAAGCCCCTCATCCGCGAGAGTTTATTCGCGCTTTCCGCCCGCGCATCGGCCTTCATTGTGGACAAGTTATTCAGTGTATCGCACTACCTTATGGTGTCAATTCCAAATGGGTTGGATATTGGGCACGATTCACATCCCGCCATCATTCATGCGCATGCATGCTCCGCATCGCGAGCAAGATCCAATAAAGCAATTTGGCGTTATCTCCCCGCGAAACGCCCGCTCCCTCTCAGCCAGAAGCCATTCACGCCTTACGCCGAAATCAAGAACCTCCCAGGGCAGTATTTCTTGAACACTTCGCTCGCGATTGGCATGGAATGCGGGGACAACTCCCGTCTCAGAAAAAGCCCTGCCCCACGCCGCCGGTTTATGATGCTCATCCCATTCGTCGAAACCGCATCCAAGACTGTATGCCAATGTCAGCGTTTTTGACAGGTAACGGTTCCCCCTGGCAAAAACGCCTTCAAGGATACTTCGCCCTGGCGTGTGCATGCTCAAGCGGATGGCGCGATTGCTCAGATTCGATAACATCAGGCTCAGGGCATGACGGAAATACTCCTCAGTCCGCATTGCTTCCCACTGAAACGGGGTATGTGATTTCGGAACGAATGGCGCGACCGAAAGCTGCACCTGAGCTTGTGAAGATCCCATGCGCTTCCGGAGCAGAGAAACGCGATTGGCAAGCTCAGGAATGGCCCTTATGTCCTCATCGGTTTCTGTCGGCAGCCCGACCATGAAGTAAAGCTTCATCCTGTTCCATCCGGCCCGGAACGCTTCCTCGATGCCCTTCATCAGATTATCTTCCGTAATGTCTTTGTTTATGACCGCTCGCAATCGGTCTGTTCCAGCCTCCGGAGCAACAGTAAGCCCGCTTTTACGAACTTCTGACATGTATTTCGGAAGGAGCTTCAGTTGCTCCCCCGCGCGCAATGATGGCAGGCTGAAATTGATCTGGGATGGATTGAATCTTGCGCAAAAACCCTCAAGCAACTTCTCCAACTCGGGATAATCACTGGATGAGAGAGACGAGAGAGACACTTCGTCGTGGCCGGTTGCGCGGCATGACTCAGCAGCCAGAGCAAGGATCGTTTCCGGCTTTCTTGCGCGAACCGGGCGCCTTGTCGCGCCAGCCTGACAGAACCTGCATCCGCCTGCGCATCCCCTCATTATCTCGATCGTAATCCTGTCATGCACAGTCTCTACAAATGGCACGATGCAACGTGCCGGAGCTATGGCGTTCTCAAGATCATCTATCGTTGATGCCCGCACTGGAAGAGTGGGGGCTTCCGGCGCCGTGGCGACGGATGAAATATAACCGCTTGAATCAGTCCGCGGATCGTAAAACGACGGCGCATACAACCCCGGAACTCGGTTGACGATTGCGAGAATAAATTCTTTCCTATCTTTGAAATCCCCCCGCATTTGCATCACGGCTTTTGCCAATGCAAGCGCCGTAATCTCGCCGTCCCCCGGACAGAATATGTCTATGAAATCTGCAAGCGGTTCAGGATTAGCGCATGCCTGGCCTCCCGCGATGATTAACGGGCATGATATATCGCGCTCGCGGGAACATATGGGTATCCCCCCCAGTTCCAGCATCATCAGGACATTTGTGAACTGTAATTCATGCTGAAGTGAGAATCCGACAATATCAAATTCTGATAAAGGCGCATAGGTTTCAAGGCTGTAGAGTGGAATGGCGCTTGACCGTAATCGGTCAGCCATATCAGGCCACGGACTGAATACGCGCTCCGCCAGGATGTCAGGGGCTGAATTAAGAATATTGTATAAAACATGGATGCCCATGCATGACATTCCGACTGAATATGTATCGGGGAATGCCAGAGCGAATCGCAATCTGACCGATTCAGGGTCCTTCAGCACGGCATTCAGTTCGCCGCCGAGATATTGAGCCGGGGTCTGAACTGAAAGCAGCAATGAATCTGTAAGCCTTTTCCTGACACTTGTCATGCGGGGATTATTGCGAGCTGGCCGATGCGTGGCAAGTAAAAGACCAGATGTCGGGAATAGTTGTCATGAAGCCGGCATGATCAAATACGATCTTCAACCGCAGAAAGATCCGCATTCAGAAGCAGGATAACGCCAGTTGATTTGCCACGCGCCGTATCAGAAAAAATCGTTTGTTTTCATTGGAATTCACCTTCATGTTTCGCTACATTAGCGTTCTTGCATTTCCTGAAAACGGGCTTTGGACAACGGATTCGCACGATACTGTCACAAGCGCGACAAGGGAAATTTTCTTGTCGGCATTCCGTAATCGCCGGCAAGACGGATAGAATTGTTAGCCGGATTACCCAACAACATGACGGCCAGATGAGGAATCAGGCGTGCGCTACGCGGTAATTGGAGACATACACGCCAACTTCGATGCCCTTGAAACCATCCTGAAGGACGCGGAGAAAAAGGGTTTCGACAGGCTTCTGTGCGTCGGAGATCTTGTCGGCTATGGAGCCATGCCGGCTGAATGCATCGAGGCCGTCAGAGCGAGAAATACTGTTGTCGTGGCGGGAAACCATGATTTCGGCGTCGTTGATAAAACAACCATCGAGTGTTTCAACTCAGACGCCCGCGACGCTGTACTCTGGACCCGCGAACACCTCAACGATGATCAGAAAAACTACCTGAAGGAACTCCAACTCGTCCACGAGATGGAAGACCTGACGCTGGTCCATGGCACGCTCTGTTATCCTGAATACTTCGATTACATACAGACTCTTTACGACGCATATCTCTCTTTCCAGGCCCTGCACACTCCAATATGCTTCCTCGGACATTCACATGTGCCGATTGTATTCTTCAATGACAATCCTATAAGTTACTTCATGGAGCCGGAGGTTGATCTGGAAAACGCTCCGAAAGTGATCGTGAACGTTGGCAGCGTTGGGCAGCCCCGGGATCAGGACGCCCGAGCGTGTTACGCGATTTTTGACGCCGATAAGAAGAAGGTCTGGATTCACAGGGTTGAATACGACGTTGAGAAAGCCAAACAACGGATTCTTGACGCTGGACTGCCGCCTACAAACGCACACAGACTGATTCTCGGCCGATAAAGTATTTCCCATAGGATAATGTTTTTGTCATACGGCATCCAGATGGTGCTTCTTAAGACGATATCTTAGCTTCGCTCTGGACAAGCCAAGCAACTTTGCGGCGCGGCTTTTATTCCCCTTTGTCGTTGCCATAGCCTGCTTGAGTAATGAATATTCAATTTCATCCAGTTTGATGCCTTGGGGCGGGATGGCAATATCCTGGACAACGATTGAAGGCGGCAGGCTGGAAGGCATTGCGCCATGAGGCCATGGGAGTTGAGCGCTTGTAATCGTATCGCCGTCGCAGAGGATTACTGCGCGTTCTATGACGTTCTGCAATTCTCTGGCATTCCCAGGCCACTTATGACCCGTAAGCTGTCGTTCGGCTTCCTGAGAAATTCCTGTCAAATGTCTGCCCATTTTTGTTGAAAAGACGCCTACAAAATGCCTCGCCAACGGAAGAATGTCATCCGGGCGTTCCCTCAGCGGCGGCAAACGTATCGGAAAGACATTGATGCGATAATAAAGGTCCTCGCGAAACTCCCCTTTCGCAACCATCTCCTCGATGTTCCTGTTTGTCGCGCTAATCAACCGCACGTCTATCGTAAGGCGTTTAGAACCGCCCACTCTCGTGAAAGTCATATCTTGCAGGAAACGCAGTAGTTTTGCCTGGAGCGTCTGACTCATTTCTCCGATCTCATCCAGGAAGACTGTCCCCCCTCGCGCCGCTTCCAACCGCCCGATTTGCATTCTGTCAGCCCCGGTGAATGAACCTTTCTCATGTCCGAACAGTTCGCTCTCCATAAGACTTTCCGGAAGCGCGGCGCAATTGATTGGAACAAATGGTTTTGAGGCTCGCTTGCTGTTGAAATGAATGGCCCTGGCGACAAGTTCCTTGCCTGTGCCGCTCTCTCCCATCAGCAAGACAGTGGCATCTGTCGCAGCCACCTCCCCCGCCATGCGAATGGCTTCAAGGAAACTGGGGGCGCTGCCGACAATATTTCGAAAATCAAAATGTTGTTCTATGTGCTCTCTGAGAAGTTTATTCTCCCTTACAAGACCGCGCACCATCATCGCTTTAGAGAGAGCCATTTCAAGACGCTCGCGCGTGACGGGTTTCTCAACATAATCCATGGCGCCAGCGCGCATCGCCTGAACCGCCGAAGTGATTGATCCATCCCCGGAAATCACCATGACCGCAAGGTCAGGATCATGCTTATGCGCGGCCTGGATTATCTGGAAACCATCAGCTCCGGGCATCCAGAGGTCAGTTATGACCAGGTCGAAATAAGAAGAATTTATAAGTTCTATTGCCTCAGGTCCCGACGTGGTGGCTATTGCTTCCGCGCCGACGGCCTCAATCTGGCGCTTGAGCAGTTCGCAGGCTTCCGGTTCGTCTTCGACTATCAGAACTCGCTGGTTCTGCATGCTTCCAGTACCTCAGGACTTGCGCCTTGCGCGCGCTTTCAATCTTACGACACAGCGGAATCCAACGTCGTCGCGCTTGATTCCGGGTTCGGCTCCGTCTCTGGTCTGGCAGCGTATCGCTGACAGGCTGTCCGCCCATCCGCCGCCCCGGAGACAACGAAGCTGCCCGTCGGACGGCCCCACAGGATCAGTTGCGCAAATTCCGTTTCGGCCTTTCTGGATTCTCAGAGAATACGTGGATGGATTATACCAGTCCAGACACCATTCCTTTGCATTGCCAAGGCAATGATGAAGTCCGAATGGACTCATCCCCGACGGCATTGCCTTTGCATCCTTCAGGCCTGCCGTTTCATCATATCCGCCACCCATCACGACCCGCTTCGGATCTGCCGTTGATCCCCATGGATACGGCAGGCCCTGCATTCCTGCGGCGGCCTTCTCCCATTCTGCCTCGGTGGGAAGATCGGTCTCCCAGTCGGAATCCCATGGCAGGATTGCATTCAGCCATTGCGTGTATTCGTGAGCGTCGGCGTAACTTACGCATACAACCGGCATGTCATCCCGGTTGAAGCGTTCAGACTGCCACGGCATGAAATCGTCCGAACGCTTGTTGTTGACAAAGGTGGTTCCCGCCGGTTCCGGGTATCCTTTCGCCTCACAGAAGGCCCTATACTGCCTGTTCGTAACCTCGTAACGGTCAATAAAAAATCGAGAAGTGTAGACTAGATGGCGGGGACCTTCGTCCCGGGCAGCCAACTGCGTCCCCATGGCAAAGGCGCCATCCCTCACCAGTACCATCTCAGCGCCGTCAGGTTCGCGCACCGTCCTCGCTCCGTAATAGTGGAGATTCTCGGGAAGCAATCTTAGTCTCAGTTGAACTGATTCCGGGAGCAGCCATGGCTTATCCCGAATAATAATATAGGCAATGAGTATTCCAGCGATGAACAACAGCAGGGCATTTATCGCAAAAAGAATCCGCCAATTCCCCTTTCTATTAATCTTCTTTGTTGCTCCCGTTAATTTTGCGTCTGAAAGGTTAGTACATGAGGCAATAAGGTCATCAGCGAGTGAAACCTGAGAATCAACGGAAGAAATTCCTGTGGTTTCATCCGCCTGTGTAAGGTTAATTATCTCTTCCTGATGAGGCCCGGCATCTGAATCATGGTCATGAACGCCTTCACCGCTCATCCCCGCTCCTCCTGTAGTTTCACCGGTCCGGAAAGGAACTCCTTCAGTGGGCAATCATCGCATGCAGGCTCACGCTTTCGACAGAAGCGCTTTCCAACCGTGACTATCTGCGCGTGAAAATCCTTGAACAGGTCCACATCGGTCGGAAGGTTGCCCTCGAAGAAATCCTTGATTTCATAATACGTTGACTCCGGCGATATTATTTCATGACGCGCGAAAATCCGATGCGTGTAAGCGTCCACGACGAAAGTAGGTTTATTCAAAGCGTAGAGAACAATCGAGTCGGCAGTTTCAGGACCGATACCGTTGATGCTTAACAAACCCTCGCGAAGAGACTGAACGCCTTGTTCTGAAAGGCTCTCGATCTTTCCTCCCCCGTTTTCTCCAAGCCAATCCAGCAGGTGGAGAAGTTTGTTAGCCTTCTGATTGAAGTATCCCGCGGGCCTGATAGCTGCGCAAAGGGCATCACGGTCCAGATAGCGCATCCCCTCATATTCTAATGCGCCAAGAGCGCGGAGATTGGCGATTGCCTTCTCGACATTTGACCAGCTCGTATTCTGAGTCAAGACAGCCCCGACGGCGACTTCAAAGGGAGTATCGCCAGGCCACCAGCGCTGATGTCCGAAGCGTGATAACATTGCTTCGTACATCAATTTCAGGATTTCAGAATTTTTTGCCACACGTGACTCCTGTAAATCGGGAGATGAAACAGCTATTCTCCCCATGCTGAAAATAAACTACGCTCACAAATGAACAAGGTCAAGCTTGGGGGCCAGGATTTTGCGCTCAACGCGCCCTTGCAAAAAACATTATTGAATCATCCCCCCGTTCAGTTTTCCACGACAGATCACCGATGTCAGTCAACAGTCGCAAACGCACAGGCAGGTCTCCAGTTCCTTTCAGCCGTATCGGCAGCGTAACAATAATATTGAAAACCTCGTTCTTTCTCCACATGTGCATGGGAGGGTTTGGAATTATTCGCGCAGATGCTCCGCCACCCGGTCCTTCAACCGATACGGAAAGAGCCACAGCAACCTTTGCCGGTTCAATACACCTGAAGTTGAACATGATGCTGGAGATTCCATCATGCCCGATATTGACCGGTGAAATTCCATTAAGTTTCACCTGCCCTGTCCCGGATTCGCCAAATTCCATTGCAAATTCAGACCAGTCTTTGGGAACGATTTCAGAAGCATGAATACAATTCAAATTGCCCTGCTCTGCATTATCCCATACCCGTCTGACGCTCAAGATAGCATCTTCCATGCCAAGCGTTCTGAAGGCTAGTGATGCGCCAAACAACTCCAGTGCAGGATCTATCCTGCTGATGGTCTTGGAGACTGGAAGCCTGTCGAGTAATTCCCTTGCAGTTGAAGCGGCAAGTTCTTGCCTGCCCTGCGAAGCGTAGCAACTGATGAGCCATATTCGCGGTTGAATACAGAAGAAATTGTCAGTATCCGCCGAGATTAATGCTTTCCATAGTGCCAATTCCTCTTCGACTTCAAGATTTCGCGTTCTTCTGAGCAGGAAAAGCGTGCTTTCATTACCATAGGGGTATCGCGCAGCCTCCTCAAAATTACGCAGAAACACACGTTCTTCGGGCTTTTTATTGAAATCGTTGACAATAAGATCGCAGGCATATTCAACGCCGGGATTCAGATGTGTATAATTTTTGTCCTTCAGAAGGATGAAATCCATCCTCGGAAAGGTGAGCGGGAAGCCAGTGTTTCTGGGAACATCAGCGTGGTGGATTTCCGGCTTGAAACCTTCAGGCGTTCGACCAGTCTCAGCCAACCATAGAAGCTGAGTCCAATTAAGATCAATGGATGAACTGGCCGTGAATATCATTGGATTTGACTTCCATTCATTCATCTTCTTCAAAGCGCTTACCAGCGATTCGGTCGGGTGTCTGGATGGCGGGAATGACAGCCAGCCCACCCCCGACATCTTCGCCGGCAGCGATCCTAGAAACGATATTCCGGTAAGGCCCCAAATAAGCTGAGCCAATCCCGCCACCAACATCCAGCCAAATGCAACTTTGCGGAATCTGCATTGAAATCCATTCGAGAAGAGCCACCCAATGAGAACGAAAAGCGGAACAAACATCGGAAAGGTATTCCGCTCCTCCTGTCCGGAAAGCAGGAATTCAGTTCCGATGTAGAAAAGACCCGCCCACGATATCAGGGGCCAGAAGCGCGCGCTCTCTTTAAATGCGAAAATGAAGGCAAAAAACGCGGGGATGGCAAGCGGCGGACCTAATCCGCTCAGCGGTAGACTCTTTGCATAAAACAGATTGGAAATATGGAAGAGATATAGTGTAGTAGCATTCGAAGGGTCATAAAACTGGCTGAAGTACCGAACCGGACAGAACAGCAGGACCAGTCCGACAGACGCGAGAATTGTGATCGCCAGTCCGGTCATGATTCCAAGCAGTCCCGGTTTCTTTTTCTTATCAGCATGTCTATTTAAATATAATGTCAACAGATCAACAGCACATATGAAACACCACATTAATACAACCAATATAAAACGTCTTCTGCACAGCATGCCCCACCCAAGCATCAATCCCTGCCCTGCGCAATACGTTTTTTTTGAACAATGCTCTGACTTGACCCAAAACCAGATTATCCATGGTGTTATGGCATAACCGGCAATGTCCGCCATGCCTCGCAGGGCATCGAACCAGAACAACGGAGTTAGAAGGCAACAAACTGCAGAAATGATGCCCGACTGCCTGTTACCGCCGGTGAACTCAAGTGTAAGGAGATAGACCCCGACAACAGCGAGTGGGCCATAAAAGCAGCAGAATGCCAGCCGTGTAATTTCCCAGCGAACCCCGCCGATGAGATAAAATGGGATCATTGGTATGGCATATCCAGGCGGCTGGGCTGATTTGAATAACTCTCTTGCCGCTTCCCAGTCGGGATTCCTGTCGAGAACGGCTTTTGCGAAACGTTCCGCTTGAAGTCCATAATGAACCGTGTCCCAGTATGGCAACGATCTGTCCCGACTTATGTATAGAGAGCTGATGATGAAGCAGGCTGCGAATGAGATGCAAGCCAGCGCCACTATCGTCCTGTTATGACTCAGCGAGGATAGTTTCATTCATTTGTGTTCGGTCAAGAGTTTTCGGAAGCAAACTTATTAATCCACACTGTAATTCCCCAGCTTGGAACAATGCAAGTGCGTTGCTTTGGTGTTGAAATGGCTGGTGCGTATAATAATTGCGTGTCGTGTCGGTAGGAACCTTAACCGCGCTTCTACAGTTCAATGGCTTTGACTTTTCACAGAACAGCGATGTCGAGCCAAGACAGCAATCAGAATGATAATCATCAACGCCCAGGCCACACTGCTAATTATTAAACCAGTCCTGATACTGCGGGATGAAAAATTGAATTCAACCACACTTTCGCCGGCCGGTATTCTGACAACCTGAAGAGCGTAATCAGCCCGATAAACTTCCGTTGCTGTGCCGTTTATTCTGGCAGTCCACCCAGGATAGAATGCCTCGTTTAGAACCAGATATGCCTTCCCCGGGGTGGAACATTCAATCCTTATCAATTCAGGTTTGTAATAAGAGATTTTTGCCCGCGCCTTGTCCCAGTCTGGCATCGTTTCCTTATCATCTTCGATGATTGCCGGAGCGGATTCGATGACTACCGTATTTCTGCAATCGAATCCTGGTTCACGCATTAGCGCGAGGGCTTCCTCAGAATGCTTTGCAAACCGGGCAACTGGAATAACTTCTACCCGCCCCAGTGCGTCATCTATCATGAAATGCCGCAAAGTTACCACCCCGTTGCCATTATCCTGATATCCAATCGCCGATTTCACCGCGAGAATGGCCAGTGGCGACATGTTTTTGGAGAAATAAATCGCGCTCGCCAGGCTGACTGGATCGTTGCCGGGTTTTGTCTTGAACAAATCATGGACCAGTGTCCAGGGTCGTCCCAACGGGTGGAGTCCGCCGCCTGCAAGATTGAACAGTCCGTTTCTCCAACAGGCGCTTTCCGGAATCAATTCTGGCGGGATTAGAACACGTCCGTATTCCAACCCCTTTGCAGCCTCGACCAACTCAGGCGGCAACCTATCCGCCGGCAACCTTCGAACAGCCACAAGTCCCCATCGGAATGCGATTAACTCGATGACTGTAATAATCAGGCATAACGCGATAAGCCCATGCCTTCGTTTCTCTGATTCCATGTCGCCTGCGGCGATAAAAACCAGAATACATGTCGTTGCTCCAGAGATAAACGCGGCGATTGCGCGCGAACCGGCAAAGCTGGAAAGTCTGATTGCGGAGTCGGTTCCAAGAGCATCAGGATGCCATGATGCAATACCTTCTGACGATTCGGTAAGCAAGTAAGCCAGGATTACGCCACAGGCTCCGGCTATGGCAGCCATGCGGAATCGCCATGTTTCTCTTTGATTCCTACGATCAGATTCAAGCAATAACGTCAATCCCACCCCTGATATTGAAGGCAGCGCAATGACGGCAAGTGAAAGCGCCCTGGCGTGAATTCTGAACAGAGAAAAACCGGGGATTAGTCCGCACAATATCCTGAATATCGGCGTCCTGCCGCCCAATGCAACAAGCAGTCCCAATGCGCCGACGCAGGCAAGCGGGACGGTTTTTCTCGGTTTGAGCAACAATCCGCCCATTGCCAGCACGAGTGTTCCAGTTCCCATTGCAAAATCGAATTCCCAGAACAACCTTTCAATCCCCTCACGGGCGCCGGGTTCACTGGAGTTGAGCGGATGCAATCCGGGCTGGAAAAACACGCTGAACATTCGCGGAGACCATGAGAACATGTCCGCCCAGTCCGAATCAGCAACGCGATTTCCATACCGGCTTAATTCCAATTCCGGTAGCAACTGGCATGACGACAGAATCGCGGCAATGGCAAGGGTTCCTCCAGGAACTGCCATTCCATATAGAAATCCCTTCATGCGCCATGCCTTTCCATCGGCAACTGCAAAAACAACTCCATAAAGCATAAGAGCCATTGAGATATAAAGGATGTATTGTGGTTGCGAAGCCATCATCGCCAGAGCCATGATTGCCCCGCCTGCGGCGAGGCTAATCATCCGCTGTCCAGATTCATGAAGTATTTTATCTATCAAAAGGAATGCCCATGGAGCAGTCGCGACAGGGACAATATGACTTACGTGACCACCCGCGACGTGGCAGGCAAAGAATCCCGACAGCGCGAATGTAACACCCGCAAACGCGCCTCCAATGCGATTGCCGCCCAATCTGCGACAGAATAGGAAACTTCCTGATGCCCCAATCAGAATATGCGTAAGAACAAACAGGCGCATCCATAGTTCGGTGGGAATCAAAATGAAGAAGAGCGACAGGGGGTGAAAAGTAGCCGCTTCAGGATTTGCGGCCAGAGGTGTTCCACAGAAGCTGTATGGATACCATTGGCGAATTACTCCTTCGCGCAAGGCTTCCCGGGCGGCGCTCATGCTGACGTAGAAAACCTCCCCATCACCGGCATGTCCGGCCGGACCGCCTTGTGTGAGCACATAATCTTCTCCGCGCGTCCATAGAGGATGATAAAAAAAAAGGACAAGCAATACTACCGCCATGAAAGGAGCTGAGTTGCGGCAACGTGTCGCCATTCCGGACATTTCTTATGCCAATCTCAAGTTGTTTCCAACATCAACAATCCCCAATCCATTATTATGGCTCCGGTTGTCTGCCGCCGCTATTCAGAGAAACTGTTTTTCCCATATCGGCATATGAAGCCGTAAGATAGGCCGCTAGGATTGGAATCTCAGCATCCGAGAAGAAAAACGAATTGAACCGCTTTGCAATCCCTGTCCCCGGATAATATTCATTGATGATGCAGACTGCGTTGGCGAGAAAAGGCGAGGCCACATAATCAGCCACCGATCCCCTCCCCTTCACTCCCTCCCGGCAGATTGGCGTTGGATTATACAGCCCTACGATGGTCGTCGTCATTGAAACGCAGATTGTGATCACACTGGCAATTCCGAGGACTTTCTTTGATCTGAACATGCGCGACACTGTGCTCCGCCGTGGAGTGTCATTCGGTAAACCCATCAGGCCTGCATCGCGCAAATGAATGTCAAGAACTCTTGCCGACATCAATGCCAGAAACGGAACGCATGCGAATAGAAAGCGGAATCCATACCACCATCCGCCCATGTCGGCAGTGAAGAAACAGAAGTACACTGCCGATACGCCGCAGCCTGCCCAGATCGTCAGGATCACCCGATCCCGCCTGAGCGCCGGATAAAATGGCGCAACCATGCCGAAAATCAGGGCGGGCGAATACAGGAATAATCCCCTGCGTCCGAACAGGCAATGAAAGGCATAAAGCAGGGGCGCATCCGGGCGCGATGTCGCCGCAGGCCCTGTTCCGCCGTGGAATGAACCGGGATAATCGTATGCAGACGGCGTCAGATAGAAGGGCAGCCATTGGCCTATCAGCGCGCGATTGAGAATCAAACCGGCGACTATCATCAGACTGAATCCGCATGCAATAATTGCCATTGTCCCCAATGCGGGGACGATGCCCCTGGCGCGAACATATGCAAGCCCGGCCACGCTTCCCATGAGAATCGTCGTAACCGGATCAAGCCAGACTGAAAAACCAATCAATCCGCCGCCCAGGGCCAAACCCCACTTTCCATTCATCGCCTGATGTCGAAGGACGGCATATGCCGAGAAGAGCGTTGATGCGGCGACAGTATGGGGATTTACCACTATTGCGCTGAAAACAACCGGGCTGAAGGCAAGAGCGGCCATTCCGAATAGTCTGGCGCGGGGATTAGGAACTTCCTTGTCTATGACCCAGCAGAAAATACCGGCAAGCGCCGCGCTTGCAACTCCGATGGTCAGCCGTGTTATCCAACCTGTGCAAACCGATTCATTTTTCGCAAAACTAAGTCCAAGTCCCCGGTGAAGGACGGCATATACGCCCGTAAGACATATGCTCAAGGGCATAGGCTTGTCACTATAGAAATGTCCGTTGAACTTCGCCTTGTCAACTGTCCATACATAGCGGGATTCATCAATCACGCACGTTCCACGTTCAACAAGGCATTCGGCTGTAGCCAGCCTCGAAGCAGGCCCGCCGCCCCGCGATACCCACGTCGCCGTGCATGCCGCTATCACGAACCAGAACACAAATGTAATCGGTATCGGCCTGCATAGCCTTGCGACTGTTGCGCCTGGCATTCGGTCAGACCTCCCTGCCGATACTTGACCGGTTGTGGTAGTGTTCAACACTCAACTGTGCGGCAGCAGGACTTCTTTTCCAGTCCGCGCCGATTCGTAAATGGCGCGTATCAGTTCGACTGACTTTCTGGCGCTCTCTCCGGTCACCATTGGATCACGGTTCTCCAGAATTGCCAGCGCCATGTCCTCAATCTGGATTGTGTGTCCAACCACGCTGAAGGCCATGGGGCTACTCGCGGAACCGCTCTTCTGAGCCCGATTGCAACGCGAATCATCATTCTCCGCCGGCGCATTTGGATCGGTTCCCACTGCCCACTTGGAGATATCATTGTCCTCAATGATGATTGTTCCCTTTTCGCCGTGGAGTTCCAGTTTGGAGTATTCCCCGGGGTTGACTGACGTCGCTCCCTCTATGACACCGAACGCTCCGCTCATGTATTGCACGACTGCGACGGCAGTATCCTCGACTTCGATCTTCCTGGCCAGACGGTCGGCTTTTGCATAAACGCTCTTTACATCTCCCATGATCCAGAGCAGAGCGTCAATCGTATGAACGCCCTGATTGATCAGGCAGCCGCCGCCGTCCAACGCCCATGTGCCCCTCCATGCTCCGCTATCGTAGTATGTCTGCGGGCGGAACCACTTGTTGAACGCGTCGCCAAGCACCATCTTTCCCAATTGACCGGATTGCACAGCTTGGCGCGCTGACTGAACGGCCTTGCTGGTTCGCTTCTGAAAGATGCAGCTCAGCCTTACTCCTGCAGCGCGGCATGCTGTTATCAGAGCGTCGGTTTTCTCAAGCGTGATGTCAATAGGTTTCTCTGTCATCACATGTTTGCCGTGTCGCGCGCAGGCGACCCCCTGGTCCGAGTGCATACCTGACGGCGTGCAGATGGATACGCACTGGATGTCCTGTCGCTTGAGCATTTCCCCGAGATCGCCGTATCCGGGCACTCCAAACCTGACACCGGTCGCTTGCGCCCTGTCCGCCATGGCGTCGCATACGGCGCGAAGCTCTGCGTGTTCGGCATTTTGCGCTGCCTGACAATGCCAGTCCCCCACCGCCCCGCACCCAAGCACGGCCCATCCAACCTTGTTCATCCTCTGAGGTCTCCTTTCGTGTCCTCCCGCTCAACCGGATCGTATCCGCCGGCGCAGAGGGGATTGCATCTGAGTATCCGCCACACAGCCATTAAACAACCCACTACTACCCCCTTTTTCTCAATCGCCTCAATCGCGTAATTCGAGCATGTCGGCTGAAATCGGCATACCGGCGGCATCATCGGTGATATAAGCCGCTGGTAGACGCGTATAGGGACGATGAATAACCACTTCAAGTCCCTTCCTCCGACATTGCTTGAATCCGCCCTATCAGAACGTCAAAATCTCTTTGAAGCTCGCTCCACGGGCAGCCAAGACAACCTGCGCCAGCCAGAACCACTATGTCCCATATTCCGGCTATTCTGGACTGGTTGTGCCGGAAGCCTTCGCGCAGCCTTCGGCGTATCCGGTTGCGCCTGTGAGCCTTGCGGTCAACCTTCCTGCCGATTACCAGACCAAGCCGGCTGCGCTGTCCATTGCCTGGGACAACAACTGCTGTGAACAGGCGCAGCCGCACGCGGGTCCCTTCAGCAAAGGCATAGGCAAAATCCCGCTTCAAGCGAATCCTGGCGTCTGGCGGAAAATCCCGCCGCGCCGTCATGCCTGATCCGCTGTCGCTCCTTTTCGCCACTATGCAAAGGCTATCCACAAGTCTACACATTTTCGCAAGCGGAAGCTGAATTGCTTTCACTTGAACTGTCGGGCGCAGTTCTCCCTTGACGAAACATCATGGGACTCTATATTGTGAAAGCCTACCGTTTTGCGCCTTTGTTTTCAACGGCGGTTCGGGCTGGACGGCTGCATGCCAAACGCAAGCTTGCGGCTGGATCTGTTGTCCACGTCCGCTTTTTTAGTTGGAATCTGTATGGCGTAGCGCTTGACCCGATTTGTAGTACCGCCCCGCGTTAACTTTTTTCCACAGAGAATTGCATTGCCAGAACACGAAGATTTCAGAATCGAAAAGCTTGCTAGGCTGCGCGCCGGCGGAATTGATCCCCATGGATCGCGCTTCCCGGGCGCCAGGTCAACCGAGGAAATTCGCAACCTCTGCATTCCGGAAAACGAGGGACTTCCAGTCCGCGCTGCCGGGCGGATCACCAATATCCGCTGGATGGGCAAGGCCACGTTCATTGACATCCAGGATTGGACAGGTCGCGTGCAGGTCTACATAAAGAAGAACAAGGTCAGCGACGCCAGGTTTGAGGAACACAAGCTGCTGGATCTTGGGGACATCATTGGCGTTGACGGCGGTCTGGCAAAGACAAAGACCGGCGAGGTAACGATCTTTGCCGACAATTTCACGCTCCTCACAAAAGCGTTGATCTCGCCCCCTGAAAAGTGGCACGGATTGAAGGACGTGGAAATCCGTTATCGCCGGCGTTACGTTGACCTCTTTACCAATCCGGAGGTCATGCGGACGTTCTTGCTAAGGTCGCACATCCTGCGTTACATCCGCAACTGCATGGAGAAGCGGGGCTTCGTCGAGGTCGAAACCCCCATGATGCAGTCAATCCCGGGTGGAGCTGCTGCCCGTCCCTTCATCACGCACCACAATGCGCTGGATATGGACCTTTTCCTGCGCGTCGCGCCCGAATTGTATCTCAAAAGGCTGCTGGTCGGCGGAATGGAACGTGTTTTCGAGATCAACCGAAATTTCCGTAACGAAGGCATCTCAACGCGTCATAATCCCGAATTCACAATGATGGAGGCTTACCAGGCCTACGCCGATTATACGGACATGATGGAATTGACCGAGTCGGTCATAAGCGGCATTGCCCGCGACCTGATAGGCAGTCTTAGGATTTCCTTCGGAGATATTGCGTTGGACATGACGCCGCCGTGGGCAAGACGATGTTATAGCGACCTCCTGCAGGAATATGCCGGAGTCAGACTCGGCGACTCGGAAGCGATCACATCTCGAGTCAGGATGGAACCTGCTCTTGCAAAGGTTGACGTGAAGAACTCCCATCCCGATGTGCTTGCCAATGAGCTGTTTGAGGAACTGGTTGAACCCAGGCTTTCAGCTCCGACTTTTGTGATTGACTACCCGAAGAGTCTCTGCCCGCTCACCAAGGCATGCGCCGCCGAACCGGAACTGGCACAGCGTTTCGAGCTTTACATAGCCGGAATGGAATGCGCCAATGCCTATTCCGAATTGAACGACCCCGAGGAACAGGAAAAGCGCTTCGTCGAACAGGTCGGGGACGCCGATGAACGCGAGAGGATTGACAGGGATTTCCTGGATGCACAGGGATACGGCATGCCTCCCGCGGGTGGACTCGGCATCGGTATTGACCGGATTGTCATGATTCTGACCAATAACGCCTCAATAAGGGACGTGATACTCTTCCCCTTGCTAAGGCGTGAAACAGATGAATCGAAGAATGAATGATTGCGGGGAGATGCCATCGTGGCCGGCTCTGAATTCCTGATGCGGACAAATGACCTTTGCAAGGATTATCGCTCCGGACCGCGCGTCCTGCGCGTTGTTAACCGCGTCAGTCTGAGCATTTCCCGCGGGGAGATACTGTCAATAATCGGCCCATCCGGCGCGGGAAAAAGCACACTGCTGCATCTCCTGGGCGCATTGGACACTCCGACGGAGGGGATGATCGAATACAAGAACACAGACTTGATGTCGCTTTCCCAGATCAAACGCGCTGAGCTTCGCAACCGCGAATTCGGATTTGTTTTCCAGCTCTACCATCTTCTGCCGGACTTCACAGCGCTTGAAAATGTCTATATCCCCGGGCTTGTCGGCAGGAGTTTCTTTTCCGACCGCTCCGCCCTCAAAAAGCGCGCTACGGAACTGCTGGAAGCTGTCGGACTGGCCGAACGCAGCCATCATTATCCGCCGCAACTCTCCGGCGGAGAAAGACAGCGCGTTGCGATCGCTCGCGCATTAATAAACAAGCCCGAACTTCTCTTGTGCGATGAGCCAACCGGGAATCTTGACACAAAGACCGGAAAACAGATAGTCAAACTGCTCTGGCAGCTTCATGAAGATACCGGAGTAACCATAGTCCTTGTCACCCACGACGAAGGTTTGGCCGAGAAGGCTATCAGGCGGATCAGAATGATTGACGGATCAATCACCGAATGATTATGCGACAGACTCGGTTGACATTTCAGAGCGGGCGGATATTAAGAAAGCAGGACTAGTGACTCCTTTTAGAGTGGAAGGCGGCGGTGGATTGAGATAACCACATTCCTTTCGCGCAGGAGATTGCCATGACACCCCAGGATAAACATCATGACCATTGTCACGGAGAACGCTCAAACTCGGCTTGCTCCGCATGTTCACAGGACAAGGATACAATTATGGCATGTCGCCTTGCCGGCATCAAGAACAAGATTCTTGTCTTGTCCGGCAAGGGCGGCGTCGGTAAAAGCACTGTAGCCGTGAATCTTGCCACTGCCCTTTCAATCGTCGGCAGAAAGACCGGAATCCTCGACGTTGACATCCATGGCCCGAACGTCCCCAAGCTCTTAAACCTTGACAAGGCGAAGCTTGAAGCCCGAGATGAGACGCTCATACCCGCCCGGTTCGGCGATTTGAAGGTCATGTCCCTCGGCTTCCTTGTCGCCCGTCAGGAGGATGCCATCATCTGGCGCGGCCCGCTGAAGATGAACGTCATCCAGCAGTTTATCAAGGATGTTGACTGGGGCGAACTTGACTGGCTGGTGGTTGACTGCCCTCCCGGAACCGGCGACGAACCTCTTTCCATTGCCCAGATATTCAAGTCAGACGTCAGCGCGGTCATTGTGACCACGCCGCAGGACCTGGCGCAGATGGACTCCCGCAAAGCCGTCACTTTCTGTCGCCAGTTGAAGATACCAGTCCTTGGCCTCATTGAAAACATGAGCGGGTTCACATGCCCGCATTGTTCCAAAGTTGTTGATATATTCAAGACCGGCGGTGGGCGCAGGATGGCGGAAGAAATGGATGTGCCTTTCCTGGGCAGCATTCCACTCGATCATCGCCTGGTCGAGACCGGGGATGCAGGCGCGCCTTTCGTTTCGGCCTTTCCTGATTCACCTGCCGCCAAGGCATTCCTTCAGGCGATAAAACCCATCATCGAATCTGATGGGCAATAGTCCGAGCTGACATTTTTCTCCAATCAGTTTCAGGCTTTTTCTTGCCAATCCGATGGTACCGGGCTAAACTTATATTATAAGCCTAAGGCGATTCTGCTGTGATGTTGCTCTCGACCGCAGGCATGAATTGCCGCTCTTACATGGCTTTCTTGATTTGGATGATTTCATAACACCGGGGTGAATTCAGTTTCAGGAATGGCGGGATGGAAGGTTCTGGAAACGACCAGAAAAAACAGCCGAATCGTTCTCAACGCGATACCGCTATTGACAAGGCGGGCCGGGCCGGACTTTTCAAACGTTTAAAGCAGGCGGCAACCGGCAGACCCGACGAACAACAATCGTGCGAGGGCAAGCTTGACGCTGCTCCCCCCGAAAAACCGCGCCCTCATGCAAACGACGAATGGCGCGATATAATCGGCGATATAGCCCTTCCCGTAGAGGAACCAGAGGCGGCGCATACACTCTCCGAGCATGCCGAACCGGATAACCTGCACCCGCCCTCCGAAGTCATCCCCAGCGGTAAACGGGTTGCCGAACTCAACGCCAATCCGCCGTCTGGCGCTATAAGGCTTCGCCCTGTTGGCTCTCACGGCGTCATAATAACGCTCTCCCAGCAGGTCGAACTAATTGTGGGGCGGGAGACTGAACACTGCGATATAGTCGTGCTTGACAGACGCTGCAGCAGGAAACACTGCACCTTAATACAGCGCGGCAGTCGCGTTGTCGTGCGCGATCTTCAAAGCCGCAACGGAGTCTACGTGAACGCCCACAAGGTTGAAGGCAGCGAAACCGCTTTTGTGGGCGACAGCATCCGTATCGGTCATGCCAAAATGATCGTCAGCGAATAAGATAAGCGATTGCCGCCGTTGACCGGCTGACATTCGATTCCTTATAATCACATTGAAAGAACGATTCTTTCTTTCACCCGAAGGGAAAACCATGCCCGCAAGAAAAGACTATGAAGATATAAAGGCCCGCGTCAACCGCCTGCGGGACTGCCTTTGACTACGCATCCAAGAAACAGGAACTTGAAAAGCTCGAGCAACTGATGTCCAGCCCGGATATCTGGAATGATCGAGAAAAAGCGCAACAGGCCATTACCAGGCTAAAAACGCTGAAGGAAATCGTCTCGCCCATGCAGACCATCCAGCAGGCGCTTGAAGATCTTGCGGTAATGGCTGAGCTTGCCGATGAGGAAGGCGGAGTTGATGGCGAGGCGGAATACTCCAGGGAACGCGCCCGACTTCTCGAAAGTCTGGAGAAGTTCGAGCTTGACGCCATGCTCAGCGGGGAGGATGACGGGCGCGACGCCTACATGCACATCCATGCCGGCGCCGGCGGGACGGAATCATGCGACTGGGTTCGCATGTTGCTCAGAATGTATACGCACTGGGCGGAATCCCGCGGCTTCAAACTGGAAACAGTAGACATGCTGCCGGGTGAGGAGGCGGGAATAAAGCGCGTCATCATCCATGTAAATGGCTCCCGCGCATTTGGGTACCTCAAATCCGAGCGCGGAGTCCATCGCCTTGTGCGCATCAGCCCGTTCGATTCCAACGCGCGCAGGCATACCACTTTTGCGGCAGTTGATGTAACGCCCGTGGTTGATGACGATCCGGACATTGTCATCGCCGATAACGACATTGAGATGGAGTTCCTGCGTTCTCGAGGTCCAGGGGGCCAGCACGTCAATAAAACTTCGTCCGCCGTCCGCCTCAAACACATTCCCAGCGGTATAGTCGTTCATTGTCAGGATCAACGCTCCCAGCACAAGAACCGCCAGATGGCGCTGAGCCTCCTCAAGGCAAAGTTGAGGGAAATGGAAGCGCTGAAACGGAAGGACAAGCAGGATGCGTCCTATGATGAAATGGGTGAAATCGCATGGGGATACCAGATTCGCTCATACGTCCTCCAGCCCTATCAAATGGTAAAGGACCTGCGCACAAGCTACGAAACCGGCAACGCGCAGGGCGTTCTTGACGGCAACCTTGACCCATTCATCGGCAGCTATCTCCGGATGCAGATGACAGAACAGTCGAAGACCAATTGAAACGGGAGGACCTGGCAATGGGCGTGCGCGCCGGGAGACATGGGATTTCAAGATTCTGGGTTCTCCTGCTTGCCGTAGCCGCATCCTGCATATGTGTTTCGTTGCTGGACGAGATCGGGAGTGTATCATCAAAATCGCGCAATTCGACCTACGCCGCCGAATCCGGAGAGATTCGCGTTCCCGCCAAGGCCGGGCAGTGGTACCCCTCAGATCCTGATGAACTCAGAATAAAGGTCATGAATCTGCTTGATGAGGCGCCGGCTTCCGCGTCCGAAGGGCACATACTCGCCCTTATAGCCCCCCATGCCGGCTATCAGTTTTCGGGCAAGGGCGCAGCCGCCGCATTCAGAGCCGTGAAGGATGCATCATATTCGAGAGTTATTGTCATTGGTCCTACGCACAACTTTCCGTTTCGCGGCGTAGGCGTCCCTTCGAAGATCGGATTGTTCAGGACGCCATTGGGCGATATCCCGATTGACACCGCAACCTGCCGGGACATGCTCTCTGAAGAGCCTTTCGTTGTCGGTGATGTTTATCATGGCCCTGAACATTCCCTGGAAGCGGAACTGCCATTCCTTCAGGTTGCGCTCAAGCCGGGCTGGAAACTGGTCCCGCTGGTTGTCGGACAGATTGACGGCAAAATGGCGGATGTCGTCGCATCTATACTCAAGAATATGATGACGGAAGACACGCTGTTCGTGGTAAGCACTGACTTCTGTCATTACGGCCGCGCTTTCGATTTTGTTCCGTTCACCGGGAATGTTCCTGAAAACCTTCGCGCGCTGGATATGGGCGCGGCCGATTTATGCGTCTCAAAGAACAACGCCGGTTTCGCAGAATATTGCGATAAAACCGGCGCTACGATCTGCGGGCGGAATGGAGTCCGGATTCTCCTGGCTGCACTGCCGGAAACCGCAAAAGGAACGCTCTTGCAATACTACACAAGCGGCGATCTGACGACGGATTACAAACACTGCGTCAGCTACGTCGCGATCTCGTATTCCACACAGCCGGAAGCGCTACCGAAAGGAGAAGGAAAAATGACTGAAGCGACCCAGCAGCAAGGCGAATTCACACCAGAGGAGCGAAAGAAGCTCGTGGCGCTTGCCAGGGAATCTCTGAATAAATGCGTTGTCGAAAATAAACGGCTTCTCGTCGAACCGAAGGACTGGCCGGAGAAGTTCCGACGTCCCTGCGGCGCTTTTGTCACGCTTACCAAGCATGGGGACCTTCGCGGCTGCATCGGTTACGTCGAACCGCGATATCCGCTCGTGCAAACCATTGCTGACAATGCGCTCAACGCGGCCCGTGAAGATCCCCGCTTCCCACGCGTCCAACCGCCGGAATTGAAGGACATTGAAATTGAGATATCCGTCATGACTCCTCTGCGCGAGGTCAAGGACGTCAAAGAGATCGTAGTTGGAAAGCACGGTCTTGTAATCGAAAAGGGCTGGAACCGGGGGCTTCTACTTCCCCAGGTCGCAACTGCCTACGGGTGGGATCGGGAGACATTTCTCCAGCACACATGTCGAAAGGCCGGACTGCCACCGGATGCATGGAAGCAAGGCTCCAAGATTCTCTGTTTCAGCGCGGAGGTTTTTGGCGAAAAGGATTTTGAGAAGGAAGGCGAATCGAAATGAAAGTGGTCATCAGGGCAGGCGGAGTGGGGACGCGACTGTGGCCATTGAGTCGGCAAAGCAAACCGAAGCAATTCCATGCTTTCGCGGGCGGGCGCACCCTCATTCAGGAGGCGTATGACCGTGTGGGAAAATTCTACCCATCAGATGACATATACGTCTCCGCCCCGGAATCCATAGCAGGCATGGTGCGCGAACAATTGCCGTCCGTGCCGGCTGAGAACCTGATCCTTGAACCGGCAAGGCGCGACACCGCCGCCGCAATCGGACTTGAAACGGCCATCATCGCCAGAAAAGACCCTCGCGCCGTAATCGCCAGCCTCGGTTCCGACCACGTCATCCGCGACGCAGACCGCTTCATCAATCTGCTGAAGGCCGCTGAGACTGCAATCGAGACCATGCCGGATTATCTATTTGCGCTCGGCGTCAAACCGACTCGGCCTGAAACCGGTTTCGGCTACATTGAAACGGATCAGGTTCTTATGAAAGCCAATGGAGAGCCGGTCTATCGCGTGACTCGCTTTACGGAGAAGCCTGATTTGGAATCCGCTGAGGGGTATGTCCGTTCCGGACATTTCCTTTGGAACAGCAATATGTTCATCTGGCGCGCGGATACACTCCTAAACCTGTTCAGGAAGTTTGAACCGGAAATGATGTCCGGACTGCGCGAAATCCAGTCGGCTCTTGGCTCGCCTCAGGGGGCGGACGTGCTCAGACGCGTATATCCGACCCTCAAGCGGGTTGCCGTAGACTACGCTATTATCGAGAAGACCGACAAAATGGCCGTCATCCCAGCCGATATGGGCTGGGCCGACATCGGCAGTTGGTCCGCCATTCATGAAGTCGCCGAACCTGACGCGAGGGGCAATATCGCGCACGGGCGAGAAATCATTCTGGACACGTCAAACAGCACTATTTTCAGCAATTCCGGCCGGCTTGTCGCAGTCCTCGGTATGAAGGACGTTGTCGTCGTGGATACCGGTGATACTGTGCTTGTCTGCTCTAAGCAATCCTGCCAGGACGTTAAGAAGTTGACCGATGCGTTATCGGCGGACGGCGAACTGAAGCGTTTCGCGGAATGACATCAGCCCCGCGTAAGTCTGGCTATGTACTGATCATCCTTCTCGAATTCTTCCGGTTGGCGATTCAAGAAGCGCTTAACATACGGGTGTTCGCTCTTTTTTATTTCCTCCGGCGCGCCGATGGCCACGATATTGCCTCCCTGCACTATGCACATCCTGTCGGCCACGCGGAAGCCGCTTTCTATGTCGTGCGTCACAATGACGACCGTCGTCTGAAATGCGCGCTTGATTTTCAGTATAAGCTCGTCAATCCCCGCTGCGATAACAGGATCAAGCCCGGAAGTCGGCTCGTCAAGGAAGACCAGTTTCGGATCCATCACCAGCGCCCGCGCCAGACCGGCCCGGCGGCGCATTCCACCGGACAATTCGGACGGCAGCAGTTTCTCTGCGTCTTCAAGTCCCACCAGTTCCAGCTTCATCCGCGCCATGATCTTGATGACGGAGTCCGCCAGGCGGGTATGCTCGCGCACTGGAAACGCTACGTTGTCCAGAATGTTCATTGATTGGAATAACGCCCCGCCCTGAAAGAGCATTCCGAACGTCTGACAGAACTCGCGATACTCCCTGCGCGACATTCCCCCCACATCCCGCCCGTGAACTTTGACTATTCCGGATGTTGGTTTCACAAGCCCTATTATCGTCCGTAACAGTGTCGTCTTCCCGCAACCACTCTGCCCCATGATCGCCAGACACTCCTGGCCGTATACATCAAGGCTGACGCGGTGGAGTATCTCCCTTTTCTCGTACTTCACAACCAGATCGCGCACCTCCACAACGGTTTCATGCGCGTTCTCGGCGTACGATCGCATCTCCGGATGATCAGGCATACTGGGATGGCTCTTTCAGAACGCTCCGAATACGACTCCAGTAAAAGTCACTATCGGGGACTGCTCGCGCGCCTCGTCAACTGATTTCCTGATGCTTTGGAACGCCTTCTTCATATCGTCGTAAAGCTCAGGCTCCCGCATCAGCTTTTGAAGCGTACCGTCGCCGGAATTAAGATCCGTCGTTGTCTGCGCGACATTGTCCAGTATCTTGTTCAGCTTGTCGTATGCTTCCGGGTCGTTTATCAACTTGCCTATCGCGCCCTCCCCCTTGTTTATCTTCTCAGTAGTCTGGCGTATGTTCTCAAGCGACTGGCGGGCTTCCGACGCTGAAACTTTCAGCTCTTCATAAATGGCATCCTCCTTCAGCAGTCGCCCGACGGTCCCCTTCCCTTCTGAAATCTGTTGTGTGACGCTTCTGGCATTGCTGACTGTGGCGGCTACATCGTCGGAAAGCTGGCTGTCCCGGATCAACCGGCTCACCAATCCCTTTCCCTCACGCGCTTCGGTGACGGTCTTGTTGACGTTGTCAATGGTCTCCTTGCCGGACGAAATTGCCGCTGAAAGATCTTCATACATCTTTTCGTCATTTACTAGCCTGCCGATAGTCCCCTTCCCTTCCTTGATTGTGGCAGTAATGTCTGAGATGTTGTTTGCCACTTTTCCCGCTGGTTCGATGATGTCCTGCATCCTGGTCAGCAACTGCGTGATAGAAACCTCCGGCACTGTATCGGTTATCTCGCTTCCCGGTTCAAGGACAATCGCTTCGGGGTCCGGGGAAGGAACGATAGCGAGGTATCTGCCGCCGAACACGCTCTCGCTCTGGATTTCTGCGCGGTCCTTGCTGCGTATGGTGACGCCTTTTTCGATCCAGAACGCAACAGTCACGGGCTTGGCCATTTCACGCTTCTCAAACTTTACGGCGCTGACGCTGCCTATACGCACCCCCGACATAGTTACCGGCGAGCCAACCTCAAGGCGATTCACCTCGCTGAAGCGCGCAAAGTATTCATTGCCTGGACGAAATGCCGTGTCCAGGTCCTGAATGTAAAATGTGCCGACGGCGAACATTATCAGCGCGCCAAGCAGCAACATCCCTATCAGTATCTTGCTGGCCTGATGCATTATTCTCCTCCCGACCCGCAAGCGAAGCTTGCGGCCTTACGTGTTCGGATGAAAGGCCACAAGCAGTTTTTCCATCATGTAATCCGCCACAAGCACGGCTAGAATCGAATGAACGACGGCCATCGTCGTGGCCCGGCCAACTCCCTCAGCGCCGCCCTTGGTCCGAAAACCGTGGTAGCAACCTGTCATTGAAATGATGCACCCGAAAAGCAGCGCCTTGAAGAGGGACTTGAACAAATCTCCCATCTCCAGCCAACGGAAAAGCTGGTCGTAATAGACGCTGTATGGCAGGTCAATGAATGTGCGGCTCATGAATGAGCCGCTTACGATTCCGATGAAGTCCACATAACAGACGAGTATTGGGAACATTACCAGGCAAGCAAAAAATCTAGGCGTGGACAGGTAACTTACGTGGTTGACGCCCATCACTTTCAGCGCGTCCACCTCTTCGGATATCTGCATCGTCCCTATCTCCGCCGAAAAAGCCGCCCCTATGCGCCCAGCCAGCAGAAACGCAAGCATGGCCGGTCCGAACTCGCGTGTAATGGCAAGACCGACCAGTATGCTGGTGACGTTCTCCAGGTGGAACTTTTTAAGCTGATACCCAGAATGAAGCGCGAGTATGAAACCGGTAAACAGGCTCATTACGGACACGATAAGCAGGCTCTGGTTGCCAACCTCATAAGCATGACGCACCAGAAGACGCCGGCGTCTGAAAAGCGTCGGAAAACCGCGCAGCGTTTCCAGCAGCAGGACAACAACCTCACCTGCTGATTCAAAATAGCCAAGTGTTTTTTTAAACACATTCTGCGCGGACTGCATCACTTACCTCAGAAAATGTCCCATCGTCCATCTCCAGCCGTCCTTATCGCGATCATACCGTATCAACCCGAAGAGGAAGGAACAGGTTTTTCTACCGCTGGCTTCCCGATACTTTACCACGTGCGCGAGTTCAAAGTAGTCTTCATTTATGTCGCGATTTCGCCTTGCGAATCCCCAGAGCGCGGTTGCCTGGACACGCCCGTCTGGCTCCTTTTCAAAGTTGAAAATGTCCACAAGCGGGCGATAGTTCCGCTTGAAACCCTCCGTGGCGTCAGTCCATCCATATGAGGCGACGTAGTGTGAAATTGTCCCATCCGGCTCCCTGCGCCATGTATATAACGGAAATATCGTCAGGCGATGATCCGGTTGCTGTTCAGCCCTTCGCGTGCTCATGTTCCAGTAGATGGGGACGAAGTAGTCTCCCGCGAATTCACCTCCGCTATCCTCGCTCTCCCTGATTTTCCACACGAAAGGCCATGCCCAGATCGTGCGCTCCCGATGCCTTCCCTCGTCCGGAATCCTGAGTGAGTGCTTCCAGTATAACGGGATGGCCCTGCTGTCGTCCTCTTTCGTGCTGGTCATGAACCTGCACAACGGCCAGACAAATTCCCATGAAGTCAAATTCTCCCTTGTGTCCTTCCGACGCCTGAAGACCAAGTAACCGTAGCACCTATGATAGCCAACGTCGGAAGTGGCCTGGGAATAGAACGGAAATACGCTGACGATTTTCACCGGATGTTCCGAGTCCAGCGCTTCCGTCGCCAGTTTTACAATCGGCCATGCGTAATAAGTCTGATCATACTTTCCATCATACACCTTCCGAATATATATAGGCCACGCGCGGCGGGTTTTGATCCCGGCTCCATTGCCGCCCCATGTGAAAATCGGCCATAATACATCAGTGCGTTCATTATCATTCTGGATGCTGTATGCGTAGAGCGGAAACAGGATGAAGGTCACCTGGTCCATCGCCAGAAATCTCTTGAGCTTTCCATAAATTGGAAACAACGCCCAATACTTTCCGTATCGGTTTCTGAACACCTTCACACGCTGCTCATCGTCCATGTCCGCCGGGCCTTCCGATGCTTCAATCGCCGCCTTTCGCATCTCATCCCCGTCAACCGCCCTTCCCTGCTGCGGGACTTTCTCTCCCCAGAAAAGGATCGGGAAGATCATGTGGTCCCGTTGCGGCGCTTCATTCTCTTTCTTCTTCTCCTTTGCGGCCCAGATGATCGGAAGAAGCCTGATCCGCCCGTCACCCTTTGAATTCCGGCTCCATTCCAGCAACGGCCAGACTGCCTGAAGCCGGCTGCTGCTCCCATCCTTCATTCTTTCATAATTAAACAGCGGCGCGACCACAGTCAACCGGCGATCAGGATAATCAATAAACCGCACAAGAGGGCCGATCAATTCTGTTCGTCTCACAGGCTCATGTCGCCCGTTCACACGCTCAATCTGCTCCTCATGCACAACGGCCGGCCAGAGATTGATCCTGTCTCCGGCGCATCCGCATGAAGAGAAGATCACAGCGAAAGTGAAAAACACCATCGCGCTTCGATATGGAGACACACCTTTCATCAGGGACTTTCCTGTTTCCTTATTCTCTGTTATGCGAACCTCTCCCAGTTCAGCCCGTAATACACATTGCCGGGTATTATTGCGACTCGGCTGGCGCAACACAATAGCGGGTATTCGGACCGTTACGGCATGGCGAGTAATGCCGGATGTGTCATTGCAAATAAGTACCTTCACAGCGTCGAAGATGTTGTTATCATATCCGCCGGAGAAAAGGTTGCAGGCTGGTGACTTCGTGTCGCCGGATTCATTCAGACAAACGGTTGGCACAAGGCGGGATATGATTAAATGAAAGGGGCATGAACCATGAGCGATTCACGCACAATTGAACTTAAAAACAGAATTCTGAACGCGCCTTATGAAGTCTGCATAGAAAGGGCCAGATACTTTACAGAATCCTACCGCAAGACCGAATGTATGCATCCTGCCCTGCGAAACGCGCTGGCAATCGAGCATACCTTCAAGAACATGACGGTTTCCATCCTGCCGGAGGAACGGATAGTAGGCAATCGCTCAAGCAAGGTCGTTGGGACTGTAATCCCGGTTGAACGCGGCGACTTCAACCGCGTGTTTGAGCGGGATATGGACCGCATCACAAAACGTAAATACCGTCCCTATCACATCTCCGCCGCGGACAAGAAGGAACTCCTTCACGATATCCTCCCATATTGGGATGAGAAAACCGTCCACGACAAGCGTCTTAAGTCCTGGAAGGAAGCTGGACGCCTGATCCCCATCCGCCTGCGTTCCGAGCATGGGCTGAAACGCCGCAAGGAATTCGACTTCGGCAAACTGGCCAGCCGCTTCTATCGGGCCGCCGGCATACGCCCGTCATACTGGCGCCAGGGTAGTCAGGAACTGGCCCTGCTCACCCCGTTCCTTATAACCGACGTCTTTGACGTGCAAGGGCACATCGTTCTCGGACACCGCAATGTCATAGCCGGCGGGTTGAAAGCTATTGAGCATGATGCCGCCGCAAGACTTGAGGAAATCGGCGAATCGGATAATAACACGCGCGCCTTCCTTGAATCCGTCGTCATCTGCTGCCGCGCGGCGAAGGATTTTACGGCCAGATTCAGCGTTCTTGCTGAACAACTGGCTTTGGACGCCGATCCGGTCAGGTCTGATGAATTGCATGCCATAGCCGCCAGATGCCGCCATGTCCCATATGAACCGCCTCGCGATTTTCATGAGGCGATTCAGGCCGTCTGGCTCATGCAGGCAATGTCCCTTATCGCATACGGAATGGGCGGATTCTTCGCGGTAGGGCGCCTGGATCAATATCTATGGCCCTTCTATGATGCCGGCATCCGTTCAAAACGCAACACGCGCGACGCCGCGCAGGAACTCATGGAAGAATTCCTGATCAAGACCAGCTACAGCCTCCTTACCCTACCGCCCTTTGGGCGCGAAACTGCCAGCGAGCTGGGCGCAGACCCCCAGGCAGTCACACTCGGGGGCGTTGACCGTCAGGGTGAGGACGCCACAAACGGTCTCTCCGACGTGATGCTTGATGCCACAGCCCACATCCGCTGCATGACAAACAGTCTTTCGATCCGCATCAGCGAAAAGACAAGTGATGCCTTCCTCAGGCGGGCTGTCGAGCTTTTCCGTGAGACATCAGGCCCAGCGCTCTTCAATGACGATTCCATCATCCCCTCGCTGGTCAAGTGGGGATACAGACTTGAGGATGCGCGTGATTATGCCATAATTGGTTGCGTAGAACCGACCGGAGATGGAGACACCTTTGGCGTCACGTCCGGAAACGATGTATCCCTTGCCGGACCGCTTGAGATGGTACTGCTGAACGGCGGACTGAGGATGCTTGGGCGAAAGGTCGGCCCGGAAACCGGAGATCCGCGCCAGTTCAAAACCTTTCGCCAATTCATCAGCGCCTACAAGAAGCAATTGGGTTTCTGCATTGATTTCGTCGCCAAAGGCGTCCAGGCAAAGGATGAAGTCTATGCCGCGGAATATCCGTGTCCGTTCATATCCATGGCCATCAAGAATTGCGTTCGCGCCGGCAAGGACATTACATCAGGCGGCGCAGACTACAACTTCGGCGCAATAACCGGGCGCGGTTTCGGAACAACCGTTGACTCACTGGCGGCGGTCAAGGAACTTGTCTTCGAGGAAAATGCCATCACGATGGACGAGTTAATTGCGGCGCTGGACAATAACTTCCGCGGCCGCGAGAGCCTGCGCAAAATGCTTTCCGAACGCGGCCCGAAATATGGCACTGACAATCAAAAGGCGGATCAGATTGCAACCGAACTTGCCGAGTTCTTCTGTCGGACAGTGATGTCATATCCAACCCCGCGCGGAGGCATCCTGCGCCCCGGATTTTTCTCATATGGAATGCACGTCAGCGACGGCGCCATGATCGGCGCAACACCGAACGGACGCAAGGCAGGTGAACCCGTGTCCAACAGCATCTCACCCTCCAACGCCACCGAATCAAAAGGAATAACCGCAATGCTGCGTTCCGTCTCCAATCTGGACAGCGATCTGATACCAAACGGCTATTCGTTGAATGCGCGACTTTGTCCCGCCCTGTTGCGAAGGGACGAGGATTGCAAAAAAATGGTCTCGCTGGTGCGGGCCTACTTCGGACTGCGCGGCATGCACATATCCTTCAACGTTGTTTCCAATAAGGACCTGGAGGCCGCAATGAAGGAACCTGATAAATACAAGGATCTGGTTGTGCGTGTCTCCGGTTACAGCGCATACTTCGTAGACTTGGGTGAGGAAGTCCAGAGAGATATCATGGCCCGGACTGAATTCGCCGGTTTTTGATTCCGTCATCGTAGAAACGGCGCGCTCCCATGATGGTTGTCGTCTCCGATTGGCACCTCAGCGATGGAACTTCGGGAACCTATCTGGCCCCATCTCTTATTGAGGGATTTGTTCGCGATTTGAAAGACGCTGTTCGCCGTGACAGCATCTCCCGGCTTATTCTTGTATTCAACGGTGATACGATTGACCTTCTGCGCAGCCTGCAGTGGCACCAGGCCGCCGAAGGAGATATGCGTCCTCCGCGCCCGTGGGGCGACGGCGTGAAGCCGGGCACGGAACAGAATAAAAAGGTGGAAAAACTGTTGCATTCCATACTCGACGGCGTTGAGCGGACATACAGCGTTGTGCTTTCAGAGATACGTTCCATGCCCGACGCGCTGTCCGGCCCAAGTCCTGTCTTTAAAATCGTGTACCTTGCCGGTAATCATGAATGGGTTGCAAATGTCTTTCCATCGGTTGCCGAGCGCATAGCGCGAATCTTCGGCGTGACAGACGCAATTGGACAAAATGGGAAATTCCCTTACAGTATGGACTTCAGCCGGGTGCAGATCGCCGGTTTCTCTTATCCCGTATTCGTGAGGCACGGCCATTGCTACGATGACATGAATGGAACAGGATTGCCGGAGAGGGACATGCCGGCGGTTGGAAATGTCTTTGATATCGAAGTTGTCTGCGGACTTCTCTGGAACATTAAGCGGCATATGGGCGATATTGCGCATATCGCCGCGGCAAAAATGTTCCTGAAGGATCTTGAAGACGCGGATCACGTTCGCCCTGAAGCTGACGCCTCCGGATACGTGCGCTGGCTTCTGAAAAGACCGAGCCTTGAACCTATCCGGAAACAGGCCGATTTCGCTGTCCGTATGGCGCTCAGACGGGCGCGAAGGGCTTTTAATGCGTCCCCTGTCGTTTCGTCAATTGATTGGTGGATATGGCCGCCTTCACTAGACAAGGTCAGGCTGTTTCTCTGGATGGCTCATATCAACCTCGATTGGGCAAGCAGAATAGGCAAGCGTCTTGACTGGGGGACGAATTTCGCGTGCCGTGTCGCAGCGGAACCGGCAGTACGCGAAGGGCGCGTGAAATATGTCGTCTACGGACATACACATCGTCATGAAGTGCACCATGTTGCAAACAGGAGAGGCGATATCGTTCTCTATTTCAATACCGGAACATGGCGCAAGGTCTTCTTCCGCGTCCCGAATCATTCAGCCTTCACGTCCCAATGCACCATGACACATCTGACTTTCTTCGACGAGCACGAGCAGAATTGCCCCAATCTGCGCGGGCAAGCCTACCGCATGGTCAATGCCAGCATTCATGAAGCAAAACAAATATGATTTTGGAAGTGCCTGTGCCGTTTTTCACCAATTGCGCCATTATGAATCAACCATGCGATCCATTTTGAATCACTTAACTGATTACTTGATCCCAATCTCCTGCTTGAAGGCCCTCTTATATTTATGAATATGATGTGTTCTGAGTAATCCCGCACACTGTAAATCCCTGATATTAGGAATGATATGGCATTCTGCATTGATAATTATCGGATTTTTCAGGCGTCTCCCTAATATTTTGGCACAGCGATTGCTTACTTATTTTAATGAGCGGCTGTCCCGTTCGACCAATCGCCTCCGAGCGGAGCGTCTTACGGCGGGTAAGTTCCCCCCCGGCTTACCCGCCAGCTCCGCAAGAAACCAAACAGGCGAGACTCAGCGGGCTTTTGAATTGCTCACTTGTTTAGCCTTCCGTTTCGCTGAGTTAAGCCTGATCCTTGACAGCCGGGCCTTCGAAGCTCTGGTTAGACCTCATGGAAGACATCCTCCCCGAAGGCCCGGCTTCTTTTTGTACGTAATATTTGACGTTAAGCGAATTTTACGTGCCAGGCTAACCGCCGGACGCGCTCCACGCTATTTTATAAATTCGCGATTGTCGTCCCTGTAGCCGCAGACTCATTAATCGCCAGTGTCACCCGATTTCATGGCGATAGTCCTTCACATTGCGAGAATCTTGTCCATGGTCCGGCTGAGCTTATGAACTCCTCCGACCGGATCTTCCTTGACTACGCCGACTTCAGCAGTCAGATAACCTTCATATCCAATGGACTTCAAAGCGGCCATAACTGCCGACCAGTTCAGATCCCCTTCCGTTAAATTGACAAATGACTTCGGGCCGACCTTGAAGTCCTTGAGGTGAATGCGCGCTATCCTAGTTCCAAGACTCTTGATCCAGTGTTGCGGGAAACCATAGAGAAGTATGTTGCCGACATCGAAATACGCCTTTGCCCACGGGCTATTAAATTCGTCAATGTACCTCGCAAACTCAATCGGGCTGAGAAGGAATTTGTTCCACACGTTCTCAATCGCGATGACGATTTTCTTTTCAGCGGCCATCGGCAAGAGTTTCTTAATCTGCTCCTGAGAACGGGCGTAGGCTTCCTCGTAGGTTACTCCCTCGTTGACTACAGCCGGCACGATCAACACTGCCCCAGCGCCAAGAGCTGACGCGCACTCGATTGACCTGCGAGCGCCGTCCAGCCCTTTCTGAACTTCAGCAGGATCAGCCGAAGAAAACGGGCTGGACCAATGTGCCATATTCATAATTGAAGTGATTTGCAGTCCTGTCTCCGTTGCGGCATACTTTACTTCCAGCAGGTTCTCATCCGTCTGGAGCGTTCCCGGTTCTATACCATCAAATCCAGCTTCCTTAGCCAACTTGAACTTGTCCAGAACGCCCATGCCGCCCGGCAGGCTTCCAATGCAGATGCCCTTCTTCATGTAACTGTCCTCCTGAATAAAAAGATCCCGTCTGACCCGTCGTCTGAATCCTTAAAGAATCTAGCCATAACTGTGTTGCATGGCAACCTTGAAATTGTAACCATGTTGACATAACAATCATATGATCAGACTGAAAGGCGATTTCAATGGCTGAGAAGATTCGACTTGGTGTTGTCGGTGTGCGCCGAGGGCGCAGTCTGTTGAATTGTGCAATCTGTTTCCCAGATGTTGAGGCAGTTGCTATATGCGATACCAATGCCGACGCATTAGCCGCAACAAGGGAGGTATGCAAAATACCGATTACATATTCTGACTATGATGAGTTTATAAATCATGATATGGATGCGGTAATCATTGCCACGCCACCGGAGACACATGCGGCTATGGCAATCAAAGCCATGAACTGTGGAAAACATGTCCTATCGGAAGTCCCTGCCGTCAACAAACTATCGGAATCAGAAGCCCTTCGCAAAGCTGTAGCAGCCTCTTCTGGTGTATACATGCTTGCCGAGAACTGCAACTACTGGCCGGCGGTTGAGGATGCGACTGCCCTGATCCGTGCCGGTTCGATCGGGGAAGTGTTTTATATGGAGGGTGAATACCTGCATGATTGCCGGACGCTCTTCCATACCATTGACGGTCAGACCACATGGCGATGGAGTTATCCAGCCAACATTCTATACTGCACTCATACCATGGGTCCCCTTCTCCAAGCATCCGGGCACCGTCCTGTTGCCGCAGTTGCCATGAATTCCGGTCCGTGCAGAAACTTTACAGACGCAGTGAAATCCAATACCGAGGTCCTACTGGTTAAGACCGCCGAAAAATCTCTTGCCAGAATCCGGATTGATTTTGTCAGTCCGCGCCCTGAACATGGCCATCGTTATCTCTGGCATGGCTCCAAAGGCATCGTCGAAATTCCCTTCGGAGTTGGTGAAACCGGGCGCGTCTATTTTGAGAACGCAAAGGGAAAAAACTGGCATGATCTTGCTGAGGTGGCGGCGAGGGGCAAAGAAGAACTGCCGGATTGGGCCAATGCTGGCGGGCATGGCTCTGCGGAGTATTTCATGATCCGGGATTTCCTTAGAGCATGCATTGCCGGTTCCCCTGTAAGAAATGGTCTGAGTGATGCTCTTGATATGACAATTCCCGGACTTTGGGGGGTTGAATCCATCCGGGAGGAACGCATTATCATGGCAAGGGATGACATGAGCGCCCGTTGAACATTATTCATCAGCGCTTTCCATCCCTCGCGCATGTTTGAGTCATCCGCTAGCGAGTCAGTCAGCGCCTGTGCAGCATATATAGTATGATAGAAGCTCCCTGATACATCAGATGCCATATAATAGTTGATTATCGCCAATCTTGATACTGAGATTTTACTTGAAATCGAAACCGATGTGGAGTATATTGCTGAAATTGGCGAAGTGAAAAGCTTTAGACAGGAAGGATCAATGGAAACAGTTGAATGTGGTTGCGCGGAGGGAAATGCATCGGATGCGATCAAGCAGATTGCTTCTCGCGCAAAAGACAGGTTCCCCAGCGACATTCAAGCCGTTGTTGTCTATCAACCCAGACTTTCAACCGACAAGAAGAGTCAAGCGGATCTGGAAGTTGTGACACTAACGACCCCCGGCGTGGAAGATGGGGTGAATGAATTTCTGATGCGCGCCATTCAGCGCAGAAAATGGGATCAATTCGTTTCTCTTACAGTTGCGGATGCAGAACAATTTATTGAATTGGCCGAGCTTGGCGATGCCTTTGCAGTGGCTGCTATTCTTGAAGGCGAATGTGTGGTCGGAGCAAAATATGTTGAAAAACTCCGGAGCAAGTTGATTTCAGCTAAGAAGCCCCGTTCAACAGTTCCGCTTCAGAACCTTCTTGAGTCCACACTTCAATGGCGTGATGGCGAGGTTGAGCGACTGGCTCACGAAATCGCAGAGCATGTCTACTGGCTCTATTCAGCCACAACAATCAAGACATTCATGGAAGATAGCGGCAAGATGGATTATCCAGACATCGCGAAATTGGCATCACCTCAGAATCCGATCAGAAGTCTGGAACCGAAGGCTGCAAAAGTGTTGAGAAGGGTGGTTAGACTGCGTCGCAAGGTTCATGCAAACCCGTCAGACGCAGCCGCGCTGGCGTCCATGATCCGCTTGTGGCAGGATGTTGACAACTATCGCGCGATGTTGCAACATATTGGCAGTAATTGAGTTACGTCATCTTGTGGCGTGATGTTCAGCATATTTTGTGGTTTGTTTGCCAGTTCATATCCGGCTATTGGATAGATTTAAACTCAGCGATTATTTCCGAAGGCATATCGGGCATGCCACCCTCTTGGGACGCAACGAACGCGCCAATGACATTTGCCGCGCGGCACATTGCCTGAATGTCGCAACCTTCAAGATACTTCGTTACAAGAGCAGCCGAAAAAGCGTCACCACATCCGACAGTATCCCTCACCTTGACACGTGGACAGGCCATCATGCAAGAATCTGTTCTTGAGACAAGTCGAGAGCCGTCACTTCCCATCGTAACGCACACGAGCTGTAGCCCGTTATATTGGCTTAACAAGGATTCAGGAACATCATCAATCGTACACCCCAGATCAAGACAGTCCTGAAGATTAGCTGCTTCTTTGTCATTCAACTTCAGAATATGGCTGAGTTTGATTCCATCTTCTATGATTTCCCGGCTGAAATAATCCTGCCTCAGGTTAACATCAAAAACAATCACCGACTGCCGGGCGGCGTTCAGGACACTCCGAATTATTCTGCGGCTGGCTTCGCTCCGCTGCGCCAGAGAACCGAAACATACGGCACTGGCTGAATCGGCGATTTTGTGCCATGTCGCGTCGGACTGGAAATTATCCCAGGCAACGTCTCTGACGATTGTGAAATCTGGAATCCCCTCCGCCCCGAGCGTTACGAGGACTTCCCCAGTCGGTCGGTCAGTATCCCGCTGGATATACCTGGTTGTAAGTCCGGCCTTCTTTAGCACAGAAATGGCCGAATCGCCTGTTGGGTCCATCCCAACCCGGCTTAGAATTATTCCGCTGCTACCCAGGGCATTAATATGGAAAGCAAAATTTGCAGGCGCGCCGCCTAGTTTGCGCGCGCCAGGGAAGACATCCCAGAGTAACTCGCCTATTCCAAGAACGATTTTACCGATCGCATCATCTCCCTATTTTTCTTTGCCGGGTTGTTTATCTTCCTCGTTCTCCTCAATGTAGGTCTCATATGCCGGGCCTTCAGGACCAACAAAATTCGTTGGGCGACTTCTGATTATCCAAACAGCCTCTTCGAAAGTCGTCAGTGCGGCGACATCGGTTAATGTGGCGGTTTTCAGCACTTCTTCGAAGAGACATTGGGTGGCCTTGTCAACTTCCGGCAGAGTGGCTATCCCGTGAATGCATGCCAACCTTGGGAGGCTCACCTGACCTTGTCGCGCAAGAGCCGCGCTACCCACCTTGCTCCCTGACGGATCGGTTCCGATTCCAGTTCGAAGAAACTGGTCATCCCCCATGCTTCCCAATGCTCGCCCTGCGAAGTAGGCAGCCTCAGTCGGCTCACTGATCAGCAATTGCCTGAGCACTTCCTTCGACTTGGCAGTGCCTGCCTTGCGCAAGACGGCAATTGCCATCCGGCGATTTTTTCCGGCTGGCGGAGCCGGCGGACTTGCAGCCAACTCGGTTATCCTGTCAGTGCCATACTTTGCGCGCCAAGCCGAGATTGGGATTGTTGCCGTTTTTCTGTCAATTATGACAGTGGCATATAGAGAAACAAAATCCACGAAAACTGGCATCATTGATCTGGGTGGAACAATTGTCTGTGGACCACCGATGTCTCTGGCTTTTGTCTGCTCAACGATCTGTTGACTCAGGTAATTCACAGCTTCCTCTTTTGAGCCGAACTGAAGCATGGCGAAGGCTACCTGTGGCGCGCTTTCAGGCGTTACTTTCAAATCGCCTAACGCTCCCCTGTCGCCCGACAACGCAGCGAGCGCAATTGCAAGGCTGGTGACTTCGTCGGATGCGCGTCGTCCCGTCATAATTGCCTGCGCAAGCGCCGGGAACAACGCGCGGGATTCCTTAGGCGTCGTTTCCATGATTGTATTAATGATTGGGACTGCGTACTGCTCATTCATCCCCTGAAGTATCAGCCCCAGCACCTGCGCATTCTCAGGTGAGAGCCGTTTGGACATGGTTGCGCATACCCTCTGCCAGAAATCGGGGTCCTTGGCTGCGAATCCACTGTCGTAGACGCTTTTTATGGACTGAACTGCCGGAGCGTTTCGGAACTTCGCTAAAGCAAGTATAGCGGCGCTTCGAATGGTCTCCCCTGCCGCGCCGGCGGGGATTCTGCTGGTGTCGGCTTTTCCCCTGGCGATCTCATCCAGGAGATCAATTGCCTTTGGTTCTCCAAGCTTGCCGAAGGCTTCGCAGATAGCCGCCCTGACCAAAGCCTCAGACTGAATAGGCGACATTGTCGTGGAACTTCTGGAACCTGGCGGCGCTGGAGTTGGAGCGGCTGCTCCGCCAGGAGTCGCGATCATTGGGCTGATCAGAATGTCATACAACGCCTGGAATGTTTCCGCTTCCTGGATATCGCCAAGCGCGCGAGCGGCGGCAGCGCGCACCTTGGCTTCCTTTTCAAGCGCGTCAGGCGTATCATATGTTCCACTCTTGGTCTGAAACAATGTCACAAGCAGTGCGGCGCTTTCCTCATCCTGATGCTTCCCGAGATAAGCTATTGCCCTTTCTCTTACTGCAATCTCCACATCAACCTCGGCGAGCACTTTTACTATCTCGATAACCTTCGGGATCTTGTTTCGAACCTGCGGTTGCAGACAGATTTCAAGCAATCTCCCGGCGAATCCCTGTTCAGGTGGAGTCCGGGTGGTCAGTCCGGTTATCGGATCCGGCATGTTCCAGGATTCGGCAAGCTTGATCAGGACATTCTCCGGCGGTGTATAACCCATTCGCGTGAGAATTTCCGTGGCTTCCAGTTGTGACCACACATCTTCAGACTTTTCGGTAACGGATTGCAGCAGTTGGGCAATCGCTTTCCGGGATGCGCTGTCTTGCTCCGGATTCCATTCCCACGGAACACTGGCTGGAAGCGGGGTAAGCGCCTGAGGAGATTGCCAGAAACAGGCAGCAATCGTCACAACTCCCGGACCAAGCTTCGGCACGTATTCGCCTGCCAGTTTCAGCGAATTGGGAGTCCCTTGCATCATAAGCGCGCAGATCGCAGGCGTTGATCCGGCATCAGCGGCGGCTTTCAGGTAGCCGGTTGCATTATCTCTTCCCAACAATCCCAACCAGATTGCCGCAGCAGGCGCATCCTGCCCATTGGACATCATTATCCCGGCGAGTGTTCTCAGCAGTGGAACTGATTCTTCTGATGGCAAATGAGCAAGCGCGAAGTCATATAACACAACCGTTACTTCCATGAGCTTTCCTAGCGCATTGGCGGCAAATGTGCCGCCAATCTGCGCCAGTCGAAGCGCGATCCGGCCTCTTATTGTTGGATCGGAAATTTGAATTGCCAGTTGCTCTAGACCAAGGATCGCCCCCGTTCCGCCGCATCGTGAAATCTCGTCAATAACCAGCAATTGCTCGTCAGTAGACATGGCTGCAACACTCTTGATATAACCCTCATTCTCTTCCGGATTAAGAGTTGCCAGGAGAACTGAAATACTGGTGATCTTGGTTACAGGATCAAGGCTTTCGGTCTTCGATTTCAGGATTGATATGGCCTCGGGAGATGCGATCTTCCCAAGCGTGCGCATCAGTGAACTGCATAACTGCTGGTCCCCAAGAATGCCGGGAAGAACAATCTTTACTGCATTGACGGCTTCATCCGGCGCAGTCCTTACAAGGGCGGCTATAATTCTGGCTTTCAATTGAGGGTCTTCAACTTTTAAAGCTATATTCCTGAGGTGTTTCGCTCCGCCTGCGTCAGCGCACACAAGAGCCATGACCAGCATCCGCTGGTCTTCCGCCATCAGGTCGGATGAACTCGCGGCTGCCGCTGCTGCTGTGTTGCCGATTGCTCCTGCAAGCTTGAGACCGCCTGCTGCGGGCGAACCTGCGCGAGTCTCTTGTTTCTCAGCCATCTCGATCTTTTCCAAGAGCATCGCGGCTGCCCGGTTTCCAGCCTCGGCTGCCAAATCCCTTATCGCTGCGGAATAACTTCTCCATGCGAGGTGAACAAATTCAGGCGACTCAAGGAGCGCATCAGGCGCGATTTCTGGCTCCGGAACGGTTTTGATATCGGACTTCAATTCCTCATCTGTTTCCGCCAAGGTATCCTTCACAACCACTTGCAGCGCCGTTGGGGAGTTCGATCCTGCCGTCCTGCCGGCGCTTAATTTGCTGAAAAATCTCCCTCTCCTTGCGCTCCTTTCATCTTCCTCGTCTTCCGGAGTAATGGCGACGCCCCCGCCGCCCGCTGCTGCCGCTTGCTTCGCCTTCTCAGCTTCCTTTTCTTTGGCGGCTTCGGCAGTCTTGCGAGCCTCTATCATTTCCGCAACTTTTGCGCCGGTGAGAACCGGCATCCAGTGCAAACGCCGCGCAAGTGGCATTTCAATGAATGACAGCAGCGTCACTTCTTTAGTGTTCGTTTCCTTAATTGCGGCTAGTTGTTCTTCAACCCAAGCCTCCGCCTGATCGCTCTTCAATATCATACCCATGGCCTCCATGTATAAGGCTTGCGCCTGGACAGTCGCGTGCAACCTGTCAGCCTTTTCCTCAAGAGCTGTTTTTGATAAAGGCGTTAAGAATGAGCCGCTTCCGCTAATAGATGGCCGCTTTGATATTGATGGTCCCCTCCTTCCGGCGCCGGATCCTATACGCAGTCCGAAACCGCTCTTTTCCTCGTCGCTGGTATCCAAAACAGCACCCGTGCCCCCGCCGGTTGCAGCGGAAGCGGGAGCGGAAGGCGAAGCTGATGTCGCCGCCGATGCGATTCTTGCCGTTGTTTTCGCGGATGCGGGCAATTCGGCCTGTCCGAAAATATGCATAACCTCGGCGTCAACAATTTTCTCAACGCCTTCGCTGATTCGGTAATATGCGCTGCAATTGATAAAATCGCCTTCTGGCGTCTCTGAAGCGATGAATTCTATTTTTTGATCGCCCTTTTCGACGGTTCCACTCAACAGCCTGCTACTCTTGCTGGCCATCCGAACGGGTTTCTCATCTGTCCCGACAAGCGCAAGGCCTGGTCCCAGCACCAACCTGCCTACGAATTGGTTTTTCTTGGTGTCAACGGATGGGAGCGTTTCTCCAACCGACTCAAAAGCGCACACTCCCCATTCCAAATTGACCAGATCCCCCTTGGGCGATATTACAAAGTTTGCGGAAGGCATGCCCGAGCTTTGGAGCGTCAACTGCTGCCCCTGTGCCGTAGCAGGTCCGGTCGTCCACGTGCCTTTGCTTCCCCTGTTTCGGTATTGCAGCTCCAGCAGCAGGCGCCTAAGCTCGGCGTAGGCTGCCAGGTCCATGGTTGCGGCGGTCATCGGCCCAAGGATTTCAATGTTCAGTACCTGTGCGGGAAGCGGTTGGAGCGTAAATACGGACTGAACGGGTTTCTTTCCTCCCTTGGCTACAATAAGCTTCTGTGGCTCAGACTTCACCGAGAAGCGATAAACTTTGCCAGGAATCAGGATAAGCTTATTGCCGCCGATTTCAGCCTCAATCTCTCCCAGTGAACTATCCGTGTTAATCAGACATACTACAGGCATGAGACCCTGAAGAAATTCAGCCTGAGCCTTCGTCACACGGGTTGGGCCGATCTTTTCGGTCTTGCCCAAAGCCTGCTGAGCTTTCTCGTTTGAGGGATCTAGCTCGGTTGCTCGCTGAAATGCCCACTGCGATTCCCGCCGCATCCCATTTTTTGAACACCATTCGCCTAAATCAGACCAGCTTTTAGCCTCATTGCGCACTGCGGCAGCTTTATATTGTTCTCTGTAGGCCGTCACAAGTTCAGCGCATTTATTCTCGATTTCAGACTGAGGGGGCAATTCACCAAGCGGTTTACCGCCCAGATTTGTCACAACCTGAGGTGTCACAGCGGGCTTGCCTGCCAAGGGAATCTTCGAACCGGGAGCGGGAGACGTTCCGGGCGCGCCTGAACCTCCCGCTCTTGCGGCGGCTTCGGCTTTCGCTTTATTTAAGCGATTTTTGAAAAATTCCCCCGGTGAACCTTTGCCGCCCTTATCAGGCGGATTTTCTGCTTTAACAGGTGGTTTGGCAACTTTCGGCTCTTCTTTCTTCGGCCAGAAAATCACGGCTGCCACAACTGCGCCAACAAGAAGAACCACACCGGCCGCGATGGGTATCCATGGTATCCGCCGCTTCCCAGTGTCGAGCAGGCTGTCAGTTTCAAGATTGAAACCGCAGTTCCCGCAAATTGTCTTTCCAAGCTCAACAGGACGTTTGCAGCGTGGGCATATATTTGGAGCATCGCCATCGTCAACGCCTATTGCGTCAGCCTCTGCCTTGCCGCTTGCGGCGTGAGATACTACTTCGGCCTGTTTTGCGGCTATGCCGGCTGTGCCATGCGCGGCTGCCCCAAGATCCATTTCAATTTCCGTCTGAGCAAGTTGTTGTTCGATTTTCGTCGGGCGGCGCGTTTCGGGAGGCGGTTCGTCAAGCTCGAACCCGCCGGCATCATCCCCTGCCGCCTGCTGAGTTCCAGGCTCCTGCTCCGGTGGCACAAGGGGTGAATCACCTTCCAATGCAAAGGACGGCTCAGCTTCCTTTGGCGGGGGCGCTGAAGGGCGAGGCACATCCAGTACCCCCTTCTTGCACTTTGGACACAAGACTCTCTTCCCGGCCAGTTTGTCCGCAACGCCAAGCTTGGCGCCGCAATCAGGGCATTGGACGCGAATGGGCATGCTCTACTCCGCAATTAAGACCAAATCAAGCCAGTCACTGGTGCATTAAACAGCATCCTTAACCATAATATTAGGGTTGCGGATTAATTTCAATGCGTTGTCTCCGATATTCCGGAATATTCTTCGCGTCTATGCAGGACATTAGCTTCATCGCATTTCTTCGCGCAGGATTTCAACTCGAGGTGCAATGTGTCTCATGTAATCAATTATTGCTACATGTTTTCCTTCTGGAGAGGAACCGTCGAGAATATAGAAAAAGGCGGTTGGCTGGTGTCCAGCGATAATATCTCCCGTCATTAGAATCTGATCAATGTTCCTTGAAATATCAGGATGCTGGTTCCCGCCGTTGTCCACCCAGAATTGCATTCTGAATTTGGATGTGTCATCTGCTATTGCGCCGTAAGCAATGCAGGCGGCTGTGTCTCGCCAATACGACGTTTGTCCACCGGCATTCACAGGCTCATCATCCTGGCTCTTTCCGCCAATGCAACTGCCGGGGTAGAAAAAATATGCGGCGCATGGCAGCGGGGCATGGTCTGCGTTCTTCAATTCCATGAGTCTGGCATTGAAATATGATGAACCTGCGAAGAACCTTAACCTGACCAGCGCGTGATATCCGCGTTGCATAGCGCCTTGATGGCTATAAGTCCCATTCTCATTGACCTTTGTGACTGCTCTCCCGCCCGCTCTTGCTGACAGGCGGATATCAACAGTAGCGGAAGCAGGACCTGATTGCATCCGCTCAACGGAGGCAGTGTCCGGCGGTACCCAAAGGTCCTGTTCAAGCTTCTGGTGCAAAAGGAAACCGAGATCTCCAATCATCGTTCCCTTATACCGTATGAAGCTCAGCAGTTTGGCGGTTCCTGGCTCATGTGAACATTCAAGATCGCCGGTTGTAATGAGAAAGGAAGCAGGGCCGGACTTTTTTAGTTCGATTGCTGCATTTGTTTTATTATCTTCCTTATCATGTTTTCGGGTACCGGTCTGTATGTGCTGCTGCTTGGTTCCACTTGCGCCTGAGATTATGAGCGTGACCGGTTTTCCAGATTCCAAGGGCAGACCTGCGACAGACAAAACGGTCTCATCATCAAAGGATTCCAACTGCCAATGCTCAGGTTCCCCAATCAGGCCATCCGGACCGAGAATCTGTACAGATTTCACGGTAATTTCCCGCCATGGGTCAGGCATCCGTACTTCAATTACCCCGCATCTTTTTCCCATATTTGGAGTGGATTCTGGCGCGGGGAAAATGCCGACCGTCATCCTGGTGTTCGCCCCGTGAACCCACTTTTCCGGCAATCGGCTGTAAGTATGGCGAATTGTTAACTTTTTATAGTCCTCATGAACCATTCGCAGGTCGGGATCCAATTCCGCCAGGATCTCATGAACTCCCTCCTCCTCGGGCCAGGCGATATTCAGCGATGAGGTTGCTCCAGGCATGAGCTTGTTTGTTTCGTCGGTGGACAACCCATCAATAGTTTTCCTAATGATGACTTCGGCAGACGCATCGCCACGGTTAGTCACATTTATACATCGCTGATTTTCATTCAGGCTCAGGCTCAATTCGGGCAGTTTTCCGGCATGCGCCATATAGACCTGCCCGTGTATTTCAGTCGCCGCTTGTGTCAGAAGTTGATACGGCTCGCCGTTTTCCTTGACCAGTCCGTAGTTGGAGTCCTCCGGAAACGTGCTGGCAATACCGAGCGCCGGTTCATCAACCCACATGAAGAAATCCGAACCGACTACAAAAGGCCGGGTTAGCAGATAGCTCTGAAAGATTCTGAACGCTTTTGAACGTTCCGTCTGCGTCTGAACCCTCTGTCCTGCGCCGTGAAGACATGGCAGTCCGCTGTCGTAGGCCGGATAGCTCCATTCGGTTATCATCAACGGGCGCCCGCTCTTTTCATGCCATCGCATCATATCCTTGTCATAATCAATTATTTCACAGGTCTTTAGATCAATCTGACGGTAGGTATTGACGCTTACGATGTCACAATACTTTCCCGCAATGTCCCATACATCCGGCGCATCCCCCGCGAAGCGGCAACCCAGGATCATGTGATTCGGATCGGCTGCGCGAGTGGCCTCTGTCGTCACCTTGAAATACCGTTCCGCGACAATCCGGGTAAATGCGTCGCAATCAGCCTCGATGCCGGGATTAATTGTGGATGGAGGGATGATACTGTTCTCAAAAGCCGCCCAGGACTCGTATCCGGTTCCCCATGCCTCATTCAATCGCACGATCTCCGGATACTTCCCCTTCAGCATTTCAACGGCGGCTGTCTTGGCTGGATTTCCCGCCTCAAGTCGGATCGCCTCTCCAAGCAGTCGCAGTTTGTGCTCTCCCCACTTACCGTACCACTCAAGCTCGTTATCGAGAAAGTAGCCCAGAAGCCAGGGATCATCCTTCAATCTGCCGCAACTTTGCCTGGCGGTGGCCCGGCAATAGGTCTCCCACCGTGGGGAAAAGACGTTCGGGAAACCCGTCCAATGGACCTTGGGACAGAGCGCATCAATGCCTGCAAACGCGGTTCCCAAGGCGATGAATTCCATATGCGGAAGACCCTGATGACGCATTTTCGGGGAGTTGTTTGCGGCAAGGCAGTTGAAACCCCATGCCTTCAACCTGTCCAGTGTCTGCGCTGCCCATTTTTCCTCTGAACCGTGCAGTTTCTCCATGTTGCGCGAGTAAGGTGCATATCCGAGTTTCTCGCACCAGTGCGCATAGTAACTTGCATGATCGGTTCCCAGCATGTAGAAGCCCCTGCCCGACGGAGTGATCACCCACCACCGACCATCAATCTCTTCAACCCGGAAGAAGCCGGTCCCTTTTGCGGTAATAACGTTAGAGCCGAGATCATTTGGGACTGGAGGGATGTTCATTTCTTTCCTCTCCGGCTCCGGTTCCGGAGTCGCAACGCGGACAAGCACGTCGTCGAATGACGCCTCAAACGCACCGCAATCGAGCGCCGCCCTTCCGATTCTGACGGCCTTTTTCTCCGCAAATAGCACTTGCTTGATTGCCCGCATGGTTCCGTCAACTTCGGCAACGGTTGCTTTGATACCCAGTTTGTCGTGCTCAATGCGAAGGCGGTATGGGTGATTGTATTCCCACTTGAAGTCCTGATCCCCGCTGTTGACGGACTGCAGGGCGGTTTCCCCCTCCTTGTCAGCGAGCCACCGTCCGTCCAGACATTCCGTCAGTTCAATAAAATGGCCGGCATTGGATTTAGCGTCGTTGGGGGCTTCCACCAGCGCGAGGTGAAAGTAGTTCGCATCGTCGCGATAAAGCGCAATCCCGGCCACTTTCCATTCATTGCCCAATGGCTTCTCAATGGTCAGAGCGGCCTCAATTGTCTGAACGCTTCCCATCGGGGCGCATGAAGCGACAACAAATGTCTTGCCGGGGGAACTGGAGCACAGCCTGCCGCCCTCAACCCACCAGAAACCGTTGGAATCCCAGCGGTTAACGGCATCAAGCGCGTTCTCATCCGTAAAGTCTTCGTAAAATTCGACTGGCTTGGCGGCATCCTGAGCGAGTGAAGTTTTCCAGACGGATACGATAATGAGCGACATAATGAACAAGTTCGCACAAAACGCTTTTCTTCGGAATTGGCAGTAAATCATCATTTGATCCCACTCCCGACAAAAAAATGCGGCGCCTTTGTCATTGGAGAAATGTCGACACGATACAGGAACGCTTCGTTACCTGAAGCATCTGCTTCCGGGGACATTGCGCGCATGAAGCTCTCAAACACGAGTCTTTTGTTTCGATGATCACTTCTTTAGTGATGATACTCTCTATTCCGGATTGACTCAATTGTGTCGTTCCGATCTGATGGCAAATCAGCATGCCGGAATACACTCAAAGATTTCAGTAACAAGCGCATCATGGTATGATGAAACTTGAAATGAAACGCATACTCATCTTGCAAATTGTCACTTTTGCGTTCTGCGCTTATGGCGAATCCGTTTTGTCACAGAACCGCCCATATACTCAATCCGACGCATATCGAGTAGCAAAGGCCTTCGAAGTAAAGCCTCTTCCCGCCGAGCCGCGCTGGGCCGAGATATCGCAGAAACCATTCTTCACTTTCATCTGGATGTCCGATCTTCACCTGGACGGTTCCCGGCTCGAATTCATCCAGCGGGCGTTCCGCCTTGCCGATTCATACAAACCGGATTTCGTTGTCTTCACAGGCGATAACAACGCCTATGCTCCCGGCAAAGAGGTTGATGGCGTCGTGCCGCCGGTCACTCTTCAGAGGCAGTTATTCTTCAAGGAATACTTGAAGGAAAATCTTGCCAGTCCGGCCGTGGTAATCCCCGGCGACGACTGGCCTCCGGATTTCGAGAAGGTATTCGGCGCGTTCCAGTTCAGTTTCAACTACGGCGGACTTCACTTCGTCATGTTTGCAGCCGACCGATGCGCATACGGAGTCGAGGGATGCGCCGTCTACGAGGACAGCACATGGCGCTGGCTTGACGGCGACCTTGCCAGGAACGCAGAACGCCCGACAATCTTCTTCCAGCATGAAACCATGCTTCCGCCGGCATACCTTGACGCGGACAAGATGAGGCGCAAACTTGAGGGATCGGGAAACGTTTTTGCCGCCTTCTGCGGTCACATTCACGTTGATCTTGATTTCTCACAGAACGGAATCCGCCATCTTGTTTGCCCGGCCCTCGGACCCAATCCCGCGCCGGCTTTCAAATTAGTGCATGTGCATCAGAGCGCCATTATTCTTCGCACTATTGAATATGATCCGGTCGGGCAGACGTTCATTGAGACAATGAAGTGGCAGCGGATTGAAATACCGAATCGCCTCAGGGGGGCCATGCATTTTCCGCCGGACGGCGGGTTCAAGAAGGAGGATTATTGTGAAATCCCGGCACATCCGAGAGCGTCCGATCCGGCGTTATTGAATCGGGGGGCGGAACTTTTCGGGCCGATGATGCGCTTCACGGCGACTCACGGGCTTTCCAAATTGAATTCGAAGTAGGTCATCCGGCTAAATGTCTGTCCCATTCTGTTTCGCTCATATTGAACTGTGGTCTTTATTTTCTAAGGGATTTTCCACACCTTGCGCAATCTTTTGCCGATTTTCTCACTGCCGCGCCGCAACTCTCGCATTTTCCGAAGAATCCGCTCAGGTCCTTCTCGCATCGCCTGCATCTGGCAATCATGGTCGGAACTTCCGCTCCACACTTTGGGCACAACTCCAGAGGTTCAAGCGATGCCTCAAGAATCTGCAAATCATCGTGCGCAAGCAGCGCGGATTGATAGCGCTTGTCGCGGTTGGATTGAAGCAGCTTTGCTACAATGCGATCAAAGCGCGGATCGGCGGAAGGACATATACCGCCCGGCGGCGGGGGATTAAGGTCTTCAGGCTTCTTCCCAACTAGCATTTCATAGAGAACAAGTCCCAGAGAGTAAAGATCGCTCCTTGCGTCCGCGCACCCCGGATCCATCAACTGTTCCGGGGCCATGTAACCCCTGCTGCCTATCCGCTTGAATGCGCCCAGCCTGGGTTGCCCCCGTTCCGCCCCCTCGCGCATTGAACGTGCTAGCCCGAAATCGCTCAATTTCGCCTCCCCGTCCGCACTGATCAGGATATTTCCCGTCTTTATGTCTCGATGCACATATCCCATCGAATGCATGCAGTCCAGCGCAGCGCAGACGTGCCGCGCCACGCGGACTATCTGCCGGGAACACATGCCCTTCGCAATCTCCTCGCGCAGCGACGGTCCACCCACGTATTCCATCGCGTAGTATCCCGTCCCCTCCCACTGGCCGTGCTCGTAATGCTTCACGATGTTGGGATGATCGAAGAGCGCCAGCGTGCGGGATTCGTTATGAAAATGAACGATGTAGGCTTGATTCTCAAGCAGGCGGTGCGGGAAAACTTTTATAGCCGCTTCCTGTCCGGTTTCCTTATGCCGTCCTCTGAAGACGACTGCCATCGAACCCGCGCCGATCATTTCCTCGACAATATAATTCCCAACCTTGGTTCCGGCGGGGATCGTTGTGTATCCGTCTTTGCCCATATCCAGAACCGGCTTCCCTACTTCTTTTCTTCCTCAGGCGGAGGCTGGAGTTTGAGTTTGGCGGCAAGGCCGTCAATCATCTGGTCAAGCATCCATTCCGGCAGCATATTCTTTCTTCCGGATATCTCAATCGTCATGCCGCCTGCCGTATAGGCGACCTTGATGTCTCCATTGGCCCGGTCTTCGGCAATCTTTCGCTCAGGGGGCATTTTGAAGAGGACTATGTCTCCGTCAATCACAAGCTCCAGTTCGCAGGCGGCGGCCATTATGCGAAGGACGTTGCCGACAGAGACGTCTTTCACGGTCAGCCACACGGGATTGCCCTTCGGGTCCTTGTGCAGTTCCGGGCCGAGGACAATGTTTAACTCGGTTTCCTGTCGGACCTTCTCCAGCGCGTCCATAAGCGGCACTTCCTCAAGCGCAAGGCTTATGCGCTCGTCCAGCGCCTCCTTCAACTGAGGGCTGGGGTTCTCGATCACCCCGCGCATGGGCATCCGCATCTGCGCCATGCGCTGGAGCATAACCTGCGGTCCCCTGCCATGGTCGCGTTCCCGCTCCGGTTCCGGCGCATTGTCCTGCGCGCCAATCACTGCGCAGAAAACTAATGCAGTAAAAATCGCCATGCTCGTAATAAGTCCTGTCTTTTTCATTGGTTATCTCCATTCGGCTCCGGCTGAGCATCACCTTCATCCTCAGAGTTGCTTTCGTCTGGAACGGCAGGTTGATCGTCGGCTGACGCATCTGGCGCATCATTATGTTCTTCCGCGCCAGTATCATCGGCAATGGTTTTGGGATCTTCTTCCTCTGATTGATCTAAGCGTTCTGCGCGAACCGGACCGCTTTTATCGAACAAGCCATCGTTTTCAACAAGCCTGCGGCCAATCGCTGCTATAAGTCGCGCAATGTAAACATCATCGCCGTCGCCATCGCGCGCATCAGGAAAAGTTGCTACATTCCCGGAAAATGTTGTCCCGAATGAAACGTCCAGCGCGTCGGCTCCGAAAACAATGCCCATCTGCGAAACAGTCCCGCCCAGCAGTCTGAAAGGAATCTGAATGTGCGCGACATTGGCCAGGATTGTGCGGCAGAGCGAAATCATCCGCAGGTGCAGGAAAGGATCGTTAGCAACTCCTGAAGGTCCGACATACGGGATCGGCGTCAGGGACAGGATGTTGCGCGTCCGCTCCTGAAGCTTTCGCAATTCTATGAGGTGGTCAACTAACTGCTCCGTCCGCTCGCCGAATCCGTAGAGGATGGTTGCCGCGCATGGAAGCCCGATCCTGGAGGCGTCAGCCATAACCTCCCGCCACTGCGCGGCGCCGGGTTTATCCGGACAATTGGCGTCACGAAATCCCTTGGCGAACACGTCCGCGCCAAGACCGGAGACAATTCCAAGACCTGCTTCCTTCAAACGGATAAGAGCTTCGGCGGAAGTCTTCCCGGAGGCTTCCGACATGGCGATGATTTCAGGCGGCGAACACGCTTCGATGCATAACTCGGGAGCAATCGCCTTGATTCGCTTCAACAGCGATTCATATGCTTCGATTTTACGCGACGCTGAAACGGCTCCGACAAGCCGCACATGCCTTGCTCCCGCTGATACTGCGTGTTTCACTTCGTTGACGACTCGCGAAGGTTTGAGATCAAAGGCTCCCGTCTCTCCCTTCGTGCGACGGAAAGAGCAGAATTTGCACTCATATCGGCAGATGTTGCACAGAGCGATCTCGGCGTTTCTGGAAACGTAGACCCCGTTTCCGTTGAAACGGTCGCGGATCAGGCCGGCCATCTCGGCCGGCGGAAAAAGCTCCCGCGCCGCCGCCATCGCCACGGCTTCGTCGCGGTTGAGCCGCTTGCCGGATTCCACGCGCTTGTGAAATCCGGCCAGTTTCGATCTGCCGAATGCCTTTCGCACTTGTCGCCACGTCCGCCAAACAAGGTGACTTCTTACTCGCTCGATTGAGGCTACTGTATTGTCTCTCCGCCCTTCTCCACGTTTTCCGCTGTGTAAATCATCGTCCCAAGCGTGATATTTTTCTCAACCTTTTCGCCCTTCAGAATCTTCATCGCAACGTCAATCGCTTCTTTCCCGCCGGTGGGATACTGGAAGGTTGCTGTCATTATGCCCTCCTTCACATAGCGCACGCCCTCGTGCGGAAGCGCGTCAATGCCGATGAATTTAATCGTCTTCTCGCGTCCCTTCCCTTCCTGCTTAGCGGCGAGGAAAGCCCCGTGAGCGGATGGATCGTTGTGCGCGTAGACGGCGTCAATCTTTTCCAATCGGGACAAGGCGGAATTCATCTCCTTACTCGCGTTCGGCTCCAGCCACTGGCAATCCGCGTCGAAGACGATCTTCAACTCCGAACCTGCTAGGCCTTCCATGAAGCCATTATGCCGCTCCTGCCCCGGGGTGCTGGTCATCAGTCCCTTTAGTTCGACGACATTGCCCTTCCCGCCAAGCAACTTCACGAGATGTTTCCCGGCTTCCCGCCCGATCTTGACGTTGTCAGCTCCGATGAAGCACGTGTACTTGTCGCCCTCAACCTTGCGGTCCAGAACGATGACAGGAATCCCCTTGTCAATCGCATCAGCAACGGGCTGGGTCAGCGGGCGGGCCTCCTTCGGGCTGATGATAATCAGGTCAACGCCCTGGGAGATGAACTCCTTTGTCTGCGCCTGCTGCGCTTCGGATTTGTTCTGGGCATCCTTGAGTATAAGCTTGATCCTGGGATGTTCCGCCGCAGCCTTCTTTATGTCCTCATTCATCTGAACGCGCCAGGGTTCGCCCAGGTTGCATTGAGACATGCCGATCACCCACTGCTCCTTGTGTCCGGTTCCACCGCCCTTCCCTCCCCCGGAACCGGCGCCGGCTCCGCTTCCGCCGCCAGCGGAAGGCTGCTGTCTCTTGCACGAGGTTATGAGAACAAGACTTGCAACCACAAGAATCGCGGCAATCGCCCTGAAGGTCGTCTTCATCGTAAGTCCTCCCGTTAGTCGCGTCGTTTCTGTTGAATGAGCACTGCGGCGACTATGATAGCTCCTTTCGCCAGCAGGCGATAGTGCTCAGGCACGGCGTTCAGGCTCAGAATCTTATTAATGTAACCGATTATCAACGTTCCAAGAAGCGTCAGCAGCATGTTGCCTCTGCCGCCCATCAGGCTTGTTCCGCCTATGACAACTGCCGCGATAGCGTCAAGTTCATACGTTGAGCCGGCTTCTGGATCGCCGAGCGTCATCCGCGATGCATTACAGACTCCTGCAAGTCCGGCGAACAACCCGCAAAGTCCGTATGCAGCCACCTTCGTCAGTCCGATCCTGATGCCGGACAGCCGCGCCGCCTCCTCGCTTCCACCGATCGCATAAAGATGCCGCCCGAAGCGAGTGTATTTCACGACCAGCCACATGAAAACAAGCGTGAAGACGAACAGGAGCGTAACAGGCTGCACCGGGATTCCTGGCAGCGCCGAGGTCATTGTCTCAAAGAACGCCGGCGTTCCACTCTGCACCGCGTACCACTCCCGCGCGCCGGGTTGAACCTTGATCCCACCGGATATCAGCTTCGCCATGCCGCGAGCAGCGGCCATCATCGCCAGCGTCGCCACGAAAGGCTGCATCTTAGTCTTGGCTATAAGCCCACCGCACAGGCAACCGGCTACAGCCCCGGCCAGAACAGCCGCCGGAAGCGCAACTGCCACCGGCAAGCCATATGCGACAACCATCAGCGAAAACAGCGTGGCGGACATGCCCAGCACCGACCCAACAGAAAGATCAATTCCACCAGTCAGGATGACCAGCGTCATGCCGGTAGCAAGTATTCCCACCTCGGAGTATTCAAAAAGCACGTCAAGTTGCGTGTCGAGCGTCAAAAACAGTGGCCAGTCCGAGCGATAGTTTTCCGGGGAAAATATGCAGCCCAATAGCACTACCGCGACAAGGGCTAGAACGCCCCTGTAGCGGTCGGTCCAACTCTTGACCCTCGCCGCCAGCGCATTACGTTCCTTTTCTGCCGATCCCTCTTTCATGTCGGACTTTACCTCGTCATCGGTTGGCCTGTTCTATCCTGTCGTTGAGACTTGCATTGCCGCCTCAGTGACGTTTTCCTGTGTCGCTTCTTCACGACTCAGTTCCCTGCTCAGTTTCCCGCGGTGCATGACAAGAATCCGGTCGCTCAGGGCAAGCAACTCCTGCAACTCCGTGCTCGTGAAAACAATGCCAAGCCCCTGCTCCGCCAACTCGTTCATGAGGCGATAGATTTCAGCCTTCGCCCCGACGTCAATTCCGCGTGTCGGCTCATCAAGCAGCAGAACGCGCGGTTTTCGCATCAGCCACCTTCCCAGCAAAGCCTTCTGCTGATTGCCGCCGCTCAGGTTCTCAACCGGGGTATCAATCGAGGGCGCCCTGACCGACAGTTGTTCGTATAACTCCCGTCCGGCCTCCATCTCTCGACGCCGGGTCAGGATTACCGGGCGCGTCAGGGCTTTCAGGCTTCCAAGAGTCATGTTGTGCAAGACCGACATGGGGGGGACAATCCCGGCCTCCTTGCGGTCGTTGCTCAGATAGGCAATCCCGGCTTCAAGCGCTGCCCGGGGAGCGCTGATTGCGACTGCCCTTCCGCAGATCTCAAGCGCTCCGGAGGCGCGATTCCCATAACGTCCGAAGATCGCGCCCAGCACCTCGTTGTTTCCCGCGCCACGCAATCCCGCCAGCCCGACAATCTCCCCTGCCTTGACCGTGAATGAAACATCATCAACCAGATATCTGTCGGCAACCGGATCGTGGAGCCTCATGTTTCTGACGCTCAGGACCGGCTCGCCGGGAACGCCCTGATGTTTCGGCAGGAACTGGTCAATCTCCCGCCCCACCATCCACTTTATCATCATTGCCGGCGGGAGTTCCTGCGGGGTTGCTGTGCCGACCAGCGCCCCGTCGCGCAGGACGGTGATCCGGTCTGCCACCCGGTATATTTCCTCAAGTTTATGGGATACGTAAAGCAGTCCAACGCCAGAAACACGAAGCTTATCCATTAGCGTAAAGAGTCTTTCCACGTCTTCTTCCGGCAAAGTGCTTGTCGGCTCGTCCATAATCAGAAAGCGCACCTTGCGCGACAAGGCTTTCGCTATCTCGACCATCTGTCGCTCAGCCATGCTGAGGAGTTCAACAGGCTTTTCCGGTGAAATGTGTATACCAAGTTCCCCGAGTAATCTTTCCGCCTCCGCCGCCATCTTGCCACGATTAACAAGCCGAAGTCTGCCAAACGGTTCTCTACCAAGAAATATGTTTTCCGCAACCGTCATCGGCGGCACGAGACTCAGTTCCTGAAAGATAACGGCCACCCCCGCGTTCTCTGATGTCCGTGGCGAGTCCATCCGCAAAGGTTTGCCGTCAAGCTCGATCTCCCCCCCATAATCCGGATAGACCCCGGCAAGAACTTTGATCAGCGTGCTCTTTCCAGCCCCGTTTTCACCGACAAGAGCGAGAGTGTTCCCCGCGCGAAGTTCCAAGTCCACTCCATGAAGGACGGAAACCTCGCCGAACGATTTTCTGATGCCTTTCATCAGGATTTGAGGCACGTCGTCTCCCCTTGACTGCTGACGCGGTTCGCGGTTAGCGTAAGGTCGCTGCGTCCGGGTGTCAAGCCAGGCGGAAAAAGAGAGCATTTTCGATGTGAATTCCGGCAGGGCACGGCACATGCCGCGCCCTATGCTTCGTTCCATCACAAACAGTCCGAATGATAATTTCTATTCGGAGTTGCAGGGATTATGGCGTCAATTGCCGAGAAAGCTGATCTGCCTGCAGCCAATCGCAGGCTTCAACTTGTGCTGGCTGCGGCAGGAACCATCGCGCTATGCGCGTTCTGGCAGTGGGCGTATCGCGAAAACGTCTACTGGTCGTCGAAGCGATGGGTTTCATTTCTGTACGACGTCCCCGCTGCGCTTTCGATGTGTTCCTTCATGGCGCAGGCGATTTGCGAAGGATTATGCGACAGGCGATCTCCCGGCTGGCGGGCAAGGCTGGCTGCCCTTATTCCCCTGATCGCTATTCCTGTGGGCCGGACATGGCTTGGATGGATGTTATCCGGGCATCTGGCCAATGCCTTCTCAGGCGCTCTGATCCAATCCGCGCACGAGCGAGCGTCGAAAATGGAAAAGCTTCTTTACTGGATTCCAATCCCGATCGTGCTTGCCATCCGGTGGCCGCTCTTCGACAAACCGGGACACGGCGAGAGCTTGCGGGCGGCATGCGCGGCAGTAGCGATTTTCGCGGGATACGGGATAATCCATTGGTTCCTGGCAAAGCGGCGCAATGCAGACCTCAATGACGCCCTGCATCCGACGCGGGAGGCGATGAAGGGAGCATAGGAGAATTGCATGCGTTCCGGTATTTTCCCATGTCTGACATGCAGGAGACTGAAGCGTTGGCTGACGGCGTAAAACGCAAACCCGCCGGAGGGACTCCCGATCACAAGCCGCCGATTGCCGAGATCGGACTTGGAACCTCCGTCCAATATGTCAAAGGCGTCGGCCCCAAGCGATTCAAGCTCCTTGAGCGTTGCGGGATTCTGACGCTTGAGGACCTTCTCTATTATTCGCCGCTCAGGTACGAGGATCGCTGCGACGTAACCCCCATATGCCGGCTAAACGTGGACGAAAACGCCGTCGTTCGCGGCACCATCATCGCCACGCAATGGAAAGGTCCGCGCTACGGCTCCAAATCGCGCATTGAGGCCTTCGTCCGCGACGAAACGGAGCAGATCACCGCGGTATGGTTCAACGCTTCGGAACATCTCTACAAGCGTCTGATTCGCGGACACCGCATCATCCTCTACGGCAAGGTCGGCTGCTATCGCTGGCTCCAGATGGTCAATCCGACCTTCACAACCGCAGAAACCGACGAGGGTCTGGACAAATTCCGAGCAATCGTCCCGATCTATCCCCTTACCGAAGGCCTGCGGCAGGGAGAGCTATGCCGCATCATCATTCCCGCTGCTCAAACCTACGCCAACCTTGTAGAGGAAGTCGTCCCCGCATCCGTGCGGCAGGCCAATAACCTCCTGCCCGTCCAGGAAGCGCTCAAGACAGTCCATGCCCCACCAACCATCGAGGCCGGCGACACGGCCAGGCGACGCCTGATCTACGACGAGTTTTTTGTCTTCCAGACTGCCATGGCCGTAAGAAAACGCATCACCGGTCTGGCGTCCGGAATATCCTTCCGCATCGGACCGAACGTTGACAAGCGCATTCGTGCGCGCTTCCCCTTCACACCCACCGCCGCGCAGGAGAGGGCCGTGCGCGAGATCGCAGACGATATGCGCTCCGATCATCCCATGAGCCGCCTGCTTCAGGGCGACGTCGGTTGCGGCAAAACACTCGTTGCGGCATACGCCATGCTGGCCGCGCTGGCGGAAAGGGCAAAGGGCCGGCAGGTTGCCGTCATGGCCCCGACGGAAATCCTGGCCGAACAGCATTTTCTTTTCCTTCGCCGTCTGCTCGAATCCGCCCAGGTCCGGCTCATGCTCTTGACCGGCAGTCAGTCCGCCTCCGAGCGCAAGCAGAACCTTGACGCAATCCTCAACGGCGACGTTGATCTCATCGTCGGCACACATGCCTTGATCCAGGAAGACGTGGAATTCAAGAATCTGGGTCTTATCGTGATTGACGAGCAGCATCGCTTTGGCGTCGCCCAACGCCACAATCTAGGACGGAAAGGTCCTGCGCCGGATGTTCTTCTGCTGACCGCCACCCCCATACCGCGCACTCTCGCTCTGACGCTTTACGGCGAGGTTGACGTTTCCATCATTGATGAGATGCCGCCGGGGCGCGCTCCCGTTCGCACGTTGCTGTTTGATTCGTCCGAGGAGGACCGCGCATGGGAGGCCATCCGCCAGCAGGTCGCGCAAGGACATCAGGCATTCGTCGTATATCCCGTCATTGACGAGAGCGACAAGCTCGACATTAAGGGCGCGACGAGCGAAGCAGAACGCCTGCAGTCCGGTCCTCTGGCTTCCGCCCGCGTCTGCCTCCTGCACGGGCGCATGAAGCAGGAGCAGAAGGACGCCGTCATGGAGCAGTTCCGCAAGCGCAACTACGACGTGATGGTTGCGACGACGGTCATCGAAGTCGGCATTGACGTTCCGAACGCGACAGTCATGGTCATCAATCATGCTGAGCGACTCGGCCTGGCGCAGCTTCATCAACTGCGCGGGCGCGTCGGTCGGGCGCAGTTCCCTTCATACTGCATCCTGCTGGCGGAAAGCGCGGGGCCGGATGCCGCTGCGCGCCTTCGGACGCTCACGAAGACGAATGACGGTTTCAAGATCGCCGAGGAGGACCTGCGACTGCGCGGTCCAGGCGAGTTCCTGGGCACGCGCCAGTCCGGACTGCCGGAATTCCTAATCGGCAACATTGTTGATGACCGTGAAATTATGGAGACCGCCCGTCGCGACGCCTTCGCGCTGGTTGCTTCCGACCCCCGGCTTGCCCTGCCGGAACACTCAGTTCTGCGGCGCCGCGTTCTTGATCGCTACGGAAAGAGACTGGACATCGTCAGCATCGCCTGACACAATTCGTGTCAGGCAGGTTCAAACTCAACTTGAACCCACCAAACAAAAAATGTCTAAATCCCGCGTTGACTCACGTTCAAACGCCTCTGGCGGAAACACCCATGAGAATCTTCGATCTGGTCAAATTCAATAAGGATGGACTCATCCCCGCAGTCATTGTTGACGCCGCCGACGGGCAGACGCTCACTCTTTGCTACATGAATACCGACGCGCTGAGACTCACCCTTGAGACCGGCAAGGTCCACGTTTTCCGCCGTTCTAAGGGACGTCTTATGATGAAAGGCGAAACGAGCGAGCATATACAACTCGTATGCGAAGTCCTCTTGGATTGCGAGGGTAATTCGCTGGTCATCAAGGTTGAGCAGAAGGTCGCAGCCTGCCACGCCGGATACAAGACGTGCTATTTCCGCCGCTACAATCTCCAGACCGGCGAGCTTGAGACAGTCGGCGAGAAGGTCTTCAATCCCGAAAACGCGCACGGGAAGTAGACACCGTATGCGATGTTTGCTTTGGCTCTTTGAGGCGTTGTGCCGCGCCCGTTTGATTGACATACCTTCGTTCCGCCGCGATAATTGAAATCATCGGATGTCGCAAGTTTTTACGCGCCTTCCAACCCGCATAGCAGAACGCTTCACACAATGAAAGGCAAACACGCCCTTCTCGCCGGAGCGGTCTTCCTCGCCTTCGGGGGACTCCTCGTGCAAGCACAAACCGTCCAGTCCGGCGCGGATTCCGTAATCCGGGAGGACTGGCTGTCCGTCTACATCATGGGCCGCAAGGCCGGATGGGTTCGCTCCACGGTTTCTTCCGCCGTTGCCGATGGGCGACGGACCTTTGAAACGCGCACAACGCAGAATCTCACCATCAAACGCGGCGCGACCACTCTGAACATCGTGCAGGAAAGCCGCGTCGTCGAGGACGAAAACGGCAATCTGATCAGCTTCAACGTAGCAATCGAGGAGCCGAGATCAAAACGCTACATTATTGGAAAAATCGTGAACGGCGACCTGCTTTCCTATTCCGGGTCTTCACCCGAACCGGTCTTCCAGAAACGCGCGATTACAGAACAGGGGCGCTGCCCCTACTGGCTCGACAAACGCGCCCGCGAATCCGGCTATCAACCCGGGCAACAGATGGAATTCTTCGCTTGGATGCCGGAGGTTGACCACACCCGTCCGCTACGCGCGCAGGTTGCCTACAAGGGGGACGCCGAGGTTGAAATTCTAGGCGGCAAGCGCAGACTCCATCGCGCCGAGATGACTAGCGAGGGGTTCAAGGGCATCACAATGGTCAGTTGGTATGACGATGACGGCGTGATGTGGCGCAACGACACCGGCGGATTTCTGGGGCTGAAACTGCTGCGAACCAATGAAACGCTTGCGAAATCCATGGACGAGCCGGCGGAACTCATGGTTTCGACATATGTTCCCGCCGACCGGCTTCTAAGCGATCCCCGGCGCGTATGCAAGGCGCAATATCGTATCCGCGCGAAGGACGGCGCGAAACTGCCCGATTTTCCCGAAGGCGTCGGCCAGACGGTGGCCAAGGGGGGCGACGGCGAAGTAATCATCGAGATCGCGCTGTCCCGCCCAGCAGCGAGCATTCCTTTCCCCTGCAAACTACCTGCCGGGGAGCTGAAGGAATATCTGGCCGCTTCGCCGCTTCTTGAGATTGATGATCCTGCGGTCGTTCAGGCCGCCGCACAGGCGACCGTCGGCGCGAAGGATTGCATGGACGCGGCCCGCGCAATCGAAGCATGGGTCAGAGCGACAGTCAAGACCAAGGGGCTTGACGTGGGTTTTGCATCGGCGCTGGAGACGCTCAAGCAGTCGGAGGGCGACTGCACGGAGCACGGCGTTCTCTGCGCGGCGCTGGCAAGGGCGCTTGGGATTCCCAGCCGCGTCGTGGCCGGGCTTGTCTACCTGAGACCTGATGATTGTAAATCCGGGAACTTTCCATGCGGAGCCTTCGTCTATCACCTGTGGACCGAGGTCTACATCGGGCAGTGGGTGGCGATTGACGCCGCCGTCATCCCCCCGGAAGGATTCCCGGTTGACGCGACGCACATAGCCTTCGCCCGGTCTGAGCTTCACGGCCCCATGCCGATGGAGCTTTGCAGCCCGATTCTGGCGGTCGGGGGGGCGATGGAAATAGAGATAATAGAAGCGGAATGAAGGTAGCAAAGATTAAAACGTGGGGGACGACTGTAATCGCAGTGTTTGTTGTTGCTGTTGCAATAGCGATCATTGGCGCTTACTTTCGGCAACTCAGGCCCAAGGTCCTTATCGTAGGAGTAGACTATGTGCCCTTTGATTTCCTTATGCGAACATCGCAGGACGACAGGTGGCCGACACTGAATAAAATAATGCGTGAAGGAACACATGGCCGCATGAAAGTGGTCTTGCCCGTCAACAAGGAATCCGAATGGAACACAGCGCTTACCGGTGTTAACCCAGGCAAGCACGGAGTATTTGCGGCCAGACGCGGTTGGCGGAAAAGCGCAACAGGTTACGAGTTAACCCAAGTATGCGGAGAGTCAAAGACTCCGCTATTGAATAAACTCCTGACAAGAGACGGGGGAGAGTCATTCTTTACTTGGATACCTTTCCCTAATATTGGCATGGCAGACAGTATTGGGTATGCAACGACAATGACAACCGACTTTCCCGGTTCCAGAATCCAGGAAATGTCCATAGTGAGAGAGGCATATCGCCGTCCAATGACTAAGATAGTCTGTCTATTCTGGTACCCTAGAAATGACTTATCTGAATTTCCACATTCTGACACATCATCGGTTTGCGCGAACCTTCGCGACCAACACTTTAACGATGTGCTTCAGATGCTTTCAGTGAATGATCTACTATTGATTGTTTCAACGCGTCTTGAGCGCGGATGCGACCGGTTCGTGAACGTGAATGACATGTTATCGGAGTTGGGAGAGTCATTGGATGGCTTTGTCATTCGACCTTGGTCCACCTATGGCGCATATTTCGAGCTTTGTCCTGTCAACGGTGATAAAAACGATATCCCTGCCGACGTGCTGCTCGATGTCCGAAAGAAACTGGCGGAGCAGATCAGGAATTACAAGCTCCCCGGCGAGACGGAATCGCCCTTTGCATCCGTCCATACCGCAAACGAACTTTATCAGGGGCCGTATGCACGCTCCGGCCCGGATGTTGTCGCAATTCCGAAAGAGGGTTATTACGCAAGCGCTTCCCGCCCGACCGGATTTGAGAAAACGTCGAAGGACGTCGGTTCCACAGAGATTCCCGAAGGCTTTTACATCGCCTACGGCGGCCCCATTGCCAAGGGTAAAACCGCCGACGCCTGGATTGGCGATATTGCGCCCACAATCCTCTATCTTCTCGGCCAACCCATCCCCGGTTACATGGACGGTGATGTCATTCGCGGGGCGATTTCGGACGATTATCTGAAATCCCATCCCATCCGCCGGACTGACGAGAAACTGCCCGACGCCCCAAACGTCATCGAGATTGACAGCGGTTTTCAGGAACGACAATTGCGCGACGCCGGATACCTCGGCGGAGCACGCCAGGAAAACAAGGAATAGGCATCCCAATTACGTAATCACAGGGGCAATTGCGTGTTGCGGCGCGGCCGCATGAAGCGCGTCCGGATCGCTCTCGTAGAATCATTGCCCCGCCTGTCGCGGCTGTCCCTGGTCTTCGCGGATCAGGATCTTCGTTCCGTGATTCAACACCCCGTAGCCCGGTTGCGTCTTCTCCCCAAAGCGCAGTTCCGGCCGTGTGAAATATCGCCGCCTGATATAATCCCCAAGCCTCGCGCAACTCGTCCCCCCGAACTCGTCCATCTTGCCGTTGATTACCATGATGGTGTTGGCCCAGACGACAAGCCTGACGTTCTTTTCCTCCAATTGCCGTATCACGCGCTCCTGGGCGGCGGTATCAAGCTGCTGATATCCTGAGAAATCCATCAGACGGCACGCCTGCGGACGGTCAGCAAGAAACAGATATATCGGCTCGAACGGAACCACAAGAATCGGCTCCCCCGGCTGCGTAAGTTCCTCGATGGCCCGCGCCGTCGCCGTCACCGTCTGCGCCCAACTGCTCAACTCCCCTTTCTGACGCTGACGCCAAACGCCGCCGCGCGGGTGATCTACCTTTTCCCACTCGACGGTCTGCGTGTAGGACTTCACTCCCACAAACATCACGACGGCGGAAGCGATGGAAAAGACAACCGCCGACAGCACGTTGAGTCTTGTAAAGAGATGTTCCTGCCGCGTGCGCCTGTTGAGATACTCCCCCAATCGCGCAACGGTAAAGACGGTTAGGAAAGCCCACGCCGGCGTGCACCAGTAGGACATGCTGTACCACGATCCGGCGAGGAGGAACTCGTGCGCCCCGGCCAGCAGCGCGACATACCCGAAGAGAATCGCAGCCCCGCCGCCGTCCCGGAAGTCGCTCTTTTTCCATTCGAAGATAAGGAAAATGCCGCACACGATCAACACGAGGAACAACATGATCGTCCTAAATGCAAGCAGGACCTGGGCCACGAAATTCACAATAGGCTGTTTCCCAAAAATGACGCTCACGGTCTCAAGCTCAAAGCGCAGTCGTTCCATTATCGGCGGGTACTGAAGGTGATAACCGGGCAGGTATGGGAAGCAGATCGGAATTGACTCCGGCGGGGTCAGAGCCAGTAGTATGGCGTAGACTGTGAAGACCGGAATGCCGAGTATCAACAGCGCTCTGACGGTTTCGCGCGGGCGCATTGACCTTGCGCCATCGAGCCTTCCGGTCTGTTGGAGCGCGAAGACGACAATTGCAAAAGCGCCGGCGAAAGCGGCCCCCATATTCAGCTTTACAAGCGACAGCAGGACCAGGCTTATTGCTCCTCCATAGAGATTGAATCCGCGAGACCCGCATCCGTTTAAAAACCTGATGAAGAATCCCATGGCGACGACGGAACTCAACACCCCGCCTACATGGTTGGCGGTCGTGTAAGCCATCGGCATCAGAGCCTGAAAGAACGATCCGACGGCCAAGGCTCCCCCCGTCCGCAACGCGCCGCGCGCCATCCAGTAGACAGCCATTGCGCATAGGAAGCGCAGAACATTCTCGCCGATCTCAAACGACAAAATGCTCACACCGAAAAGGCGATAGAACACTGAGTAGTAGAATGGCATGATCGGGCCGTATGGCCAGTCGAAGTCAATGTATGGAACCTGCCCCCTCATCACCAGCAGAGCGGTATACAGATCGCGTCCGCGGTCGCCTGTCGAATAAAAAGTCCTGGCAAACTGCATTTCCAGCGACATGAAGGTCAGGACGGCAAGACACAGCGCAGCGGGAATGTCCCACTTCGACCATCCGACGCCGCCTTTCTTGTCGGTCCCGATTGTCATTTCTTCAAACCTGCTCCAGCGCGTCTTGCCTGAACCAGCATTCTCAGCGCTGTTCCATCGTCCCCTCGCCACGGCTCCGCCTTCGGCCCTTCGCCCCCCCTCATTCTTACCGTAGTTCCATGCATCATATAACTCAAGCCGTAACCTTGAGTGAATCCGTATGATGCCGTGATTGGGAAGTAATTTCTGATGTATTCACCGAGCTTGCGGCAATGCGAATCGCCGAAACGCTCCGACGCGCCCTTGATCCAGACACTGGTATTCGTCCAGACCGCGCAACGGACATTCTGCGCTTCCATCGCTTCAATTATCGCGTTTTCTTCCGCCTCGGACACGTTCTGATAACCGGAGAAGTCAACAAGCCTGCATACGCTGGGCCTGTCAGCAAGAAATAAGTATATGCTATCCATCGGGCCAACAAATATCGCTTCGCCTGGCATGGTTTCAGCCTCGATCCGTCGGGCCGTGTAAAGAACGGTATTGGCCCAGCTTGTCGGATCGCTTGGCATGCGCATGTGCCACACGCCTCCGCGCGGATGGCTCAGATACTCCCACCCAGCATTGGTTTTTGATATTTCGCCGACGTAAAGCTCGGATTGTTCCCTTGCGACCCAGCAGAGAACAAGCCCGGCGGAGGACATGGCGACTGCGCCAATCCTGCTTCTCTGCCGCTGGTCAAGCAGTTCTCTGGGAATCACCCGCCCGGCGAAATATGCCACGCCAGCCGCGAAACCGGCGGTCATGATCGGGCCGGCAAAGAATCCAAGCGAATACCACGATCCGGCGGTCAGGTATTCGTGCGCCACAACAAACATGAGCAAAATCAGAGAGGCCGGAAGCCGTGTCGAAGCGCCCGACTTCGCTCCCCGCGCCGGTTTTAATGACGCCACAAGTAACCATGCAAGAAGAGCAGCCAGCGCGGCAAACCATTCCATCGCGCGGAAGAATTTAAAAGATTTTGCCGCAAGCTGCGTGACGGGAACCATGGCCGCGTCATTTGCAAACTCGGAAATCTCCCGGACCAGCGATTCATCGAAACCGCTGTAAAGATTGTGATATCCCCCCATCCACGGGAAGCATCTCCCTATTGCCGCCCGGGGCATTGACGCCACAAGAGGAATATAGACGATGCAGATGATCCCGATAAAAAGCGCCATTGATAGAACGCTCGATTTCATGCCGCAGAGAATGCGTTCCATATCAAGATTTCCCGCAGATTTGAGGACCAGCGCGTCCTGAATGAACAGCGATCCGAACATTCCGGCGGCGAGCGCGACGCCTATATTCAGTTTCACCAGGCAAAGCAATCCAAGAAAGACCGACATCTTTACCAACTCCCGCCCCATTTCGGGCGAATCGGACGACTCCCCTTTGGTTCGCAAAATGCTTGCGTCGAACCTCAGCAATCGCACAAACGATATCAACGCCAGAATGATCAGAAGGATTCCGCCTATATGATTTCCGGTGTGCGACATGTGATGGATGGGCGCAGTGCATAGCCAGAGCATGGAAAGAGCAAATCCCCCTGCCCCGCCAAGGAGTTCCCTACCCAACATGAACATCCCCGCGCAACACAACATCACAAGGACCGTCTCCCCCGTCTCGTAGGCGAGCATGTTGACGCCCAAAATCCTGTACCACGCGGCGTAATAGAAAGGCATCGCCGGACCGTACGGCCAGTCGAAATCCTTGTAGGGCAGCTTTGCGTCCATCGCCAGCATGGCCGTATAAAGGTCTCTGCCACGGTCATTAGTCGGATAATCAATGTAGGCAAATGACGGGAGGAGCGTAAGGCCTCCCAGCAAGACCGTGAGGACAAGCCATAAATAATCCCTGGAAACAACGGGTTTGGGTTCGGTAACACGGGCAAGCTCGCTGGTCTCTGACGGTTTCATCTGATCCGAATGCGCTGTTTCACCAGCCGCAGTGATTGATTCCCGGCATTATTGAAAATCCAAGAACAAAGTGATAATAGCATTACGCCGACAGTCTCTCAATGCCTGCGGAAATGTGGAGGGATTGTCAGCGACCTGGGAATCCGCATCCCCATTCGCGTCATCCGTTTCACCACCTCCTGGCGCAGTCGCTCCTCGTCGGTGATCAAGCCGCCGTCAACCATTGCCAGCAATCCGGCATCAACCACGCCCTCGATCGGGGCAACGTATCCCTTGATGTTCTGAACATAGGGACAATCCGCCGGAAACACTCCGCGCGTTGCTGCGGCATCCCTGTCCAGACAGTCGGGATTGACCTCATGCCGACGGTCATAAACACGGCAAAGTCCCGTCTCCCGATCGTACCATCCGCACATTATGGGGGTCGCAAAGATCACGTCGGCGACGATCAACTTCTCGCGGCAGCATTTCCCGCATCTTCTGCAAAGTTCCTCTCCATGGGTCATGGCTGGGTATTCTAATCTGCTTCAATCATATTAACAATATTCCGCGTCATGCCGTTTTCCGGTTTGCTTCCGGATATCGTGGCCAATGCTTGTGCTTGACATGGGCGAACTCCGGGGCATATCATTCCCTACGGTCGAACGATGCGGCATCTTTCCGTCGCAACCATTTCAAAAGGAGGCGCGTTCAATGACAGTCTGTTCAAACCATAAATCGGCGCTGGGGGTAATGTGCATTGCCGTATTGTCCGCATTCACCGGATGCACGCTTTACTATCCGGTGGACGACCGCGACGACATCCGCAAACTCGCCGCCAGCACGATTGAAACATCCCCAAAGCGGGTGACGGTGGAGATCAGGTCAAAGTCCGTCATCCTAGACGGGCAGCCGGTTCATGCAAAGTCTCCCGAAGTCAGGCGATACGAGCTCCGGGCCGAGAAAGAACTGATCGAAACCCGCCGATTCAACATTGCAGCCGAAGGCGAGAAGCCGGACCTGATCGTGAACCTGCGCGTCAGACAGTCGGTCAACCGGGCGTCCACCTACTGGATTCACTGGCTCACGCTGGGCATATTCCCCGGCTTCACTACGACTGAATGCGAGGCGAGTTACGAGATTACCAGCCCGGAAGGAGAATGGATCACGGAATATACGGCCGGCTCTAAGCTAAACGAAATCCGCACATGGGCTTTCGTGTTCTGGTGGCCTTCGATCTTCGGGCTTGGCCCCGGCGTCTATGATGAGACGATGCTGGCGCCATACACGCGGCTTTCACGGAAACTCGGCGAAGAAGCGGCCCATCTAGGAGCCGCCGAAAAGAAACAGTGACTTTCGCATCCGGCAATCTGCATATCGTCATTCGGCTCACGCATGAAGCGTGAGCCGAACCTTTTTCAGGAGCAGGACGCTGATGATGACCCCGCGAGAACGCCTCATTGCGACATTGGAGCACCGCCCCATTACCGGACGCTGCCCCCACTTCGAGCTTGTCTTCTTCCTGACCATGGAGGCCTTCGGCAAGCTCCATCCAAGCCAGCGTTCCTTCGGACAGTGGCATCAGATGACCGAAACCGAGCGCCAACTGCATCGCAACGATCTGGCCGACGTGTTTATCATGACCGCGGAACGATTCGAACACAGCGCAATCTTCCTGCATCCCAACCCCGGCAGCGAGGAGGAAACGCTTCGCCTGATTGACATCGTGCGGGACAAGTCCGGGGATAAGTTTTTCCTGATGCTCCATGGCGACGCCACATATTCCATACCCGGCGGGGATCACATGATGGACTGGTGCGCGTGGCTCTATGAGAACCTCGACGACGCCAAGCGTCAGGCAGGCAAAATGGTTGACGACCAGATTGCGCGCTGCGAAAGGCTGAAGAAACACGGCGGGCTTGACGGATTCGCGCTCTGCGCTGACTATTGCTTCAACACCGGCCCGTTTCTCAGCCCGGCAATGTTCGGCGAGGTCGTCACCCCTTATCTCGCCCGCCTAATCAAAGCTGAAAGGGATATGGGTTTCTACGTCATAAAGCACACTGACGGTAATATTATGCCCATACTCGATCAGCTTGCCCAGTGCGAACCGCACGCACTGCACTCGATTGACCCGCAGGGCGGCGTGGATATTGCCGAAGTCAAGCACCGCATAGGCGACCGAGTGGCCCTAGTCGGCAACGTCAATTGCGGCCTGCTTACCACCGGGACCGATGAAGAGGTTATCGAGTCGGCGCGATATTGCCTGAGGCACGGGATGCCCGGCGGCGGATACGTGTTCTCAACAAGCAACTGCGTCTTCACGGGCATGAGGCTGGACAGGTACGAACTGATCCTCGACGTCTGGCGCAAGGAAGGCAATTACCCTCAATAATTTTTCACAAGATGCAAAGGCTGAATGCCGGACACGGGGAACCGTTATCCCGCGGTCCGGAACAGTTCGCCCATCTTCCGCCCTATCAGCGTCGCGGCGATCATAAGGCACAGCCCCAGAAACACCATCGCCCACGTCCCCATCGCGCTGGCCACGTAAGGCCCGTCCGCCAGCCTCGGCATCACCTGATATATCGCTCTTGTAATCGGGAAGAACTCCTCTTTGAACGCCAGAATCAGGCTGTTGCTGACCTCCAGCATTGAAAAAGAGAAGCACAGTATCGTCCCCGCCATCAGGTTCGCCATCACCAGCGGGATTGTCACCTTGCGCATAGTTCGCATAGTTGAAGCGCCGAGGTTGAAACTCGCCTCCTCATATCCCGCGCTCACCTGCTGGAATCCCGCATACGCCGCCCGGACCATGTAAGGCAGGCGTCTGACCGCGTAACTGGCGACGAGAAGAGCCGTCGGATCAACGAAGGGATCAAGCGGGGTATTCGTGTAAGACGCGACGTAACCGAAGGCAAGCACCAGACCCGGTATCGCAAGCGGCAGCATCACTATCGCATCAAGAACGCGCGAGCCGGCGAACTTCTTCCTGACCAGCAGATACGCTATCCCCACCCCCAGCACAATATCTACAATCGTGCTGAGACTGCTGTAGAGCATGCTGTTGCGAATACTCGGCAGCGTGAGCTTGTGCCCGAGGGCCGTGCGGTAGTGCCTGAGAGTCACCGACTCCGGCAGCACGGTCATGAACCACTTGTCCTGTATCGAGACCAGGATGACGCTGATATGCGGAAGCACGGCGACCAGCAACAGCGCGCCCACTCCCAACCATGCCGCAATGGTTCCTAACCTGCCAAGCGGCTTCTCATTCGAGCCGACCCCGCCCTTGACGATCATGGCATACTGCCGCTTCCCGGCGTAACGGTTGGACACGTAGAAGAGCGCGCCGGTGAGGACCAGAACGAATATGACCAGCGCGTAGGCTCCGGGATTGTCGTTGATGTCGGACACCCGCCGGAAGATGTACATCGGCAGGACGTCGGGATAATCGAGAATCAGCGGAGTTCCGAGGTCCGTGAGCGCCCAGATGAACACGATCGAAGCGCCGGCGAAGAATCCCGGCATCATGAGCGGGAACGTCACCCGCCGGAACAGGCTGAAACCGGAATCGCCCAGATTGCGGGCCGCATCCTCAAGCGTCGGGTCAACGTTGCCCATTGCCGCCGCCAGATTCAGGAACATTATCGGGTAAAGGTGCAGAACCTCCAGCGCGACCACCGCCCACATCCCCATCTTCGTCAGGTCAATGCCCTGATCCAGAAGATGAAGTTTCTCGACCAGCAGGATGTTCAGACTCCCGTAGCGGGAGAGCAACTGCATAATGCCGATGGCCCCGACGAATGGCGGCATGATCATCGGCAGGAGAAGAAGGCTGTTCAGGAAGGTCTTGCCCCGGAATCTGTATCGCGTGAAGAGATGCGCCGCCGGCAACGTTACGGCAAAGGTGCAGACCGTCGTAGCCGTCGCAATCGCCAGGCTCCGCCACACGGCCCCCAGCATCTTCGGGTTGGAGAAGACCGTGCTGAAATGGAACAGCGAGAGACTGCCGTTGAGGACAAAAGCCGCCCGGAAGCAGTAAATCAGCGGGTAAACGAGAAACGCGGCCAGAAAGGCAAACACTGCGAGGAGAAACAGCTTCCACGCGTGGTTTGCGATAAACCGTGAGAAGCCGCCATTCGCACTGTCTGCAACCGCGTTCATTATTCCGAATGAATTCCTGCCGAGAACCCTCCGAAACGGACACATCGCCAATGGCGGAGCATGTTAGCGATAGCGAGAGAGGAAAAGCAAGCCTCAGAAAGTGGCATGATGAATTCCGCCTTCTCCGTTAAAACCAGACAGGAAGGCATCTGATCGCTTGATTGCAGACGCCTTATTTGTGTAATCTCTCTTCATACGCTTAGTGTCTGCATAAACACGTTGTCGCAATTTTGCGCTACGCCATAGCTGGGTCGGAGTTTAAAATGCCACAGCAAGACCTCAACAAGGTAATGGCCCGGATGGAGCAGTTCATCGCCGACTTCCAGAAGAGGATTAAAGGCGACATCAGCACAATCAGGGACCTTAAGGTGTTGCTGAAAGACCTTGACGCGGAGGAATTCAACGAGTCCGACCGCGACCTGGTCTGCAAGCTCGAACGGAATTTCGAGCGTATAGACAATATCCGCGGCGCGCTGCGCATGGCTGAGAGAAGCGCGCTGAATTTCGAATGCATGACCGAAAAGGGCAAGGAGGAATAAGCCCTATCCCCCTCACGCCATCCTCGCCAGCTTATTGGCCAGAAGCGAAATCAACCCGCCCAGCATCAGGTAACCCAGCACAATTTCCATTGAAACCACGACCTGTCCAATCGCCGTGGAAGGCGTGACATCACCGTAACCAACCGTTGCTAGCGTAACCAGACTGAAATACAGAGGAGTTATCGTATTGGAGGTCCATGCGGAGGCGGAACCGATTAGAACCGGGCCTGCCATGACGTATGTTGTTCCGAAGCTCGCAGCGCAAAGGATGGACCAGAAGACCCACAGCCAGATGTTGTCTCCATAGCCGCACGAAAGCCCCCATATGAACATCCAGAACTTTTTCCAGCGATTCCCCAGCGAGTGAGTCAGTGACGCCTCAAGAAAACTCTGGTCCTTGATGTAGCGCAATTCAAGCGGATCGCACGGACCAAGCGCGTCCACGACTGCCCCGTTCCAAACGGTCGGGTAAAGAATTCTCTTTGCCCATCGCTTGCCAAAACCCTCGCGTTTTTCCCCCTGCAATCCATTGGGTTCACCGCCGCCTTTTGTCTTTTCCGCAACTGAAGACGCCTTGTCAACCATATGTTTCACTGCCAGCGCCTTCATGTCCTCCGGCTTTCGAGGTGTAGGATATAATGCCGCGTACCCTGCGAGGACCAGCATCGGCCATATCGGCACGGCGACATAAGCCCAGATCGGGATGCCTGCCGCGCCCAACATTTTCATTATTACGAAAGGAATCGCCGCCAGGAAGACAGGCAGGATCGCAAACATCAACAACGCCCCAAACTTCGATCCGGAGCCGCCCCCCCACGCCAGCGCAAAGCGTAGCAGCGTGGCCTGCACGGATTTCGGGAGCCTGACGTATCGCGTGAAACTGATAGCCGTGAGGTCGGCGTCCCGCAGATTGGCCTTGCTCAGGTCACACCCGTCCAGGATCGCGCCCGTAAGGTCAACGTGTTGCATTTTGGCTTCGCCAAGCATAGCATGCTCCAGCCTGGCCTTTCGCATGTCCGCGCCTTCGAGCTTGGCCTCCCGCAAATCGCAATCCGAGAGATCAGCCCCGACCATGCGCGCCGCGCGAAGTTTTGCGGCGTATAGCTCCGCGCCTTTGAGTACCGCCCTGCTGAGGTCCGCCTTGTCAAGGTCCGTCCCGCGCATTTTCGCGTCCGAGAGATCAGCACGAGCCAGCATGGTTCCCTTTAACGACGCCCCGGTCAACCTTGCCCCTTGAAGATTCGCCGATTCCAGGTCGGCCCTGTTGAGCTTGGCCCCGAAGAGATTTGCCGCCCTCAGGTTCGCGCCCTTCAGGTTTATCCCGTCAAGCGGCGCGCCGGTCAGACTGGCCTTTTCCATCTTCTGCGCGTTCTGCTGGAGATAACTGCGCCACTCCCGGACCGTTTCCTCCCCCGCCTCCTCAAGGTGAGTAGCGCAATACTTTGCGCCCCAGATCGCTTCCCAGGCGCATCCTTCCCTCATGCACATAGCCATGATTTCAGTTCCCTATGATCCTAAGGCAAGATTGTTTTGACCGCCATTGCCGCCTCACATACGCGGATCATAGTCAGGCGGCGTCGGACTGTCAATTTATCCGGATTTGCGAGAGGCGGCTTGCAAATTGAAATCAAACCTTGCGTTGACTTTAACCCCGCCGTCCCGGATATTGTGCGCTCTGATTGAGAAATGTCTTCCCCTGCCCTGTTGTTTCAAAGGGTACGGGCCGATTACTGTTTGGCATCATTGAATGAAGTCCCTGCTTACATTGCGGAATGCTTCGCTGGTCTTCGTCCTGATCTTTTCGGTCTGGGCGTTGTGGCCCCGCAAATCCACCGACGCAAAGGCTCCCAAGGTCGGCAGGGAATGCACGAATCCTGCCCGTTACAAATACGTCATAAAGGTCGCCCCTGGATTCTACCTGCCCGGCTTGATGCCGATGAACGTCGGGAAGCCGCTTCAGGGGCTGAACATAGTCGCCGAAGATTTTGAGAAACTTTATCCGGACACATTCATTGAATTCGTCGGAGTCCCCGGCGTAAGAGAATGGCTGGTCACGCAGCTTTCCGCCGGCCAGGCCCCGGACATTCTGAACGTCAACGTCGAGGATGTCTGGCAGGACACTCAGAAAGGCTGGTACGTCGCCCTCGATCCCTATCTGGAGGCTCCCAATCCCTTCATTGAGAAGGGCCAACCTGGCAGCGTTCAGTGGTGGGACGTCTTCAAGTATCAGGCCATCAGCCGCGGCAAGGCAGCCCCTGACGGTAAAATGTATTGCATCTCGACGGATATGGTTGAAACAGGTTTCTTTTATAACAAGGATATCTTCCGCAAGCTCTCGCTGGAACCGCCCAAAGACTGGATCGAATTCCTCGCCCTCCAACAAAAGCTTAAAGATGCCGGTTTCATTCCCATGCTGGCATATGTCGGCAATATTGTAGATTGGGGAGTGGATCTGACTTTCGATCAGTTTTATGCCGAAATACTGCCTGGAGTGGACATTATCAAAGATCCGATCCGGGAGCAGTATCTGGACGGATACTTCGACTGGGACGAGATTGCATTTCTGCGAAGCAAAGGATTCTTCACCAAAAACGATCCGAGGTATGTTGCTCACTGGCAGGTTTTAAAGGACTGGCGAAAATATTTCAATAAGGACATTTCGTCCGCGGACATGATGAAACTTTTCGTCACGCAGAAGGGTGCGATGTTATGGGACGGCAGTTGGACGGTGAACAAGCTTGCCCGCGATCCGGACCTGGACTTCGAATGGGGCGTGTTTTACCCTCCCCCCATGACACGAGAGTTCCACCCCCTCTGCTGCGGAATTGAGCAGTGCGTGATAGGCGGTTCAGCAGTGCAGCTTACTGTCACAAACTCCGCCTTCAAGGACACCGGCAATCAGGAAACGTCTGAAAGGCTCAAACGGGTCATGGCGTTTCTGCAATTTCTCCACACCCCGAAGAATATAGACATCGTTGTGAACGAGTGCATGGCTTTCCTTCCCAACGTTAAGGGAGTGGAGCCGCACAAGGAGCTTTTGCCCTTTGATGAAATCCTGGCGCGGCGTTATACAACAACGAAGTGGACTTACACGTTCGACATGAACTTCAACGAGATCATGTACCGGATGCTCGACCTATACCTGAATGATGGCATCAGTCTTGAGGAATACCTGGATTGGATGCAGAAGGACCTTGACATGGCCATTGATACAATTGTTCGACGCAAGAAGATTGACTTCGCTCCGTTTGAAAAGAGATGGCAGGAACTCGCGCCGGCCCGCGCCGGGATGAAGGCGCTGCCGCCGGATGCGCGGTAGAGGCAGGTTGAAAGCCGCCCTTGTGCAGGACCGCTTAAAGACATTCCTCGGATGAAGCAAAGCAGGCTACAGACCATCGTTCGCAACAGCGCGTGTTACGCCCTAGTCGCGCCAACGTTCGCGCTGCTGGCGGTGTTTTGCCTCGTCCCTTTCGTGTGGGCGTTCGCCGCATCCTTCTATCGGTATGAAATCGGCGGCGAGGCGACATGGATAGGCATCGCCAATTACCAGGAATATCTCTCCGATCCGACCCTGCTGCCCAGCTTCTACAACATGTTTATTCTGACGTTTATAGGCGTTGTGATAACCATCGTATTTCCTCTCGGAACCGCCAAGCTAATCTTCTCCCTCTCTTCTGAGAAGGCACGTTACATCTATCGCATCCTTTTCCTCATTCCCATCGTCGTCCCGGGCGTGGCTGTAATGATGATCTGGGGCGGGATGATCTATAGCGATTCCGGTTTAGTCAACGAAACTCTCAGACTTATCGGGCAAGAAGACCTTACACGCGGATGGCTTTCCAATCCAGATACCGTGCTTTATGCCGTTTCCTGCATTGGTTTCCCCTTTGCCAGCGGCGTCAACATCCTTATTTATTATGCGGGTCTGGCCAGCATCCCGGACAGTGTTCACGAAGCGGCGCAATTGGACGGCGCGACCGGATTCCGCAAGTTCATGCTCATTGACGTTCCTCTAGTTCTTAGCCAGATCAAGCTCATGGTCATCCTGACGATCATCGGCGGGGTACAGGGCTTTCAGGGCATGTTCATCCTTACGCGCGGCGGCCCGGGCTTCAGGTCCATGGTCCCCGGCCTCTGGATGTACTTCAACGCCTTCAGCTTCCAGCGCATGGGCTACGCCTGCGCAATCGGCGTCTTCCTCTTCGTTATTATCCTGGCGCTGACCATCGTCAATCTCAAATACTTCAAGTCTTCCGAAGACCTCCAGGCTGCGAAATGAAACATCGAAAGCGGCAGGACATCGTCATCCATTCAATCCTCTTCAGCATACTTTTTCTGACGATGCTCCCCTTCGTTTTCGTCGTCAACAACTCGTTGCGCTCGAATACGGAAATCTATCACGCCTTCTTCGGTTTCCCGAACTGCATACGCGACATGACGCGATTCACCATATGGCACATGCAGAACAAGGATGACCTGATCATGCTCAAGATGCCAACGGACTCGGAGAAAACCGAATCCGTCCGGGCCGCCGACGTGCCCGCCCGAAAAGTGCCATACGATGAAGCCATGAGCCATCTCTGGAAGGAAACGACAAAAGGGTATCGCTACAGTTGGTTAGTCCTGCGCCCCTACATGGTCAACACAATCTTCGTCTGCATAATCACAATGTTGGGCGTTGTGACCATCGGTTCGATATCGGGCTACATCTTCTCGCGTTACAAATTCCCCGGAAACAGATTCTTATTCCTGATCATCCTGAGCTTCATGATGATCCCGCACGTTCTTACCCTCGTGCCCAGCTTCCTGCTGGTCAAGCGTCTGGGCATGTTGAATTCATACTGGGTACTGATCCTTCCGTCCATCGCCGGCGGACAGGTCTTCGCCATTTTCCTGTTCAAGGGTTTCTTCGACGGTCTGCCGGAGGCGCTTTTCGAGTCGGCGCGGCTGGACGGCGCGGGATACTTCGATCTCTACTGGCACATCGTCCTCCCGCTGTCCAAGCAGGTGGTCGCAGTCGTCATGGTCATCACAATCCTGGGCACGTGGAACAACTTCCTCTGGCCGTTCATCACGAATTCGGACGCGAAGTACCATGTCGTCGCATCCGGACTGTATCTGATGGGACAGAGTCAGGTGGCGTCAAACTTCTCGACCATGTTCGCGGCGTACATACTTTCCAGTATCCCCTTGCTCATCCTGTTCGTCTACGCCACAAAACCTTTCATGCAGGGCGTGACGTCAGGGGCGTTCAAGGCGTGATTCTGCGGCAGGGCTTGATATGAGGAGGCCGCCGTGGTGGATCTAAGGCCGCATCATCTTCTCGATATCGTTACGAGCATAGGTCACGGTCATGATTTTACGCCTCACCCATACGGGCATAATGTCCACGTCGTCGCATCCAAGACTCTGGCAGGAATTGATTGGAAAGCAAGGTTCGTCATCGGCGCGGATGAAATATGCCGCCCATGCAGTCACCTTGGTAAAGACGGACTGTGCAATGATGTCTTGCGGCAGGTTCAACCGCATTTATCGAAACAACATTATAACGACAGCCTCGACGCAAGATTGATGGCATGCCTGGGCATGAAGCAAGGCGCTGAGATGACTGTCCGGGAATTTCTGGAACTGATCAATCGCCACGTTCCCGGGATAGAAAACATCTGCACCCATCCCGGCGAGGCTAAGTCTGAAAGGCTTGACGGACTGGCGAAAGGATTATCTCGTCTTTTAAAACGCGGGACGATGCAAGGCGAAATTATTCAGGACGTGTAAACAAAGGGCAGACCAGACACCCTTTGCGGGCTTGACTTGCGCAAGATCATTCCCAGAAAACAAACGCCTATCAACGTTTGTCCGCGAACTTCGCATCCGTCCTGAAAACCATCCGGATCGGCAGATGATCGGACACAAGCTGCGCCAGCTTCAAATCCTTCTCAGCATAAACCGGCGTCTCACACTTGACCAGTTCTTCCTTTGCGAGATCGGATGACACAAGAACGTAATCCTGGGTCTTCCCGTCATGCATCGTCGCGGCTGATCCGCTCCGGGCGGCGATCTCCATGCCCATTGAAGCGGCTAGTTTACGCACCTGTTCTTCCGGAATGGCAAACGTGCCGCAGATGATGATGTCCGGGTCAATCGCCTTCAAGGATGCGACCTTGACGCGCAGCGTCGCTTCGTCCTGCATATCCATCTTCGTGATCTGGATGCTGACCACAACGGCGTCAAATCCGCCCTTCTTGATGAAAGCCGTCTGCGGGGCCGGCTCAAATCCGGCGGGTCCGGGAACTTCGCTGAGCACAACCCCGCCTGCCGCGAAGATGGCGTTGTCGTCGTTGCTGGGCGTATCCTTGAAAACCGATTGCGTGAATTTCTTCTCAATTTCGCTGAACTGTTTCGCCTCGGTCGGTCCGGCGATTCGCTGCAGGCACACTGCGTCGGCCTTCATTGCATCAAGCTGCGCCGTGAACCACTCGCGCCATGACTGCTTGTTCTCCGGATAACCGCGCACGTTCCAGCATACGATGCTGATTTCTCCGCCGTCTCCGGATGTCGTTTGAACAGTCGTCTGCGGAACTGCGGGCGCGCCCGCCTTGCGCTCTATGCCGGCTTTCTTGCCCTGCCCCTTATCCTCAGCCAGCTTCTCCTGTGCCTTTGCCTGCTTTTCGGCATCCTTAGCCACCTTGTCGGCGGCTTTTTCCTGCTCTTTCTTCTGGGCTATGGCGGCCTTCTCAATCTCCTTTGCCTCTTTTTCAGTCTTGCCGGCTTCCGCTTCGGCGGCCTTCGCCTGCGATTCAACGTCCATTTTAGCCTTGGCAGCCGCCGCGTCGGCCTCGGCCTTTGCCGCGTCAACGTCTGCCTCAGCCGTCTGCTTGTCCTGCGGCGCCGGAGATGTCTTCGCCGTCCCTCCCTGCTGGGAGTTCAATGCTCCCTGCACCGACTGACAACCTGCAGCAAGGCTGATTGCCAATCCGAGACCAGCAACCAGACAGAATACGGCCTTTTCCCTCGCCTGTTCCTTGTTCATCATTGACCTCCCTGATGCCCGAACCTGGAAACTCCAGACAAACATCAAACACGGCCATTTCCGGCATGATATAATGTAATCACGTCAAATGTCCAGAACCGGCACAATCCTGGCGACCTGCCTGGCGGCGGCCATAATTTCGCTAACGGCTTTTACCGGAACGCGCCTTTATGCCCAGACTATTGCACATTCGTCGCGCGAACCGCAATCGTGCGCGGTCATCGTCTGCGGAGTAACGGGCGATCAGGCTCATTTTGACCGCTTCTGGAAATTAACCATTCAGACGCGGCAACTCCTGACCGAAAGACTCGGCTTCAAACCGGAAGACGTCCGAATCCTTTTCGAGGAAAAAGACCCGGATTCCTCAATAGTCTCCGCCCGTTCGACCAAGGCGGATATCCTCGCCGTCCTCGAAGACACCGGGAAGGCTCTCCGTCCTGACGACCTTTTTTTTCTCTTCATTTTCGGACACGCCGGCACAGACGGCCATGACGTTCGCCTGCATCTGCCCGGTCCCGATATGTCGCCTGAAGAATTGACCGATGCCGTCAACAAGCTGCCGCCGTCACGTCAGGTCATCATTCTGGGAACACCTGTCAGCGGTTATTTCATGATGCCCATGCTCCGCAAGGACCGCGTTGTTATCAGCGCCACTCGGCCGACTGCTGAGATGAGCGAGACGGTCTTCCCGTATTGTTTCGTCGAGTCATTTCTCGATAAGCGAGCCGACGCGAATAGCGACGGCCTCGTATCAATAGCCGAAGTCTTCAACTGCGCGACCAAACGCGTCAAAGAGTTCTACGACGAACGCGAGCTTATCCAGACCGAGCATGCCCGTCTAAACGATACCGGCGAGGGAGGCGGCAGCGAATACGTTGACGATAAAATGCCCGACGGCCGCGCCGCGGAAAAACTGACCTTCCGCCGTATTACACCCATGTAGGGCGGGTGATAGCGTAGCGTCACCCACCGGATAGTTTCACAAAAGATACGGGAAACACGACTTTAGCCCTACCTGAACCTGTGGACTCGGAGCATGTAGGGCGGGGCGTGAGCGACGCGGTGACCCGCAAGAGATCTGTCCGCGAGGGTTCAAAGAACCCTAAACACTACAACTACGCATCGGGAAGACGCACGGGAAGCGTGGCTTCCCGCAACGGCAAGGCTGTAGCATGGCTACAGCACTCCAAAAAACGGGCGCGGGCTGCGGGCATGACCCTTGCCCGCGTAATCAGAGATCAGAGAACAGAGAAACCAGAGTCCATGGGGCCTGCGGCCACAAACTACTGGCGCAACACGGCAACGACACGAAAACCGAAGAAGTAGATGTACGCGCCCGACGGATCGAGGTCGAGGCGGTAGGCCGACCGACAGTAGTCCGGGAAGCCGTCCCACGACCCGCCCCGCAACACGCGAGAGGAACCTACAGAATCCTGACACCATTCCCAAAGGTTGCCGTGCATATCGTACAATCCCCACGGATTGGCTTGCCGGCTGGCTCCCTCGTTCCATCCATCTCCAAAGGAGTAATTCGTCGTAGTGCCGGCCCGGCAGCCAAACTCCCACTGGGCCTCCGTGGGCAAGTTGTATTCCAGCCCCTCTTTCTGGGAAAGTTTTTTGCAGAACTCCGTCGCCTCATTCCATGACACATTATTTTTCGGGCTTGATGATCCTCCGCTTCCCATTACTGCCGCGTATTGCGCCTCAGTAACCTCATAAACGCCAATGTAGAAAGGCTTCCATCCGACGACGGCGTTAGCGTCAGGCGGAATCAACTTCATCGTGATCCCGACACTGTTGACAAAACTCTCAGGCAGGTTGCCTTTCGATGCCCCTCTTTGGCGCTCCCGGCGCACGCGCCTGAGAACAAGCAGTTGCTGGAATTCCTCCTTCAACCGCTTAACTTCCGGACCTCCCGGATTCAGCGCCTCGGCCTGCTGTGACAGCCGCTCGAAGCGCGCCTCCTTTTCCGCATCCCATACGCCAACGGATGAGTCCGAACCCATGAGAGCGCATAGTTGCCGGAAATTGTCGTCAGGCCCGCTCGGATGCTCTCTTGTCATCAACCCGCGCTGGGCCTGGCAACCGACCAGAAAAAGGGGCGGGAAGAAAAACCAGGCAAGCATCACCCGACTCATCGCGTTGACGCCGATCAGCCTCATTCTTTTATGGTCTCCACGTCCTTCTCGAGTTCCTTTTTGATAGTTTCCATTTCCCCGAGAATGCGCTGGTACTCCTTGTCCAGTTCTGTGGAATGGGCCTTCGATGGTTCAGGCTTGCGGGCTGTCGGCTTTTCAGCTGCCGCAACATCTGAAGAATTGGACTGGTTTGCCGTCATGACGACTGTTCCCTCTGCGGAAAGCGCGAATACGAAATCCCCCTTGTCGAGTTTCGGGTTATTGATCTTGCCATACTGCGGGTGTTGTCCGCCCTTGCTGTAGTTGACGACCTTTACGTCAAGATACATGCCGAGTTCCGAGCCGGTGACATATCTGTCCTTGTTCAGGTCCGCCTCCCCGTCCAGCGCGTCAAGCATGCACTGCTTGAAAACGCTGCGGTCCGGGACCGTTTCATCCTCCCGGCCGGCCGTGATGTATTGTCGCACGGGCTTGGAGCATTTTTCGGTGATGTCCGTCGGGGCCTCCCGCGTCAGGTTGAAAAGCGATCCCGAAAAACATGAGTCAAATGCCGCAAGGAGATGGCGCGATTTGACCTTGAGCGACAGGGTCTCGATGTAGTTCATCCCGACAGCCTTGTCGCCGAACCCCCTTTGATCGTCCCGCAGCAGCGGGCAGTCTGTGGGAATGATGTAGCCGAGCCGCGTCCCGTCGGCCAGTTCCTCGGTATCCCCATGCCCGGCAAAGAAAAGGAACAGGGCGCGATCAGGCTCTTTTCCGTCCTCATAGATAAATTTGTTGAGCGCGTCCTTGAGTTCCTTTGAGGTCGGGTTCTCGACCAGCGAGACTGTGAAACCGAGCTTGCGGAGTTTCTCTGCGACTTCCCGCGCGTCCTTGACGGCGTTTGGCAGGTCGGGCCAACCGTTGCTGTAGTCGCTAACGCCGATGACGAGGGCGCGGCAGTCGTTGTAAAGGGGCACCTTCTCCCCGCCCTTTGTGACAGCATAGATGCCGCGCTGGGTGTCCTGGGCCGGCGTCGCCGAAGCTATCAAACCCAGAACGCCGGCGGCAAGTAGAATCAGAACGCCGATCTGCCTTGAAAGTGATGTCATTTTCCGCCCTTTACGCTCTTGTTCAACGGCCGAGTCTTACCTCATCCTGCGCCCCGCGCCCTTCCTTGCCTTCTCAAGCTCCGCCTGTAACCCAACAATCCGGGCTTCGGCTGCCTTATGTTGCTCCTCATAATCCGCAAGCATCTGATTCATCACGAAAAGGCACTGCTCCGCCCTGTCGCGCTCGTCAAGGGCCAGTTGAAGCTCTGCCATCAGGCGCTTCATCACGCTGCGCCATCCTTCGTCCGCGCTCCCGCCTGACGGGTCGGCATCCGGCGGGCGAGCGCTCAACCGTTCAACATCTTCCTCGTATTTCTTTATCCCGGACAAAGTCCACCTCGCAGTTGCTCGCGCATTCCTTCCTGGCTGTTGGTCCACTGCGGCAGCAGCGCCGCCAACCCGACCGGCGACTTGCACCGGTAAAGCCTTGTGACGGTTTGCGCGGCGTCCCCCGCATCCCGCAGGAAATGCAGGTAGCCGATCCCCGCCGCGCCGTCCCGCGCCGCCAGGTATCCGCTCGCGGTCATGCGCTCCAGTTGCGCCGTCGCGTCGGCCTCCGAACAGCGAAGGATTCTCGCGACAGCCGCAGCCGAAATCTCCGACCGCGCGGCATCGCCGTATGCCCGCTCCGTGCCGGCCAGCAGATACATCAGCCTTATCGTGTTCCTGGTCAGACGATCCATTGAAATCCTTCAGGTCGCTTTGCATCAGGCGCTTCATATGAATGCCTGCTTATGGAATCCTTACCCATTCCGCCCTCTCAGGTCAATAGCGTATTCAAGTCAAACGTACGGGGTCAGTCGCGGGCGCGTCACCTTGGAGTGCGCAGGCTTGCCTGCGCCTTGTCGTTGCGTTCGCGCATTTTGCGCGCGCTTGCTTGCGCTTCGCTGAATCCGGCAGTTCCAACCCCGGCAAGCCGGGAGAAACGGCAAGGCGGCAGCAAGACTGCCGCAATCCAAATTACGGCCGCCTGCCCGTCAGTGACCCATTACAGTCAAACATCAATCGGGTATTTCCCGCGCTTCTCGACAAACTCGACAAGCTGCCTGATCCCCTTCGGGCTGACCCGCACGTAGCACTCTCCGCCGATGGCCAGCTCGAATCCCCCTCCCGGCGCCGCAAGCCTGATCGCGTCAAGCGCCTTCTTCTTCGTTACCTCGCTCATGCCGTCAGGATCGTAGAAATCGCGGCAGTTCAAGCCGCCGTGAATGTAGACCTTGCCCTTCATGTCTGAAACGGCCCTCTCAAGCGAACTCCATCCGCCAATGTCCATAGAGGTCAGTTTCACTTCATTTGCCAGGTACTTGAAATGCTGATCGTTCGGTCCGTCCGTGTGGAGATAAAAGCTCGTCACGCCGTATCGCTCCCGGAACTTCATGTAGTAAGGCATTTGGAACTCGCGGAAGTAATCGTTAGATATCATGCTGATGTTGTCGTCAGCAAGTCCGAATCCGATCCCCTTCTTCGGCCAACCGTAGATGTCCCTGAAGTAATCGAAATATGTGACGAACGCTTCGTACATCCTGTCCAGCAGTTTGTGAATAATCTCAGGTTCCAGTACCATCGCTTCGTAGACAAGCGTCGGGCTGACCAACGCGCACGCTGCCGAAAGCGGGGGATGTATCCCGACCGTCGGTGTTTCGTTCAGACCCAGCTTTACGCCCATTTTCCTGGCGGTCTCATTGTATTTCGCGTGTTTCTCGAAGTGGTTCTTCATCAGCCGGTTCTCAGCCGGTGGGATAAATATCGCGCTCTCCGCCGCCTCGGCCACGCTGTCGAACATGTGGCAGATGCGCGGCGACGTTCCGGCAGGATGCGCCACCTCCGCTCCGAACACAATCGCCTCCCCCACAGGTCCGGCGTCGTAGCCAATCCCGCCCCGAGTGCAATGATCTGCCTTCAGATATTCATACTCCCATTCGATGCCTTTCAGGTGGACCTCGACCTGCAATTCAGGATTGTCGTAGACGCGGTCTATCGGATAATCGAAAAGCCACGCGAAGTAGCTCGTTCCGATCCCGAAGACCACCGGAACGCGGTCCGGTTCCTCGAACCGCGCCGACTTTGCCAGACGCTCACGTCTCGCTTTGCGATCCTGCTCGTATTTCTCAACGCTCAGAAGCATCGGATTTTCCTGCTTGATTCAAACAATGATGGATGAGTAATGACGGCATATCTTAAAGTCTACCCATTGTATGGTCAACTGCCTGTTGGCTACCACTTGTAGCAGGATAATGGAATGCCGGCTCGTTCCGCCGTCTTGACTTTTTCCAGGGGGAATCGTAATCTTCGTCAATCATTCTTTTCTCTTTCCTCTGTAACCCGACGGTTGAAGGCAAAGCTGCATGTCATCAGAAAGCGATTCGAGGGCCTGCAAGCCCTGTTCGATAATGCTGGAAAACAGGCGACGCGAGTGCCTGAGCAGTTCCGATCCGGAAATCTGGCAACTCACGAGGGCCGAGGCCGAGCGGCAGCGCACCCATATTGAGCTGATCGCCTCGGAAAATTACTCCAGCCCCAATGTCCGCCAGGTGATGGCCTCGGAACTTACGGATAAATACGCCGAAGGCTACCCCCGCCATCGCTGGTATGAGGGTTGCCAGGTTGCCGATTCGGTCGAAAGCCTCGCTATATCCCGCGCGAAGAAACTCTTCGGCGCCGAACACGCCAACGTGCAGCCACATGCAGGTTCGCAGGCGAACATGGCCGTTTATTTCTCCTTCCTGAAGCCCGGCGACAAAATCCTTTCCATGGACTTGCGCCACGGCGGGCACCTCACTCACGGTCATTCGCACAACTTCAGCGGACTCCTCTTCCAGATATGCCATTACGGCGTCAACCGCGAGACGGAACAGATTGATTATGACGAGTTGCGCGACATCGCCCGCGACTTCCGCCCGAATATCATTGTCGCCGGCGCAAGCTCATATCCACGGACACTGCGATTCGATCGTTTCCGCGCCATTGCCGATGAAGTCGGCGCGCGCCTGATGGTTGACATTGCGCACATCGCCGGACTCGTCGCCGCCGGGGTTCACCCCGATCCCGTCTGCGTCGCTGATTACGTGACCAGCACGACGCATAAGACGTTGCGCGGCCCGCGCGGCGGTTTCATCCTCTGCAAGTCGGAATATGGCTCGGCGATAGACAAGACGATTTTTCCCGGCATGCAGGGCGGCCCGCTCATGCACATCATCGCCGCCAAAGCCGTAGCTTTCCGCGAGGCGATGGAGCCGGAGTTCAAGATTTACGCAGAGCAGATCGTCCGCAACGCCAAGGTCCTTTGCGAATCCCTGGCCGACAAGGGGGCGAAGATTGTCTCCGGCGGGACCGACAATCACCTTTTCCTGATTGACTGCCTGCCGTTGGGAATCTCAGGGGGGCAGGCGGCTGCCGCCCTGGACAGGGCGAACATAACCGCCAACAAGAACGTCATCCCCTTCGACACTCGCCCTCCGCACGATCCCAGCGGCGTTCGCATCGGAACTCCGGCGATAACCACACGCGGCATGACCGAACCGGAGATGATTCTGCTGAGTGACCTGATATGGGAAGTCATGACCAACAGCGATGATGAGGCGACGATAGCAAGGGTCAAGTCTCAGGTTCTGGAGATGTGCGAGGCTTTTCCGGTTCCGGGGTGAATTTATAGTTTCCGCGCGGGTACGGAGCACTCACCCTACAACTTTCCCTCTCCCTGGGGGAGAGGGGGGCGTTGCGAAGCAACGACGGGTGAGGGGGGCAACGGTCAGCCCTGATCCGCAATGCGGTCCGTCGCTTCCCACCTGCTCCTGGGAGGAGAAGGAAACGGATGAAAAGGCGAAGCATGGCTTCTGCACTCCATAAAACCGCGCGCGGACTGCGGAGCAATGGGACGTTCTTTAGCGAAGCGTGAACGCGCCGAAGCCATCTTCCGCGTGGGTGCAAAGCACCCACCCTACTACTCGGCCTTTTCCGTCAGGCCGACTTCCTTTCGATATCGTGATCGGCCCAACCGCCTGGTCAGGTCTTCGAGAATTTCTATCTCCGGCAGACACTCGTCTGACAACCTGCGCATCACCACTCCTCTGACTTCCAGCAGGGCATCAATATCCGCTACCGTGGCCGCAGATAGTATATGGCGATGTTCGACCCACTCGTAGTCGCCTCCAATGATCCGTCCCCGCTTTTTCCAATCGGCACACGCCTTCAGGAGTTCATCGTGCGTCAGTTTCCTGTCGTTCGGCTTGAGTATATATTGGCCCTCGCGCGCATGGATAATCTGCTTGATCAATGCCTGCTGCTCGTCCTTGCCCTTTTTAAGATATTCGGATGACGTCACGCCACACTTCTTGAGTTCGCTATCGAAAACTTCAGATTGCATACACATTACCGGCGGTTGTCCCTTCTGTCTCTTGACTTCGTCCGCCACCTGGATTGCCGCGCTCCAGCCCTCCGGTGTTGGAAGGCTTCGAATAGCTCCAAAGGCCCAGAGTCGCATCACCATATCATCATGTTTAAGCAGAGGAATAATCAATTCTGCCATTCTCAGATCACCATATAGTATTGCCGACCTGATGGCCCACACTTTCATTTCCTTGTCTGTTTCATTAAGGGCTGCCGAGATGGAACCGAAATCTTGGGGATCACCATAGTGCCCCAGCGCAAGTACGGCGGCGGATCGGATTCCTGAATCTGTGTCACCAGCCATCGCCCTGACGGTTTCAATGGCCGGCAAGTATTGCGATACGCCCAGGACAGCCATTGCCGATGCTTTAACCATGGGATCGGTTGCTGCCTTTAAAGCGTCATGCAGAGCAGGAAGCCCCTTAGGTCCATAAACGCCCCAGATGAATGCCTGGTTCTCCGGCCAGCATATCTGTATAAAGTGGTTTGGGGCAAAGACTACGCCTTTCCGATTTCTCAGACACGCAATCAAAATAGGAATACCTTTAGGATCCTGATAAAAACTGGCTCCAAACGCCACGAAGAAGGCTGTGTTGAAATTTGCGTCCAATTCTGTCATATCCAGGATTGCCGCAACTTCTTTAGCGCCGTCCAGACCCTCGATGCCGCACAACAGGAATGCGGCAAACAGTCGGAAGATGTCGTCCTTTTCATTCTTGTCTTTGAGAGTCTTCAGTTCCTGTTTGATTCTGGCGGCGCCTTCCTTCCCGGCCTTGTGAATTACCTGTTGGGCCTCCATTATCTTATCCTCTGCCTTGTTAATTTCGCTCCGCTTTCGCTTGCTTTGTTCCGGGTCCTTGAACAGCTCGGGATCTACATTTCTCAATGCCGCGATGGCCGCCTCCAAGTCCATCTTCTTTTCAACTTTCTTACCCGCCCTCGCCTGCGAACTCAGAACAGATATCGCAAATAACAGTATCGTGATCCCCGCGAACTTCTTCCTGCTCATGCTCATGATCCGCCCCTTTCTGGCAATGGCTAATCAGTAACGTCACTGATATGGAACAGACTATATAATATAGTAGCCTTTGCCTGGTATAATTTTCAAGCGTTCTCGAGCAAGACTACGGCTACGGCATATTCCCTCTCGTGGCTGATCGCGACGTGTGTTTTAACCACGCATAGTTCCATCGCCATCCTTTCCGCTTCCCCTGTCAGGATCAGCCCCGGCTTGCCCACGTCGTCATTCACCGCTTCTATCTGCGTCAGCCGCAACTGCCCCCTCAATCCCGTCCCCAGCGCCTTGAGGGTTGCCTCCTTGACAGCGAAACGCGCAGCCAGGCACGCCCCCCTGTTCTTCAACGCATCGCAATGCGCCAACTCCCTCTCCGTGAATACCCGCTTCAGGAACCGGCCGCCGTGCCGCGCCGCCAGGCGTTCAATCCGAGCAATCTCAACAATGTCCGTTCCGAGTCCGACTATCATGTTTCACCGCTGTAATCAGACGACAGGGGCACAGCATGCTGTAGTATGCGTTTAGCGTCTACTTGCGGGATAACGATTCTCGCAAGTTCTTGTCCCTCTCCCGCCGGGAGAGGGTGGCGCGTCCTGCGGACGCGACGGGTGAGGGGCAATTCCCGTATCCTAGTCCGGCCGCTCCCCTCATCCGGCGTGCCGCGAGCGGCACAGCCACCTTCTACCCAGGGAGAAGGAAGGACTTTTATGTGCGGATAAACGCTAAACACATACATGCTGTACCCCTTCCCGGGAAATGTGCCTAATGTCCTGCGCCATTTTCGATTCGGGCAAGACTATCAAGAATCCCGATTATCTCGTCCAACGACTCGACGGCGTGATCCGCCATGCCGTAATCCTCCTGCTTCAACCGCGCATCACGTCCGACCAGCGCTGTTCTCATGCCTGCGGACTTGCCGGCCATGATATCGAATTTGTAGTCTCCGACCATCATGCACTCAGCGCCATCGCAGCCCATTGCCTCAGCCGCCAACAGCAATCCCTTTGGATCGGGTTTCGGAGGGGCATCCTCCCGCGTGATCAGCGCGTCAACCTTAACTCCCAGCACGGAGAGCGTGAGCAACGACGCCTTGCGGGAATTGCGAGTGACAATCGCCCGCTTTATTCCGCGCTGCTCTAGGTAGCAGAATAGTTCGCGCAAACCAGCGCCCGGCTCGGCATTCAACGCGGCCTCATGCTCGTGGCGCTCAAGGATTTCAAGAATCCGCGCCTGCTCCTCTGGCGGCTGGGTCTGCATGTGCTCAAGCACCGGGCCGGACTCGATGCCGATCTCGGTTTTCAGCGCAATCCAGTCAATACGAGGAACTGTGAGAGTCCCGTCCATGTCGAATATGACCGCCCTTATCATCCCTGCTGAATTGCCGTTAACGCTTTTCATTCAGACTTCCGCAATGTCATCTTCGCATATGCAAAACGCATATCGCGCGGGGCAAGTCCGACCGCAATGAGCCGCGCCCGCATCAGCCCCATCGCGCCGCGACGACAATGACCGCGACAAGCTGCACAATGGCAATGGTACGCAACGCCACGCAAAGCATAAGGATTGCGTTGACGCGCGGCGCCTCCCTGTCCGGTCTGCGCAGGGATTCCTCTATTGACAGCGCGACGTAAAGCATCTCGCTGCCGGCCCAAAGCGCTATGAAAAGCAACACCGCCCCTGCGGAGGACAGCAGAAATACGCCCAGCCTCATGCGAGCCGAATGAACCGGCGGAGCCTTCTGCTCCGCAGCGCCTTCCTCCGGCCCCATTTCAGCGAGAAATTTCCTCCCCGCATCCAGTTTGCGCCCCAGTCGTTCCTTATCCGCATTGCGCAATCCCTCGGCCTGCGCCAGCGCTTTTCTATACTTCGCTGCGGCCTGAGGCTGAAGTTCGTTCTCCCTCAGGGACCCGGCCTCGTCCAGCATCGCCTCAACCGACCTGCCCAAGGCAACCTTCTCGGAGCGATACACGGCAAATCGCCAGATCGCCGCCAGCACTATCAGAACAACAACCAGTCCCGCCACAAACACCTCTAATGCCATATGGTCTGTCTTCTTTGATACCGACGTTTCAGCTTCAGGTTGCTCTTCCGGAGCCTGCGGAGCTTCCGCCGGTTGATCCACGGAAGGCTTGATCACCACGGGGGACTTGCAGATCGGGCAACGCCCCTGCCGCCCGAGGAGTTTTTCCTCGAATCCAATCTCCTGACGACAACTTTGACACCTGACCCTGATTGTCATAGTTCGGTTCCTGTAATTAGACCGATGAAATTCGACTTCGTCGGGCGACGGACGCCCCAAGGCGTTAACCGACATCATTGTCCCGAAATACGCGCAGTTTTCAACACCCAGATTTGGAAAATCATTTGCCAGCATTGACGAAGTCGCCGGTTCTTGTCATGAACAGAATTATTTCAATGAAAATCTGGCAAAAAACACGCTTGACAACCAGCCACTGGCATCACTAATACATCAGATGCGCAGTTGAAATAGTGGAGCGGGATTTCATGTCTGTGGAAACCCCGGAGACTCCTCCACTTTCCACTCAAAAATAAATCCGGATTGCTTGAAAAACATCATCGCGTGTGCTAAGTGTCTGTTCGTAATCAGGAGGGCGAGGGCCCGCATCCCGTAGAACCTGATTCGAAATTCATAATCGTTTTTCCCCAGGAGGAGCAGAAAATGGTAGTCGTTGACAAAGAAGAATGCACCGGCTGTGAAACGTGCATCGAAGCCTGCCCCGTCGAGGCAATCTCGATGGTGGACGGCGTCGCTGAAATCAACCAGGAAGAATGTGTCGAATGCCTTACCTGCATTGACGAGTGCCCCGCCGGCGCAATCAAGGAAGAATAGCGCACCCCGCGAGCCGAACAACAACGACCGCTTACGGGCCGGAGTCGCCTCCGGCCCGTTTTGCTTCAGAAAAAGAATGAAACCTCTCGCCGAACAATTCTACGACGACATTGCCGCGCGCTATGACGACGTATACTTCGGCAAGTCCCCATACTGGCGCTTCTACAACCAGATCACCTGGCGCCACATCCGCACTCACATCCCGCCCGACCAGTCCGCCGAATGCCTTGATCTTGGCTGCGGAACCGGTTACTGGGGACTGCGCCTGGCCAAGTCGGGCTATCGCGTCACGCTCAGCGACATATCTCAGAAAATGATCGAGGTCGCAAAGCGAAAAGCTGAGGAGACCGAACCGACTCCCCGCGTCGAATTTCTAAAGGCCGATATCTGCGACCTTTCCGCGCTGGCGTCCGACCGCTTCGGCCTCGTCACCGCCCAGGGCGACCCGATTTCCTGCTGCTCTTCCCCCCCGGCAGCCATTCGGGAAATATTCCGCGTCCTCAAGCCGAAGGCCGTCGCCGTCCTGAGCGTTGACAATCGGATGGCCGGCATTGACCACTTCCTGAAAACAAGCGACGTCGCTGGACTTGAATTATTCCTGAAAACCGGCATGACCGAGTGGCTGGCGCATGACCGCTCCCGCCGCTTCCCGATCAAATACTTCACGCCGGACGAACTCCGGTCCGTAGCGACAAAAGCAGGTTTCGAGGTCCTTGACCTGGTTGGCAAGATCATCCTCCCGCTGCGCGAATACGAATCCGCGCTTGAGGACGAGGAGGAGTTCCGCAGACTCATCAAGATCGAAGAAAAACTCCACCGCGAGGAAAGCGCGCTCGGTCGCGCCTCACACCTGGAAATCGTCGTCAGGAAACCCTGTCCTTCTCCGCAGGTTACGTAGGGGCAGGTTTCAAAACCTGCCCGCCACCATTCCGAAAAATATCCCCCGTGCCCAACTTCCCGATCAGAACATACGAAGGCTCGCATCGCGAGATCGGCCTGCGCCGGGGAAAGGAACTCTCGGCAACCCTTCGCGTCCCCCCCGCTTCCGGCGCGCGCAAGGCCTTCGCAGCCGCCTGCATGGAACGCGCATCGGAACTCCATCCCCCGCTCATTGATCTCTTCGACGGCATGATTGAAGGCTCCGGTTTCGACCGCGGCGACTTCATGGTCATGTTCTTCGCGCGTCAGCAGAGCATGCTCGGTTGCACCGTCATCGCCGCCGCGCCCCCGCTCTCAGCCGCCGGCGGCACAATCGTCGCCCGCAATTATGACTGGTTCACCGCGGACCGGGAATGGCGCGAAGCCCGCATTCTGCGCCCACGTGGCTTTCCGGCCTGCGCCGCCTTCACGCATCACTGGTGGGGCAATCCCGACGTGGTCACCGAGAACGGACTCTGTGTCTTCGTCGCCTCGCTCATGCCGAAAATCGCCGAGGAGCCGGGCATTCAGTGGAACCTGCTCGTTGACGCAGCCGTGGAGCGTTGCGCGTCAACGGCTGAGGCGGTCGCCCTGCTCTCCGCCGCGCCGCACCTTCGCTCGATGAATTATCTCGTGGCGGACTCCGGCAGCGCCGCCGTGGTTGAGGCGTCCGCGGCAGGGACGAAAGTCCGCTGGGCGAAGGACGGTTTCTGCGCGGCGACCAACATCGCGCTGGGCGAAAATCCGGAGCGCATTCTCCGCGCGGAATCAGACGATAAAATACTAGCCTCCCAAGTCCCCTTCCGCTCGGTTCACAGCGCCGCCGGGATGCGGCGCGCGCTGAAGCGATACCGCCGCGCGGCCAGACTTGCCACGAACGCCAGCGCAACTGATGCCGGAGATCTCGGAAAGGTAACCGAAGACGATATCCTTCGCGTTCTGCAAGATCACGATGTCCCCGTCTGCTGCGGTCACGCCAGCCCGTATATCGAATTCAACTGGGCCACGATATGGACGTCCGTGTGCCGCCCGGCTGAAAGAGCAATGAAGGTCTCCGCCGACTTTGCCTGCCGCCCGGACTTTGCCACACTGCGCGGCATGTAGTTTCCGCGTGGGCGCTAGCGCCCGCCCTACGCATCTTAATGTTTCTTGTAATAGATCACCTGCACGGGGTCCTGCGCCCTGTCCAGAATCACCGACGCAGCCTGCTCCGAGACGGGACGGTAGATGATGTAGCGAGTGCCCTCGTTTGGCTGAGTGCCCCAGTTATCCACATTGGGCGCGATGAATGGTTCCCATCCTGTGGGAGTGCCCTCATCGCTTCCGTCATTGGGATCGAAGTTAGGATCGAACGGTTGAAGAATCAAGCACGGGAAACGATCGGCCCCATCCGGCAACCAATACACATTAGGCGGCGCCCCGGCTTTAAGCTCCCCGGTGCCGTTGCCGGGCGAACCCCCGTCAATCCACGGCAGCGTCGCGATAATGCGCCGCGTTTGTGGCGGATTGGTCATTATCCGGACTAGACACCCGTCGTAATCTCCGGCCTTCCACTTCTGCCACTGGAAGCCGTCAGAAATCACAAGATGTGAAAGGTTGTCAAAATATTTGGTTGGGAAGTCCTGATGTGCCCCGGTGGGACTAACATTCAAACTCCCGACAGCACTGATCTGCCCTTCGTCAACCTTCTCCAGCGCCTGTACCTTGATGTCGGCGGCGAAGACGTTGCTTCGCGTCGTGACAAGGTTGGCCATCGCGGCCATCATCTCCTCGCGGAAGAAGGAGTTCCGGGGGTGCATCGTCTTTGGGATCACCACCGGCAAGGGCCGGACAGTGGGATCCCAGTTGGTCGGCATATTATCATTACCGGTATTATTTGCGCCGGGATCCGGCGTCCAGCACGGCGGATCGCTCAGGTACGGGACCCTTTCGAAGAGATCGCCTAAACTGGTGTATGGACCGCGGCTAAATTCTTTGGTATCAGTGTCATCTGTTATCGAGGTTGGAGTGCCATCCCGCCAACCGCTATATTTCTCACCTATGCGATGGTTCCTGTGCAGCACAATTTGCTTTGCCATCAACTCCCTGACGTTGTTCAGGCATTCCTGACCTATCGTCTTGCCATCGGTAATATCCGTAAAGGAAGTCGTATCGTAAGGATTCCTCTTGAACTGCCAAGGCCAGGTTTTCCAGTCCGGCGCGGCGGGCGCTGCCGGCGGACGCAGGAATCTCCATTCGCGCCTGACCGCCGGCACTTCGCTTGCATCATAGAAATGAAGCGGGAAATTGTCATTCGGCGCCGGCAACCCCGTCGCAAAAGTATTCGGGTTTTCGTCCTGCCACTGGAGCGATCCGTAATATCTCTCCAGCGGGCCTCTCGGTATTGCAGCTGCTATTACCTGCCACGGCGCAGTGTTGATGTTGATCTTCCCGCTGTCGTAGATTTCCGGCCCGTGCCAGTCACCCGGTTGTCTTCCGTTGTCCGCCGCATTTGCTATTCCGTCCCCGTCATTGTCAATTTCTCCCGTTCCGATGATCGAATCCGTATCGAAGAACGGAGACGGTCCCGGCAGCATCAGATAGTCAACTAGGTTCGGGCAATAAGCCGTCACATCAGTTGCAGCAGGCAGGTACCGCGCCGCGCCGCTGGCGGTCTTGTCAGCGACGGCAGGTCTGCCCAGCAGGTTCAGCCCGCCCCACGGCACGCCGGTATGAACCTGTGAGAGATATGCCATATTGGGAACGCGCTTTTTCAAAAACCATGTTTTGATGGTTGCATCAGCAAAGTCCGAACCGTATTCGAACACTCTGTCCTGCATGGAAGGCGGCAGAAGGTCGGGCCATTCAGTCACGCTGGAATAAGGTTCAACAGTGCGGGGATAACAGGCCATGAAACCTTCCTGACTTGTTAGGCTGTCCGTCATTATCGGCGCGTTGTTGTCTCCGTACAGACGGGGATAATTGACAGGATCGGCGACCGTCAGCGGGAGAAGGCCCGGTTTAAGAGTTCCAATTGTCGCGCCGCGCTCTGTAACACTCGGCATCAGCGCGACAAGGCCGTAGAAGTTCTCCTCCCACCAGTTTGTCGGGGGATTGGTCACGCTGTCATTTCCATAGAGTTTCACTTCAGGCGTCGAAACAAGCTCCGGATCGAATTTGATTTCCGGTCCGAGCGGGCATTGCCGGGGATCGGTTACAAGCTGCAGCGTGTCCATGCAATGCCCCTCATCCGGGTCGGGCGGCGTGCCGTCGCTGTAAATGTCCTGGTTCGGATCTCCTGCCGCCGCGGTGGGATAACTGATATGCTCCCACTCGCCGGTATGATTGACCAAGGTGGTCGGCGCGATATCGCTCTCCCCTTGTGCGCCGAGTTTCACCTTGTGAACAACAACACTTTTGTTCTTCATCGGGGCGCCCGGGTCATCCTTGTCCTTCTGAATCTTGACCAGTCGGATTTCAATCTTGCTCTGATTGCCGGCGCCGTCCGTCTCCCAAAGACCGCTGAGGCAGATAATGCCACCGAGAAATTTGCATTTCGGATCGCTGAATGACACGTCGGGAAGGCCAGTCGTGGGATTAAGGATGCCAGAATAAAATTTATTATTTGCCGTATGGCTACCCGTAAAAACTTCCTCCGAAGGCGCATCAGTAATTAAATAGAAACCATGTGGTTCAATGAATCGTTTATCATCAGCAGCAGCTATAAGAGCCGCTAACTTGATCTTAGATCCATCAGAAAGGTCAGGGCCAATAGTTTTAATGTAGTGATCCCCATTTAGTGTCAATGTTACCGGGAGTTTACTGAATGTCAGAGCAGAACCATCGCCAGGATCAACTTGATAAAACTGGTCATTTGCAACTTCATAATTCCTAATACCTGGCAAAGCCCCACCCAAGCTTAATATCCTTAGTCTTGCCCTCTGATTTGCATCAGTATTGCCGTCGGCTTTAGTTCCGATCCAGATTTCATAATCACGCAAGTCGATGCGTTTGTCATAAGGGTTGTGTAGTTCGATATATTTTCCTACGGACGAAAAGTTCATTTGTGGCGGTGGAGCGGTGGTCGGTTTCAATGCAAATTGCCATGCGCTATTATCTTCAATTTGTGCTAACGTCAAGTCAGGATCACTGGATTCCCAAAGTTTCGGCCAAAAGACGGTCGGCCCACTTGGCCAGCCTGACCAATAATGACTTGTTATATCCCACCGTGCATTATTCCACGGCGTTACCATGTTTCCCAGCGGCCATAAATTTGTCCCTGATGTTGAATTTATTGGTGGGTACCACTTTGTATCTGACATTCCCGTTCCAGTGGCATCAAGAATAACCATGTACTGACTACCTTGCACACACTTGGTTGCATGATTACCGCAATCAGTCGGCAGCATCTGAATCACGGCCTCGACCTCGGATATGACCGGCGTCGGTTCGTTGCCGTGAAACTCATACCCGTCCTCTGTCGTGTAGGTCGTTATATCGCTGTCGGAATCGAGGTAATCAATCAGGTTTGCCGCCAGCAGGCCGCGCGCAACCTTCATGAAGTCCAAGTCCTTGTTGGTCTCAAATGCCGCATCCGCCGCCTCTCCGTCCGCAACAATCTTCCCGCCTGCGCGCTTGACCGTCACGTAGTATCCCAGGTCCTGCAACATTTTCTCTATGCGCCGTCCGGTGCGGATTACAAGACCGTGATGAATGATGGGTTGCCCATTCGAGTTGAACTCGGCGCTATATGGTCCCGTCGTCAGTTCCTTTGCTTCGTTCGTGCCGATCGGGGCCAACGGATCTCCCTGCGTCGGGTGCTGGAATACCGTTTCAAGCCCCATCCGCTGCGGCAGGGGCGTCGGGACGGCGTCCATGTCCCCCGGAAGCGTCAGGCTGTCCGGCATGTAGGAGTACCAGTTGTCCCGCATGTGCGCGGGAGACGTTCGCGCGCCGTAAATCGTAGACATCAGCCCGTCGTACCGGAGCATCCGCCCCGCCAGCGTCGTCTCCGGCGAGAGAGTCGTCATGTACTCCCGCAATCCCAGCGACTGCGCGGACATGCCGATGTCATAGAATGAGAACGGGGCAGGCGGGGTGAGGAGTTTGCGCAGTCTGGAGTTCCGGGCATCCTGCCACGTGAACGGCATAGCCAGCGGGATCAGTTCGCTCAGACCATAAAATGTGTCGTCATACGCCCCATACGGTGGGTTTCGCAGAGCCAGTTTACGTAGATACGGAAGCGTCAACTGCGGGCGGCGGTCATACCCCGGCCTGACCTCCGTGCTGACCACTCCCGTCGCCAGGTCCACCCAGCCGGTATGGGTGACGTCCCCGCGGTTGGCTACGACCGTGTTGATAGGATCATCGTCCGCAACGCCGTCGCCGTCCCAGTCAACTCCGACTTTCCTGATCTCCCCCGCAGCCTCATTTATTATTTCATCATTAAGCGACGCGTACGTTGGCGCATGGATATGTAACTTCAATTCGAGGGACTCATTAATGTAGTAGAAATTGCCGTTCGGCCGGGTATTGGTCCCGTACCGTCCAATCGTGAGTTCCCCGGTCATCGAGTCCCTCATCAGCGCGACGGCATCGGCATCGCCGTAGTCCGGGTCATGTCCAAGCATCACGGCCAGCGCCCAGTCGTCATAGTTCGGAATGTTCGGCGAGTCGTCAACCAGGTAATGCTCCGGCTCCGCTGCGATGACTTCGGACGCCCGGGCGCGGAGAAGCGCAGCGATCTCGGTCTCCCCGACTGAAACGCCCTGACTGGATGCGTGATATGGCCTCTCCGCCGAATTCACGCTCTCGTCCGGATTGACCGAAGAGTCTGTCATGAAATCGGGGTTAGCCAGATCGGTCCAGTCAATTTGGTCCGCAACGAGGCTGCAATTGCCTACGGAGTTGACGTCAAGCCGCGCTCCGCTGATGTCCCTTATGCGAACGGCTATGCGGACGAGAAGATTCTCAGTTGACTGAATCCTGTCCCCCAGCGCGCAGGCGTCGCTGGCGTCAACCCATACCGCCTCCGGGGCCTCCCAGTAGTTGTCATCGTAGAAGCGCGTCTGCCAGCCGGGATCGGTCTGGTTCATCCAGCGGACGTTATCCTGCTCCGCAGGAGTAGCCATCCAGTTGTACCATCCGTTAGGCCCGCTTGGGCGTTGTTCAATTCCGGGCGGAACGGGCACGGCGTTCGGCGAGAGCGGATCGCGCCTGAGCCACCGGGCGAACCACCTGAAATCCATGCTGTTGTCCGGGGCGGACGCGCCGGGAGAATTCAGGATGTTCGGCACGGTGTTCATGAGCGAATTATTTTCCGGGGGAAGCCATTCCTCGGTCTCGAATGAGTCAAAATTCTCGTTGTCGTTGTCGAATGCGTCGCCGAAGGGGTCGGAGGTATTTGGCACACCGGCGCCTCTCAAACTTGTAATGAGACCGCCGCCGGCATCTTTTCCGTAATGATAGAATGGTTTGCCGTAGTCAGGATTCGTGATATCCCAGATGCTGCGAGCCAGTTTGCTGTAGGTGTAAGGAATACGCCTGCTGTCGGTGATTTCAACCCATGCGGTGGAGCCGGGTCCCTCGGCCACGCCGGCAGCATTTGTCACCTCAAAGAAATTCGTCCCCGTCGCCGTCACCCTGAAAGTTCCGTCATTTACCGGATTCGTGCTTGACGTTATTTTCACCGTCAGCGCGTCGGGTGGGATATCACTCAGACTCGGCGGATCAACAACCAGGGCCGGCGGGTATTTCCCCATTGTGTATCGCCAGGTGCTTCCGCCGGGATTGGCAATTTGATCAACCTTCGCCTTGAATACAAGTCGCTCGAACTTATCCCGATCTAGTATCTCCGCGACACGCCGCACGGTGGCGTCGAGGGCGCGGTCGGACGTGGCGTTCTTGCCTTCGGCGCGCACGGCCTTGTCCTCGATCATGGCCATCATGGACACGACGCCTGCAAGGGCCAGGAGGAGTATCATCAGGCCGAACGAGACCAGCAGTATGTTTCCGCGTTGTTTCGCGTTTCTCATTTCATTTCTCCTCTCCCGCGCCGAGTTCCCTTCCCTCTCCCCTGGGAGAGGGTGTCGCTTGACATGGCAAGCGACGGGTGAGGGGGACGCCGAACGCCATCCTTCCGTCAACCGCATGTAGGGCGGGTCGTTAGCGCAGCGTTGACCCACCAACCCGTCTTTCCGCGTGGGCGCCGGCTCGCTTCGAGAGACCGACTCGGTGCGAGCCGCAAGCACCTACACTACAACTTTCCGCGTGTGCAAAACCTACGGTTTCGCACACCCTACTTTGCTACGCTGTTTTACAGCGTGGGCGCCGGCTCGCTTCGAGACGCCGGCTCGCTTCGAGACGCCGGCTCGTTTCGAGACGCCGTCTCGTTTCGAGACGCGAGCACCCACCCTACCTCCCGACCTTCATCACGCGCGTGAGGTCCACGGGCGTGTTATCCGTCCCGTCCCGCAGGATCACGCCGGCGTCAGCGACCTTGAGCCAGATTTCCGCAAACTCGGGGATCTGGTCCTGCATGTAGGGGTAGCCATCCGCCGCTGACGGCAAAAATTCGTCCGTGCGATTCCAGACACCGCGTATAGTCCTGTTGCGAGAATTCCAACAACAAGGGTCATTAATTGGCGTGCTATATTCACAAAATGTGCTGAAAATGTTAGGGGCGACATTAAACTCAACGACACGCGGCCAATAATTGGGCGTAAGCCAAGTATATGTAGCAGTATCAATGTTAGGCCTTGTGTCCGCTCCCCACGTCCGGTATGGAATCCGATAATCCGTGTTGGGCAGCCTGACCGTGTATTCGCGGGAGAGGAATCGCGCGCGGAATCCGACCACGTTCTCAGCCACGACAGTCACCTTGCGGGGGACGAGGTAGCCCTGCGCCCAGGCCATAGTAGCTGCGAAAAGAATGTCGCCGACCTTGAAGTCATAATCGCCGGGAATGAGATTGGGAGTGGCGGCATACTTCTCCAAATGTTCAATATGGAATTTCTTGTGAACTCTGCACGGCCCGAACTGGATTGGGTCACCGCCCGGCGCCGGCGCGAACTCGAAATTCATCCAATCGGCCGCGTCGAACTCCAGCCGGACAAGCTCGCCGCGCCTGCCGTATCCCTGCGGAAGGTCAACACCGGGCGGCGGCGGAATCGTCGGAAGCTCCTCCACAGGGAAGAGCGATTGCCCGCCGCTGTAGCCGAATGACGGCGTCAGGTGAGAGAGCGGTATCGTGTACAGGTCGTTATCATCAATCCTTGTATCACCGTTCAGGTCATCAACCTTGCCATCTCCATTGCGATCCGCAAGCTGTTCGTATGCGCGCTCGCGAACGTAATATAAGACAACCGATTCCGATGCCCCCGCGAGGCTGTTGGATGTTTTGAAAAGCAGAGCGCTTGTTCCGTAGCGCGTCATCGCCATAGCTTCGCAGTAGATCCGATTACCGGAAAAGTTATAGGCAAAGAAGGCGTCCGATCTTGTTGAAGGCGGGCAAACCATCTTCGGCCCCGTGTATCCACCCGGCAGGGCCGACGCCAGTTCGTATCCCCAGTAGAGCATCGGGGGAGGGGCGGCCCATGGATTGGCCTGAGAATGGGCGGCGGCGAAAATGCCGCGATTGCCGCCGGGGGCGTCTTCCATGGCCATGGCAAGGTCGTCGCGCAGCATGCGGTGGCAGGCGCGCAACTGGTGATGGGCCTCCGTGCGGCCGCGGGTGGAGCGCATGAGGTCGTAGGCCATGTAGAACCCGGACATGATGATCATCATGAGCAGGGACGCCAGGCCGATGGCGATGAGCATTTCGGCCACGGTGAAGCCGCGGCTTGAACCGCGCCGTCGCCCTGGAGCGTTCGTCCGCGTTGCGGAGTATGTGTTTAGCGACTTCCTTCTGGAATACGATTCACGCGCCTTTCCCTCTCCTTCGGGAGAGGGTGGCGCGCCGTATGGCGCGACGGGTGAGGGGCATAACGATGTCAAACCCGGCTTTTCTCCCCTCATCCGGCGTGCCGCAAGCGGCACGGCCACCTTCTCCCCAGGGAGAAGGAAGGCATTCCTGCGATCAGCAATAACTGAGTCTTGGACGCTAGACACATACGTTGCGGACGAGCGCACTCCAAGGCGAGTCACAGCCGAAGCTATTTTGTTATTTCTAGAGATCATCTATGTCTGTGACCTCGATATCCGTCAGTCTGATCAGCTTTTCACGGGAGACGATGACGTAATCGGCAGGATAAGGTGGCGGAAACGGGTCAGTGGCAGCAGGCGCATCAGAGAGAAAGTCGAACGGACGATCCACAAACACGCTATTCGGGGTGACGGCCCTGATGCGGTACCAAATCCCATTTCCGTACCACTGCGGGACAGCGGGATTATTGAAATACATCTGAGCGATGTAATCCCCCACCTTCACTCTCTGAGCTACTACGCCATTGACAACCAACCTGTCCTTGAACCATGTGGTATCATCACCAACATTGGGTTTTACGAGAAGTCCAAACTGAGCCTGACTGCCATACGCCAGAACGCCCCCCGCCTGTTCCTTCTCAATGTCGAAATCCTTCCAGATCGCTATTTGGACCCGGTATCTGCAACCGGCAACAGTCGGATTCTCATCAACCGCCGGGAAGTCATTCACAGCGGGCTGGAATACGACGCTCCAGGAATAGCGGCTCTTGTTTCCATCTTGCGTATTGAAAGGCATCACGCCAAGCGGCGGGTTGTTGTAGTAACAGATTTTATACAGGTCGGCTGCCGTTGGCGGCGTGGTGGATACGTCGGCAAATGAGATCGGTATTTTGAATGTGTCGAGGGGGCCGGAACCAGAGTCTATTGACAAGCCGTATGCCAGATTTGGCGGACCTATGGCAATCGAGGCTATGGTGGCCTGAAGCAGAAGGCAGTTATCGCTTTTGTCAAGGATTGATGAATAACGGAAGTTGCCTGACGCCAGAGGATTGCACATGGGAACCTGGTTAGGTCCCATATACGTGCCTGCTGCAGCCCCGCTCTTTCGGCTCCACGGCGCAAACCATGGGAAATGCCACGGGACGGTCCCGGGTGTCGCGTTGTTTATCGGCGGGAAGTTGTAAGTAGCGGGGTCCGTATATGTCCAGGGATACAATTGGTTGTTCATCTCCGGGCAGGTGGAGAAGTTGGCCATGTAGAGGCACTGGGCCTTGAGCATGCACTTGACGTTCTCCGTGAGAGTATCAGCCACGCCGTATTCGATCGCGCGGTCGGCCTGGCTGAACGCCACGGGGAATATCGAGACGACGGACATTATGCCGACGGAGATGATCACGACGGCCGTGAGCACCTCCATGAGCGTAAAGCCGCGCTCACCCGGTACGCGGGCGACGGCGCGACCGCCCTGCCCTGCCCTTTGCGCTATCGCTTGCGCTGTCATTGCGCGCATGTCATGTCCCTCAAATCACGGCGGGTCTACCGATTCAGCTTCTCGGCCATCGCCCGCGAGTCTTCTGTCATCGGCATCCCGGAAGCGAAAGGTATCCGCACTCGGCTTGTCTCACTGGCCATCTCAGAGGGATTCTGACTCTCGAATCCATCCCCGCTGAATCTGATCACGTCCGCAACGTAACCATCAAGATCACCGGTCCCCCCGTTCTGGCGGAAGGTCATGGCGGTCTTGTATACCTGTCTGTGGTAGATGGTCCCGTAGTCGTAGGCGCGAGCCGAATCGGCTACTGGACCGACCCCGTAGCTTGCCGGATTGAACCCGTTTCGCAAGTAGGTAGCGCCAAAAGGACAAACAAGGTATGTCGAGTTCCAGATTTTACTGGGAACGGAGAAAGTTATGCGACGTATGTAAGCCGCCATGCCCATTGGCCCAGTACTCATGCCGCTGTCGCACCTTAACCGCAGAGCTAGTACGTAGATCTTCAGATAGCCGCTGGCATCATAGTCGAAACCGTAGTTGAGATTATCACCAAGGTTGATGGTGTGGTTCCCGGTATAGATCGAACTGAGCGTTCCATCATCGCCCACCAATTGGTGTGAGACACCAGTTAAGGCGAAACCGTCCGGCAAGCCCCCTGGTGCGTGAACAACATTGGGGTCGTTGATCCACACTTCAAACCAGCCTTTTTCCACACTCTCGGCGTATGTGTTGTCGGTCCATCCGAAGCAGTCACCCAATAAATACTCAATGTTGATCGTGGACTTGAGAATGATGTTTCCGGAGTTGTCCCTCAGGACTGGAGGCAAGACAACTGGGAACAGAATAACCTGGTCCGTATTCTGCGAAAGGCTCTCAATCTTCAGTCCGTCAAAACGCGCCCAAGTCGGATCAGCCAACGGGGACGTCCACAAGCCCGTCCCCACGCGAGTTGAGTTCGGAGTTTCCTCCCTCAGCACCTCCCGGTTATTGAGAAGCGCAATGCCGTTGTCAAACTCCTCGCAGTAATAGTTCATGCCACCCGGCGGGGGCGGAAGCCAAGCCGGGTTGCGGGGTAGTTCCGCCCTTTTGCAGAGAACAACACCCTCGGGAAGCCGCATCTCTCTCTCCCCGGCAATTTCCTTGTAGTCGCCGAACAACGGCTTGCTTGGGTCGGCCGGATCCGAGCGTAACTCATAGCCGCCACATACTTTCACAGTGTAGTAATATCGGAAACTCGGGTCCCAAGAGGCTGGGCTTGTTGGATAATAGGCCTCCATATATTGGGCGATGCGCAGATTCACCTCATCCGCCTCGCCTTCGACCGCCAGTGTTCTAGCGCGGATGGCCATGAGCCGGAAGTCGTCAACTGCCTTTCGCAGCGGGTCGCTGATGTAGAACTTCCGCACATTCATCAGCGTTATCGCGGAAAGCACGCCCATGATGCCGATAACGATCATCAGTTCGATGAGCGTGTAGCCGCGCGATCTGGTCCCCCTCATCCTGTGCGCCGCACACGACGCGTCTCCCTTCTCCCCAGGAAGAAAGGTTGCCGCTTGCGGTGGCTGATTGGGAAACATCACATCCGGTATCCGGTCAGTGAAGGGAGCGTTTATATGCCAGCCACTTGTAGGGGCGGGTTTAAAACCCGCCCCTACGCTGCCACGCGCCCGTGACTGACGCCGTATCACATCCGGTCCATTTATCTTGACTCTCGGTCTGGTCTTCATTTCTTTTTCCCCCCTCCGGAATAGAAGTTCGTCCCCATAAGGTTGGGGATATCTGCGTGGAGGTTATCTTTCTTGAGGGGCGCAAGGTCATCGGCATTGCTGTTGATGAACCAACCCCCGCTGCCGCCGGCGTACGTCGTATCCCCGCCGACGCCGCCATATGTCGGATCCCAGAACTCCGTATAGCAGTAATCCTTCGGGCGATTCGGGTCGTCGGAACGCCAGGTTTTAATCTCGACCTGCTCGTAAGGCGGACTCCAGATGTCAACGCCATACGGATTAACATTAGTCACGTTCCGGTTATAGGGTGAGACATTGAGATTGGCATTGAAATATGGCTGGTCTCCCCAGTAGTCCTTGATTCTGACACGATCCCTGTAAGGTATGGTATTGAGTCTGATGCTGTATTTATTATTTGGCTCGAAGCCGGGATCAAATCCGTTATCAGCTTCGTTATTGTCGAAGGAATACCAACTTGCCGGGCTGTCCGGATTGTTCATAACCTCGTTGATGCCGAACGGGCACTGCCACGTTGGGAAACCATCGCTGTCATGATCGTAAAGCTTTGCAGTCGGGATATTTATGTATTCCCCGCCGCTGGCTGTAGCAAGGAACGGTTTCGCGCTTAATGCGCCACCACCCTTTGCCAGATAGAAGTAATCCCATATGCCGTCCGCCTCAACACAACGCTGTGGCAAAGGATCGTAGATCCCGTCATCTGGAATTCTATCCGGCACATTGCCAGGCACATTTCCCGGCGCGACATTTGTGAACCTGTCGAATTGCGCCAGGTCGCTGCTATAGCGCTTCCCCAGGAAAAAGACCAGACATTCGCCGGAATTCAGTCCGTTGTTCCCGGTTCCGGTCATCGGCACCCCCCCGAATGCCCACACGCATGGAAGATCGGGAGTAGCCGTCATCGTCGGGTCGGGCGACGCCGGAATAAAATCCGGCGGGAAAACGCCGAAATCGTTCTTGTAGAGACCCATTCCGACGTCAATCTGCTGACACTCCTGCTTGGCGACGGTAATCCGCCCGCTCTTGCGCGCGCCTAGCAATGCCGGCAGCAGCAGGCCGGTCAGCACCGCGATCACGCCAATCACGATGAGCATCTCCGCGAGCGTGAAGCCGTCGCGCCGCTGCGAACGAGGCCGACAAGCGGATTTTCTTCCAGTTCCCACGGATTTCCTCCGTTCCCGCATCAACCGCCGCCCAGCGAACCCATCAGTTTGATCAGCGGCATGAACAGCGAAATGACGATGAAACCGCCGATGCCGCCCAGCATGACGATCATCATCGGCTCGATCAGGCTCACCAGACCTTCGACTGCCACGTCCACTTCTTCATCGAAGACGTCTGCGACCTTCAGCAGCATCTTGTCCAGTTCGCCCGTTTCCTCGCCGACCGATACCATGTTGCAAACCATATCATCGGTGACTTTTGCGGCCTTAAGCGGGTCGGCGATTGTCTCGCCCTCGCGGATGCTGTCATGAATGTTCTGAATTGCTCTGGCAAGAACGGCGTTTCCTGCCGTATCTCTAACGATGCCAAGCGCTTCCAGAATCGGCACACCGGACGCGATCAGCGTTCCCAGCGTGCGCGCGAAGCGCGAGATTGAGGCTTTATTGACGATGTTGCCGAACAGGGGAATCTTGAATTTAATCCAGTCAAGCACATAACGTCCAGCGCTGGACATGCCGATTACCTTGAAGGCTATGAAGAACGCGAACGGCACAACTGGAATCATATACCAGCGCGTCTTGAATAATTCTCCCGCGTACATCAATGCCTGTGTCATTCCGGGCAACTCGACGTTCATCTCCTGGAACATTTTTGAGAATTTTGGGATGATGAACACCATGATGCCTGACACGATCAGCAAGGCAATGGTCAGCACCGCGATCGGATAAATCATGGCGCCCTTGACGCGCCTTTTCAGTCGGGCGGACTTTTCTCGGAATTCAGCCAGACGTTGAAGAATCACGTCCAGCACACCGCCCGCCTCTCCCGCGCGTATCATGTTAACATACAATTTATCGAACACCTTCGGATACTTGCCCATCGCTTCGGACAAACTGTTCCCGCTTTCAACGTCATCTGCCACATCCTGAAGCACGTTCTTGAGCACGCCTGGCTTCATCTGCTCATAGAGGACTCTCAGAGAGCGGACAATGGGTAGACCGGCGTCCTGGAGCGTGGACAGTTGGCGAGTGAATGTGGTCAACTGCGCCTGACTCACACCGCCGAATGTGAACCCACGCTTTTTCTTCCCACCGGGTCCGGTTGCCGCCTTCTTGCCGGCTTTTTCTTTAACCTTTGTCGGAAACAGGTTCATCGCCCTTATCTTGGCGATGGCCTCATCAGTATTCCGGGCTTCGATCTCATCCCGGACAGCCTTACCTTGACCATTCATTGCTTCATACTGGAAAACGGGCATGGCAGGTACTCCTTGTCTATCACCGCATTGAAGCGGTAGACAGATTGATCCTGACAAATGAAATCAGATTTGGAAGTTTGAAGGGGAGCAAGCAATAAAATGACGCGCCACATGCACGAACAATGCCATGCCAACCAATTATGTTGGCCGTGAGTCGCGAATGAATCATGGATATTTCATTTTTATGCGCGACACTTGGCATTCTAGACATTTCTTTGCCCTCAAATAACCGGCCAAAATGTAAAGGCCGGCTTTTATTGCTCTATCTGCAACCGGCGAACGCGCTTGCGCGCACTCAAGCCGGACTATTATATTCTGTCTCTCCTGCCCCTCTCTATCGTATTATACATTGTGGCAAGGAACAGTCAAGGGGCTGTTTTTCTGCCGTCTGTTTTTTATGCCGTCCGGCTGAATGGAACTGTCTTCTATTCTTCAACAAGGGTTTCGCGCGCCACTTCTTCGATTGTTGTCATACCGTCATAGATCGCCAGCAGTCCAGACTCGCGGAGGCTGCGCGTTCCGTATTTCCTTGAACATTCACGCAATTCCTGAGTCGAAGCGTTAGTCAAGATGAGTTGCCGCATTTCATCGTTGAGCATTAGCATCTCAAATATCGCCATTCGCCCGCGATAGCCTGTGTTATTGCACTGGTCACAACCTCGCCCGAAAAAGAACTTCTTGCCTCGGACCTCTTCCGGGACAAGGCCAAGTTCCATGAGCAATTCTGTCGTAGGTTCAAATTCTTCCTTGCAGTTATTACAAATGCGCCTTACGAGACGTTGGCCGACAATGCCTTCTACGGTGGCACAGAGAAGGTACGGCTCCAGCCCCAGGTCCAGTAAACGCGTCACTGCCGATGGCGTGTCATTCGTGTGCAGCGTTGTAAAAACCAAGTGCCCTGTCAGCGAGGCCTGGATGGCGATCTGGCCAGTCTCAACGTCACGGACTTCGCCGACAAGGATGATGTCCGGGTCCTGCCGCAGGATAGCGCGAAGGCAGCGCGCAAAAGTTACGCCTATATCCGAATTAATTTGCACCTGCATTATGCCTTCCAAGTCATATTCCACAGGGTCCTCAGTGGTTATGATCTTTACATTAATGGCGTTCAATGCGTTCAGGCAGCCGTATAGAGTCGTCGTTTTTCCGGAGCCGGTAGGTCCGGTTACGAGGACAATCCCGTTTGGCTTTGCCATCAGAGTGCGCATATTTTCCAGTTCATCGGGCCGGAATCCGAGCTTTTCGATGTCAAGCGCAACAACGCTGCGGTCAAGAACGCGCAACACGACGCTTTCGCCGAACATGGTCGGCAGGCATGATACACGCAGGTCAACTGGATTTCCTGAGACATTCAGCTCGACACGACCGTCCTGTGGGCGGCGCCGCTCGGCGATATCCAGGCGCGACATGACCTTGATACGCGAGGTAAGCGCAAGCGCCAGATGCTTGGGAGGGGGAACCATTTCATACAGAACGCCGTCAACACGATATCTGATCTTAAATTCATCCTCGAACGGCTCAAAGTGAATGTCGCTGGCCTTATCCTTGATTGCCTGCAAAAGGATAAGGTTGAGGAGTTTTCTGACCGGGGCGATGTTGGCCATTTCCTCAAGACTGGCAATATCCACTGATTCCGACTGACTGGCGGAGAACTGGATGCCTTCATACTCCTTGTCAAGCTCGTCAATCAGGCCCTGAACGCTTTCAGTCGAATCCCGGTAGTATTTGTGTAATGCCCTGTTGACTGCATCTTCATTGCTGACGGAGCCTGTCACCTCGCAATCCAGCAGAAAGCGCAGATCGTCCAGCGTTTTCAAATGCATTGGATTGGCGAGGGCAACAGTAAGATTCCCTTCGTGATAGGAAACCGGAATGACGCGATAAACTTGAGCAACGCTTGCGCTCACGCGATCAATAACCTCTGGTGGAATCTCAGTTTTGTCAAGGTCCACTACTTCCATGCCGGCCTGAACCGCAAGGGCCATGGTCACTTCTTCGTTGGTGACGTAGTTTAATTTCACCAGGATGGAACCGATGGCTCCTCCCCTCTCCTTCTGAATGGCCAGGGCTTCCTGAATCTGACTCTCGGTGACAAGGTGCATCTCCTTCAGTATCCTACCGAGGAGTTTCTTCGGTTGCTGTTCATCCATCTCCGGCATTTGGAGTCTCCTCGACTCAATCGCGTGGTTGTTATTCCTGATCCATTGCGCCCGCGATGCTGATCACTTCATCAATCGTGGTGACGCCTTGCAGCGCTTTGCGAACCCCGTCTTCTGTCAGCGTAAGCATGCCATGTGCGCGTGCGCGCGCGCGAAGCTCATGCGTCGGAGCTTTCTTGAAGGCAAGCTCGCGCAGTTCGGGGTTCATTTCCAGCATTTCTGAAATGGCGCAACGTCCTCTGTATCCCGTATCGTGACAGTAAGAACAACCTGTTCCTTTGAAGAGGGTTATGTCTCGCAGGTCATCCGGCCGAAGTCCCACAGCCATCAGCATTTTTGCGGGATATTCGTAAGGCTGCTTGCAGTTATCGCAAATCTTACGTACCAGGCGCTGCGCCATGATGGCCTGAATCGCGCTGGCCACAAGGAAAGGTTTCACGCCTATGTCTATCAGGCGTGCAATTGCGCTCGGAGCGTCATTCGTGTGCAGCGTGCTGAAAACAAGGTGTCCTGTAAGCGCCGCTGTTATTGCGATTTCCGCTGTTTCCTGGTCACGGATTTCTCCCACCAGGATGATGTTGGGGGCCTGGCGCAGCATGGCGCGCAGGATGGCGCCGAAAGTCCTTTGAATGTCTTCGCGAACCTCGCACTGGTTGATTCCGCTCAGGTTATACTCAACCGGGTCTTCGGCGGTGATGATCTTGCGGTCGGGACGGTTAAGTTCATTCAAGGCGGCATACAACGTGGTCGTCTTACCGGAACCGGTAGGCCCCGTCACAAGGAAAATTCCGTTGGGACGACGGATTATGCTCTGAAACCTTTGATAATCCGTTTCGTGGAATCCGAGGTCGGACAGATTCAAAAGAATGGACTCCTTCAACAGCAGGCGCATGACGACCGTTTCACCGTTGGTGGCAGGCATCACGCTGACGCGAAGGTCCAATGCCTTGCCGCCGGCTTTGATAGCGATACGTCCGTCCTGGCACTTGCGTTTTTCGGCTATATCCATCTTCGACATCAGTTTCACGCGAGCCAGCACGGCATTCTGCAATCTTTTCGGCGGGCTTTCGATCTCCTGGCACTCGCCGTCAATTCGGTACCTGATTCTGACGCGGTTGGCCATTGGTTCGATGTGGATATCGCTCGCCCTGTTGCGAACCGCCTCGCCGATTAACATCGTCACCAGGCGGATGATCGGCGCCGAATCGGCTTCGTCACCGGCGCCCGGAGCGCCGACGGTCTTCTTGGATTCTTCGTCCATGCCCTCGGAGACCGTCCCCTCATCAAGGTTAGAAAATGTTGCTTCGCTGCTGGTGAACTCCTGGAGCATGTTGTCAACCGTTGATTCTTCGCCGCCGTAATATTGTTCGATTGCCTCCTCGATCTGTTCCGGCGGGGCCAGAACCGGTTGCACGTCCGATTCAAGGATGAAGCGAAGACTGTCAACAGCAAAGAGGTCGAGGTCCGGCATGGCAACGCGTATGACGCCGTTTTCCTTGCTGATCGGCATGATGCGGTGATTCAGGGCTGTCTGCTTGGGCACGGAGTCAATGGCTTCTACGCTGATTTCAACTTCGCCAAGGTCAACGACAGGGATATCGAACTGTTCTCCCACGCACTGGAGGACATCCATCTCCCTCGCAAAGCCTAGTTTTACAAGAGCTTCACCCAGTTTGATCTTTTCGGCAGACTTCTGCTGGAATTCCAGGCCTCTCTTGAGCTGATCCTTGGTTATTGTGCCGCGATCCACCAACATCTGCCCTATCAACTTCCGTTTTGACATGAACATTACTCCCGGACGCAAACAACACGAATGACTGGTTACGTCCGAATGTTATTCGTTATGGCTTACGTGGTTCCTTGCCGGCGTCCTTTGCGCAACGGAAACCGGTGCTTTTCTCCACCTGGTGAATGCTGGCTGTGCGCCGCGTAGTAGTCGCAATTCCCTTGATCGGTCCTCCACGCAGCATGGCCGTTGTTGATGAGGAGGAATACCGTCCTGAGCACCATTCCCAGACATTACCCAGCATATCCATTGCGCCAACTGGGCTTACACCTTGAAGGTATTTGTTGACCGGGGTCGTATGTCCGGCAATCAAGTTACATTTCTTGATGTCGAAGTCCTCGCCCCAGGGAAATTTTCGTCCGTCCGTTCCGCGGGATGCCCGCTCCCACTCCGCCTCGGAAGGCAGTCTTTTGCCCATCCATTCGGCATAAGCCTGGGCATCGGTGTAACTGACGTTTGTAACCGGATGCCGCTCCATGTCGGCGGGGAATTGTCCGTTTTGCCAGTGCGGCGGGGGGCGATGCCCGGTTGAGATTACGAAAGCGGCATAATCTCCATTCGTCACGGGGTATTTATCAATGAAGAAAGCCGGGAGATTGATTTTCTCTCCCCTGCGAAGTAACCCGCGTTTCTCGTCACCATATATGAACTCACCTTCGGGCACAAGTATCATGCTTTTGATGCCATGCTTGATGCGCACAACCCTAAGCAGCTCCTCAACCTGCGGTTCCTGTCCAAACTTCTGCTTAAGCTCATCAAGTTCCAGCGATGCCGCCGTCAAGTCCCCAATTTTAAGAAGATTAGCGACTTCGGCCAGTCTGGCCTTCAAATGGCCCGCCCTGGTGACGTCGGCTTTCTTTGATGCTGCTTCAGCTATTTGTTTCAATTCGTCGTTATGTCGGTCAAGGTCAAGACCTTCCTTTGCGAGTTGCAAAGCCTCATCGTAATGGCCTTTTCCCAGAGCCATTTTCGCGGCCATCAGTTTTGCCGCCGCATCGTCTTTATTCATACTCTTGACGCGCGCGGTGGCATAAGTAAAAGCCTTGCGCATCTCCTCATTCTGAGGATCAAGTTCAACTGCCTTTTTTGCCGCCGCTGCCACAGAACGGTAGTCCTGCTCCGCCCACGCTGCCCTGGCGTCACGGATTGCGAAAGCCAGGTCTCTTTCGCGGATTTTGCCCGGCAGAATCTCAAGAACCTTAACAAGATTCACATCGGACGGACGCAGTTCCAGCGCTCTTTTTATGAATACTTCCGCTTCCTCATAATTGTATTCATCAAGGCATTTCTGCGCCTTTGAGCGGAATTCTTCAAACCACTGGGCAATTTCCTGCGCTTGATTGAGAAGTTTTTTTGCGTCGGCATTATCGGGAACCAGTTCCAATGCGCCCTCAAACTCGCTGACTGCCGCAGAATAATTATGCTTCTCCATTGCTTCCTTGCCCGCGTTCAACTTTGCAAGCATCTTGATATATGAACGAAGGTCTAAACCGCATCCGCCGCAGAATTTTGATCGTATATGATTTTCAACGGAGCACTTGGGACATTCTTCAACCAGCCTTGTGCCACAAGACTCGCAATACTTCGCCTCCGGCGGATTGCGGAAATTACATTTGAGACAGGCCACAGGTCCGGCGCTGTCGGTCTGCTTGTCGCCTAGAAGACCATCAATTGCCTCGATGACTTCCCGCGCATTCTGGTAGCGGTCATCCGGGCTTAATTCCGTCGCTTTGCCAATGATGTTGCGTACATCATCAGGAACTTTATTGAGGTCCTTGCGGATCGGCGGACTGCCGACAACCAGTTCATAGAACGTGTTGCCAAGCGCATATATATCCGCCCTGTGGTCAATATTCACGGCGTCAAACTTCTGTTCCGGAGCCATGTAAGCCATTGTGCCGACCGTGTACCCGCTCTCCGTAACTTCTTCTTTTGCGCCGACTTGCGCAAAGCCGAAATCAACAATCTTCGGCGTGTCGTCGTCTGTCAGCAGGACATTGGCCGGTTTCAGATCCCGGTGAATTACACCCTTTTCATGGGCATGAGCGAGTCCTTCGCATACTGCGCGGATAATTTTCACGGAACGCATCAGGGGCATCGCTCCTTCGCGCTTTACAAGGCTGTGCATATCCTCCCCGTCAACGTACTCCATCGAAATGAAGTAACCGGCATCATCGTGATCCACGTTATAAACGCGTATGATATTAGGGTGATTCAGCTTTACTATTGCCCTTGCTTCCACGAGAAAACGCTGAAGACTTTTCTCATCCTTGATCACTCGCTTATGCAGGCGTTTTAATGCGACCGTGGTGTCGAGAATCTTGTCATAAGCCCTGTAGACATTTGCCATTCCGCCACGGCCAAGCTTGTCAAGGACCGTATAGCGGCCCCCAGCGTCATTGCTTTTGAACTGATCTGTCCTCACCTCAACCGTTGACGCAGCGCCCTGACTGTCCGTGGTGGAACTTCGCCGTGAATCCTGTTGCTCCAATTTCGTGCCGCAGTGCGGGCAAAACTGCCCTTGGATATCAAGCGTAGCCGAACAGTTCGGACAAACAAGTTTCGCACCCGAATCGCCGGAGCGAAGCTTCTGATTCTGCGCTTTTGGTTCGGCTCCACTCACGAATCAACCCATGAATCAATTAAAACAAAATCATCCGGGCACAAAACTCCCTTTTCAGGAAACGCCCGCTCGAAGAAAAGCATCTACTCTTTCGGACATGTCGGAAGAGTATTGTAATTCTGAACACGGACATGGTCAAGCGAGCGCATGACAGGATTATTTCAATCAGTATAGCCTGGAATGATCTGATGTTTGCGTGACCAGCCGGGATCCTGAATCAGCAGGCATTCATCAGGATCATCGGGCAACCGTGGTTGCTGATACTGTTTCCACGAATCGCCTTCAATGTGCTCCGTTACATCGCGATCACGGAAGAAACCTATTGCGCGCGACCTCATCTCCTTCAAGGCCTCCGCGCAAAAGACAATGCCTGCGCGGTTGCGGGTTTCCTCCGGGTCCTGCTCCCGATCAATCAGAAATTCTTTCCGATCTGGAGCGGAGTAGAAATATTTCCATCGCCGGTTCAGCGCCATGTATACGCCGTGTTCGCGCCGGTGGAACTGGCTGAATATGGTCCTTCCTGAATGTTCTCCGGCGGCGACACGGGCCAGATCAACGCCGTCAGAGCGTCCCGCATCTTCAGACATTCCGGCCGCGTTCAAGATGGTCGGAAGGATGTCAACCAAGCTTGTTGGTTCGTCACATGTCGCACTGGCGGGCACTCTTCCCCGGAACCGGGCGATCATGGGAATCCGCGCAGCTGAATCCAACATGCTGCGTTTGCCGAAACAGTCGTAGTCGCCCAGCATTTCGCCGTGGTCGGAAGTGAACAGAATGAGGGTGTTTTCCGCCATCCCGCGCTGTTCCAGAACGTCAAGCATCCTGCCGACCTGATAATCAATGAAAGATATGCAGGCATAGTAGTACGCCTTGATGCAGCGCAAGAGATTGTTGTCAATGCCGTTGTCGCGATACTTGTACCTGTTCTGGAACTTGTTGATGTAGGTATGAAGCGATTCAGGCTGATGGGGGCGCTTAGGCAACGGCATCAATGGAGCGCGGTAGAGCTTGTTCCAGGGCGTGGGGGGCGAAAACGGAGGGTGGGGGTGGATGAAACTGGAAAAGAGAAAGAACGGTTGAGACAAGCTCGCATTCTTCAGGAATTCGATGCTCCGGTCCCCCACCCAATTTGTCGCGTGAAGACGGGCTGGAAGTTGCGATGGCTGGGGAATGTAATACATCTCACCACGAGGTCCCATCGGATCATAGACGTGTCCGAACCCGTTATCCCGCAGAAAGCAGAGATAGACGTCATCTTCAACGCGCCCGCCGAGTTCCTCCTGACGCTCGCGGGTCTGGAATCCGCGCAGCGCATTAGTGTCTCGCGTAAAATGCATCTTGCCAATTCCGTGGGTCCGATACCCGGCATCGGTGAGGCTCTGCATGAAAGTGGGGCGGTCGTCCGGCATCGCGTCACAGTTATCGGCGCAGCCGGTGTTGGCCGGATACTGCCCGAAAATGAGCGAACACCTTGCGGATACGCAGACGGGCGACGGCGTGTAGGCGCTTTTGAAGAGCGTTCCGCCAGCGGCAAGGCGGTCGAGGTTGGGTGTGCGCATCACGGGATTGCCGGCGGCGCGGATAGTGTCCCATCGCTGCTGATCCGTGAAAATGAGGAGTATGTTGGGGCGCGTTTCCGCCATTGAAGTCCTCCTTGAGTCAGACCTGCTCAGTCGCCGTTTGACACTTCCGCCGGCCAGTTGTCCATTGCTTCCTTGAGGAGAGCTTTGATCCTGGGGGCAGCCTGCTCGACGAAGACGCGCGCAAGCATTGCGCCATGTTCCGCGGTCGCTTCCTTGGCGTCCTCCGATATTCCGTCGCGGGAGTGAATAAGCCGCCCCTGCGGCAGGCGCGATAGGTCAACAAGGTCCGGACGATAGTGCATCATGAGGGACGTCTCATTCTTTCCGCCGTGATCCCCTCCCCTGACGTTCACCCATCCCGCCGGCTCATAGTCTGCCATGGCAAGAACGCGGGGATAACGGTGTTTCTCAGTGAATCGCTCAACTGCCGCCTTTACGGTTTCGACATGCTTTGCGCCGTAGTGCCCCATGAGGATCACGATCATCTTGAAGCCTTCGTCGTACAGGTTCTCAAGGTGTTCGTAGACATACTGATTGACAAGTTCCTTGCTGAACTCAAAGGTATGCCTGAAGCGGGCGCACGGCTTCATTGTCTGATATCCGCAGTAGACCGGGGGCAGGACGACTCCGCCCGTCACCGCGCATAATTCAAGAGCCATGCGATGGGCCTTCAACGTGTCAAGGCCGATCGGATTCTGGGGGCCGTGCCACTCGTGCGAACCCCAGACCAGGTATGCCAGCGGACAAGTCCGTAGAACATGGTTGATCTCGCGCGGCTTCATTTCTTCGTATTTCATTGAGAGAACCTTTCTGCGCAGCATAATGAAAGCGGCTACCGTCCTGCCTGCTGCGCGCAAAACAGAAAACTCTTCTGATTCTTCACGCTATGCAATTGCCATGCCGGGAAGTTACCATATCGGACATGAACATTTCGATGAAGAATTTTGGACAAGCGACTGGGCCGATACTGACGTTAACAGTATTAGCAATTTTATCCACGGAGCGAATTGTGGCTGAACAAAATGATTGGCGACAAGCCGCCAATAAATCCATCGAGCGCATCAGGAAGGGCGACGTGACCGTTCAAGTAATCGGACGCGACGGGAAGGCAATTCCCAACGCCGAGGTTCAACTGGAACAGACGAATCACGACTTCTGGTTCGGGACCTGCTTGAACTGCCGCTTCTTCCAGCCTGACGGCGATTCCGATGAGAAAAGCAACTACCTGAGGATTGTGAAGGATTGCTTCAACTCGGCTGTTCCAGAGAACGCGATGAAGTGGTACAGCACGGAATGGGAGCGGGGCAAGACGACCTATCAGACCATGGACAGGATGCTGGCATGGTGCGAATCGAACAATATCCGGGTCCGGGGTCACTGCATTTTCTGGGACGTTGATGAATACAACATGAAATGGCTCCACGACCTTCCCGCCGAAGAACTGCGCAAAGAGGTCGAGCGCAGGGCGCGCGAAATCCCGCGAAGGTATCGCGGCAGGATCGGCGAGTATGACCTGAACAACGAAATGCTCCATGCGAACTTCTTCAGGCGCAAGCTTGGCGAGGATATTATTCTGGACATGTTCAGATGGGCAGCCGAGGCCGATCCCAAAGCCCTTCTCTATCTCAATGATTACGGGATTCTTTCGGGCGGAATATCCGGAGCCGCCACGCTGTCGCTTTACGAGGCGCAGATAACGCAGTTGCAGCAAAAAGGAGTCAAAATCGGCGGAATCGGCTGCCAGGGACATTTTGGAAACAGCATGCCCGACCCTCAATGGATAAGAACCGCGTTTGACAGGCTTGGCGCGTTCGGAGTCCCGATAAAGATCACGGAATACGATTACGAAAGCGATGACGATGAGGCCAAAGCACAGGCGCTTGAGACGGTCTATCGAGTCGCATTCTCACATCCGTCTGTGAACGGCATCCTAATGTGGGGTTTCTGGTCGAAAAGCCACTGGAAGCCCAAAGCAGCGATCTTCCGCGAAGATTTCGAGCCGAGACCGGCGGCGATTCTCTACCGGAAGCTAGTAAAGGAGGAGTGGCATTCATCGCTGACGGCCAGGACGAATGACCGTGGAGAGGCGTCTGCGCGTGTATTCTACGGTAGTTATCGCGTTCGCGCGGCAACGCCCGGCGGCCAGACAGTTGAAAAGAGTTTTGTGTTCCCCAAAGGCGCCAAGGAGCCTTTTGCTGTTCGGATTGAGATGCGCAATCCCTGACAGCATAAGCAATTCAGTGAATGCCGTCGAAGAGGCATGAGCAATGAAGAAGACAGGCAAGGAAATGAATGACGAAAACTTGATGAAATTCTCCGTGATTTGCCGCTACCGTGACGATGGAACAGGCGCATTGCGCAGCGAAGGAATGCCGGAACTGGAGGTCGGACCTCCCATTGCATTTGGGGGTCGGGCTGGGACATGGTGTCCCGCGCAGTTGCTTCTTGCCGCTTTGGAGAGTTGTTCCATGCTCACGTTCATGCGGATTGCGGGAAAGAAGAAACTGCCCGTGAAATCCTACAAGGTTTCCGCAAGCTGTTACGCGCGCATTGAGAAAGGGAACGTCGAATTCGAAAGCATTGACCTGCTGATTGAGACATCGCTCCCCAGCGAGAGTTACAAGGACCTTGCCGGAGAATGTTTCGACGAGGCCGAAGCCGCCTGCCCCGTCAGGAAGGCTTTATCATGTTCTGTGACTTCCGCCTTCGTGATGACCTTCGAGGATCGTCCTTCCCGCAAGTGTTGCGACGAGCCAGGGAAATAGCCGCGTTGACACTAGATTCCAGGCGCGACTAAAATCCCGCTTCCCATCGAAGATACTTTTCCGACCCGACATGCTTCGCAAATTGACAGCCTTGGCAATCGTCTGTTTCTGGGCGGCAATGATGAGCCTGCTGCTCAGGCGGGAGGTCTTCCCCGAGAAGCCGAAGATCGCAGACGCAGACTACTCGCACATGCTGGGTCAACGCGATGTCCGGCACGTGGAGATGGGCATTTACAGCCAGAGCTATCGGATCGGGAGCCTCGTTGCCGACACGAAGAGGATCGAAGGCGGAGAGTTCGAGTATGAGTGCGAGGTACGTTTCACTGAATTCAAGTCCGTGATGCCCCGGTTGAAGATGTTATCCAACGCCGAGATTGACGTCTTTGCCCGCGCGTCAGCGATATCCGGGCTGAGTCGGTTCGAAGCCGAACTTCGCGCCGCGGACATGGAGCCGTTTAAGATCAGCGCCATGCCCAGGGGCGATGATGAAATCTGGGTGATAATACGTCATGGCGAAGGACAGCCTGAGACGGTGAAGGTCCCCATGAGCAGCAAGAGAGTAATTTCCAGCGGGATCGGCCCGCTGTCCCAGATTCCCAAGTTGGGCAGGAATGACGTTGGGCGGCAGTGGCGGATGAAGATGATCAGCCCGTTCACCGGTCGGGCGGACGACATGGTAGTAAAAGTCGTCCGCCGTTCCCTGGCGATGCTTGGCGATCAGGAGGTTCAGGCTTATCAACTCGAAATTACAGTCGGAAAGATGCTGCTGAAGGCGTGGGTTGACGCTGACGGCGAGGTGCTTGTGCAGGAAACCCCTTTCCTCGTATCGCTGAGGCGGGAGAATCCCGCCGTTAGAATCCCGGACGATGAAAATGGTGAAGCTGGAGAACGTGACTAAGCAGTTCGCCGCGACGCTGGCTGTGGATAACCTCAGCCTGGACATTTCCCCGGGGGAGGTATTTGCGTTCCTCGGACCGAACGGCGCGGGCAAGACGACGACCATAAAGATGATGACAGGCCTGTTACGTCCGACGAAAGGGCGGATCGAAATTTGTGGATATGACATTCAGGAGGCCCCGATAGAGGCGAAGAGATGCCTCTCTTATGTGCCCGATCAGCCGTTCATATACGATAAGCTTACCGGGCGGGAGTTTCTCGAATTCGTGGGGCAGATGTACGGCATTCCGGAGGAGAAGCGGCGGAGCGATATGGCCGCCCTGGTGGAAAGGTTCGAGATCAGCGATTTTGCTGACACGCTTTCGGAGACTTACAGTCACGGCATGAGGCAGCGTGTTGTAATAGCCGCCGCCCTGCTGCATAATCCGAAGGCTCTTATTGTGGATGAACCGATGGTCGGACTGGATCCACGCAGCGCGAGAATACTGAAGAATGTTCTGCGGGAAATCGCCGACGCAGGATCGGTTGTGTTCATCTCAACTCATACGCTTGCCGTCGCCGAAGAGATTGCGGACCGGATCGGGATCATCCATCATGGAAGGCTGGCGGCATTGGGAACCATTTCGGAGATAAGGTCCGGACACAATTCCGAAAGCGGGCTGGAGGACCTGTTCCTCCAGTTGACTGATGACGCCGACGGTGAAACGAACTTCCGCAATGGAACAGACAAGCCAGGCTTGTCAGCCTGGAGCGATGAATACAAGCGTGAATAAAGCATGAATGCAATAATTGGAAGTCCCATGATGTTGTCAGAGCCGCGGACAATGGCAGTCGCAGTAGGCCTCGTCCTTGCGGCGCTGGCCGCGTTGCTGTTGCTCCTGATCCCGCAGACACGCCCGACCTTTTACCAATTCAAGATCAGTTTCACCTATGCCCGCCGCAAGCTGACCTCGCTACTGGCAGTCGGCGGCGTGACGGTGGCAGTGATGGTGCTCATAGTCGTTTTATCGGTTATGCGCGGATTCGACAAGGAGTTGCGCAGCCGGGTGCGCGGCACGCTTTCGCACATTGAGATACAAAAGCGCGGGACGATTCACGGATTTGAAGATTATCAGGAGCGAATGGCCGAGATACTTAAGGTCAGGCACGTCGCCGCGGCCGCGCCTTTCATCCGGCACATAGCTCTTGCGCGGATGTCTCCCCCGCCCGGAGCGCCGTATGCCCAGATGTATCCGGACAGCACGCTGACGGTTTCATTCAAGGCAATTAATCCTGAGCTTGAATCGCAAGTGACGGATCTGAAGGATTACTTTGCGGCTGCGCCTTTCAACAGGAAGACTCCAGACATCCTCAATACCGAATTCGCATCGCCATCAGGGGGAAAACTTCCCGCCGCTGTCTGCGGCCTTGAACTGGTGCGCGTCTATCGCAAACCAAAGGACGAGGATGAGCAGGGGTATAACTTCTGGCCGGAAGGAAGTCTTCTGGTCCTGGTCACCGCAACTGAAGACGTCGAGCGGAGGCTCCAGCGCTTCTACCTTGCCGGCACGTTTAAAAGCGGGATGTTCGATTTCGACAACAATTTCGTCTACATACCGCTGGACGCTGCGCAGCGGATGCTTGATACAAAAGGGGTGACCGGAATCGGCGTGAAACTGGACGACTATAGAAACGCCGACCCGGCCAAGATGGAGTTGGAGCGCGTTCTCGGCCCTGACTATTCGGTTAAAACCTGGGAAGAGCTTCGTTGGACTTTTCTAACGGCGGTCAAACTGGAAAGAATTGTTCAGGCGATCATCCTGTTCTTCCTTCTGCTGGTCGCTGGCTTCTGCATAATGGCAATACTGAGCATGACGGTATTCGAGAAACGACGCGACATCGGAATTTTGAAGTCAATCGGCGTGCCGAGCGCCGGGATAAGAAACATTTTCTTAATGAACGGCTTGTACATAGGCGTCATCGGATCGGTTCTGGGCGTGGCGTGCGGCATGGCGGTGTGCAGCGGATTGAATCCACTTGAACGTTGGGTTGCGAAGACGTTTGGGTTCAGCCTGTGGCCGCGGGAGGTTTATTATTTTGACGAGATTCCTGTTGACGCTTCCGCCCTGTATGTCGTTGTGATTGCGGTTACGGCAATATTGATAAGCCTGCTTTCAAGCCTGCTTCCAGCCTGGAGGGCGTCACGACTCGACCCTATCGAGACGCTTCGTTTTGAATAAGAATATCCGGGCTTTATTTTACTCCGGAATCGCTCACCCAGGACTTTGAGCTTGTCAGCCTCATTTTGAAGTTCTGAGCCGCGTTGGCGACGCCCTTGTCATCGTTTGCCGCAAGCAGGATAAACTCAACCGGACGTCCCGTCTTCCCGAACCGTTCCGCCAATGGTCCGGATATTCCATCCCATGAAACCCGACGCACGACGTAACGTTCTCTGCCGGGGAAAGATTCCGAAAAGGCCGGTCCTTCCGACATGCCCAGCAGCATATCCAGCAGACTGTCACGCGCGCGGTTTCCTATTACAATGACAGTCTGCGCCGAGGCGGAAGGAGCATATAGCGTTTCATCAATAATTATTCCGGCAAGATCGGACGTTCCTTCAGAAAGAGACGATATGTAGCTCTTTATGCTCTGGGCCTGCGCCCAGTCAGTTTTTACGTTGTTGCGTGCCACTATCTGAGCCACAAGGTTTCCGTTGTCCACTATCGGAAGATCCTGCCATCGGATGACAGGTTTCATGTCGCGGGCGCGTTTCTGGAATTCTGAGAGAGCGTTCAGCAACTTTTCGCGCGCGTTGCAAAGCCTCAGTTGAAGCGGCTCCGTCTTCGGATCATCCGATAGCGCAAGAACTTCCGCCAGAACCTCCTGCGCTGTTTCTTCGGGATTTCTGCTCCCGGCGTCACGCAGATCAGGACTTAGATTTTGCAGAAGATTCAGGTAGCGCGCGTCATTAATGCCGTCCCTGACTGCGTCCCATGCGGGCGAACAAATCAGGATATTGCCTGTCACAGAAGTCTCTGCGGGAGACGCTCCGGATGCGCCGCCTGCTGACGCGGCGGAATCAGTCGGCGCGTATTCTCTGACCTTTATGGGCGTCCAGAGTTTTCTGAATTCCTTGCGCCCGGCCAGCGCAAGCCAGCAATCCCGTCTGGCATCCCATGGAGATGAAACGCCATAATTGTGCCACAGGCCGATGGAATCGCCCGATGCGGGGGCAAGGAGACCTTGCTGAAGCGCCGTAGAAGGGATCGTTCTCGCATTGAACTCCCATTGCCACACGCTTTGCCTGGCCGACCTGAGCAAGGTGATTCCCGAAGGGTCAGGGACCTTTTCCGTGAAAGTTGCGAAAGGTTTCCACCCCAGAGCGGAAAGCTCCTTGAGCGCCGGGATATAGGCATTCAGGAAATTGTCCGTGGTCAACTGGCCAGTCAGCCAGAGCGAAGTTTCCCGGTAACCTTTATCGCGAAGGTATTGCCGCAATTCGCCCCAATACCATCTCATGATGCGGGCAGGATCGTTCATCACTGCCGGAGAAGGCCCGGCGGCGGAAGCAAATTTGTCATATGGGGCCTCAACGCAGACTTCAAGAAGGCCGGCATAAATTGCGAAATCGGTATAAACGTCAAGCTTGGAGAAATCCAGCGGGGGAAGCTGAGGCTTGGTTAAGAAGTCCGGTGTGGCTGCAATAACTTCATCAAGCGTGCGATTTGTGCCGCGAATCATGACAATCTTGTTGCCGAACAAATCAAATGGAAGGACAATGCCGCCACAACCATGTTGTGCCGCAGTTGTGAAATATCGTTTCAAGCGGACGGGATCCCAGGAAGGCATTTCGCCATTGGCCGGCATGCCGAGAACCACCGCGCCGCCCACCGCGCGAACAGAATGAACCCTAATCCTGATCGGTATCTGAGCGAGCACTTCATCCGATGAGACAATAGTCAACGCGCTTGTGTATTCGCCCGGCGGCAGGCCTGAACTGTCAAAGGTTAATGCCGCAATCCGATTCTCGCCAGGATTCAAATTGAAGGATTTTCGCTCAATCAGTATCGGATAAGGTTCCGACGACGCGTTTTGCGATTCGATGTTCTCGACAATTCTGGCTTTTATGGCGTCCACAGCAGGCAAGGAGGCCAATGACGGCTTTTCACCAGGATTGTCGCTTGCAGTCTTCAAATCAGAGACAGTCATTCGGATATTCGTTCTCAGCCTGCCGGAGCGGAGAGCAAACCAGAATGCGTAATACTCCGCCATGCCGAGGTCCGCGTCAATTTTCACGCAGGGCATTATGGTTTCTCCGCCCGGCGGAATAAATACAGTCAAAGCGCCGTCAGTGGCAACGGGCGCAACTTTGTCAACAACGGGTTCCGGTTTCCACTCCGGGATGGCGCTGGCGATGAAACCCTTCGGATTCTCACGTTGCGGCCCTGAGGCCATGGCTCCATCTTCAGTGATTCGCATGTCAAAGGCAGAGAGCCTGTCACTCTCCGTCCCTGCGCGAAATGCGATTTCATAACTCCCCTTCGGCGGAACCGGCCAATACCAGACGGTTTGAATGGTGGCTGCCGGATCCCATCCCGCTGGGATTATAAAATCATGCTTTCCAATCGTCTTTTCCCCCGCTCGCGCAATAACTGAGACGGGAAATTCAGCTCGCGGCTTGAAATTCAACAATCCTGTCCAGGATATCCTGACGGCGTTCTTTCCCTGGAGCAGACGCGCCGAAGCGACCATGTCCTTCCCCGCAAAGGAAACCGAATCCATGCCACGCAACGGGATTATCCATATTGTTGTTGTTCCAGACTTGCCTGCCGGCAAGCCCGCAGAACGCAATTCAAGCATCGGAGACTGCCCGGGGGAGGCTCTGCGAAGAACAAATGATTGCAGAGTGTCATAATCCGTCACGAGCGCGCAGCCCGCGCCATCTGTGCCAAGCCATGCGGCCCAGCCGGCAAGCGGCGAATCATTGATCGTATCGGTCTGCAGGTCCTTGACGTTGGCAGCCGTAACGCCTGAAGTGGTGGGCCAAAGCACGCGAAGCTCAGGATCGGCAAGCGGGTATTCCATCTGAATAGCCGGACGCAGTTCAGTGGGCGTTGTGTTGCGCACTGTTATTTCACAACCCAACGCCGCGCATCCTTCCCTGAGAAAATATCGCTTTACTGTGCGCCCGGGATTGGGAGCTTCCTCCTCCAAAGCGACGCTCGCTTCCGGCGGAGTTCTGGAGATATGTCCGACCTTGTACCTTCTTCCAGGCTCATCCAATTCCGTATGCCAGCCGCGGGAACCACTCGCCGTCTGAACAAGTTCCCTATGGCTCAGGCGGTCAACAATGGATACTATTGACCCTGAGCGGGTCGGAGATATAGCCACCGAGATATAATCATTTGCAAGGATATAAGACTTCGAGGTTCCATCTTCTTGTTCAAGGCATATCAATTCAGCGCGCGCGGGGGCCGGCAATATGAGCGGCATCAAGAGAATGGCGGCAATCGCCGGGAAACACAGGCGAGATGGTGGCTCTGAACCTTCTGAAGTGTTTATAAATTGAATCCTATCGCTCATGTCCGCTTCCAGAAGCGAAGAGACTGTGCGACCGCCAAAATTCAAGATCAGCCGTCACAAACATCTACGCCCATCAAGGCTGGGCCTTCATGCCTTCTATCATAACCGCCGCCGTTGCAGAACGCTCCCCGCCCAAGGCTATGTATTTCCGCATCAGACTCTCAGCTTCAGCCTTGCCGTCAGTCTTCCGGGCGATTGTAACTGCGAGGTTGAAAACTGCCGGGGCGTATGTCTCATCAAGCTTGACTGCCTCCCTTAGGGATGCCTCGGCTTCATCGTGTTTTTCCTTGCGAATCTGCGCCACAGCGATGTTGTTCAGCGTTTTCAAACGCATGGCTAATGCAGCCTTTTCCTGGCCTTTTGCTTCATTGGCCTTCTTCAAAGCTTTCTCGTAATGCTCGAGCGCCTTGTCATAAAGCCCGCCTGCGGCGTAAGCGCGTCCGATCCTGAACTGAGTTTCCGCGTCGTCCGCGCCAAGAGACTCAACGGCCAGTAGAAGCTCGCAGACCTGCAGATATTCCTCTCGCTTGTAAGCATTGTCCGCCATTACCATCATGCTGATGGCGACCTTGTTGATCTGCTCCCGGCTCACGCCGGAGTCCACGGTTGCGGGAGCAGGAGGGGTCTTATCTGAAGACGGTTCAGCCGCAACTGCCTGAGCTTGTTCCGCTTTCTTGCCGGATTCGCTTAGTTTTGCGGACAGCTCATTTATCTGAGCGTTGAGTTTTTCATTTGCCGAGGCAAGATCGCCGAGTTTTTCAGTCAGTTCGTCTGTTCTTTTTGAGGCATCGGACAGCTCTTTGAGTTTTACGGCCTGATTGTCAAGAGCAGTCTTTTGCTCATCCAGAAGTTTCTGCTTCACAACAAGATCGTTGCGGAGGCTTGCGTTCTCCCTCTTCTGCATTTCCAGCGCTTCGTCATTTCTGCGGCAACCGGAAACACCGAAGGTCAACATCATGGCAATAAACGTAAGTATGATTGAGATTCTCATTCCATTCCCTCTACCCGCGAATGCTGTCTTTGATCGCGTCTAAAAGGCGCGAAAGATCATTGTACATGACAAGCGCGAAGATGGCTATTATGATCGCCCATCCCGTGTAATAAAGGCCCGCTCTTGCTTTTTCATTCAGTGGTTTGCCGCGAATCTTCTCATACGCAAGAAGAACCAGCATTCCACCATCAGTAACAGGAATCGGCAACAGGTTGATAAGCACCAGGCCAACGCTGAGAAGGCCCAGCAAGGATGCGTATCCCCCCACTCCCCTGAGAATAACGGATCTGTAACTGACGTGAACGATGGCTATCGGACCGCCGAGATTCTTCGCGCTGACGCTCCTGTCGAAGAACCTGCCGACTGTGGCGATTGTCTGCATGAATGCGTCATAGGTCTCATAGCATCCTTCTATTATGGCCCTCCCTGGAGTTGTCCGGTAAAGCTCGCTCTCTGTCTTTCCAAAGATGACTCCTATCATGCCATCCGCTTCCGGATCAACTGGCGTCGGCTTGACCTCGGTCTGCATGAGCTTTCCCGCGCGCTCCCACTCGAAAAGCATGGGCTTGTCATAACTGCGCTCACGGGCGAGGACGATATCCATGAAGCGCGCAATCTTTTGACCGTCAACCCGCGTCACAACGTCCCCGCCCTGCAGTCCGGAAACATCCGCCGCGCTGCCGGGGAGCACGTAGGCGATTCTCAGGCTCGGTTCAGCGAATATACTTTCAAGAAATTCCTTTGCCGCGTTATCGTCCGAAAGATCAATCTGAAATATCTTCTGTTCGCCATTGCGATCTATTTTTAACTCAACCGATTGGCAGTCGTTCGTTTCAAGCACATCAAGCTGTGTCAGGCTTGTAATCGGTTCCCCGTTTGATTCAAGAATGCGGTCATTAGCCCTAAGTCCTGCCCTATACGCAAATCCATCCCTGGCAACCTTATCGAGAATGTTTCCCGCGCTGGATATTCCAAGCCGTGTCGGAGCGACTTTTGCCGGAATTACCGTCTTGCGGATTATTGAATTATCGCGTTTGATAACAAGTGACAAGGCTTTCTCTGGAGAATCATCTATCCGCTCAATTACTTCGTTTCCCGTCATTGCGGGACGCCCATTGATTTCAACAATTTTGTCAAAACGCCCCAGTGAAAGCTTCTGCCCGTATCCGGCGGTCATCATGGTTATATTGTCAAGGTGTTTGATTTTCAGTTCGAAAACCTCCGGCACTTGATTCGGCTCGGCAGGAGCATCCTCAATCAGCAGAATGCTATCGCCGATTTTAAGTCCTGCCTCCATAGCGGGATTCCGCGCGCCCAATTCAGGCGGGTTGGCAAAATCTGTGATTTCATTGGCGATTGCAGGACTGATACCGAGCTTTCGCAACCCCAGATCAGGATCATATTCCGGAAGAATATCATACCTGGAAATCTCACTCCCGCGGGCAATTTCCAAATATATGGGTTCTTCAGGACCGCTCAAGGCGCCAAGCCTGATAAGATAATCGAAGGTGGGGTCTTCTCGGTTCATTGCTTTGACAATGCGGTCTCCCTTTCGGATTCCGGCCTCCCATGCCGGGGAACCGGGGATGGTATCGCCTACCAGCGCCAGAGGACGCGGAACACCCCAAGCAAATGCGAATATGAAGATGCCCAGCGCGAAGAGTATGTTGAAAAAAACCCCCGCGCCAAAGACAATAGCCTTCTGCCCCGGTGTTTTGGCTCCGAACTCGTGTGGTTCCGGAGCCTTACCGGTTTCCTCTTCGCCGGCAAGTTTAACAAATCCCCCGAGTGGAATTGCGGAAATACAATAATCGGTTTCGCCGTATTTTCGACCGAAAAGCCTGCGTCCCAGACCAAGGGAAAACGTTTCCACGCGCACCTTTACCAGCTTTGCAGCCAGAAAATGCCCCAATTCATGAACGATGATAAGCAGGCTGAAGCCGGCCAGGCTGAGGGCGCCGGCTAGTATTTTTTCAAACATCTGGTGGTTTCCTCGCGCGCCCAAACGTCGGCTTCAAGTATTTCGTCAAGGGTTGGCTGGCTGTTGTGAGCATGACGCGACAGAACCTCTACAGCCGTGTCCACAATTGCTGTGAATGGAATTACCCCTCCCAGGAAGGCGTCAACCGCGCATTCATTGGCAGCGTTCAGTATAACCCCGGTTGTCCCGCCTCTGCGAATGGCCTCGAAGCCGAGAGCAATGCCCGGGAATCTGTGAGGATCGGGCTTCTCAAAGGTAAGACTCCCTACCCGGGTCAGATCCAGACGCGGAATGCCAGACGCATTACGGGCGGGATAGGTCAACGCGTGCGAGATCGGAAGGCGCATGTCCGGCATGCCCATGTGCGCCATCATTGATCCGTCCTTCATTTCGACAATTCCATGCACGATGCTCTGGCGATGGACGAGAACTTCAATCTGTTCAGGTTTCAACCCGAATAGCCAGTGAGCTTCAATCACCTCAAAAGCCTTGTTCATCATCGTGGCCGAATCAATCGTAATCTTTCGCCCCATTTTCCAGTTCGGGTGTGCCAGCGCTTCTGCCGGAGTTACAGAATGCAATCCATCAAGCGGCATGTTGTACAAAGAGCCGCCGCTTGCCGTAAGTGTCACCTGCACCACATCGTCAAGGCTGGCTGAAGCAAGAAGTTGGAACAATGCGTTATGTTCGCTGTCAATCGGTATGATGACCGCGTCATGAACGGCGACGGCATCCTCAATCAGGCGTCCCGCCATGACGAAAGTCTCCTTGTTGGCAAGCGCTATTTTCTTGCCGGTCCGGATCGCCTCTATTGTAGGCAGAAGACCAGCGGCGCCTACTACGCCGATCACAACTGTATCAACTTCTTCATCGGCTGCGAGTTCGGCCAGGGCATCCGTCCCGGAAATCACTTCCGGGACGCCATTGCCAAGCTCTCTACGGAGATTTCGAGCGGCTGCTTCATCCGCCAGAGCAACCTTGCCCGGGCGGAACTCCTCGATCTGGCTTCTGAGGTCCTGCCAACTTGTGTTTGCGGCGAGAGACCGCACGCGATAATTGCCGTTCGAGCGACGGATAACGTCGAGCGTGTTTTTGCCGATGCTGCCGGTGGATCCGAGGATGGAGATTTTACGCGTTGGCGGTATACCGGCATCCCGCCTGAGCGCGGCAAGCGCTTTCCGCGGCGCAGTTATCTTCCTGTCAGCGTTGCAGTTACGGCAGTTAACGGACATTTCCTCAGATTCCATCAATTTCTTTCAACAGTTCTTCGGCAAGTCGTTCCTCGGAAACCCGGCGTAACTTCTCCCCCTTTTTGAAAATATAACCGAAATTCCTGCCTCCGGCAATGCCGAAATCGGCCTCCTTCGCTTCTCCCGGGCCATTTACAACACAACCCATTATTGCGATTTTCAGCCCTTTACGACCGGGCGGAAGCTTGGATTTTACCTTTTCAACCAGCGCCGGCAGGTCAATCATGCAACGCCCGCACGTCGGGCACGAAAGAATCTCTGCAGACCGTCTCTCCGCCAGTCCAAGCGCTTCTAGAATCTCGTATCCGGCGCGAACTTCCTCATGCGGGGATCCAGTCATTGAAACGCGAATCGTATCTCCAATACCCTCAGATAGAAGGCCGCCGATGCCAATCGCGGACTTTACCAGCGATTCCGATGGGGGGCCTGCGGCGGTAACGCCAAGGTGAAGCGGATAATCGCAACGCATAGCAGCTTCACGGCAGGCTTCCATTGTTGTCGCGACATCGCTGGCTTTCATGGAAATCACTATGTTGCCGAATCCAAATGTCTCCAGTTTTTCACAGAACTCGAGCGTCTTGTCCACCATCAAGCGGCACAGCGCAGCCTCTGTGAGCGGCAAGTCGTTCTCTTGAAGACGTGAAGCGACAGAACCGGAGTTGACTCCCACGCGGATTTTTATTCCTGAGTCGGCGGCTGTCTTTGCCAGTCGTTCAAGCCGTTTCCCCGACGGCATGTTGCCGGGATTGATTCTGATGCCGTCAACCCCCTGCCGAATGGACTCCATGGCAGTGTCATAACCGAAATGGATATCAGCAATTACGGGAATCGGAGAACCTTTCCGGATATCGCCCAGTCGCTTTGCCTCTTTCATTGTTGGGACTGCGCAGCGGATGATATGGCAGCCAAGCCCTGCAAGCTCGGCAATCTGACGGTTCGTCGCTTCCACGTCGGACGTGAAAGTTTTTGTCATGCTCTGAACACTTATCGGAGCATCGCCGCCGATGAACAGATTGCCCACGGCGACCTTTCTTGTGCTGCGGCGCTGCATGAATTATGATCCTCTCCAGAAAGATCCCGTATCGTAAAACACACGCGTGCGATAGTCGCAAATCCCAATCAGACAATGAGATGCGGCTGGTTCAAATCGTCGCGTGGTCATGAACTCTAAGGTCGGAGTAGATCGAATCGGCAAGAACATTTACTGATTTAATCGTAGCGTGAATGCAGTTACTCAGTCAAGATTCTTCGCTCTATCCTGTCATGATGACCGCCCCAGACAGCGCCTTAGCGCGTTTGACGCCGCTCTTTCCTCAATGTAATATAAACGCGTGGTCGCATTGGAATCGCATGGGCACAGAGACGCACATGGGTGAACAGTGACGGCGAAGACAGGCCGCGCATTCCGGAGGAGAAATAATGCTGAAACCTTTGAAGAAATCCCTGTTGACTGGACTTGGTCTTGTTTCAATGGCCAAGGACAAGGTATCTGAAGCCGTTGATGACCTTGCAAAGAAGGGCGATATCTCCGCCGAGCAAGGGGAAAAACTTCTGAAACAAGTGCAGGCGAAATTCGACGAAGAGGAGGCCAGAGCTTCGCAGTGGGTTCGCGAACAGGTGGAGAAAGTGGTTTCCAAAATGGACCTGGTCACAAACAAGAAGCATGACGAACTGGCCGCGCGGGTGGCCGCCCTTGAAGCAAAATGCGGCTGCCAGCATCCCGATCCAACGGAAGACAAAGCGGAATCGTCATGCTGCTGCGGAGATGCCGGGGCGGAATAAGGACGGCCCTTCCCACGCGGCAATCGTTATCGCAGATCACATTAAATAGCGCTCCGTCCTCCGATTAATATGGGGCGGCGCGAGGGGTGGAGCGATTGTGATCTTTACGGCTCCATGATGCCGCGTTTGATGTCAAGGCCTGAACACTTGGCCTTTATTATATTCTCGAATTCGTTGATGGTCCTGTTCAGAACCTCCAGCGCCGCATTGCCGCCCTCGGGCGGAAGTTTGCACGAGTATTCCGCCTTTGCCAGATAGACCATCGAATTGCAGAACGCGCTCAGGTTGGTTTCAAGGTGGGCGATATTGCCTTCTATTTTCTTGAGCGTCTGCATCCTCATGGCCTTGTGGTTCTGGCCTCTCAGTTCGATGATCATGGTGTCGAAGTCGTCGCCGTAATACAACCTCATCGTTGCGCCTCCAATTCAGATGAAAATGGAACCGAATTTCACTTCACCGAGCTTGATCCAAGCCCGATCAGGCTTCAAGCGGGACGCCGCCCTGCGCGTTCAGATGACAAAGCGCGGACGCGGAATCAGTCAGACACAAAAACGGCTGCGGCAACTGTGGTAGTCCAGATTCCCTTCTTATCGCCCTTCGCAGTCTGGCAGATGTTCCTGGTTCGAACGATTTTGCCGCTCATCCGGTAGACTTCCTTGCGTTCGTCGTAGTTCTTGTCGGGATTGAAGTCAATTCCTAACGTTGTGGCCAGCATGGTCGCGGCAAGGTCCTCTGCGTAGTCGCCGGCCTTTTCCTCGTTTTCTCCAAAGGAATGGTGTTCGCTGAGATAGCCGTACTGCTCGCCTTCCGCCGGCACGGCAAGCCCAATGGCTGAAGCGATCATCCGGTGCGGCTCGTTCGTGGCGTTATCGGCCATCACGCAGAAAACAATCTGGCCGGGAGCCATGTTCTTGAGACCGTCCGCCGGTTGCACGATCTTGCAGCCCGGGGGGAAGATACTGGAGACGCGCACAAGGTTGAACTCGGCGATGCTCGCCTTCCTGAGCGCCAGCTCGAAGGACTGGAGCTTATCCTTGTGCCTCCCAACGCCCTTGGTGAAGAAGATGCGACGGGGGACAAAGTTCTGCATGTCGTCACCCTCCACGGCGCGCGCCCGACGGAAAGACCAGTCCCGGCCGCAAGCCTTGAAACGAGAAAAGAGAAAAGAAAACGCCGCTACCCCTAAACCTCACTGGCTGGAAGAGGGTATATTCATTGCGTGTCAGGCAGTCAATCTAAATTTCCGCCCGCCCGATGTTTTTCTTCAGGAGTTTCCATTCCGGCGGCTCCATGATACAATCGTCGGCAGCGTGGGAAAAGCTCCAATTTCTGAAGGCGAACTGCAATACCGGCCAGAGCGCAGCGTCAAGGCATGTTCAGTATCATCATCCTGACCCACAACAAAGCTCCCTACACACGCAAGTGTCTGGAATCTATTTTGCAGACACGGGGAGAGGCTGTCGAGGTCATCGTCGTTGACAACGCCTCCACAGACGAAACGCATGCCGTGCTTGACGAGATGGAGACACGGATGGGAGCTGTCGGCATTCGGATGCGTTCCATCCGGAACCGCGTGAATGGCGGATGCTGCGCCGGACGCAATCAGGGAATGGCGGCAGCCTCCGGAGACATCATGGTCTTTATGGATAATGACGTAATGGCTTCCGGACCGGACTGGGCTTCCGGATTCAGGCGATGTTTTGAGGCATCGCCGCTGACAGGCATCATCGGACCGAAGCTGATCTACCCCTTCCCTCCGCACCTGATTCAGTGCGCGGGCGTCGCCATATCCCGCAGCGGGCGCGTGCAGTTCCGGGGGCGCGGCGAAGCCCGCAACGCATCATCCTTCGCAGTCGCGAAGGAGGTCCAGTGCCTGATAAGCGCGTGTTTCGCCTTCAAACGCGAGGTCTACGATCGTCTGGGCGGGCTTGATCTAGCGTTCGGCCCGATTGAGTTTGAGGATTTCGATTTCTGCTATCGCGCGCGCGCGGCGGGTTACAAGTGTCTTTACACGCCATCTGTGGAGATGTTCCACTGGGAAAGCATAACGTCCGAAGGCACGGAAAGACTCCCCAACACGTACCTCATCATCAAACACGGGATGATGTTCAAGCAGAGGTGGCGTCACATGTTCGAGAACGAAGACGGACCGCCGGATTCCGAATGCGCATGGCGCAGAATCCCTGTGCCGTCCCTTGAAGGCGAAAGAATGCGGTAGGCGAGCCGCATGACTCATCATACACGGAAGGAGCGACCTGAGAATGCCGGACCACGCAGACAACATTGAAGCGCAACTCAAGGAAATGCTTGTTGAAAGACTGTTTCTGGACATTTCGCCTGACGCGATAGCCAACGACGCCCCGCTGATGGAGACGCTTGGAATTGACTCCACACAGGTGCTTGAGATCATAGTCGGGCTGGAGGAAATATTCGGGATCAGCTTCGAGGATCAGACTGACTTCAACATCGAGCTTTTCAGAACCGTTTCGTCAATTGCTGATTACGTCAGAACAAAGACCGGACAAGCCTGAGGCTTCCACTTCCGCTCTAACAAGACAGTTTTGTGGCGACCGCACAATCTGAAAACACATTCGCGCTGGAAGCTCCAGGCGCGAGGATGTTCGGTATTCTATACGCGCATGGCGCATCGTCCGCGCGCGGAGGGATATTGGTTTGCGATGCATTGGCAGAGGAACGGCGATGCTCAAACCGCGTCATGGTTGATGCCGCGCGGCATTTCGCGTCTGCGGGTTTTCATGTCCTGCGTTTCGATTACCGTCATTGCGGCGAGAGCGAGGGCGAATTCAAGGATGTCACCGTTGACGGGATGATTGAGGATATTGGAATCGCATCCGAATTTCTGCGCCGTGAAGTCGGCGATGGAGTCCCGTTGACAATGATGGGTCTTAGATTCGGAGCGGCTCTGGCCGTCCGCGCATCACGGGTAATCCATGGAATTGCGAAAATCATTTTATGGGAACCAACCCTTGACGGCGCAAAGTACATCGCCGGGGAAGTTCGCCGCGTAGCAGTCCGCGAAATGATGACCGCAGGCGCCGGGAAGACCAATCCGCAGGACATTCTCAGGAAACTTGAAAATCAGGACGCCAGGTTCGACCTCTCGGGTTATGAACTGACAGGGAAACTCTATTCCGGAATCTGCGGCATCAACTTGACGAGAGAATTTCCTCCTTCGGGAACCGACATTTTCCTGTGCCAGATTTCCCATCAGAGCGAGATCAACAAGCAGACGACCGAATACGCTCACCTTCTTGAAAGCGCGGGATGCAAGGTTGAACAAATCGCTCTCCGGGAGCAACCTTTCTGGAATCCAATCGAAGCCACGTCATGCGGCGTAGTTGTCAGGGCGACTGCCGCATGGCTGGCAGTGGGACTCCCCTCCCCTGCCCTTGCGGAAGGCAATGACGGACATGGATGAGCCTGTAAGTTTCCAGAACCGGTCGCTAGCCATCCGTGGGATGATTGGTTCGCCGGACGGTCCTGATTCCGGCGCCGGAGTCGTCCTCCTCCACGGATGGGGAAGTTGCAGGCTAGGCCCGCATCGAATACTTGTGGAAACGGCGCGAGAGCTTAATCGGCGCGGCTTCTGGACCCTCAGGTTCGACCATCTTGGTCGCGGTGAGAGCGAAGGCAACGCGGACGACGCTACTCTGGACGGCATGATCTCCGACGCCTGCGCGGCTGCTGAATACCTTTCATCAAAAGGGAATGTCAAACGGTTGGCATTTCTGGGTCTCTGTTCCGGAGGAAATGTGGCGATAGGTTCCGCGAGCCTGATCCAGGGACGGGGGGATAAACGCGCCGCCTTTGATATTCCAGCCCTCGTTCTCTGGTCAACTCTCCCCTTCCAGACCCAGCGCAAGCGCGCCGCAGACGTAAAGCGCACGGGATTCTTCCTGACACAGTATGTCCGCAAAGCGCTGATGCCCCAGACCTGGAAGAAACTTGTTGAGGGGAAGGTGAATTTTGGCGCCATCGGCAAGGTCCTTTTCGGCCATTATCGTCGCGAGGAAGAGAAGGACGGAAAGAAGTCGAACCCGAAGGATTCATCGCGGGATATAATGGATGAATTCAGTTCTTTCAAAGGGGCCGTCCTCTACGTCTACGGCGGCGGCGATCCTGAAGCCGCAGGGGCGCGACAGGCATATGAGCCATTTTGCCGCGAGCGCGGCATCAGGGCCGAATTCCACACTATCGAGGGCGCGAATCACAATTACTATTCGCTGGAGTGGAAAGAAGAGATCATCGGGCGCTCCGCCACTTTCCTTGAAATCAACATGAAGTGATGCGCGGTTGTCCGGGTGGGATGTTTCAAGTTATAGTAATGCCGTCGGCGCGGATGTCCGCGCCGGGGAGCGTCAGTGACCGCAATTCTCGGAATATCAGCCTTTTATCATGATTCCGCAGCCGCTCTGCTGGTTGACGGCAGGCTGGTCGCCGCTGCGCAGGAGGAGCGTTTCTCCCGCCTGAAGCATGACTCAGGATTCCCGACCCGGGCAATTTCATACTGCCTCGCGCATGCCGGTCTTACGCCCGATCAACTCGATTATGTCGGCTTCTATGACAAGCCGTTGCTGAAATTCGACCGCCTGATCGAAACTTACCTGGCCTTCGCCCCGCGCGGATTCAACGCATTTCTGGAAGCGCTACCGCAATGGTCGCGGCAGAAACTCCGCCTGCCCGGAGAAATCAGAAAAGGTCTAGGCGACTCATTCCGCAAGCGCCCGATCTTCGCTGAACACCATGAATCTCATGCGGCAGCGGCATTCTTCCCCTCCCCTTTCGATGAAGCCGCAATCCTTACCCTTGACGGCGTTGGCGAATGGGCCACCGGCAGCTTCGGAATCGGGCGCGGAAACCGCGTGACCGTCACTCACGAAACGCGATTCCCTCACTCGCTCGGCCTGCTTTACTCGGCATTCACCTGTTTCTGTGGATTCCGAGTCAATTCCGGCGAATACAAGCTCATGGGGTTGGCCCCCTACGGCGAACCGAAATACTACGACCTGATTCTGGAAAAGCTCGTTGACCTGAAGGAGGATGGCTCTCTTTGGCTCGACCAGCGTTATTTCGATTACTGTCATGGACTCCGCATGACTTCCGACAGTTTCAACGATCTTTTCGGAGGAAAGCCGCGCGAACCGGAGACGCCGATTACTGAGCGTGAAATGGACATCGCCGCGTCAATCCAGCGCGTCACAGAAGAAGTCATGCTCCGGGCGGCGCGGCGCGCCCATTCGGAAACCGGGATGAGAAAACTGTGCCTCTCAGGCGGAGTTGCACTGAATTGCGTCGGCAATGGACGCGTTTTGCGCGAGGGTCCGTTCGATGAAATCTGGATTCAACCGGCTGCCGGAGACGCCGGAGGCGCAATCGGCGTCGCTTATCTGATATGGCATCAACTGCTGGGCAAAGAACGTGTCCCCGACGCTGCTGATTCCCAGCAGGGATCGCTTCTGGGACCATCATATAGCGACGACGAAATCGCGTCGTTCCTGAAATCCGAGCGCGCCGCGCATGACACAGCTTCGGACGATGACGACCTGTGCGGACGCGCCGCGAAGCTGATCGCGCAGGGAAAGGTTGCCGGCTGGTTCCAGGGGCGCATGGAGTTCGGCCCGAGGGCGCTGGGGGCGCGCAGCATCCTGGGCGATGCTCGCAATGACGCAATGCAGACCAAGCTCAACATGAAGGTCAAATTCCGCGAGAGCTTTCGGCCCTTTGCGCCGTCAGTGTTGGTTGAACATACCGAGGATTATTTCGATATTGCGCCGGCCCGGGAAAGTCCATATATGCTCCTCGTCTCGCGTGTCAAGAACGACAAACTCCTGCACCATACCGAGACTCCCCCGCGAAGCATTGATAAACTCGCCGTGAAACGCTCCGTCATCCCGGCTGTCACACACGTTGATTGTTCAGCTCGGATGCAGACCGTGGATGCGGCGCGGCACGGCGTTTATCACAAACTTCTCATGAAATTCAACGAGGTGACAGGCTGCCCCGTCGTTGTCAACACGAGCTTCAACCTGAGCTGGGATCCGATCGTCTGCTCCCCGCAGGATGCATACCGCACTTTCATGACCTCCGACATTGACGCGCTCTGCATGGGCAGGCACATCCTGCTCAAAGAAAAGCAACCGGCATTCGTTTCTGATGAAGTTGCGACAAGCCCAGTCGGTTTCCTGCCTGACCTGTGGATATGCCCGCGATGCGGCGGCGAACTCTATGTTACACGCGGCGAGATTGCCTGCCGGTCCTGCTCGGCGGGATACCGCATTCAGGGCAACATCCCTCTGATCTTCGAATCGCACGCCGGATCGCATTCACCGGATGACGTGACAGGACGGATCAAGGCCTTCTACGAAGAGACCCCCTTCCCCAACTACGACGAGCACGACACGCTGCGCTCATTGATTGAAAAATCCCGCCGTGGCGTCTACGCCCGACGGCTTGACGAAGCGATACCCTTCAACAGCAACGTTCTGGAAGTCGGCTGCGGAACCGGGCAGTTGAGTAACTTCCTCGGGATCGCCTGCCGTAGAGTCGTCGGCACGGATATCTCGCTCAGTTCATTGAAACTGGCGGAGGAATTTCGGGCGCGGCATGATCTCCGTCGTGTCCGCTTCGCGCAGATGAACCTCTTTCGCCCATGCTTCCGCGGCGGAGCCTTCGACGTCGTCCTGTGCAACGGGGTTCTCCATCACACCAGCGACCCATTCGGCGGGCTTCAATCAATCGCGTCGCTGGCGAAGCCCGGAGGATACGTCTTCATTGGACTCTACAACCGCTATGGCCGCCTGATGACCGACCTGCGCAGATTGATCTTCAATATAACGGGCGGACGCGGGGATTCGCTTGACCCGCGACTGCGTTCCGAGAGGCTTAAGGGTGGAAAACGCGAGGCGTGGTTCAAGGATCAGTATCAGAATCCGCACGAATCAAAGCACTCAATCGGCCAGGTTCTTGATTGGTTTAACAAGTGCGGGCTGGATTTCGTGCGGGGGATTCCATCGGTTGCGCCGTTCGAAGACGAGGCGAACTGCGGGTTGTTCGATCCGGTCGCGCCCGGCAACGCGCTGGACCATCTTGCGGTTCAACTCAAGCACGTCTTCACCGGTAGCCGTGAAGGCGGGTTCTTTGTCATGATCGGACGCAGACGCGAGCGCGCCGCTGGAGGACGCATACCGCATGGCCGCACATGATTTAAACTGGAACCCATCGAAACGGCAGACGCGGCTTATCGCCTGTGCCATCCTGCCTGGGATGCTGGCCATCGCCGGTGGAGTTTTGGCGTTACGCAGCGATTCCTTGCAATCCGCAGCGCCCCTCTGGATCGTATCCGCAGCGATTTCTTTGACATGCCTTGCGCTACCCCAGATCGGGTGGCTGCTTTACCTGCTTTTCAACTGCGTTACGTATCCAATCACATGGGCGCTTTCGCGCCTTGTGCCTGCGATTCTCTTCTACCTGGTACTCACGCCTTTCGGAGTTCTGCTCAGGTTGATCGGGAGGGACGCGCTTAAATTGAAGCGCGATTCCGACGCTCGCTCATTCTGGACTCCGCGGGAGCAGCCGGATAGCATGGAAAGGTACTTCAAACAGTTCTGAACGCGGGGCGGCAATGGCTGATTCAAGCGAGATACAAAAGGACGCGCAAAAGGAACTCAACCGGCTGGCCGAGTCAAGGCAGCCGGGCTTCATGCGCGAGCTTGTTGATCTTGTTCTCCATAATAAAAAATGGTGGATGATCCCGATCATCGTTGTCCTGCTTCTGGGCGGATTGCTGGTCATCGCCACCAGCAGCTCCGCCTCGGCGTTGATCTACGCGCTGTTCTGACCTTGGAGTGCGGTCGTCTGCTGTGCAGACGCGTCTTGCTGCCGCCTTGCCGTTTGGCGAAGCTTGCTTCGCCATGAAGCTTTGCTTCGGCACAAAGCGTTGTCTCACCGGGCAGCCATGATGCGACCTTCGAAGAACTCTCGCAAGCAAGCTTGCGAAACAACAAGGCGCAAGCAAGCTTGCGCACTCCAAGGAAAACCATGCCGATCTCTGGAGGATTCGCGATGCGCCGTCTCATTTCAATTCTGTTTATTTTGACATCCTCCACCCTCTTCGCCCAGGAAGCTCCGCCTCCCGCCGCGAAATTGGAAGGTGGACTTCTCAACGTCGTCTGGCAGAAGGCGTTCTCTCCCAACATGTATGGTTCCGCCAACCACGCCGACCTTGACGGCGACGGCAAGTCTGAAATCATCTTCATCACGACGCTGGACAAGAAGCTCCACGCGATGCGGCTGGACGGCTCGTTCCTCTTCGAGACGCCCATCCGCCAGAACGCCGTCAGCAACCCGTCTGTGATTGACGTTGACGGGGACGGCAAGGTCGAGATCGTCTTCGGCACCGACGCCGGGGACAAGAGCAACCTGTTCTGCGTCAATAACGATGGCAACATCCGCTGGAAGACTCCCCTGCTCTCCCCCGTCCAGTGGACGACGGCCGTTCCGATTACGTTCAACCTCGCCGGGGAAAAGGCCATCTGCGTCGGATCGGCCAGCGGGTATCTCTACTGCTTCGACAAGGAAGGCCATCCGCTCTGGGTTTTCGACACCTCGTCAGAATATTCGCGCTCGATAACTGAACTGAACCCCTTCGGACTGACACCGGCGAAGCCGAAGGAAGGCGAGCCGGACGTTTACGCAATTCAGGGGCATCTGGCCGCAGGCGACGTGAACTCCGACGGATGGGACGAGATTCTTTTCCCGACCGATCGTGGCGTTCTCTTCTGCCTGGACAGGCATGGGCGTATTGTCTGGAAATGCCGACTCGGGGCAGGAACGTCAACTGGGCCGGTGATCGCCGATCTCAACAAGGACGGCAAGCCGGAGGTTGTCTGCGGCGGCGGGACGGAGGACGCCGGGGCCGTCATGGCGCTGGCGGGCGCGACCGGGGAACTGCTCTGGAAATGCCCGATTGCAGGGGAGATAGACTCACCCCTTGCGGTTGCCGACACAGACAATGACGGCAGTTACGAAATCTTCGCGCTGAACACATCCGCTCATATTTACTGCATTGACGCGAAGGGAGAAAAGCGTTGGGAGAACTTCGCCGCCGGCGGATCATGGTCCGCGCCGCTGCTGGCCGACCTCGACAACAACGGGAGAATGGAAATCATCGCCGGGCTGAAATCAGGCAAGCTCGCCGTCTTTACTCAAGGCAACGGGAAACTGCTTCAGGAGGAATGGCTGACAAGCCCAAGCTACGCATCCCCCACCCTCGGCGATTTCGACTCGGACGGGCGGCTGGACGTTATCGTCCCGCTCAGGGGCGGAGTTATGACGCTTCTGACCAGCGCCAAGCCTTCGGGCAAGGTCGGCTGGGCAAGCTGGCGCAACGACCCCACGCAGACCGCCTGTCTCTGGAAATCCGACGCCAAACCGGTCGAGACCGCTCCGCGCGGTAGTCTTGACGGTGTCTTTATTCTCAGCGAGTATCAGGCCGACCCGGACAAGCCTTACCGAATCGAGATTCTGGCACAGGACGGCGGAAACGAAACGGAATGCAGGCTTGAGTTGTTGCGCGACGAGAAGATTCTCTGGACCGGAACCTGTACCCTGGAAGGCATCGGGGCCGCAAGAAGAGGGCGGACCGAGATTACCTTTGGCGATATCGAAGACGGCCCGGCAACTTTCAAGGTGATGGTTGGCGGAAAGGAATTCCAGCGTAAGATGGCAGTTGCGTCGGAAGCAAAGGTCCGCGACAAAATAGCGAAGTTGAACGCGGCATTACCAGCCGCCAGAGAGCATGCCGAGAAACGCGCCGATTCTTTCGCTTCCGCGATTTCCGCCGAAATGCTCAGCGATTTCGCCGAGGAGTGCGTATCCGAAGGCGATCTGGCGCTGGCGTCACGGGTGGCCGATTACGCTCGATATCGTATCCAGGAATGCGAAATGGGCGTATCTGATTCGGTGGGGATTAGGATTGACGAACCGGTTAGAAATAAACTTGTCATTAGTCAGAACAGTAATCTCAGCATATGGTATAAAAATAGAGGATTTTGTACGACTTGCCCCGTGCCTGGTGATTCTCTCGATTTCGAGCTATCGGGCCTTCTCAAGGGCAAGCCCCTTGATCGCGACTATGTCTTCGAGGTACGGCTGATTGATTCTTTCGGCACTGAAATAGCCAGAACCGATATTGTTCCGGATACTCCGACGTCGAGATGGCGCCCGGAAGCGGGTGTTTACCTGCCCATAGCTACCATCAATATCCCTCGACAACTGGCAGACAGCATCACAAAACCCATTGTTAACCCACCAATTTACGAAGGAACCCATCATCTCGTTCTAAACGTCAAAGAGCCGGGAACCGGTAATGAACTCCGACTCGGCAAAATCTTCGATAGCTCCGCTCCCTTCCGAGGTTGCAAACTGCTCACGACTTTTGACATTTATGACAGTCCCATGATCATACGTAAAATCTATACAGACCTTGGGAAAACAGTTAGAATCATTATAAATCGCAGACGAAACACCGCGGATAAAGCATCTGTCCGTTTGTCCCTGATATCTCCTGGCGGCGGAGTTCTCTGGGATGCGTCTTCCCCGGTACCGGACGGGTTGACTGCCGTATGCGTATTCAGACACCCAGCATTAGATCCAAGTCTAGGAACAGAATTCCGGGCGGAACTCTATATCGGCCAAACACTCGAGTCGCGTGTATCCGTGCCAGCGCTAGGAGCGAGAGTAGACAATCATGTATCAGTCAGTAAGGAAAATCAACTTGTGGCGGGCGACGACGGCTTATGGACTCCGATACTGATATATGGACTCGCGGAGCAGGGAGCCGATGTCTCAGTGGAAGTATTTGCCAATGGTCTGCCCTACGCCTCTTTTAAGTCCTTAAAACCGAATGCCGAAGGAAGACTTCATGAGACCCTCAAGGTCCGCCCCCATTTCGGCACCTTCGACGTCCACGTCACCGCCACAAAAGGCGACAAGAAGGTCATCAGCGGACACAAGCTCATCGCCACCGTCGTCGAAGTCCGGGACAACCGCCTCTACGTCAACGGCGAGCCGTTCATCCTGAAATCCGTCAACGTTCACGGCCTCCACGGGGGCAGCCGCGCCATCACCGCCAACACCATGCGCGTTCTTAAGGAGCACGGTTTCAACAACCTTCGCGCCGACTGGCCCCCGCTCTGGCAGGTCCAACTCGCCGGAGAACTCGGTCTGACCTACATGCCCCTCGGCCCGTTCTCCTGCACAGACACGGACAAAATATACCAGCGCTACATCACCAACGACCCCCTCTACGGCGTGCGCCGCGAGACGCAGGATTTCATCGAGATGTTCCGCGATGAAGCCGCTGTCCTCCTCTGGAACAGCGCGAACGAAACCGGCGGCGAAATCACCGAGATGCTCATTGACATGTACCCCCTGTTCAAGACGCTCGATCCGTATCAGCGCCCCGTCGTCTACGCCAACCTCGGCGAACAGGGCGAATATCGCGGCATGGACATCGTCGGCGTGAACCTTTACACCGGCTTCCGCATTGACCCGCGCGCCAACCAGTCCGTCATCGAATACCTGACCAAGACCAACCTTGCCCGCGGCAAGGCCGTGATCTTCACGGAGTTCAACAACTGGTACGGCCCCGTCCACCGCCCCGGCGCGGAGTGCATCTTCACAATGGGGCAATACGGGCTGGACATGGGCATGACGGGCACGACGCTTTACAAATCCTGCGACGTGCCGGAGCATCATCCCGGCCTGTTCACGTCGGACGAATCGCTTGGCCGAATAAACCGCCCGATGAGCGACGCGCTCAAGACCTTCCACGCCGACGTTGAGCTTGCATGGACCGCACCCGACGCGATCACGATCAAGAACCGCCGCGACTTCACGATTCAGAAACCCGTCCTCGCGGTGAGATTCCCAGACAGTCCGCGCAACGTCTGCGAACCGATTAAGCTTGACAACATCCCGCCGAAATCGGAGAGGATTGTCAAAATCGCCGAAATCGGGAGTATGAACTGCATTGACACGAGGGTGGACCACGAGACCCATTACGGATTGAAGACATTCCGCGAGGTCCGGTTGCTCAAAACACAATAGCGAATGCCGGCGCGGTCTGAGGAAGAATATCGGGCGATGCTCGCTACTCTATCCGTGGAAGTAGTTGGGAAATCATTGTCCCCAGACGGCGATGTCTCCTTCATCGTCATCCGCGCTTTCATCCCCGGCGAAGAATGCCGGTTCATATTTATGCAGGAGCTCCTTGATCTCCTCCCTTGCCGCCGGTTCCTTTGATCCAAGCTTCACGATAAACGCTGCCGGATCGAATCCCTCCGCCGGTATGTCCGCCCGACCGTCCGGACCGACCGAAGCCAGAATCCATCCCTTACCATCCGCCCCGGGGATGAACCGGATTTCAGCGCCGTCCGCAAACGGGTCCTTCGGGACGGAATCCAGGTAATAAGGCACAAGGTCATCCAGCTTGCCGGGCAGCTTGATATTCTTTGCGTGGAACATGCGGATCGCCCTGCCGGTTTCATTTACACGGCGCAGCGCGAGGTCCGACGGCGAGTCGGTCCATCGTTGTTCCTTCAGATGTGGCGACACCAGAACCATGTTCAGTAACGCAGCCTCGCCCAACGGAGAGGTCCAGTCGAGCATCACGCCGCCCTCGTCCCCCGATGCTGTCATAGCCAGCCCCTTGTATCGCGGGAGGGCGCGCTGGAACTCATGGAAGAAAGGGGCGGCGTTGGCCTCGATTTTCCCCCCGGAGAGAGACATCGAAATCGCGCCGTCGAGAATCTTGCGCGGATCGGCGTAGATGAGCATACCCGCCTCGGTCGGCAGCCTTCCGCGAAGGTATTGATACGTCTGTCCACCCTCAAGGGTGTTCTTGGCGTCGAACGCCTCCAGCGCGTCCGTCATGCTGTCCAGAGTGAACGTCACCAGCAGATGATTTTCGGCAAGCGCCGCAGTGAATTCCACCCCGTTGATAGGCTGTCCGTTGGCGCGAAGGACGTAGGCCGTGTGATCGCCGATCTGCTGTTCCTCAAGCTTTATGCCTTGCGCGGCCAGCATCTGAATCCCCGCAAGCTTCTTGAGCGATGCGATGATCTGATCCGGTTCCTTGACCTCAAAGCCCATGATCGGCGCAAGCGAGAATATTCGTTGGGCTTCGGGCTGGGCCATGAGTTCCGCGAGGTCCGGCATTTTCATTGCGAAGAAGAATTCCCCGCCGAAGCGTTTCACGAACTCATTGTAAAAGTTCACCTGGAACTGCATGAGCGCGCCGTTGAATTGCCGCGCCGAATCGAGAATGTCCGGGCGGACGGGGGCCAGGAATTCCTGAACTCCGGCAGTCAGCGCGTCTCCGTCGCCGATGTCCAGCGAGATCAGGTAATCGTAGTCGTCAGGCACGTATGCCACCCCTGCAAGGCTTCCCGGCGCCGCCCTGCTGATCATGCCGAGCAGCCCGACCGGCGGTTGCTCCATGGCCATGAGGATATGCGAGTTGAACATTCCGTCAGCGATTTCGCACGAGCCTCCGACCGCCTTCATGCGGTCGAATCCCATGAAACGCTCGCCCTCGACATCCTTCAGTAACCGGGTCCGTCGTTGTGATTTCCAGAGCAGCGATTCCATGTCAACGTAGATGGAGAATGCGCCGGGTGTCTTTACTGATGTGGATTCGCGGACGGCGCGAAACTGGGAGACTTCGAGTATCGAGGCGCGCTCGCCGACCGACGTCCTGACCGCCAGCGAGACAGCCTCCGGCGTTCCGAAAAGGAGCATGTTCCCGCAAACGGCAATAGCGGCGGGAGCCTTACCTTGCGGCGTCAGAATGTCCACGCGGACCCCGGCAATGTCTTCGCGAGTGAGCGTGGCGTCTTTGGCGACAAGTTTCAGACGCGACAGCATCCGTTCGTCAATCATCTTGCGGACTTCGTCGGAATTGCCGCCCAGGGAGGCGATGAAAACCACTCTGCCTTGCTGCAGCGGCGATTCGTCCGAGATATCGAGTATGGCGAGAGAGAGACGTTGGACCTTGTTCTCCAGCAGATCCCATATGTCCACGTCGCATGCGTATGAGGCAAAGAACTCGACTATGCCCATCCCCATTTTCAGCCCGGATGAAAGCATCTGGGACTGCCTGACGATATCGTTAGCCTCGGTAGTCTTCAGCGCCTCCATAAAGGCTTGAGGGTTGCCGAGGTCAACGTAGCCGATGGCCTCCGCTGGAACCGCCCGCGCGGGATCGGCCTCCTGCGCCGCAAGTGTGGCGATAATGCACTGTGCCAGGCAGAGGATGAGCGGAACTATGATCCTTGTCCGATTTCGCGCTGTCATGGCTTCTCCCATTTGAAAAGTCCGTAAATCTCACCAAAGCGCAACACCCCCTGACAACTGTCAGCATAGGCCTTCCCCAAATGGCTGTCAACGCAGACCGCGCTGGAAAACCCTGTCGGGGTTATGGAAACCATAGAACCAACTCTCCCCAACGGGAAGGCTGAACTCGGGCTTTCACCGAGCGCGTTGCGGCATCGTACCACCAGATACCATTCGCGTCGCCATCCGGCGGAGCGTCCGTTCGCATCAATTCGGCGCCGTCGAAGAGAATCATGCGCGGTTCAGAACCGTAGACGACGAATCCGGAGACGTCTTCAGGCGCATCGGAAAGACGGATTCGCCACGAGTCGGCGCCGGTGATTGAAGTGACCTCGAATGCGCGATCCCGACTCATGTTAAATTTGCGATGGTTCCCTTTGCCATTGGCGGATGCGGCTATACAGAGTCGTTTTCCCTTTGACATTGATGCACCCCATTCCATAGTTGCGCTTTCCAGTTCGGCCAGCAGAATGCCGCTCTCGCGGATGAGAATCGGCTCGCTGCCAAGGGGCGTCGGGCGTTCGATTCTATCTCCGCCTGGAAGCTTTTCCCCGGTTCTAAGGTCCGTCCATATTCCCTTGCCGGGAAGATAGACTCGCGACGTCGCCATGTCATGCGAAACCGGCGCAAACCACAGGTCCGGTCCGAAGCAGTAGCCATCCTCAACGTCCCTGCATTTCTCGTCTTCGGGGAATTCCAGATACGGAATCCGCATGATGGGAACGCCGGTCTTGTGCGCCTCGATTGCAAGCGACCAGGTCGTCGGCAGCAGATTCATTCGGAGCCAAGCGTAATATTTGTATATCTCGACCGCGCGGTTGCCGAAGCGCCACGGCTCGCGCGGAGAGCATCCGTGCGAACGCATGATCGGGCTGAAAGCGGCGAAGGCCACCCACCGGAGATACACCGGTTCTGTGAGCGGTTGCAGCGGACGCGCCAACAGGCCGCCGATGTCGCTGCCCCAGAAGGGGAAACCGCTGGCGGAGAAAGTCAGGCCGCCGCGAATCACGGACTGAAGCCCGTCGAACGCCTCCGGATGATCCCCCGCGAAGAAACAGACGAATTGCTGACACCCCGGCCCCGCTGAACGGGCGAAGAGGAAGAAATCGTCTCCCCGCGCCTCGCGGAATACATCACTGAATGTTTTATGGTAAAGGTAATGGAAGCGATTGTGCATCCGCCGTCCCGTTTCGCCGTTGTGGTAAAGCGCGTCAACCGCCGAGTCGTCGCCATCGTCAACCATCGCGCCGGCAAGCCCGTTCTGAAGCCTCTCACGCCATTCCAGCCGAACGTAGTTGATCGTGTCCGGATGCGTGAAGTCGAAATACGGCTCTCCTTGCAAGAACAGCGTCTGTGGCACGGCAAAGAGCGATCCGTCCCGCATGTGAAGCAGAACGCGTTCGTAGTCTTTCCTCTCCCCGCCGCCTGCCGCTTTGATCGCCCCGGTGTCGGGATTCGGACCGTACCAGCAGAGGGGCTTCACCCCCGCCGCGGATATGGCCTTCAGGAGTTCCATGTTCTTGAATACCGCCGCGCAGGAGAAAATCGCGCTGTGCGGGATGTCCAGTTCCCGGAAGCGAGCGATGACGCGCAGCATCTCGCTCTTGATGTCGCTCTTGATCTCTCCCTTGCTGATCCAGCGTCCCGCCTCCCCGCCCATCCACGGCTCGAAGGCCCATCTGGGCGGAAGCAGCGGCTTGCCTGTAATGTCGCTCAGGAATCGAAGCGAATCCTTGGGATTGGTGTGCGTGAGAAAATAGAGATCGAGGACCGGACCGTCGGCGATGATGGAAACGCAATCCTTCGTTGTTCTCGCCATGTCGCAATCCATGCGATATGACGAGTCCCAGAAGAAGGCGAAGCGCGAGGAGCTAAGGAAGAATGGCGAATTCTTGTATGCAGTGTCGCGTGTTCCAACGAAACTGCCGAGTCCGGCGTCGGTTCCCCAGAGTTTCACCATCCGCCCGCGCTGATTCACGGCGTCGAAACGCTCGCCAAATCCGTAATATGCCTCGCCCGCGCGGGATGGGAACTCGACGCGCCAGCCTTCTGGTTTTCCATTGTCACCGCCGGATACATCACAAGCGATTGACATGTTTTCCAGAATGACGCTCCCGGCGCTCCCAATCAGGTCAAATCTGATGCCATTCTCAGGGTGCTTCTTCACGATCCTGATAGCAGCGGCAGAACCGTCAGCGATGCTGGGGCGGATTTCGATTTGTCCGCTTTTCTCGCTCACAGCGGATGTAACGCGCGGTCCGGCGTTCCCGTCGAAATCCCCGACAACCTCGCCACGGATTCTGGCCACGTTTGCCGACGGGAAAGAAATCCAGAGGTCAATCTCATGCCCCCCTTCAGCATTGCAACGCAGCTTGACCTCTCTGAACACGGTAATTGATATCTCTGCTCGTTCCAGAATTGCCCACTTGCGGTCTCGTTTGGGAGCTTCATCCGCATTACACAGGAAAGGAAACAGTAGGCAGATAGCCGTCGCGCGAAACATGTTCAATCTTGAGTCCACATCGCAATCTCCATTGGGGAATGGCCAACCAATAGCTAATGGCAATTCGAAAAGCCAAAGTTTGTAACCATCACACCGCCAACCATTCCCAAAGATAAGGATAACGTCATCTGATTTTCATTGCCATTCTGCTCAAGGCCGCGCCTGGTTATACGAAATGCTTTTGCGCGGGGACGGAAAGTCTGTAAGCGAAATGTGATGATGGGAGACAGCGTCTTGAAGTCTGGAGCGTTGTCTGTTATTATTACGCAAGCATTGAATTCCGCTGCCGGGGCGTAGCTCAGTTTGGCTAGAGCGCTTGGTTTGGGACCAAGAGGTCGCTGGTTCAAATCCAGTCGCCCCGACCATTTCCGCCGGGGGCGAAAATGGTAGAGCAGGAGAAAGGAGAGAGGAGAAAGTAGACCGGAATTGCGGCTTGGGCGTAGGAAGCACACGGGCGACAATCAGCGGACGCGCCCTTTCTCCTGCGGTCTCCTTTCTACTCTCTACTCTCCGCCGTCGTTTCCGTTGTCGTTGACGTTCGCGTACCAGGAGCGCCGCAATCCGCATCTGGCATGAGTAGATGAAGAGTGAGCATGGCCTTCGCATTCGAGAAACTGAACGTCTATCAGAAAGCCGTCACCTTCGCCGACAACGTTTGCACGCTGACTCGTGACCTGCCTCGCGGATACTTCTTTCTTGCCGATCAACTGAATCGCGCCGCCCTCTCCATCGCTGCCAACATTGCGGAAGGCAACGGACGTTTCACGAAAGCCGACCGGAGGAACTTCTTCGGCATTGCCCGTGGCTCGGTCCAGGAATGTGTGCCGCTGCTGGAACTGGCGCGGCGTCGGGGCTTGATCAGCGAACAAGATCACGGCAGACTGAAGGACGACCTCGAAGAGATAGCCCGCATGCTGTCAGGGCTGATCAACGGGTTGGAGAAGCGGAGAGAATGAGCGGTGTCGGGTTCCTACGCTACTGTAGAGAAGGGGAAGAAGAGAATGTATGGTTACCCAGAGGAACGACGGACATCGCAGTAAGGCCGATGACGTCTTCGAGAGAGTTCACAACGCGAACGAGGCGCTCTGTGTCGGTGAAGGAGATGTGAGGAACCGCCTTGTCATTGCAGGCGAAATCCTTTCACCGCTGCGGCCAGAAGACTTCCCGGAGAGTCTACGAGAGGATTTCTGCTGGATCATGCAAGAACTCACTCGATGGCCCGGCCGACACAAACGAGAGGGGCGTATTGAGGCAACTATGGCACGGATTCGCCGGAAGACTGGAAGAAGAATCGCTGAGCACATCTGGAAGATGTTCGTCGAAATCCCGGGACTACGGGGAAGGCCAATGTACTACTGAAAGGGCTTCCCTGAGCGGGCCCGTTGCAGCCAGGATGAAACGCAGGCATGGTTCAAACGAGCGCCAGTCGCCCCGACCAGTTCATGATAATAAAGATCACTGCCCGCCGCAGACGGGAGAAGTTCAAATTTCAGCCGCCTCATGCGGACTGTTTGTACTTGCTCTGAGACGCGAGTAAGACGCGAAAAAAGGGAATAGGCAAACCAGGGTTTTCGCGCAACTTGCAACATCTACAATCTCGGCTTCAACTGCATGATCCCCGTATCCGTGTTCTTAACCCGCTGTAGCGGGCAGCCGCGCAGCTTGTGGACCACGATCTCGGTCAGATAAAGCGTCCGGCATCCCGCGTGCATGTGGCCCGCGTATGTCTTCTCCCCGATACCCATCACGCAATGCAGGTGCGGCTCGTAATCGGCTATGATCCCCTGAAGGGCGGCCACTTCGATAGGGCCTTCAAGCTCATACATCTCGTTTTCCGCCGGATACCCCGTCGTCGTGATGTAGTGCATCGCCGCCCTGTCAACCGTCGCCACGCAACTGACTATCACGCCGGTCTGGATGTCCAGCTTGCGGGCGAGCTTGCGGATGGACTCAATAATGTCATCCCCCTGATCAAGCCTTATGGCAATGATGTCCTCAATCTGTATGCCTGTGAAGTATTCCATGATACTCCTGCTATCAGAACGCCATTAATTGAAAAGCGCCGGGCGCGACCAAGCGGCTATTTCCCCTTCAAAACATGCAGGTTGACGCAGTTGGGCGGAGTCCGCCCCTCAAGCGCCGCGATGATGTTCTCCGCCGTCATGGCGGACATCTTCTGCCGCGTGCCAGTCGAAGCGCTGCCCAGATGCGGAAGCAGAACAACGTTATCAAGCTTCATCAGAACGGGATTGACCTTCGGCTCATTCTCGTAGACGTCAAGCCCCGCCCCGGCGATTCGCTTGTTCATCAACGCCTCTGCCAACGCAGCCTCATCAATGACCGGACCGCGCGAAGTGTTGATCAGATACGCGGTCGGTTTCATCATCTCCAACTGCGCCTTGCCGATGAAATGCCGGGTCTCAGGAATAAGCGGGCAGTGAAGGCTGATGTAGTCCGATTCCCTCAGCAGTTCTTCGATCCCGACCTTGCGAGCGCCAAGCTCGCTCTCCATCTCCGGGCGGGCGATGGGATCGTGGTACAGGACCTTCATGTCCCATCCCCTGCTCCGCCGCGCCACGGCGTAACCGATCCTGCCCGCGCCAACTATTCCGAGCGTTCTTCCGGCGAGGTCCCCTCCCAGCAACTGCATCGGCCCCCACCCGGCCCACGTCCCGGAGCGCATCCACCTGTCGCCCTCAACCACGCGTCGAGACGCCGACATCAGCAGCGCCCACGCAAGGTCGGCAGTGGCGTCGGTGAGAACGCCCGGCGTGTTTGAAACCGCTATGCCCCGCGCAGTCGCCGCCGCGACGTCAATGTTATCGTAACCGACCGCCATCTGACCGATTATGCGGAGCTTTGGGGCGCAGTCCATGACGGCGCCGTCGAACTTGTCCGTCAGCAGGCAGAACACGCCTTCGCAATCGCGGATGTTCGCAATGATCTCATCGCGCGTCAGCACACGGTCCTCATCGCTCACGCGCGCGTCAAATCCCGCATCCAGCAGCATTTTCGGGCCGGAATCCGGTACCGGCCTCGTCACGTAGACCTTCTTCATCATCGGCTGAAAACCTTTCCATCTGCTCCAGTCGCAGGTTGTGCGACTTGCCCGGCAAGTTTCGCACACTATAGCAATTGTCCGAAGTCTACCACGAAGCCGTCTGCCAGACCAGAGCCGGCGTAATATCATAAAATTGCTTGCATCGTATGAATAATAACGATATTATCATATGATTCATGTGTAATACCAATTCTTGAAAAGGAGTTCCAATGAAGACATTCCGCTGCATGGTCTGCCTGCTACATTCGTGTATCATCTTGACACTGGTCTCCCTCGCTTCCGAGACAATCCCTCCGCAAGCCGAACAGGAATCTGTGGAAGAAGAACGGTGCGAACACGAACACAGCAAGATCAACACCGAAGACCCCAGCCCGGTTGCGCCCGGCAACGTGGAGATCGAGACTGCTTACTCCTTCATGACTGCGAACAAGGCGCTCGATGAGAAGGGGGAAACCATATCGCGGGGATATCGGGCGGAAAACGCCTTCGACGTCGGCATCGGAGTTGGGATACTTGAGGACTTCGACGCCGGCGTCGGCATGGGTTACGTGACCATGCGCGACAACGACACCGATCAAGAAACGGGCCGGGGGTTCGGCGATATCGGCGTCGGCGCAAGATGGCGGTTCTGGCGCGATGATAAGTATCACATTGAATTCGCGTATCTCCAGGGGCTGACCGTCCCCGTAGGCAACAGCGAGAACGAACGGGAGCTTGCGCCCGGACAGAAGTTCTGGAGCGCGGATCAGCGTTTTGCCTTTTGTAAAGACTGGCCGAAATGGACGCTTGGTACCGATTTCGGCTTCGAAATTCCTTTCGGAGAAAAACGAGAAGATTGCAGAGGCGTAGCATCCGCCAATGTGGCCGCAGGCTACAAAGTCTTTGATTGGCTTCAGCCGGAAATCGAACTGAACGGTTCGCGCGAAATCGTCAATCACGATTCCGCCTCCGAAACTCTGGCTGTAACCGTAGGGGTTATCCTCCTATTCGGCGAGAACTGGAAATTCATGGCCGGAGCGCAGCAGGTTCTCTTAGCGCGAAACGCCGACAAGGAAACATCCCTGATTGCTTCTCTCACCCTCTGCTGGTAGCATACTTTGAAACAGTTGTTCATACCGAGGTGAATCTCATGCACATGGCGGACGCGCTGATTTCTCCGGCCGTCGGTCTCGGTTTCTGGGCTGTTTCAGGAACGCTGGCGGCAAGAGCTGCCCGGAAACTGGAAACCGACTCGTCTCGCGCTCCCATGATGGGGGTTCTCGGAGCGTTCGTCTTCGCTGCGCAAATGATCAATTTCACCATCCCCGGAACCGGTTCCAGCGGGCATCTCGGCGGCGGACTTCTGCTGAGCATTCTCCTCGGCCCTTCAGCCGCGCTCATAACGATAACCGGCGTCCTGACCATACAGTGTCTCCTCTTCGCCGACGGAGGGTTGCTGGCCCTCGGCTGCAACATTTTTAATTTGGGCTTTTATCCTTGCTTCATCGGCCTCCCGATTTACCGGTTTATTGCAGGAAATGGAGATTCCCGCTCCAGATCCGCCTTCGGCATGATCGCGGCAAGCGTTATCGGGCTGGAGCTTGGCGCGTTGTCCGTTGTCGCGCAGACAGTCCTCTCCGGCATTGGCGATCTCCCATTCGGCAAGTTTATCCTGTTTATGGGCGGCATTCACCTGCCGATCGGGATCGTTGAGGGATTGGTCACGGTATCAGTCGTCGGCTTCGTCACAAAAATACGCCCGGCGGCATTGCTTGAATCATCAGCGTCGGCACAATCGGCATTCCCCGCTGCGTCGTCCGGGATTCTTGCCGCGCTGCTTTGCCTTGCTCTGGGCATAGGAGGCGTCCTGGCATGGTATGCCTCCGAGAAACCCGACGGTCTGGAATGGTCCGTAACACGCGCCACAGGCCGCGAAGAGCTTGAATCGGGCGGCGGACTTGCCGCGCGCGCGGCAGAAGTCCAGGAGAAAGTCGCCATCCTGCCGGACTATTCCTTCCGCGAGAGCGATGGAGAATCAGCCCCGTCCGCGCGGGCCGGAACCTCAACATCAGGCGTGGTGGGAAGCATAGTCACACTGCTCTGCGTATCCCTTGCCGCTGTCGGGATTGCAGCAGTCAGGCGCGGCAGGTCATCCACACCAACCAGCGCTGAACCATGAGCCACCACGTCGCGACTCTCGACATGCTCGGCCAGGGCGATTCGCCCATGCACCGGCTCGACCCCCGTGCGAAAATCATCGCTCTTATCGTATTCATCGCCTCCGTCGCGTCCTTCCCGAAATATTCTGTGGGACGGCTGACGCCATATTTCTTCTACCCGATGCTTCTGATATCCGCCGGCGGCATCCCGCTCAGGCCAATTCTTGGACGTATCATCCCCGCCCTGCCCTTCGCGATCATGGTAGGTCTGTTCAATCCGCTTCTTGACGCCACTCCGTATCAGGTCGGACCGTTCGTCGCGCGGGCTGGATGGGTCTCATTCGCCTCGATTCTGGCGCGCTTTCTGCTGACCGTCGGCGCGGTTCTCTGCACAATCGCCGTCACCGGCTTTCCGTCCATGTGCCGTGGGCTTTCGGAATTGGGCGTTCCGCGCCCTCTTGTCATGCAGATTCAGCTTACGCATCGCTATCTTTTCACGCTGCTCTCGGAGGGAGAAAGGCTCAGGCGCGCCCGCAACATGCGAAGCTTCGGCAGGTCCGGGCTGGACTGGCGAACGGCCGGGCGCATGTTCTCGGTTCTGTTCATGCGCACCCTCGACAGGGGAGAGAGAATCCACGCCGCTATGCTTTGCCGGGGTTACAACGGCAGCCTTCCCGCGTTGACACGCGGACGCTTCAACCGGAGCGACGCTCTTTTCCTCCTGGCGATATGCGTCACCTCGGTCCTTTTCCGTCTTGTGCCAGTCACTGACATGGTCGGAGGTTTCCTGAATTGAGCGATCTCGCCGTCCAGATCACCGACCTCCGCCTGCGCTACGCCGACGGCACACTGGCGCTGGACGGAGTTTCAATGACTGTCCTTAGCGGCGAAAGAGTTGCCATGATCGGTCCCAACGGCGCGGGGAAATCGTCCCTGACACTGGTCATGGCAGGAGCGATTGCGCCGACCGGGGGGGAGGTCATAATCGAGAATGTCAGGCTTGAAAAGAAGAATCTCCCTGAAATCCGCCGCAGGCTCGGGCTTGTATTTCAAAACCCCGACGATCAGCTTTTCATGCCCACGCTCTTCGACGACGTCGCCTTCGGCCCGATCAACATGGGCCTGCCGGAGGACGAGGTCAGGCATCGCGTCGCGGACACGCTGAACGCTGTCGGCCTTTTGGGAAGGGAAAGCCGTTTCCCGGGTCATCTTTCGTTCGGGCAGAAGCGAGCAGCATCTATCGCCGCAGTCCTTTCAATGGGACCTTCAGTCCTTGTCCTTGACGAGCCGACCAGCAATCTCGATCCCAGGGGACGGCGCGAACTGCTGGACCTGCTCAAAACGCTCGGCAAGACGATGGTCCTTGCGACACATGACCTTGAATTCGCCCTTTCGTTATGCGAAAGGGCCGTGATTCTCGACGGCGGACGCAAGGTCGCAGATGGACCGATTCGCGGCATCCTTGCGGACAGGGCGCTTATGGAAAATCATCGCCTTGAGGTCCCTGCCTCGCTCCTTTCCCGACCCGGCTGATGCTCTTCGCTCAGCGAAATCCGGCTTCCGGCTAAAAACACAATGGGATTTCTCCATTCCCGGTATTAGAATTCCGGCGTCAGTTTCCACCGGGCAAGACAGGCGCAGACTAACGCGCCGGATCAAGTCCAGATCAGGATCGGATGAAAGGACAGTCAGGGAAATGAAACATACAGGCGCAGCAATAATCGCTATTATTCTTCTCCTCGCGTCATCGCTGATCGCGGAAGAAGCTTCCTCAGGCAAGAACACTCCCGGGGCGGACGCCAAAACCCCCGGCGAACAGGGAAAGGAGCACCCCATGATGCTGATGAAGACCAGCATGGGCGACATCACCTTGCAGATGTTGCCCGAGGCCGCCCCGAAAACGGTGAACAACTTCATCGAACTCGCCGAGGGCAGGAAGGAATGGATTGACCCGAAGACTAGCAAGCCGGTCAAACGCCCATTCTACGATGGTCTGACATTCCACCGCGTGATTGACAAGTTCATGATACAGGGCGGATGCCCACTCGGGACAGGAACAGGCGGTCCGGGATACCAGTTCGAGGACGAGATCAACGCCAAAGGTCTTGGACTGGATAAGGGAACTGCCGAAAGGATGCCCGGCATCAATCCCCGCCAGATTCAGCAGGGCATCTTCCGCAAGCACAACATACGCTCCCAGAGCGACCTTGACGCTAAAAAGGCGATCGTCGAAAGCGAATACAAGGACCTCCTGCAAGGCTCCCCAATGAATCTTCTTGAGTTCCTGGGCTATAAATACGACGACAAACTGAAAGCCTTCGGCCCGCGCAAGGGAATGCTCTGCATGGCCAACGCGGGGCCGAACACTAACGGTTCCCAGTTCTTCATCAACCTCGTTGACACGCCCTGGCTGGACGGCAGGCACGCCGTATTCGGCAAAGTCGTCGAGGGCTTTGACGTGGTCGAAAAAATCGGCAAGGTACCTGCTGACGCGCAGAACAACCGTCCTCTGAAACCGGTGACAATCATCAGTCTCAGAGAAGTCAAGTAGCGTAATAATCCTTCAAGCGCAGGCAGAGGCGCTTTGCAACGCGCTCCTGCAGGAAAGTGCATATTGCGTGTTGCGCTGCAGGCGTCTTGCCCGGTGACGCGCGTTGACAATCCGCCGTCGGGAAACCTAACATTCAGAAATATGCCCAAAGACGCGGAAAATAATCGCTGGCAGTCTGTAACCGACCTGATCGAGGACGAACTCAGGCAAGTTGAGGAGACCGTCAGAATAAGGGCCGAAACGCCGCTCGTGAAAGCGATGCTGGAGCGAATACACGCCATCGGCGGCAAGCGCATGCGCCCCGTCCTTCTGCTTCTTTCCGGCAAGGCGATCGGTCCGATCGGCCCGAAGCACGTCACAGTCGCCGCCGCCATCGAGCTTTCGCACTGCGCAACGCTGCTCCATGACGACGTGATTGACGGTGCTGAGATTCGGCGTGGGCAGTCATGCTCCCACGTCCTCTGGGGTTCCCCCTCCGCCGTTCTCATGGGCGACCTCATGTTCAGCGAGGCGTTCAAGCTTGTCTGCGATCTCAATGAGCCTGCAGTAACGGCGTCCCTCTGCCGCGCTGTTTCATCCGTGTGCGAGGGCGAAATCCTCCAGTGGCAACGAAGCTTCGACGCCGGTTTGTCGGAAAGTGATTACCTGGAAATCACCTCCCGAAAGACAGGCGCGCTCTGCGCCGGGGCTTGCCGCGCAGGAGCGCTGTTATCAGGCGCAACACAGGCCCAGGCCGACGCATGCTTCGAATTCGGCAGCGTCTTCGGAACTGCTTACCAGGTCGCCGACGACTACGCCGACCTGTTCTGCTCGAATGAGGACACCGGCAAGACCGCAGGGCGCGATCTTGAGGGCGGACGCTACACCCTCCCCGTCCTTCGGGCGATGGCCGCCGGCAGGGATGCAGGTGATAATCGTCTGCGCCGCGCCCTTGAGGAAAGGGACGTTGACGCCGCGCGGCGTCTCCTCCTGGATGACTGCATTTTCCGTCCCGCGGCGGAATCCACGATGGAGGCCGCGCTTAACCTGGCCGAAAAGGCGAAAATCTCATTGAAGATTCTGCCGCGAAGCGAGGCCCTCTCAGGTATGGAGACAATGGCCGACAGCGTCGGCGAGATTCTGACCGCAATTGGCTCCGGAACGGTTCGGGAGGGCGGAGCCTCCCGTTGAATCGCGGCAAAAGCGGCGGCGCGCGCGAATATGGATTTCGAAGAAGCTCTAAAGAAGTGGCCCGATCTATCCCCCGACAGGTTCAGAACCTTCGGGCGATCTCTGAAGGGGACCTTCGGCGTGAAGGTCTACAAGGTAACCCTCCACGCCGGATTCACATGCCCCAATCGCGACGGCAAGGTCGGCAGGGGAGGCTGCACGTATTGCATCAACGAAAGCTTCAGCCCCAATGCCCGCGATCCCGAACTGCCCGTCGGCGAGCAGATGCGCCGGGGAATGGATTTCCTCAATAGTCGCTACGGCGCTGAAAAGTTCATCGCCTACTTCCAGACCTTCACAAACACCTACGCCCCGATAGACCGGCTGCGCAGGCTCTACGACGAGGCGCTCTGCTTCCCCGACGTCGTCGGGCTGTCAATCGGAACACGCCCCGACTGCGTCCCCGACGATGTTCTGGACTTTATCCAGAATTACGCGCCACGCGTAAAGGTCTGGATTGAGTATGGCCTGCAATCCGCCCACGACCGCACACTGAAACTCATAAACAGGGGACATGATTACGCGGCTTTCGTGGATGCCATTCACCGCACGCAGGGACGCGGCATTGAGATTGTCGTTCACGTCATCCTCGGCCTGCCGGGCGAAAACCGCGAAGACATGCGCGAGACAGCGATACGCGTGAACGCAATGCCGATGAACGGATTGAAGATCCACCACCTTTACGTTGCAGTCAACACGCCGATGGAGGAAATGTATAAAAGGGGCGAAGTCAAAGCATTGACGCTCGATGAGTATGTCAGCCTCGCCGCTGATTTCATCGAGCGCACCCGTCCCGACGTCACGCTTCAGCGCCTGACCGGGGACACGCACGGGGATTGCCTCGTAGCGCCGAAATGGAACGTCAGCAAGAGTCGCGTTTTATACGCGATATCCGCCGAACTCGCCAGGCGCGGGACATTCCAGGGCGCATTATGGGAAGGCTCCGGAGCGATTGCGTCCGGTTCCGCAGCGGGATGACCGCTCCGATATCGGATTATTGCCGGACTTTATCGGAAGGTTCCGGCCCAAGCTCAAGCCTGTATTCGCGTATTTCAAACAATCGGAAATCCCGGACCTCCCCCGTCGGAACCAGGTGCGACCTTCCCATGCTGGTAATGCCCGGCGGCGCGGCCTTGTTGATGAGGATGTATGCCCTGTCCGGAAACTGCATGCCCGGTTTCCAGACCTGCGCGGCGGGATTGAGAAACCTGATCAGGTGCGGGAGGCCGCCGGTCCAGTTCGCCGCGACAATTGCAGATGCCATGTCGTGATCGGCTGCAACCTGTTCGATCAGCGGCGGATAGGAAAAGTCGGCGAGAAGGATCGGGTTTGAAGCCGCGCGTTGACCGAGATACTCCGCCATCTGGAGCTTGTTGGCGTATGAAGGCCCCGTCGGGCCTGCCGCCCCGCCCAGCCGATTCACAAGCCGGATGTATTCCGAAGACATCATGACTCCCCCACCCGCCAGAATCGCAGTAATAAATAATGCAGGCCACCGTGCGGCAGGCATTCCTTTTGCCTTTATGCCATCAGTAATACTCTTGAGCGCCATTCCGACGGTGATAAAAATCGCCGGCATGCCGACAAAGAAATAGCATCGCTGCAAGGGTTCAGAATAGAACATCAGCGGAGGCGCTAGAAGGAAGACCAGCAGGATTATCTCCGCCGAGTTCCCTGCGGCGCTCAAACTCTCATGCCCTCCCCCCTGCGCCGGAGCGTGCTCAGGCTCTTCATTGCTGCTGGGCGCTATAGTGCGCAGTTTGGAGATTAACATAATCGTCCCGATAATGAGTAGCGATCCTCCAAGAACACCCGCCAGTTTAGGAAGCGCCAGGAATTCTTCAGATAGCTCGCTAGTCGTCGGTCCCAGATAGTATTCCGGAATCCCGGCCATGCCGAGAATCTCGAGCATGAACCGGAAACCTCTGAAAGTCGGCTCTCTCGCCGTCTTGCCACCGACCACGCCGAAGAATTTGGCCACGTCCTCGAAACCGGACCCGGACTCGAAAATGATGAACGGCAACGCCGTCAGAAAACATGCCCCCGCTGCGCAGAGCCACCACTTAAGCGGTATTCTGCGCCGCATCAGCAGCCACATGACAGGCACGGCGGCGCAGAGCGGAACGCCGGAATAATGGACCTGCGCCGTGACGCACAGAACAGTCAGAGCCAGCGCCCAGGTCCATGCCCGGGGCTTCTCCATGAAAAGCAGGCAGCAGTAAAGGCTCAGCGTCGCAAAGAAACACATCAGATCGGGCGCCCAGAGCTTGCGCGTTTCCAGAACCGCCCAGGCGTTCGTCGCCATCAGCAATGCCGGAATAATCGCCCACCCGCGCCCGATAATTCTGTGCGCAGCCATTCCGCAAAGCATGACCGCGAGAACCCCGCTCGCGGCGCTCACGCCGGCCAGCGTAAGCGGACTGTCGCCGAAAATCAGGCCCGGAATCAGCGCGTAATAGAACCACGGCGGAAACATCATGCTTTTGCTGTCCGGGCTGGAACGATGCCCGCAGAGAGGGATATTCCCTTCCAGCACGCCCAGAAGCGCCTCGTGATGATCGGCCTGGTCCCCCCGAAACTCCATGACCTCCAGACTGTAGAACCGGAGGCTGGCGGCTGTATACAAAACCAACACCGGCAGGACTAGACGCGTCAAACTACTCCAGTCCTTTTCAATGCTTGTCGTCATGCCGGTCCTCATCCGCGCGGGTGGAATCGTTTATGAACGCTCTTCAACTGGTCCTTCGAGACGTGCGTGTAGATTTCCGTTGTTGAGATATTAACGTGTCCGAGCAAAATCTGCACTGTTCTCAGATCCGCCCCCCCTTCAAGCAGGTGTGTGGCAAAGCTATGGCGCAAAGCATGAGGGTAGACATTTGCCCTGATTCCAGCCTTACGCGCATAACGCTTCACCAGCGACCAGAGCGCCGTTCGCGTCAGACGCTTTCCGCGTATGCTCAGAAAAAGCGCGGTCTCCTCCGCAGCCCCCTTCCATGCTGGGCGCGCATCCCCAAGATAATGGCGCAGATGATCCCGCGCCAGATCGTTGAGCGGCACAATCCTTTCCTTCATCCGCTTTCCGTAGCATCGCGCATAACCCACGTCAAGGTCAACGCTGGAGACGTCAAGTCCGGTCACCTCGCTCACCCGCGCCCCCGTGGCGTAGAAAACCTCCAGTATCGCGCGATCTCGTATTCCAACAGGCTCTGAAACGTCCGGGGCATTCAGCAGATTCTCGACGTCCCTCACAGTTAGAACCTCAGGAAGCCTTTTCCAGAGTCTCGGTGACTCAACCAGCGAGGTCGGGTCGTTCGGAATGATCCCCTCGGCCGTCAGGAAGCGAAAAAACATCCGGATGGCGACAACCGCGCGCCAGACCGAGTTGACCGCAAGGCCGCGCTCCTTCTCCGCAACCATGAAGTCAACAAGATGCCCCGCCCGCGCGTCGCCCGGCGCGGCAACGCCCTGCGCCGTGAGAAACTCCGTGAACCGCGTCAGATCCCGCCCGTAGGCGTCAATGGTATTCGGCGACGCCCCGCATTCGGCGGAAAGGTATTCGAGGAAGGATTTTATGTGCTCCCGCAAGGATCATCCTCTTTGATGCGTTGATCTGCTGCCGGAAACTACAGCGTCTGCTTCAGAAACTCAATGACCTCACGCCGCGCATCCGCCGTCTCCTCGTGCCCGACGTCGTAACGAATGAGCTTCCAATTCTCCGCCGCGCCAAGCTCCGCATACGCGCGCTTCATCTCGGCGTCAATGATATCCAACCCATCAGGAGGTGTCAGATTGTCCCGGATTCCCGCGATGCCCAGATGCGGCCTCGGCGCGATCAGGACGTTGATGTCCGCCGTCGTGAAACTTTTCAGAAGCCCCGGAACGTAGTAGTAAATCCCGTGCCCAGTAAGCGCATTTCGCAGGAGAAATGTGTGAAATTCTGTCAGGCAGCAAAGGTCAACAGTTACTTTGATCCGCTCGTCAAGCGCAGCCGTCCACCATGCCATTGTGCTGCCCATGGAAATGCCCATTGTTGCTATGCGTTCGGGATCGGTTTCAGAGCGCGCGATCAGGTAATCCAACGCGCGGATGTTGTCATACACCATCATCCCCCAGAGAACCCGCCCCTGCCAGAGCATGGCCTTGAACATGTCCAGCTCCGAGGTATGCGCCCGCTCTCCGAAAACCCACGTGTCAATGCATAGCCCGATCCAACCGTGCTCAGTAATAATCTTTGCGTAAGGCGGCTGTTGAAGCGCCTTGCGCCCGGCTATGAACTCCTCTTTGCCGATGTCGTATGCGCCGCCGTGCGCATGGTTATATAATATCACCGGGGCCGGGGCATTCAGTTTTTCAGGGCGCGCCAGATACGCCGGAACCGCCTCGATTCCATTCAGGTCAAGTTCGAGCTTTTCGAGAATGTATCCGTCCCGCTTCTCGGTTCGGACGGTTTTCGCCGAGATCGGCCTTTGCCTGTCCGGCAGGTCGCCAAGCAGTTCGTAAAGCTGACGCCGCCTCGACGCAACGTCGCGGCAATTTAACCCGGTCGGTTTAGGCGCGCCGGGTCCAAGAATGTTCATCGCCGGCATCGTATCGCTCATCACGTCATCCTTTCATCGCGCAAATGCGGATTTCGATCACGCAGTTCTCAGAAAAGCAACCCGAATTGTATCTCGGCAGGCTCGACCTGAATGTGAATCTTCTCATCTTCCCGCGGGACCGCGATCAGTGGGATCGTATCCGTCACAAAATGCCCAATCCTGGGAAATCTGGGCAGGGCGTAACCTTCTCCGAAGAAATAGGTTCCATGGGCAAGATACCTCGCCTGTCCGCCGCTTTCGCCAATGACTGATATTTTGAACATGTCCGCGCTCTTTCCTCCTTCGATCTTGTCCGCCCAGTATAACCTTAATCCTCTTCCTGACGGGAATAGCGGCATGGGCACAACCTCGTACCCGTTCAAAGAAACTCCATGCGAATCAGCGCCGGGAATAAATCGTGTTGAAGAATTGGGCAACCCTTTCAAAATGATCTCGCTGACGGCGGTCGCCCCGGAGTCGCCCTTCTTAAAAACGAGAACACCAAGCTTTGCATAGACGAGGCCGAATCCCGCCAGCGCGCCGCTTTCCCGCAAGTCTGCATAATATTCGACCAATTCCGCCCGGTTTCCAGTCTCGGCAAGATCAATCACAATGTAGTCCGCCTCCGGAATCCTGTGACGGCTTACGTATCTGAAAGTCTTCCGACAATGCAGCAGGTTGTTCAACTGGATATCTGTAGCGACGACTGCCGCCGACGCCGGGATCAATTCCCTAACCTGCTTGTTGATCGCCTCCCGGATCGGGCTTGGGTTGACGTAGCCCGGATCGAGAAACGCCGAGAACCTTGAAGCGCCGTAAATGTATTGCCCCGCGAAACATGAAATCGCCAGAGCCGCTGCGAGAGCGCAACATCTCGCAGGAACGCGACATCCCGCAAGTCTGATACTCACCGTAGGGGCACAACACGCCGAGCTTGAATCAACAAGGTTGTTCCTTCCGGTAAGAACCATCACCGAGGCCGTAAATAATATCGGAATAAGATGCGTGTGGTAGTGAAGGCCGACGGACGCCATGTTCGGATCATCCTGTAGAACCGTCATCAGGAATATGCCAAGTCCGACGGACAGGAAACGCCACGCTCGCCACGGAATGAAGCACAGCGGCGCAGTCAGCCACAAAAGGAGCATCCACGAATGCGCGCCAAGCAGCCGGGGCCAGAAAATCTGCGGCTTGAGAACCGGCGAAAGAACAATCTCCACAATTCCATCCCCCAATCCCGCATATCGCGACACGTAACGATATCCCGCCTCCCCGGCCGCATTCGGCATTATCACGCCCGCAACCAGGATGAAACCAAGAAATGCGCTCGTCGCAATCCCCCCCCCCACCCTTCTTTCCTTTTCAAAGGCCGTCAAATACCGGCCGAAGAAGAAATAAACCAGGGGAACATCCTCTTTCGCCAGCGACGCAATGACGGCAAAGACGGCAAAAGCTATCCAGTTTCTTCGCGCGGCGAAGAAGAACGATGCGAAGATAAACGGCAATGCAAGTCCCTCGGCATGAGGTCCGCGTCCGTCGCAGAATGATAACTGCGTCATGAACGGATAAAGCCAGTAAGCCGCGCAAAGCAGAATGCAGGACGCCGGTCGAATCCCTAGATGAAGCGCCAACAGAGCCAGCGGAACCGCCCCCGCTGCGATGGCCAGCGAGTGCGCCCATATCATCACCCCTGGGCCATTGAAGAGATTGTAAAACGGCGCAAGCGCCGCCAGAATCGGGCAGAAGTGGTCCTGAAGATAACTGCCGCCGTCGCATCGCCCGTCCGATGCGAGAAATCGCCCCTGGGCCGTGTTCTTTACGACTTCCGTGTAAATCCCCGCGTCGCAGAAGTTCAGCAGATGACCGCGATGGGCAGATGAAGGGACATCGGCGTACCACGCCGCCGCGATCAGGCTTCCGATCAGCGAGACTATAATGACATGTTTCCGCGCCAGTCCGCAGGTAACCTCCACGCCGTCGCCATGTGAAAACGCTTCTGCAATTTTCCCCGCCATGGAGCCGCATAATGCAATCAATCCAGCGAGAACAGCGCATATGCAAAGACTGACAGCGGGACTATATTGGACCTGAAACTGTGAAAAGGGACCGGAGAAAAGAGGATATGAACTGAATGAAATCCTGAACAGCGGAAGCCATCCCGCCGCAAAAACGCACGCGCCGCAGGCAAGCAGACCAAGCGCAGCGAAGACCGCCTTCGCGGGTATGCGTCTGTTCAGAATATCACGCTTCTCCCCGCTCATGCTCTCAATGCTCTTTCCCGTCTTCCTGTTTATCGCAGTCGGCTCCGCTGGACGAGCGCATCGGTTTTGCTATCAGACGCAGCGCGTCGCGCGTCGCCGGCGTAACCTTCGCGCCCTCGGCAATCCTCAACCCGACCACCCAGACAATCCTCTCCCCGTCACAGACAAGCGCAATCCTGTCCCTGAAATGTTCTGGAACGTCGGATTCGCGCAGAAATTCCTTGAGCTTTTTCGCCCCCGGCGCTCCTAGAGGGTGGAACCTGTCCCCCGGCCTTCGTGTCCTGACAACCAGCATTCCGCATCCGGTTGCGTCAATAATCTCCGAACGCCCTTCCCATATAGGCCCAAATATCGAAAATCCGGAAACTGAAGGGGTTGCCCTGCACGCATATGACGTTCCCCCGGAAATTCTGAAATCCGAAATCAACTCAGCCTTTTCTTCCGACGCGACCGTCTCCGCCTCAATAACAATTCCTAAATGCGCCAACTCAGTCCGGCCCGGAATCTGAAGCGGTATCTCCCCATTTCCTGCGTTTAGACCTTTTGTCAAATCTCGACCTGAAGCGTCTCTCATATCTTTCCTTGCCGCGTCTTCCACAACTCCCTTCCCCTTTTCCCGCGATATCTTGAGCCTGTTCCCCTCTCGCCAGGCATTCCACCCCCTCCCCAATGTCTGCCTTCCCTGGCCACCCGCCGCCAGTCTCAACCGTCCCAGAGATTCCGCAGAAACCGGAAAACAATCCTGGAGTTCAAACAGGCTCTCCATGACATAATAAGCCATGACGGCTGGCATGTCTGCCATGACATCGGCGTCCATTCCTATCGAATTTCGCATCTGCTCGACCTTCAATCTTCCGACTGCGTCAGCAACGAGAGCAGATAACATTTCGTCTGCGCTTCCGGCAATTTCGGCCATGCGCCGAAGCGCGTCGCCGACTCGCGGATTCAACCGCGCCCTGAGCAACGGCATTATTTCATTGCGAATCCTGTTCCGGGCGAAATCCGGACTGCGGTTGGACCCGTCGGTTCGGCTCGTCTGGGATAAAGAACGCAAATAATCCTCGATCTCCCTGCGTGATGAGGCCAGAAGCGGCCTGACAAGTCGTATCTTTCTATTCTCCCCCTCCCCCCGGACGATCATTTCCATAGGTCGTGACGGCGTCATTCCGGCCAGCCCCCTCAGCCCGCTTCCCCGGACCATGTGCAGCAGCACCGTCTCAGCCTGATCGTCGGCATTGTGGCCGACCGCCACAATGCCCATCCCGCGTTCCCGCGCAATTCCGCCAAGAAAGCGGTATCTGGCGTTTCTTGCCGCATCCTCGATTCCACGTCCGCTGCGCCCAGCCATAGCCGGAACGTCAATCCATCCCAAGTGGCAAAGCGTCCGGAATTCCTCGCCCAGTCGTTGAACGAACTCCGCATCGGCGTCGGCCTCAGCCCCCCTCAGCCCGTGATTCAAATGCGCTATCTCAATACGCCAGCCCCTGGCTTCCCTGTCGTTAATAGCCAGAAGAATCCTGAAAAGCGCCACGCTGTCCGGCCCGCCGGACACCGCAATCAGCACCCCGGCATCCCTGGGAACCAGACCGCCTTCATCAATGAAATCTCTGACCTTTGATTCAAGGTCACTCTTTCTCCGCCCTGTGTCGCGTAGATTTCTCATCAAAGGAACCCGCTAACTAACAATCTTCTGAACTGGAATAACATTATGTTTTGAGGTGGAGACAATATCCATTCAGAAACGAGCATTCCCTCTCCCCCCGCGATAGTCTCTTGACCCCGCGTATCCCGTCTGATAAACCCGTCGAACATCGAGAATCATGATCAACGCTGTATTCGGCGAAAATGAACGGAGGATAGGACGCGATGGAAGAGATCAAGGTCGGCATGATCGGTCTGGACACGTCCCACGTCATGGCGTTCGCGGACATACTGAATGACCCGAAACACGCCTATCACGTCCCCGGCAGCAGAATCGTCGCCGCCTATCCTGGCGGGAGCCGCGACTTCGCCCTGAGCTGGGATCGGATGCCGAAGTTCCGCGATCAACTCGTCACAAAATACAAACTGAAAATCTGCGATTCGATCCCGGAGTTGGTCGAACAGGTTGACGCCATCCTGCTGGAGAGCGTGGACGGGCGCGTTCATCTTGAGCAGTTCCGCCGGATCGCCCCTTCCGGAAAGCCGGTCTTCATTGACAAGCCATTCACCGTTGACCTCAAGGAAGCGCTTGAGATCGAGCGCCTCGGCAGCGAACACGCCTGCCCCTTCTTCAGCGCTTCATCGCTGCGGTTCGATTATAACGTGCAGAAGGCGCGCGAAGATTCCGATCCCGTCATAGGTTGCACGGCGTATGGTCCGGCCTCGCTCGAACCGACGCAGAAAGGCATCTTCTGGTACGGAATTCATTCCGCCGAAGTGCTCTTCACTCTCATGGGCGCGGGATGCAAGGCCGTGACGTGCATCGGCAACAACGACACGGACGTCGTGGTCGGGCGCTGGGAGGATGGGCGAATCGGCGGCATCCGCGGCATACGCAAGGGGCAGGCGGATTTCGGCGCGAAACTCTGGCGGGAGAAGAAAATCCAGGATGTCTCCCTCTGCAAGGACCCGCCCTATTATCCCCAGTTGATGAAAGCCGTCATGGGACTCTTCAGGGAACGCAAACTCCCCTTCGAGACCCGCGAGACACTGGAAATCATCGCATTCCTGGAGGCTGCCAATACAAGCAAGTCAAAAGGCGGCGCGGAAGTCCCCATCGAATTCGCCTGACACGTTCGGGAGGCATCGCTTGGCGTCGCTCCGTCTTTTTGAAGCGTATCCGAAGCTTGAGGAGAAGCTTCCGCGCGTCCCGCTTGCCAACCTGCCGACTCCCGTCGAAAGGTTGGCCGCGCTGGGCGACCGCCTCGGCCTGCCCTCGCTTTACATAAAACGCGAGGATCGGATCAATCCAGTCTACGCCGGTAACAAGGTCAGACCGCTGGAATTCGTTCTCGGCAGCGCCAGGGCCAAGAGCGTGAAGCGAATACTGACCATCGGGCCGATGGGTTCCAACAGCGTAGCTTGTACGGCTACACACGCACGTTCCCTCGGCATTGACTGCACAGCCGTCCTCTTTCCACAGCCGCAGGCCTCATACATAACCCATAACCTCGCGGTTGACGTCGCGGCCCGCGCAGATTTCGCAATTTCCGCCAGCAAGTATTTTGTCCCGCTTACCGCCGCCCGGGCGATGCTGGCAAGACTCGTGAAGGAAGGACGCCTTCCCTTCTATGTCCCAGCCGGGGCTGGTCTGACCGTCGGTTATGCGGGCCACGTCAACGCGGCGTTTGAATTGAGACGGCAAATTGATGAAGGCGTCCTCCCGGAGCCTGACTACCTTTTCCTTGCGCTGGGCACATGCGGAACGGCGGCAGGTTTGTCTCTCGGCGTAAGGGCCGCCGGACTCCGCACTAAGGTCTTCCCCGTCCGAATCACCGACCTGATTGTCTGCAATGAGCGCATAACAGCAAAATCAGCAAATACCACTGCCAGGCTACTTCACGATCTTGATTCCTCATTCCCGCTTATTCAGTTCCGTCCCGCAGAATTGAACGTCCTTCACGACTATGTCGGAAATGGTTATGCGCTGCCGACGCCCGCATCCAGAGAGGCCACCCGCTTGCTACTTGAAACCGAGGGGATCGAACTTGACAGCAGTTACACGTCAAAATCCTTTTCCGCGATGCTGGATTTGAAGGACAAGCTGGATTTGGCGCATAAGACCGTGCTATTCTGGTATTCGCGTCCGGCGCTGAAATTTGATGTTCCCTCCGATCTGCGGGAACGACTGCCGCGCGCATGCCGCAAATACGTGGTTCTCAATCAGGATGAAACCTCCGCAGGACGGAAGGAGGCCGGAAACGTTCCCCCGTCCAGCGACAGCAAGGTCCAGCGAATGTCCAACAAAGAAGACGGCGGTCTGCTGAAGAAGGGCGACATCGCCCCCGACTTCGAGGTCGTCACTGTCAAGGGCGAAACCGTGTCATTGTCCCGCTTCAAAGGCGGCAAATACGTCTGCCTCGTATTCCTGCGCTACGTCGGTTGCCCAATCTGCCAGATGACGATGGTCCACCATAAGCGCGAATACGATCGTCTGGCAGCCGCCGGAGCGGACGTCATCATCTTCGCGCAAAGCCCGAACGAGAAACTGCGCAAGACCGACGCAAAAAAAGACTTTCCCTTCCACCTGGTCGGCGACCCGGAACGGGAAGTCTACGGCCTTTATGGAGTCGGACGCGGCGGACTCAAGCACATCATCCTTGGCTCCCACGTCGCAGTAAAAGCCACTCTGAAAGGTTACATGCACGGGGCGCTGGGCGGCGACGAATTCCAGCTTCCCGCCGATTTCATCGTCGGCCCTGACGGGCGCATCGCCATGGCCCATTATGGTCGCCACGCCGGCGACAACATGGCCCCGGCCCAACTCGCCGAACTGATCACAAAGAACCTGAAGTCAAAGTAGGCGCGCAATGCAATACGTCGAGATCGTCGAACCGGAAAAGATGCACCTGATGGGACTGATGCTGGCGCATCTCTTCGAGAAGAACCTTTCCAAACCCGGCGCCGCCGACAGGCTGAAGAGCAAGGACAGCAGGATCGGCATCGGCGCCGGCGGCATGAAAATCACGCTCCACATGAGCGATGGGCGCGTCATCGTCAGCAAAGGCTTTGAAGGCAGAATTGCCGCCCGAGTCGAGGGAACCATGGACGGATTCATGGCCTTCGGCGTCCATCGGAGCATGGTAGGCCCCTACCTCCAGGGCAAACTCAAGATCGCAGGAAACCCCTTCGCGCTCCTGCCCATGCTCTGGCTGACCAAGTTGTAGGCCGAAAGCAACCTCGTTCACATCATCCTTCTCCCTGTAGGAGAAGGTGGCGTTCGCCTTGGCGAATGACAGATGAGGGGAATGATGTCCATCTCGCCCGTCTCGGAGACGATCTGTGCAATCAAAAGAACTTTCCGAAGCGCTTTCAACGATTATCCCCCCCGACCGCGTTCTCATTGACGACGCCACACTGACGGAATACTCGTCGGATATGACCGAGACGCCCCCCGCGCGCCCGGACGCAGTCGTCAAGGCGCATACCCGGGACGAAATCGTCTCCCTGGTAAGGTTCGCCAACGAGAATCGCGTCCCCCTCATCCCTGCCGTCGCAAGGACCAACCTGGGCGGGCTTTGCCTGCCGGATCATGGTGGAGTCATCGTTGACCTTACGGAGATGCGTCGGATTATCGAAGTTAATGAAAATGAGATGTACGCCCTCATCGAACCGGGTGTCACGTTCGGTGACATCAGCGCCTACCTGAAGGAGAAACACCCCTCGATCCGCTTCGGTTATCCTCTTTCTCCTCCTTATACTTCGGTTTGCGCAAACTGCATCTGCGACGGGCTGGCCAATCTCTCCATGCGCCACGGCGCAATGTCGGAGTGGGTGAACGGGATGGAAGTCGTCCTGCCGAGCGGCGAAGTCATCGTCACCGGCGCAGGGGCAGTCTCCCCCGTCTGGTTCGGCCATGCTCCAATCCCCGACCTGGATGGTCTGATCTTCAGTTGGCAGGGGACCACCGGCATAGTCACTAAAATGGCCGTGCAGCTCTGGCCCAACCTGCCGCTGCGCAAACGCATGTTCCTGCTCGTCGGGACGCACATTGACGCCTTCAACCTCATGCGCCGCTTCTGCCGCACGATGATGTTTGACGACATAGGCGGCATGACGTGGCCGACCGGCAAGATGCTCTTCGGCATCAAGCGCCCCGCCGGAAAGGACCCCACGGAACCCGGAGCGTTCGTCTACCTCGACTTCTCAGGAAATATCCCCGAAGAAATTGACTGCAAGCTGAAGATGGTCCGGACGGTCCTCGCCCGGGCGCGGGCGGAAGGCGTGAAATCCGAAGACCCGATCATGCTCGAGGATATCGTCAAACTCAACGAGCGTTTCGCCAAGTTCGCCGAGTTCCCGACTACCCTCGATTTTCTGCTGGATCACGGCGGCGGCGGGCTGACATGGGTGGGAACCTACGGCCCCACGGCGGCGTGGGACGAGGCCGCCAACCGCGCCGAACAGATCATGGCAAAACACGGCTTCGCCCCTACAATGGTGTTGAGACCCATGAAGGGCGGCCACTTCGGCGTCTTCCGCGTCATCACCATCTTCGACAAGAAGGACGCCGCAGAGACCGAGCGCGTCAGGCAGTGCAACCGCGAGCTTGGCCGCATGGCCCTTGACCTCGGATTCGTCATCTACAAGACGCCAGCGTGGGCCGTGGAGATGATGCTTGAGCGCATGAATCCTGAAACTCATGCACTGATGAAGCGGATCAAGAAACTCCTCGACCCGAACAACATCATGAACCCGGGCAAATGGAAGCTCTCGTGAGGCGGAGGCTGTTATTCGCCACATTCCCCCGGCGGGACTCCATCTTCGATAATCATGGCCTTCACAACAAAAGTATAAACCCCCAGCGGATTCGGTATCAGCGGGAATTCCAATACCTTCACTCTCCTGGTCTTTGACGCCACCTCAAGCAGCGGCGTCTGATCGTGCCACATCCAGAACGTCCGGCGCGCATACGTCGTGACCGCGCCTCTTGGTCTGCAACCCGCCGGAATATCCGGCGCGTCCTCGACCATCAATATCGGTATCGCCGGACCGTCCAGCGAAAGCAGAAACGCCCCCCTGTCCAGGGATTCGGAGGAGATGAGACAATCTCCGGGTTTCATCAATCGCGACACCTCGGAAACAGCGCCGGCCACTGTATAGGTCGGATGAACGGAGCGCCAGCCGACCGTCAGCGCAGCATCCGCAACGTATAAGCAAGCGCACAGGCATAACGCAGACCCGGCCAGACTGCCTGCCGAAATAAATCTGCGGAAGCGCGACGTAATCATCTCCTGCATGAATGCCGCGTCGAGAATCAGAAAAAAGAAGAACAACGCGGCCATGACCGAAACCGGAAATGCCAGCGCATGAACCGATGCGGCGTCATCTCCGGCGCATCTTCCGAAGTAGATAAAGTATCGCAACGCGCTGTTTCCGACCAGTAATCCCACATACGCGCATATAAGAACGCCGCCGAAAATAAGAAATGCCTTCCTTTTCTTCGAGAAACTTCGAACTCCCCTGAATCCCTCCATCAGCCCCTTGATCCCGCCGGAAATCAGGCTTGCGTTCAGGACCGTCAGGGGCACAAGGGCATAAATGATCCTCCGCTCGATATTCTCGAAGGATATGAAGCTGGCCGCATAGATGCCCGCCGTCCAGAGCAGCATCAGAAGTTCCGCGCGCGAATGGCTGAGCTGGGCTTCATTGTCAGTGACCGCTCCGCCCTTCCTTCTCGCCGCGAACTTCAGCAGACAGACCGCCCCGCCCGCATGAAGAACCCAGAAAGTCGGCGATATAAGTGGGTTGCACGAGATGAACAGTTCCCGGAGTCTTGACAGAATCGGCGTTCCTGAGCGGAAGAAATACGTGCTCTGTACCTTCCAGTGAGCCACCCACGCCTCATGCTCCAACGCAAGGCCGACCCCCGCCGCAATGCCAAGCGCAACCCACGGAATCGTAAAAAGGACTGCGTCCCTGACCTTCCAATCGCCGGATTTCAGACAAAAAAGAACAAAGATAAACGCCCCCGGCGCGGCATATCCTGCGCTGAGTTTTGTTGCTGCCGCCGCCGCAAGCGCAATCCCGGCGACAAGCGAACTCCTGCCCCCCCTCTCCGTCAACGTGAAATAACCCAACGAAAGAAAAAACGTCGCCATGATTTCAGGCGCGAAAGATTTCCTGACCGAGAAAAAAATGGCATTGGAACTCAGCAGCCCAACAGCGATTATCGCCGCCTTCGCCCCCATTCTCCGCCTGACGAACTCCGCCAGAACAATAACTACTCCGGACGCAAAGCACGCGGACAAGGCTCTAACCGACAGCCAAGTCGGCCCAAAAGTCTTCATGGAAGCGATTGCAGCCACCTGGAAAAGCGGGGAATTCCAGGAGTTATCCAGCCAGTTGACGCGCCACTGCCCCAGCTTGATCAGATACTGCGCGTTGGCGCAATACTGCATCTCATCTGTGAATTCGCCGATGAGATTATCCCACGGCGGATCGCTTCTAAGCCACGCCCAGCAGAACAGAACGCCAAGCAGCGTCGCCCAGAAGCAGGCCTTCCCGGTAATGCCGCCGCCACTGATGTTCTCAGATCCGCCCAATCATCCTCTCCGATCAAACACGAGTCCGACGCAGGGACGCGGCATGTATGCTGTTTGTTTTGGACTGCGGCAGCTTGATGCCGCCTTTTGATGCCGAGGCTTGACTCGGCCGACGTCCATGCCGTCCGGCATCGCAGTTGAAACCCGCGACGATACAGAGAATAATGGATTCCGCGTCGCTGTGGAAGAAACATACCCGCCTTGAGGGCAGGAATATTCTCTGTCGCCGCGCTTGCGGACAACCGCCGGAAGGAGCTCAACATGCCGGAATCTGCCACGCCTGGAAAACCTGAATTCATCTTCGAAGAAGCGCCTTTCGAGGAATGCCACGCAAGCACTCTTGTTGAACTCGCCAACGGCGACATCCTCTGCGCGTGGTTTGCGGGATCAAGGGAAAGCAACCCGGACGTCGCAATCTGGCTGTCCAGACGAACCGGCAACGGATGGTCGGAACTTGTCAAAGTCGCCGACGAGGGTGGCCTGCCCCACTGGAATCCGGCCATCTTCCGGATGCCGGATAACGAAATCCTGCTTTTTTACAAGGTCGGCCCAAGCCCACGCGAATGGTGGGGACGCCTGATCCGTTCCCGCGACAACGGCATCACGTGGTCCGACCCGGAAGACCTTCCGAAAGGCATACTCGGGCCAATAAAGAACAAGCCGCTCCTGATGAGTAACGGCGAATTGCTCTGCCCCTCAAGCACGGAGACTCGGGATGAGTGGATCTGCTGGGCGGAGGTCACGCCGGATGCCGGGAAGACATGGGAACGCTTCGGCCCCATCGCAGTGCCAGGCATCAGGCGGGGGCTTATCCAGCCGTGCTTCTGGGAATCCGCGCCGGGAACCATCCACGCCTTCATGCGCGCCACGTCCGACATCGGCAGGATATGCCGCGCCGAATCGCGCGATTACGGGCGCACATGGTCCGTCGCGTATCCAACCGACCTCCCGAACCCGAACAGCGGCATTGACGTATGTCTTCTGACAGACGGACGCTTAGCCTTGATCTACAACCCGACAACCGCGAAGCGCACGCCGATCACGCTTGCTCTTTCCAGCGACAACGGCCAGACGTGGCCATGGCGCGCCGATCTTGAAACCATCCCCGGCGAGTTTTCATACCCCGGAATCATCGCATCTGACGGAGGCCTCTCGCTCTGCTACACCTGGAGGCGTGAAAAAATCAGATTCTGGAGTTTATCGGCAGCAGATCTTCAATAAATCCGATCAGGACAACAGACTCGCGGTTGAGAAAAACACCCGTTGTTTTTTTATCAGATGCCGGCCTTATTTCTTCTATTATTCATTAACTGCCCGCGAAATCGCCTGCAAGTTCCCCTGCCAGCGGTCTTCCGGGATGTCCTCGGTAATACCCATTATGAAACGGTTTCCCGGCCTTGCAGCCTCAATCAGTTCGCGCGTCGTCCTCTCAATCTCCTCTATCGAGCGCAGGTGAACCGATGACGGGAAGTTGATCCAGAGGAACTTGCCGGGCCACGCCGCCAGCGCGTCCGAAAGCGTCATGTCCGTATCTGGCGACGGCGTGAACGCCTCGACGTAATCCAGTCCGCTCTCTGCAACGTCCTTAGCCCAGAGCCTGTTGTTACCGTCCAGGTGAGAGCCAATCTGCTTTCCGTGCTCATGGAAGACCGCCGCCGCCTCGTTCCACAGCGGAATTACGAATTTCCGCAATCGCTCCAGCCCCATGACCTCCGGAACTTCATTGCCGCCGTAATTCGCATGACCGGCAGGCGACCGTGCAATCAAAGGATAAAGCTCGCTGTGCTTGGCCGCCATCGCATTGCATAACTTCTCAATCTCATCGCGCCGCTCGTCCCATTCAATCGCAAACATCTCCAGCCCCATCCAGTGAACCATGATCTCGTGCAGCGGCGTCAATCCGATCCCCGCCCGCAGGATTGCGTCCCCTCCCCAGCGTTCCTGCGCCCGGACATGATTCTCATAGCGTGTCTCGTATCGCCTGTCCCCGATAATGAAGAGCAGACGCTTATAGTCCTCAGGCCCTTTGAACATATGTTCAATATGCCAGGACGTGAATCCCGCAGGGCGCTCCACAGAGGTCAGTTCGCCCAACGGCGTTTCGGTCACGTGCTCCACGTGCCCCGCGCCGTCCCGCGTGAAGTTCCTGCTGCGATGCCTGACGTTCGGCGTATGCGTCGCCACCACGCCGACGCGCCTTTCCACAACGCATAGGCCGGCATTTCGCAGTTCCCTCTCAACGGCGCACGGCGGGATCATGCACTCGTAAATCGTGAAGGGCGTCTTGTCCGGAATTTCGCCCCTCATGACCGCCTCGACGCGCTGTCGCGGAGTCGGCATATCTCTACCCCTTCGGACGTCGTGGAACGTAAACGCTCAAGCGCGGAATCAGGCTACTCCAGAGGCGTTCCAACATCTTCGAGCTTGACCTGGCTCCACTTCCAATCGCCGGGGTATTTATGCAGCACAAGCTGCCTCGCCTCCTCGGCTGTCGCAGCCGCCGCCTTGCCATGAACTATGCCCGGGACGTTCCATTCGACATTCCACGGAAGCGTTGTCTGACCCGGTTGATAAACTAGGGATGCAGTCGCTTTCCCGTCCGCTGTTTCTCCACGGTATTCCTTCGCCTTCATTGCCGTCATTTTGCTCCTTTGCGAATCCGGCCTGTTTTTTTCCCAAAATCGGGATGACCTATGAACTGAATCTTCTCCAGCGAGGATATCGCGCCGTAAGCCGTCGTGTCCAGCAGAATGGGCGTAAGGCTTATGCAGCCTTCCATCACGGCGGCTACGTCGGTATCCGCATCCTCAGGTAGGTTGGACATATGGACTGCTATCTGATAAGCGTCCTCATCGCCAATCCTGCCGCGCTTCTCAAAGTATTCTCCAACGAATTCCACCCCTAACCGTGTGATCCGCAATTCTCTGGATGTTCTTCTGGATGCAGACGGTATGTTCAGATTCAGGATCACTTTCGGTGGAAGGTTCTCGAGCATGACCGTCTCCGCGACTTCCGCAGCAATCTCGCCTGCCGTCGCAAAGTCTGACGGTTCAAGCACTTCCATCGAAACAGCCATGGACCTTACGCCGAACATCGCCCCCTCGACCGCCGCCGCCAGCGTCCCGGAATAAAACGTCGAAACCCCAACGTTCAGCCCCAGGTTCATGCCGCTTACAAGCAGGTCCGGTTTCTCAGGCAGGAGTTCGAGAATCGCCAGCTTTACGCAGTCGGCGGGAGTCCCGTCCACAACGTAAGCCGGTATCCCCTCAGCCTCTATGACCGCCCTGCAATGAACCGGGTGAAGATAGGTGATTGAATGCGATACCCCGCTGTGATCCCGCGCCGGCGCGACAATGCTGATTTCTCCAAGTTCGTCCAGACTTTCCCTGAGCGCATTCAACCCGGACGCATGAAGCCCGTCATCGTTGGTCAGCAGTATGCGCGGACCAGGTAATATCTTCCCGTCGCGTTCCGATGACTGTTTTTGGCGTTTCACTCAGAATCCTGCGGTTTTGGCTTGAATTTCTCAGGCTTCGGCCCAGGTTTCAATTCGCCGACATCGCCCATCGCGGGGCTGACAACGACAATCCCGACGAACGGCCCGCCCTCCCCATGCTGCTTGATCTCAACCGGCGATCCCTCCGGGACAATCACAGTCGCGCCGCTCTCGACGAAGTAACGCTGCTTGCCGACGGCAACTATGGCGCCCCCCCGCCGCACAAGAATCACAGCATCCCTGCCGCAGAAACGCGCCGGCGGCATCTCCTTGCCCAGATCAACAATCAGCGTATGAACGCTCAGGTTCTCGGACTCGACTTCGGCAGGCTCAAGAATCCATTTCTCGGCCTCCCCTACTGCAGGTTGGCCCTTTGCCTCTCCAACCCCAAGAACCTTATTGTCCGGGATTCGGCTGAAGTCCCTCTTCCACCAGCATCCCGGGCACGCCAGGCACAGACATAGCATCCCGGTTATGAATGCGACTTTCATCATTTTTAACTCCTGCAGCGCGGTTCCGGCATTACGACGCAGCACACAGTAGCGATAAATCTACCCCCCCCGCCAAGCGCAGCGCAAGCGGTTTCTTGCGGATTGCAATGCAGGATGCCGGTACCTGCCCATCCGGAGCGCGCGCGTATTAGGAGTAAGATTTGTGCAGCACGTCCGCATGAAGCCCGGGCTGGAAAGGAAATCTGGATTTGTTCCGCGAAGGTTCAGAGAACCTGTCCTACTTGTCGGCGCCCTTTTCATGCCGATCAATGTCATTGGATTGTGACGCGCCTTGACAGACGCCGGGGGCGGGCATAATCTTCACCGAAGATGATAAAGCCCGACTATCGCCGCTGGGCCGCCCCCGCGCTTCTTGCCCTGTGTTTCGCCGTCCCCTTCATGGCCACGATGAAGTCCTACGGCCTGACGTGGGACGACGCGTATCTCCGTGCCTTCTGGGGGGAGCGCAACCTGCGTTTCTACCTGTCCGGTGACGGGGCGTATCTTGATCCGGCGCGGATCATGCCCTGCGATTTCGGACCGGGGCGGCTCGACCTGCGGCAGTCGCCAATGATGTCCGCGTGGCACATGGTACTGCCGGCCTCATGCTCGCTTGCGGCAGCCTGTGACAACATTCTGCGCCCGTTCATGAGTCCGATTGACGGGCGGCACTGTCTGAATCTCATTCTGATCGCCGGATTCGCCTTCTTTCTGTTCGCATATTCGCAGAGGGGGGGATTGTCGCGGGCGGCGTTCTTCGCAATTCTCGCGCTGATGACGCATCCGCGTTTCTGGGCGCACGCGCATCAGAACGTCAAGGATGTGCCGGAGGCGCTCTTTTACTTCGCTTCGCTACTCTGCCTGGTTTCCCTGATCGAAACCGGGAAGGCGGGATGGTCCGTTGGATTCGCGCTGTCATGGGGGCTTGCGCTGGGCACGAAGGCGAATGCCGTAACGGTTCCCTTTGTCGCGGGTCTGGCGCTGCTGCCTCTCAGCGGGTCCGGATTGGATGAAATCAGGAGGAAGCCTGCGCGCGTTATCGGGCTGATCGCGCTTGGGCTGGCGGGGGGCGCGTTGGTCGCATTGTTCTTCTGGCCGATTGCGTGGCAGTCGCCGCGGGAGGCGATAGCGGCGCACTTCAGGTTCCTGGCCAACCATCGCGCGATGAACGAGAATCAGGAGTGGACGTGGCGTCCGGTGGCGATGGCGATTGCGACGATGCCTCCGGTTCACCTGATCGCGCTGGCGATTGGAGCGGGGTATGCCGGAATCGTGAGAGGGGCGTGGCGGAGGATGGATTTCCGAGCGGCGGCGATATGTGCGCTGATGCCGCTCAGGACAGCCGCGCCCGGCGCGCTGCATTACGACGACATCCGCATATTCCTCGAGTTCCTGCCCGCAGCATGTCTCCTGATGGGTTTTGGGATTGACGGGCTGTTGAAGCGAATCGAATGCGGGGGCGCGGAAAAGGCGCAGGGAATGACGGCTGATGAGAGAGGGGGGGGGATGAAACACGCCCATGCGAAAGCCAGGATGGGCATGTCGGCTATGGCGGCGCTCATTCTCGCCGGGCCTGCGATCCGGCAGATAGCCGCGTATCATCCCTTTGAACTGACCTACTGCAACTTTCTGGTCGGCGGAGCGGCGGGGGCGGCGAGAAATCATCCGGACTGGACGGTTCAGGATTACTGGTGCGCGTCCTACAGGCTTGGATGCGGGTGGTTGCGGGAGAACGTCAGGGATGATGCGTATCTCTGGACGCCGGTCTGCTGGCCGATTCCGGCGGTGACGGCGGGGTTGGAACTTCCGCCGAACATACGCGTTCTGGAGCCTGCCGGGGTGGATGACGACAGCGCCATTGCGGAAATGATACGACGCGGGGCGGACCGCGACATTTACGTCATGGCGGTTGACCGGCCCAATCTTGCATTATCCTCATATCCGCTTTGTCTTGAACGCGGCGAAGTGGTCAAGACGTTTTCCAATCACGGTTTGGACCACCTGATAATCAGAAAGATTTCACGCGCTGTTCCGACGGACGGCGAACCGGCACAGGAAGCGGTCAGGAGGCAGTCCGGGAAGAAATGAGTATGCAACCTTTAGAGAATACCGATCGCGCGTCCGGCGAAATCATTCCGGACGGACTCCCCGAAACGCGCATTCAGCGACGCAATCGGTTTATGCTTGTCTTCGGGCTTCCGCTTGTGCTGGCCATAGGGCTTTATTCCCGGACATTCTTTTATGATCTGACCGGAGACGATTTCTGCCTCATCGAGCGCGCGATAAATTCCGGTCCGTGGTGGACGTTTTTTATTGGCCCGGACACTCTGAAGGATGTATTGAAAACTGAGGAATGGAAAGGGGACGTTGTTGCTGATGCAAGCGATGTCTTCCGTCCGGGATTGATATGGTATTTCAAGCTTGGCTGGACATGCTTTGGAAAGTGGGATCCCGGATACCGTCTGCTCAAGTTCATGGCGATTATCGCGTTCATTTACGCCGCTTCGCGCCTTGTCGCCAGATTGGCAGGCGTAAATGAGTCGTGGTTCATGGCGGCTGTCGCCTGTCTTCTGTTGATAAACGATAATGTGCAGTGGATAACGACGTTGCAATGCTGCGAGACCGCCACGTTCGTAATGGCAGCGGCGACGTGCGCGGGAGTTCTGGCGCATGACCGTTGGGCCAGGACGCGGCGAACCGGATGGCTTGGGTTTGCGGCGCTGCTGCTCGCGTTCGGATTATGTAATCGTGAGAATGCTGTGGCGCTGCCGGTCATGGCGGCAATATTGGACTTTACTGAGAGGCGGCGATTGAGAACGTCATGGCCCGCGTGGGCGGCATATGGGATTGTCATCGCCGCGTATTTTCTTGTCAGGTATGGGTATTACGGAGGGACGCTCGGGCAATACACGCAGATAGGTCGGAGCGACGGCGCAGCGGGCAAAGCGCTCCGGGTGATTCCATATTCCCCCCTGTTCCTCCCGCGCTGCGCGGTCAGGGCATCCATATCGCGCATATCGCTTTACGAGGCATTGATTCCAATCGGGGCTGCGATTCTGGTGTTTGCCGCGCGCGGGGCCGGACGGGAAACGCGGCGGCTCGCGGCTCTTCTCGCGGCGGCATTCGTGTCGTTCGGGCCGGGTTACATGATGGGATTTCATCCCCAGCACATGGTGATGCCGGCAGCGATGTTCGTCGGGCTTGTATTTTGTTTATCAATGCCGGTCTTACGAGCAATATCCGCCGGTTCTCGACAGACGAAGATAAGGTGGGCCGGTCTGTGGGCACTTTTCGGAACTTATGCGGCAATCTCGCTTTCGATATACGCGGGATGGGGAATAGCTCCGAAGGAAGACCTTCGAGTCCAGAGCATCCGCCGCGAGGTGCGACGGAAGGTCTGCGAAATCGCCGCCGATTCTTCCGACCGGCAGATGATAGTTTTCCTCCTTGTGCCGATTCATATGCGTTTCAACCTGTTTGAAAACACTATGTCCTCGGCCGTGCGATTCTGGACGGACGGGCGATGCGAGGGGCACACCGTTTTCACCTTCTACGCTGAAGATTCCAGCCGCCCGTACCGGCTTGGCCTGGTGCGACTGAAGCCGCTTCAATACGCATTGGAACTCGGCAACGTTGTTTTTGCCCTGCCGCAGATAAGGATTCTGGGAAGCGTGGCCATAAGCGATTTTGCGACCGTCGCCGTCAAGCGCAAGACATCAGCGGACGGGGCGGACCTGGCCTTGATCGAGCTGTCAGGCGAATACGCGAAGAAATTCCCGGCTATTCATGTGCTGGTCTTCGACGGGGAGGAGCTGCGGGAGTGCGATAAGGTCGTTCTGCCGTCAGGCGCAGACCACAAGTAGGGCTGATGATGCGACGCGCAGGTTATCGAACAGGCTTGCGGAATCCCTGGTCCGGAACATCTGGGAGTTTTGATAGCGGGCTTATGAAGGGTTTGCCGAGACTTTGACGCACTCGCCTTTTGATATTCGAGCAGGGAAGAGTTACGCAATGGATCATCCAGATCGTGCGGACGTTCAGGATCGGCCTGCCGCGCCTCAATTTCTCAAGGAAGTCCCGAGGACTGTCGAAGTCTTCAAGCTCCGCTACGGCGTGCCCGAGTTCGAAGGGGAAGTGCGCGTCGCTTCCTGCGCCCATCGCGATTTTCATCTGAGCCGCGAAAGCCTCGCACCGCCGGTCGTCAGCCGCGATGAAGTTACGCGCGTTATAAACCTCAAGAATGTCAATCCGGTCAATAAGGTCGAAGAGTTGTTTGGATTCCAGCTTTGACGGGACGATGCGACCCAGCGGGTGCGGGACCATGACGATCCCGCCCTGAGCATGAATCGCATCCACCACCTCGCGGGGGCTGAGTCCGGGAGGGATGTATTCCTTCAGAAAGAGGCCAGTTATTTCGCCGTGGGTGGTCTGAATTTCCTCTCCGACAATGATTCCCACGGGGGATTCAATTCGAGCCAGTTCAATCGCGCCGCCGATTTCGTTGTGATCGGTAATGCAGAGATAGTCAAGACCCGGCACGCGTTCCGCCTTGCGCAACATGCGGACGGGGTCTGCCCACGTGTCCCGCGACCATGCGGTGTGAACGTGCATGTCAACGCGGACAAGGCGGCGCGGGGTCGGTTGTTGTTGTCCGATGTCGGTCATTGATTTCGTGATGCCTGGACAAAATACCCGGACAAACGGGACGAAAATCGTGGCTGACTTGTCTATAATGCTCTCAAGTGAACCCTCAGGCAACAGAAACCCGCCTCTTGGGGATAATGATTGCATCGTTTGAATTGGATCGAACCGTGTGAAGGAGGTTGAAGGAAAATGGCCAAGGGCAAGGAAGAGCGACTCTACAACGGCATTGTCCTTCCGTCCGAATGGCCGCCGCTTGATAACCAGCTCTACCGTGAACCTAAAAAGCCTTCATATCTCATCTCTCCGCCGAAGGTCATCCCCATTGACATCGGCAGGCAACTCTTCGTTGACGACTTTCTTATTGAACAGACTGATTTGAAGAGGACGTTTCATGCCGGAACATACCATCCGGCCGGTCCTGTGCTCAAGCCTGACAGACCGTGGGAAAAGGAAACGGCTATGGTTTTCAGCGACGGGGTCTGGTTTGATCCGTCGGATCAGCTTTTCAAGATCTGGTATATGGGGGGATATTGCGAAAGCACCTGCTACGCTTACTCAGAGGACGGGTTGAAATGGGAGAAACCGTCCCTGGACGTCGTCAAGGGGACGAATATCGTCCATCAGGTCCGCCGGGATTCGGCGACCGTCTGGCTTGACTTGGAGGAGCAGTATCCCGAGGCGCGGTTCAAGCTCTTCATTTATCCGCTCAACGAGGACAAGGGAAAGTTTTGCGTCTACTTCTCGCCGGACGGCATCCACTGGAGCGACTGCGTAGTCAAGAGCGGGCCGACCGGAGACCGGGCCACGGTCTTCCGCAATCCGTTCCGGAAGGTCTGGGTCTATGGCATACGCGAATACATTAAGGGTCATGGACGATGCCGCCGATATTGGGAGGACACGGATGTAATAAAGGCGGCGGGATGGAAGGCGGGCGAGCCGCCGCTATGGGTCGGTTCGGACGATCACGATCCACAGCGGGAAGACCTTAAGACACCGACGGAACTCTACAATCTTGATTGTGTGGCGTATGAAAGCCTGATGCTCGGTCTGTTCAGCATCTGGCGCGGGCAGCCGAAGGACCGCGCGAAGCCGAACGAGGTATGCCTCGGCTTCAGCCGGGACGGCTTTTACTGGGACCGCCCGGACAGGCGTCCGCTTGCGCCGGTATCGGAGCAATACGGGGATTGGAACTGGGCAAACATCCAGTCGGCGGGCGGCTGTTGCCTGATTGTCGGGGGCGAGTTGTGGTTCTATGTTAGCGGTCGGGCCGGAGTTCCCGGCTCCAGCAGTTCCGGCGTGTGCGTCACGAGCATAGCAAGGTTGCGCCGCGACGGATTCGCCTCGATGGACGCCGGGGAGGCGGGGGGGACGCTGACGACCCGACCTCTGATCTTCAACGGGAGCCGGTTGTTTGTCAACGCATCAGCAAAGAGCGGAGAATTCCGCGTTGAGGCGATTGACGAACGGGGAGAAGTTATCCAGCCCTTCAGCGCGGTTGAATGCGTTCCGATTTGCGCGGACGCAACGAAGGCCGGTGTCGCGTGGAAGAAATCCGATAACGCGTCAGCGCTGAGCGGAAGGCCGATCAGACTCCGCTTCCATCTCAGATCCGCGCGCTTGTATTCATTCTGGATGAGCACGCGCGCATCCGGAGAAAGCAACGGATACGTAGCCGCCGGTGGGCCAGGATATGGCCACATGCAGGATGTTGCGGACTGAATCCGGTTGTGACGCGCATACCGGGACATTTCCGAGGGAAATTTCAGGTTGTCCTACGGTTGACATGTGTCGGCGGATATAGTACATTGAATGTCTTGTTTTTGGCGCTTGATCCCCAGTGGGGGGAATTTGACCGGTTTGGAGAGTCCTGATGGGGCAGACCAAGCGAGAATCCGGAGACACCGCGAAGAACCATCTCAACCGCACGGACCTTGACAAATACAAAAAGGTCCTTGTTGACCTGCGGTCGAAGCTGGCAGGAAACGTCAATTACATGGAAGATGAGGCGCTGGGCAAGTCTCGCCAGTCCGCAAGCGGGGATCTGTCCAACGTTCCTATCCATATGGCCGACATCGGAACCGACAGTTTTGAGCAGGACCTGATGATCGAGCTGATAGAGAACGGCGAGGCTGAGCTTCGGGACATTGATGTTGCCATAGCCCTAATCGAGAAGGGGAGTTATGGCTTATGTGAGGATTGCGGAAAGCCGATCCCGAAAGCCCGCCTGAACGCGATTCCATACGCCAGGCTCTGTCTCGACTGTAAGAGCCGTGAGGAACGGGAGACGGGCAACTGACCCCTTCCCGGATTCGTGAAAAAGACTCGGTCAGAGCATCAACCGCCTGCGAAAATCGCCCCAACCAAAGACACTCCGGATAAAGGGGCAAAGAATCAGGGAAAGCTGTGGCTGGCGATACTGTGCTTCGTCGGCGGCCTGGCGGCTGATCTTATAACTAAAAGTCTGTACTACGAACCGTTGCTGGAGAAGCGCATTGTCGTCATCCCAGGATTTCTCCAGTTCATGGGGACTAAGAACACCGGCGGCGTGTTCGGCATGGCGCAGGGCAAGGTCTTATTACTGATTCCTCTGTCGGCAATCGCTTTCTTCATCCTGCTGAAGTATTACAAGGAATCCGACCGGCGACGGATTCTGCCAAACATAGCGACGGGGATGATTGCGGCGGGGGCAATTGGAAATTTTTATGATCGGGTTACTCTGCATTACGTCCGTGATTTCATTTACATGAGCCTCCCGAACCTTGAATTCTGGCCGTGGGTTTATAATGTTGCAGATGCGCTCATCAGCATCGGCGTTGTCTTTCTTGCGATTGACATCATACGGACGCCCCAGCCGGTAAAAAAACTTCAGGCGAGACTGCCGAAGGGCGGCAACCGGGACGCTCGAAATAGCTGTTGAAGGTTTTTCACAGGGGGATTTGCTATGTCAGGAGAAATCCGTTTTGGCAGCAGTCAGGTTGACGTCACCCCGCAGGTCGGCGTCGAACTGTCGGGATACCTTGCCAGACAACAGCCGTCGGTCGGTTTGCATGACCGCATTCACGCGCGATCTCTTGTCATCGAGTCCAGCGGGCGGAAGGCCGTTCTCACAGTCTGCGACGTTCTCGGCTTCCCGGACAAACTGGCCGATGAAATCCGGCAGGCCATTGCGGAAAAGGCGGGAACCGACGTTGACCTTGTAATGCTCTGGGGGACGCACACCCATTCCGGCCCGGCTGTGGCGTCGCTGAATAACTGCGGAACCCCCGACCCGAAGTATATTGAAGTTCTTCGCGCCGGGGTCATCAAGTCCGCCGGGGAAGCCGCTAGAGAACTCAGACCGTGTTCACTCTATTGGGCGCAGACAACGTGCGACGTATCGCGGAATCGCCGGATTGCGTGGGGAAGCTCCCGCGCTGCCCCGCCGGTTCCGAAGGAACTGAGCCTGATCTCATGCAACGATCTGGAGACGGGAAAGGTTCTTGCCACGCTGATGCACTACACATGCCATTGCGTAGTCATGGGAGGGGAGAACCGGCTGATTTCAGCCGATCTGGCGGGCGCGGCAGCGGGGGAACTGTCGAGAGTCTTGTCGGGGAGTCCCACCGTGCTTTATGCAAATGGAGCCTGCGGGGACATCAATCCGAACGCCCACCCGGCGGGATTCGACACGCTGGCGCAAGTCGGCGCGACGATGGCGCAGTCGGCAATGTCGGCATTATCGAAGCCTGAGAATATCGCTTTGGATGGAATCGAGGGAAGGTTTGCGCAAGTTGAACTGCCGGCCAGGATTATGACAGAGGCGGATCTGTCGGGTATGGCCCGGGAATGCCGGGAGCAGGAAAGGAAGGCGCGGACGGAAAACGAATCCTTCAAGGCGCGGATGTTTGACGCTCATGCCATGTGGGCGGAAGGGCTTCTTGAGAAGTCGCGCGCAGGGGCATATCCCGCTAGCATACAGTTGCGCATCCATCGCCTGCAGCTTGGTCCGGTGAACCTGCTCGGACTGAGCGCCGAGCCGTTGAGCTACTTCTCGCACGTTCTACGGGACGCCGCGCCGCCCTGGAGTCTGCTGGTTGGATACTGCGACGGGCTTTACGGCTACCTGCCCAGCCCGGAGGCCATGCCGGAAGGGGGATACGAGGTTAGCGACGCCTGTAAATACTATGGAACGCCCCCGCTGGAGGCCGGCGCGCCGAGAGTGGCGGAGAAGGCGATAAGAGGGATGCTTGCCTGATGAGCGTGCAGGATATGCGAAAGCTTGGGCTTTTGCACACGGAGGGATAATGCGAGTTTCGTAGGGTGTGCGAAGCCGAAGGCTTTGCACACGCGAAGGATACGACGAGTACGCCCGTGCCGCGTGTGCAAAACCTCAGCCCTTCGTTCTTTCGGTTTCGTATACCCTGGAGGCCGAAACGCCGCTTTTCCGATGGAATGCCAGGGCAGCGCAGTCTATGATTTTCACTCTGACTCATTCAATACTAACAGGAGGTTTCAAATGAGACTCGGCATTGCGGCTTCACTTGCGTGTTTCCTCATTCATCCGGTAGTCAGCGGCGCTGAACAAAAGACATATTCGCTCAAGGTTTCACCGCCCGAACACAAGCGGATGAAGGACCCGATAACCGGCGCGGAACTGCTTTTCATAGCCACGCATCCGGCCAAGGATGTGAATTTCTACTTCCACGAGCGTTCCTGGATGGCGGACAGCTCGGTCGTCTTCTTCAATTCCAGCCGCCCTGAGGGCGGGCTGATGGGCTACATATTCGCCACCGGCGAACTCATGCACGTAACGACACCGTCCGGCTCCGTCCGCTGCCCGACGGCCGCGCGCAACAAAAATGCCGTCTACGGGGTTCGCGGAGCGGACGTTGTAGAGATATCCATTGACGTCCACGAAAGCGACGATCCGGCGGCGAAGCCGTCCGAGGTTATTGCGCGGGAGCGTGTGATATGCACATTGCCGGAGCAATACAGAAGTTGCGGCCTTCTCAACGAGAACTGCGACGGATCGCTGGTTTCCACTTATTGTGGGAAAGCGATTCTGCTGATTGACACGGCATCCGGCGCTGTGCGTGAGCTTTGGAGCGGCGAACACGGCGGGCACGTGCAGTTCAGCCGCGTAACGCCGCATTACCTGAGCTTTGCCGGGCGGGAGAACCGCCTGATGATGATTGACGTTCGCGACGGCCAGCCCAGGACGATACATCGCCAGGTCCCCGGCGAGATGGTAACGCACGAGTGTTGGTGGGTGAACGACACGATGACCTACTGCGGAGGCTACCGGGACGGGGAGGCGGCAGTGCGCGTGATTGACGTCCACAGCGGGCAGGTTCATATCGCAGGCGCCGGCGCGTGGGTTCCGTGGCGATATGAGACCACGAAGGTCGAGCCTGACCCGAAGGACATGCTGAATCGCTGGAACTGGTGGCACGCGGCGGGAGACGAGAATGGGCGCTGGATCGCCGCCGACAACTGGTACGGGGACATCGTCCTGTTCGACGCGAAGACAACGCAGATGCGGCGTCTGACGCTGGCGCACCGCGTCTACAGCCGGGGCGAGCATCCGCACGTCGGCTGGGACCGCCTGAGCAAGCGCGTCATCTTCGCGTCTGCGATGCTGGGCGGGGAAGACGTGTGCGTGGCGACAATTCCGGAAGAATGGGGACCGGACCCGGCAACAGAAGGGCTGATTATGACCAGTTTGGGGTTGATAGAGGGCGGAAAATAAAGATTAGCGATATAAGAGGAGAAACCAAGAACGTGCACGAAAAGTGACAAGATGGGTTCGACGAGCCTACGCGAATCCATGTTGGTAAATATAAATACGGATTGGTCCGCATAGGTTCAGAGAACCCATCTCCCTGTTGACTCAATTTTCATAAACGTTACAGGACATATCCAAACTTCCGCTTCTCCGCGAGTTCCCTTTCCGATACAATTCCACATTCCGATGCCTCAATTGAAACAATGAATCGTCCGGCAGACATTGAATGAGACCATTCGAATTAGCGCGCAAACATTACTACGAAAGCCTCCTGCGCCAGGTCAACAGGCTTGAGGCGAAAATCAGGCCCCTCAGCGACGAGGAACTGAAACGAGCCGCCATGGACCTGCGCGAGCGGCGTTACCAGGGAGCAAAACTGGACGCCCTCCTGCCTGAACTTTACGCCATGGTCCGGGAGGCTTCGCGCCGGACTCTAAATATGCGCCATTACGACGTCCAGATCGTTGGCGGCATCGGCCTGCATCATAAAAATGTCATCGAGATGGAAACCGGCGAGGGCAAGACCCTCGTCGCCACCCTTGCCGCCTGTCTTCATTCCCTTGGCCATAAGCCTGTCCACATCATCACGGTTAATGACTACCTTGCGGAGCGTGACGCGAAATGGATGGAGCCAATTTACAGAATGCTGGGCTTCACCGTGGGCTGCGTTTTATGCGACGCCGGGATTGAGGTTCGCAAGAAGGCTTACGCCTGTGATATCACCTACTCGACCGTGCGAACGCTTGGTTTCGACTTCCTGCGCGAATGGTTCGAAAAGGACCCTACAAGCCTGGATACACGCGGAGATTTCGTGGGGCTTTATTCCGTCCTGACCGAGGGACGTGAGGAATCCTGCCTGCGCGGGCGTCACTTCGCAATCCTCGACGAGGCTGACAGCGTTCTCATTGACTTCGCCCGCGCGCCGGTGGCAATCACGGAAAAGGACCCTATGCAGGCTCCCCCGGACGTCTATATGCTGGCCAGCAAGTTCGCCCTTGAACTCAAGGAAGACGGCGATTATACGATCGAGCAGGTTCGCAAGAAGGTCGAATTGAAGGATTCCGGCAAGCAGAAGGCGGACTGGATCTCCAAAGAATATGCATACCTTCGTCTCTCGCCTGAGACGTGGGAAGACAGGTTGATTGACGCCATCACCGCCGAGAAAATCTATGTGAACGGGCGCGATTATGTCATCCAAGGCGAAAATGTCATTCTCATTGACGACATTACGGGCCGCCTGCTGCTCGGGCAGCGCCTGGGACAGCAGATGCACCAGGCGATGGAGGCAAAGGAGAAGCTGCCCATCCAACCGCAGACGCGAGTGGCCCGCAAAATCACGGTTCAGGCCCTGTTCCGCGCCTACAAGCAGCTCGGCGGCATGACCGGCACGGCATGGGGAGCGCGCAAGGAATTCAAGGAAATCTACCGAATGCGCGTCCTGCGCCTCCCGACCAACCGCCCGATCAAGCGCAACCGCGCGCCGGATAAGATATTTCATACTGCGGATGAAAGATGGGACGTCGTGGCGAATGATATCGCCAGGGCGCACTCCAGGGGGCAACCGGTGCTGGTCGGAACGCGATCAGTCCGCGCATCTGAACAGTTGAGCGAGATGCTGAAGGCGCGCGGCATTGATCATCACCTGCTGAACGCGACAAATCACGCGGCGGAGGCCGAGATCATCAAGGGCGCAGGGCAGATGGGCACAGTGACGGTCAGCGCAAACATGGCGGGGCGCGGCGTGGATATACTCCTCGGGCATGGTGTCGCAGAAATTGGCGGCCTGCGCGTCATCGGAACGGAACGGCATGAAGTCGCCCGATTCGATCACCAACTCGGCGGGCGATGCGGACGCCAGGGCGATCCCGGCGAGGTTCAATACTACTTCTCCGTCCAGGATGACATACTGAAGGCCCTGCCGAAAAAAAAATATGAAGCGATCCAGAAGCGATACTCGAAAGGCAAGGGCGAGATCGAGGACAGGGGACTGCGCAAGGCATATGACAAGGCGCAGGACATCATCGAACGCTATTTCGCGGAGGTTAGAAGAAACCTGATGGTTCGAGACGAGTTCTACGAATACCTGGAAAGAACGCCGGTCTGAAAAATCTTCCCCCCCCCTCCCGTCAGTAATATATAATCATAACATATGAACATCCCTCTCCCGACGGGATATCGCGTCGTTGCGTAGCAACGGCGGGTGAGGAGGAGAAAATTGACCGCTGAGAGCGAACCAGACTGCATTATACTTGATAAACTAGACTCAGAATCTTCCGCGCGTTTCCACCATGTCCCGCATGATGAAGATTCGGTCTTCTTCCGCCCCCGGCGGAACCTGGTCTCCTGCGGCGGCGATTAGTCGAGTACTCCACTTCCGCAATTCAAGCCAGCGCATCACAGCCCTCTTGAAATCCTCGATGTCAACCCGCGAATACCACAGGTCCGGCGGAATCCCGCCTGAAAGGATCATTTCCCCCGCCTCTTCGCGGCATTCCTCCGGCATCAGATCGCCCATCGGCGCGGGCGTCACGGCATCAGCGCAATCAGCCCCTATCTCCCGAAACATCCTCAATGCCCCCCGCAATCGTCCGTCAATGTGAATAGCGACAAACTTCCCCGCCGCATGAAAGCGCCGGATTGCCTCAGCGTAGTAAGCCTGCGACCATTCCGCGAAGAAGTGCGGCGGCTGAATGTCGCTAGAGAAATTATCCCCCATGATGACAACTTCCGCCGGAGATTCCGCCAGCATGTCAACGCACTTCAAACAGTTGGCGTTGATCGCCTCAATTGCGTCCCTCATCTCCTCCGGCCAATCCGCGACTGCGTATAGCGTCGCTTCCGCTCCCATCCAGTAATGCATCAACTGGCCCATCGCGCTGTAGCCCGTCATGCCGTAGACAACCCCCGTGCCGCCGATGCAATCAACCCACGGCTTATACAGTTTCCATCGCGGAACGTACTCCCTTCCTGCAAGGGCATGGGCCAGAACGTGGAGATCGTCGCGCGTTCTGACGCCCCATTGCGAGATACCCCATGCGTAATTACCGGCCTCCCATCTGCGCTTCCTGCGTATGACTCCGAGCGGGGTTTCAATCTCCCATGTGATTTCGCTCCAGTCTGCGTTCTTTGTCACCGAAGTCCTAACGTCCAGCGGATTGCGGACCTCGAAGAAGCATGCCCCGTTTGCCATGTAGAAACCTACGTCGTGCCGCTTGTGATACTCGATTAGTTCTGTTTCCGGTTTCATGTAGGCGGCGCTCAGGTCCCACGGCATCCGGTTCTTCTCATAGAACCAGTGCGACAGGTCAAGCGCGAAGGGAACGACGTCGGGCATCCCGCCTCGGTAGACCGTCAGCAACCTTTCCCGGAGATTCATAGCCATGTCGAAATCTTCAGAAAACTATCCTTCCCCCGCGTAACGCGCGAAGCGCGCCGCGAGAAGCGCGCAGCATGGGGGGGAAGGTGTCGCCCCGTCTTGCGGGGCGGCGGAATGAGGCAATGCCCAAGACCATTTTACAGAACCCAACCGAAAAACGCTTGTTGATAAACACGTCCGACAGATTGTACACTAACTCTCCCGGAATCATGATGAACTCAGGAGTCATAACATGAGCATCCTCTCTGCAATAGGCAACACGCCGCTGGTAGCGCTGAAACGGCTCAACGCCAACCCGCGCGTAACCGTTCTGGCGAAGCTCGAGGGCAACAACCCCGGTGGATCGGTCAAGGACCGCACGGCGCTTTACATGATCCAGTGCGCCGAGCAATCCGGCGAACTGACAAAGGACAGGATCATCCTCGAACCCACCTCCGGCAACACCGGCATTGCGCTTGCCATGATCGGGGCGGCGCAGGGATACCGCGTGAAACTCACGCTGCCGGAATGTGTCAGCACGGAGAGACGCCACATACTGGAGGCTTTCGGGGTGGACGTTATCCTTACCCCCGCCCGCGAGGGGACCGACGGCGCAATCCGCAAGGCTCACGAAATCATTGATGCCGAACCGGGCAAATACTATATGCCCAACCAGTTCGTCAATCCGGCCAACTGGCAGGCGCATTACGAGACCACCGGGCCGGAAATCTACGCCCAGACCAACGGCGAGGTTGACGTTTTCGTCGCCGGCATGGGCACGACCGGAACGCTCATGGGCGTCTCGCGTTACCTGAAAGAGAAGAACAGGAATATCCGCATCGTCGGTGTCGAACCGACGGTCGGACACGCCATACAAGGCCTGAAGAACATGGAGGAGGCGATTGTCCCGGCAATCTACGATCCGTCCCGGCTTGACGAGAAGATCACGATGCCGGACGGAACGGCCTTCGAGACGGCGCGTCAACTGGCGACGCATGAGGGAATTTTCGCCGGGTTGTCCAGCGGCGCGGCGGTCGCGGGGGCGCTCCAGGTCGCAGCGGGCATGAAGTCGGGGACGGTGGTAGCCCTCCTGCCGGACCGTGGAGACAGATATTTGAGCACCATGCTCTTCCGCTCCATATGCGCCAAATGCCCGCCGTAATGTTTGACTGAGCACCCGGTAGGCGATAAGCGTGTCCCGTCAACTGCGCGCGTCGGGGATTCCGGCGGCTCTGCGGATTTCAAAGGCTAGTTCCTGCGCCTCGACCGGCGGAATTGAATCTCCCACCAGGCATGTCCGTCCTCCCGACTCGATTGCTACGGTCCATTCCCTGCCCAGAAATTCCTCGTAATACCATCTATTATGCCACCTACCATCCGACTCGCATTGCGCTTTTATACGATCAATCCGCTTCAATTCGAAGGTAACCGTTCTTTCCCCTAAAAAGGATTTGGAATAAACATTCAAGGAACCATCCCTGATTGTTATCTCCTGGCGTCCAACCGATAAATCGGGCGGTGACTTGACATAGGCATAGGCGAGAACACCCAGAAATACTACTCCAAGCAATGCGAGTAACCCGCCCTTCGCGAGAAGAAACAGGAATATCGCAATCGAGAGCAGGCTTATCAGACCAAGAAGTAAATAGTATGAGTCTGCTCTACCTGCTTTTACGACTATGCGTGTTCCATTTTCCTCTTTTATGCCTGCCCAGCTTCTCAGAGGAGCTGCGCTTGCAGCACTGACGCCGCATGTGTCGAATCGTTCTGAGACAGGCACTGCATTAGCGGATTCATTGGCTCTGGCCGGATAAACTGATTTCGCCACGGGAGAATCTTCACCCGAAGACTGTAGTATTGCTTCCTGTGCTGTTGCAGGCCCACTCTCAACAGCCGGCGGAACAAACCCGCGGCGCTTCAATGCCAGTGACAAATCGCCAATAACCTCGACTGCTTCGTGAACATCAAGATCGCGTCCAAAGGCATATTCAGTCTGTCCATATCGAAACGTGATACCGCCGCCTTTGAATGCACTGCCCCCGATGTGAGGCATCCAGAGCAATACATACCATCGCATCGGAGTCGCCCGCATGGGGCCGACTTTTTCCAGATCAAACAAAAGGCTGTCCTTAATCCCCAGCATCCTCTGGGTGATCATCATCTGTTTCGAAGTCGCAAATACCTCCTCGTAGCCTAACCAGCTCCAGGAGTAGAAACCTGCCATATAAAGAAAGAAGAAAGACAGGAGAAACCATATGCCTGCGCCATGCGCAATCACCGAATCCCAAGTCACTGCTCGAAAGGCTATCAGGACAATAAGACACAAGAATAGTGGCGCTGCCACAGGCAGACTCACGATGACAATCTCCGGCATCCTTCTGCTCGGGCGTATGGTCAGACGAATCCCCCCGCCATCATCCGATATTGTCCAATGTTTCTTTGCCGAGAACATTTGCCTGCCTCTTCTTCGCTTGTGCTTCTTCATTATACTGCGTTAGACACCCGCGTGTGAAGCCGCTGAAACGACTCTGAAACGACTTCTGCATGGATGTTGCAAATCGTATCGCAAGCGTTTAAGCTACTCTCCCGACAGTTACGATTGTTCGGTTCATCCCCGAACGCAATCCCTTCGCGTTTCAATCACATTTCCATCACCCCGGAGGCTTATCATGGCCAAGATCGCATTCATCGGCGCGGGCAGTTTCGGATTCACCCGCGGACTCGTCAAGGACATCCTCACTTTCCCCTCAATGTCCGACGCCACGCTGGCGCTCATGGACATCAACAAGGAACGCCTTGAATTCATCACCAAGGCCGTACAACGCATCATTGACGAGGGAAAGTACAAGGCCACGGTTGTTGCGACCACCGACCGCGCCGAAGCCCTTAAGGACGCGGACGGCGTCCTCTGCACCATCCTGTGCGGCGAGGTGGACATCTGGGGTTACGACATCACCATCCCGAAGAAATACGGCGTTGACACCAACATCGGCGACACGCGCAGCGTCTCCGGCGTCTTCCGCGCCCTGCGGACCATCCCCGTCATGGTCTCCATCTGCAAGGACATGGAGAAGTATTGCCCGAACGCCATCCTGCTCAACTACACGAACCCCATGGCCATGCTCTGCCGCGCGATGCAGCGCGAATCCTCCATCCAGGTCTCCGGCCTTTGCCACAGCGTCCAGGGCACGGCGGGGATGCTGGCGCACTGGATCGGCGCGCCGATGAAGGAGATTGATTACGTCTGCGCCGGCATCAACCACCAGGCATGGTTCGTCAAATACGACTGGAAGCGGCAGAATGCCATCCCGCTCATCAAGCAGGCCATTCTGAAGAACAAGAAAATCGCCAACGAGGAACACGTGCGCAACGAGATGTTCCTGGCGCTGGGCTACTACGTCACGGAATCAAGCGGGCACAACAGCGAATACAACTGGTGGTTCCGCAAGCGCCCTGATCTGATCGAGAAATACTGCACCCACGGCACGGGCTGGAACCCCGGCGAATACGGCTACATCCTGAAGCATTACAGGGCCAGGCAGAAGTCGTGGAGGAAGGAAATACAGGCGTGGATTGACCAGAAGGGGCCGCTCAACCTGCAGCGCGGACACGAATACGCAGCCTCGATCTTCAACGCCTACCTTGGCGGGGAGCCGTTTGAGTTCAACGGCAACGTGCCCAATAAGGGCATCATCACGAACCTGCCGCAGGACGCCTGCGTCGAGGTTCCGGTGGTGGCCAATCGCCGCGGGCTGAATTCCATCCACGTCGGAGCGCTCCCGCCCCAGTGCGCCGCGCTGAACAACGTCAGCATCGCGGTCGAGGAAATGGCGGTCGAGGCCTGTCTGACAGGCAACGCGGAACTCGTATTCCAATCGCTGTGCTACGACCCGCTGTGCGCGGCGGTGATGTCGCTTGACGAGATCAGGAAGATGACGAAGGAGATGCTCAAGAAGAACAAGGCATACCTGCCGCAGTTCAAGAAGCTGGATTTTTAAACGATGAGGGTGATACTCCTGAGGCAGGGAACAACCTGCTTCAGGAGCGTCGCCTGAGTTCTTGTGCTGATAATATTCTTCAGACTGTGGCGCAGTGCGTCCGATAGCTGTAATCCCGGACAATACTCCTAAGCGAACAGACTGCTCCCCGTTCCCTTATATTCCCGACCGTAATAGAGACTCAGCCGTTTGCCAGCGATTCAAGCTTCGTGATCCAACCGTCGAAGTGCGGACATTTCGCTCGCATCGTCGGAAGGCCGATTTTCTGGACTACGATAGGCCCCGCTGACGTTTTCCTGCCCTTGTATTCCGGTATCTCCGCGATGATCCGCTTGGATGGCGAAGTCTCAGCGCCTTCGTCAATCAACTCCGGTGTATCGAATGACTTGGTCAATGTAACCAGATTCCGAATTGCTCTTTCACTTTCGCTAAACTGAATGTTCAGATTTCCCGGATCAGCCAGAATCAGAGCTTCAAACTCGTGAAGTTGAATGTGCGGAATAAAGCGGTAGTCGCCAAGATCGTTGAACATGGCGCTCTCGATCCTTTTCACCTTCTCATAGGGATCCGTCATGCCTCTTGCCTCATTGCGGCCGGGGAAATCGGACGGGAGTGCATATAAGTCGAACATTGTTGTGAAGCGAGCGTCGGAGTTCCCGTCCTCTGCCATCCAGCGACGGATATCGTTCCTTACCTTGCCATAACTTGTCACCCCGCCGCGATGAATTGCCGAACGCTTGCGGCCGGTCATCACACATCGCGCATCCCCGTATATGCCCAGTACCACCAGATGCGGACTGAGGACTCGATTAACAAAGGTTTCTTCGGTCTGACCTTCAACAATGAAATGAAGCCTGACACTCATGCCGGTCTGCCCCCGATGACATTCTTCTCCCATAGTTCGGAAAGCGAATACTCCTTCAGCCAATCACCAAGCGCGTCAGGATTCAGACGTGTAAAGAGCGATTCTCGCCCTTCTCTTTCAACGACGACAATGTCTTCAGGATCGAAGTAATCCACCAACGCAGCAGATTGTGTGGCTACAATTACTTGAGTATTCAGTGATGCGCTCTTTATCAGGCCAGCGATGATACTTATGGCGTGGGGATGTAGACCTAATTCAGGCTCGTCAAGAATCAAAACTCTCGGCAGGTCTTTTTGGGGTTGCAACAGTAGGGCCACAAGAGCCATCACGCGTAACATGCCGTCGGACGCCTGCGATACATTGAAAACCCTATCACTTTTGTGTTCTCTCCAGCACAGGAGAAGAGAGTTGTATTCCGGTTCAAGCTGGAAGTCGGCAAAAAACGGAATAATTAGGCGAATTGCGTCAACTATACGTTGGTAATACCCGGGTTCGGATTCGCGGAGACGGCGAAGGAAGGGGGCGATGTTGGCGGCGTCTTCTTTAAGCCACCTTCCATCATGCATGTTCCATTTGCTTCGTATGCGGGCGGAAGCGGAGGTGTTGTGAAACTGAAATACATTCACCGCTCGGAGAAGATAAAGCATTATCTTACCGAATTCCGCGCTTTTCAATTTATTCCCCTCAAGCAGTGCGGTGGGACCGCATAACCTGAGTGTGTCCTCTGACAAGACTAACCGTGACTCGCGATGACCGGAGCCGAGTTCAAAAATATCTAAAATTGAATCGCGAGACGGAAGATGCATGACGGGAATAATGAATGCCTCTTTTGCATAATACAAGCTGTCTCCGCCTGCCAGAGCGAGTTGAAATGAATACTTCGATTGAGTCCCCGCGAGTTCCAACTCGCAGTCAATCTCTTTTGTTTTGCTGGATCCATCATGCAATAGTGCGCTTGCTCCGCCCTGCTCAGCCACATACACCTGCAAGTTGCCGGGTGGAGCGAGCATCCGGGAAAGCATCTGGAAAAATGAAATGAAGTTAGACTTACCAGCACCGTTCGGGCCTATCAGCACCGTAAGCGGTCCCGGCTCGAAGTTTTCCAACTCCCGGATGGTCTTGTAACCTCTGATCGTCACACTCTTGAGGCAGTTTTCCATCAGTCATTCCTCGCCGGCGCCTTGTGTGAAAGCACCGCCACCGGATTGCTCAACACCCACGGATACATGTCCCCGCCAGCCGTGAGAAACGCCTCCAGACGGTACTTCCCCGGACGGGCGAGCGCCATGTCCAGCGCGTCGGCATGGTCGGCCCAGTAGATGTATCCGTCGCGGAACACGCGAATGTAAGCGGCTACCGGCAACTGCGCCTTAAGCCTCATGCCCTCGGAAAGCTCAATGCTCTGCCCAAAGGTCGCCTTCCGCCCGGACTTGTCCTCCGCCCAGAATCCGAATCCCTCCGTCGCGCAGAGCCAGTCAAATCCGACGTACGACTGCCCCGCCTTGAGAGCCTTCAGCAAAGACTCCTCCGTGCATTCGGCTCCCCAGACGTGATTGAGCGTGTGCGGCACTGTGATCTCCAGCGGATCCAATTGCGCGAGAAACGGCCCCTTGTCCAGGCCGAACGAACCCTTCATCATCGTCGCGACCGTGCCCTTCTTGATGTTTGCGATCTCTTCCCCTTCAATCACGTCAGACACCCTGACACCGCCCTTGTCGTCCGCCTCAAGCTTGATGCCGACGTTCTTGTGCGCGTCGTTGGCCGTGATGCCCGGGAAAACGGATTCCCTCGTCCGGTTGATCGCGTCCCAAACCAGAATGTGATGATACGGATAATCCACGATCACCTTCAGAAACTCGTTCGGATTGTTGCGCCACGCGCCCAGTATCTGCAATAGCGACAGGGGCTTGTCCTTCATGCTAAGTAGGATGTCCTTGTCCCGGTCCAGACAGTCGGAATGGATGTTGTAAATCTCCATGCCGTCGCAGTTGTCCGCCAGTATGGACGCCACGCTTGCCTCTTCTGTGTGACCGGCGAAGTAGCCGGTTTCACGCGACGTATCCCCCTTTGGAGCCGCCATAATCAGTCGGCAGCCGTCTTTCGAGCCGTTTTCTGTTCCCGGCACAATGAGCAATCCGTTCAGGACATCCCGTTTCATCATCGTCCATTCTTTTCCCTCTCCGACCGGGTGGTCAGTGAAGAAGACGGCTTTCACGTCGAACTTCTTGGCAACCTCGGACACCTCTTCATATGTGGTCCTGCTGTCATGGGAAACAAGGGAATGGAAATGCGTGCAGATGCGCATAGTCTCAACGGGGGGTGTCAGTTGCTTGCGCGATGCGGCATATGCATCCCGATCCTTTGCCAGAGCATTGAGAAACTCGCCCGATGTTCGCTTTGCCATTGCACTCCGGGCCGGCTCCGCAAGCTCCTCAAGGCAGGCCAGGATGCGCGGAGCGGTGTCAGGCCCGGCGCTGTTTTCCTCGCCGTATTGATCATCCTTGCGCCCGTAGCAGAACGGGGCCTTCTCATCCCACTGGCACTTCGGAATGATGTAGCCTATCTCGTCGCTGGCCAGACCGATGACGATCTGCGTCCGCGGCGACGGATCCATGAGAATCGCCTTCTCGGGCGCGGCGTCCGGGAAATCCGCCTCCGGCAACGTCGGGTGCTGAATGCCGCCGATGACAAGCTCCGGATACATCTCCCCGGGCACGCAGATCAATTCCAGATCGCCCAGGAACAACCGCGAAACCTCAGTACGTATGCAGTTCGTTCCCGCCGGGATACCAGCCTTGACCTCCTCCTCGCCCGCCTTGTGGACCTTGCGCTTCATCAATCCGGCAAGCACCGCCATCGTGAACTTCGGATTGGCGACCTCAAGCAGGAATGCCTTCGACTTGACCTTGAAAGGCGTCAGTCTGATCGGCTTGGCGCCGGCAAGCCCCTGCTCCGCAAGATTGGCGGCCTGCAGGCCGACCTCGATCGTGAAGTCCGGAATGTTGTGGTCGTTCAGCTCCCGCCCGTCGGCAGCCTTCAATATGTTGCCCGGACTCATCATCCCGCCGACCGGCCCGTTGAAGAACGTGACCGGGCAATCAAGGTCCTTGCGCAGTTTTGAGAGCATGGAGCCGAGGTAATCCTTCGACAGTTGGTAGTTGCGCGGGCCAAGCGATTCCGGATGATTCGTCCAGAAGACCACCGCGCCCAGCAGTTTCCCCTCAGGCGACTTGAAGCCGAGAACGCGAAGCCGCCCCTCCTCAACGACCGGGATGCGGTCGTCGTAAATCATGTAATCGCCCTGCGCCTGCCCTATGACCGCCTGCGCGGGCTGAAGCTTGCCGGCGGCCTCGTTGACGGCCTCGACAGCCTCCCGCTTGATGCGCTCGACGTATTCCGGATCAATGCCTGACTTGAACTCCGACGGCCCCCACATGCCCATCGTGTCAGGACCTTCGTGATTGTGCGTCGTATGGATCATAACGTGATCGAAACCTTCCAATTTTGATCGGATTTCCTCGGTTGTTTCGTGAAACAGCCCGATCACGTCAATCGAAACTATCGCGATCTTCCGCGTCCCGTCGGAAAGGACGATGGCGCGAAGTTCGATCGGGTCCATCACCCCGCGCGCGTCGCGGTTCTGGCCGTAACCGGCCATCCATACCTTCTTTGCCTTCCAGTCGGGCGTGATGTCGCGCGTGACCATGCTGAAGCTGAGGGACTCCTCAGCGCGGGCAAGACCGGAAATCGCCAGAAGGGCAACCGTCAGAGAGGCCGGAATCGTCAGGCTGTTGTTGCTCATTTCTTCTCCTCGTATGAACATACGCACTGCAATCGCGCGCGGCTTGATGCGCTTTCCTTAAAGACAATTATACTGCCTGCAGGCCCGACTCCGAAAAAACCGTTCGGGTTCGGCGCGATTTCCTCGACTGTCTACAGGCACGTCAAAGGGAAACGCAGCAATCGAACCTCGTTCGTCTTGTTCGGTCTCGCAACCTCGGCATATGCGAAAACCTCATCCCCGACAACCAGCCAGTGGGAATAGCGCCATGTGTGGTACTGCCCCGGCGTGGTTGACTTCAGCAACGGCTCGGTCGGCGTGAGATCGAAGAAGTTCTCCAGGTCGGGGGAGTACGCAAGTCCGGTGGCGATGTTATAGACCGGGTCAACCCACGACTGGCTGGAGCCTTCGTAGACGAAGAGATAACCCACCGCCATCGGCAGGACGCAGGCAGGGCGGCAGTAGAAATCGTGCCAGCCGGAGTTTTCCATGATGCTCCGCTCCGGCGACCGAACCCACTTCTCACCGTCGTCGCTGATGAAATGGAATATGCGTTCGATGCGGTCGTAGCCGATCACGAACATATGCCACCTGCCGCCAGTCCGGATCACAAAGGGGTCCTTGTACCCGGTGATGCGGGCAAAACCATCGTCGGGATAATCCACTTCGATGACTTTGCGCGCGGTTGCCGGTTTGAATTCCGCCGGATCGTCGGCGTCGTCGAACTTCAGGATGCACCACCCGCGCGGGAATCCCGCGCACCCATAGAGCTTGAACCTGCCGGTCAGCGGGTCATGAACAATTGCCGGACGCTCGAAACCGGCCACCCCCGCGTCCTCGCGCTTGATACTCTTGACGTGCTTGAAGTGAACGCCGTCCGCGCTCTTGAGAATCCGAATCTCGTATCCTCTCACCCCGCGCGGAGAATTCCCCTCCCGCATTCTGCACGCGAGGTAGAACGTTCCGTCGGCTCCGCGGCAGACAGATGGCGCGCCGGCCCACCATTCCGGGGTGTTCTGGTCAGGTTCAAGTATGACGGAATAACTGTTGTTCGCCTTCAGGATCGCGTCGAACATTTTAAATCGACCTTCGTTAAAAGGTGTCTAGTGTATGTCAAAACACTGAAACTCCCTCTATCTTGGCCGACATGGAATCTCAGTCAAGGGAAAAGCGTAATGCCAAAACACCGTCCCGCGTCAGGGTTTGAGGAACATGACCGCCGCCTTTACCCCGTTGTCCATCCATATGCGCCGCCAGTCAGACACTTCGTTCCAGAAAGCTGCCCAAAGGGGAGAACTAGGATCGTTTCTATACGTTCTGGGATTCACCGCCCCCGACGGGGCCGGTAGATACGAACCGCAATCGTCCACGATTACGCAGCCGCCGCTGCGCACCTTGTTAATGGCAATCATCGAGCAATAGCTTCGGTATATCCCGTCCACAAAAACGAAATCCAGAGAATCGGCAGGCTTGCCTTCCAGAATGCCGGCGTATTGCGTATTCGCTCCTCTGTCATCGTCGTGGCGCCCTGTGCCTTCCTTGTCGCTACAGATTATATATTCCACATTGGAAATGGACCTTTCCCGCAATCTGCCGGACACAATCTCATGCCAGCGCTTATCGTGCTCAACGCTTGTAAGATCTTTCACGCGTTGCGCCAGCCAGATTGTGCTGTTTCCGGAGCCGTATTCAAAGCCGATATCCGTCGGGCGTATATACGAATCCAGAACCGGTATGAAGTTCTGCGCCACCCACGGCGTTATCGGATTCATGCGGCGATACGCGATCTCCAGTAGTCGTGACGCAACATACTTCGGCGTCCATGAGCTTATCATCATCGTCGCGAAATCCTCGTTAACAAAAGCCCATCTTCATCCGGTGCGCCAGCATAAAAAACCGATTTTATATTATGCTCGCCGACCATATTTGACCAGCAAGAAACTGGAAAATCGGTGATTTTGCTGGAGAATTCTCAATTGTCTCCCGCATGCCCCTATTTCTCTGCCTCGCCAATATCTTCTGATCATATTTATCCCCCCCCTGATATATGAAATCATCGATCATTAGCGCTCGGAATCATCTGTTGCATTACCACCGCAACAGCCTGCCTTCAACTCGATTTGCGCTGCCAATGCAACTGAATGGTGAACAGTCCTTTCGCCCCCCCCCCCCCATCAATCCCATCCGTGCCCATCCGTGTTTATTTGTGGCTGCTGTTTTACAATCCAGCGCAACCGCCGTCAGCTTATGGTAGACTGCTCCGCCGTCTCTTTGACGGCTTCTCAGGAGATAATCCGTTTGAATTCGGCTCTCTGCATCATCATCGTCCCGCTCGTAACCTTCATGGCGGCCTTCGTTCAGGGCGCGTCGGGTTTCGGTTTCGGCCTCGTCTGCATGGCGCTGTTTCTCGATTTCATGGGCGTGCGGGATGCATCGGTCATCGTCACCTGCTGCACCTTCTGCCTCAACCTGGTGATCCTGTCGAAGCTCTATAAGCATTTCCAATGGAAGGGGATCGTCCCGCTTTACTTGTCGGTGATGATCGCAATACCCATCGGCGTATTCTTTATGGCAAAGGCCGACCCCGTAATCCTGAAGAGAATCATGGGAGCCGTGTTGATTCTGGGCGGCGTCTACGGCGTCATTCCAACCCTGACAAAAAAGAAATGGCATCCTGTCCGCGCCGGAATCCCCTGCGGATTTCTGTCCGGCCTCATGGCCGGGGCATTCTCAACCGGCGGTCCGCCCCTTGTCGCATATCTCTCCACTCAACGATTCTCCCGGTATCGCTACTCGGCCACACTTCAGGTCATGTTTTTCAGCGCGTCGGTCCTTCGCATGATCATGATGCAGCAATTCGGACTCATAAGACCGGGCGTCATCCTGCTGGCCGCAGTCGGGATGGTAACAGCAGTCATCGGCTCAGCAATGGGACTGAAGGTGCTCACCAGACTGTCGGACAAGACAGTCAGACTGATAGCCGTCGTCTTCCTGCTGATATGGGGAATACGCTACGTCTTCCTGTAAATCCTGAAGCCTGTTCATTTCTGTTTTGCGGCGTCATCCGGACGTAGCGGCAATATAAGGGCGCTGGGATGCGCATCCCCCATCCGCAGAAAGTTCCGCGCAATCCGCGATGGAGTCGCGTCCGACGGAAAATGCAGACCGTTATTGGGGTTTTTCTCAAAACGCGGATAGTTGGAACTTGAGACGTGCAAGCCGATCCGATGCCCCCGGTTCAGAATCCAGCTTATCGGCCCCAGGTCAAAGCGGACCTCCATCACCTGCCCCGCCGACTCCGGCGGCGGCGACTCCTTCTCGAATCCGTCGCGGAAACGCAATCTCAGGATGCTGTCCATCATGAGAATCCGCCTCCCGTCGCCCGGCGGGTAGACGTCCATCACCTTCGCCGTTATGTCAGTATCGGGACAATCCGTTGATACAAAAAAACGAACGGAAACCTCTCCCGTCACCTCAAGCGGATCCCTCAACGGGCGCGACAGGAACTCCAGATAATCGCTGCGCCCTACCGCCGCCTTCCTCTGGTCGAAAGGCCCGGCTGGAATCGTCAGATTGGCCCCGCCGAGCGTCGGGAACGGATCGCCCGGATCGTAGCAGAATCCCATCGCCCCCATCGCGCACATGGGACGGGACGGCGTCAGGCTACCGTCCGGATTGAGAAAAAAGCTTGTCGGCTCGGTTGCGAACGGCGGCCAGTCGCCCGCCGTTCTCCACTCGTTGCCCGGAGCTGACGTATCCGAGTCGTCCCCCAGGACGTAGTAAGTCACCGCAGGCTTGTCCATGATCCCGTTGCGGACGCCCTTGCACCAGTAATCAAAGAACTTTTCCTGCTCTCGGCTGACCTTCACATCGAAACGATTCTGTTTGAACTTGTAGTCCGGGCTGACGTCAGGGCCGTGGGACGACCATTTCATGATGAGCTTCTGGTTGCCCTTCGCGCCGGGACCGCCGTTGTGCTGCCGTGACCTGAAACTGCGAATCGTGCCCTCGGCGAAGATGTCATGCCACCCCCCGACGTGCAGAGCCGGCGCGGTGATCTCCCCCGCCCTTGCTTCAGCGTTGTAATATAACCAATACTCGTCATAAGTCGGATGCGACTTCCACATGTCAATCACGTGCGGCAGTTTCTGCATCGTAAGCCATTTCTCGCACATGCACTTCCGGAAGACTCCCCCCTGGTACGAAAGCTGTCCGTAGAACGAACATGCCGCCACGTCAATATGCTGGCACGTTATCTTGTCTGATGATGGAGCCATGAGCGTTTGTGTTATGCCCAGGGCCGATCCGCCCCACGTCGCAATCTTCCCGTTGCACCACGGCTGTGCGATCAGCCAGTTGACGGTATCCTCCCCGTCGCGCAATCCCTCCCGCCAGCCGTCCGCCTGCATGCAGTCGTCCCTGCCCTCGCTGCCGTCCCGCCCCCGCACGCTCTGGATGACGAATGCGTATCTCCTGGAGACGAATCCCTTCGGATCCACGCCCCGCCCGTAGACGCTCCTTGCCAGGACAACCGGAAACGGCGGCTTCCCGAACGGCAGGTGGATATCGGTAACGAGTCGGGTTCCATCCCTCATGGGAATCATCTCCGTGCGCTTCTGCGCAGCGGACAGCTCGATGCAACCCAGCAACGCTACAGCGAACAGAACGCGCAATATCCTCGTTTGTAGTTTCATGCCACCGATCATAACAGATTCTCTCAAGTTCAAATCCTTCTTTGTGCCTTCGTATCTTTGTAGTGAAAACACTTCGCCCAATCCATGCCTTTGCGATGAAATCTTCACTGGCGCTTTGCTAATCTGATTTTCGGTGTAAAATCTGCTCGATCCCGTCGGACCGTTCCGCCGGGATTCCCCAATCAGATAAACATGGAGACAAGCGAATGTTCTCATGCAAACCACCACTGACCTGTTCCGTGATTCTGGCGCTCATGTCCGCCGCGCGCTCAGACGGCGCCGTGACCACCGGCAGCCTGCTGGACGAGATGACCGATATGACCAGGCTTTCTCAATCCCCCTCCCCAGCCTACAAGTGTAAACAGTTCTCCTCCTATGACCGCCGAAGCGTCGCCCCGTACCTGCCGGGCTGGTTCGACAACTCCGACGGCTTCGGTAACGAACCAATCCCCAATGTGCTGGCCACCCTCAAGGAACCCGATGCCGACGGCACAGGACGCTACCTTCTGGCAGACGTAAGCGGCCCCGGCGCGATTGTCAGAACATGGACACCGCACCCGCACCCCATCAAGGGCAACCTTGCCATTTTCCTTGACGGCTCTAATACGCCCATCTGGCAGGGAGACCCCGACGCCTTCGTCTCCAATCGCCCAGCCTGTTTCACGAAGGACGGCAAACCCGCCCAGGATGGCTTCCGTCAGGTGGACGCCAACTACTTCCCTGTCCCCTTCGCCATGGGGCTGCGCGTCGAATGGACGGGGCGCATCAAGGACCTGCACTTCTACCACATCGGAGTCAGGCTATACGAACCCGGAACTGAGGTCGTCAGCTTCCAGTCGAAAGACGTCGAAACATATGCCGATTCCATCGCTAAAGCCGCCCGCGCCCTTCAATCCGCCGATGCATGGCGCGAGGCCGAACCCGCCGGGGAGCGCGTCCCCTTCTCTGTTGCCATCGAACCCGGCGCGGCGGTCGAAGCGATCAAACTCGACAAACCTGGGATGATCGCAGAATTCGGGATCAAGCTCGAGGCAAAGGACATCCCCGCCGCGCTGCGCCAGACGATTCTCTCGGGTTACTTCGACGGATCATGGCAGCCGCAGATCGAGTCCCCAGTCGGCGACTTCTTCGGCTCCTGGCCGGGCATCACCCCCTACGATTCCATCCCCATGACCGTCCGGGCAGACGGAACGATGGTCTGCCGCTTCGCCATGCCCTTCCGCCAATCCGCATTGTTGAAACTTCGCAATCTCGGAAGGGACGCCGTGCGCGTGACCGGATGGCGCGTGGTCAAGGAAAGTCAGAACTCGCCCAAAGACCTTCTGCACTATCACTGCAAGTGGCGCGTCAATCACGGTCTCGAAGCATCCGGCGGAACTGAAACGCGCGATCTTCCCTTCCTGAACGTATTCGGCAAGGGCGTCTTCGTCGGAGCATCCGTCGCAGTCCTGAATCCCACCCCGATCATCACCGGCGGCGGGAGCTGGTGGGGCGAGGGCGATGAGAAAATCTGGGTTGACGACGATGCGTTCCCGTCCTTCTTCGGCACGGGAAGCGAAGACTACTTCAACTACTCATGGAGCAGCAACCGCCTCTTCCAGCACGGCTACTGCGCCCAACCGATGTCCAGCGGCCCGGCTTCTCGCGGCTACTGCGTTAACACCCGCTGGCACGTCCTCGACGCAATCCCCTTCAGAGGGCACTTCGCCTTCTTCATGGAACTCGCCCATCACACCTACACCCCCGGCCTGAGCTACGCGCGCACAACGCACTACTACGCCCCGCCGCAAACCACCGACGACCATGTGAAAATCTGCCCTCCAGACCTGGAACGCGGCATGGACCTGCCGGCGGACTGGGAACCGTCCGTCTACCTGGGATGCAAGGAAGCATCGCTCTTCTACCAGGCGGAGAACTGCGCGGACCTCTCCAAATCAAATGTTTCTGTCATCGGCGGAAGGATGTGGTCGCGCGGAAAACTCATGGTCTGGAAGCCGCAGGCCGAGGGCGAACAACTTGATATTAATCTGAAGGTTCCCGAAACCGGGAAATACCTCATCGCCTGCGTCTTCCGCGTTTCACCTAACTCCGGAAAATTCTCCCTTGCCGTTGACGACCGGCAACCGATGGCCCAGGTCGCCGATCTATACGCACCGCACCTCGAAATGCTCCGCGACCAGTACTTCGACGTCGTGGAACTTGATCAGGGACCGCACTCGCTCCGCCTAATCAGCCGCGGGAAGAACCCGGAAAGCGCCGGGGCGGAGATCGGGTTGGATTTCATAATGTTATGGGAGAGAAAGTGAAGGCCATAGTCAACACGGGGCCGAACCGCCTCGAAATGCTCGATATGCCGCTGCCCGAACCCGGCCCGGGGCAGGTCCGCGTCAGGACCGCCGCCTGCGCCATCTGCGCAACGGACCTTCAGATGATCGCCGGATGGGAGCGCACCGCCTTCCCGTGCGTGCCGGGTCACGAATGGTCGGGCCGCGTTGACGCCGTCGGTGAAGGCTGCGATAAATCGCTCATCGGCAGTCTCTGTGTCGGCGAGAACGTCCTGAGCGACGGGGGGGAGGTGGGGTTCGAGCATCCCGGCGGATACGCGCAATTTCTTCTCACTGAGGCCGCGAATCTGCGAGTTCTTCCGGACGCCTTCGACCCCATCGCCGCTACGCTGATCGAACCGCTGGCCGTCTGCGTCCGCGCCATCGGAAAGCTGGGGGGAGGAATACGAGAGCCGGTCCTCATTTTCGGCGACGGCGCAATCGGTTTGATCTCCCTAATGCTGCTAAGGCGCTCAGGCGCGCGCGAGATCACGCTTATCGGGGGCAGGAACGACAGGCTCGCGCTTGCGGGACGACTCGGCGCTGGGACAGTCCTGAACTACCACGACCTTGGCTCACCGATGGAGAACGAGATTGCGCGCCTGGCATCATCGCACGCCTCCCCCGCCCGGAAGCCAGGCGAAACCGGAGCGCTCGGACATTGGCCTTCAATAATCGAAGTGTCAGGATCCGCGGCGGCAATCAGGGCCGCGATGAATCTTGTCTCGCAATGCGGGCGGATTCTCGTCGTTGGGGATTATGCCCATGCCCGCGCTGATTTCGCATGGAACAACCTCCTGCACCGGGAGATTCAATTGATCGGCAGCAACGCCAGCGCCGGGGCGTGGCCGGAGGCGGCGCGACTGGCCGTCGGCGGGCTGTCACTGGCACGGCTGGTGACACATCGCCTCCCCGCTGCTCAGTTTGCCCGTGGAATAGAACTGCTGATCTCCCGCTCCGAAGGCACGATCAAAGTCGTATTGGAGTGGCAATGAGACTCCGTCCGCGTGGCGGACGGCTCCAAGTAGCTCCCTATCGGGTTGATAATATTTCCGTCTGTCCATTGCCGATAACATCCTCCGACGACCACGTCGTCATACCTTCAGACGATGGGGATATCGCCGGGCCGGAACCTGCCGGTAAGCATGAAACCGCCGCATACAGCAGAAACACTGTCACTTGCTTCAATAATCTCCACCTCAAATCAGACTTGCCGAATGAAACCGCATTTTTTAATTTAGTATGGAATACGCGCGCAGGTTCTTATGAAGTCCAAAATAATCCTGAACCGGAAATACCGGTTGCCAGGAGCATCGGTTTGCAGAACAATATTTCCGGCGTCTGATGACCCTGATTCTTTTTCGGGAGAATGATGATATGCCCGACAGAAACAAAGAGGCCAAACCCCAGGCATTCGTCCAGACGGCGAAGTCCGTAATGGACGGACTGGACCGATGGAACCAGGTCGGCGAGGACGAGGCAAACGCCGTCCGCGACATGGCGCTGCGCAACGAACTCTCCGGCGGCACGCCCGTCGTGCGCGAGTTCGAGGAGGAATGGCGCAGGCGCACCGGCTTGAAATACGCCATCACGACCTTCAACGGAACTTCTTCGCTCTACAGCGCCTATTTCGGCTTGAAGGTTGGCCCCGGCGATGAGGTCATCTGCCCGACGTACACGTGGATCTGCACAATCTCCCCAGTCCCGCTTCTGGGGGCCAGACCGGTCTTCGCCGAATGCGTCCCCGGCGGCGTGACCGTTGACCCCGACGACGTGCGTCGTCGCATCACCTCCCGCACACGCGCCATCGTCGTCGTCCATCTCTGGGGCTGGGTATGCGACATGGACGCCATCATGGACGTGAGCAAGGACACCGGCGTGCCGGTCATCGAAGATTGTTCTCACTCCCATGGCGCGTTCTACAAGGGCCGCCCCGTCGGCTCAATCGGCCATGTCGGTTGCTGGAGCCTTCAAGGTTCAAAACCAACCAGCGCCGGCGAGGGTGGCGTCATCGCCACGAACGATCCGGAAGTCTTCGACCGCGCTTGCCTGATCGGTCAGGTCAACCGCATCAAGGGTATGGACCTGGTGACAAACCATTACCAGCATCTTCAGCCCCTCGGCACAGGGATGAAATTCAGGGCGCACCCGCTGGGCATCGGCGTCGCGGCGGTGCAACTGAAGAAACTCGACGCGCTGAACAAGCGCCGGGCGTCGTTTGTCGAAGAAGTTGAGGCTGGCCTTACCGGTGTGCCGGCTCTGCGTCCGATTCCGTCCGCGCAAGGCTCTCAGCGCGGCGGATACTATGGCTTCCCGACGCTTTACAAACCTGCTGCGCTTGACGGCGTTCCGCGCCAGACGGTCATTGAAGCGATCCGCTCCGAGGGCGTGCCCGTCAACCCCGGCGGCTACGAGCTGCTTCACAGGCTGCCCTACTTCCGTGATGGATTTGATCTCTTCGGCCATAACCGCGGTCCGATCTGCAAGGAGGACAAGGCTGGTTTCGACGCGCCCTGGGCAGGCTTCAAGGAGGGCGACTTCCCCATCAGCGAGATCGCCCATGATAACTTCATCTTCCTTCCCGTCTTGAGCGACCCCGCCCCCGAAGCGGCATCAAAGATCGTGGCGGCGATCAAGCGGGGCGTGGAAAAAGCTGCGAAGATGTAATACGCGCGAAACCGATTGAAGAAAATGTAAGGTGGGTTGCAAGCGTCCCGCTTTTGGCGGGCGCGTTGCGCCACTAATGCGCTGATGGTCGGAATCGTTCCCCGATCGGAATTCATGCTGACCTTCAAGGAAAAACTGATTCGATTCGTCATAATCATTATTCTGCTCGTCGTAGGCGCTACGGCATGGCGGCTTCATCAATCTGGCCGCGCTGTGACGCTCAATAATATCAAGCGCGAGATAACAAGGGAGGCTGACGAAACACGCGCGGAAACCGACGTGAAGAAAGAGCAATTGAAAAAGGACGCCAAAGAGGCGGAAGACAAATTCTGGTATCCGTGGAAGTATAAGTAGGAACATCATTTCAACAAATCCATGAGTATCCTGGGATAGTAATGAACAGTCTGAAGCGCTTTCCTTTCCAGTGAAGGCACTTGCCATTAAAAGTTGAAAGGCAACAATACCGGGCAAGCAGTATCCAGGCAAAATTTATACCGCGCTTCATATCTTTGCGGCTGTGCGTTGAAATCAGCTCATGAACGGGCCTGCGCCTGAACCATTACCGCCCCATGCTTATTTCCAGGCTTCCTATGCTCATGGATAGCGGAAATTCGCGCGGGCGCGGCGAGTCGGCGATGTGGTAGAATATCCTTCTACTTCTGTAAGAGGAGACAAGCGAATGCGCCATGCGATGAAAGAAACACTGCAGAGCCGGTCATGGTTGCCGGGGGCGGCAATCCCGGTCATGATGTCAGCATTACTCCTGCCTCTCTTAGCCGCAGCAGAAGAACACCGAGAACTCGCCCCTCGTTTCGGCAACCTGAACGGTCGGTGGGCATTCAGGCTCGATCCCGGACAGACCGGCGAAAAGGATGGCTGGGCCGCGCCTATCCTTGACGATTCCGCCTGGCAGCAGATCCTTGTGCCGGGACTCTGGGAAGAGCAAGGGGTTACAGGAGAGCGTGACGCGAAAGGCAACCCGCCTGACGGCTACAACGGCGTCGCCTGGTACCGTCTAAAATTCATTATCTCAGCGGACTGGAAGGGGAAAGACCTTAATCTCTGGCTTGGCCGCATTGACGATGAAGACAGAACCTATCTGAATGGACGCCTCGTAGGCGAGACCGGCCCCGGCATTGAGCGGGCCGTGATGGTGAACCGGTTCTACAGCGTGAAACCGGAGTTCGTGAATTTCGGCAGAGAGAACGTTCTGGCGATGCGGGTCAGGGACGGAGGCGGGCCGGGAGGGATCATCGGCCCCAGCCTTTCGCTGCTGCCCGCCGGAGCGGAGGAGACCATGATGAAGAAACTGCCGCAGGAAAATCGTCCGTTGTCAGAGCGTTTCAGCAATCCGCCCGCGAATGCGCGCATCAACAAGATCATTCACAACTGGCCGGATTCTCCGGACGAGCAGGACTACCTGATTTCCTCTTTGATCTCGCGCGGATTCGGCGGCGTGACGAGCAACGTCTCGTTCCAGGATTACCTGGTGAGCGAGCAGAAATGGCAGGCCTTCATCAGGGCCGTCAATAAGTCCAAAGAAGTCGGCATGTCGCTCTGGCTTTATGACGAGAACGGATACCCGTCAGGCTCGGCCGGCGGGCTTGTCCTTAAAGATCATCCCGAATGGCAGTCTCACGGGCTTCTCATTGCCAACGCAGAATCGGACGGCGGGAAGGTCTCCATTGACGTTCCGCCCGGAACGCTTGTGTCAGCCGCCGCATACCCCGAAAAGGATGGGCAGGCCGACGTTGCGAAGGCGGTTGATCTGAAGGCGAATATCGCCAATGGGAAGCTTGAATGGACAGCCCCGGCGGGCAGGTGTCGGGTAGTTGTTGTCACCCAGGATGTCATTTACGAGGGCACGCACATGTCCGTCTGCCTCGCGCAGCACATGCCCTTCATTGATTACCTGATTCCAGAGGCGACTCAGAAATTCATCGAGCTTACCCACGACGCATACGCCAAACGCTTCGGCGGCGACCTCGGGAAGTACTTCGTCGCGACCTTCACCGATGAGCCGTCCCTGATGAGTCTGTTCCTGAAGGGAATGCCCTACAGCGTTCTTCCGTGGGCGCCGAACCTCCAGTCCGAGTTCAGGAAACGCAGGGGATACGATCTTGATCCGCTCGTCCCGCTGCTGATCATGGATGCCGGCGGGGCGGAGCAGAAGGCGCGCCACGACTACTGGCTCACCATCGGCGAGATGGTCTCCGAGAACTTCTTCGGCCAGATTCAGGAGCGATGCGCAAAATACAATATCCCATCCGGGGGACACCTGCTTCTGGAGGAATCCGTGACAGCCCATGTGCCGCTCTATGGCGACTTCTTCCGCTGCATCAGGCGTCTTGATGCGCCGAGTATTGACTGCCTGACGAGCATTCCGGCAGAGGTTCCGTGGCATGTCGCAAGGCTCTTGAGCAGCGCGGCGGAGCTTGAGGGCAAGACGATAACCATGTCCGAGACATCGGACCATTGCCAGCGTTACCGTCCCGAGGGCGACAAACGCCCGGTCTACACGGTCAGCGAAGCCGAGATCCGAGGAACCTGCAACCGCCTGATTCTCAACGGCATCAACACGATCACAAGCTATTATTCCTTCAGCGGGCTGGACGACGACGCCATGAATCGCCTTAACAACTGGGTCGGACGATGCTGCACGACGCTGACCGGCGGGCATCAGGTCTGCGATGTCGCACTGCTTTATCCGTCGGAAAGCCTCTGGACGCGATTCGTGCCGTCAGCGAAATGGACGGAATCGGCGAAAAACGCCCACGACGTTGAATCCGCCTACCATGCGGCGGAGAGGAACCTTTATGAAGGCAGGCGCGATTTCACGCACGTTGATTCCCGAACGATTGCGGAAGCAAAGGTCAGCGACGGATCGCTGGTTTATCGAAACCTTGAATGGCGCGTCGTTGTGCTGCCGAATGCGGACACAATGCCGCTGAAATCGTGGCGTAACCTTGCCGATTTCTGGAAGAGCGGCGGCGTGGTTGTCTCGATCGGCGTTCTGCCGGCTAACAGCGAGGCCGAATTTCCATCGAATGAAATCCGCGACATTGCGAAGGCGATTTTCGGCGACGGCGAAGGCGCGCGCGCGAAGAAAAACGCCGCCGGCGGCGTCGGGGTCTTCCTGCCGCGCGATTCGGTGAACCTGCTGGCGTCTATTCTGAATGCGCTGCTCGAGCCGGACGTCAAAATCAGCGATTCGGCGACGCCCATCCGCGTAACGCATCGCAGGATTGACGGTCATGAGATATGGTTCCTTATAAATGACGGTGAAAAACCCGTTTCATGCAAGGCCGACCTTTCAGCATCCGGAGCGGGCGAAAGGCTTGATCCCTCGATGGGAACAATCTCACAACTTCCGTCAGGAAATGACATCGCATTGGACTTGCAGCCCTACGGCGGAATGCTGTTCAGATTTGCCAAAGTCGCGCGCCCGAAGAGGCTGACGCCGGAAGTAACCGTTTTTCCGGTGAAGTTTTCTGAATAAGCGCTGAATCGGCGGGATTCTGGACACCAACCGCAAAAGGGCATAAACTATCCTGAAAGCAGTGTAAAAGGCAGAATCAGGGCAATGGAGATGCAGGGACGGAAACTTGGAGGATTCGAACTCAGGGAACGCCTGGGAAAAGGCGGAATGGGGGAGGTCTATAAAGCCTTTGACCCCGGCCTTGAGCGCTTCGTGGCTGTCAAGATACTCCCTGATGCCCTTGCCCATGACGACAAGCTGAAAGTCCGCTTTCTAGGCGAAGCCAGGACTCTGGCGAAGCTGAATCACCCGAACCTTGTTCATATCTACGCAATAGGCGATGAGAAAGAGACCAGCTATTTCGTGATGGAGTATATAAACGGATGGACCATAACGAAACTGCTGGAGCGATGGAAAAAGCTCCCCCTCCAGCGCGCTTTCGCAGTGATCGGAGAGATAATGGCCGCGCTGGACAGCGTCCACAAGGCGGGACTTGTTCATCGGGATATCAAACCCGCAAACATCATGGTTGAAAAAGGCGGGCGGGTTGTTCTGATGGATTTCGGTCTGGCAAAGCTCATTGACGAAGGCGGGGCGATACAGTTAACAACCGCGGGGATGATCATCGGCACGCCGCAGTATGTCAGCCCGGAGCAGGCCCGGGGAGAAAGGGTGGATCACCGCAGCGATATCTACTCGCTTGGCTGCGTGCTCTACCAGTTGCTCACCGGGAAGCCTCCGTATGAGGCCAAATCCGCAATGGGCGTCCTGACAAAGCACGCTCATGACCCCGTGCCACAGATACGCGCGGAACTGCCGGATATCGAGCCGGAAGTTGAGAAAGTCGTGACTAGATGCCTTCAAAAGGCTGTCGCCGAGCGATATCAGGATCTTTCCGAAATGGCTGCGGACATGGCGCAGGTCTACCGCAGCAAATCAATCATGGGCCTGATTCCGGAGAGCGTGAGGCAGAGCCTTCGCTCATCGGCTCCGCTTTCCGGCGCGTCAAAAGTTCCGGTAGTGGAATTGCCAAGTGCAGTTGACGACCCGACCACTCCGATAACAATCTTGAAGCCGAAACGGTGGAAAAGGGGGATTCTGGTCAGCACGGTCATATTGATATTGTTGCTCGTTGCGGCTAGACTTGTGTCTGTCGCAGTAAAGCCCGATCCTCCGGGGCTTAAAGGTTCCATGAGGACCGCCGACGGGGCGGACCTCGACGCAGAGGTCGTATCCTACGATCCGGAGAAGAAGGCGATGGTGGTGAAATACGACGGCAAGCGGGAGACGATCCCTGTGAGTCAGTTGAGGAGTCTGGAGATAAGCCTGCCTGAAAAGGAGCGATGAAGCCGGCGCCGGGGGGCGACTGATCTAATGCCAAAAAGTAAGATAAACTCCGGAACGGACTCTCTTGGCCGATGGGTAATACGCGGGATCTTTATTCTCGTCTTTGCCAGCATTGGCTATTTCGTTGCCAGCGTTCTGGAAATGAACGTCTTCAAGGGAATACTGGCCGCCCTGTCAGTCTCCATTATCTCGGTGCTGTTCGAGTCGGTCATCGGCGGGCGCCCGCTATCCTTCATCGGCGTGCTGATTTTCGGTTCCCTGCTCGGTTTTGTGGCGGCAGGCCTTGCCTTCCAGGTCTGGACGTTCGTCATGGGGACCGACTTTCCCAAGGAATATTTCGGCACGCGTGTGGTTGACGTGAAGTCCGGCATGCCGAAGGAGGCTTTCTCTGCGGAGGAGCAGCAGAAACGGACCTTTGCCGAGGTTGAAAACGTCCCCCAGGAAAAATTCAACGGAGCATTGCGCCTGACGCTCACCGTTCTTTTCAGCTACATCGCCATAGCGATCCTTTACAGAAGCCGCGACCAGTTCAACTTCATCATCCCGTATGTGGAATTCCGCCGCGAAGAACGCGGACTGCGCCCAATGCTCCTGGATACAAGCGTAATCATTGACGGGCGGATTGCGGACATCTGCCAGACGGGCGTCATTGACGCGCCGTTCATCGTCCCCCAATCCGTCATTAACGAGCTCCAGGGCATCGCGGATTCCTCCGACAAGCTGAAGCGGAATCGCGGGAGGCGCGGTCTGGACGTCCTGAACAAGTTGCGTCAGAATCCCAACCTGGACGTCCAACTACGCAATGACAGCGAAGTCCCCGGCGACTCGGCGGACAGAAAACTCGTGATCCTGGCCAAACAGATCAACGCCAAGATCATGACAAACGACTTTAATCTGAATAAGGTCGCAAAGCTGGAAGCCATTGAGGTGGTCAACATCAATGATCTTGCCGGCGCGCTAAAACCCGTAGCCCTGCCCGGAGAGGACCTGAAGGTTAAAATCATCAGGCCTGGAGAGGAAGCCGGCCAAGGGGTGGGCTTCCTGGATGACGGCACGATGGTCGTCGTGGACCAGGGGCGCAATCATATCGGCAAGGAACTGAGCGTGACCGTCACCAGCACGCTGAACACGAGCGCGGGACGCATGATTTTCGCCAGACCCCACGAAGGCTGATCCGTGCGGGGGGCGGTTGTCGAGGGGCCGCGCGCCGGACTGACTGGCCTCGCGCCTGTTCCCTCGCTCAATTTAATGCAGGATGCGCAATGAGCGTTTCAACCCCCTTGATGAAACAGTACCTGAGCGTGAAACGGGAGCACCAGGACGCCATCCTGCTCTTCCGAATGGGGGACTTCTATGAGATGTTCCACGACGACGCGAAACTCGCCTCCCGCGTTCTGGGTCTCACGCTGACCAGTCGTGAAAAGGGCGAGAACGCCGTCCCAATGGCTGGTTTCCCGCATCACGCCTCTGAAAGCTACGTGCGCCGCCTCATCCAGGCCGGGCATCGCGTGGCCATCTGCGAACAGGTCGAGGACCCGGCCGACGCCAAAGGCATAGTGGCCAGGGACGTTATCCGTATCATCACACCCGGCACGATCACCGAGGATGGGCTGCTGGAGGAAAAGCGGAATAACTTCCTGCTCGGCCTCCTCATAGGCGGCGGCAACCGCGTCGGACTGGCGTGGGTGGACCTCAGCACAGGCAGGTTTCAGCTTGTGGAAGTATCCCGTGAACAAATGCCGGGGGTTCTTGCCCGGATCATGCCCGCGGAAATCATCTGCCCCGACGGCGCTGACGATAGCGCCGGATTTAACGCGCAGGCGCTTCGCGATGCGACCGGCGCGGCAGTCAGCCTGCGTCCGGCATGGGAGTTCGGGGCTGAGGCGGCGCGCCGCTCGCTTCTGGAACATTTCAAGGTTGCGACTCTCGAAGGCTTTGGTTGCGAAGACGCCGGACCGTCAATAGGCGCCGCCGGCGCCGTGCTGGCCTACCTCCAGGACACGCAAAAGACCGCGCTGGCCCACATTAACAAGCTGGAACGCTGCCGTTCGGATGGCGTCGTCGCGCTTGACCGAGCCACGCAGTCAAGCCTCGAATTGCTGGAAACCATGCGCGGCGGCGACCGGCTGGGATCGCTGCTTGGCGCGTTGGATGAGACGCTGACGCCCATGGGCGGACGGCTCATGCGGGAGTGGATTCTGTCCCCCCTGCGCAGCCTGGATGATATCCTCTCACGGCAGGATTGCGTGGCCGAGTTGCGCGGCAAATCCGAAATTTGCTCGCGGCTCAGGAAGATACTCGGCGACGTCCATGACATCGAACGGCTTGCAGCGAAGGTCAGTATCGGCAGGTGCAATGCGCGGGACTTTGTCGGCCTCTCGCGCTCAGCCCGGCAGCTTCCCGCGCTGAAATCGGAGCTTGCGAAGGCCGGAACTTCCGGCCTTGCCGCGTTGCGCGGGCGGATTGACACGCTCGAAGACATCCGGGCTAAGATAGACGCCGCCATCCTGCCCGATCCCGCCCTGACGCTGCGGGATGGCGGCATGATCCGCGACGGTTATAACGCCGAGCTTGACGAACTCAGGCACATCTCCAGACACGGGCGCTCATGGATCGTTGACTTCGAACAGAAGGAGATCGCCCGCGCGGGCATCCCATCACTGAAGGTCGGGTTCAACAAGGTCTTCGGCTATTACATCGAGATCACCAACGTCCATGCGGAAAAGGTCCCGGCGGATTACGTCCGCAAGCAGACCCTCAAAAACGCGGAACGATACATAACTCCGGAATTGAAGGACTATGAAAACAAGGTCATCTCCGCAGACGAGCGCAGCAAGCAGCTTGAATATGAATTGTTCCAGCAGATCAGGGACGAAGTAGCCGCAGAAGTGGCAAGAATGCAGGAAACGGCATCAGCCGTTGCCGAGACCGACGTCCTTTGTTCACTAGCCCAGACGGCGCTGTTGCGAGGTTACTGCAGGCCGGAACTCGACAACTCGTCAAATCTGGTTATAAGGGACGGAAGACATCCGGTCCTGGAGCAGATCATGACGGATGAGCGTTTCGTCCCCAACGACGTGGCGATTGACGGTGACGGAGCGAAACTGTTGATTATCACCGGCCCGAACATGGCGGGGAAAAGCGTGTACATCCGGCAGATCGCTTTAATCGTTCTGATGGCGCAGATGGGATCATTCGTGCCGGCAAAATACGCGAAGATCGGACTCGTGGACAGGATTTTCACACGCGTCGGCGCGGGTGAGGAGCAGTCGCGCGGGCAAAGCACTTTCATGGTCGAAATGCTCGAAACCGCCAACATACTTAACAACGCGACGGATCGCAGCCTGATTGTTCTGGACGAGGTGGGCCGTGGAACGAGCACCTTCGACGGCGTCAGCATTGCCTGGGCCGTAGCGGAATACATTCACGACGCCATCGGGGCGCGGACGCTGTTCGCGACGCATTATCACGAGATGGCGCAACTTGTGGAGGTCATGCCCGGCGTAGCCAACTACAACGTGCTGGTCCGCGAGTGGCAGGACGAGATCGTTTTTATCCGCAAGGTCGCTCCCGGCAGCACTGACAGGAGCTACGGAATCCACGTCGCCCGGCTGGCCGGGCTGCCCAAAGAGGTTATTTCCCGCGCCGGGGAAATCCTCGCCACGCTAGAATCCCACAGCCTTGACATGACACAGAGCGGGGAAATGGCGAAACCACGGGAGAAGTCGGCGCCGAGTCCGAAACTCGTCCAGATGCCGCTTTTCAGCCTGCCCGATACCCGTGTGCGGGAGGTCTTGAAAGCGCTCGACCCCGCAAAACTGTCGCCTGAGGACGCGCTGGCAAAACTGAGGGAGTTGAAGGATATCATATCTGGAGAGGAGACGGAGCGTGGGCGTGGAAAATCGCGCAGGTAAATGCAAACCACAAGGGGCGGCGATGAACATGATACCCATCAACCGGTTATACATAGGTGACGTGTAGACCGCCCATTCCTGATCCATGGGAATATGGCTTTTCACTTTGGATTTCCAAATCCCATAATAAACAGGTCACAATCATTGCCTTGATCGCTCCCTAATCGCCGGAAGACATACCCGCCAGACCGGGAAAAAGAACACCGCGAAGCCGTAACCATGGACAGAATGGATTCCGGGAAATCTTCATACACCAGTCGTAATCCGCGCCTTGACAGGCAAAGATTCTCGCGCAAAACTACCATCTATCGGTATCAGGCATGTCGAATAATGCGTCTCGGCAACTTCGGGCGCGAAAGGAGCAATTGTGAAATTCCTGCGATTTCTTGACCGTGTAGGGCGCAACCACACAGGCATCCTGAAGGACGGCGAGACCGTTATCATCGCAAAAGGAACCCCCTTCTACGGCCTTTCGGAAACTGAAGACCGGATGCGGCTGTCGGAAGTTGCCTCTTTCCTTCCCCCTGTCTACCCGCCCAACGTTTTCGCGCTCGGGCTTAATTACGGCCTTCACGCCGCCGAAACCGGCAAGCAACCGCCCGATCATCCGATGATCTTCCTGAAGGGAACGAACTCCGTCACCGCACACCTTCAGCCCATCCGTCTGCCCGCCCCCGCACCATGCGAGGTTGACTATGAATGCGAGCTTGCCGTCATCATCGGGCGCACGGCGCGCAAGGTGACGCCCGGGCAGGCCCGCGACTACATCCTGGCCTACACCTGCGGCAATGACGTCAGCGCGCGCGACTGTCAGACTCGACTCGACCTGCAATGGGCGAGAGCCAAGTCCTTCGACACATTCTGCCCGCTTGGCCCCGTCGCGGACACAGACTTCAATCCCTCAAGCGCTCGTATCACGACCACGCTGAACGGGAAGATCATGCAGGATTCAAACGTCTCCGACCTGATATTCAACGTGTTCGAGCTTGTCAGCTTCATCTCTCAGGGCATCACCCTCTGGCCCGGAACGGTCATCATGACCGGAACCCCCAACGGCGTCGGCTTCACCCGCAAGCCGCCTGTCTTCCTCAGGCCTGGCGACACCGTGGAAGTCGAAATTGGAGGATTGGGAAGACTGATCAATCCTGTTGTGGCGGATAACGTCTGATATTTCGGATCAGCGCAATTGCCTGCATAAAGATGCGTATGAAATCAGTCCGTGCTGCCGCAGAAAGCGACTGCGCCATCTCGCGTTTTTTCGTAAGGGGTCACTGACGGGCTGGCGTCCGTAATTTGGATTGCGGCAGTCTTGCTGCCGCCTTGCCGTTAGCCGCAGCTTGCTGCGGCCTGATGCGGGATTCCCGGCGGGCAAGCCCGCCTTGGTGAAGGCGCAAGCAAGCTTGCGCAATCCAAGGAATTCAGCCCTTCAGTGATCCCATACGTTTTTTCTTAAAGACCTTGACATTCGTCCGGCGCAAAATACGATATCGTGGTCTTTGTGAATTCCCTGTGTGCGGGGTCTTTTTTTTGTCGTTAAAAGGAGGTCCGATTGTCATGAGAAAACATTTGAGTTTGGTACTGTTGTTGTTGGCGACCTGTCTGTCCTCGGCTTGGGCGGACCCAATATCTTCCTATTATCTGACTGCCGATAATTTTGACTTCGAAGTCCAGGGCGCAGCCGTTGTCAACACGTGGGCGACGCAGGCGCCGCAGATGGAGTATCCGATCGCCATCTCCGGCGGGACGATAAAGACAACAAGTCATATGTTGGGCATAACCGGAGCTGAGTACGATCTGGCCGGCAACTACACCGGCAATAATTATGTAGCTACTCTGGATCAATGTTACGACGGCACCAGCGACGGAACTTACAATTACACGGTTCAATATCTGACCGGCGATGTATATCGCACCGATCTGGACTGGCAGAATCCAGTCCTGCTGTTCAACATCGGAGACGGTTCGGAACTGGGCATCACGTACGACGGGACGAACAACAGCCTGTGGGTTTCTGATTTTGACACCGATACCGTGCGCAACTTCACGATGGGGGGGGGACTGATCTCCTCATTCTCGGCGGGAATCGTCAGTCTCACGTGCCTGGCGCTCGATCCGGCCGACGGCACCCTCTGGATGGGAAGCCAGCTTACTGAGGGTACATTTTACCAGTACTCGAAAGCCGGCGTCCTGCTCGATACAGTGACGTATGGCCCACTGGCCGGCGTGAATACGCTCGGCGGCGAGATGGTTCCTGAACCCGGATCGCTGATCCTGGTTGGCTTGGGCGCGGTTGGTCTGGCGATTTATCGCCGGAAGAAGTAGATTCCGTTGCCGGGCGATTTCAGTCAGATGGAATGGCCCGCGCGACGAGAAACATGTAGGATGGGTTCTTAGCGACGCCGCAGGCGACGCGTGAACCTGCCACAACAACAAAAGAGTAAAACCCGTCGGATTCGACTTTCCGACGGGTTTTTCTTGTACTGTCGGCGCCCGGCACCCGGCGATCAATGACGCGGCGACAGGACATTCTCACCCCGATCTTTCCTTTCTCCGTCAAATTCTGGGGCGAGGGACGGCCTTGCCCGGTCCATTTGCGTGGAGTATTCTCTGATTCAGGTCGTGCCCATTTTCCCGCCGCTCTATCAAGGGGATGTTGACGCCATGCGAACTGCGCAAATAGCGCTTTCCGCCATTATCGCCATGATCTTCTGCGCGAGTGGTTCCGCTCAATGCGCCGAACCGGTCCACGCGGATAAGAAACTGATTGAATACGGATGGGACGTTCCCTACCCCGACTACATCCGGGCCAATATCAAGAAGATGGAGAAACGCCCTTTCGACGGCCTGATTCTCAGGCTCCGTCGTTCTGGAAGCAAGGACTGGCAGGACGGCGGGCGCATTTTCACCCCCCAGCGATGGACCGAGGATGAATTCAAGCAGACGTTCGACGACATGGCAGCCATCGAGTGGAACAAGTTCACGGAAAACTTTGTCTGCATGTACGCGGCATCGGACATGGACTGGTTCAACGACGAACATTGGGAAGCCGTCCGTAACAACGTGCGCCTCGTCGTAATGGCGGCGTGTTTGGGACGCTGCCGGGGCATATGCTTCGATCCGGAGCCTTACGGCAACAACCCATGGACCTACGGGGAAACCATCCACCGCGAAAAGCAGTCGTTCGCGCAATACCAGGCCAAAGTCCGTCAGCGCGGCGCGGAATTCATGCAGGCCATCATGTCCGAGATGCCGGAGGCGGTCATCCATACCTTCTACAACTTCGCCCTTTTCGACCATATCAGCGACATGGCCGATCCGCGCGTGCGTGAACTTGCGCTGTCCAGGCATCCATACTCGCTCTACCCCGCCTTCCTGAACGGCATGCTGGACGCCGCCGGGCCGGGCATCCGGATCACCGACGGCAACGAAAACGCCTACTACTACACGAATCGTCTGCCCTTCTTCACGGCTTATCACTCCATCCGCCAGCGCAGTCTCACCCTTGTCGAGCCGGAGAACCGCGACAAATACAAGCTCCAGTTACAGGTCAGCCAGGCGCTCTACGTGGACCATCTTTTCGGCCTGCGCCAGCCGAACAAGTACCCCAGCAACTACATGACCCCAGAAGAACGCGCGAAATGGTTCGAGCACAACGTGTACTACGCCCTCCTGACCAGCGACCGTTACGTCTGGCTTTACAGCGAGCGCATGAACTGGTGGACCAACGAGAACGTGCCGCCCGGGTTGGAGGACGCCGTTATTTCGGCGCGCAAGAAGGTCGCCTATTGCGCCCCGATGGCGATTGACCCTTTGCCCTCAATCCAGGCGGCCGAACGCCGCATGGCCGAAGAAACAAGCGGGAAACTCGTCCGCAGGACAGCCGATATCGCGCGCCTGCCGGATGGAATCGCCCCGCCGGTCGTTGACGGCAAACTAGACGATCCTGCATGGGGCAAGGCGTCCGCGCTCGAAAAGTTTCTCCCGCCCGCATCCGCGCCGTCTGACGCCACTCCGGCGCAAACTAAGGGACATGTCGCGTATGACGATCAGGCTCTCTACATCGCTTTGTCATGTGCCGAGTCTGAACCGGGAAAGATGAGCATAGTGGGGAATGCAAGGGACGACAGCGTCTGGATGGGCGACAGCGTTGACGTCTTCCTGCATCCGGCGGAAGCGCCCATCCTCCACTTCATCCTCAATCCCCGCAACGTTCAGTGGGATGCCTCGTTCAACGGCCAACAAGAGAACCTGTCCTTTAATCCGGACTGGAAAAGCGCCGTGTCCGTGGAAAAGGATTGCTGGAACGTCGAGATAGTCATCCCGTGGGCGTCAATCCTGGTCAATCAGCAAAAGCCGCGTCCCGGGCAGCACATCAGGGCCAATATCTGCCGAAACAGGTGCCACGCCTCTGAGCTTTCGACATGGTCGTCCGTGGTTCAATTCTTCACCGAATCGGACAGCCTCGGAAAATGGGTTTTCAAGTAAGTCGTCCGGCAATTCATTTCGCAATCGCGCAAATCCATGCGGCGGCTTCGAGTCTGGTTTGACCGCGAAACGCTTTGGCGTTAGAATGCCCCTTATAAAGCAGCGAGGTATGACGCGGATCCAGACGGAGGGTCTTCCCGGTCTTTCGGAGGGGGCGTCGGGTAAGACTGATGATGGCAAAAGACACAGTTGGACACGTTGACAGGCGCACAGACAGTCGTTCCGCCTGGATTTTGATTATCACAGCGGTCACTGGCATTCCGTTCCTGGCCGGTTGCAGCGCATCGCAGCATAAGGAAAAGACCGACAAGAACGTTTACGGCATCGTTGACGCAAAGCAGAAGAACGTCACGGGTCAATCCACAGACTTCAGCATCGAAAAACCCGCGACGAACCTTAGAGCGACCGTACAGTCCGATGTCGGGCACCTTCCCCCCGCCGGTCCCGGAGCCGACATGCCGGACGAAGTCGCCGCCAGAACGCTCTCCCTCGACGAAGCCCTTCGCCTTGCCCCGACCTCCAGCCGGGATTACCAATACCAGAAGGAAGAACTCTATCTCTCCGGACTCGACCTTGTCCTGGCCCGACACGAATGGTCCCCCCTCTTCTCAAGCATGATCGAGGGCGGTTATACCTGGGACGACAGGGAGGAAACCGTTGACGGCTCGGCAACGCTCAAGCTCCAGAAAAAGCTTATCACCGGGGCAAGCACGGCAGTCTCATATTCGGTTGGGGCGATCTATTTCCTGGGCAGCGATATGCGCCCGGAGATCACAAGCTCGCTGGATGCATCCTTCGTGCAGCCGCTCCTGAGAGGCGCAGGACGGGCCGTGGCCGAGGAGAACCTGAAGCAATCCGAGCGCGACGTCATATATCAGGTTCGGGCATTCATCCGGTACCAGAAGAAATTTTCCATTGATATCACAAGCGCCTACCTGAATGTCCTGCGTCTTGCCGATCAGGTCCGCAACGAATGGCAGAACTATCAGAATCTGGTCAGGAACCGCATGAGAAGCGAATTCCTTGAGCAGGCCGGTCGGACTCCGCTATTTGAGGTTGATCAGGCGCGGCAGGCCGAGCTTAGGGCGCACAACAGTTGGGTGCAGACCAAGGAACGTTACGAATCAGAGATGGACAGTTTCCGTACCCGTATCGGGCTTCCGCCGGACTGCGCCGTTGCGCTCGACCGCGGCGTGCTGGCATGGATTGAAAGCAACCGTCCGGCGGAACATGAGATGGATGCTTTGAACACTTCCGAAGCCGTGCAGATCGGATTGGATAACAGGCTGGACCTGATGACCCAGCGAGACAAGCGCGCCGATGCCGAACGGAAAATATACGTCGCCCGCAACGGTCTCCTGCCGCAGCTTGACCTCGTCGCAAACGCCTCGGTTGACGGCACGCCCCCCCGCAACTGGGATCGGATGCAGTTCCACCGCGGAACATACTCAACCGGGCTAAGGCTCGATCCTGGTCTGGACAGAGTCAAGGAAGCGGCGACCTATCGCGCAGCCATGGTGAATCTGGAGCGCGCAGCGCGAGCGCTTGAGCAAAAGGAGGATGAAGTCCGGACGGACATCCGGGAAGCGATTCGCCAGCTTGAGGGACAGCGCCAGAGCTATGACATCCAGCGCCGCAGCGTGGAGCTTGCCGCGCGCCGCGTAGCAAGCGTCTCCATGCTCATGGAAGCCGGCAGAGCTTCAATGAGAGACCTCCTTGAGGCGCAGGACGACCTTGTCAGCGCGCAAAACTCGCTGACCTCCGCGCTCATAAGCCAGACCATGGCGTGGCTGCAATACAAGTACGCCAGCGAACAGTTCGAACTCGACACGCAGGGAAGACCAACGGACCTTTTCTCGCAATCCGGCGGGGAAACCGCTCCGGCCGGAACAAGTCCTACCCCCAGCGATAAGCAACCTACAGGCGGAACAGAATGAGCGATTCACCAGAAAGCGCCTCGACAGGAACCGATAAAAAACATCCTCGATCAGGCATAGCCGATCATGCGAGGACCGGCCAGAAACCGCCGCGCAAGCCCCGGCGCAGAACATACACGTATGCGATTATCGTCGCGATTGCGGCAATCGGAGCATGGCTCATGCTCCGTCCGGACGCGGAAAAGGAAAACGACCGGCAGGATGCCGTCTTCACCGTCATCAAGGGCGACCTGCCCATAACCGTCAGCGAATCCGGCAGCGTCGAAAGTCAAAAAAATGTTGAAATAGTATGCGAAGTAGAAGGCATGTCAACAATCGTCTTTGTCGTGCCGGAAGGCTGCGACGTAAAGAAAGGCGATAAACTCGTTGAGCTTGACAGCAGCGACCTGCGGGACCGTATTCTCCAACAGGAAATAACCGTTCACAGCTCAAAAGCCGCAAAGATCAACGCTGAGGAGAGCTTGGCGATCACTGACAACACTCGCCAGAGCCAACTAAAGCAGGCCGATCTGACCATTGATTTCGCGGCATTGGATCTCCGCAAGTTCCTGGAAGCCGACCGGAAGCGCGATATCGCCAAGGCCCAGATGGATATTGACCTCGCCGAACGGCAGCTTGCCCTTCAGGAGGACCGCCTGCAATGGAGCGAAAAACTTGCCGCCGCCGGCTACGTCACCGTTGCGGAACTCAAGAGCGACCAACTGCTTAAGAAAAGATATGAACTCAGTCTTGAGGACGCGCGGCAGGCCAAGAACGTGCTGGAGGAATATACGCATCCCCGAATGCTGAAAAAGCTGGAAGTTGACCTGGAAGAGGCCAAAAACAATCGCGAACGCACCGATGCGCGAACGGCAAGCTCTGTCTCCCAGGCCAAGGCCGATCTTGACGCCAAGCAAATGAGTCTTGGATTGACCGAGGCCAAGCTAGAAAAACTGAAGGCCCAACTGGAAAAAACAATAATTACCGCCCCGCAGGACGGAATGGTCGTCTACTTCCAGGACCGTTGGGGCAACCGCGAGCCGCCGGAAGTCGGCAAACAGGTCAGGGAGCGCCAGGGACTTTTGACCCTGCCAAACCTGACGTGCATGCAGGTCAGGGTGGAAGTTCATGAATCCATGATTGGCATGATCCAGACCGGGATTCCAGCAACCATTATTGTGGATTCGCTTCCGGACAAGGTATGGTCGGGAGAGGTGAAGATGGTCGCCGCCGTGCCGGACAGTCAGGGACGCTGGCTGAATTCCGACCTTAAGGTCTACAGCACAGTTGTCGCAATCAACGCCGGTCCCGATGAAGTGAAGCTGCTCAGGCCTGGCATGTCGGCGCGTGTGGAAATGCTGGCCGACAAGGTGGTGGATACTGTCATGGTTCCAGTCCAGGCGGTAACGCGACGCGGAGATGACTCCTATTGCTACATCGTCGGCCTTGGTTCGCCGGAGAAGCGCAAAGTCGTGGTCGGCAAGAGCAGTGACAAATTCATCCAGATCATTTCCGGACTTGCCGAGGGTGAAAAGGTCCTTCTTTACGCACCAGCCCTTCCCGAAGCCGGAGTCTCTGAAACCGAGGCAGGCGGCAAAGCGCATCCCGGAGACGATAAATCCGCCCCTGAAAAGCCCTCAGAACAACAGCAACCCACTCCGCCCTCCGCGTCATCACAACCGGGAGCAGGCGCAGGCGGTGGCGGCGCCGGACCGGTGGACAAGGCTAATCGCCCGCCGCGCAGCGACAAACCCCCGAAACCTCAGAAATCGGGACGTAATCGCGGCTGATACGATGACTCAGGAAAAGCAGACAAGAGAGTTGATCCGCTTGGAATCCCTGTGGAAAATCTATCGTTATGGATCCGTTGACGTAAAAGCGCTGCGCGGGGTCAACGTCTCCATCCGCGAAGGCGAATACGTCTCGATTATGGGCCATAGCGGTTCCGGCAAGAGCACCATGCTGAACATACTCGGTTGTCTGGACAAGCCATCACAGGGAAGTTACTGGCTGGACGGGCAGGACGTGGCCAAGATGGAAGACGACGAACTCTCTGAAATCCGTTGCAGCACGATCGGATTCATATTCCAAAGTTTCAACCTGGTGCCCCAACTGGACGTGATCGAAAATATTCAGGTCCCTCTCTACTATGCCGGCTGGCCGGAGGATGAAAGCCGCGGCAGAGCGATGGAAATGGCTGAAAAAGTCGGACTGGCGGACAGGATTGACCACAAGCCGACGCAACTTTCAGGCGGTCAGCAACAGCGCGTGGCAATCGCCCGCGCACTGGCAAGCGATCCCCTGCTCATCCTGGCCGATGAGCCGACTGGAAACCTGGACACCAGCACCTCGCGCGAAGTGCTGGAAATCCTTGACGGGCTGAGCGCGGAGGGCGTGACACTCATACTCGTCACTCACGACCCCGAAGTCGCCAGGCACACCCAGCGCGTCCTTTATCTCGTGGATGGGAACTTCCAGAAGGACGGCCCGCCGGCTGAGGTGCTCCGCCGATGATTCGGCATATAAGCAGAATCCTGGTCACTGTAAGAGTAGGCATTAAGGACCTTGGGCGTCATAAGCTTCGCTCCGCATTAACAATGCTGGGGATCATCTTCGGCGTCTCCAGCGTCATCGCCATGCTCAGCATCGGAGAAGGAGCAAGCAGAGCCGCCCAGGAACAGATCAAAGCCCTCGGAACCAACAACATTCTGGCCCGCAGCGTCAAACCCGCCGACGAGGGAAACGCGAATCAGTCCAAACAGCAGCATATGGCCAAATATGGCCTGACTTATAAAGATGCGGAGCGCATTGCGACCACGATCCCTAACGTCAAGGTCATCGTCCCCCAGCGCGAAAAGCGAGAACAAGCGGTCAGGGACAGATATCGCGTAGAAGTCCGCGTCGTCGGAACAGTCCCCTGGCATACCGATGTAGCCGGGGGCAAAATCATCCGGGGGCGATTCCTGTCCTGGGACGACATGCGCGCCAAAAAGACCGTCTGTGTGCTTGGCGCCACAGTGGCGGAACGTCTTTATCCGTCAGGAGTTACGCTCGGATCTTTCGTCAGACTCGGAAGCCAGTATTATCGGGTCGTCGGAGTGCTGGCCCCTCGTGGGATGGTTGACACCGGGGGAAAAAGCTTCGACTCCGACTCAAACCGCGATGTCTACATCCCCCGCACAACTTTAGTTGAGCGATATGGTAAAATCACAGTAGACAGCATGACGGGCAATTTCGTTCTGGAAAGCGTCGAACTGCACCAGATCACCGTCGAAGTCAAGGAGACGATTGACGTCGAGCCAACCTCACTGGCAGTCAGAGCAGTATTGGATGCTTTCCACCCCAAGAAGGATTTCGAACTGCTGGTCCCCCTTCGCCTGCTGGAACAGGCCCGGGAAACGCGCCGAATCTTCAACATTGTCCTGAGCAGCATTGCCGCAATCTCCCTCCTTGTCGGCGGCATCGGCATAATGAATATCATGCTCGCGACCGTGACGGAACGCACACGCGAGATCGGCATTCGCAGGGCCTTGGGCGCGAAACGACGCCATATTGTCGCCCAGTTCCTTGCGGAAACCATTGTTCTAAGTATTCTCGGTGGGCTGTTCGGAGTTATCCTGGGCGTCGCAACCCCTGCAGTTGTAACGCGTTTTGCCAATCTTCCAACCGTCGTAACGCCCGGTTCAGTGATATCCGCCTTCGGCATATCCGCGCTGGTGGGAGTCATCTTCGGCCTCTATCCGGCCGAGAGGGCATCGCGGATGGATCCCATCGAAGCCTTGCGCCACGAATAGCCAGAGACGCCGATATCATTCGGCATCTTGCAGGTCCGCAGCCAGGCGTCCAGCCATCTCGCGGGCTTCCCTCCGGTTCTTCACGGTGCCGTCAAGCTGTGCCTCCCGCACCTGCTTTAGAATCTTTGAGAAAACCGGCCCTGGCTCAAGCCCCATCCTGATCAGATCCTTGCCGCGTATCAGGGGATCCGGTGATATCTCCCGCTCAGGGATTCCTTCCTTGATTTTCATGACAAGATCGTAGTGGCTGAGATCGCCCGAGCTTGCCATAGCATCAACCTTGTGAATCTCCGCCAGTTCCCCGAAGCCATCCTCTGCAAATAGTGTCTTCAGTTTGCTCAAGCGCATCTGCGGCGCGTGAAGGAAACACATGTGCCTTCCAACAAGCCAGAGAACGCGGTCGGTCGTCTTCTTGCTGAGTTTCAGCCGTTTGCAGATATGGCGCGTCAAATTAACGCCTATTCGTTCGTGGTCGAAAAATCGCCCCGGCGGCGATTCCTTTTGTGCGTCCGGTTTCCCTATGTCGTGAAGAAGTGTCGCCAATGCAAGTTCAAATGACGGATGCTCCGGTATTCGATCAAGACAGATCATTGTATGCGTGAAGACATCGCCTTCCGGATGCAGATTCCTGGGCTGCTCAATCCCTTTCAGAGCAACCACTTCCGGCAAAATCCGCTCCAGAAGTCCAAGTTCGTCCATCAACCGGATTGCAAACGCCGGACGCCGCCCTGTCAGAATATGCTCCATTTCAACAGCGATGCGTTCCGAACTTATTCGCTCGATTAAACCGGCATTCTTGCGTATCGCTTCTGCGGTCGCAGTCTCAATCTCGAATCCAAGCTTGGCTGAAAACCGTGCTGCGCGCAACATCCTGAGATGATCTTCCGAAAAACGGGCTTCCGGATTGCCGACAGCCCTGATAATCCTAGCCTCAAGGTCGGCCCTTCCCCCGACAATGTCCATAAGCTCTTCCGCTTCTGGATCATAAAGCATTGCGTTGACGGTGAAGTCCCGGCGCTTTACATCCTCTTCCGGAGAACAGAAATTGACCGAATCCGGACGCCTCCCATCGCTGTACTCTCCTTCAGAACGATATGTGGCTACCTCGAAATCAAATTCACCGATTCTGACTAGAACCACCCCGAAAGAAGCGCCTACTGCCCGACATTCCGGGAACATGGCCATGATTTCATCTGGCCTGGCCGAGGTGGCTATGTCAATATCCTGCGGGCTTAGCCCCAATAAAGCGTCCCGAACGCATCCCCCGGCGAAATGCGCTGAGAATCCGCCCAAACGCAATTTTCGCGCTATTCCATGCGCAATCCTGCCTTGCGGCGATTTTGTTAATTCATTCAGCATTATTGACAATCCCTGCTTAGACAAGGCTCTGTAATGACTACTATATCCGCCTTGTCCGCGCTTTCCATACAGCTAACTTACAGTCTTGATTTCACGCATTTTATGTCAAAAGACCTCTTGACTTTCATGTCGGAAAGTGTATAATAAAGTGAGCTTACACTAAAGGAGTTTTCTATCCTTTATGCTCTCCGAAAGGAGGGCTGGATCGTGTCAAGCCTCCCCCTCCACTTGGCACGGTCCTTTTTTTTTGCGGATTTCCCCGATTGATATCTCGTAAAAACCCCGTTTCTTTCACAGGAAACGGCGCAAATCGCAAACACAAGAATTCGCTTGAAAGCCTGCCATGCCTGATTTACATTGCCTATGTAATTTCGACGTGGTTGTTGCGACCGCGGACGAGAGGTTGTGAATGGAAGCTTAGACGATAATGGTTTCACATCCCAGAAGCATCGGCCTCAAGCGAAGAAAAACTTCTGCCACGCCGGTTGCGACACAATTGTGGGGACGATCAGTCGGATAGAAATTCTGTCGTTCATCAGGGAGGCGACCGCCGCATGGCCCCGCCGGATGCAGGCTCTATTTCCCCTATAAATGTTCCGGGATATCAAATTCTGGAGCCTCTCGGCTCAAGCAAGTTGGGCAATACCTACGTCGGGCAACAGATATCCCTTCATCGCCCGGTCATTATCAAGACCATACATCCCAATATCACCCGAACCGACGGAGTGCTTGAAGCGCTTGTGCATGAACTGAGCGCCGCTGCGCCTGTCATGCACCCCAGCCTGGCGGTGATCCTTGATTGCGGAATCCACGGGCGGACTTTCTATTATGTGCGGGAATACCTGGAAGGCGAATCCCTTGCGAAAGCCATCTCCAGCGGCGAACCGGTTGAAGAATCGGAAGTCATCGAACTGGCCATTCCATTATGCAAAGCCCTCGTCAAACTTGACGGCTACGGCCTCGTGCATGGGAATATCAAGCCTGAAAACGTCATTTTCTGCAGCGATGGACGCATAGTCCTGACCGATTTCGGCCTGATCAGGCCGCTTGTCAGCAGAACAGCCCTTAAATCCGGGCGCGGGGATGGAACCCCTCAGCCCATGGAGGAAAGGCTCCTCTTCGTTGCCGATCCTTTATACATGCCGCCTGAATGGCCCAACGAAAGCGCTTTCCGCGATATCAGAACTGATATCTACAATGTCGGCCTCCTTCTTTTCTGCCTACTCACAGGCGCTCATCCGTTCCACGGCCAACCTCGTGACATACTCCGGATGCAGATGGAAGTCCCCGTGCCTGCGCTCAGAGACTCAACCCCGCGAGCCGGGGAGGCAATAGCCCATCTGCTGGCACGGATGACAAGTAAAAGGCTGGATGACAGGATAGGCTCCGCAGACGAACTTCTTACCGCAATTCAACAAATCGCAGGGCATAGCGATGACTTTGCTGCTCAACATTCTGCCTCTCCCACCTCTCCGGAACCGGTCGCTATCGCACCGGCTGTTCAGGCAGTCAACCCGGGCTTCCAGGAAACAGCTTCGGGATTGCAGCTACCGCTGGGTCTTCTAGGCGCCCAATTTCAATCACAGTCGCCTGTTGTCATGGAACAGGCCGATGGCAATGCTTCCCCGGACGCTCTTGATGAGACGATGACAGACCTTCCGGGAATCTCAGATGAGAACGTGAACGCCGAAATCGCCCATCAACAACCCCAGCATCCTCCCAAGCTCCCTCTCATTGTCCCGCCTCAGACTCCCGCACTGACCACAACCAGGTTATCAGGAACACCTTGGACCAAGTCGGCAACATCGCGGACAGCCGACCCTCGATTGTCCGGGCGGATGGCAAAGTCGAAACCGCCGACCCCCGGTGTGCCTGTCGCTTCTCCTTCCCGAGATGACCGGGAGGAGGAAATCAGCCATACGAATGGCATTGAAGCCACTGATGACGAAATGGTTGAAGACAGCGCCGCCCCGCCCCCGCAGCGCGCTGATGGCCCCAGGCTTTCACCCAGAGATCGTGTTACAATCGAAATTCTTGACGGTGAGTTGAAAGGCCGTTCAGAGAAGTTGTCGGAAGGGTCAAAGATCGTGATCGGAAGGCGCCAGACATGCAATCTCGTTTTGGACGATAAACGGGCATCAAACCTGCATTGCACGATTATACGCAGGGACGGCAGAATCGCCGTCATTGACAATGGAAGCCATAATGGAACCCGTGTCAATGGGCGCGATATTCAACAAGCCGAACTATTCCACAACGATCTTATTAGAATCGGCAGAACCCGGCTTCGTATCTGCGTGGCAAGAAGCTGAACCTGCCCGGTCATCCCCAAAGCGCCACGTAAAGGGATATCCGCGCTGTCGCAACCGCATCCAGAACAGAATCAGGCATCCCTCCCGCGAAACAGCGCTGATACCATAACTGCCCCTCAGCCATGCACAACCTTTTGTGTTCAGGCAGGAACCTTCGCCTCAGGAAATGCGCGAATTCAACCCATTCAAACCGTCCGTAAGCCCTGAACGGCTGGCCGTCCAATTCTTCACATGCCACGCTTCGCCCAGCGAGCACGGCTTCAATCACCGCGCTTTCGCTTGGCTCTTCCGCAAATACAATCGTGAACAACCTGCCAAAATTATCATCCAATTTCGCTGAGTGCACATCAGACGACCCCACCAGCGGATACCTTCTGCCGGCGTCGGCAAGGTGATCCATGCAGCGCTGTACCGCCAGACTGTTGTCCTCCGGCTTGACGTCGCCGAACAGTTCAATGGCGTCCATCTCCCCGTCACGCAGACACTGGTGCCAGATCTCCCGGTCAAGGTCGAATCTTTCCGCGCTCACCCAGTAAGGATGCGCCAGCACGGCTATCCCACCCTGCGCATGTATCTTGCGAATGTGCCATAACGTCTGCGCGTACAACTCGCGCTTCAAACCCGGGACGAGATCGCTCCGGGCTTCCAACTCCTTCACGATCGCCGCATGTTCCGCAATGTATGTCTGTGCCTGATTGCCCAGGGCATCCAGCTTCAACTCGTCTACCGGCGACTGAATGCCTATTGCCACGATATGCCCGCCGGGATAGTCAGGGTGCGATTCCTCGCCTCTGACAACCAGAATGTCCAACCCATTCGCCTTTGCAAACTCGGCAGCCTCAAGGCACGGAGGGAAACGCCGGTGGTCCGTGATCGCAATGAAATCCAATCCAAGCAGACGAGCCTGGATGATTCGGAAACCCGGCGAACATTTTCCATCCGAATAAGTAGTATGAGAGTGCAAATCCCCGACATATGGCCGATACCGCGCCATTTCTTCAGACAATGCGAAGAAGTGGAAAGTCTCCACAGGCTGGTCATTCCTTGTAAGAATGACCGCATACTCCCCGCATATCGGCGGTTCGTAAAGGAAAATCAATTTATTGCCGACGGTCATCACACCTTCCAACTGCTTCTCTACAGATGTGCTGACCTTCGATTTCACGTGGATTCGGTATCTTGCGCCGGAGACCAGCATGTCATTACGCGCCGGACAATCAATCGTGAAATTCGCCTCGCGTCCAGTTCTGCAAACCAATGGCGTCAGTCTGATTAGCGGAAGCATGTTGCTGTTTATTCTCCTGTAGCCTCTTCGTCCCGCCGCCTACTTGAAGGCAGGCGCGAAGTTGGGTCTCGCAGCGGGCTTGGCTGAAGGTTTCGCGGCTGGTTTAGGTTCAACAGCCTTCTCTTTTGAAGGTTTCGGAGGGGATTCCTTTACGACTTCCTGAGCCGGTTCCGCAATTGACTCAGATTGTCCGGATGCCTCTTCGCTCCATGAAAACGGCTTGCCTGGTCTGGAAGCATTTGCCCATTCGTATCTGCCTACCTTGGAATTATAGACCACGGCGTTTTCCGGCTCGACAAGCCATCCTGACAGACGGCCCAGCAGCGTCATCGCGCCCTCATCGTCATATCTGTCAGGCAACATTTCCTGGGGCTGTGCGCTGACTTTGGACATCAGAATGTTCATGCGCTTAATCGCCAGGCGGCGCTCATTCGGTTCGCATTCGCGCGCCATCATTATCAAGAGCGTTACGTCGGCGCAGGCCATTACACGATCCTCGACCTCCATTGATTCCAATTCCGCAATCGGTGTCGGAGTCTCTTCTTCCTGGAGCCTTTTGTTTATATCCGCGAATTGCTGCGTTAACTGCTGGTTGGTCTTTGCCATCTCCCCCATTATCGGGCTTACCATCTTGTTCTGTGCTTGGAGCAGCTTCTCCTTTATCGGATTTCCGCCCGCCATTTTCTTGATCTCATCATCAGTCAGTAATTGTGCCTTCCCGTCCTTAAAGTCCTCCGGTTTGGCGTTCATCATTCTTTCCATCGCCTTCTGCGCCAATTCCTCAGCCTCAGCCTGCTTCGCCAGTTCCGCTTCCGAAGGCTGATATCCCATCCTATATACAAGCATCATCAGACCAAGCACCGCAACTATCCCTATGCCGATGTTGCCCATCGGCACGGCCTGAGATGCGCCGGCTGACGTCCATGCCCACCAGCATAATCCGCACAAGGTCACACCCAGTATTATTAGCATAACCCATGCCTCCGGCTTCAGACCGGCCAGCACGGGCGTAACAGTCAGCAACATCGCTCGTCCTCCGCCCATGATTTATGCATCAGCCCCTTATCCGTCAGCGGCAGTATATCCGCCCGCCGATTCAACGGCTAGTCGCCCATGCAGACGCCGACAAGTCTGGCCGTCTTCACAAGCGGATGATCCGGCGGGACAACCTTTTTCTTCCCTGCCACTTCTTCAAGAGGAACCGGCACGCAATCCTCTCCCCTCGCCGCAACCATTACTCCAAACTCCCCTTTTGACGCAAGTTCCGCCGCCCGGGTTCCCAGCCGCGATGCCAAAAGCCTGTCCGCCGGCGTCGGCACTCCCCCGCGTTGCAGGTGGCCCAGCGCCGTCACCCGCGTCTCCAGCCCCGTCAGTTCCTGCAACTGCCTGGCAAGCCGGATGCTCTTCGGCTCCTGCCATCCCTCCGCCTCTTCATCATCGCCCTTCTTGTTCTTTTTCCCCTTCTTCGCCTCTTTCGCCGCCTCCTTCGCCTCCTCCTTCGTCATAACGCCTTCGGCTACCGCCACTATGCTGAATCGCTTGCCCTGCCGGTTGCGGTCAATGATAGCGTCGGCGACCTTTTCGATGCTGTACGGGATTTCCGGAATCAGGATGACGTCGGCCCCGCCGGCAACGCCCGCCGCCAGCGTCAGCCATCCCGCGTTATGCCCCATGATCTCGACAGCCATGACGCGGTGATGGCTCTCCGCCGTCGTGTGCAGCCTGTCAATAGCCTCCGCCGCAATCGTCATGGCCGTATCGAATCCGAATGTGACATCAGTGCCCCAGACGTCGTTGTCAATCGTCTTGGGCAGCGTTATGACGTTCAGACCGCCCTCCGTCATCAGGTGATAAGCATTCTTCTGCGTCCCACCGCCGCCCAGACAGACAAGACCGTCCAGATGAAGCTCATTGTAGTGGTCAACTGCCACTTGGGTCATGTCGAGAATTTCCTTGCCCACCGGGAACTTCTGTGGCTTCTCGCGGCTCGTGCCCAGGATTGTCCCGCCCATCGTCAGGAGGCCGGAAGCGTCGGATAGGCTCAACGACCGTGTCCGGTTCTCCACCAGACCGCTGAAACCGTCCAGGATGCCGACACAGTCAATCCCGAACGCGCCCGTTGCAGCTTTGACGACTGCTCTTATCGTCGCGTTCAATGCCGGGCAATCCCCGCCGGATGTCAATACGCCAAGACACTCGACCTTCTTATCCTTCCCCATCTAAACGGTCTCCTTTCAAGCAAGCATGCAATTCGAATCATGCATCTCCCATATGCAGGAATGCCGGATCCGTTTTCTCTCTCAGGCCAGTTTGAACATCATACTTCGCATGATCACGGAATGAAATGAATCCTCCAAACCGTACAATAAAAAGGGCGAGAAAAAACTCGCCCTTTTGCGAAACAATCGCGCCACGCTATGGCTTACTTCTTTCGGCGATATAGCGCCAGACCAAACGCCCCGAAGGCCAGCATCGCCAGACTCGACGGTTCCGGCGTCTGCAATGTGACGCTGAAATCGTTCACGCGGGTGCGCAATTGCGTGGTGACGAAGGTATCGTTGTCAACGTAAAAGCCGACTGCGGTAATGTTCGAGAAATTCTGTGAAGAATAGGTCGCGCCGGCTTGATTGAAATTCTGCGCCAGACCCGCAGGATTGTATAGCGCCCAGTTTCCGTCATCGGCCGCGCCGAAGGTCAATGAATATGTACCCGCCGTTCCCGGATCGAAAGTAGTCTGGGAAAGATAGAGTTGGCCGCCTTCTTCAACAAGCCATCTTCCCTGCCAGTTGCTTCCCACGGGGGTTACGATAGTAATTGAAAAACTGCTTGTGGCATCAATGTACATGTTCGTGGTGGGACCGATTCCGAGGAAGTTGGTCTTGTCCCACAAAACTACCGCGTGCGTTTGCGAAGAAATAGCGCTGGCCGCTCTGTTAAACTCGATTTCATCTGCTGCGCCGTTTTGCCTTATCCGGGCGTTGGTCCATCCGGTTGGCGCGCCGGTGTTCAACTGGCCAACCACGTTGCCGCCGCTGAAGGTGGCGCTTGTGCCGGCATAACCGGTGGCGGGGCTCATGGTTGTCGAGCGGTTATAGTTGCGTCCCCTTCTGGCATCGTCGTTAGTCAAGTCTCCGTCAAGATCCAACCCCGTCACGGTATCTGCATTAAAGTTCTGTAGATTCTGGTTGGCGGCGGCATAATCCCCGCCCCAGTTGACAATTTCCAGCGGAAATGCGACTGCGTCACGCTGACTCCACACGGCACCTGCAACGACCAACATCGCTACCAGAAATGCCCTTTTCATCTCGGAACATCTCCTGCCACCCATTGCTGAAACAATCCCCTGCACTCTGGACAATTCCTGATAATATCCAGGCACGGGCGGGCAGCGCAAGCGTTTTTCCTGATTCGTATAAAAAAAAAGAGGGCAGGTTTTCACCCGCCCTCTTTTCACCGTCTCATCAGAACCGGAATGCCTATTTCCTGCGTCGGTAGAGCGCGAGGCCAACCGCGCCGCAGCCCAACAACATGATAGTTCCGGGTTCGGGGACAGCAATCGTCAGTGTGCTGTTGGTCATTGTCTGATCAGCATACCATTGCTGTGTGCCGCCCTGATGCCATCCGAGTTGTGTTAGGGAAGCATCCCAGTTGAGATCCCAGATGTTACCCGGCGTGGCATCGGCGCTCACGGTGATGGTGGCCATGCAGAGATAATCATTCACGCCGACGCTGGGAGTCGCCTCGGTCTGCACGGGCGTGGTCTGATTTGTAATCAGCATTTCATACCCGTCAGTCCACCCGAGCACTCCCTGATAATTCAATACCGGAGAATCTGCGCGCCACATATCCCTGGATCCGCCATCGGCATCCGAATCATTGACCCAGGCAACAGTTCCGGTATTTCCAGAGCGAGTATTGATGGTGACATCCACCTGCATGGCGTTCACACCGTTCGTGAGGCCGCTGACATCTGCCAGGCAGAATACAACCTGCACGGTCCCGCCTGGCGCCACAACAGGAGGCAATCCGGTCGTGGGATCAAAGACCTGCAATTCCCAAGCGCTGACAGCCCGGGATAAGACAAACAACGCAACCACCACTACAGACAGAATAGTCCTCTTTGTCATCTGAACCTCTCCCATGAACATTGAATGGGCAATGTTAGTTAAATGTATCTTGATTATGCCCAATCGCCGACTGCTTTGTCAAATGGTAATTCCATTTTCAGAATTTTTTTTTCAACACCGGTTTCAGCAAGTGAAACAGAACTGTACTCCTGTTTGTGACATGTTACTTGTCACCTTCAACAGCATCCATCGTTTCCTGCATCTGCGCCCACACGGTCTCCGCATCGTGATCGTCACCAATTTCAGCAACCTGCCCAGCGTAAATGACCGCTAGTTCCTGGCTGACAATCATGTCGCCGGAACCAATCGGTTCAAGCGGTTCAATCGTTGAAAGCCGCAGACCGAAGTAGGATTCAAGCGTTATTCTATCGGCAACCAGCACGCGGCCGCTTCCATCCAGATCAATCCGCGGATTCCAGAGCGGATCTATCGGTCTGCTTCCAAAGGCGTTCTCAAGGGCGATTCTGTCATCCACGAGCACACGCCCATTGCCGTCAATGTCGCCGGGCAGGACCTTGACATTTCGCAGATAGTCGCCGCTTTGCAGCGGGTTGCCGGCCACGTCCGTGATGCCTGGCGCCAGCAGCTTTACCTTAATCCAGTTGTAGTCGAGATAACCGCCCTGCTGGCCGTCCGGATCAGACCAGGTGAAAACAAGCTGATTACTTGCCGGTTGTGATGAAACGGCTGAAATGGAAACCTGCCTCAATCCGGCGCTGAACGCCATCGGATCGGCCCCGATGGAGACGCTATCATCAAACTCGAAGCCTGTTACGTCAATTCTGATCCACGGAATGACTCCTCCTTGAGAGTCAATCACTGCAAAGTCAATGTCGCCTAACGCCCAAGCCCCATCTGTGCTTCCGATCCAGCCGGATGTAACCTGCGGCCCGACCGTGTCTATCGTCACCGGGTCGCCGTCGCTTGAGTCGTTGCCGGCCAGGTCGGTAAAGACCGCGTTCGCCGGATGCGTTCCATCCGCAAGGCTCGGCGCGGTGAAGGCATACGTCCCCGCCCCGCCGACAAGTTGCGACACGTCAACCACGCTGTCGCCGTTGTAGTCAATCTCGATCAGCCCGGCTTCGCTCACCGTCACGTCAAACGTCGGCGTGTTGTCGTTCGTGATGTTGTCGGTGTTCGAGATGCCGCTGTCGCTTGCAGCCTGCAGGTCAATCGCCACGCTCGGAACGCCGGTGTCAACCGTCACAGGATCGTTGTCCGCGCCTTCATTACCTGCTATGTCGGTGACCGTGACATTCACCGGATGCATCCCGTCAGCCAGCGCGGGGGCCGTGAATGAGTAGGTTCCCGCGTCCGCCACCTCCAGTGAATCATCAATTACGCTGTCGCCGTTGTAGTCAATCGCGATCAATCCGGCCTCGGAGATCGTCACATCAATCGTCGGCGTATTGTCTGAGGTGATGTTATCGTCATCGTAAAGCCCGGTGTCGCTGCCGTCCTGCAGGTCAACCGTCACCGTCGGGGCTTCGGTGTCAATCGTCACGGGAAGCCCGTCGGCGATGCTGTTGCCGGCAAGGTCGGTGAACGCCACGTCAACCGGCTGGATGCCATCATCCAGCGCGGGAGCCGTGAATACATACGTCCCGCCCGCGCCGACCAGCCTCGATTCGTCAACCACGCTGTCGCCGTCGTAGTCAATCTCGATCAGTCCGGCCTCGCCGACCGTGATGTCAAACGTCGGCGTGTCGTCCGCCGTGATGTTGTCGTCATCGTTGAATCCGGTGTCGCTGCCGGCCTGCAAATCAACCGTTATCGCTGCAACGGCTGTGTCTATTGTCACCGGATCACTGTCCGTCGCCGTATTCCCAGCTACGTCAGTAAACGTGACGTTCGCGGGATACGTGTTGTCCACAAGCGCCGCCGACGTGAACGTGTATGTCCCGCCCGCCAGCACAGGCAGCGTCTCGTCCATCACGCTGTCGCCGTCGTAGTCAACCTCGATTACGCCAGCCTCAGCCACCGTCACATCAAACGTCGGCGTGTTGTCAGCCGTGATGTTGTCCGTGCTGGACGATCCCGTGTCGCTGCCGGCCTGAAGATCTATTGTCACTCCAGTAACCGTGTCCACCATCACCGG